>Ga0233431_1000094_pt1 | contig 196180 bp, 152 predicted proteins | sample SI_118_April2016_FD_179867 | JGI IMG/M metagenome (GOLD analysis project Ga0233431, IMG submission 179867) | Seawater microbial communities from Saanich Inlet, British Columbia, Canada - SI_118_April2016_200_MG | ecosystem: Environmental > Aquatic > Marine > Inlet | place: Canada: British... | reverse complement strand
AGCTATTCCTGCAGCGTATTTTTTCCACCTTCGGTTGGGACCCGAACCGGCTGAAAAAATCATCACACTACCCGGCCTTGAGGGAATTTGGCCGGGTGGCAGCCTAAGAAATGTCCATAGTATTGATGGTGGGAATCAGGAAATAACTCTCCGTGTCGAAGTCAATCGTGCTGTGGCTGTGGTATCAGAGAAGATCCTGGATTTTCCTCCCGAACTGGCGCAAACCACATTTGTGCTTCGCAATGACGGGAATATCCCGCTGGTATGGAACATAACAGAAGAGATCGGTTGGCTTAAGGCAGTGCCAGAAAGCGGTGAGATCGAGGGCGGCGCCTCACAGGAAGTCGTTCTATATATGAGCCGACCAGAACTGTCTCCAGGAAGCTATTCGGGTTCGCTCTCCATCAGCTCAAATGGCGGTGCATATCTTCTCGGTATTGAAGCAGAAGTAGCCGCGATCCCTTTACTTGTGTTATCAGATAGGCGCCTCGATTTTGGCGAAGATGTCGATCAGCATCAGATCTCTGTAAGAAATGAAGGTAATGCGCCGCTTGAATGGGAAATTAGGGAAAATCTCACCGGAGTTGAGATAAGCCCCAGTGGGGGGCAGCTGAATCCAGGGGAGCTGTCAGAAGTAAGTATCCAACTCCTGCGCCCTGATATTGAGCCTGGCAGGCAAGAGATCCTGTTGCCATTGTACTCTGACGGTGGCAATGCTACAGTAGTATGCCAGGTGACAGTGAATCGAGCAGTTCTCTCGGTAAGCAAAGATACGTTAAATTTCCGTAGCGACTTTTGGAAATCGGCTCAGGTCATCAGGAATGATGGGAATATTGATCTTAGCTGGGACATAAGTGAGGATCTGGACTGGCTCAAGATTCTCCCTGCAAGGGGGATTACGGAGGCCAATGCCAAGCAGAGCATTGAACTGACGGCAGATCGGTCGAGCCTTTCGACTGGAAGTCATTCAGGCGTCGTGACAATTGAGTCCAATGGCGGAGTGCATCACATTCAGGTAATGCTCGAGGTGGAGTCTTCATTCCGATGGTCGATATCTGATAGGGAAATCAATCTGGAACCATATGATCAGGCACAGGTTATCAGAATAAGCAATGATGGAAACATTCCATTTTCTTGGTCGATCGTAGGTATTGAAGATTGGCTGGAGATCCTCCCAGTTGAGGGAGCTCTGGAATCTGGCCAAGAGGCTAATCTGGCAATACGAGTACGACAAGGACTTCCTCCGATAGGGACATTCAGCGCGACTTTGGTGCTCAAGTCGAACATGGGGGATTCAATCGAACCTATTGACATAATAGTCCCAGGAGCCGTTCTCACTACCGCAGTTGATTCGGTCCATTTTTACGCAAATACTGCAGAAGTAGTGCTTTCTCTCACCAATAGGGGCAATATCCCGTTGGATTGGAGAGCTGAGAATAGTATGGATTGGTTGCTCCTTTCTCCAAGCAGTGGGGTATTGCAAGAAGGCAGATCTACAAATATACACCTTACAGTTGATCGTAAAGGAATGCCTTCGGGGCTCTCTTCAGATATGCTGACCTTCATCTCAAATAGCAGAGAGGGAACGATATCGATTCCTGTCACGATTGCGGTTCCTGAGAATGCACGCCCGATTGCCAACGCTGGCCCAGATCAAGAGGTAACCGTCGGAGAGACGGTGCAACTTGACGGCAGTGGAAGCTACGATCCTGATGGCGATCAGATCACCTTCGAATGGACTACCTCAAGTGATGGAATTTCACTCTCTGGCCGAACCCTTGATAGACCCACATTGATCCTAACGCGCGCAGGAACGTACCGAATATCTCTTGTTGTCAATGATGGAAGCCAAAACAGTGCATTTGATGAAGTAGTCATCGAGGCACGGGACACGGGCCCGATTTATACCGGCAATCGAGTAGCTATTGTAGATGGGCGGTATGTAGAAACGATATCTATTTCCCAGACCTCTATAAACAACGTTGGCCCGAATCAATCAGTAGAAGTCGCTGTGTCTGTAACGGGTTTGTCGGGCGTCAAGCAGTACGATATTACATTGGAGGTAGCCCCCGCGGGGTCCCTCGACCTCTTGGGAACAACCTTTGCACATAATGCAGATCCCTTCACTATCTCCCCTGGTATTGAGTTTCCTGCTGCAAATCAGCTCAAAAGTGGAGCCGCCAGTTTTGGTGCAGCGGCATATGGAGACCAATGGCTCGGAACTTTCACATTCACCACGCTATCAGATTTTTCTACCGCCTCTCGTGCTGTAATTCGCGTAGTCCGTGTTTCCATCGGACCAACTTCATCAGATAGAGAAGTGTTCTTTGAAGAAGATTTAGATCTCATGATCCAGATTAATGGGGAAGCGCCAAATTCCACGGCTAATCGCCTACCGATTGCCGATGCTGGTCCAGATATGATGGTAACCGTCGGCGAGACGGTGCAGCTTGATGGCAGTGGAAGTTACGATCCTGATGGCGATCGGATCACCTTCAGGTGGAGTTCTCCAAGTAGCGGGATCATAATCTCCGGCCAGGCTCTCGAGAGGCCCACTGTTATCCTTAATCGAGCGGGAATATTTCAAGTACTTCTCTTTGTCAATGATGGGACTCAAAACAGCATAACTGATGACGTCACAATCAAAGTAATCGACGATGGTCAATCGCCCAGCGAGAGTGGTGTTGCTACCGTAAATGGAAGATATGTAGAGGCTATATCCATTTCTCAGACCTCTATAGACAACGTTGGCCCGAATCAATCAGTAGAAGTCGCTGTGTCTGTAACGGGTTTGTCGGGCGTGAAGCAGTACGATGTCACGTTGGAGGTGGATCCTGTGGAAGAGTTTGATCTTGCGAGAACAACCTTTGCGCACAATGCAGATCCCTTTACTATCTCCCCAGGTGTTGAATTTCCTGCTGCAAGACAGGTCAAAAGTGGAGCCGCCAGCTTTGGCGCGGCTGCTTACGGAAACCAATTATTGGGCACTTTTACATTCACCACGTCTCCCAGTTTCTCTACCAATACTCCTGCTGAAATCCATATATCTCGCTTCTCACTCGGTCCAACATCAACAGACAGAGAAGTTTTCTCGGAAGCAAATCTGGGTCTCATGGTTCAGATTAATAGGGAAGGTCCAGATACCAGTGATAGTACAGCCGGCGATGTTCAGGTTATCGGTGAAATTGGGGAGGATACCGGTGACGCCCAGGTTATTGGTGAAGTCATTGAGGAGGAAACAGGTGATGCCCAAGTCATTGGCGAAGTCATCGAGTAGGGTTGTTTTCAGGGCAGTCCTTCTGCTCTCAGCCTTTGCTCTGATCCTTGGATCTTGCGATAGGGTTCCCTCACCGATAGATCTTGAGGACGAAGGATCTGGCGAGATGTCTGTCAATATCAGATTAGGCAAGATCGCTGCGGCGAACATTTCTCGGGCGGAGGTGGTGGTGACGGGAACAGGCATGACTGAAATTCGTCAGGATCTGACCATCAGCGGCAACACGATTGCTGGTTCTGTTCAAGGAATACCGGCCGGGCCAGATCGTCTTTTCACGCTGAATGGATATGATACATCTGGGAATCCGAACTACACCGGGTCAGCAAGTGCGACGGTGGTTGCTGGTCAGCAAGTGACCGTAAGGGTAACTGTGAGGAGCATTTCGGGCGGGGGCGGTTCCACCGTCGTGTTGACCATAGTCTCCCCTGTGGTGGGGAACTACCGATACTCATCGATGAAGGGATCTGTCATAGTGACTGGCGAGATTGAGAACCCTTCGAGCCAGACAGCTCAGGATGTATCAATTCGATTCACGCCAAGAAATAGGTCTGGAGGCCCGATGGATCAGATTTCGAGAACCATCGGTACAGTACCTCCTGGTAGGACGTTCTTCAGTGTTACATTCGGTGGAGCGATCTACGCGTCATCGAGTGCACCGATCTCAAGATTAGACTACACTATCACCCATTCTCTTGGTGGCCCCGATATTAACAGCACAACCGTGAGCGCACAGTGATGACTAAGAGGGGAATCGGTAGATTACTGGGAACCTGTAACCTCTCCTTCGGCTTCGCAGGAGACGGCGGCAAGACAAACCAGAGTTTCCGTTAGGTTGTAACCGCTCCTTCGGCTTCAATCTGATGGATAGGGGGAGTAAGCCTTTCATGTTGCTATGTGCCGAATGGCAGGAAGTAATCGGCTGGTGGGGGCGCCAGAATGAACCAATATTTCTTCTTTTGGAGGGAATCGGGTCCCCGGCACCAAGTTGCGAAAGAAGGACTTACGCTGATTCTGAAGAGCCGGCGTGGGTCCTTTTTTTGCGGGCGAAATGGATCGGCAGGGCAGCAAGAAAACCGGCCCCCTGAACGGGACCCGGGCAGATGGGACGGATTTTTTGCACGAATTACTTATGGGAAATCACATACTCCCGCAGTGCTTCGTTAAGGCGGGTTTGCCACCCTTTACCAGTAGCGCGGAAGTATTCTAGCACTTCCGGATCAAGGCGCACCGTGGTGGATAATTTAGGCTGTGCCTTGCGTGGGCGACCTCGCTTTGCCAATATCTTGAAATGCTCGGCCGGCAAAACCTCGGCAGAGGGTTTGAACCGCTTTATGTCGTCCTGGGTCAGCTCTCTGACTTCTCCCTCTTCATCGATCAGCGGTTTGCGATTCATAGGCTTTCTGCTCCCGTTTGTTCGCCTTGCGAAAGCTGATCACTCGAATACCGCCCTCAATGAGTGCATAGCAGATGACGTGCAGGCGATTGTCCAAAAAGGCTAAGGTGATAAATCGGCTCTCCGGATACCTCTTCCGAGCGTCCTCGTATGTGATGGAGGTTGCCCAATCCAAATCAGCCGCAAGAGAAAAAGAAAGGCCGCGTTCAGCGATGTTTTTAGCGTTTTTGGCTGGGTCAAACTCGATCTTCATATTAATTATTGTAGTAACATAAATTAAGAGTGTCAAGGGCTCTTCGATTCCGCAATCGGCCAGTTGGGCCGAAGAGACGCTGCTGACGCTCATCGAATAGATCTCTGGCCCGGACGCTGCTGGCCTGTGCCGTCATACCTTCGCAACTCGACTCCGAGAGCGTGGTCTCCCTCTCGATCGGATCAAGGCGTTGCTCGGGCATAAGACCATGGTGATGCTGCTGCGCTACAGCATCACCGACCCAACTTGAAGAGGCGATTCGAGTCGGCGTGGGTCCTTTTTTTGCGGTTTTTTGTCGATTTTGTGTCGGAAGTATTTGTTTGTTCTGGTATGATCTGAGGTTCGATTCCCCTCAGCTCCACCATTTTTATACCCCTGTAATATTTACTTTTACGGGGGGTTTGCTTTTTGCACCTCTGAACTACTTCAGTTCCTATTTTGTAGTTGATAATCCATTCTTAATTATCTAATTTAAAAATTTGGATTACTGATGTTATCTCATGATGATTTATTGAGAGCAAAATCGGTCAGGAAGAAAAGCAGAGGCATTTTATGCCAGGGATTAGAAAATTTGATGATTTTCGCAATCAGTCTGTGACGTTTGGCCAATTAAGAGAGGTATTCGTGCGAGTTGTCATGGGCTTATCCTTTGATGATCAATACGACACGATTGGTTTTATAAAAAGAATCGCCCAAAAATCGCCATTTGCAGGCTTACGAACTTCAGAGATAATTGAACGAACACATATAAATTTTTGGGATGAAGATCGCCAGAGGCTTTATTACGTAAATTTCCATCCGCTTTTTCTTGCACTATCTGATTGTAGTGTCGCTACCAAAGACAAGTTTCTAGCTGTTATACCGAACAGTCTGCATTCAATGCTTAACTATGTGTTAAATGTATATGAGGCAAAGCCTGAGAAAGTACCACGGGCAAAATCGTTGTTCGTATCGATGTACAACCAGCTTTATGATATCACCCTAAGAGGGCAAACTGTAGTGCAAGAAGAGGTGGTTGTAGCACCGCTCAGAGCCCTCAAAGGAAAGGTCACCGAGCTCTCCTTTGAAGAGTTAAATCTCTTAAAGCGGATCGAAGGATTATCCAAGTGGGATATTGATTTTATCAAAAAGAATTTCAAGCTATATGACTGCATTGAGGACATGGAAGAGCAGAATGAGAACCTCAAAGATGATCCGCTTCTGGGTGATCTGCTCGCTCTGCTTGCCGACCCCTCCGATGATGTCGGAGTGCAGAGGCTGTTAAAGCAGTATGAAGAACAAGATCAATTACAAAAGAAACAAGACGAAGATGATGATCGGAGATTAAGAAGCATAATTGACCAATTGCCTTTAGAAGAGCAGAAAGATTTGCTCCGCATCGACGAAATGAGAAAAGACTACCGAGACAGCATCGATACGATGGCAGAAAAGATAGTGAATACACTGATTTATGGGGGGGAGTAGATAACCATGACCATGACCAATAGGCTCAGTGCATTAGAAGCCCAAGTACAGCAACTTGAGAAAACTATTAAGGAAACCGAACATAGGCTGATAGTCAAGATAATGCCAGCTCTAAATAAGGTATTGACTCGTTTTGTAATTGATACGGTTGAAGAAGTGGTTGATAAGAAGATTGATGAGGCGGTTGATAAGAAGATTGGAGAGACGGTTGATAAGAAGATTGGAGAAGCGGTTGATAAGAAGATGGAAGGAGCGGAAACAAGGGACGGCCAAACTCACCCGCTTATTGCTAAAGCCATTGAGGGTATTGCTAAAGTCATTGAGGATATGGAGGAATTGGGTTCTGAAACACACCAAAATAGCGGTGCTGTGATTATCATGTTAGAAGATTTGGCAGATTCGATTCGGAAAGCTTTTGATGATGCAGAGTCACAAAAAAAGATACCAGATAAAATCGGAATGATAACATTGATGACAAAACGAGATCTAGTAATCGGTGATATATTTATCCGCCAGATGAACCAACCGGTAATACATAATCTTTTAGTGAACGAATGGCAGTTATATCCCTCGCTGGATGATTTTAGTAATGCCATCCGGGGTCTGTAGAAAAACTCGATTCGGGCCGGTTCGCGGGATCAGTTCCCGATATAGGCTCACAAGGACTGAGCACAGCGGAAACCGCGATAGTCAGTCCTATTTTCCGGCTTGCAACCCCCGCGGAAAGAGGCTCGCAACTGCTTTTCTTTCATCTTCCAAGAACCTCCCCGAAACACGCGAAGTTTACCGTCAGCAGGTCCTTGGGGATCTGATAACGGTCCCTGGATGTAATAGTCTTTTTTGTACCAATCCCCCACCCATTCCCATACATTCCCCGCCATATCCATAATTCCGTACGGACTGACACCAGCCGGCTTGGATCCGACCGGCACTGTCTCATTATTCCTAAAATGAGCCTGATCTACATTCGGATCTTCATCCCCCCACGGATAAATCCTTTGGTCTATTCCCCGTGCTGCCTTTTCCCACTCCGCTTCGGTGGGCAACCGCTTGCCCGCCCACTGACAATAAGCGTCTGCGTCAGCCCAGCTTACTCCCACCACCGGATGGTCGGCGTATTCCGGCAAGGGATCCTGGCCTTGCCAAATATTCGATACTCCATCAAAGTCCGGCAGACGATGTCCTGTATCGCGGATGAATTGTGCATATTGCGCATTGGTCACCGGGAAGACATCCAGATAGAATTCTCCGACGTAAACCTGGTGTATTGGCTTTTCATCCTTCATGCCATCTTCCGATCCCATCTCGCATTTTCCTGCCGGGATATAATGGGCAGCACCGCCATCCTTTTCGTTGTGGATCACGATTTCCACACCTTGAGGTATTTCGACCCCCAACTTGAGTAATCTCTCTTCGTGCTCGCGCCCTTCCCAAGGGACAGGTTGGCTGACGATGGTAGGGAACAAGTCCCGGTTCTCATTGCAGAACCGTTCGCGTTCCTCGCCCATTAGCTGCGCCAGACCGGCGGCCTCCATCTGGTAATCCTGCGCCAGTATCTCCGCCAAAACCCGAGTCGCCGGACTTTCTACCAGTTCAAGTAAGATGCCCTGTGCCTTTTCGTTCACAAGATTTTCCAGAGCGACTTTCCCCGTCGTCAGCAGGGACCGCACCGCTCGATGGTGCGCTCGATGCGTCAGCTCCTTCACCTCTTCGGACCCTCCGGCCAGGAGCCCGGCCTGGAAGGCCAGCCGCCAACTCCTCCCTGGTTCGTCTTCCACCAATCGCCAACCTTCAGCCAAGAGACTTTCGGCCTCCTCCCGTCTCCGTTCGAATGCCCACTCATTCCATTGGTCCAGAGCCGCCGTGCGCTCCTCCTCCAGACGCTGGACCATATCGTGATCGACGATATCGAGTTTTGCCAAATTGCCTGCGAGCTTCTCAAGTTCCTCATTGGCCTTCCTGTGGCGATCCTTGGCGGTCAACCCTTTTGCCGTCATTATTTTTTGATCCAGCCGTTCGCGTGCTGCAAAAGGACGTAACTCATCCATCTTTTCATTGGCTAACGGCAGTAGTCTTTTGGCAACGCCCCCCCTAAGCTCTCTAAGCAATTCGGCCGCTTTGCGGTAGTGCTGAAACGCCGAGAATGGAAACTCTGTTTCCAGTTTTTCTCCTTTATTGATCAGAATTTGAGCTAGATCTAGCGGCTTGGGCTTGGTTCCGCCTGTTATACCGCTCAAGCGCAGGCGAATCTCCAGATCTTCACTTTCGTCGAGTTGAATTTCTACTCTTTTGCTGGGTTTGAAGCTATCCAGGTCATCTTCAGGGGGCTCCACCCAGATACAGAGCTTTTTGCCCCTCCATTCCTCGGGCACCTGATACAGGCGCTTTTGTCCCTTATTTTCCTTCAGGAGGAAACTGCCACTCAGCGATTCAATCTCTTTATCAATTCCACCCTCTTCCGCCATCACCACCGCACGGCCAGGGACTATAGTCAATTTCAGTAAAAGTGGGTCCTTGACATGGGGATTGCGGAACAGCACGTAGTCACCCCAGGACAGTTTGTCCAGATTCGCAGAACGGACTGCGGCCTGTGCCACGGTCTGACGCTTAGGATCTATCAACTGCTTATTTCCGGTGAGCTCTTTCTCGATAGCCTGGAACAGATGATCTAGAGTCAACATCTCCGTATCCGGCCACCTGCTACCTATCCGTTCAGGCACCAGCGATGCGCACAGGGCTGCCGTGAAATAGCCACCTACGTCTCCTTCCTTGGCCTGTTCGTCGCCCAATGATGCCCCCATGAAGAAGCGGCCCTGCGTATTGGATCCGATGATCTCCCTCAGCCGTTCATCGAGTTCGTCCCCCTGGGCGCCAACCACCTTTTTACTCCCTCCAATACCCTTACCCGCCTGGCAGCAATCGAGGAAAACCAGCGTCGATCCACCGCCCATATTGCCCTGTTCCTCCGCATCGGCTCCAACAAAATCGGCGACAGTCCGGATCAGCTGCTCTGTTTCATGACCGACGGGAAAATCTTCCAGGGGCAAACGGTGTACTCCACCATTACCGACAAAACCGTGGCCGCTATAATAAAAAATAAAAAGCGGTGGAAGGTCATTGTCCGCGCGGTGGTTTTGTAAGTGCTCTCCCAGGAAGCTCGCGGATTTGAGCATAGCATCGTACCTAGCCGGGCCATCCAGTTTAAAGCTGCCCCTCGCCCCTTTTTCCTGGGCAATCTCAACCAAAGGGGGAAGTTGAACTTTCTGTGTGCCTCCTTGTGCGTGGTTGCTCCCCAGCACCAGGATTTTGCCGAACCCGAGTCTGGATAACCGACGCTGTAGACGCACCAGATCTTTCCAAACCCCGGGGAGTTCGGTAATCCCGTCGTCCCATGCTCTGCCCCCATCCCGGCTATAATCTTCGCCCACCAGCAGTGCGACATATTTTTGGTTGCCTCCCCCGACCGATTCTTGGAATTGTATAATCGGCTTGCGGCGGACAGCCACGCCTTTACTATAGTATTCACCGGTCATCTCTATGACCCCGCGTCTAGAGCGCAGCGAAATCCCACGCTGTTGTGCCGGATAGAGGGCAGGCGCAAAAAGCGCTTCGAGGCGCGCAGGGCGATGGGTTTATTGTTCCACGAGCCGCCACGAACCACGCGAAAAATCCCCTCATCCGGGCCTTCTGGATTGACCGATGGGCACTCGAGATAATAGTCCGAATCGTACCAGTCGTTCACCCATTCGCACACGTTTCCAGCCATATCGGAGATCCCGTACGGACTTTGTCCAGCCTCTTTCGACCCGATTTCTGCCGTGGTCATTCCGTCGTAAGACGCTCGCTTCTTATCCGGTTTCTCGTTTCCCCACGGATAGATGCGTTCATCCATACCCCTGGCCGCCTTTTCCCATTCTGCTTCACTCGGCAGACGTTTTCCCGCCCACCTGCAATATTCTTGAGCATCTTCCCAACTCACCCCCACCACCGGATGATTCTCGTAATCTGCCGGTGGGAGTTTGTCCGTCCAGATGTTCCATTCCTCTCCCTCGTCCCAGACCGTACTCTGCGGCACCCTGTGGCCCGTTTCTTGCAAGAATTTTGCGTATTGGGCGTTGGTTACAGGATAGATGTCCATATAGAAAGCCGACAGAGAGATATTATGAGCCAGTTGCTCGTTTTCCCGGCCCTCTTCATATCCCATTTCGAAATCCCCCGACGGCAGCCATAGACTGACCCCGCCATCCTTCTCGTTCCGTTTTGCCGATTCCACATCCGGGGAAGGTGGATGATTGAGTTCCTGGAGTCGCTTATCGTGCGTCCTCCGCTGCTTGCTCAAGTCAATGTCTATACTACTTTTATTCTCTTTTTCTGGCATATTGTCTATTCGGCCTATAGACGCGCTTATACACCGCTTGCTTACATTGAAGCAGAGCTAGCTAAAAAGATACTTGAGTATTCCACATAAAGATAAAGGAATAAGGTCTTCAGCTACTCTTGTCAACAAACGCGTCAATGTTTCTCGTGTAAGTTGATAAATTTCAAATAATTAAAAACACCTTGGGCACGGTAGGCGCTTCGAAGGATTTTTTTTTAGAAAACTACTGGACTCTTCGCTGGGCGATTTGTCGGGTCACTTTTGCATGCGTGGATTCAGTTCCTGGTGGGGGGGAGGTGAGGGGGGCATTTATTGGTTTTGATATATAACTTTCTTTTTTTTATAATTCAATCCACCATGATTGAAGTCATTCATCGCACAGAATTGGCGAAGCATAGGTAATAATGGGCGTCATAGCTAATCAAAAACAGCTGGGTGATATCGAGAAACTCCATAGTGCCATTAGCGATATTCCACAGAATGACCGGACGGACGACTTCAAAGATATCCTGGATGATGCGCTGGAGGTGACCCAGGAAGAAGGGGATTTTGCCGAACTCATCGAACTTTGCCACAACGTAATCGAAGGAGTGCTGACTGGCTTAGGTACTTGGGCGAAGATGGCGAATGAAATAGGCGATAGCCATCCACTGGAAATAGTCGATCAGTTGAAGAAACGGGCAATCTATATCCCTCCCGATATCGACCAAGCTTTGGGACGATATCTGGCCTATGTCCCGAGTGAGTGCTATTGGGAGGATGCCAAAGATTATATCTCCATTCAGGCATCTATCCTGGAGTGGTATCAGAGTTGTATCGCTGACCCTCCTCCTCCTCCTCCTCCTACCAGCCCAATTCCCGATACAGATTGGGGCGAGTTCCATAAACAGCTCGTCTGCAAAGCCGTGCATCAGAGAGATTTTGCGACTGCTCAACAGCGAGTGCGGAACTTTAGCAAGAGCCATGGGAAGCAATCGGCAAAAACCTTGAAGGAAATTAAAAAATACCTGGACAAACAAGAGCGGCTCTTTCAAAGAGCCGAGAAAATACTGGATAGTTTTGTCAACGACGGGATGACTGAGTTTCTAAAAAAAGGTATCTCCTCCATCATCGAAATAGAACGGGACAATCTTCCCGACATATATTACAACCTGTGGTTCTTCAAGCACAACCCCGAAGGAATAACGTTAAAATCAGGGGCAGACCAAGAAAAATACGCGCGCGTGATCCAAAAACAAAAACAACTAACGGAAGAGGATCAAAAGCAATTTAACCAGGTAGTGAGCCAACTATACCAGGAGGTCGAAAAATACGAAAGCGAAGTAAGAGATAGAGTACCGGAAGATATGGTCAGAGTTCAAACGGGCTTGACTACTAGGAGGATTAAAGGACAGAAAAAGTCCTACTTATGTTTTCTACAGGCGTATGCTATTGATAGATATCCTGTGACAAATCAACAATACGCCAAATTTATGGAGTATCTTTACGGAGAAGAAGATAATGCAGATTCTCCGTATATAACCCTTGCAAAACCCGATGTGCATGCCTACAGGCCCGGTCCACAAGCTCGAGGGGGCTGGGAAAAACTAGTGCGAAAACATCCCCAAAACCCCGTGGTCGGTGTGGATTGGTACGATGCCAACGCATACGCCAAATGGAAGGGAAGGCGCCTGCCAACGGAGGCGGAGTGGGAAAAGGCCGGTTTCTGGTCGAAAAAAAAATGGCGCACATACCCATGGGGCGACGAGGAAGCTCCTCAAAATTGCAACTGTGCCGAATATTCTGGAACTGAAGGCGAAAAAGGCCTTACATTGATAGATGAATTCGACCTGTGCAGTAGTTACGGTGCTTGCGACATGGTCGGCAACGTATGGGAGTGGTGCTTCGATTGGTTCGAAGAACAGGATATGCACAAGAATGTCGAAGACCTTTTGATAAAAGATCCCACAGGTCCCCTGTGGGGTGAGTCCAACGTGATCCGCGGAGGATCTGTGGACCTGCCTTGCAGAGGATTGAACAAAGATCTCCGCTCCAGGGCTTTCCCCGTAACTAAATCAGACAGGATCGGGTTCCGATGTTCCTTGTCTCTGTATGATTCCGATAGAGGTTATGAATAAGATCCTCATCAAAAAAGCATCCAAAAAATCGATGGCCAAGTCGAGCGATGACAAGATCAAGCTCGTCGTAAAAGGGTCTTCGATCTGTAATGAAGATGGCCAATTCCTCTACCACCTCGACCGCTCCGATTCGCTGGAGGAGTTGAGACAGGCGTTGGATGGCTTTGAAAAAGAGCTCATTCTCTTTCAATTGGACCGAGAAGAAACCCAGGCGCTGGATGATTACCGCAACCGCCCGGAGGAAGTCGAACTGGTTAAGGCCGTTCCTTTGAGCCCCTTGTTGAAATTAGAGGAATCGATCGCAGAGGGGATCTACAGTATCAACAGTGCCCTGGTCTACATAAATGAAAGAACAAAGCCGTTGAGCCAGGAGGATATCGACTTCTTAAGGGGGTTGGAAGAGGCTCAGCGGGGGATATTGTTGAGCCAACAGAGCAAAGGCAATGTGTTTTCCGTTATCGAAGCCGACAATCCCATGGGCCAGGCCATGGTGACCTGTCATCGCCTGTCTCGTATCGCGGAAAGCACCCCGGCGAAGACCATAGCGAGCGAGACGAAAGTGATCGCCGGTGATGAAGTCCCAATTTTCAGCGTTGGGATTAGGGGAAACGGCCAGGCAGAAATCCAAAGCATCGACCTGGTGCTGGCAGATCTGGCTGATTCAACAGGATTGGATAACCACGACTTCACTGAATTGCGTGTATATGGCAGCGTTCACTCGGATCTTGATAAAAATAGCCAGCTCCTTACCAAGAAAAAACAGATCGAGTTGGGCACGGCGACCAGCATTGAACTCAATATCATTCCACCGGCGAATACCGAATCGTTTTTCATCGTAACCGCAGTGCTCAGGGACAAGGCTCGGAGTGGTCATGTATTTTCAGTAAGTTTTCCGGCTGGAGGACTCCACACCAGCGAAGGAGATATCGGTGCGGGAGTCTGGGCCAGTGAGAACCAGCGGCTAGAAATAGCCCTGTCCGAGAGTACCAAGGCGGCGACTGTAGAAGAGGAAAAAAAAGTAGCCGCTGGCGAAGAAGTGCAGCTGTTTAGCATCGGCATACGGGGTAACGGGGCTGTAGCGGTCGAGGGTATTGACCTGGTGTTGTCGGATTTGACCGACGCGACCGGGTTGGATGAAAACGACCTGGTCGATTTGCATATCTATGGCAATTCCAGTCTGACGCTTAAAAACGCCAGAAAAATCATAGGCAGTCAGACGAAAATAAAACTGGGGGGCGTGACCCTGCTGGAATTCAACGACACCCCGCCGGCGGGCGTCGAGTGGTTCTACATCGTAACTGTCGCAATCAAAAACACGGCCCAGAGCGGCCATGCTTTTACGGTGGAATTTCCGGCCAGTGGGCTCCATACCAGTATAGGGGACATCGGTACGGGAATCCAAGCCAGGGTCGGAAAACGGATTAAGATTGCGATTTCCGAAAGCACCCAGGCAGCGATTTCGCATGAAATGAAAGTATCTGCCGGCAAGGAGATACAGCTTCTCCGAGTTGGCATATGCAGCGACGGAACGGTGGCGATCGAAGGCATAAATATAGAGCTATCCGACCTGAAAGATCCTACTGGAATCGACGCTAGCGATTTTGTCGAACTGCGCGTCTACAGCAACTCCCGTCCAACTTATGAAGACGCGGGATCTCCGATCACGATCCAGGCATGGGTCGAATTGGGCGGCGTGACCCAGCTAGAATTCCACGATAGACCATCGCCGAAAGCGGAGCGGTTCTTTATTGTGACTGCCGTTATGCGCGACACCGCAAAGAAGGGCAAGGCGTTCAAGGTGGGTTTTGCAGCCGGAGGGCTTCGCACCAGTTTAGGCTGTATCGGTACGGCGGTCTCAGCCAGCGATTCTATTCACGTCGAGATATCAGGGAAACAAACCACTCCATCCGAGGGGGATGGTAAACCCGAAAAAGATGTAGGTTGGGATCCCGCCCAAATCGAAAAGGAATTTGTCGGGTTCTACGAAGATTCGATCCATGATCTGACGCAAACCATCCACGAAATGGACGACGACGAGGAGCTATCGTCTGAGCAAGTCGTAAAGCTAAAAAAGAACGTGGCCAGTGCCATTGAAATCGTCAAAGACAATATCAATTTGGTCTCCGCATCGCTCCTCAGGAAGACGGGCAATGCCCGGTTATTTGTCGATCATATCATGAAGACGCAGTTACTGGCCATCGAGATGGCCATGAATATGAAAGGGGAATTCGACCTGACAGATGAAGATGTAGAGAAGATTGGCATGGCCGCCTTGATCCAGGACCTGAGTATCCTCCAGGATGACTATGCACCTTTTGTCGAAAAGAAAGAACCCCTGAGCGGCGTGGACTTGGTGGATATCTACAGACACCCACAGGACAGTAGAAAGTTGATCTCCATCGGTAGCAGCGTGCCAGAAGACGTGCCGGAAATTATACTGGGCGGCCACGAACGGAAGGACGGTTCGGGCTATTACAAGGTCAAGGGAGATAATATCCACAAATTAGCCCAGATCCTCTCGGTGGCGAATATGCATATTGCGATGATTTCTCCCCGCCCTTATCGCGCCAGTTTGGATCCGCATAAAAGCGTTCGTAACCTGATTTTTGCCGCCAGTGCGGGTAAGATAGAAACCGAAGTGGTCAAGGGGTTGCTGGACCTGGTCTCGATGTATCCCGTGGGTGTTCATGTAACATTAGAATCGGGCGAAATAGCGAGAGTCGTAAGCGCCAACGAGGGCCAGTTCACCAAGCCGTGGATCAGGATTATCCGCAGTGCTGATGGCAAGACAGCCGACCAGTTGGTTAATCTGGGGGATAAAAGAGTAGATCTGAGGATTAAGGCGTATAGCGATGATTTAGAAGATGCCACGAAGTGATCAGCAAACTTGCACCTTACCCGGAGATCCCTATGCCCAGGAGAATACTGATCGTTGAAGACGAGGAAGCTCTGGCAAAATCCTTCGACGAATTTATAACGTTCATGGGATACGACGTGACGGTTGCAGCGAACGGCTACGACGCACTGGAAAAGGTGATCGGTGGTGAATTTGATCTGATAACGATGGATATAAAGATGCCACGTATGGGCGGCCTGGAGGCGACGGAACTCATCCGCTTCAGATACGATATATCCACACCCATTATCGTCATATCCGGTTATGACGATAAGTACGAAAAAGAGCTAAGGACATTGCGGGTCAAACACATTCTGCACAAGCCGGTGGATCTCACTGAGTTGAAAGAGACTATAGAAAAAATACTTGGTAATGACAGGGAAGAACAAGAAGATGTAGAACCTGATTCATAATTTTCCGACCGATCCATCCAGAAAACGAACATAATCCCTACCTGCCACCTCGTTCGGGGCGGCAACATCCAGAGTCACAGTTTGTGATCAAAGCCAGCTTGAGAAGTGGATTGATTCCCTCCCCAAAGATGAGCCCCTGGTTTTTTTATCAAAGGGCCAAGTCCAATATTACAGCAAAATATCTGCAGATCCCTCTCTGCGGAGCAAATGGGAAGCGGTTGTGCAGTCAGACCGATGAGTCTGGTCTGCATCTTGCTTGCCCTCTCTTGCAAATAGAATCTGTGAGCAGGAGAGGAGAGCAGGAAGATGGTGAGGAAGTCGGATCTGATCCCCGAGAAAGACGATCGAGAAGTTGAACTCCGCACTCTGGTGTCCGATATCGATGCTCTGTGCGAGCAGATCGCCGAGAAGCGGATGGTCCGCAATGACCTGGACTTCGAACTCCGGCAGGTGAAGGTCCTCTTCTTTGGCCAGTTGGGGGAACTCTATATCGAGAAGGCTGCCCGGGAACTGGAGTACCGGAAGCTCCGCAGGAAAGTGGAGCTGATTCTGGAGGAGGCGCTGACCGACGATCAGATCGAGGAGAGGTTGGGAAGACAGTTTCGGGAGGAGCAGGAGGAACTGGACCATCTGACCGGTGAGCAGGATCACCTCTTCGAGGAGCGGACGGCTGTGGAGCGGCTGGCCGATGTGGATCCAGACCTGAAAAAGGGACTGCGCCGTCTGTATCTCGATCTGGCCAAGAAGTTCCACCCGGATCGGTTTTCCGGCTCCGAATCCCGGGAGAAGGCCGGAGAGGTGATGAAGCGCCTCAACGAGCATTACGGGAACAACGACCTGTACGGAATGCTGGAACTCCAAAAGGGCGTGGGGATCGAGATGTTCGCCGATCTGCAGGAGACCTTGCAGAACAGAATCGGGCGGGCTCGGCTGCTGCGATCGCGTCTGCGTCAGAGCCTGGCGGAACTGGATGCGGAAATCGAAGGATTGCGCTCCGGCCAGCTCTATCAGATCAAGCTGCAGATCGACGCAGGCCGGGAAAACGGACGGGATGTGATGAAGGATCTGGCGGCCCAACTGCGCAAAGATCTCGAGGAGATCAACGCCCGCTGTGCATCGCTGCGGGAACGGCTGGGGGGGCTGGGACAGAGGTGAAGTGACTTCGAGGAGAAGGGGGGAAAACGATGGAGAAAACGCGCAGAATTCGCAAGCAAAAAGAGCTAGTCGCCCTGGAAAAAAAAGGCACCGTCCTGGTCCAGAAGAAGGATTCGGCCCTGATTCAGAAGGGACTGGCCGATCTAGACGGATTGGGCAGCCGTCCTCGGATCGATACACTCCTCCAACTGGGCGCAGGGCACTACGCGCGGGGGCACTACCGCAAGGCCTTCCAGGTATTTGCAACCGTTTTGAAAAAGGACAAGACCGTGGGGGACGCCATCGAGGGGGCGGGTTTCAGCGCCTTTCAGCAGGGGCGTTTCTCCCTGGCGCAGTCTCTACTGCGCCGGATTCCGGGTCGTTTTTCCGGGGCGGCTTTCTGCACTGGTCAAGGGATGGAGATGGTCTATGTTGAAGGAGGTTCCTTCGCCATGGGAGGCAGTCCGGAAGAGATGGAGCTGGCTCGCCAGGCCGAGGTGGAGACCATGCCCCGGCTGAAGGACACAAAGGGGAAGGTCCCCGGTGACATGGATCGCATTCGCCGGACGCTTCACCCGCACCGGGTGACCCTCAGTCCGTTCTTTCTCTCGAGGACCTGCGTCCCCAACGCGCTTTTCGAGGAGTTCCAGTCCGATCACTTCTCCGTGTTGACCGATCTGGGTGGGCCCGAAAATCCGGCCATCACCACCTGGGAGAAGGCGACTGCCTTTTGCCAGTGGCTGTCCCGGCGAGAAGGGAGACTCTACCGGCTGCCAACCGAGGCGGAGTGGGAGTACGTGGCCAGGGGCTGGCCGTCGATCCGCGAGTCGGCCGGGAAGTGGAGCCTTCCAGGTATCGAGCCCAACCGGGAGACGTTTGCGGACATGCGGGGGGTGGTGTACCAGTGGTGCCTGGATTACTACGCCGACGACTACTACGCCCGGTCGCCCGCCCGGGATCCATTCGGTCCGGAAGAGGGAAAGGCGCATTCGGTCCGGGGGGGAGCTTTCTTCTGCTGGGACGACAACACCTGCCTGTTCCCCTGGAATCGTTCGGAATCGGACCTGTGGGATTTCGATCTTCTGTTCGGGCCTTCACTGTGCACAGATCTGGTTGGACTGCGTCTTGTCTGCGTCTGCGACCGAGCGCCGGGTTTCCTGAGCCGTAGCGGAGGTTGAATGGGCGATGGGTACGTTGATTTTCTGGAAAGTAGAAGGAGGGGATATGCCAGTGGGAAAAGGTTCCAAAATGCCGGTCCCTCGACAGCGGGAAAACTCCCTCCTCATCCAGAAGGGGAGGTCGGATCTGCTAAAGATGGGAGGCCGGGACCTGGCCGGGCTCAATATCCGGGTCCGAATCGAGCCGCTGCTCCGCCAGGGGGCCCACCTCTATCGGGAGGAGGAATTCGGGCGGGCTTTCGAGATCTTCTCCCGGGTATTGCGGATCGACTTCTGGAATACGAGCGGGCTGGAGGGTTGTGGTTTCTGCGCTCACCATATGGGGCTCTTCGCCCAGGCTCAGCGCTTCCTGCGCGTGCTTCCGAACCATCTCAGCGGGGATGGGTTTCGGACCAGCCAGGGGGTGGAGATGGTGAATCTTCCGGGCGGCTCTTTCCGGATGGGGACCGACGAAGAGGAACTGGCGCTCGCCTGGGAGGCGGAGCTGATCAACAAGAGCCGCGAGAACGGGTGGTCCCTGGAGGAGACGCGGAGGAAGCCGGAGGGTTCTCAGGAGGTCGTCCGCCGTCGGTACGCTCGCCATCGGGTGCGCCTGAGTCCTTTCTGTTTTGCCGAAACCTGTATCTCCAATGGGCAGTTCCGGGAATTCCGGACTCGGTACCGGGCTCGAATACGGGATCTGCGTTTCGACTCGTCTCCGGCCTGCATGTCCTGGGAGGAGGCCGTTGCCTTTTGCCAGTGGCTTTCGAAGAGGGATGGCAGACTCTACCGGTTGCCGACCGAAGCGGAGTGGGAATACGTGGCCCGGATAGAAGGAAAAGGGGAGACGGCATACTCGGGGCGGTTCGGGGATCTGCGGAGCAATGTCTTCCAATGGTGCCTGGACTACTATGCGGATGACTACTACCCCCGGTCTCCCAAGCTGGATCCTTTTGGGCCGGACGAAGGGACGAGTCGCGTGGTGCGCGGGGGAACGGCTTCCTGCCGCAAGGACAACGTCTGTACCTACCCCTGGGGTCGGCAGAAGTCGGATCTCTCCGTGAACGAGCTGATAGATGGTGATGAGTTCCTGTGCCGGCACGTCACCGGGTTGCGCCTGGTTTGCGCTTGTGACCGGAAGCCCGGGTTTCTGGAGTACGGTACGGGGTGATGGGTCCCTTTTTTCGCCCTCTGCTAGCAACTTTTCTCGATAGATGGATCTTTCCTATCCTCATACGCAAAAGCCCTATTCGAATTTTTCACGTGTTTTCTTTACGACATTATCTGCTTGAGGGGAGGCAGAGTTTTACCTATATAGAAAGGGGAAAATGCAGTAGTTCATAAATGGGAGCGATTTCACAGTGCAGTGAGGGGGTGCCAGGGGTTTTCTATCTGCTGGTGCCCCGCTCGCTGTTTTGTCTGGTGTCGCAGATGAACTTCGTCGAGACCGCTCTTGGGAGGACCTCATGTTCAAATTGTCAGAGCGCTAAGCACAAGCCGTGAGATAACGCTATGTCGTTGAGAAAGGGTGATCGAGGATCCATTGGGGTGGTGCGGAAGGAGGCGCTTCTTCCTCCGGCCGCCTCCCGGGAGGGGGGACATCCCAAGCTGGTGGCCTTGTTGGTCGGTGAAGACTACCGGCGGACCCCCGATGGACCGGACTGGGGGAGCCTGGGGGCGTTGCCCGGGGTATGGCAGGATCTGGCGCGGGTGCATCGCCGCTTGAGTCAGGTGGGTTTCGGGAAGATCGTGGTGCTGGCCGGAGATAAAGTCCAGGGAAACCAGGCGTCCATTTCCCTGGAGGCGGTGGCCGGAGTGGCCGAAGAGCCGGAGGGAGAGATTGCCCTTCCCTTCGATGGTCCGGCTACCCGGACGGCCATGGTAGAGGCCGCGGGAGAACTGCGGAAGCACCTGGAGGCGCACCGCACAGCCGATGACGGTCGTGGGGGAGAATCAATCAACGCCTTCATCGTCCGATCGGACGTCAGAGCGTATTCGACACGAAGCATGATCACTCGTTTTCAAAGCGGGGAAAAAGGACCGTAAAGATACTCAGCCCGTTATACCGCGACAACTCTATTGAGTTGATATGCCATATTGCATTCCATATTATATGGAATGCGATAGTGAACGCAGCGAGTTAATCCACAAATAACGTTGTATTATGTCTGAATCTGTTTCCATAGAACCGGGAGTGCGGGGATCGATCCAGGTCGGGCGTCTGCTGCCTCCAGAGTCGGTGCAGAGCCAGGGACACCCCAAACTGGTGGCCCTTCTGATGGGGGAAGACTGTGCCCGGGGATCTGGGCGGCCAAACTGGGGTGAGTTGCAGCCTCTGCCTGGGGTATGGCAGGATCTGGCGCGGATGAACAGACGGCTGCATCAGCTGGGTTTTGGGAAAGTGGCTGTGTTGGCTGGGGATCGTTCCCCGGGCAGTCGGGAGACCTTCTCCTTGTCGTCTGAGGAAGGGGTAGAGGGAGGACCGACCGACCAAGTGGAGTTGGTTTTTTCTGGTCCGGCGACCCGAGCTGCCATTAATCTGACGGTTGAGAGGTTGCGGGAGCATCTGATACAAAATCATATGGCCGATGATGGTCAGGGAGGCGAGGTGCTGCCGCTGTTTCTGTTCTATTACAGCGGTCACGGTTTTGTCAATCTGGATGGGGTGCACTGTCTTCCTCTGGCAGACAGTCCGGCGGGTGAACAGACGGGTCAGTTATTGGATCATATTATGAGGCGGGTGGGTGCCGACGATCCGTCTCGAGGATCGGCTGGAGGGGGATCTTGTCTGTCTTTTCTGGACTGCTGTCAAGCGGGCCAGGTAATAAAAAGCGGAGCAAAGGGGGGGCGTGACGAGGGGGGGGTACTGGAGAGCCAGATCATGGATGCGATCCGGGCGGGCCGTCGTCGGGGGCGTTTTCTGGTGGGCTCTTCGTTGGGGGATGAGCAGGCTCGGGAGGGTGTTTGTGGGGGATATTTCACTCAGGCGCTGTGCGCTTCGCTGGTGCCCGAAGTGCTGGGACGGGGTTTCGAGGAGGAAGCTACTCTCAGCCTTAAGCATCTTACCCTGTCGGTGGACCGGTTGCTGCAGCAATGGGGTGGGCAGATCGTGTCGCGGTTTCCCTCGTCGGGGGATATGGCCTGGGACAACTACGTGCTCTTTTCTAATCCACACTACCAACCGCCGCGCGAACTTTTGCGGTTCCACATAACTACCGATCCCAGAGAAGCGCGTCTACTGGCTGAAGAAGAAGGGGAGTTCCGAGAACTGGAGCAGTTGTCGGGGGGGTGGGAACTGGACCGGGCGTTGAGTCAGCCCGGGCGTCGCGTGTACCAGGTGCCGGAGAGCTGGCAGGGAAGGATGCTGCGCCTTCGGGCAGAGCCAGTGACTACCGAGGAGCGAGTTGCCTTCGAGCCTTCCCTAGTAAGGGAGGTGTATCTGGCCCCGGATCCAACAGGAACCCCTCCGATGATCGCCATGGCTCTACAGGTAGTGCGACAGGAAGGGGAGACATCGGTCGATGCCGACCTCGCGCGGGCCGAGACCCTGTTCGTGCAGGCGCAGGAACAGACCGATCGATTGGAGCAATATCGGGGTTACCAGGCGGCCCTGGCTTTGCTGCAGGACTCCTCGCGCCTTTCAGCAAAGCTGCTGAAGAAAATCATTGAGGAGGATATTTCTTCTCTGAAAGAGGCGGCGGGAGTCGCTTTTCTGGAACAGCAAATTGAGCAGGCAAAGGTGCTGGCTCAGCAGCACCGCTACCGGGAAGCATACGGGCGACTGGCCCTACTGCAAGATGGCATACCTGAGTTGCAGGAGTTTGAGTTGGAGGAGGAGCAGGTGGATGAGCGCCTCTGCGAAGGTGTGGAAGATGTTCTGTCCCGCTGGCAGAAGTGGGCCGAGGACCGTCGTCAGGAATCTGCCGAAATGCGGCTGGAACAGGGGGCGAAACTCCTGGCTGTTGACCAACCCTGGCAGAGTTGGCGAAGGGCGTTCGAAGCGGAGGTGCTGGTCGGAGAAAGTGAACGTATTCGGGGACTGAAACAGCAGTCCCAGACGCAGGCCATAAACGATTATGCGGATACTCGCCTTTCTCTGGAGGCGCTGGTAGGCAATGGAGCGCACGGCATCCTGATCGAGTTGCTGTCTGGTGAGGGGCCGTTCACGGAGCGGTTGCAACATGTGCTCAAGGAACGCTACGGGCTCGATATCGATCAACTGAACCGGCAGACCGAAGAAGAGCAGGCGCAGTTCCGTGAGAGACACGCCGATTGGTTTCCTCCTGAGGAGCCATTGCCACTGGAAGAAGGTCTGCTGTTAGGAGGCTCTGTACCATCAAAAGAAGCCCTGCTGTTAGAATCTGTATCATCAAAAGAAGCCCTGCTGTTAGAATCTGTATCATCAAAAGAAGCCCTGCCGTTAGAATCTGTATCATCAAAAGAAGCCCTGCCGTTAGAAGAGGATTTGCCGGTGGGTGCGTTGTTGCAGGAGGAGATCTATCCAGGTGTTGAGATAGAGTTTGTGTATATCCAGCCGGGGAAATTCACGATGGGATCTGAGCAGGATAGAGAAGATGAGAAACCGTCACATGAGGTGGAAATCAGCCGAGGCTTCTACCTGGGTCGTTTCCAGGTGACTCAGGGGCAGTGGGAGGGGGTGATGGGAGACCATCTGAGCCATTTCAAAGGCAAGAATCGTCCAGTGGAAAAGGTTTCGTGGAAAGAGATACAGTCCTTCATGGCGCATCTGAACGAGAGCTTGGGCGAAGAGCGATACCGCTTGCCCACGGAAGCTGAGTGGGAATACGCCTGCCGCGCGGGGACAACAACGACCTGGTCGTGGGGAGAGGAGGTGAACCGTGTGAAGGAGTATGCGTGGTGCTTGAATTCAAGAGGTAGGCCTGGGACCCATCCAGTAGGTGAATTGCTTCCGAATCCATGGGGATTGTATGACATGCACGGCAACGTTTGGGAGTGGGTATCTGATGGGTATGACGAGGACTATTATGGCCAAAGTCCAGACCGGGACCCGCCGGGTCCATCGAAGGGTAAGGGCCGGGTGTTGCGGGGCGGCTCGTGGAACCGCTCCCCGAGCATCCTGCGTGCCTCCTATCGCCTCAGGAGCAACCCGGATGATCGGAGCTTTGCTTTCGGTTTTCGTTGTGCTATATCAAATATTAACAAGTAGCTATATCCTTTCAGGTCGTCTATATGCGTAAAGAGAGGGTTACTCTTTTCCCTTTTAGTCTTTTCCCCTTTGTTCCGCCGTCGTGGCGGCGGGACCGGATTGTGGAGGAAATGAACCCGAAGCGTTCTGGATATTTCCTCGGGGAATGGGGATCCAATAACGGATAGATCCTGGTACGGGCACGCGCCGGTTTCTGCGGTTTGAGTTGCACGGCACCTGATCACACAATGTGACTCAGAGGAACTGAAATGCGTACTAACGTCAACACGACCATCTGTTAGATGTATCCAGAATTTCCTGGATGGAACCACAGACAGATGCCATTGCCCTGTGCGTTCTCGACAGACGGATCACTTGTGGGAGGAAGGAGGCCGCCTGGATACGGATCTGGACTGGAGAGGATACATGGTGTGGATTTTGCTTAAAGCATATCCGAGAGGCAGAAGCCTCAGTGAGGGACTGTAAGCCTGTTCCTGAACCGCTACCAGATGGAAATGGGTGGGACTAGGCGTAGCATTCATTGCGACAGGATCAACCCAAAGGAGGAAAATCCTATGAACGCCAGAATGCTCAGAAAGAGCTGTATTATCGGCATACTTTTCGCCATACTCACGGCCGGGCAGGCCAGTGGGGGCGTGATTAGTTTTTTCAAAGACCTTTTTGGAGGGAAAGAGGAGTTTGACCGGAACAAAATCGGTCCATGTGGGGATTGGCGTTCTACCCGACCGACTGGATATGTCGTTGGGGTTTCCGATGCGAAGAACGATCGGATGGCGGCCATCTTGCAGGCGGTGCGTGCGGCACGGGAGCAGGTAGCCGCTCGCATAGGAACCCAGGTACATGTGGTAGGTCTGGACTCTACCGACATGACGAGTACAGGTGGCGGCACGCTGTCCCGCTCGCTTGCAGAACATGTAACGGATCAGGCTGTGTCGCTCTCCTACCCGATAGCGTACTTCGGAGTCTGGGAGGACAATCTGGAGACCTGGTACGCCTTAGTTAAATTCTCTCCGAATTCCGAACTCCGCTCGCTCCAGGATCAGCGTGTCATCATCACAGCCACGATGAATAACAGTTCGTTGAACGAAACGGAGAATCAACTCCTCCAGCAGCAACTCGCAGGAGTTGATTCAAAGATAGGGAGACTCAGCCCGTATTCGAAAGAGAGAGACCAGACTCTGCCATTCGACCCCCACAATTGTGCGGAGAAAGGTGGGGCGCATCTTTCCAATATCATCCTCGAAGGTCATCGCGATAGCGAGATCATGTGGATGCACCCACAACCATTTCGTTTGCGCTATTTTCTTGGCATCTCCGACAAGGTTACGAGTAAAGAGAAGGGAACGGCCGAACGCCAGGCCACTCTGAAAGCCCGCGAGCAGGTGGCGACCTTCCTAAATGCCAGCATCCAACAGCAGTTTTTCACCGCCTATCATGGAGATAGCGGAATCGGCGAAGGGGAGATAGGAGGCAATGTCCTGCGAGGTTCGTTGCTCCAGGAAGCGGCGGCAACGGTGAGCAACATCGATGTCCGCTACACGTGGAGCGAAGAATTCGAATTTACGCACCATTACAGATCCACTGTACTGCTGGAGTTCGACTACTATATCTGGATGAGCGATATCCTGCAACGCGAGTACGACAGGCTTAAGGCCCAGCTTGCAGCAACTCTGGCGGCTGGGGAAAGTGAGGAATCTCCCGAAGTCAGGAAGTTGCGGGAGAGTGTGCAGATCGCCGAGAATATGCTCGATCGCTTCATGTCGGGAGAGGCCGGCGCAGAGACGATACGGAAGTAATGGTTCATCTTTGCATGTCGTTCAGATGAGGATGGATCAGGCATTCTCACACCAGAGTGCCATTCAGGGGGAGGATTGATCTATGGCTCGCATGGGTAAAACGAAGCTGGCGATCTTGATAGGGGTCGTAGCATTGGGGTTCCATGCCGCGCATGCTCAGGAGATGTCGGCGCTGGATTCGCTAAAACAGCGCCATCAGGAAGCACTGATCGATCTGCTGTGGGTTCGCGAAAGCCTGAGGACTGTGGAGCGTCGCGCTTCCGGGGGTGATGCTATCGATGTGCGCGCGGCTTTGATAGGGATCGACCGTCAGATCCGGCGCATGCAGCCTTCCCTGAACATCGATAGTTTGCAGACGGCGTTCGACCGGGCGCGTCAGGAACGGCGCGCCCGGATCGATGCTCTTTATGCCGGTATAGAGGAGCGTATTGAGCGGGGACGCGAAGCGCGGAAGGCCGATTTGGAGGAAGCATGGGGCAGTTTCTGGGAATCCAAGAAGTCGTTCTGGGTCGAGCGTCAGGACGACCGTGAACGAGTGGCGATCGACTTTGAGGAGGGCGTCATCGAGGCGCAGGTGCGCACGCGAGATTCCCAGGAAGCTATCAGCGATGCAACCGAACAACTGGTGGCGGTGTTCAGAGAGGCTACGGCAACCCTCGAAGACCAGCTGCCGTCCGGACTGCGCACCGCTAGCGGGGTCAGAGAAGCCAGCCGGGTTGAGCGGGATTCGGAAGGCTGGGTCCGGGTAGCCTTGAATGCGGTACTGTTACCCACGAACATTCCCACACGTGCGCAGAAGTACCTGTCAATGTATCAGGCTGCTTGTGATCGGTATGGGGTCGATCTGGCATTGGCGCTGGCGGTTGGCCGGTCGGAGAGTGGTTTTTTCTCCAAGGCAATCTCTCGACCCCACAGGGGTGGGCACAGTTATGGCATGATGCAGATTGTGCATCGCTGGGCTGGCAGTGAGTATCTGTCCGCCCACCCGGCCGAGGAAAGGGCTTTCTATGAGGGAGCTGAACAGGCGGAAGAAAAAGACTCGCTGGAGGTTTACATCAAGGAGTTCTGGTTCGATGCCAGGCGAAACATCGATGCGGGAGTTTGGTTTTTGAGCCAATTGGCCAGGCTCGATCTGATCCGGGAGCGGGAGCATAAGGCCGCCCAGCGCTATCTCCAGGTGTGCAGCTACAATGCTGGCTCAGGGAGAGTTTCACGTAGTTTAGTCCAGCCCCTCGGAGAAGAGATCGATGCGATGGAGCCGGAGCCGCTGTTGCGTTTCATCGTAAACGAAAGCCAGCTTCCCGAGGAAACGCGCAAATACCTGGGAAACGTTGAGCGGTTTCGGAGCCAGTATCTCGGACCTCCGGAGTAATGAGGCAATGTCATGCGAATAATAAGATTTGCTTTGGCGCTCGGGTTGTTGTTGGTGTACAACGGGCCCGCGGCGGCAGACGCGCAGCCGTCTACGGCCATACACGAGTTGCAAACACAGGGCGGGGATGATTGGGAGGCTGCACTGAAGGTGGAAAAAGATATTCGGAAAGCCGTGGGTAAACCGCCTTATGAGACGGAAGCAAAAGGGCGTGCTTACGGACGACTGTTCTGGGCGTTCTGGGGTACTCGACGGATCGTAGGCAAATACAATATACCTGAATTAAAGGCGGTACTAAAAAAACGCATTGTCAAGGATTCTGGTGTACCGAACTGGGAAGGTTTGGACCATGTCCAGGTTTTTCAATCCCATTCAATCGACATTATAGCTTATCAAAATGCTCTGCGTCTTGTCTCTGCCCATCCCATGATCGCCCATCTCATAGAGGGTGGAGGGTTGAGTTACTTCTGCTTGTATCCACCAGCTACGGATGATTCGAAAAGCTGGCCGTGGCCGAGCATCATCAGTCCACCAGTAGTCCCTTCTCGCTATGCCGAATCGGGATCTGCGGGTTATTTCAAGCTCGGGAAGCTCAAAGCCGGTGGGGGTGTTCTGCTTGAGAGCTATGCCAGAGCCTGCAGCCAACGCGCGGCAGGGAAAATCTGGCACGCCCGGCAGAGCCTGGTGCGATGTCTGGGATGGGCGGATGCCGCCCACGATCCGGATCGGGCTCGCGAACTATTTTCCCACGATCTGGAGGAGATCCAGAGAGACCTGTTGATAGAGATAAGTTGCAACGATGCCAGGGAGCGGATCTTCAGGGCTTTGGATTCGGTTGCCCGACGCGATTCGAATCGGGAACTCATCCAACGCATCCATGATTTCCAGAGCAGTTCCGGGATAGCTGCATTCACGGATTTGGTGCAATACTGGGCCGACGCGTACGCTTGCAGTGTGGCTGCAGCGGTGGATCCCCGATTTGCGTGTGGGGCGCCAGGTCCGGGCGCGACCGTCCGGGATCTGGTAATTTCTAAGGGTGATGTCATTTCTGAAAACGGACGTCTCCAGATGTCTCTGGCAGTGCGCCTGGGAAATCGTAGCGTGGAGCCGCCGTCAGTGGATTACCAAATCGGCTGCGGTGGGAATACCCCGTGGCAAACCGCAGCCGACGGCGTGTTGTCGCTTCCTGTGGAGGCGGATGGTGCCATGGTCAGAGTGCAGTGTCCGACGTCGCGTCAGCAGTGTTTCAGAGTCAAGAAACGCGTGGCCATCGTCATTGAGGAAGCTGTGGATGGCCAGCCTGCGCAAGCTGGGGCCTTTGCGCGTCTCCTGGACAGCGAGCTCGTTCGTGCGGGCTTCAGCGCACAGCGTGTGGCATCGGAAGAGGCAATCGCGGAAGGCGATTTCGACGTGGTGATCCGGGGCAGTGCGCTGACCGACCAGGCGTATCCCAATATTACATCCATGTATCGGGCGCAGGTGTCGCTCGAGGTGTCGCGCGCGGGGGGCCAGAACTGGACCCCGCTGACGTGTCAGAAGCGGAGTGACGAAGAGGTGAATGCCGTGACGGCGCAGAAGGCGTCGTTTGGCAGAGCGCTCGGATGCCTCAAAGATCCACTTCTCCAGTTGCTCCAAACCTACTGAAGGGACGGATGAAATGCCGGATGGGCCGAAACGCAGGCGCCCCATATGGGTCCTGATTCCCCTGGTTCTGCTGGTCGTCCTGTTCGGGAGCAAGCTGCTCCGGATGCGGGATGAGATGGTAGACGATCTTTCCGAGGAAATCCGGACACAGGTGGAGAGTGGACTGCGACCCGATACGGTCGTGGTGCACAAGCCTGTCCCGGATTCTTCTGGACTGCAGACCGGAGAAGAAGCGCAGCGCGATCCGATCGTGGAGATTGAGGAAAGCCCCCCGAGCCGTCCTTCGGGGGAGGTCACTCCACCGGCGGCAGGCCAGGAGAATCATGGCTCCGGAGTGAACTCCGGGCAGATATCTGTTGGCGGATCTGAGATAAAAGAGGAGACTCTGGCCGTCAGCCAGGAGAACATTGAGGAATTGGAAGGGGTGCGGGACTCCCTGGGGGCCAACGTGGTGCAGGCGGACAGCGCCGACTCTGCAGCGGGCGATCCGGCCAGCCGGATGATCGACGAATTTTCAAAAGGAACCCCGGGAGTCAAGGTCATTCGAGAGACGAAGTGAGGCAGGTGTAGTTCCGGACATCCTAGGAAAAGACATGTCGAGTTAGGAGAGATGAAAGCGCCGAGAGGCGCTCCGTCTTTTTTGGGCAGGAGGTGCATGAGGTGTTTCGGGCAATCGTGCTGCTGTGTTGTGTGGTGGTCATCCCGGTCTATGGTTACTCGGCCGGCGTCGAGCTTCTGAAGATATCCGATCCACTGGATGGGGACCCTTTTTGGTTTTTAGCAGGGGCGCTTCTGGCCTGGACGGCGTATCTATTACGCCCGGTTTCGCTTCTGCGCCTGGTGCTGCTGCATGAGCTGAGCCACTCTCTCGTGGGATGGTTGCTCGGGGCCCGGGTGGTGGAAATCGATGCCTCTGGACAGAGTGGGGGGAAAACAATATATGACTATCCCTTCACCCGCGGCAGGGAACTGATTGCGCTGGCCCCGTACTATCTGCAGATCGTGCCGCTCCTGCTGGTGGCGCTCAAGACGATTGTCCGGACATCCTTCCATCCCGCATTGTCATTCGCCGTCGGTTTTGCATGGCTGGGGTTCTTTTTCGACCTTTGGATCACGCTCAAGGCAGAGCAGACCGACATTCTGAAGACAGGCGCTGTCTTCTCATCTATTGTTATTTTCGCCGCGAATATTGTCGTTTCGGGGGTTGTGTTGACGTCCGTGTCGTCTGCAACATCTCCCCTGGCTTTTTTGTGGACGGGAGTTCCAAAGGAAATATGGGGAGAGCTGTTTGCTCGGCTCAGTACAGTTTTTTAGGAATCTGATGCAGCTTTCTTTCGAGGAAATGATAATGTGTTCTACCACATTTATTCCCTGTAGGAACTTCCTCGAAGATCGAATCTGAAGACAGACACGGGACTCAGCATAGAGTATATGTACAGGAGGAGGTGTATCGTGCGCAATGGTTGGAGCATATTGTCAATCTTTCTCTTTGTGTCCACCTGGGCAAATTCTCCGGTGGGCGCACAGTTGCTTCCCGAAACGGTCGTTCAGGCTGTGGTAGCCCTCGCCGATACAGCCTGGAACAGAGGATGGGACGACAGTCTGGTTGTTCAAATCGAGGCTGTTCAAGACTGCCGCTCGGGAAGACCGAGTGTTCGTCTCAATAACTGGCTCACCACCGGAGCCGAGACCGTGTTTCAGGTAGTGATGAACGACTCAGTGATAATCGAATCATTTAACGGCATGCTGAGGAAGGCATTGGGACCGGATTTCGATCCAAATCTCGTCAAGAGGAAGCGCGGTATGGGGGTTCCACACCAGGCAATTTTGAAGGGCAAGTACTGCCAGGACCCATGTTCCTGGGAACTGCGCCTCGAACTGGTGGATATCGGCACGCGCAAGACGGTGTCGGTAGTCAAACAGGGAACCCGCAAGCCCGCAGTTTTGCTGGATATTCAGCAGTCAAAACTGCGGCAGGGAAGCACGGATCCCGAGGAGATGGATCGTACTTTGGAGCGCGCGCTGGCTGGTTTATTGGCACGGAAAAAGTTCGGTGTACAGAGTGTGCATGCTTATTTGGATCTCAGGAGAACGATAGGATCCACTACTTCTGCAGGTGCAGTCGATCCAGGATGGGTGGCTGTGGCTGCTGATCTGTCTGGGTGTGATATTATCGTCACTGGCGAGATGAAGGTGAATTTCAGCTCGTTAGGGGAAGAATATGATCTGCCCCTAGGGGGGAAAACTCAAGCATTTAATTATCGTGCGTTTCCAAAGCTGGTAGCTGTTAAGGGGAGTGATGGGAATGAGCTGGCCTCAATTGTGTCTGGCAGTGGAATTCAGGGATCCGATGTGCCGGAAGAGGATGCCATTCGAGACGCGGCAACCCAGGCTGTAGATTTTGTCTGGGCACAGCTCAGAGATGCGCTGGAAAGCTGCGAGCAGTCCCAAGAATAGCAGAAACAGGACTGGAAAATTTCTTGGGATACTGGTGGGAGTAGTCGCCAAGGATTCCAGCGGCAATTTGTTTTCGAAGGGACTTGGTGAAGAGGCCCTAATGGGGGAAGAATTCTGCGCGTTCTACATGCGGGCACAGTGAAGGAACCTACTCAATAGATAGAATAGCTGTCCGGATCAGGAGGCCCGAGAAGGAAAAAAATAAGAGGAGAGGCTGCGGATTGTTTTTCGCTCCGTCATGAGATCGAAGGAAACAGGCGATGTCAAAAAAGGAAAGGAAACAGGCGATGTCAAAAAAGGAAAATATTCCACGCGGCGGCCTGGGGGACACGATTCTGGAGTCGTACCCCCTTGTAAAGGTAGCCACTCGGGAGGGGTTCCCAGGTCGGCGGCGGTACCGGATTACCGAAAGGCCTGGTTGTGTTGTGATACTTATCTCCGGCGACATCGCCATCCTGCAGGCCCGTTCCGATGAAGGTGCCAGATCCGTGTCTGAGGCGGATGCTCGCGATGCGTTCGTGGTTTATGGCAGCGTCCCCCCGGTAAATGTGAACATAGAAGTGGACCAGCTTATCACTGCGGATGAGTGGATCGGCAAGGGGCGCCTGCGTATCCCCGTGGGTATTCCGGAAGACGAAGAATCCAGGGAGCAACTGGCGCTGTTCTGGGCAAAGCCCGAATTCGGGGGATTGTCCGCCGCACGGGTGCGGGAGGAGATCGACATCAGCATGAGCGTGCATCTCCGCACTGCGATTCGAAAGCTACGCGGCACCGAGTTGCAGAAGGATGCGGGCGGCCCGATCCAGGAGTTGAACGCAGTTGCGCCGACGCTGGTGGATCCGTTGCTGCAATCCCTGAAACTGGAGCGGAAAGGCGCTATCACCGGTGAAGTGATCGTAGAGCAGCCTGAAATTAAGGACAAGGAAGTATACGAACATCTGCGGAAGCAAGCTCTGGAAGAATTGGGGGAGGAGTCGGACGCCGCGCGGGTGATCTATCTTCTCAGCACACTGCACTCGGTGGGTTCGGGGCAGCTCAGAATGTGGGTGGAGAAGGAGAGTTCGAAAAACCGCGAGGAACAGGCTGCGCGCGGGGTCGGTGTGTACCGCGTTGGGAAAGATCGGAATGCGGGGACCTTACACAGGGGAGAGAAGATATTCCTGGATGTTTTTGCTGACCGCGCAGGGTATCTCCATATCTTTGATCTGGACGCCGATGGCGGCCTCTCTCTGCTCTTCCCCAACGACCTATGTGAGGATAATTCGATTCCTGCTGGCCGTTTTACCTTGCCGGACGACGCCAGAGAGATGTTTGGAGGGGAAGTCGCGGAGTGGAATATTCTGCCAGACTCACCATTGGGATTAGAGCGCGTAAAAGCCATTCTGACAACGGAGAAGGTGGATCTGTTGCCGCGAATCGGGGGGCAGGAATGCCTCTTTTACAGCCGCCCGGCCAGGGATGCCGTGGGCGACGTAGTGGCCATGGTGGAAAAATTAAATCGCATGAGTTCGGATGCCTGGTCTGAGGCGTTCTGTCAGTTTTGCATCCAGGAGTAGGAAGGTCGTGATGAGAATTTATACCTGTACGGTGGTAGTGGTATCCCTGCTGGCAGCGGGTTGTGGTTGTCAGACTGAAAAGGTGGAGGATGAACTTAGAGCGGATATTACCCGGGATTTCGTGAAGGAGATTCCCAGTTCTGCCGTTCTATCGGATACGGTGGTCGTGGTAGCCGAGATTGAGGGTGACCAGCAGAACTTACTGAACGAGTTTCTCGCCACAGCATTCACCAGGGATTCTCGGTTTGTGGTGGCGGAACGGCAGAAGGAGTTTCTAAGAGCCTGTGAAAAAGAGAAGCTCTTCGGGAAGACGGATTTTGTCGCCGACTCAACGGCCGCGCGACTCGGAAGGCTCCACGGAGCACAACTAGTCGCCGTCGGCCGGATCTGGTCGGGTAGCATGGCGTTCGTGAATCGAGAGATGGCAGCGCAGTTGAAGTTGCTCCATGCTGAATCCGGATTCGTGCGACACTCCATGAATCGGAAAGATCTCCGGCGGGATAGAACAGATTGGGCCTCAGTTGTAGCCATAGTTATGGCAATAGTTGTGTTGCTCTTGGTGATCGCAGGAATGGTCGTGGTTGTGGGGCGTTACTTTCGTAGACCGCCTACAATATGGGGGAAGAATAAAGGAACGCATGGCTGATATTTTCTTCCGTTCTTTTTCTGGACATATAGATACATTTTTCTTTCAGAGTTCTAAACCTTTTGTCTGCTTTCCAAAAGCAGCTGTATCAGCCTCCTATCGATCCCAAATGAGGTGGATGGAACCTGAAGAGGAGAAGCGAGGAGTCCTAACTGGATCATATGTTCCAGGACAAGTTGTTTGTCCAGCTTTAGTAACCGAGCCACCTGATCCATATCCCAGTTGTATCTTCTCAAAATAGCCAACATTGCCTCAGATGAATTGACAGGCTCAATTGATTCGGAGTGATCTCTCATTTTTCCCTCTTTCCTAAAAAAACGTGGGGACTACTTCCCTGGTTGAAAAGGTTTTTTTCTTTTCAGAAAAAGGGAGCAAAAAGTATACCGTTTAAAGAGAATCGGGAAGGAGTAAAGGAAGAGGAAGATAGCCCTCAAGAAAATTGTAAGGGTTTCCAGGGATCAGAGAAAAATGAGTTACCTAAGGATTAGTCCGAGGGTTCTTTATACCCAGCCGCTTCATCTTGCGTTGCAGGGTTTCGCGCGCGATTCCGAGCAACTGTGCGGCCCGGGTGACGTTCCATTTGCAGGTTTCCAGTGCCTGGAGAATTTCCCTACGGGGATCGTCAACCGTCGCATCGATGAGGTCGCGGGACAGGTCCTGTAGCTCGATGAGCGGATTCTTCGATAGCAATACTCCTCGCTGTACCGCGTTGCGCAACTCGCGGATATTTCCCGGCCAGTCGTAGCGTCCAAAGGCGGCCATGGTCTCGGAGGAAAACTCGCGGTCTGGGCGTTCGTGCTCACGACGGTAGTGGTCCAGAAAGTGCTGGGCCAGGAGGGGGATGTCCTCGGGGCGTTCGCGCAGGGGAGGAACTACCAGCTCGATGGTGTTGAGACGGTAGTTAAGATCCTCCCGAAAGCTCCCCTCCTTCATCATCGCTCTGAGATCCTTGCTGGTGGCGGCGATGAGTCGGATGTCCAGGGGGATGAGCTTCCGACCGCCCACTCGCCGGATTTTTTTCTCCTCGATGGCCCGCAGTACCTTGGCCTGCACGGCCAGGTCCATGTCCCCGATCTCATCCATGAACAAAGTGCCGCCATCGGCCTGCTCAAAGGCACCTTCTTTGGCCTCCACATCGGTGGCCGTTCCTTTTTCAATGCCGAACAACTCGCTTTCAACTAGGCCGGAAGGGATAGTCGCGCAGTTGATGGCGTAGTAGGGACCGTCGTGTCGGGCGCTCTGCTGGTGAATGGCCCGGGCGATCAGTTCCTTGCCGGTGCCGGTTTCTCCCAGGATCAGCACTTCCACTTTGGTCCCGGCTACCTGACGGATCTGATCGAAGACTTCCTGAAGAGCAGGACTCTGTCCGATAAGGCCGGCGAAGGCGGTCTCCTGTCCGGCGCGGAGCCGGCGGTTCTCGGCGGCTAGCTGGCGACCGTGTTCGAAGAGCATGGCCGAATTGTGGTAGGTGTACAGGGCGGCGAACTCCTCGTTGATTCGGAGGAAAGCCCGGTACTGTTCGGTCGCCTGGTCGTGATCCCCCTGGCAGAAGCAGGCAAAACCCAGGTTGTACAGACAGCGGGGATCGTTCGGGGCGAGAGCCAGAGCCTGTTCGTAGTCGCTGATGGCTTCGGGGAACTGGCCCTCGAGCAGATGGAGGTTGCCGCGCCGGAAGAATGCTTCTGTGTTGGTGGGATTTTGGACGATTGCCTCGTCGTATACTTGCAGGGCCTGGTCTGCCTGGCCTCGTTCGGTGTGGATCTGGGCGAGATTGGCTCGGGCTTTGAAATCCTCGGGGTTGAGTTTCAAGGCCTTCCGCAGTGCCTTCTGTGCTTCTTCATGACGCCCCGAGGCTGCCAGCGCTGCCCCTAATGAGGTTTGCACCTCGGCTGTGTTTAGCCGGCATTTGAGGGCCTGCTGGAAGGATTCGATTGCTTCGGGGTATTGTCCCTGTCTGAAATAGAAAACCCCCAGCTGGTAGGGGAGCCGGCCGCTGCGGCGATGTCGTGGAAGGGCTTTCTTCAGACGAGCGATGGACTGGTCGATTCGGCCGGCCGCAGCGTCTCGCTCAGCCGCGGCGAGGATCTCTTTGACGGAGGAGATGTTCATGCAATGTCGTGGTGAAACCGGTCCGCGAAGAAGCTGGCCAGCTGATCGGCCAGTTCTCTAGGCGCACCCAGTTTTTTAGCTTTTTTGTAGACCTTCTTGCGGAGTTTATCGGCCTGGGGCAGGCTTTTTTTGGATTGTTCCCACAGCATGGCGCCGATCGTCTGAATCGCGATCGTGCAACGGAGGGCCGGGTCGACTTCCACGGTCATGCCGGGCAGCACCATACGCTCTACCTGCTGGTTGTCCTCTTCCGCACGGGAGAACTCAGTGACGGGCAATTCCTCGTAAATGAGCCACTTATCGGCCAGAATGCCCTCATCACTGGCATAGTAGTCGAATTGCTTCAGAAATTGCTGGACTCCCTGACGGATCGCGGTTTTGAGATCGGACTGAGGGATATCCATGAACAGGTCCTCCTACCTACACCTGCGGTTGGCTGAAAAATGCTAACGATCGCAGAGCTATGATAAGAGGTGTCTGTATGAAGGTCAAGTAGTTGTAAAAAGCTCCAGGATCCGATGGGAGGAATAGGTTTGAAGTAAATTGGGGCACATGGATCCAGGGGAAAGTTTGGTATTGCGCCTGCGAGACCTATCCAGCCTCCCTTTTTCTTTTCTGGAGGAGAAATCACGGACACCGGCTCCACCATTCCTCCCGAGCCCGGGCGACCTCTTTGCGGAGCCATCTCCTGTATAGTTTTCCCTCCCCTTCCATCCCGGCCACCTTTTCCAACCTTTCCAAAAACGCCGCCAGGTAGGCGCTCGGAACTGCCTCCATCAGCGCCCGCAGGACGAAGATGTCCCCGTCGTGGTTGCCGTAGAAGCTCATGCGCTTGAGAACGGATGGCCGCATCCATCCCCTGGAGGCCAGGGCGATCCAGAAGCGTTGTATCCCTTCGTCGGGCTCTTCTTCGAGTCGCTGGAGGACGTGCAGGTTGGCCAGCAACTCGCAACCAGGATCTTGGAAACGCCTGTGCCCATCCTCCCCGATCCGTTCCCTGATTTGCACCATTTTTTTGTCCGAGCGCACGTGGCCGATTTCGTGCCAGTAGACGAGTGTATCCAGCCACTGGCGGAAGGTGTTCGCCTTATCCTCATCAGTGCCTCCCAGGTCCTTTTTAAGAGCGATGAGTCGCGTCATAGCGGGATCGTCCTGTGACCGCTGCTCGACGGGACGGAATGCCTCCACATCTGCGTGGAGCCATATCCGCTCATTTAGCAGGTAGATCGTGTCCGGGCTTCCCATGCAGGAGATCCGACTCTTCTCAGGTGTCGAACCAGTAGCCTGCCATACCCGTGTCATGTTGGCGAATCCGTACATGTTGGTCTGTCCGGCTAGATGCTGCCAGCGCACCGTCTTGATGGAGTTCTCTTCTTCGGGGAGGTGGGGTTGCCCCAGCCAGAAGCCTCCCCACGGAAATCCTATGTGGAGGTGATACTCCTCTTCGAGGACAGGCAGGATCTCTCTGCGGACCCCTTCCAGCACCAGTTGGTCCTTTTCCACGTCCAGTAGGTAACTCTGATGGCACATGTTGTACTGCTGTGGGTGGTTACGCCGCAGGGGTTCCCAACTCAGGTGCCCGCTGTTGGGGTCCACTAGGAAGAGCAGTGCGGCCAGGTGTGGGCCTATCTGCCGGGGCAGACCGGCGCAGGAAGACGAAAGCTTTGCGGCGGATTGGTCCAGAGCTTCTCGCGTCAGCAGGGCCCGGGCGCGCTCGTGCAGCTTCGGGCTGGCGAAGTATCGCCGGGTCAGGTCGCGCACGGTTTCCCAGCCGTCCTGGTGGAGCAGTTCGATGACGACAGAGGCTCGGCCACTCTGTGGGTGCAAGTGCTGGGGAAATTGCTGGTGAGCTACCAGATAGTAGCGGGCCAGAAAGTGGGTGAAGACAGCTCGTATGACGGCGACAGGATCGCGGCGGTCGATGCGGTTGCCCAGGCAGGGAGCAGTGTGCATGAATTTCTCCTTCAGCGGTGGCCGTGGATCCAGGAGATAGCAATCTTCATACCCACGGGCAAGTCCTCTCTCTGTTTGTCGATCCGGGCGTAGGTCCGGGTTGGTGGCCGTCACATAGTGTGATGGTTTGACGCGCAAAAGAGAGGAGTTTGAGCGTCTGCGCTCCGATTTTCTGCCGTGCTGGCTCCTGTTGGGGAACGGGTCTGGTATTTGCTGAACTGCAGGGCAGTCGACGCGATCGACGCGTCTTCGCCGTTCATTAAAACAGGAGACAACCATGGCGAACAAGACTTTGTGCTACGGAATCCAGAAGGCGGCCGAAGGGTTGCTGGAGGAGGGAGATCTGCGGACGACTGTCGCCCAGCAGATCGAAAAGCTCCTGGAAGGGAGCGGGGACGGCCAGATCTCCGCTCAGGTGCGGGCCGCCCTGAAGGACCCCCAGTCCGTCATCGAGATTCGCTCGGGCGGGCAGGTGCAGACGGCCACGCCGGACATGCCCCTGCGCGAGGTGCTGTCCCCGGAGTCCGGGGAGTTGGAGATCACCGTCAGCAAACCCCACGTGGGAGGATGAGACGGTGTTGGCCGGTCCTACGGTCCGGCGCCTGCATCGGGAGCGGGAAGGGCAGGCGTGGGAAGAGCGGTCCAGCCGGCAGCAGGCGGTGCGGGAGGGCCGGGGCGCCTCCGGAGGTTCCTCGGCGCCCTCGTCCCCGCCTGTCCGGATTCGGGCGACCGGACCTTCTTTGGGCCATCGGTCGGATTTTCCCCTGTCTATGGAGAGTCTGTTGGAAGGGACGAGGAGTGGGGATGTGGCCGTGCTGGGTGGCGAGATTCTGCACATCACTCCGCGGGTGCCCCTGCCGGGGGAGGAGGGGGTGGAACTCAACGGTCGTAGACGGGGGGCTTATGCAGGTGGTCGGTTGAGGGAGCGCCTGCTGCAGGCCTGCGAGCGGGACAGCCTGCGGCTGTACGCCTGGGCCGGCGGTTACCGGGCCCAGGGGCAATACCAGAAGCTGGATTCCATCTGCAAGTCGAGGAGCGTCGGTCAGGTCCGACGGATCGAAGCGTTCCTGGAAGAGGAGTTGATCCCGCACCTGCAGGCCTGGAACGCCGGGCAGTCCGGCATCCCCACGAGCCCTCGAAGGGTCGATTCCCTGGGAGCCATTTTCAAGAGGGGACTTCCCGGTCTGGAGGTAGAGCCGGCTTTTGCTTTTGTAGGATCCCGCTGGTACGACCTGGTGTCCTTTTTCGGCCGGCCAACCGCCGGCCGGTTTCATCTCCGGTGGGGCAGGCAGCAGTTCGTCGGCCACCACTGCCAGCACCGCCGCCGGGCGCTTGAGCGGTATGACCAACTCCTGGAACGGGCGGTTGGTGCAGCGCTGGCCCCAACGGTGGCTCAGGGAGTGCGCACACTCGGAGGGTACCGGGATGCCTGTCATGCGGTGGTGCGCACGCCGAAGGGCCACCACTTCCTCTGTCGGTACCTGCCTCCCTACGCAGTGGAGGGTCCCGACCGGCGCCTGTACCGCTTTGGCGCGGTGGAGATCGGCCTCTGGATTGGCGACACCGATCCAGCCCGGGTGATCCGCTCGGGGGCTGCTCGGGTGATGCATTCCTACCGACACATGTTTCTGCTGGGGGGAGACACCGGCTCGGTCCTGTGCATGCCCCGACACAACGACTTCTTCCACCGATTGCACCGGATGCCGCTGGCTCAAGCTCTGCTGGAATACCTGGAGGAAGCGCGCATGACCCTGTGCTCGGGATACTTCGAGGATAGCTGGAGTATTCCGTATCACGACGTACGGGAATTGGATCAGCGGGTGATCGAACCGGAGGAAGCTCGCGCCCAAGGACTCCCCGTCTATCGCTACTACCGAAAGAAAAAGGCCCGAAAGGAGAGATCATAATGAGTGTGCGCTACGCCCGTCAGGAAGCGTTGAGTGGTTGGGATCAGGAACGGCTCTCCGGCGCCACCCTCGGCATCGCCGGGTCGGGGATCATGGCTTTTCTGTGCGCCTGGATGGCTGCAGCCATGGGCTTCGGTCGGCTGGTGCTGCTGCACGGGGGGGCGGCCCAAAGGCTGGACCAGTTGTTCTCCGGCGCGGTCGATCCGGTCGGCGGCTGGTCGTGGGAGAGTTTTTTCGGCCGGGTCAATCCCCGGGTCAAGGTGTACGCCTGCCCACTGCGTCTGCACTCTCGGTTGGTGGGCAGACTGCCGGATCTGGACGGGTTGATCGTGGCAGGCAACGATACGGAAGCCCTGATGGCCGGAGAGGAGGTCGCTCGGAAGAGCGCTTTCCCGGTGGTGGGCGGTGTGGCTGCTGGCCCGTTGGGAGCCTGGGGGCCGGCGCGCGTTAATCGGCTGACAGCGCCTTTCTGTGGGAGTCCTGAATCGCCGCTGGTCGGCCAGATCATCTCCGGCTTGCTGGTGGAGGAAATCCGCAAGGGGCTACTACCGCTGTTCGGGGAGGGGGGTTCTGCCGAAGAGGTCGGTCTGCTCCGCCTGGGGCCGCGCAAGGAGCAGGAGAAGGAGAGGTCGGTAGCTCTGCTAGCCCGGCGGCATTCGATCGCTATGGTAGGGGCCGGGGCGCTGGGGACGTGGTTTGGGTGGGCATTGGGTCTGTCGGGGTTGGCCATCCGTTTGAACATCTATGACGATGACCGGGTCGACGAAACCAATCTCAACAGGCAGGTCCTTTTCTACGACGCGGTGGACCAGCCCAAGGCGCCAACGCTGGCCGCCCGGCTGCAGGCGTTCTTTCCTCGGCTGGCTCTCACCGGGTACGGCCTTCGGGTGGAGGAAGACTGCGAGGATTCCCTGGCCAGTAAATCAATACTCGCCGCCTGCCCGGATAGCTTCTCCGTGCGGGCCTTGCTGAATGGATGGGCACAGCGCCACCGCCGGGCGCTGCTCAGTGGCGGCACCTCGGCTTTCGGGGGGACCTGTGCGGTGTACGAGCCGGGAAAGACGGCCTGCCTTTCCTGTCGGTTCGACATCGACAGATTGGCCGAGAGGGAGCAACAGCCGGAGAGTTGCGGTCGGGTGCCCGAGGCGTCGGTGGTGACCAGCAATGCCATCACCGGAGCACTGATGGTGCTGGCATTGCTAGAAATGCTGGGAGGCCATGTCCCGATGGGAGTCTGGGAATACGACGGCAGCGCTCAGGAGCGGCGCATCGACCACCGGTCTCCACGACCGGCGTGCGGGTGTCACCGGCGCGGGATGGTCTGAAGGATTAGGGCCTACCGGATTTTCCCGTATGGATGACCATTTAACGTCTATATTTGCCTGATAAGGCAGAAATGTTATTGTTTATCATTGTTTACGACGGATGAATCGGCTTGCTGGAGAAGGGGGCAGCACATACCACCGTTTTTTCCATTCACTGGGGATCCGGTCCCCGGCACCAAGTTGCGAAAGAAGGACTTACGCTGATTCTGAAGAGCCGGCGTGGGTCCTTTTTTTGCGGGCGAAATGGATCGGCAGGGCAGCAAGAAAACCGGCCCCCTGAACGGGACCCGGGCAGATGGGACGGATTTTTTGCACGAATTACTTATGGGAAATCACATACTCCCGCAGTGCTTCGTTAAGGCGGGTTTGCCACCCTTTACCAGTAGCGCGGAAGTATTCTAGCACTTCCGGATCAAGGCGCACCGTGGTGGATAATTCGGCCATCTCCTCCTCAGGCGCGGATCAGTCCGCTTTCCTCCCCGGTGGAGAAATGGCGCCGCAACTCCTCGCTCTCTTCCACCAGCAGGCGGAAGCCGACTTCGTCGGAACAGGCATCGGTCTCCATCACCCGTCGAGAGGTGGCGGTACATTCCGAGGCGTAGCTCTTCCAGCTCCCACCTCGCACCGGCCGCAGCCGACCTGCGCCGTTCCGGTGACTGCCTTCGTCTGTGGAGGATCTTTCGGCCGCACACCACTCGTACACGTTGCCGTGCACGTCGCGCAGTCCCCAGGCATTCGGTTTACGCGGGCAGGGCTCTACCTGACCGGTTTTCCGCTTCTCGTACCAGGCGTAGGGGGGCAGGGCCGAGATCAATTTGCCGAAGTGATACCGATGCTTAGAGCCCGCCCGGGCGGCGTGCTCCCACTCCGCCTCCTCGGGCAGGCGGAAGTGACAGCCGGTTTGCCGATTGATCTCGGTGATGAATGCCTGCACCTCATCCCAACTGACCGACTCGACCGGCAGCTCCAGTTTTTTGAACCGACAGTGGGGGGACTTCAGCATCACCTTCCGCCACAGTCGCTGCGAAATCGGCGTGGTCTGCATCCAGAAGCCGTGCTGTCCGGGAGCGGGGGGGATGTAGGCCACCTCAACGCCGGCGACCCGGCGTATTTCCCCTCCCTTCCTCTCCCCGGTCGGTCCATATTCCCGCTGCTGATCCTCTTTCTGAATTGGTTTGTATTCCCGCTGCCGATTCTCCTCCTGAGTTGGTTCGTATTCCCGCTGTCTGTCATTTTTCTGAGGATCCTCATCGGCGGTGCTGGACGCGAATTTTCCCAGGAGCCAATCGCAGGCCCCTTCCCGCCGAAACCACGGCACCTGGACTGTGCTGTGGCCGCGCTCGTGGTGGACCAGTTTGGCTACCCGCTTTTGCAGAAAGCGCTCCAGTCCGTTCAGCGTGAGCCGTCCCCGGGGGTCGGCCGCCTCACCTGACAGCGCCTGCTCGAGTCCGAGGCTGAAAAATCCTCGATCCTGCTCGTCCGATTCATAGGCCGAGTTGCCCGGTTTGCAGGAGAAGACGGTGGCGATCTCCTGCTGGGCGGACGGGGATGCGGCAGGTGACACCCCGATCCCCCCGCGGGCGAAGTCCTTCGGGAGCGTCGGTTCCTCTACGCTCCGCCCTTTCTCGACCGGTTTCCGGCAGGCGTCCAGCAGCACCAGCACGCGGTGGGCAGCAGAGGAACACAGAACCTTTTCGAGGTGGGCGACCGGAAAACAGGTCCTCTTGCGGTTAGTCTTATTGCGGATGTCCGAATCGTAGAAGACCAGATAGTCGTCCTTCGTGCCGGCCAGCCGGAACCCGTGGCCGGCGAAGAACAGCAGCAGCAGACTTTCCGAACTGGTCTGGCCGGCAGCGTTCTCCAGCGCAATCCCGAACTCGGATATCTCCGCCTCCCCATCGGTCAGTGAGCGCACCCGCTCCGGCGGAAATCCCAGGTGGTCGGTCAGGGTCGAGACCAGAGTCCGAGCGTCGTTTTTCGCCCCTCTGAGCGGGGTGATATGCTTTTTCTCGTAGCAGTCGATACCGACCAGCAGTGCGCTGGAGTGGTCGTGAATACCCATTGCTCCTCTCTTCGTCCTGTGCTCCAAAGGAATGTCTATTGTCTCAGCAATCCAGCAGCAGGCTGGTCCGCGGGTTGCGGAGCGCCTGATCCAGTCGCATGTGCACCTCCGAGAACCAGCTCGCTTCCTCGCCGCCTGCAGGACCCTCTTCGCCGGCGAGCTGGTAGAGCCGATCGCATACCATCTGCATCAGAGGGCGGGGATAGAACGGACGGAATTCTCCATCCTCCATGGCGACCATGATCATTCCCCGGTAACTCGGCTCCTCCGGGGTTACGAAGAGAAAGGGAAAGGTCCACTTGGCCCCTTCTTCCGGGTCTGAGAGGATCAGCTTCGACTCGACGTCGACTTCCCGGCTGGTGGACAGCCCGAATACGTACGGATAGGCGCCGGTGCGCAGGAATTCTCGCTGCAAACCCTCTTCGTACAGCTCTTCATTCTCGGAGATGGTCTTGCCTCGGGTGAGACTTCCCGGAATCTCCGCCTGGTCGAGAAAGCGAGTCAGCCGTTGGAAAGGCAGTTGCTTCGACTTCAGGGTGCCATCCGCGCGGCTGACGATCTCCTCCCAGGTTTCCAGTTCCCGCTTCATCGAGCTGATAGACTGGGTGAGAAAGTCGAAGTGCGCCTGCGGCTTGGGGAAGTCGTCGAGGATTTTTCGGTGCAGCCCGACGGAGTCCCGGAGCCGCCTAAGGAGAAAGGTCTCCAGTTTACTCCGGTTGTCCGGCTCGTCACCGGATTCCGGCTTGCGTTCCTGGATCTCAGCCAGCAGATCGGATAACTCGCCGGATTTGTAGCGCTCCATGTATTCGACGAGATGTTCGTACTGATGCTGAAAATAGGCCAGGAACGGGTTGATCGGCACAATCGTGCCCTCGTAGACCCAGCGCTCTGAGTTCAGGGCGAAATCCGGCGCTTCCGGATCCTCTAACAGGCGATTTATGGTGTAGATGACCCGCTGGCTGTACCAGGCGTTCATGCCGCTCATCGGATAGCGGTCCATCGCGTCGTTGTACCGGGTCGAGAGGAACCGCTCCAATCCCTCCAGGCTGGTGCAGAAGCGCTGGTCGAGCGGGGCGTGGTAGTCCGGCTGGAAGATTTCTTCGGTGGGAGGCACGACCAGATCGTGGGAAGCGCGAATGAAATCCTGCCCCTCCCAGATGACGTCTGCCCGCACCAGGCCGGTCTCCGGATCGCCGATCCCTTCCGGATCGTTGCCGTCCTTCCGGGTGGCTTCGGTGCCTTCGGACAGCTCCGGCCGTTCTCCTTCGAACCGGTCCAGGAGCAGCAGCGGGGAGAAACTCGGCAGCACCTTGTCCCGCGCGTTCATCGCCTCGATGATCCGCTTCCACATCTCATCCGCCGACAGGGAGAAGACCTGCGGCGTTTTGGGGATTTGCTCCGGGTCGGCGCTGGTCAGATCGACCGGTACCGAGAATAGCTGCATTCGCCGTCGAAACCCCTCTTCATAGGCCATCACCCGGAGAAAGTCGACGACCGGAATCTTCCCGGTGCTCTCCCCAAACCGGTCGATCAGGGAGACCAGCGAGCGAATCCGTCCCTCGGCGTCCCGGGCCATCTGCTTGCGCTGTCGCACTACCTCGACGAGCGAGTACCCCAGATCGCGATCCAGAGTGATCTCCGAGCGCCGATCCCCGGGGACGATCGGCAGGCTGATTTTCTCCTTTGATGCCTCTTTGAATTTGACTTTGTCGAGGATCTGCCGCGCCTGGATGGTCAGCTCGTCCGCCTCCGCGCTGTTGCTGCTGGTCGGCCGCACGGTCAGCGCGCCGTCTTCCGCCGCTTTGCCCACCTTTCCCTCGAGCAGCAACCGGGCTTTATGGTGGCCCAGAGCTTGCTCGTATTTGTCCAGCGCCACCCGGTAGCATTGGACGATCCATTCGGCGATATCGTGCCCGTATTGAAGGCAGTCCCGGACCATCTCCTCCCCGGAGAGCAACTCGATGCCATTGCGGATGGAGGTATTCAACTGCTCTCTGAATTCGAGCCAGTGGTTCCAGCGCTCGGGAAGTTTCTCCTCCAGATTTTGCTGGTGCCCCCGATAGTTTTTGTAGCGCGCCTCCAGGATGTCCAGCTTGGCGCAGATCTCCGCCTGCCGCTGGTGCGCACCGAGTTGTTCCGCCAGTCGGTCGTGAGCCCACAGATACTCGTAAGTCAGCTGCAAGACCTGCAGTTCCTCGGACCAGACGAATAGCACCTCCGCCTTTCCCCAGGTCTGGATATTGGTGTTGGTGGAGACATCGTAGGTCTGTTCCGGGAGTTGCATCAGGTCGAAGCCAAACGGATTGGCCACTACCGCCAATTCCCGGTCGACCTCGTTCAGCTGTCCCTTGCGCTTCTCCACCTCGTGCTCCTCCAGTTCGTCGGTCTCGGGCCGGACGACCTGCGAGAAAGTGGCGGATGCCTGGTGGTGGCGGTCGGCCAGATTGAATCCCATGAAGGTCGCGGCATCCGGGTCCTTCACATACCGGTCCAGCAGAGAGAGGATGTAGAGACGGTGCTGGCGCACCTCCTGCGCTCGGTCGGCGGCGACGACCAGCCGGTTGTAGACCTGGTTGCCGGATTCCCGGAAGTCCTCGTCCAGGGAGACGGTGTTGCGAAAGAGATTTTCGGCCGAGCCCGATTCCACGCAGAGAATCCGGTACGCCTGTAGATTGTCGTCGGCGATCGTGGCGAGCGCCTTGTTGAGAGTGTCCACTGTCTGCCGCAGGGCGCGCAGGAGCCGGTCGAACTTGTCCGGTCCGAGATACCAGACCAGGTAGGCGGCGTCCGTTTCCTCCAGCCCGACCCGATCGGAGCGGGCGTACAGCCGGCGTCGGATCTTTTCCAGGTGGGTCTCCCAGCGGCTGTCGTCAGCGAGCTGCGAGTCGGCCATCAGGTGGACGGTATCCCGCTGTCGGGCGAACAGTTCCTGGATCTCGGCCGAGATCCGCTCCATGTCCGCGTCGAAAAAATAGGCAAACGAGGTGACCGAGGAGATCAACGACAGCAGGGAATCGGCAGACCGGGACCAGGTGAATATCCGCTCCCGGTCGGGCACCCCTACCTGCGAGGACCAGCTCGATAGGGTCGATGCCAACCCTCCCGAGGAGATACTGCCGGCAGTGCTCGGAATACCTGTCTCCCCCAGCGTCTCGAGAGCGCCCAGAAAGCGCCCGTCGGCGTAGCGGTCGGCCACCCGAGCGAGCCATTCGTACAGGTCGCCGAGGGGTTGGAAAGCATAGGTGAGATGCACCTTCTCGAAGGCGAGCAGATGCGCAACCGCCACGTCCAGGAACTGTTTGCCTGTCGAGATGTAGTGACGGCAGAGTTCGGTTGCCGCGGTCAGCGCTTGCAGCGCCTGGCCCAGGGCATCGTCCGCCTGGTCGATGTCGACATCGTCGAAGCAGGCGTAAAAGCTCGACACCGCCCGGCAGTAGGAAGCGACGTGGCTCGAGGCATTGATCGCCGGCCTGTAGGGTATGGCCTGCTCCAGGAGAGAGGAGACCCGCGGGGCGATCTGCTGCACCTCCCGGTAATGCTCCAGCAGCCACTGGGCGTGCTCCATCTCCTGCTGCCGGGCGTTGCGCTGGGAGATCAGCGCCGCCCGTTCCCGCTCCAACTGCCGGATTCTCTCCTGGGCATCCGGTATGTAGGAGCGCGCCTCCTGCTCATCCCTCTCCGCCTGGCGCTCGACTTGGACCATCTGGTCGTGGTAAGATTGGGCCTCCTCCATGTAGCGTTGACACTGGCGGATGCTCTGCTCGCATTCGTTAATATCTCGCTTATAGCGGTCCGCCTCTCTCTGGATGCTTGCCTGTTCTTGGGAGGTATCTGCCTGATAGTATCTGTTCTGCAGATTGTCGATGCGGTTTCCCAGATCGTTGATGCGATTTTCCAGTCTATTGATCTCGCTGCCGTTTTGCCTGTAATTGCTGTCCGCCTTGTTTTGTTCCCGGTTCGCATGCTCCTGCCGGTTCCGGGCATCGCGGACCGCCTGGTTCAACTGGTCGAGATAGGCGCGCGCTTCCCCCAACTGGTCCTCCACGTCCGAGATCTGGCTTTCGAGGGCGCGGATCTCCCGGCGCAGCCGGTCGATCTCCGCCTCCAACTCAGAGCACCTCGACGCGCAGGTGCGGCCCACTGCCGTCGCATCGAAGCCGGGGGAGCCATTCCGTCTTTCGGACTCCTCGAACTCCCGCTGCGAGCGGCTGGTCAGATGGGAGAATTCGGAATTTCTCGGCGACCATCCAGACCGGGCCAGACCGGGCAGTCGAAAGGTATCTCCGCCGACTTCCAGCGTGGTCCCGTCGCGGTCCAACTGCAGCCGGCCGGTCGCCGGCATCGGGCGCGGTAGCGGAGAGATCCCCAGCCCGTGCAGCATTCCGTTGCGGTCGTCCAGATGGTAGCGAATCTGTCGGCCGCGCCACCGGCCGACAAAGCGCTCGTCGGCGTCGAGCTTCAAAAAGTCCAGCAGATGCTGATCCGGGATCTTCTGCTTCAGGATACTCGGCCGGCGCTCCCGGTCTTCCTGCGCGAGAAAACTCTCCAGTTCGTTCATGGTCACCAATTCTTTCTGCGCCGTTACCGCCCGGCCTTCAGGGCCATCTTCCTGTAGGACCGGCGCAGTCCGTACATGCGCAGCGAGGAGACGCGGATGAGCAGGCGTCTCCCGAATGTCAGTTTTTTTCTGCGGTGCTTCTCCACGCTCCGGGCACAGCGCGAAAGCTTCTTCGCCAGGCGCACCATTTCCTTCGGCTCCAGGGCATAGCCGGGCACGCTGTCGATTTGCTTTTGCAGTTCGACGATTGAAAATGGGAACCACAGGGCGATTCGCTGGCCTCCCATGCTTCCGGTGAGTTCGTCGTGCACTCTGCTGAAAAAGAGACTCTTGGTCTGCTCATAACAGAGCCAGTTGATCAGATTGGCGAGGGCATCTCCCCAAAGCGGATCCCGGCTGAACTGCTGCCAGCGCCGCCGCCGCTTCCAAAAGACCGATGCTGCTCTGGAGAAATCGCCAAAGGTCTCGAGCATTTTCAGGCAGGCGCGCCAGTAGCGCAGCTGCTTTTTGGCTCTGAAATAGCTCCGGGTGATGTAGGGGCGGTGTCGAAGGGGCCGCAGGAAGAAGCCGCGGATGACCCCGATCAGCGGGGGGGATTCGTGAAAGTCGTAGGGAACAAAATAGCGGATCTCGAAAACCAGGCGATCCCGCAGCGTGGGACTGGCCCGGAAGTAGTCCTGGTTGACGACGATGTCGCGCAGGGCGTTCTGTACGGTCCGGTCGGGCAGTTCCGGGAAGTCCGCTCCTCCTTCGACGATCTCCGCGAGCCGGGTGACCCCCCGGAACTGGGAGAATTCCTCCTCGCGAAGCTCGAATGCAGAGCGCAGCAGGGGCATCGGATAGGCTATGCCGCGCGGAGGCCCGCTCAGCTTCGTAGGGAAGGCATAGCTGCCCTTGTGCTGCACGATGCATTGATGGAGGTCTTCCTCGCGCGGCGCCATTTCGGCGGCCCGGTGGTTGTTTTTCTCGACGCTGCCCAGGCGTAGATCGACGACGCCCCGCAGCAGGTTGTTGGCCTGGAGCAGGTGCAACAGCTTCAGGTAAAACTGCTCGATGATGTCCAGGCGCATCGGCGACGGGCACTGTTCGGCCGCCCGTTGCAGGCGCAGCCCTACTTTTTCAAAAGCCCGGTACAGACGTTGGTGCCGCCAATACAAATAGAGCCAGATGAGCTCCGGCACCAGCGTTGCACAGGCGAGCAGGGCGAGGATCCACAGCAGCAGGCTCCACAGGCGAGCGCCCAACTGGCTCCAGAATCCTTGCCGTCGCCGGGTGCCGGTTTTTCTTCTTCTCTTCTTCATGGTTTCTTTCCTCGGCCGCGCCTGACTACGGGCTACTGAATACCCGCTCCAGGGCGAGAAGGTTGTCTCGCACGTGGGTCAGCAGGTCGAGCAGCGGGTCCAGAGCCTGTGCAACGGTTCCCTCCTCGGCGGCGCTGAGGGAGCGATCCACCTGGGAAATCAACTGATCATAGCTCTTGACTATCGGGTCGAGCAGCGGCCCTGCCTCTTCTTCGTTGGGGGAGGAGCGAGCAATATCCCACGCCTGCAGCATCGTTGCGGTCAGCAGTCCGTAAAAGGTAGTGCGGAACAGCAGGATGTCGTCGCCGGATCGGCCGAATGCCTCTGCGAGCCCGTTCGCAAAGGTCTCGGCGTGGTGCCGATTCAGCAGGAAGGACAGGTCCTGATAGGTCTGGTGGAAGATCGATCGCACTGCCCGGCAGAACTCTCCGTCGAACAGACTGTTTTCGTAAATTTGGGACCGCTTCTCCTGGAAATGGCTCTCCAGAACGCAGAGTAGCTTGAGCAACAACAGCGTTTTGAATGGCATGCGGGAAAAGGAATCCCGAGCGGCGTAGCGGCCGTCTGATGCCTTTTGCACCAGCCGCTCTTCAATTATGTCGCAAAGCACCATTTCACCGGGTGGTGGGCGCCGTTTCATATCCACTACGAAGAGGAAGGCGGCAAAGAGATACCAGTCATCCCGGGGCCACAGCGCCAACCGCTTGCGGGCGATCCATCCTGCTTCGACGTACGGCTTTTTCAACTGCTGCAGGGTTTCGGCGATGAAGTCGTCACCCAGCACCCGATCGAAGAAGAATTCCTGAAGCCCGTAGTCGGCGTTCTCCTTGAACTGGATGGACGGGGGCGAGAGCACGGACTGGCGGGCTTCCACCAGCCACTCCATCATCGACAGCAGGGCGTTGCGCGTCAGATAGCACTCGCATCTCGACGCTCCGGACAGGATGGTCAGCTGGTCGTCGATCACCTTCAGGGTGTCCATCCGAATACTCCAGGAAGAATGCGTTTATCCCACTTTTCTTTTTTGCCTCGGGATCACACTATGATCCGGCGGCAGGTGTCCGGCCGGTCGATGGGGGATTGTCATCGGAGACCTGCTTTCGGGCACGGGTAAACATATTAATAAAAAACGACCAGGTGCATCAACTAATAATTATTGGCTTTTTGTATCCTGGAAATATTCCGATGACTGACCCATTAGCTTGATGCATCTCTAACAACCCCGTATCATGAGATGGAACAGCAATCTTCCACTGTCCAGCCGCCACGGCGGCGGAATTTCAGAAGAGGGATGGAACATGCATTGAATGAATATCTACCTCCTGCTGTTCGTCCTGGTGGGTGGTGCCTGTTTGTTGCTTTGCGGATGCGACGTGCAAAGCCAGGAGGAAACAACCAGCTATCTGGCCCGGACGCTGGCCGACCAGATGGAGCGGGGAACGAGGATGGCCATCATCGGATTTTACGAAGAAACAGGCGGGGTCAGCGAGCTCGATGTCGCACTGTACGAGGACCTTTTCCACGATCTCAAGCTGGCTTCGGGCGATAGAATGGGGATAGTCGCGCACCGCTCCATTGAAGAAGCGATGCAGGAACTGAACCTGCAGCAGCAGGATCTGTTCGACGACAAGATGGCGGCCAGGGTGGGGCGCTTCGTCGGTGCGAATGTCAATGTCAAAGGAGTCGTTGAAAAGAGATTCGGTTTCATATACAAAATCAATCTCAAGGCATACAGCGTGGAGACGCTCATGGCAGCAGGGGTCGCCCGGACCGTGCTGACAGATATCTGGTCTCCCTGGTTCGCCGCGACTATAGTCGCCCTTTTGGGAGCAGCGGGACTGGTCGCTCTGATAGTTTTCAAGAATGCAAAGAAGAGGCAGAGACGCAGGGATCTGGAAGATTCCTGAGGGGATGAGGAGATATATTCTATCGCGACTTCGGCAACTGGCATCCTGAAGGGAATTGATAATTTTCAGGGAAAATTCCGTATTGGCTACAACGCAGAAGAGAACATATGGTGTAGGCAAATCAAAAAAATCAAACGACGCACCCGGGTCGCCTCCTTATTTCCCAACGAGGCGTTCTTGCTCCGACTGACCAGTGCCCTTCTCGTCGAGATCGATGACGAGTAGATGACCGGGAAAATCTATCTCAACATGAAGAGCGAATAACTCAATTCCGATTTTACAGAATAGAGCTGGCCTAATCTTCCGCAACGTCGACTCGACCACCGGCCAGTAAGCGCTCGACATCCCGGCTTCTCTTTTATCGAAGAACCATCTTCACGCACATCGGCATCGGCACTTCCACCCGATGTCCGGTCTCCACCAGACGACCGGTCTGCTGATCGATGCTGAAGACGATGATGTTGCCGCTTTTCTGATTGGCAGCCAGCAGGTAACGACCGGTGGGATCGATGCCGAAATTGCGCGGTGTCTCCCCGCCGGTGGGCACGTGTTCGATGGGAGTGAGCCGGCCGGTCTGCGGATCGATGCCGAAGACGGCAATGCTGTCGTGGCCGCGGTTGGAGCCGTAGAGGAACCTGCCATCCGGCGAGACGTGCACGTCGGCGCAGTAGCTGGTGCCGGCGAAATCATCGGGCAGAGAAGAGACCGTCTGAATCTCATCCAGCCCACCGCTGCTCTCGTCGTAAGCGTAAGCGACGATACTGTTGGCCAACTCGTTGATCAGATACGCGAATTTTCCACCGGGGCGGAAGGCGAAGTGGCGCGGCCCTGCTCCTTTTGCAACCTCGGTCCACGGCGGATCGCCGGGCATCAGCTGCCCGTTTTTCAGATCCACCTGGTAGCCCAGGATCTTGTCGAGCCCCAGATCGGCGGCAAAGGCTCGCCGGTTGGCCGGGTCCAGCGTGATGGAGTGGGTATGGGGTCTCTTCTGGCGACGGGGATGGACACTGGAGCCCTCGTGCTGCACAAAGTCGGTGGCCGGTCCCAGGCTGCCGTCCTCCCGGATGGGCAGCATGGCTACGCTGCCTCCCCAGTAATTGGCCACCAGCACGTATCTGCCGGTTGCATCTACGCTCAGGTGACAGGGACCACCCCCTTTGGACGACTGCTGGTTCAGCAGGCTGAGAGCCCCGCTGAGCGGATCTATGGCAAATGCGCTGACTGCACCACCCTCCTGGTCTCCAAACCGACGCACTTCGTTGACGGCGTACAGGAACCGCCGATCGGGCGCGATGACCAGAAAGGAGGGACTCTCCACCTTCGGAGCCGTGCCGAGAGATTCCAGAGCACCGGTGGAGAGATCCAACCGGTAGACATAGATCCCCTCGCCTCCCCGCCGCGTATGGGTTCCCACATAGACGCGCACCTCCCGTTCCATAGCTGATATCCGTTCGCCGGGCGGTTCGGCCGCCAGTCTCCCCAGAGATTCCAGCAGAAATGAGACGATGAGGAGCCATTTCATGTGATCTTCCCTTTCATTTTACCTTGAGAAACCCCGTCCTTTGGGCGGGGTCAGAGACCATGGGGTTTGCCTGTAAGCAGCCCATGGGTTATCCGTTCGCTAAGTTGTTCCCGCAACTGAGACGAAAGGATAGATCCCATGAGCCGGTTTCGAAAGTTATCACAGGTGCTTGGGCACTGTCAATATCATATCGTCTGGACGCCGAAGTATCGTTTTCGGGTGTTGGACGGTTTGGTGGCCCATGAAGTGCACAACTGCATCCAGGTGTTCTGCGGTCGCTTGACCTGCAAAGCAGTGGAGTTGAATATCCAGAAAGAGCACATTCACCTGATCGCTGTGGTACCGCCGAAGGTGTCGATAGGATTCTCGTTTGCTTTGCGATAGGGGACTCGACATCTCGTGGTGTAGTATAATAACGCCCTCTGCCTGGATACCAGTCGACAGAGGGCGTTGTTATATTATACGGATGAATCTGCGCCAGGGAGGCGTATCACATGGCGGAAGCGGATGCGTAACACAGCATCGGCATGCTCTCGTCCGACTCTACCGTTAGTGCAGTGATCGACTCGGGGTTGACATCCTGGGTGTAGTCGGTGACGAACGCGGCGACGTAATCTTCGTCAATATAGACCTGCGGCTTCGCCTTGTAGGCAATGAAGCCCAAATTCAGCGGCAGCGGCTCCTGGCGAAAGCAGTAGTTGAATATACAGAAGTCGTTGAAGCCAGCCGCCTTCAGCAGCGCCGTCACCGTCTCCTGGTCGAACAACGACTTGTGGAGCTGTTCCAGCCACCAATCGGGCGCATGCTCGGGTTGGCCGTGAGTGTAGCGGTAGACCTCCCGCAAATCGAAGCGCGGCAAGGTAACGCCCGGCTCACCGTCCAGGTAGGCCCGGGCGATGGCGCGGAAATCCGGCAGGCCCAGGAAGACCAGAGTACCATCCTCTTTCAGCGCCCTGTGGGCGCTGCGCAAACAGGGCTCCCGCTGAAAGATGAAGAGGTGCTCAAAGAATGCATGACTGTAGATCGTTGCGAACGAATGGGTCGGCAGGAAGCTCAAATCGTCACACGAGTGCACCAGATCCGTAGCGCTGGTTTGGCGCGCGTCCAGGTTTACAAAACCATCGAGTCGCTGGTCGCCGCAGCCGATGTGGATGATTCTCCCCCGGTATCGTGGACACCTCGAAGAGTCCATATATTCTCACTCAAGGAGGTGTATCCATGAGCAAGAAATACGATCGAGAATTCAAGCTGGAAGCCATCCGTATGGCGACCGAAGAAGGACACCCGGCCACCGAAGTGGAACGCCGGTTGGGCATTGGCCAGGGGATGATTTCCCGTTGGAAACGCCAATTGCGCACCAATGAGGAAGACGCCTTCCCCGGTACGGGCAACCTGTCCACCCGTGATGCCCAACAACGGGATCTACAGCGAGAGAATGAGCGCCTTCGCCGGGAGCGAGAAATCTTAAAAAAAGCGTTGGCCATCTTCTCGGAGGGACGATAGTGGCGCGTTACCGTTTCGTCGACGAGCACCGCACTCAGTGGAGTGTTGGGGAGATGTGTCGAGTATTGGAGGTGTCTCGTAGTGGATTCTATGCCTGGAAGAAACGTCCGGACAGCCATCGGGCGAAGGAAACCCACCGTCTGGATACAGCCATCCAAGCTTGCTACCAGGCCAGTAAAAGACGATCGGGCAGTCCCAAGATCACTCAATCGCTGCGGCAACAAGGCTGGAAGGTAGGCAAAAATCGAGTCGCCAAACGGATGCGGCAGATGGGATTGCGATCGATCATTCGTCGGAAATTCCGCGTCACGACGAATTCGAAACATCCTTTCCCTATTGCCCCCAATCTCCTCCAGCGGAATTTCACGGTGGCGCGTCCCAATAGCGTGTGGGTCAGCGATGTGACTTATTTGTGGACAACGAGTGGGTGGTTGTATCTGGTGATTTTCCTCGACCTGTATTCCCGCCAGGTGGTGGGCTGGGCTCTGAGCCGTTCTCTGGAGCATACCTTTATATTGAAGGCCCTGCGCCGTGCTTGTGCTAACCGCCATCCTCCCCAGGGACTGATCATTCATTCGGATCGCGGCATCCAATATGCCTGTAGCGGTTTTACCCAGGAACTCAAAAAACGTCATTTTGTGCAGAGCATGAGCCGCAAAGCAGATTGCTGGGATAATGCTGTGGCCGAGTCATTTTTCCATCTGCTCAAAACCGAGTTGGTCTACCACACGCAGTGGACAGGATACGCCGATGCCCATCGTGCTCTTTTCGAATACATTGAGATCTTCTACAATCGAGAGCGAAGTCATTCCACGTTGGGGTATCTATCCCCGGCGCAATTCGAACAGGCCGGACTCCAAATAGCCGCCTGAGAGTGTCCATTCTTCTGGGGGAATATCAGGAGGCGGTCTGCAAAGGTAGTCATTTATTGTTTCCGGGTTAGTCCTTTGTCGGGATTGATTTTGGGTCTTTGGATTTTCGTAAATATCTGAATTTACTGCAAGATGCCGATTGCAATTCTATCGAAATGAATGTCGACAGAACACTGGGTGATCTTCGTGTCACTACCCAATATATCGGCAACGAATAGGAGTCGTACAGTTTTTTGTCTCGAAGTTGTATGATAAATGCGAGGAGAAGGCGCGTGAAGTCGATTGACAAAGAGGGCAGTCGCCTGGTTATCAAGAGCTGGTGTGACGAACTTGAGAAGCAAGCTCTTACTCAGGCCATCAACCTGAGCAATCATCCCTGCACCTTTCACCATATTGCCCTGATGCCCGACTGCCATGTCGGCTATGGAATGCCCATCGGCGGCGTCGTGGCTCTGAAGGATGCGGTGATCCCCAACGCGGTGGGCGTGGACATCGGCTGTGGGGTCCGGGCGGTGCAGACGGACTGTCCGGTCGAGGCGATCGAAGGGCGGCAGATCGCCGGGATATTCCATCTACTGAAGGATGCGATTCCCGTGGGATTCCAGCACCACAAAACTCCGCAGGAGTGGGATGGCTTCCACCAGGCACCGACCGATATCCCGGTGATCGATCGAGAGGTGGGATCGGCCCGGAAGCAGTTGGGCACGCTGGGCGGGGGCAATCACTTCATTGAGATCCAGGGTGGTGACGATGGCCTGGTCTGGCTGATGATCCACTCGGGCAGCCGGAACTTTGGCTACAAGATAGCCAAGGAATACAACCGGCAGGCGCAGGCGCTTTGCACCCGCCGGCAGGCGCCCATTCCCCCCTTCAAAGGGGAGGATGGCCTGGCGTTTTTGCCCATAGGGGAACAGATAGCCGACGACTATATCCGGTCCATGAACTTCGCTCTGGAGTTCGCTCGGGCCAACCGGGCGGCGATGATGAAGGTGTTTGAAGAGATCGTGGCCGGCGAGCTGGGGGCATCTGCGCTGGAGCGAATCGACATCCACCACAACTACGCCCAATTGGAGCACCACTTCGGGGAGGATGTCTGGGTACACCGGAAGGGAGCCACCCCGGCTTACAAAGGGGAACTGGGGGTGATCCCCGGCAGTATGGGGACGGCCAGCTACATCGTTCGGGGACTGGGCAATCTGGAGAGCTTCCAGTCCTGCTCCCACGGTGCGGGCCGGAAGATGGGCCGGGGGGAGTTCAGCCGGACCCATACAGTTGAGGAGTGCAACAGGGAGATGGAGGGGATCTTCTTTAGGGGGTGGGGCAAGGGCCGGAAGGGCAAGCCGGATCTATCGGAGGCACCCAGTGCCTACAAGGATATCGACGCGGTGATGGCGGCTCAGGCCGATCTGGTGGAGCCGGCGGTTTCCCTGCAGCCACTGGGTGTGATGAAAGGGTAGGGGGGATGCCGGGGTAGATCGGGCATAGAACCGCCCATAGTCAGCCGTTTGCAGGATGCAAGGAGAATGATCGGTATTATTCAACCAGGCGAACACGCCATTCCGCGATGACGATCGGGATAGTAGGCGGACCTGAAGAGATTTGGTATTGTTGGATGAAACGGGGTGGCCCCGGGGAATGATGAGCGGAATGCAATTTTTCTCGAAGACTTTCGGCTTTATGCGCGGCAATGTCCTGGTGCTTTCGATATCGGGAGCGCTGGGGATGTTTTGCCGGGGGATGGCCTTTCCTTACACGCCCCTGTTTATCCTCTCGCTCGGAGGGGCTCCGGCCGAGATCGGGCTGATCTACGCGCTGGGGCCGCTGGGCGGTCTGATCATTTTTCCGATCGCGGGGTATCTCGCCGACCACACCAGCCGGGCCAGGCTCATCGCCTTTACCGGCTATCTGTCCAGCGCCTTCATTATGCTCATAGTCTTTGCCCCGAGCTGGCACTGGGTCGCTCTGGCTCGACTGCTCCAGGGGTTTGCCGTCCTCCAATTTCCCGCCTCTTCCGCGATCATCGCCGACTCGCTCCCACCGGAGAATCGGGGCCGGGGGATTGCGACGATGACGACCGTTTCGGGTGCGTTTGCCATCAGCGCCCCTTTTGCCGCCGGCGTGCTGCTCGATGCATACGGCATCGATACGGGGGTGAGGATTCTCTACGCGATTATGGCGGTGGCTTACGCGACCGGGGCGACGATCAACTTGCTCTTTATAAAAGAGACGGAGCGACCGGAGGTGGAGAAAGTCGAGGTCTCGCGCCTGCCGGTGATCTTCAAGGATGCCTATACCGGCATTCCGGCGCTGTTGGGACGGTTTCCGCGAGCGCTGAAGGGGCTGGCTGTCATCGTCATTATCGGCTTTATGTCCAACGCGGTCGCCGGCCCTTTCTGGGTGGTGTACGCCAAGGACCAGATCGGGCTTTCCGCCGCGCAGTGGGGTTTTGTGCTGCTGATCGAATCGGCGCTCGGGAACCTGGTGAGGATTCCGGCCGGTTTTCTTTCCGATCGGTTCGGGAGGACCCGATTCATTTTCGTGGCGCTGCTGGTGAGCGGATCGTGCATACCGCTGTTTGTCTTCGCCTCGACGCTCGGACAGGTGATGGCGATTCGCTGCGTGGTCGCCGTCACCATGGCGTTCTTCGGGCCTTCCTGTGGAGCGCTGCTGGCAGATACGGTGCCCAGGGACATACGCGGCCGCGCCATGGCGGCGATCGGCAGGGGAAGCGTGATGATCGGGGCGGCGTCGGGCGGCACGGGAGGGCCCGGGGTAGGCTTTCTCACCATCATTCCGCTGGCGCTGGCCTCGCTTGCCGGCGGTCTGCTCTACGAGTGGAACAGTGCCTCTCCCTGGGCGTTTGTCCTCGCTGTCGCCGTGATCGCCCTGGTGCTTACAGCGCTTTTCGTCCGGGATCCGAAGAAGGCGGAGGTTTGAGTTGCGGTCGTTCTTTCTACTGCTGACGTATCTGCTGGCGACCGGTCTGGGGAGACCGGTGTCAGGATCGGGCGGCGATACAGGAGGAACGATCGAACAGGTCCCAAGCCCGATCTTTTCCCATCCCCGGGGATTTTACTCCGGCTCGCTGGCGTTGACTATCTCCAGCTCAACATCTGGTGCGACTATATACTACACAACGGATGGGAGTGAGCCCTCCGGATCTGCCGGTGATAGTTTCCTGTCCCCTTATGACCATTCTAACATAATCATCGACTCGACGACGGTTGTCAGAGCGAGAGTGTTCAAATTCGGGCACGTGCCGAGTGCGATAGTTACGCAGACTTTTTTTGTTGGAGAGATCTGCACTCTGCCGGTGATTTCAATCGCCATCGATCCGGTGGATCTGTGGGATAAATACAGGGGGATTTACGTTTCGGGAGTGGACCGCAATTTCGATAAAGATTGGGAGAAATCAGCCCATCTGGAATGGTACGAGTCGGCAGATAGTCGTGGATTTTGTCTGGACGCAGGAGTGAGAATACACGGCGGTTGGAGCAGGCGATTGCCGCAAAAATCGCTGGCGGTTTATGCCAGGAAAAAATATGGATCGAGCGGAATAGAATACCAATTGTTCGCGGATAAGCCAATTTTCAACTTCAAATCCTTTATTCTGCGCAATTCGGGCAACGATTGGGTGTACACCCTGCTCCGGGACGGAATGATGCAAACCCTGGTAAAAGATAGAATGGATATCGATCTCCAGGGGTACAGGCCGGCAGTGGTCTTCTTGAACGGGCGGTATTGGGGGATTCACAATCTGCGCGAAAAGCTCAATGAGCATTACCTGGAATCGAATTACGGCATAGACCACGAGAAGGTGGATTTGTTGGAAGGGAATCATGCCGTTTTGGAAGGAGATAGAGACCACTATCGCGCGATGATGGAATTCCTCAAATCCACCGATATAACGTCCCTCGAGGCTTATGGTTATTTGAAGGGGCAAATGGACGTCGGTGAATACATCAACTACCAGCTTGCACAGATCTACTTTGCCAATACGGATTGGTTCGATGATAATATCAAATACTGGCGTCCCAAAACAGAAAACGGGAAGTGGAGGTGGATGCTGTTCGATACGGACTATGGTTTCAACCTCAAGCTCGCGTTGAAGCCCAGTCCTCCCGGTCACAATACCCTGAAAATGGCTGCTGACTCGTATCTGTTTAGAAGACTCCTGGAGAATTCCGAATTCAAAAATGAGTTTATTCAGCGTTTTGTCAGTCACCTGAACACCACTTTCCAACCGGATCGCGTATTACATATCATCGATAGTTTAAAGGCGGAAATCGAGTCCGAAATACCCCGGCATATTGATCGTTGGAAAGATTCACCAGCTCCCTTTTACGGCTATCCGTTCTCTTCCATCGACGAATGGGAACGCAATATAGAAGAACTGAGGGAATTCGCTCGTCAGCGGCCCCAATATGTCCGTCAGCACATCATGGCTAAATTTGGCCTCAGCGACTGGGTGACTGTGGATCTGGAGGCGGTTCCCGATTCGGGAGGGACAATCCAGATCAGTGATGTGAATCTCGATTTTTTGCCGTGGTCGGGCGTTTATTTTCAGGGATTACCCATCAAATTGACTGCGGTATCCGAACCAGGGCGCACCTTCTCCGGATGGTCAGATAGCGCCTGGGGCAGCGCTCCCAGCATTGTAGTACATCCGACCGGTGATTTTAGCGCAGAAGCTCATTTTGAGAGAACGGGATTGCCGGATATCGTCATCAACGAGATCAACTACAACTCTCGCGAAAGCTCTGGTCCCGGGGACTGGGTCGAAATTCACAATATTGGAGATGGACCGATTGATATATCGAACTGGCGCTTTGTGGATGGGGACGACAGCCACAGATTCGTTCTGCCGGAGGATACTATTATCGATGCAGATGGGTATCTCGTGCTCTGTCGAGATTCCACTGCATTCAAAAGGCGTTTTCCGGAGATCGAAAATTACGTCGGCAGCTTTGAATTCGGCTTGAGTAACGGAGGTGAACTCATAAGGCTGTACAACCAGATTGGGGATCTGGTCGATTCGCTGACGTATGACGATGATCCGCTCTGGCCGATCGAACCGGACGGGACTGGATCGACGCTGTCTTTGGCAACTCCCCTGGGAGATAATGGAACATTTCAAAATTGGGTGGCGGCTCCGAACTACGGCACGCCTGGAACTGCCAACGGTGTCTACGAAAATGAGGCCTTTTGGGTGAATCTCTCTGCCGCTGATATCGCGTCAGACAGCGCGAGAATCTACCTGACCTGGACGACGAAATCCGAAAGCCAAAACCGAGGCTTCGTCATCTACAGAAGTATCAACGGGAGTGGATTTTCCCAGATCGCTTCCCATAAACAGGACGAGCGATTGCAGGGACGGCTGGTCGGGAGGGGCGCAGCTCACTATGTCTGGGTCGATGAAGATGTGGGAGCGGGGAATACCTACGTTTACTTGCTCTCCAGCATATCCATGCGCGGAGAAGAAGAGGAATATTCCGACCATCTCCTGTCGACCGGATTGACAGAGCCGGAAGAGATGATTGCAGAGGACGATTTTTTTCAGAATTACCCCAACCCGTTCAATCTCAGAACTAATGCTGGCTTCAGTTTGGCAAAAAAATCCACTGTTTTTTTGGCAATCTACAATGTGAAGGGGGAAAGGGTGAGGATTTTTATCGAAGGGGCCGTTCTGAGGGAAGGGGAACATTTTTTAGAATGGGATGGAAGAGATGATGCCGGAAGATCGGTGTCTTCAGGAGTTTATTTTTTTCAAATCCAGGCGGACGATTTTTCAAAAACCCAAAAAATCCTGCTGTTGAAGTGAGGTCTGTTACCGAGATCTTCCGGGGTGAATCGCCGAAAAAACGGGTGTGCGGTTTTGATTCGACCACCTATACAACTACTTCCGGCAACAGCGCGGTCAATCCCCGCACCAGCGTCTCCACATCCTCCCGGGTGTTGTACCCCTGCACCGAGATGCGCGCGAACTGTCGCTCGTTCCAGGTAGTGATCGGTATTTCTACGTTGTATTCTTCGTAGAGTCGACGATAGAGTTCCGTTCCGTCGCAGGGGGATAGGGGGAGCACGGCCATCTGCGCGAACCAGTCCGGGTGGTCCGGGGTAAGAGGTGGCTGGCCGGTGAGGGCAGCCACCTGACGGCGAGCCAGGCGGACCAGTTCGTGGCAGGCGCGGCGCACGGCGGGCCAGTCGTGGTCCTCCATGAACTGGATTGCCGCAGGCACCGCCAGATAGGCGGCGATATCGCGGGTCCCCTGGTACTGCTGAGAGTCGATAAAGGGGGAGACGAGCGGTTCTTCTCGGCCCCAACCCCAGCTCACTACCAGCGGCTCCATCTGTGGCTGCATTGATCGGCGGACGTGGAGAAAGCCGGAGCCTTTGGGGGTCATCATCCACTTGTGACAGTTTCCCGCGTAGAAATCAGCGTTCAGCGAATCCAAATCCAGGTCCAATTGTCCTGGGGCGTGCGCTCCGTCCACTACGGTAATGATTCCCGCCTCGCGAGCGCGGGCGACCAGCCGTGCCACTGGAAAGATGAGGGCGGTCGGCGAGCTGATGTGGCTGAAGAAGAGCACCCGGGTGCGCTCGGTTACCCCTGACCAGATCGCCTCGACCAGTTGCTCGGGTGACTCCGCTGGCAATGGCACGGGTTGGTGGATATAGCGCGCTCCGCGCTTGGCGCAGATAAAGTCCCAGGTGCGGTCCAGGGCGCCGTATTCGTGGTCGGTAGTCAGGACCTCGTCTCCGGGCTCCAGAGAAAGAGAGCGGGCCACGGTGTTGAGCCCGGTCGTCGCATTGGGAGTATATACCAGATCGTCCGGGTCCGCACCCACAAAGTTGCCCAGCGCCTCCCGCGCCTGACACAGCAACCCTTCTGCTCGCCGACCAATGAACTGTACTGGCTGACGCTCCAGCTCCAGCTGCCAATTCTGGTAGGATTCGAATACGGGGTGCGGGCAGGCGCCGTAGGAACCCTGGTTGAGGAAGACTACGTCGGGTTGGAGCAGAAAATGATTGCGAAGTCCTTCCATTGGCGTTGTTGTACCTTTCTGTAGATCTTCAGATGAGCGACATTATTCCTTTGGTTTTCCCCATATGCGATTGCGCAGGTAGATGAGTGCGAAGAAGAGCAGAGACAGCAAAATCCAGTTGACGACCAGTTTTCCCAGGTCGAACTCATCTCTCATGGGATTGTAGTACAGGCCCAGGGGGGTCAGCAAGATGTCTTTGAGGATCCGGGCGATGATTGCTGCCAGGACCAGGAAAGGGAGATCCTTGAGGGTGCTCTTCAGTCGGGGGAAATTATCGGCCACCAGGGGAATCCTATTGCGCTGTTTCAGTTCTTACGGGAAGAGATAATAAAACGAAATAAAGGTTTTTACGGAAATCTTCCGATAATACTCCCGCTCGTGCGCTTGTGGCTACCGGGCGGAATTTTCGCATAATCATGGAGATTTTACATTCGAAGTGGAACTGCGGAGATGTGCCGAGTCTCTACTGTTCGGTCGACGCAGACACGCCTATTTATTCCCGAGGAGGGATGCGATGAAATATCTCTTTATCGACGATCGCGATATTGAAGAGATCGACAATCTGGCGCGCAAGCTGCACCAGCCGGAGAAGTTTCCGGGGAATGTGGCGGTGCGCCCCGAGCACCGTTGGGAGAACTGCGGTATCCAGATCCGCACGAAGCCGGCCTGGGATCCGCAGGACGAGTGCTTCAAGTTGATCTATCTGGCCTCTGCGGAAGGGCCGGACGCAGAGGTCAAGCTCGATGCCACCGGGGCGCCGGCCGGGGGGCAGGGGTTCTACTGCTATGCTACATCGACGGACGGGGTCAACTGGGAGAAACCGTTCCTTGGGCTGCACGATTACGAGGCACTGTTGTGGAACGGCAAGCCGATCGGCGGGGAGAACAATATCCTGCCCTCGGCACAGGGGATGCTCCTGGGGCCGATCTTCGATCCGGGGGAGGAGAATCCGGACCGCCGCTTCAAGGGATTGGCCTATCGGGGTGGGGAACTGGAGCCGCTGGTCTCGGGTGACGGGCTGCACTGGGGAAATCCGGGGCTGGCGCCGCTGTCCAGTGCCGACGAATCCCACCTGATCCTGGATGAGGAGAGAAAGCTGTTTATCGCCACGGTCAAACACGGGGGGCCGTACGGGCGGTCGTTTTTCTTGACTACCAGCGAGGATTTTGAAAACTGGAGCGAGCAGGAGCTGATCTTCCACGCCGATCAGGTCGACCAGGAGAACGGCTGTGAGCGACTGCAGCGGTTCTTCGACGATCCGGCCTACCTGACGCCGGTGTACAACCGGCCCGAGGAGTGGCGCACGGATGTGTACAATTTTCCGGTATTTCCCTACGAAGGGTTGTATCTGGCCCTGCCGGTTATGCACCACTGGTCGGGCAAGCATCCGCCGATGTACGAGAATGTGGACAGTCGCAAGTCGGTCGAACTGGCCAGCAGCCGCGATCTGCGCCACTGGGAGCGAGTCGCCGATCGAGCGCCCTTTCTGGAGCACTCTCCGGTGGGCGACGGCAGCGCCTACGACACGGGGCAGATAGTGACGACCAGCGGCCCGGTGGTGCGCAACGACGAGCTGTGGTTCTACTATGTCGGGCTGAAACACCGGAGTTTGTCGATCGCCGATACGCTGAATCGGGAGTATCTCGACGCCGGAGCGGTCTGCATGGCGCGGTTGCGGATGGATGGGTTCGTGTCGCTCAAGGGAGGGATCGAGTGGGGTTCGGTGCTGACCGGGCCGCTGACGGTGGAGGGGCCGGAACTGCGCGTGAACGTGGATTCGTGGCGCGGCCAGGTAAAGGCGGAGATCGTCGATGCCGAGGATGGCCGGGTCTTGCCCGGGTTCAGCGGGGAGGAATGCGTGCCGGCGGTGGTCGACAGCATCGACGCGCCGCTCTGCTGGAAGGGGAAAGCGGATTTGTCCGAGCTGGTCGGGCGGACGGTGCGCATCCGCTTTTCCATTCTCAGAGGTGAGTTGTACGCGTTCTGGTTTGCGGGGGAGAAGGAGGGATAGGCCAAGTCCAAGAATGTAAGCGAAGCGGCGAAACTTGCTGTGCTTATGCAATCTGAGAGAATCTCGGTTTTATACATACAATAGCATGTTCATTGGTGATCGCTCCTCTGGACTTTCGCTACTGTCCCTACTCGCTCCTCAAAGTCTCCGCTGGGGCGACCTGTCCGATCTTGATCGCCTGGATCCCGACAATGGCCAAAAACAATAAGGCCATAGCCGTGCTTGCCGCTATGAACGGCATAGTAGAGAGATCGATACGGTGGGCGAATCCCTGGAGCCATGCTTCTATCAGTTTGAAAGCGATGGGCAAGGCGATCAGGTTGGCCAGGAAAATCAACTTGATGTGATCTCGCCAGAACAACCTGACAATACTCGGGACTGTTGCCCCCAAGACCTTGCGCACGCCAACCTCCCGGCGCCGCTGCTGGGCTTCGTACGCGGCCAGACCATAGACGCCGAAGCCCGCCAGCAAGATAGCCGCCCATGATAACATGGTGTATGCCCGGATGCGCTGCCGCTCTTCGTCAAGGCTAAACCCTTCCATATCCTCAACGAAGCGAAATTGATTCGGCAACTCGCCGAAGATTTGCCTCCAGGTGCTGTCCACCGCCGCCAGCGTCTGTCCCATATTCTCGGAGCGAATGCGAATCGCAATGGCCAGAAGGGGTTCCTTGCGGATCACCAGCGGAGGGACTGGCGCCCGCAGGGAGCGATAGTGGAAATCCTCCACGATGCCGACCACGGTGCCGCGACCGCCCCCCACGTGCAGCCCCCTGCCGATGACGCCTTCAGGTCCCGCATCATCCCATCCCAAACGGGCTACTGCCGTCTCGTTCAGCACATACTCGTAATTGCCTTCGGGATCCAGCGGCCCCGGGCTCACGCGTCCTGCTAGCAGTTTCACGCCAAAGGTCTCGAGGAAATACACATCCGCGGCCTGGACTTGCATCTCCATCGCGTTCATCGGGTCATCCTCCGGCTCGACCCAGCGCAGAGGGTAGTTCCTGATGCCCGGTCCGGGCCACATGATCGTCGCCGACTCGACCCCTGGTGTGTGGCGGAAGGCTTCCCGGATAGTCTCCCCCTGGCTTTCGAACTCGTCGTTCGCGAGGATGTTGCCGGTTGTCAGGACTCTGTCACTGTCAATCCCCAGGTCAGCCGATGCCATCATGAGAGTCTGTTGGCGGATGACAATAGCACTAACCATAAAGAAAACGCTACACGCCAACTGACCAATAATCAGTATATCGCGCACGCGGAGTCCGGTCGATGCGATGCGACGGTTATGGCCGACCATATTGCGGATTGGCATGCGCAGCGCCAGCAGGCCGGGATACAGTCCGGCTGATAGACCGATCAGGATCACGGCAACGGCGATTCCGGCAGCAAACCGCCAGTCGCCCAGGATCGCTAGCGACAGGGGATCGCCGAAGAGCCCGGCAATGGGGTGGTAGAGCGCGAGCACAACTCCCAGCACGAGGGCGAAACAGGCAAGCACCACGGCTTCGGTTACCGGCTGTATCACGATGTCGATCCGGCGCGCGCCAATGGCCTTGCGCGTGGCGATCTCGGCGGATCGGGCTAGCGTGCGGGCCACCGACAGATTGACGAAGTTGGCGCAGGCCACGGCGGCGATGATCAGCGTAATCGTCAGGTAGCGGATGATCGTGTGGATCGTACCCTCCCAAAACCCGGGAACGCCCCATCCGTACAGACGGATCGTGTTCAACGGACGCAAGTGAAGAGTCGCCTGTTCAGCCAGGCCCTCGTGGACGGACCGGGCCAAAACCTCATTCAGCACCCGCTCGATCCGTTCCGGAGGGAGCCCTTCGGGCAACCGCACATAGTTCTTGGGGCCCCAGAAATCGTCTCTCCAGCCCTCCCACATACGGATATTCGTATTCCTATTGACGTAGCTCGTCGGCGGCGCAGCCGTCAGCACGCCGATCCGCGCGAAGGCGTATGGGGGAATATCTCTCAGGATGCCCGTGATTCTGTAGTCGCCCTTCAGACCTCCTCCGAGATAGGTAATCGACTGGCCGACCGGATCCGCGTCGCCGAAGAATCTACGGGCTGCCGACTCGGTGATCACCGCCGTCATAGAGTCCAAACTGAGTTCTCCACGCACGAAGCCGAATTCAAAAACGTCGAGGAACTCGGGGTCGGCGCGAACAAAGAATTCTTCCAGCGTTTTTCCGCCTGCTTTCAGCCATTCGCGTGCGTCCGTGCCCAGTGGCATCATCGCCCGCGCAGTCGCCTCAACTTCGGGAAACTGCTCCCGAAGGGCCACCGTTATCCCGCCCGGCGCCCAGTCGTCGTACGAGGACACCCCTTCGTGCCGCACTTCCAAAAAAACGGCGTAAATCCGATCCCCGTGCTCGTGGTAGTCTACGTAACGGAGTTCTTCAACAATGAGTGCGCATACCAAGATCACGCACGCCAGTGCACACGCTAACCCGGTAATATTGATGATGGTATAACCCCGATGCCGCCACAAATGGCGCAGGGCAACGATGAGGTGGCTTCTTAGCATGCCGGGCAAGACCGAGAGTCCCCAACCGAGTTCGCTCATCATACGTGCGGGGTGCCGAATCTTCTCCCAGTAGACTTTGCGATATTCAACCTCGCCTACCCATGCCTCGCCGACCTCCCACGACGCCTGCAAGAAGGCATCGCGAACCGTCACGCCCTCGTCGATAAGTGCCTCCGTCTGATCTCGCAGATGGCGCTCCAACTCGTCGATATCCTCACTGCTGTATCTTCGCTGCCCCTCGTAGGGTCGCCGCCACGCTGCTATTGCCTTATCGAGATCGAAGGTCGCGTCCCGTTTCCTTTTTTTGTCCATGTTAAGCCGTCGCTGGTTGTCCTCCCCACAATTGGTTGAGAATGGCGCTGACGTCGAGCCAGTTTTGTCGGGTCTGTGCCAGGGCGCGTTCCCCTTTGGGCGTCAAACGATAGTACTTGCGGCCGGGGCCGGGACCGGCGTCGACCCATCGCGTAACGACGAGTTTGCGGCTTTCCAATGAGTGCAGTAGCGGATACAGCCGGTTGGCGGTCCAGTTGATGCGCCCATCGGACATGCGCTTCATCTGCTGGATGATCTCGTATCCATACGCCTCGTCGGAGCCGAGAAGGGCCAATACGAGGGGTTCAAATGAGGCGGCGAGAAGTGGTTTTGGCAGCATGTTTTCCCCCAATCGAGAGTGGGTCGCCATATATGCACGTAAATATAAGTCAAATTCTGGATATATCCAAATATGGACATATAGGTCCAGTTCGTAGCTTCACTAGAGGATGACAACGAAAATTGCATCGCTGCTCCCTTTGGAGAACGCGATTACCCGAAGACGTCTGCCTACAAGGCGGCTTTGTTTCTAGACGATCTGGATGATCTCGTTAGGGTCGCTTTCCAAGAATCTTATTCTTGGTTCTCAACGGGAAGGAATAGAAGGGGCGATGAATCTGTAGGACAGATGGAGGGCAGGCTTTTCTCACTGGGCCCGTTCTTCCTTGCGCCACTGCCGGAAGCGTTCCTCCCAGACCGGGCCCATCGGATAGAGGCCATCCAATGACTCCCCCTGCGCCAGCATGAGGCGGATGAAGTCCTCGCGGTCCTCGTGGACCAGCACCTCGTCGACGACTTCGGGTATCATGCTCATCGGGACCACTACGGTGCCGTCGTCGTCGGCGGAGATGATGTCGCCCGGGCAGACCAGCACGCCGGCGCAGCCGATCGGCACGTTGAAGTCAGCATTGTACACGGTGCCGCCCGGACTGGCCAATCCCCGGGAGAAGGTGGGGATGCCCACTTCCAGGATGCGGGCAGAGTCGCGCACGCACATGTCAGAGACGGTGCCTGCCGCTCCCTTGGTGTGCATGCGTCGGGAGAGCAGATCGCCGAAGAGCCCCTGGTCGGTGACTCCCCCTCCATCCAGCACGACGACGTCGCCGGGCTGAATGGCGTCGATCGCATCGTCCGGATGCCCGGGGAAACGGGTGTCGGGCTGATAGGCAAGGGGGGCGATGTCCTCGCGGCCGGGCACGCTGCGGATGGTCAGGGCGGGTCCCACGCACTTCATCCCTTTTTGCAGCGGATATAGGGGCATCCAGATTTTTTTGACGTCCATGTGGCGCATGATCGTCTCGAGGGTCGCGGTGCTGGCTCGTTGGAGCGTGGCGATCGTTTCCGCATTGGGACGAACGGGGGCCGGGCCCTGCATAATGGCTCTCCTGTGGATGTCTCTGAAGTGAGCTGGAGGGGATGTGAACAGCCTATTGGACGGAGAGGCGCATCTTTTCGACCAGGAATTTCACCCTGGGAGAGACGGCGTCGGCCAGCAGCATGAAATCCTCCAGGCGCAGGAGGGGCTGGCTGAGAAAATCGGCCGGGAGGAAGGGTTTTGCCAGGTCGGTGGCGCCCTCTCCCAGCGCCTGTGCCAGGGGATATTCCGCTTCAAAGGGGAAGGGGTAGAGCATCTGGCCGATTACGTCGGCGATGCTGATGAGAAAACAAAAGGAGTCGTCGAAATCCGGCTGGTGGTGGCGCAGCACCACGTTGCAGATCTCATCCGACATGCCCCAATTGCGCAGCAGAATCTCTCCGACGGCGGGGTGCGAAAGGTCGCCCGACACCTCCTGCTCGGCGGCGAGCATGGAGATCTTCCATTCGTTTTTCTTCAGCTCCGCCAGAATAAGGGGGAAGAGGCCGGGGTAGGAGTGGACCATGATCCCCTTGCCTATATCGTGCATTATGCCGCCCATGAACGGGTTTTCTCGGGTCAGATCCAGCTTGAGTCGACGCGGCAGATTCACTTTTTTGAGCAGGGCGATATTCTCTTCTTCGAGTCCCAGAGTGGCGACGTCGGGCGTCTGACCGCCTGCTGCTGCCTCCTTGTTGAGAGGACAGGAGAGGAGATAGGCGGCAAATCCCACGGCGAGGTTGTGCAGCCAGAAGTCCTCCAGGTTGAACCCCTTTTCCTGGACGGCGGCAAACGCCTGCCGCATCGCCTCGCTGGCGACGAGTCCGGCCACACTGTTCTTCCCCAGCAGCACGACCGCCCGTTCGATTTCGGTGATATCCCCTTTGAAGCCGGAGGAGATGGAGTTGGCATGGCGCAGGATGGTGGCGCAGGTCATGGGATCCAGCTTGATGATCTTTCCCCAGTCCGTAAGCTTGCTCTGCGGATCTTTTGCCAGAGAGGAGATCTTTTCGTGGACCTGCGGCAGAGGAGGTAGCGAGGTCATCGCTTCAATATCATCTTTGATGCGCTGGCTTATCACCTTGGGTGAAGGGGCTTCTTCGGCGGGGGTTTCGATGATTTTTTCGAGTTTCCCCACGACGTATTTGTCGAGCAGTTTCTGGATCCGTCCCTGGTCCAGGTTGGCCCTTCTGATGATTTTCACCCCCAGTCTTTTCAAGCCATCCCGATGTGTCGCAGCAATTTCATCGGGATGCCTGCAGACGAGGAAGATGGGCAGATCCTCTTTGCGGTTTATGGTGAACAGGCGCACGATCAAAAGGGGGTTGCCGCGGCACTGCGGCGATATCAGCAGCAATTTCACCCACTGCTGGGTGGCGTGCTTCTTGAGGTATACTATGATGTTTGTGGTGTTGTGCTCGATGGCGTAGCTGGCATTTAAAGAGGGATTATCGGCATTGGTCTGGGCGACCGCCGCTCTGGCGTGATCGAGATAGCCAACCAACTCCCTGTTATTCGGGCGTTGCAGTTCTTCGATGGAGTCTACTGGCTCGCCCAGGATGATCAGCGGGCCTTTCACTTCGCTCAGGAAGGTAGTGCGCTCTTTCCAGATCTGTCTGATCTGTCCTTGCCTGGCGCGCTGATTTTGTGTCTTCAGGATGGCTCGGATTTTTTTTTGCAGATCGACCGCATGGAACGGTTTTGCCATGAAGTCGTGGACGCCGTGGCGGGCGAGCTCGACAATATCCTCCTTTTGGGCCTTGCCGGATATGACCAGAATGGGCAGACCACTGTGCAGATCCGTCTGCCGCAGCTTCCCGATCAGCTCCATGCCGGTCATCCCCGGCATCGACAGATCGGTGATGAACAGATCGAAGCCCCCATCCTGCAGTGTCTCCCAGGCCTCCTCGGCGCTCTGGACGTACAGAGCATCCATATTCCATTTTTGCAGGAATGTAAAGATGAGCTGGCCGACTTCGGGCTGATCTTCGAGAAGCAAGACTTTCATAAAACCTATGCTGGGCCTGGTTAACAATCGACATCGAAGCAGGACAGATCTCCGAAGTACTTTAATAACTTTATTTTACGACAATTATCCGTTTTCGCAAGATCTAATTGATGCGGCTCCAATTCAGACATGTGCCGCAATGGGAAGGAATTTCGTGACGGTCTGTAAAAGCAAAGCTGAGCCAGGAGGGAGAAAGTTGTGATCCTCATCACTCCCCTGGTTTCCGAATAGTTTTTCTTTTGTACATACTCCATGGGGAACGGTCGAGGCGCCCTTTGGGGGATCATTCTTCCTCCCCTTTTTAAGCCGTTATTTTTCCCGGGCTTAATCCAATTTTCCAAAGAAAATCCAGACGCACTCCTGGATATTAAAAATTCCAGCGGGTGCCCCTGTACGCTCGCCAACGGGTGCGAGGGAGGTCACGAGATGGCCGAAATAGTAGGAACAGACAGCTTTTTGGGGTTGATCATCCGCCAGAACAAGAAGCCGCAACAAACGCTGGTCTCTTATCTGAGAATGATCCTGAATTTCCGCTACGGGATGGATGTCGTAATGGCCGGTAGCGTCTCCGAGGGGTGTTCGATCATTCAGAGGAATCCCGAAGGGATAATTTGTGCGTTTGTCGTACAGGATGAGATCATCGATAGCAAGACGGCTATCAGCACACTGAGCAAGCGGGGAGATATTCCACTCCTGCTGCTGCTGCCCAGGCGCTGTGTGGAAAGTCTGAAAACACTGCGTGGGCCTCTGCCCAATGTTTCGATCGGGACGTGGGAGAGAGCATTTGATGGCACCAGTGCATCGATCAAGAGCATACTCGAAAAGAGTTTCGTGCGGAATAAGATCGATCTCCTTATCGGCTGTGATGGGGATATTTCCCATCGGGAACTTCAGGAAAAGGTCGGGCGCCGCATAAAAAATCTGCATACGCTTCCCACGCTTCCGCAGGTGGTGCTGAATATCATGAGGCTGATGAATGATCCCAGGGCGACCATCGATGACCTGGAGAAGGTGATCTCCAGCGATCCGTCGATCGTATGGAAGCTTTTGGAAGTCATCAAGGCGCCGGTCTTTGCGGGAACGCGGAGAAGTGGTTGGAATTTGCGCGAGATCATCGTGCGTCTGGGGATGCGCAAGGTGGGGGCCATCGCTCAGCAGATCAAACTGGTGAACAGTTTTATCAAAGTCGACCAGAGGCAGTTCGATCTGCGGCGGTTCTGGGAGCACTCCATCGGCTGTGCCATGATCGCCGACAGACTCTATGCGCAGAGAATAATTCCCATTAAAGAGAAGGTGGAATTCGACGAGTACTGGATCGGGGCGCTATTGCACGACATCGGCAAACTGGTGCTGGGCATCTATTTCCCGGTCTATTTTCAGAAGGTGCTGGATGAAATGCAATCCGGCCGCAGGGTGGTCCGGGATTTTCACGAGGCCGAGAATGAGCTCGGTTTCCCCGGGTTGCACGAAGATGTGACCAAGCTGATGCTGCTGAAGGCGAACCTCGAGCCGAAATTGGTGGAGGAGATAGGGGCGCATCACGTGCGCGCCCAAACTTTTGGGGGGCTGGCTTCTCTGCTGCACCTGGCGGACAATATCTGCAAGGATCTGAAACTGGGCTACCTGGAAAACGAACAGGGGAAGTTCAGCAAAAAGGTTTTGAGAGATCTGGGCCTGCGGCTGGAGGATATAAAGCAGATCGGGAATGCGCTGGGAGATGGCATGGCGCAGGAGATCGAGGATGTGGTGCAGCGGAGCATCGAACAAAAAGAAAAGAAAAGCGCGTTGGGGGACAGTGCGGAGGAGAGCGCTGCTCCTGCGGCAGAAGAAGAACGGAACGGGAGTGACGCGAAGGGGCGAGCGGATGACACTGCGCGGCTATTGCAGATGCTGAGAGAACTCCAGGATAGGCTGAGGGCGCACCCTCATTTTTCTCCGGCACAGAGGGAGGATTTTCTCGTCGATGCGGAGAACCTGCGCGCTCAGGTCGACAAGAATGTGCTCAATAAAACCGTCGTACTGGCACTGCTCGATCAGTTCGTCGGGGCGGAATTTTGTGGGGATTTGATCGCTGCGATTCAGACCCTTCTGGCAGTGCGTTTTGAGCGGCAGGAGGATATCGACAGATCCCCTTCTGCCGGTGTCGCCCCGGTCAGGTGACTTCGCCGCGGGTTTGCGTCGGGCGGTCCTGGATGCCCAGATATGCCTCGATCTGCTGCTCCAGAAAGAGCGCCTGGTCGACCTCGTCGAGGCCGCCGACCAGCTTTTTATGGGTGCCGTCCTGAGTGAGGGCGTGCAACTCGTAGGTGCAGGTGGTGGTGCGACGGTTATGCTGGATTTTTTCTTTGCAGTAGAGCTGTTCGAGGAGGGCGGGGTTGAGGGTGGTGCCGGGGAAGAAGAGAGGGCGGTGGCGCACGCTGACCTCCCGCCGGCTGGCGGTGATGGTGGTGGTGTTGAAAAAGCCGGCGATGACGTAGTAGGTGAGGCCGACGCCGACGCCGGCGTGGATGATGCCGAAGGCCGCCATAATGTAGATCCCATCGGTGAGGGCGGCGTAGAACCAGCCGACCATGAAGCAGTCCCACACCAGGGCGAAGAACGCCAGAAAGATGAAGAGCGGCCGGAACCAGCGTCGCTGGATGAGCAATTCGCCGCGCTCTTCGAAGATGCTGATACCGGGAGGCATCTGCACCTCGGTGCGGGGGGTGGCTGTAGAGGGGCGCTCGAGCTGGTCGGAGAAGTCGAAGACGGCGCTGCAGTAGGAGCACTTGGCGATGAGCTGATCGATATTGACATCATTGGCAGAGATGTCGCGGGAGCAGCTTTTGCACTTGATCTGCATGGTGGCGTTTCCGGTAATCGTTTGAAGTGCGAGAAGGGCAAATTGCCGGCGGAACCGACTGTTGCCGAGTTGGCGAAAGCTGCAGTTGACTCTATTGCTAAAAAAAGGGATTGATCTATAATATATTTAACCTTAACGTAAAAGTATATAACGTATTTGATCTCTGGAGAAAAGAGCAATGCATCTCCCGCTGGATGGCCGATGGGCGGGGATTTCTTTTAAAGGAGCAGGTCGCCATGGCTGAGTGCATCCGCAAATTCGAAGAAGGCAAGGCAACGCTCCCCGCGCCCGATGTCGATCCCTCGACGCTGGTCTATCACGAGGTGGGGCCGGCGGACGAATTCGAAGATGGGAAGGCGAAACCCCTTACGCTGGACGGCACCCATCTGGCGGTTTTCCTCTATGAGGGGGAATTCTTCGCCGTGGACAACCGCTGTCCGCACATGGGCTATCCCATGTCCCAGGGGAGCGTCCGCGACGGAGTGCTCATCTGCCACTGGCACCACTGGGAGTTCGATCTGAAGTCGGGCGGTTGTCTGCTCACCTCGGGGGACGATCTGAAGGCTTTTCCGGTGGAGGTGCGCGAGGATGGCAAGGTGTACGTGGGGCTGTCCCCCGGCGAAAAGGAGGAGGCGAGGCGCCGGCTGGTGGAGCGGGGCAAGCGGGCGCTGGAGCAGGGGCTCAAGGATCGCAGCTCCTTTCTTATCGCCAAGGCGGTCGCCGCGCTCAGGCAGGCCGGTGCGGAACCCGGAGAGATCATCCAGCAGGGGCTCTACTACGGCGCTCACAAGACCGGCGAGGGATGGTCTTCGGGGGTGACCATTCTGGCGCTGGCGGCCAACCTGTGGGAGGATATAGATGAAAAGGATCAGAATCTGTTCCTGGTGCACGGTTTGACGCAGGTCGCCCGGCGCACCTCGGGGAGTTCGCGCAGGCAGCGGTTCCCCTTTCCGCGCGCCGGCAAGGACCAGGATCTGGAGACGCTCAAGCGGTGGTTCAGGACGTTTGTGGACCACCGCCACCACGGGGCTGCCGAGCGGATCCTGCTCACTCTGCACGATCGCGGCTATCCCAAAGAGGTGCTGGCTGACTTCGTCTTTTCCGCGGCCACCGATTTTTATTTTACCGGGGATGGGCACGCCCTGGATTTTGCCAACAAGACGTTCGAGGCGCTCGACTACGTCGAGTGGGAGGGTGCCCACGAAATTCTGCGACCGATCGTCGTCGATCTGGTGACCCGCACCCGCCACGAAGAGACTTCGCGCTGGGCAGACAGCGTGTCGGCGCTGGAGGAAATTTTCGGGCGCCTGGACGAGATCTGGGAGGAGAACCAGCGGAATCGGGGGGAGCTCGACGTGGCGGAGTTCGCGCAGGTGATGCTGGGGGACGAGTTCGGGCCGATCCTGGTCGAGGTCGAGAGTAAGCTGCGGGCCGGGGTGCCACCCGAGCAGATATGCCGGGCTATAACTTATGCCGGCGGACTGCGCACGGTGCGCTTCCACCTCAAAAACGAGGGGGATTGGCACGATGTGGCCAATATCTACTCCTACGGCCACGCCCTGTATCGCGCCTTTGGCTACGCCTCCAGCAAAGAATTGCTGCGCGGTCTGTTCCACGGAGCGGTCTTCCTCACCTACCTGCGCTGGCTCAATATGCCGTCCGCCCGCGTGCCCCAGCCGGGCCAGAAGCTCGACGAGGAGTTCAACTCGGACGAGGAGATGCTGAAGCGGTTTCTGGAGTTCGCCGATTTTCAGAAGGTGTACGAGGCGGAGATCCTGGTGAACCAGTATCTGGAAGAGGGGCGCGATCTGATCAAGCTCCGGCAGGCGCTGGCCCACATCACGCTGAGGGAGGACGCCGAGCTGCACATGTTCCAGGTGCTGGAGGCGGCGTTCCGGCACTTCGATCTGAGCGAGGATCCAGAGGAGAAGCGGATCCACCTGCTGGCGGCAACGCGCTATATCACCGCCCAGAAGGTGATGAAGAACATCCTTTGGGCGACCGAAAACGCCGAGCGGCTGCAGCGGGGAGACCTGCTCAGCGAGCGGGAGGACGACAACTGAATTGTTCCCGGATATCCGCCTCCGAACAGGTGTTCTGGCGGGGACGGAAATTCCGGGGTAGACTGCCGGGCTTCGGAATGGGCGAGAAACGGGCTGATAAGAATTCCTTCACAGGCGGGTCTTCGCGAAGCTGGAGACCGCCGACACAGTGACCATTGCACCGTCTGCCCCGGACAGGCGGTGGATCGCAAACGATACGGAAAAAATGGCGAAGACAAAAATCGAAGAATTCCTCAAATCGCATTTCAGCGCAGTCGACCGGCAAGAACCCTACGGCGAAGAACTCCTGCGCGATTTTTTGCAGCTCGGGCCGCTTCACTACTTCATCCCCACTTCACTCGGCGGCAGGTTGGAACGGGTGGAATCCTATCTGGAGGTGGTGGAGACGACCTCTTACTACTCGGTGCCCCTCGGCCTGACCCTGGGCATATCCGGCACTTTGTTTTTGCAGCCGATGGTGAAGTTTTCCCGGCCCGAGGTGCGCGATCCGGTGGTGCGGGATTTTCTGGAATCTCCGGCTCTCGGTGGAATTATGATAACCGAGCCGACCGGGGGGACGGATATCTTCGGGCTGAATACCACCTATACTCAGGACGGGGAGAAGCTGCGGTTGCAGGGGGCCAAGTGCTGGGGAGGGCTCACCGGGCGGGCGGGCCACTGGCTGGTGGCGGCTCGCTTGAAGCGGGGAGACAGGATCACCAAGAGGCTGAATCTGCTCTATGTGCCGCTGGTCAGCGAAGGGGTTGAGGTGCGCACCTATTTCGACGCGCTGGGGCTGCAGCCGATCACCTACGGTCAGACGCACTACGAGGGGGTGGAACTGCCCGCCGCGCATATCGTTGCTCCGGAAGGACAGAGCGGTCTGCGCGCCATTTACGACACTCTGTTCCGCACCCGGCTGGGCATGCCGGCCATCGCCGCGGGGCTGTGCAAGCGGCTGGTGCACGAGGTGGAGGAGCGGGCCGAGGGGAGGTGGGCGTTCGGTCAGAAGATTTCTCAGTACGACCAGGTGCAGTTTCGCATATCCGGACTGCGGGGGCTGGCCGTGCTGAATCACCGGCTGTGGCGCTTCACCGGGGGGTGGATGAACGACCACGCGGACGTGTCTGGGGATTACACTCTGGTCAATGCGGCCAAGATCCTCTCTTCGGAAACGATGCAGACGGCGGCCGATTCCGCTCTGCAGATCTTCGCTTCGGCGGGTTACAAGCGGAACCATCTGGTCGGTCGCGCCTATGTCGATACCCGGCCGTTTCAGATCTTCGAGGGGTCAAACGACGTATTGGACGAGAACAGCTACGAGGCGATCGTCGATCGGCACGGGCGCTGTGACGGTGCCGCGCTCGAGGAGGAGTTCCAGCGGTATGGGCTGAGTTTGGCGGGAGATCTGCCTGCGGGGGCTCTGGAGCTGTTCGAGGGAAAGGAGGAGCTGTCCCAGCGTCAGAAGGTGCAGCTCGGGCGGATGATTTCGTGGATTTTCGCTCTGTCGCTGCTACAGGGGACGGACGGGAACGGCGAGATGGAAGCGCGGCGAGTGGCCATGCAGAGGATAGCGGAGCTGGCGGCGGCGGTGCCCTATCTGAGTTGAGAGGGAGTGCATTTTGGTTACCCGGAGAAGAATTGTTACCCGTTGGAAAGCGGGTTGTCGAGCAGGCCAGCCCGAGAATGGGCTGGCCTTTTTCGTGCTTGATCGGCCGTGGTCGAGTTGCGTACCTTCGGGGTTAATATCTGCAGTCTTCGTAGAAGCTGCGACGGGGACACCGGAGGGGATCTGCGAAAAATTGCTGCAGAGGGGTGAGGAATGGGCGGAGGGCCGTCCGCAGGATGACGACATCACGCTGGTAGTGTTGAAGGCCAGGTGAATCTCGGAATTTGGTGAGTGGTAAGGGTCCGGTAGATTATTCCGGCGACTTCGTTGTAAGGGATTTTTTTCAGAGATGCGGAGGAAAGCGCGATGCAACGCGAAGCAGACGTTCTGGTCATCGGCGGGGGCGTTATCGGCATCTGCGCCGCCCACTATCTACTCGAAAAAGGGCGCCAGGTAGTCGTCGTGGAGCAGGGGGAGGTTTGTTCGGGAAGTTCCTACGGCAATGCCGGGCTGGTCGTACCCAGCCACAGCGTGCCCCTGGCCGAGCCAGGAGTGATCTCCCAGGGGCTGAAGTGGATGTTCGATTCCCGGAGTCCGTTCTACATCAAACCCCGGCTCGACCGGGAACTGATCTCCTGGCTGTGGAAGTTCCGCCGCGCCTGTAGTGAACAGCACGTGCGCCGCTCCATGCCCATTCTGCGCGATCTGAGTTTGGAGAGTCTCCGTCTGTTTGAGGAACTGGATGACCGCAAAGAATTGGAATTCGATTTCGAGCAGCGGGGTGCGTTCTACATCTGTAAGGACGACCGTGCGCTGGAACATGTCATCGAGGAGGCGCAGCGCATACGCGCTGTCGGACTGGAAGCCGAGATCCTGGATGCGGCTCAGGTGCAGGAGGTGGAGCCGAATGTCCGTCTCGATGTGGTCGGCGGGGTTTTGTATCCCCAGGATGCCCATCTCGATCCAGCCCGCTTTGTGCGGGCTCTGGCCAGGAGTGTGGAAGAACGAGGGGTGGAGATCTGTCCATCAACCGAAGTGCTGGGATTTACCATTTCTGGCGGAAGGATCACCGGGGTCAGGACCACCCGGGGGGAGATTTTCCCCGCCGAGGTGGTGCTCGCCGGCGGCGCGTGGTCGCCCGATATCGCGCGGGATCTGGGAATCGATTTGCCCATCCAGCCGGCCAAGGGGTACAGCGTCACGGTTGAACGCCCGCCAAACTGCCCCACCATACCGCTGATGCTGGCCGGTGCCAGAGTGGGAGTGACGCCCATGGGGGATGTGCTCCGTTTTGCCGGGACGCTCGAACTGGCCGGTATGGATCTGTCGATCAACCAGCGACGGGTCGACGCCATCCTCCAGGCGGTGCCCGCCTATCTGCCCGACCTGGATCCGGCGCGACTGGAACTGGTCGAGATCTGGCGCGGTCTGCGCCCCTGCACGCCGGACGGCCTTCCCTTTTTGGGGCGCTCGCGCCGCTATGGCAATCTCACGGTGGCTGCGGGACACGCCATGATCGGACTGTCGCTGGGGCCAATTTCCGGTGAGATAGTCTCCCGGCTGGTGGTCGGTGAGGAGCCGGGGTTCGATTTGGAATTGCTCCGCCCAGAGCGATTTGGTTGAGGATCGATGTGTTATCAGAAACATCGTCGATAGGTAGCCCGTATACGGAGGGGGTGCTCGAGATGCCGACGTTGAAGTTTGCCGGTAGGAAGCCCGTGCTCAATGTCGATGCTACTGGAGAGGATAAGGTGTTCCCGAAGAGCGCCGAGTTGTACGCTTTCCAGTTTCGGGACTGAGAGGGAAGGGGCGAACTGAATGCAGCGTTCTCTTGGGAAAAAGCAGCGGATAGCTCTTACTCTATGTCTGGGTATCTTCATTAAGGAAGCGGCACGCTTTCAAAACCAGGTTTTCGAAAGCGCACCTCGCCAGAGGGAGATTGAAATCAATGGAAGGTCGAATCACGCACCCGGGGATCGAATACGTCGCGATCGCCGAAGCTACGAAAGAGCACCCGCGCAACGACTCGGCTTCGATCGTCGAACTCGACAACGGGGAACTCTTCGCAGTCTGGATCGAGATGCACGCGAGCGAGTGGGGCGGTCACGACCAGGCCCCGTCGAGTATCGCGTCGATGCGATCGTTCGACGGGGGGAAGAACTGGACCGAGCATCGTGTCGAAGTCTCGCCCGAGGAGGGGGATCGGAGCGTGTACAACCCGAGCCTGGTGGTGTTGCCGAATGGGGAACTCCTATTTTTCTATCTGAAGTACCATCACCTGGTCTGGAATGAATCGCTCGAGGCGTCGGGATTGGTCAAGCGATCGGCCGACGGCGGACGGACCTGGTCGGAGCCGGTGGCGATCTGGGACCACGAGCCGTACGGATGCGCCAATCATACCTTCACGTTGCTGGCGGACGGGCGGCTTCTCAAGAGCTGCGAACGCGTTCCGGTGTGGGGCTCCTATCCGAAGTGCGTGTCGAGTTCGGGTTGCTTTATCAGCGACGATGGGGGGGGAACATGGCAGAAGCCCGGGAGTTTGGTGGGGTTGCCGCTGCGGGGGACGATGGAGAACCACATTGCAGAGACGAACTCGAAGAGGCTGATCATGGTGGTTCGGAGTCAGCTTGGGAATGCCTTTCTTGCGCGTTCTACTGACCGTGGAGAGAGCTGGTCACATCCGCAGGCGACCGGATTGAGCGCGAGCGAGTCGATGCCGAGCTTGACCCGGATTCCGGCGACGGGTCATTTGCTGCTCGTCTGGAACAATGCGCTGTATGACCATACCTACGATCACAGCGGCAAGCGGACGCCCCTCACTGTGGCTATTTCTCGCGACGAGGGTAAGAGTTGGGGGCATATCAAGCAGATCGAAGACGATCCGGTCTTCGAGTTCAGCAATGTCGCCTGCACGCATTTGTCGGATCGGAAGTTGATCATCTCCTATTTCACTTCGAAGATGCTCGATCCGGAGCCGCCGGGGAAACTCGGTCGGGAGAGGATGTCGCTGAAAGGGGCGATCACGAGCGTCGACTGGATCTATTCCTGATTGGAGTCCAAAAAAACGGGAGGATAATGCGGTGGAAGAATACGAAGTCATCGTGCGCAAGAATGTGAGTGTCCCCATGCGGGATGGCGTGCCTCTGGCGGCGGATCTATATCTGCCGGCTCGGGATGGCAAGGTAGTGGAGGGAGCTTTCCCGGCAGTGCTGGAGCGCACTCCGTACGACAAGGATGGGAAGTTCGGCGAGGGGCGATATTTTGCCCGACACGGATATGTAGCGGTGATGCAGGACGTGCGGGGGCGGTTCGAGTCGGAGGGGGAGTGGTATCCGTTTGCCAAGGAGGCGCCGGACGGATACGACACGGTGGAGTGGATCGCCGGGCAGCCGTGGAGTGATGGCAAGGTGGGCACTATCGGCGGTTCCTACTGCGGCAGCGACCAGAGCGCCCTGGCGACGCTCGATCCGCCTCATCTGGGGGCGATGGTCGTGGCGGTTGGGACCTCCAACTACCATACGAGCTCCATGAGACAGAACGGGGCACTGGAATTGCGTTTTATGGTCTACACTTTCCTCATGGCTACTACCAGCCGCGAGGCGCTGGCAGATCCGGGGTTGGCGGCCGCTCTGCAGGATGACTTTGGTCGTATCGGGGAGTGGCTCACCCGTCTGCCCTACAAAAAGGGATCTTCGGCACTGCGTTTTCTGCCTTCGTACGAGCAGTGGCTGATGGATATTCTGGGCGAGGGGGAGTTCAACGACTACTGGAAGCAGCGGGGATACGCCATCGACGAGTATTACGCAGAGCACGCCGACGTGCCCACCATCTATCTTGGCGGCTGGTACGATTCCTATGCCAGAGGCACGACCGCCAGCTACATGGCGCTGTCCAGGGCGAAGAAGAGCCCACAGCATCTGCTCATGGGGCCGTGGACGCATGGAGGGTGGGGGGTGTCGTTTGCCGGAGACGTGGACTTTGGGGTGGACGTGGTGTTGGACGATTACAACGGCATCCGGCGGCGCTGGTTCGATCGCTGGCTCAAGGGGATCGACAACGGGGTCGATAAAAAGCCGCCGGTGCGCTATTTCGTCATGGGGAATGGGGATGGCCGCAAGGACCGGAACGGGCGACTGGCGCATCTCGGAGTCTGGCGTAGCGCGAAGGACTGGCCGCTGCCGGGGACGCGTTTTACTCCCTGTTATCTGCACGCGGATGGGACGCTCGGTTCCGAACTGCCGGGGGCGGCGGAACCGAGCCGATATAGTTTTGATCCGCGAGATCCGGTTCCCACCATTGGCGGCTGTCTTTCGGCGGCCGAGATGGTGATGCCGGCGGGAGGACACGATCAGCGCGGGGGCCGGAGGTTCTACGGCTGCGTGGATGGATTGCCGCTGGCGGCGCGCAGCGATGTGCTGGTCTTTGAGACACCTGAGCTGGAGGAGGATGTAGAGGTGACCGGGCCGCTTGCGGTGCAGCTATGGGCGTCCTCTTCTGCGGTGGACACTGATTTTACGGCGAAGCTGATCGACGTGCACCCGCCCAATCCGGATTTCCCGCGCGGTTTTGAGCAGAATATCACCGACAGTATCATCAGGGGGAGATACCGGAACGGCCGGGAGGAGCCGGAGCTGATGGAGCCGGGGGAGGTCTATCCGTTTGAGATCGTCATGTACCCGACCTCGAACCTGTTCAAGCGAGGGCACCGCATTCGCCTGGATATTTCCAGCAGCAATTTCCCTCGCTTCGACGTCAATCCGAATACCGGGGGTGAGATGGGGAGGGACCGCCGCATAGTCGTGGCGGAGAATGCGGTGTACCACGATGCGGAGCATCCTTCCCACATTGTGCTGCCGATCATCCCGGCGGGAGGAGGGGAATGAGCGTGGGGTGGAAGTGTAGAGGGAAGATCGGACTGTCGTGCTGGAGTGGAACCTATGAATTCTCGTGAAAGAGTTCTGGCGTCCATCGCTCATCAGAAGCCGGATCGCGTGCCGATCTATTTGTGGCTGACGCCGACGTTGAGCGAACGGCTCCAGAGGGAACGGGGTGTGGAGGACTTCGAGACCTATCTCGGGATGGACATTCGCTTTGCGGGATACTGTTCACTGGGAGAGGAGCTGGATTTCTCCGCCTATACGGGACATTTTCATCCCGATACTGCGGTGGACGACTGGGGCTGTGGCGCGTATCCGGTCGGTTATTACCACTTCACCAAGGCGCAGTGTCCTCTGGAACGGGCGATCTCGATCGGAGAGATACGGGACTATCCGTTTCCCCGTCGGGAGCCGGATGTCGCCGGAATCCGCTGCCAGGTGGAGAATATCCAGGCCCGCGGTCTGCTGGCCTGTTCTCAATATGAGTGCGGCACCTTTGAGCAGGGGCACGCGTTGATGGGGATGGAGGGGCTGTTGACCAGCATGTACACCGCTCCCGATATGGTCGAATTGCTCTTCGAGCGGATCTCGGATATCAAGGCGCGGATAGCGGCGGCGTATGTCGAAGCGGGGGTGGATATGCTCTGGATTGGGGATGATATCGGGATACAGACCGGCCCGGTCATGGATCCGGCGATGTGGCGGGGGTTGCTGCTACCCCATCTGGCGAAGATTATCGCGGCGGCGCGAGAGGTGCGGCCCGATATCCCGGTCGCCTATCACTCCTGCGGCTCGATCGGTTTCGCCGTGGAGGGGTTGATTGAGGCGGGAGTGGATGTGCTGCAGTCGATCCAGCCGGAGGCGAACGATCCGGCGAAACTCAAGCGGGAGTACGGTGATCAGCTGGCATTTTGGGGAGGGGTGGGCAGTCAGAGCACTATGTCCAGCGGCACGGCGGCGGAGGTGGAGAACGAGGTTAGGAATCTGATCGAAACGGTTGGGGATGGAGGAGGGCTGATCTGCAGCCCCGCCCATTTCATCGAACCGGAGAGTCCGTTGGAGAACATTGACGCGTTTATTGAAGCGGTCGAGCGGTACGGGCGGTAGCTCCTCCTCTCACTGAAGCTTTTTTTCGATATCTTCCGCCATCTGCTCGGGTGTCAGGCCGTAGTGGGCCAGGAGTTCGTCTGCGGTGGCCGACTGTCCGTAGCGGTCGTCCACGCCGATGCGGAGCAGGGGGGGCGTATCGCGTTCTTCTGCCAGAGTTTCCGCCACGGCGCTGCCCAGGCCGCCGCTGATCCAGTGTTCCTCCATCGATACGCACAGCTTTTTGCCGACGGCCCCGTCGAGGATGGTTGCCGCATTCCACGGTTTGATGGTGGCCACGTTGAGCACGGCGGCCTCGATGCCTCGGTCGGAGAGGATGGATGCAGTCTCCAGGCCCAGGGCGGTCATGATGCCGGTGGTGAAGATGGCCACGTCTTCGCCCGGGCGGACGACCGGGGCCGCGCCGATGGCGAACGGGTAATCTTCGGCGAAGATTACCGGAGTGGCGTAGCGGCCCAGACGGATGTAGGCCGGCCCTTCGATCTCGGCGGCAGCGAGCACCGCCAGGTAAGTTTCGGTGGCGTCGGCGGGGACGAGCACGGTCATGTTGGGCAGCTGTCGGGTGAGGGCGATGTCGTCCAGGCACTGGTGGGTGGCGCCGTCCGGTCCCTGGGTGAGGCCGGCACTGGCCCCGGCGATCTTGACGTTTTCCCTGCCGTAGCTGAGCTGCAGGCGGACCTGGTCGTAGGCGCGGCCCGGCAGGAACATGGCGAAGGAGGTGGCGAATACGGTCAGGCCGGTCGCCGCCATGCCGGCCGCGGTGCAGACCATGTCCGCTTCGGCGATGCCCATGTCGAAGAATCGCTCCGGGTGCTCCTGCCCGAAGTCGAAGGTCTTGTTGGAGCGCTGCAGGTCGGCGTCCATGACTACGATGTCATCTCGGCGGCGGCCGAGTTCGAGCAGCGCTTCTCCGTACGCTTCGCGCGTTTCCACGCGATCTCCCATTTTCCAGTTCACGGCGTCACCTCCTCTTCCGGGGCCAAACTGCGCATCGCCTCTTCCCATTCCTCCCGGCTGATGGCGGCGTTGTGGAATTTGTACTGGTTCTCCATGAAGGGGACGCCCTTCCCTTTGGCCGTCCTGGCGATGATCGCCGTGGGTCTGCCTTTTTCAGCTTCCGCTTCGTCGAGGGCGTCGCATATCTGGCGCAGATCGTGGCCGTCAATAGCGATGGTGCGCCAGCCGAAGGATTCCCACTTCTCCAGGAGCGGCTCAAGCTGTTTGGCTTCGTCCACGTCTCCCTGGCTTTTCAGGTGATTGCGGTCGATCAGGGCGCAGAGGTTGTCGAGTTCGTGGGTAGCGGCACCCATGGCCCCTTCCCACACCTGGCCTTCCTGTAGCTCGCCGTCGCCCAACAGGCAGTAGACGCGGATGTCCAGGCGGCGGATGCGGGCGGCCATGGCAACTCCGTTGGCAAAGGAGAGACCCTGTCCCAGCGAACCGGTGCAGGCCTCCAGGCCGGGGGTCATGCGGGCGTTGGGATGACCCTGGAGGATGCTGCCGAGTTGTTTCAGGGTGGGAAGGTTGTCCAGCGACAGGACGCCGAGTACGGCCAGGGCGGCGTACTGAGCGGGGATGGAGTGTCCCTTGCTCATGACGAAGCGGTCGCGATCGTCCCATTCCGGATCGGACGGCTTGTAGCGCATCTTGTAGAAGTAGAGAGCGGTGAGCAGATCGGCGATGGACAGAGAGCCGCCGAAGTGGTGGGGCTTGTCGGGGCCCATCATCCTGACGATCTGATAGCGCAGCTGGCGGGCGGTTGCCTGGAGTTCTGCCAGCTTGGTGTCGTCGACCATGCGGTTTTCTTTCCGTGGATTTCTGAGATGAACGAAGTATTCGAAGGTGCGGTGATGATCAAAAATCTATGAAAATGGAATTTTGCGGCAAATCGGTCTGTATAGAGATATGGGATACTTCTGGAAATAGGAGTTGTCGCCCGGTTGCGTTTTTGGTTAAAATCTATCCAAATCAAAAGGAGATGCTATTACTATGAGGATCATCCCCGTTTTGTCCATGCGGGATTTCGATGAGCTGATCGATCAGGCGCGCCGACAGGCCAAGCGCTCTGGCATGAAGAATTGGATATCGCCCTGGCGATTGCCCGAGTCAGAGGGAAGAAACGAGGCCCATAGTTGATGCGAACATGGGAATCCCCATCGCGGAGGCAAAGGGATGAATAATTGGCAACTGTCGCGTTTCGTTTCCGCCGTCTGGACCGCCCTCTTTTTTTGTCTGCCCTCTTCTGTTCAGGCCCACAACGGCGCAGTGGCTATCGCCGTGCCGGTAGAGGGGATCGAGATCGACGGGAATCTGGCCGACTGGCCCGAGGGGATGCGGCGGTATCCGATTGTTTGGGAGAATAAGGGGAGATCAAAGGGGGGAGAAGATTTTTCGGGATGGTTTCGGATTGGCTTCAGTGCGGAGGAGAATGCCCTGTACGTGGCCGTGGAGATGAGGGATGAGTCGGTATTGATCGATTCATCTGAAAGCAATACTCCATGGGACGTGCAGGATGGTTGCGAGCTCTATTTCGACATTCTGCACCAGCGGAGAGCAAAGACCATATCCTCTGGTGGCATCTGGGGTACAGCTTTCCGAAATTTGGGCGAGAATGTGAAGGTAGCGGTGACGAGAGAGAAGAATCACCACCGCTATGAGTGGCGCGTCGATGTCCAGGGGTACGGCGATGGAGAGGCGCATCTGTCTTCCGGAATGATTCTGGGCTTGGATATCATCCTCGTTGACAAGGATGAAGATGGGTCGTTTGCCTGGGTCTCCTGGGGAATGGGAAGCCGTAAAGAAAGCCATAATGAAAATACAGGAGATATAGTCCTGGCGGGCGACAGTCGAAAAACAGGGAGGATAGCTGGGCAAGTGAAGTGGGAGGGTGGACAGATGGGCAGGCGCGTGAAGATAGAGGTGGATTCGCAGGGGGCTCCGGAACAGTGGCTGTGGGCGGCTACGGACCCATCGGGAAAATTTGCCGTGGATCTGCCGCCGGGGGAGTACCGGGTTGGGAGCCCGATTGTGCTCAGGGATGATGAGGAAATAAATATTGAGCTTCAAGCAGAAGAGGAGAAATGGATTGAACTGATCCTGGAACAGCCGCAGGGAAAAAAGATTCGGGCGGGAAAAGGGGAGATTACACCGGCTCGTCCAGGCAGGAGAGATGGCCTCTGGCAGGGATACGGAATCTCGGATGGATTGCCCCCGGGAAGTATCAACGCCATCACTCAGGACAACCAGGGGTATCTGTGGTTTGGCACGGGGTTTCTAAACAAGGGAAGAGGGGTAATTCGCTACGACGGAGCGAATTACGTCGCCTATACTACTGAGAACGGCCTGGCCGATGACAGGGTTTATTGTATCGTCGAGGATCGGCAGGGATGTCTGTGGTTTGGCACGGAGGGTGGGGTTACCTGCTACGATGGAGAGAGTATGGTGACTTTCACCACCGCCGACGGCCTGGTCGGCGACCAAATTCGGTCGATGCTGGTAGATGGAGAAGGGAATATCTGGTTCGGTACAGGAGATTCGAGATGGGATGGGTTTGGGGGAACGGGGTTGAGTCGCTACGACGGCGTCCAGTTTTCTACTTTTACCATGGAAGACGGCCTGAGGAGTAACGACATTATTTCAATGACCCAGGATGAGAAGGGAACGATCTGGGTCGGTACGGGGAATGGATTGAGCTTTTATGACGGCGAAAGATTTTCCGAATTGACTATGGAAGAAAGTGCGATGGGGAGGGCCGTCTACGCCATTGACGCAGATAACCAGGGAGGGATCTGGTTTGGCCGGACGGGAGGCGCGAGTCATTTTGACGGGAGGGATATTACCCATCTCCTTCTGGACGCGGAACTGGCTAATGAGCCTGTCAGGAAAGTATTAGTAGATGCCAGGGATCGTCTGTGGATCTATCCGGAGCCGGCGGGTTTATACCGGTACGATGGAGCAGAATGGGTGCATTTTTCGGCCAGCGAGGGAGTGGGCGGCGATCAGGTATCCTGCTTGTACGAAGATCGGGATGGCGCGCTTTGGATCGGGATTTTTGGGGGAGGGATCAGTCGCTACGATGAAGATCGTTTCGCCACTTTCACGAAGGCGGAGGGATTGCTCAAGGACCTGATCTTTTCCATTGAAGAGGGACCGGACGGATCCATCTGGTTGGGCTATGGTGGAGGAGGGGGGGTGAGTCGGTACGATGGAGATGATTTTACCCATTATTCGTTGGATAATGAAGTCGCGGATCATTCGGTCTGGTCGATTGGAAGGGATCGCGAGGGCCATATGTTTTTTGGGGTTCCATGGGTAGGAGTGTACCGGTATGATGGTGAAGAATTATCCTATATTCCAGAGGGGAATGGAGCCTGGGGGTTTGCGGAGGGCAGGGAAGGAGAGCTGTGGGTTTCCGCAGGCAATGGAGGCTTGGTGCGCCACGATGGGGAGATATGGGAGCGCTTTTCACCGGAAGATGGATTGCCCTTGCGCTGGACAAAGGGGATCGTCGTGGATCGCCAGGGATGGGTATGGGTCGGGACAGATGAGGGGGTGACTCGATACGACGGTAGCGAGTTTGTAGCTTTCTCGGAAGAGGATGGTATACCGCCCGGGGGGATCTGGTCCGTGATGGAGGACAGCCGGGGGCAGATCTGGTGTGGGGCATTTAATGGAGGCGTGGTGCGGTCTGATGGGACGGAGTGGCATCGCTTCGATCGCGAACGGGCTTTGGAAGTAGGTGTACTGTCCATTATAGAGGATGATAGAGGACATATTTGGTTCGGCCTTTGGGGTGGGGGAATCGTGCGCTACGACGGTCTGGTTACCCAGACGCTGCGCAAGGGGGATGGCCTGGCCCACAACACGGTGCAGAAGATAATTCAGGCGCAAAATGGGGATGTCTGGATCGCCACGGAAGGAGGAGCCACTCGCTATCGCTCCAGGACGTCTCTTCCGAGAATTCGCATGGTCGGTATCACGGCCGATCGGAAGTACGGGGGTGTGGAACGGATTGCCGTGAGCAGTTCCCAGGATTTCGTCTCCTTCCAATACCGAGGGGCGAGCATGCACACACCTCCCGAGCGGATGGTGTATGTGTACCGTCTGACGGGGCATGACGACGAGTGGCAGCAGACGAACCTGGATGAGGTGGAGTATCGGAATCTATCGGTGGGGGAATATACTTTTGAGGTGAAAGCGGTGGATCTGGACCTGAATTACTCCGAGCCACTTTCGGTCCATCTCTCGGTCCAACCGCCGTACGAGAGAATAGGCATGGTTGGCATATCCGGCCTGGCGTTGATCGGCCTGGTGGTGGCGTCGGGATACGGAATCAGGAGACGTCGGGAGCGAGATCGGGTAAGGGAGGAATACATTCGGGAGCAGCAGGATCGTCTGAAGGCGCAGGAAGAGCTGGCGCGAGAATTGGAGGAGGAACTGCAGGTCGCTCATGAGATGCAGATAGGGTTAATGCCGGCGGACTCTCCTCATATCCCCGGTTTCGACATTGCCGGCCGGTGCATTCCGGCCAATCACGTGGGAGGGGACTTCTTTCAATATTTTCCTCTCGCGGATGGGCGGCTGGCTATCTCGCTGGCCGATGTGACCGGGCATGCGATGGAGGCGGCCATCCCGGTGGTGATGTTCAGCGGCATTCTGGAGAATCAGATGGAGGCCGGTTATTCCCTGGAAGAACTTTTCCCCAGGCTGAACCGATCCCTGCAGCGGATTCTGGACAGGCGCACGTTTGTCTGTTTCGAGATGGGGGAACTCGATCCGGCCGCGCGCATTTTTCGTTTTGCCAACAGCGGGTGTCCCTACCCGTATCATTTCAAGGCGAGCACAGGGGAGGTTGCCGAATTGCAAGTGGACGCCTACCCTCTGGGCGTGCGAGCGGATACTGCCTATTCGACGCTCGAAGTCAAACTGGAGGAAGATGACCGGGTAGTCCTGTGCTCGGACGGCATCATCGAGGCGGAGAACGCCGCCGGGGAATTGTTCGGGTTCGAGCGGACGGCGGAGGTGATCTATCGTGGGTGCCGGGAGAACCTGTCCGCTGCGGAACTGCTGGATCGAATAATCGGAGAAGTAAAGATGTTTACCGGAGATGTGCCCCAGGGAGACGATCAGACAATGGTCGTGCTAGCGGTCGGGTAACACAATTATTCTTGGTAGATCTCCGCAACCGGCGGATTCTCTGAAACCGCCGACCAGGCTCTGAATCTGGTCAAAGGAGGAGTAATAAGGTGAAACCGAAAATCCTGGCACAGCTGGACGAACGGCCGCGTATCGCGGTGCTGCCCGATGGGGAGATCTGGGGGATTCACGTGAGCGGAGACGCGGGAATTCAAGAGGTGCGCGTTCGTTCATCGGTTGATGGGGGGATCACCTGGGCAGAGCCGGAGGCGCTCTTCGCGTTGCCGGAGTCGGTGTCGCCTGAGGAGGTGGCGGCTCCGCCGCTGCGGCCGGGAGGGGAAGCAGTCGGGGGATCGGCTCCGGCGGGTGAGATGGACGATTCATCCGATGATGATCCGATCGGCCGCTGGGGAGGGTGCGAGGCGCTGGTAGATGCGGAGGAGGAGGTGCACCTGTTTCTGATGAATGACCGAGGGACCGGGGTGTTTCGTCGTCCGGATAGCGGAGAGGTGAGGAAGAGCCTGGGGATTCACCAGCGGCGTCTGGATATCTGGCATGCGCGGACCGAAGGGGGAAGGCAGCGGTGGCGCGCACCTCGCAGAATCTGGAAGGGGTACACCGGGTCGATCAATTCGGTGATCCAGACGAGTCGGGGGCGGATTATCCTCTCCTTCGCCTTCTTGGTGCATCGCACCTGGAGGGATCGCGGGGAGGGGTTGGATGCCTTTTCTTTTATGGGGGTGTCGAGTTCCACAGTGGTCTATTCGGATGATGGGGGGGATAGCTGGCATCGTTCTCCCTCGGCGCTGAAGGTGCAGACGCCGAGTATCGGCACCTATGGAGCGGTGGAGCCGGTGTCGCTGGAACTGCAAGATGGTCGGGTGTGGATGCTGGCGCGCACGCAGGTGGGGCGGCTCTACGAGTCGTTTTCCGAGGATGGGGAGAACTGGTCGCCATTGCGGCCGACCCGGCTGCTGTCGTCCGACTCTCCGGTGGGGCTGGTGCGGCTGCCGGACGGGAGGATCGTGCTGCTGTGGAACAAGTGCCAGCGGTTTCCCTATGCGCATGGGGGGAGGCACGTGCTGCACGCGGCGGTCTCGGAGGACGAGGGGAAGACGTGGATCGGGCAGCGGGAAGTGGCGCGGGATCCGCTGCGGGAGGAACCGCCGCCGCCGGGAGGGGATCACGGGACGGCGTATCCGTATCCGGCGGTGCTGGCGGACGGTCGGGTGCTGGTGACTACCGGGCAGGGGGAGGGACGGGTAGTGGTGATGGCGATCGATCCGGAGTGGTTGTACGAGAAGCGACAGGAGACCGATTTTTCGCAGGGGATGGAGGGGTGGGAGTCGTTCGGATGTCATGGCGTGGAGCTGAAGGCGGGAGCCGATGGGAAGGTGCTATCGGTAATGAAGGTCGACGAGGAGCGGCCAGCGACGGCGGTGTGGAATTTTCCATCGGGAAGCAGCGGAAGGCTGGCGATGAGATTGTGCCTGGAAGAGGGAAGCGACGGTGCGTCCGTGCTGCTGAGCGACCATTTCTCGGTGCCGTTCGATCCGGAGGATGCGCTGTATGCGCTATTTCGATTGGAGATGGGGGCTGGCGGAGAAATGGTTGGAGGGGGACGGTTGAATCCGGGGGAGTGGCACGAACTGGAGCTGCGGTGGGACTGCGGGAGGCGGGATTGCCGGGTGGTGGTGGATGGAGAACAGATGGGAACGCTGCCACTGCTGCGGGAGAGCGAAGGAGTGTGTTATCTCAGATTGAAATCGGCCAGCGAGGGAGTAGAGAGCGGAGGTTTGCTGATCGACCGGGTCGAGGTGGAAGTAGAGTAGTGTAGGGGTGACAAAGCGGATTTGAAAAAAATCCAGAGGAGGTAGATGGTGGAAAGGATCGAGTTTAGAGGAGTGTTCCCGGCGATTATCACGCCGATGACGCCGGAGGGGGCGCTGAATGAAGAGGCGTTCAGGAGGGTCGTCGAGTTCAATATCCAGGCGGGGGTGCAGGGATTCTGGGTGGCCGGCGGCACCGGGGAGAGCGTGCTGCTGGAGGATGAGGAGAATATGAGGCTGGCGGAGATCGCTGCGGATCAGTCCGGAGGGCGGGCGATCAACATCATGCACGTGGGAGCGGCTACGACCGCCCGGGCGGCGAAGCTGGCGGAGCACGCGGCTCGAGTGGGGGTAGAATCGATCTGCTGCGTGCCTCCTTTTTTCTACGGGCGGACGGATGAGGAGATCGTCGAGCACTATCGGGTGGTGGCTGCGGCAGCCGATTTGCCTCTGTTTGTGTACAATCTGCCCTCTTCGACCGGGGTGGAGATCACGCCCAGGTTGATGCAGAAGATACAGGAGAAGGTGCCCCAGCTGGCTGGATTGAAGCACTCGGCACCCTCTTTCGTCCATGTGCACACTTTTGCCGAGATGGGACTCTGCTGTCTGATCGGCAGCTGCAGGTTGATGCTGCCGGCCCTGGCAGGGGGCGCCAACGGCTGCGTGGACGGGCCGCCGAACATGTTGCCGGAACTCTGGGTGGATATCTGGAAGGCGTATCTGGACGGGGACTGGCCCAGAGCGGCGGCGGCGCAAAAGAAGGCGAGGGATACCTTCGACGATATCGCCAGTATTGGGGGTGGCTTCCACGCCCTAGTCAAAGCGGCGCTCAGTGAGCGACTGGGCATCGACTGCGGCGCACCGAGACTTCCGGCCGCGCCGTTGACAGATGAGCAGCGGACGGCTCTGGGCAGGCGCCTGCGGGAACTGGGGCTTGTGGGAGGGCAGTAGGTCTTTTTCTGCCGAGAGATTCGGCGATCCACGAAACCGGCAGGCCCGAGGCGGCAATCGCGGGAACTTCCGATTATTGTGGGAATGCTGGTGTTCGCGGCTTCTGCTAACTGATAAAAAAAAGAAAAAACCACCGCTTCGAGCTGAATGCGGTGGTTTTTTCTGTCTGAACCAGAGTTGCTACGACTGCGCCTTCGCGTGCTCTGCGTAGAGCGTGTCTTCGTCGATGATGTGGTAGAGGAGCCAGTCCTGGGTCAGCTCTAAGATCTGATCCGCCATTCCCTGGGTGGGCGCCTTGTAGATGTCGAACTCGTCGGCCAGCTCGTCGAGTTTTTCGATGAAATCGACGTGGAGTTTCTTGTGATCGTCCACGCGCGGGTAACCGTTCTTTTCGATGAACGCTTCTTCGGCCTGAAAATGCTCGGTCGCGTAGCTGCGGAGAAAGGTCAGCGCCTCTTCGACCGCGTGCTCCCCCCTGGCATTGACGATGTCGTCGTACAGACGATGGGTGGCGTCGAAGAATTTCTTGTGCTGGGCGTCTATTTCGTCGATTTCCAGTAGATATTTGTCGGACCAGTCCTGCAGCATGGCTCGCTCCTTCTCTATGGGTTTCCGGGATGCACGGAAAAGGAATGTAGAGAGTTCGTCTGTTTTTTTGCCCGCCGGGAAAGTAATGAGAGGAGCGTCAAAGAGCAAGGGGCTGACGTGGGCAGCCTCTTTTCGGAGAAATTGTCGGCATCCGGAAAGCGCGTGAAAGTCAGCTGTGCATCGCCACCCTCAGCAGGCTCTCCGGGCCGCACACTCCGGCGGTATTGCGCGTTTTGACGCGGAGACTGTTCGGGCCTTCGTGCAGTCGCCATTCCAGTGATGTGCCGGGGATGGGAGACCACGGGCCGCTGTCCAGGCGCATCAGAAAGGTCTCGAAGCAAGGGGTTTCGGTGTCCATGTCTACGCGCAGCACGGATTGATCTGCGGTGGCGACGGGGAACAGCTCGGTCTGATTGAGAGACGGATTGAAATCCTGCCAACGACGGGTGTGGCGTTGATACTCTTGTTTGCGGGGAAACATATCGCCGTAGTAGCAGTAGAAAAGATCGCTGCCCCAGTTGCTGGAGATGCGCCACGGCAGCGGCTGGGGATGGCTGGCGAAGTCGTTGCGCAGGACCATCTGCAGGTGGCCTTTGAGGATGAGGTGGTGCGGGCCTTCGTCTGGATTGTCGATCGGTACGGAATTATCTCCCTGGCGGTAAGCGACGTGGGCGGCGGTGAGCAAATCGTCGTTGGGAAGGTGGTGCTCGATCGGGAATTCCCAGGTAGCGGGTGCGGGGGTGATCTCGGCCAGGCGCTCGCTGAGCTCCACCAGATTCAGGGGGATGCCTGTGTCGGGATCGTATGCGTAGTAATCGCGCGTGGCGTCCAGGAAGACCCACTTGTCGAACTCGTTGGACCAGACCTCGGTGACCTCGTGGCCGTAGGTATGTTTGGTGGAGATGTTGACCCAGCGGGCGGGGTAGCCCATGGCCAGGCAAGCGGAGATCAGAGTCAGATTGCAGAAGAGACAGTGGCCCTGGCGCCGGCGGCCGGGGTAGTCGCCGAGGAGGAGCGGCCGGCCGTTTTCGTCTTTTTCGAGCTGAGGAAGGTCGTAGTAACTCCAGGCGTATGGATTCAAATTTCCGATGGGCACCTTGTAGGCCCAGCGCATCAACAGCAGTTGGGCTTCGAATTCGGTATTTGCGCTCTGCACCACTTCGTCGAGATCGAAGCGCTGGCGCAGTTCTTTCAGGTTGGCAAAGTCTTCGTGGATGTATTCGAGCGATGGGCGGATCACGCGGCCGTTGCGGAACTCCATCAGGTAGTGGTGGCCGGTGGATGCAGGGCTTTTTTGCGCGACTTCGGCCTCTATGGAGATGCCCTTCAGGGCGGGAGTCGCCAGCGGATTTTCCGTGCCCAGTTTTACCTGAAACTGCAAGTAGCGGCCGACCGGGGATGTCCAGGTCTGGGTGTGGTCGGTTATTGCCGCGAAAGCCGACCAGGAGGGGTCGCCGGGGACGGGGGAGTCGCCGAAGCGGAGATAGATGTCGGCGCAGCACCCTGAAGGGAGGTCGATATCCCAGGTGGCGCGGCAGGTTTCGATTTCCAGAGATTCTCCGATCACTTCATTTTTCCCGGCCAGGTCGATTACCGGGGAAGTGTAGATACCTTCTGATGCGTGCCGGTCCAGGCTCAGGCGGATGCAGTACTCGCCGTCGATCTCGTCCTTCCAACCCAGGTGAGCGGAATCCCAGGTGTGGCCGTCGTCGATACTCTTGGCGCTGCGATCGGGAGGCTGTCGGGGTTCCTCGGAGCCGCGTTGGAATTCGGCGTCGGCAGCGACCATGACTTCCCAGCTGGTTTCTTCGGAATCGGTCCACAGGATCAGTTCGTTGGCGCCGCGTCGGAGAGCGCCGACGGGAATGGGGATCACGAACCAGTTGTCGAAGTGGGATCCTCCCCAGTCGTGAGTGTAGTAATGTCTGGCGAAGGGATGCGCTATCTTCGTGGGCGGGCGAACCAGCTCGTGGCCGTTGAGGCGGATGTACAGAGGAGCGTCGTTGTAGTCGATCTCCGTGCCGTTGAAGAGCAGGTGGGCGGCAGAGGCGCGCTCGTCTTCCAGGATCAGTTCTTTGCGGATCATCACCCCCCGGTGCAGCTTTTCGGACCAGGACCGGTCCTCTGCTCCTTCGGGACGGCCGATAGCCGGGGCGTCGTCTTCGATCAGCTGCATGTCGTCGAGGAGGATGGCGTTTTGATTCCGGTCGTACTGCGCCTGTCTGAACTGCCCCCGTTCTTCCAGGGCTGCCGCATCTAGGGTAAAGTGCCGATTCTTTCGTTTCATATTTTCCGACCTTCCGGTTACAGATTTATTGGTCTGTAATATAGTGAAAATGGCTCGAGGTCTCTGGTCGGATCTGCAAATGCTTGAGAAACGGCGGGGGATCTGTTGATAACCGACGGCCGATACTGTATCATACGGTCGATGTAAAATGGGAATAAAATGAAACGGGAAGGCGAGGGAATCCGAGAGAAAGGAGCGCGCCGCTTCCCCTGTCGCCATTGTGCGACAGTCCCTCGGCGCTGTGTGGGATATGGAGAGAATCGGTTTTGTCGGTCTGGGAATCATGGGCAAGCCCATGGCTCACAATTTGTTGAAAGCGGGATTCGAACTGACCTTCTACGCGCGCCGTCCCGAGATTATCGCCGAAATGGAGGCGGCCGGAGGCAAAGCGGTGGATTCATCCCGTGCCGTGGCGGAAGCGACGGATATCGTCATCACCATCGTCACCGCCGATCCGCAGGTCAGGGAGGTGATACTGGGTCCGCAAGGGGTGCTGGAAGGGGCGCGGGAGGGACAGCTGATCGTCGATATGAGCACCATCTCGCCGCTGACGATTCGCGAGGTGGCTGCTGCTGCGGCCGAAAAGGGGGTGCGTGTGGTGGACGCGCCGGTGAGTGGTGGGGATACCGGGGCGATTGCCGGGACGCTGACGATTATCGCTGGTGGGGAGAAGGAGGATATTGAGCGCTGCCGTCCGCTGTTCGAGGCGATGGGGAAGGAGGAGAACATCTTCCACGTAGGACCGCTGGGGGTGGGGCAGACGGTCAAGGTGATCAACCAGGTGATCGGCGGGACGAATCTGGCGATGATCGGCGAGGCGCTCTGTCTGGGGGTGAAGGCGGGGGCGGATCCGGAGGTGATGCGCCAGGTGATCGGGGTCAGCTCGGGGAATTCGAATCTGTTTCAGGTGCGGGTGGGGGATTTCCTGCTCGCCGATCAGTACGAGCCCGGATTTATGCTGGACCTGATGAAGAAGGATATGGGGTTGGCGGTGGAACTGGGTAAGGAATTGAACGTGCCCATGCCAATCGGCGTGGCCGCGTATCAGATGTACGCGCTGGCCAGCCGTCTGGGACTGGGAGAGAAAGATTTTTCAGCGGTCTGTAAGGCGGCCGAACATCTCTCCGGCTCGCGGGTTGCCGCTAAGGAAGCGGGGGAGTAAAGGGGGGATATCTGATTGCTGAATAGAGATATCTCGATATCGTCAGAAATTTCTGGAGGATAACTTCCAGATATCGGGATATCCGGGAAGCGAACGGGTCAACCCCCGCAGATGTAGGGGAGGAAGGAGACGGTGTCGTCCGCCTGCAGCAATCTATCGAGAGAGGCCATCTCTTCGTTGACGGTGACCAGGACCATGCGCTCGTCTAGAGGAAGTTCGGGATACTGGTTTTTGACGTAGATGAGGGCGTCGGTGACCCGCGTCTCTTCGTTGATAGGCATGGCGATATTGTTTGTCTGTGTCAGCGAGCGCTGTGGCCCGAAAAAGTCGATCGATACTACCATCCTCTGAACCTCGTTCCTTCCAGTGAGTGAATTCCCCGTTTTCGCGATTTCTGAAGTTCCCCGTTGTCGGATCTACGATTCCCGCTGAATTCCCGCAGTTTCGGGAAATTCCACAGACGATGGAGTATTCGGCTCGCAGGGGAATTCGGCCAGCAGCTTTTCCGCCTGCTCGTCCATGAGGCCGAACTTTTCCACGGTTTCCCGTTTCGGCACCCCGTCGGCGGTGAATCCCTTTTCCGCGTATACGACATCACAGAGCTGCTGGTACGCCTGCAGCCGCTTTTCGATCAGGAGCTGATGCCGCTGTTCCGGGCTGTCGGGAGCGGGATCGCCGTTGAGCCGTTCCTGCAGCCAACTGTCGTAGTAGTCGGCGCGCACCTCGTACTCGTTGAAGAAAGCCGGTCCCATCGCCCGCAGGGGGATCTGGTCGCTGGCGCGCGTCCCCTTGCCCTGGCGCAGGTTGATCAGCTTCTGCAGCATGTACAGCCTCTCCGAATCGTTCAGAATATCCTGGAGTTCCTTGTTGCTGCCGGTCGTCGCGTTGAGATACTGGACGTAGTAGTTCAGACTGGGGACATTTTTGGCCGGTTCGGGAGTATTGGCCGCCTCGGGGTGGCGCACGTCGATCCACGGGAGTTTGCACAACCCGGTGGCGTTGAACCAGGTGCGGATCAGGGGGAACCAGCGGAGGGCGTTCGCCTTGTCCTCGAAGGTGGGCAGTTCCTTGTGGACCTGATCGATGAAAATGAGCCACGCCTCGTCGTGCTGTGGGCCTTTGAGGGCGAAGCCGTACCCCCCTTGCTGGGCGAGCGACTCCTTGCTGATGTACATGGAGAATTCGAGCCCCTTGACCTCCATGCCGAACTTGCTCAACTCGATGAGTGTCTCTTCGGAAGTATGTCCGTTGCGGGCAGCGTGGTTTGCGGCGACCCACTGTTTGCCCCTGGCTATCCCCTGGCCGGCGATGCGGCCGAAACCGTGCCCGCTGGCCATCTCGTGCAGTAGCCGGTTGGCCGCCTCTATGTCGCCGAAGGGGAGGGGGTAGCCGACGTCGGCGGCGGTCAGAAAGCCGCGCTCGAAGGCTTCCATGAAAAAGGAGATGGTCACCCCTGCGGAGATGGAATCGAGTCCATACTCGTCGCAGTACCAGTTGTACTCGATCACTGCCTGGGGGTCGAAGATGCCCATACAGGAGACGGCGCCCACGGTTTCGTATTCGGGGCCGTCGATGCCGACGATCGTGCCGGCTTTGGGGCCCCACTCGAGGGTGACATCTTCGGCACCCTTGGCGCAGGCGAGGTTACAGCCGTAGTAGCAGCCGTCGGGGGTGTTTTTGCTGAAGTAGCGGTTGAGGAAGACTTCGGCGAAGACCTTGGGAGACTCTTCTGTCTGTCCGTACTGGAAGTTATTGATTGGAAAGAGGTGGAAGCGATCCATGTATTCGGACAGCACTGTGGTGCCCCAGGCGGAGAGATGGAGCTGCTGGGAGTCGGAGGTGGACAGAACCTTCTTCAATTGCGAGCCGGCCTGACGCACTCCTTCCCGGTCGACGGCGTTGTTGCCATTGCCGCGCGGCAGACCGGAGCGGACGACGATGCCGCGGAGACCTTTGGCGCGCATGACCGTGCCGGTGCCGCCTCTGCCGGCCTGTTTGGCGCGGATGCGCCGCCGCTTTTTGTCGTAATACAGGCTGTTGATGATCCCAAAGCGGGAGTGGCGGGCGCCCTCTCCGGCGGTCACGGCGGCGACGGAATCGCTGAACTCGTCGTCGTTGACCTCTTTCAGCAGGCTCTCTCCAAAGGAGAGGGAGCCTTTGTCGGTCTCCTCGTCGTAGACCGGGGCGGCGGTGATGCGGACAGTGCCGGCATCGCCGTCGACGACGACGACCAGATCTTCGTCGGAACGGCCGGTGACGGCCAGCGCGTCGAAGCCGGCCAGCTTCAGGAGGGGGGCGAAATGGCCGCCGATGTTCGAGTCTATAAAGGTATCGGTCAGGGGGGAGATGGTGCCGACGATGAACTTGCCGGTTCCCGGAAAGCCGGGCTCGTTGCAGAGGGGACCACCGGCCATCACCAGGATGTTTTCGGGGCTGTCGTAGCGGGTCTCCCGCGTCGTGCCGTCCCAGATAAGCTTGAGAGCATACCCCCGGCCGCCAATGTAGCGGTCCTTGAAATCCGGAGGGAGTTCCTGGATTTTCAGCTTTCGATTGCTCAGATCGATCCACAATATGCGGTCGGTGTAGCCCCCTGCCACGCCGGCGGGGGCGTATTCCATCTGTTCCAAAATGTCCATCTTCCCTCGCATCTTCTTTTGGGACGGCGCTGAATTCCGCAGCTCTGGTGATATTGCTAATGTCGTGAAATTTCAAAGGTTATTGGATGAATCGACATTTGTCAAGATCTTTGCGTGTGTCGGGGTGCCGATAGGAGGTGGTCGCCTGTCCGTGCGCGTGGGTTTGGAATGGGGAAAGTTGCTTCGCTCCGAGCGGTGCGGTATCATTCGGAGGGATGGCAGAGGAAGGATGGCATGGCCGGGCCAAAGAAATGGAGCGTTGTGTGAATCTGATTCTGTTCGAGGAAGCTGAAATCGGGCGCCCTTTGCCAGCGGAGGACGAGAGGGCGAAGCATATCCTGGAGGTGTTGCGGCGGCAGAAGGGGGACGATTTCGACGTCGGCCTGATCGACGGTCCCAAGGGGAAGGGTCTGCTCAAGGAGGTTACTGAGACCGGGCTGGTGCTGGAATTCCGTTGGGGTGAGGAGGAACCTCCTCTCGATCCGCTGGTGTTGATCGTGGGGCTGTCGCGACCCCAGACCAATCGCAAGATCCTGCGGGAGGCGACGGCGGTCGGCGTGCAGCGGATGCTGTTCGCGCTGACGGAGAGAGGTGAGCCGAACTACGCCTCCAGCCGGCTGTGGACGACCGGTGAGTACAAACGGCACGTCCTCGCCGGGGTGGAGCAGGCGTTTTCGACCCGAGTGCCACAGGTAGAGTATGGAATGTCGCTGGAGGAGGCTCTATCCGAGGTGGGGGAACTGGACGTCCGGTATGCCCTGGACAATTACGAACAGACCGTCTCCATGGGGCAGGTGCGGCCGAAGAGTGGGGGGGGAATCGCGCTGGCGGTGGGATCGGAGCGCGGTTGGACCGGAAGGGAACGGGATCTCCTGCGGGATTCCGGATTCCTGCTGGCGGGGATGGGAGAGCGGGTGCTGCGCACGGAGACGGCGGTGATCGCCGCCCTGGCGCTGGCCAAAGCGGCGATCGGGAGCTGGTAGCTGCCGTCGGGCGATCCGAAGTCGCCTATAAGTTTAAGTTCGCGTCTGGAGTTTGCCGAGAATTCAAAGACGGTTCCTCAGGGAATCAGGCGCAGGAAGTTGTCGCGGGCGATCTTTTTCATGACGCGCTGGCTGACGCCGCGCTCGCTCAGCTTCTCCCAGAGCTTCGGCAGACCGGCGGCGTCCGGGATCACCGGGACCTGGTGGTTGCCGATGCCGTCGAAGTCGGTGCCCACGCCCACGCAATCCTCGCCCATCACCTCCAGAGCGTGGAGATAGTGATCGGCCAGGCGGTCCAGGGTCGGGTCTTTCTCATCGACGAAGGGGCCGTAGAAGCAGATGCCGATGACGCCGTTCCGCTCGGCCAGGGCTTTGAGCATCTCGTCGGTGCAGTTGCGCGTGTGGCGGCACAGGCTGTAGCAGTTGCCGTGGGTGTAGCAGACCGGGCCGTCGGTCTGGTCGAGCGCCTCCCAGAACGTCTTGTCGTTGGCGTGCGCCAGGTCGCAGGCGACGCCGAGCCGGGCCATTTCCTGCAGGGACTCGCGAGCGAAGGGGGTCAGCCCCTTGGAGCGCTTGCGGCAGATCTCGCGCGTTGCCAGGTCGAGATGGCCGAAGTAGCTGGCGTCGTACTGCAAGGTGCGGGCGTGAGGGCCGCGGCGACCTTCTCCGTGGGTGAGGGAGGCGATGCGGACTCCCAGACGATGCCAGTTGCGCAGGTTGCCCAGGTCCTCGGCGAACATCCCCTGGCCCTCGATCGACATGACCAGGCCGATTTTGTTGGCGCGGTTGGCGCTGCGCACGGCGGCGGCGTCCAGGCAGAGGGCAAAGTCGTTGGGGTGATTGTCGCACATAGCGTAGATGGCGTCGATCATGCGCAGCGACTGGTACACGTCGTGATCGCCGACCATGACGAAGAGGGAGCCCAACCCCCCCTTGCGCATGCGCGGCAGGTCGACGTGATAGGCCGGATCGCGATCGGCAAAGTCCATGGGATCATCGCGCACTTCGCGCAAGATGATGCTGTCGTTGTGGGCGTCGAGGGTGGGGAAAAGGAGCCGGGATTTGCTCATGGTCTGCCTCGTTCGGATACTGGTGCAGGTGAGAGGGGATGATGTGTTTTCTGACCCACAAGATCAGATAAATCGGAGCGGGCGGCAAGCAGAACCGGATCTGGGTCAAACGGGGTGTGCCGAAGGATAGGTTGCACATTTTCTTCTGGATCGCGCTCTGGTATTTCGTTTAGTTAGGGCGTGTTTGGCAAGAGGCGGCGATGGCAGTCCATGGCGGACCACATCGCGACTTTCCGAATACATCTCATAGCGGGCTCATTTTTCTCTACCGAATCGCATACACGCAATAGATCGATAATATGGCATCGAGAGACAGTGCCGATACGGGTAATCGGACTCCTGCGGCTCAGGAGGGCTGGGAACTCGTTCTCCATCTCTACCGGATCTTTCCGCTGCAAATCACCTTCCCCGATATCACCAAGCGGCAGACGCGGAGGGAACTGGTCCAGCAGGTGATGGGCTTTCAGGAGGAATTCCTGCGGAAGATGCACGCCTTCCAGGAGGGATTCATGAACTTCCATGAAGGGATGCAACAGGTCCGTCTGCGCATCAAGACCTTTCAGGGATACAAAGAGCGGACGATAAGGGAACTGCGCAAAGATCATCCGGACTTGATCAAGCTCTACTACGACACTTTCGATCACCTCATAGACCTCTATCCTCACCTGCCTCCGGTCCGCTTCATCATACCGGACCACGAGATCGTCTCCTCGATCAGATCGTTCGAGCGGGAGGCCGCCACGGTCTACATCGAACCACTCAAGACGATTGCCCAGAGCTTCATCGCCGATATCTATCGGATATGGACGGAGGATGGATCGGTCTATCTGCCGACCTATCTCGGCAAGCACGTCACCGAACTGGACAAGACGGAGCTGGTGCGGCTCAAGTTGAGAATGGTAGGGCCGCTGGAGCCGAAGGCGATCTTCAACGGGAATTACGACCCGGAGCGGATCTGCAATCTGATCAACGCGATTCAGGGGCAGATCGGAGGCCACGTCAACCGGCTGTTCGGGTTGATAAAGGGGGATGAGCTGGCCACCTATCTGAGAGATTCTCTGCAGCGGGTCAAGGAGCGTATCCTGCCCGAGGTGATGACGAGCGTCAGGCCGGATCTGGAAGAGGGACTGGCCATGGAAGGGCGATTCTTCAACAAGCGCGGGGCGAAGGAGCGGGTGTGTATCAAGGACGACCTGATGGAGAACGCGCGCCATTTGTTCGGCGCCGATTGCCGTTTTCAGGAGGGGCTGGACGTCGGGCTCTTCGGCGATCTGGATGCCGGTATAGCTCAGGAGGGACTGCGTCGGCTCTTTGTGGATTGCGAGATTCAGCTGCCCGCCGACCCGGTGGTCGGGGTCGTGTGGAAGGGGAGGGAGTGGATGCTGAGCGATCTGGCAAACGTGCGCTACATCCTCTGCAGGGAGCGGCAGCGGCTGGAGGTCTTTGTGGAGAGTCACTTGAATCGGGCCTATCGGCTGATCTACCGGCTTTTGAACGACGATGAGGGCACGGTGCCGACTGCGGAGATCGTGCAGACGATCGTCGGGTTGCTGGAGAAGTTTGCGCGGCGGACGAGGGAGTTCAATGCCGGGACGCTGGCGATGAAGCACACGCAGATCAGGGCGGAGTTAAGGGGGGGGTTGCCGCTGATACGGGAGTTGCTCGATCGCTACGGTCAGGCGTGCGATAAGGCGTACGAGGCGATACATCCGTTTATGGGGATGGTCTCTTTTTCGCCGGGGGGGATGTCGGATTTCTACGTCAAGTGGTTTGCGGGATTGAAGAATTTTCTCGAGTTCGAGATTCCGCTGTTTCGGGAGAGGGCCAGGACGGTGCCGCAGGCGAGGGGGGACGAGGAGCGGGTCTATGCGAACCAGGAAGAGATCGCGGAACAGTTGGTGCCGATCATTACGCCCGATTTGGCAGCGGGGATTGAGTACGCTCTGCTGAGTCCTCCGAGGGATGAGGAAGAGTTGGAGGATGAGGCGTCGGAGCAGCTGTCCGCCACAGACCTGGCGGAGCTGTTGGCCGATTATTTTTGCCTGATTTCCTACGTCCATCGCCTGCCGTGGGAGCTCTATCGCATCGAGAGGGATCTCTTCTACAACCTGCGCAAAAAGAGAACTTTTGCCCTGGAGTTGATCCGGCACGGAAATGCCGGCAAACGTCGGAGGTAAAGAGCATGGTGAGACTGCAGATCAAGAAAAAGCGGGAGATGAGCCGCAGGGATATCCCGGTACTGAGCTATACGCGCGATATGCTCAAAACCCAGGACGCCGCGGACATGCTCGACAACTCATTCTTTGCCGCGGACCTGGAGGATGATAGGGAGTACATCGTCATGGACGTGCGGGAGTACCAGCGGATGTCGCCCGAAAGCCAGGAGAAGATGTGGCGGATGTGCGAGGAGATGGACATCCAGGGGGACGAATCGCGGCAGCGGCTGGATTCGATCGTCGCCGAATACGATACATCGTCGATCAATGCGGCGATCGACTGGGTCCAGGAGGCGTTCAATCGGGAGGAGAATCCCGGGGAGGAGGCGTTCTTCAAACAGCAACTCCATCAGGCGGAGAGCGAAATGGAGGAGCAGGGGCACGGCACTTCCCTGGAGGATCTGCTCTACAACGAATACGTCTGCACGCCGCTGCACTCGGAAAAACACCGGGGGTTCGACGAGGTCCCGCTGATGGACGAGCAGGAACTGTCCAGGATAGCCGGGCAGAACATGCCGTTCTATATCGTGGTCGACGTCAGCAAGTCGATGCTGGAGGAGGAACGATATTTGTTCGCCAGGGATATCGTCATGAAGATCCGGCAATATTTGTTGACGCAAAAGGTGTCGGACGAGGTTCGAATCGTCATCTTTTCGGACGCGGCAGTGGAGATCGAGGTCGAGAACGACGAGCTGATCCGGCCCAGGGCATCGACGGCGACCGGCAGCGCTCTCCGGTTCGTGAGCGAACTGATCGAGGATAGGCATTCCGGGCAGTCGGTGTATATCGCGCTGGTGACCGATGGGGAACCGACGACTGGAGGAGAATACGACCAGCGGCTTTGGGAGGCGCAGGATTACGCCGAACTGATGGCGGAAAATCTCCCCGAAAAGGCGAAGCTGGTCCAGTTTGCGCTGGCGCCGATCGATCCGGGCAATACCGAGGCGTTCAAGCGGTATGTCGAGACTATCTATCGGCTCACGGAGAAGAGTCCGTACGGGCAGACGATCGTCCTGCTCCGCAAGAGGGAGGAAAGTTTGCCGTTTCTGGTGCTGAGCGGGCATCAAAAGATAAAGCAGATCCAGCAGGGGCTCGGTTCCGGGGGAGGCTGAGAAATCTGCCGACCTGCGGAGACAACGAAGTGATTTTCTCAGAGGGAACAGGAGGAAAAGATGGCGGATGAAGCTTTGATTCGGGTCGGCGTGCTCGCCTGCGCGCCGTATGTCCATACTAAAGGGATATGGGGTCTCTATAGTCAGCCGGGGGATCTGGAGGATCGCACGCGCATGACCGGTATGAAGTTGACGCATGTATGGGATCTGAACCGGGGGGAGGCCGAGGAGTTCGCCCGTTGCTACAGCGGAGTGGAAGTAGTCGATAACTACTACGATATGGTGGGCCAGGTCGATGGGATTATTCTCGACGATTTCAACTCCAGCCCGCACTTCAAGGAGCTGGCCAGACCGTATCTGGAGGCGGGAGTGCCCATATTCATCAACCGCCCCTTTGCGCTGAATCTGGAAGATGCGAGCGAAATGATCGAGCTGGCCCGCAAGCACGACACGCCGGTCATGTCGAGTTCGACGTTTGAATTCGCGCCGGAGATGGAGCAGATAAAAGGGCAGGTAGCTGGGAGCGCGCCGCTGGCGGGATATGTAACGGCCAACTCGATGTCGGATTACCCGACCCACGGGATTCACGGCCTGTGGTTCGCGCACGCCTGCGTCGGTGGGGGTATCCGCAGCGTCTCCTATCAGACGCCCGATTGGAGGAAGCCGAACGGGGTCGTCGTCATCGAGCACGAGGGGAGGGATGGGGGCGTGCCGTTCTACGGCTGCGTTCAGCAGGTTTCTGGGACGTGGGGATTTATCCGGGTATTCGGCAAGCAAAACTTCGAGCAGTTGATACATCCCAGTCTGTATTTCTGGCTCCCGATAGTCATCGAGATGCAGAAGATGTTTTCGACCAGGAAGATGCCGCAATCGTACGAGGCGCTGTACGAAAAGGTGCAGCTCTTCCTGGCTGGCTTCAAGTCCCACATCGAATGCGGGGGGGCGCCGGTGCGGCTCGACGAGATCGGGGACTGGAGGGCGCCGCTGCTGAATCCGGATCCGTATCCGGACGGGTATTTCGGGTAGGAATCGTCCGAGAACAGTTTTCCGATTGTGATTGGGATCTCCGGGTTTGCGGCTCTCGATTGTGTGCGGTTGGGCGGCCAGACACGGGTCGGAGAACGGATTCTATGGCTGTATCTCTGTGCCTCGACGCGAAGAGGAAAATTCCGATGGCCACTGTCGACAGCGATCCGGATGCGGTTCTCGCACTCTACGATATCGGAGAAGTGCGGGGGATGAGCGCGGCCGGGGGGACGGCGGGGAAAACCTGGAAGGTGGTGAGTTCGAGCGGCGACTACTTTCTGCGGCTCAGGGGGGTGCGGACCTCCTCGGAGGCGCGGCTGCGCTTCGATCACGGATTGCGGGATCATCTGGTCGGTTGTGGTGTGCCGACGGCTGCCGCTCTGGCGACAAAGGAGGGGGATCGCTGGGTGCGAATGGAAGAGGGGGTGTACGAGCTCTATCCGTTCGTAGTCGGGAGAGCGTTCGATCCGGAAAGTGAGGAGGAGATCGCCGCCGCAGCTCGGGGGTTGGCGGAATATCATCGGGTCGCAGCGGAATATCGGTCTCCTTCCGCAGAAACGGAACCGATCGCCCAGTATACGACGCTGGGTTTTTCCGATGCGGTGAGCGCGCGGATGGACGATCCGGATCTGCAGCGGCTGAACCTGGAATCGGTGCGCGGGTTGGCGGCGTCGGATGCGGAACGGCAGCTGGTGGATCGGTGTATCGAGCGGGTGGAGGGGATGCAGCGGACGTACGCGGGAGCGGCGTACGAGCAGCTGAGCGGCTGGGTCATTCACGGTGACTACACTCCGGCCAATCTGCTGTTTTCGGAGAGCGGTCAGGTAGTCGGCATCTTCGATTTGGACTGGGCGCTGCCGGGCGCCCGTTGCCGCGATTTGGGCGACGGACTCTACTTTTTCGCCACCCGGCCGCGGGAGATCGACGCGGGGGATATCTGGTCGCTCACCGAGGCGGCCGAATTCGACGAAGATCGCTGTCGCATTTTTCTGGAGGCCTACCAGTCCGTTCTGACTCTGGAGAGATGTGAATTCGAGGCGATTCCCCTCGGGTTTGCCGGGCGCTGGATCTCGATTCGTCTGGAGGGGATGGCCAAGGTCGATTCGGGCGAGCGATTCCGCTTTTTCGGGCGCGGCGTCGAAGAGCCGCTGCGCTGGCTCGACACCCACTGGGCGGAACTACAACAGTAGATCATTTGAAGGAGCATGGAGATATGGCCGAAGATTCCGGAATTCTCGGCGGGGTGGAAGTCACTCCTGAAGATCTGGTGGAGATGCAGCGAGGGGATTACGTGCTGCACGGCTGCGGTGGGGGACTGACCCGGGTGCCGGTGGAGAAGATACAGATGCCCCTCGATCCGGAGGGACATCTGCAGCGGCTGTGTTTGGTCACCATGACGGACGGCACGGTGTATGCGGCACAGCACACTATCTTTTCGAGATCGACCGACGGGGGCGCGACCTGGGAGCACCTGGAGCGGGACCCGACCCCCTTCGGAGGGTGGAGGCTGCAGGATGCCGGCGACGGCAGGTTGCTGAACATCGCCTCTCTACCGCCGCACGGGATTTTTATTTCCGCCGACAGGGGTGAGTCGTGGGAGCAGACCGGGCAGCTCGACCTGCCGGAGGGGGGGAGCACGGAGATCGGCTTCAGCGTGGCGAGGCAGGGGAACGGTGGGCTGCTGGTGCCCCTGCTGCATCGGCAGGCGCAGACTACGGACGATTTCGGCAAAGTGCTGTCCGGGGCCAATACCTGCTACATCTGTCGATCCGAAGATGGGGGGCGCATCTTTGCGGAACGGGCGGTCCTGGGCGACTGGTGTCACGAGGTCAACATCGTTCCCCTGCCGTCGGGCCGACTGCTGGCGGTCATCCGCTACCAGAGGGGATTTCTACCGGATGATCCGCCCGATCTGGGGGAGCGCACCGGGGCGGCGGTCTTTGGCAGCAGCTTTCCTTACAAGCACGTGTTCGTGGCCGATTCCGAGGATGGGGGGCACACCTGGAGCGAACTGCGGCAGTTGACGAAGATTTTCGGTCAATGCTATGGTTCGGGGGTGGGGCTGTCCGGAGACAGGGTAGTGGTAGTCCACGACCACCGCTACCCGCGGGAGGTGGGCAGCGGCCGGGCGATGGTCAGTCGCGACGGAGGGCGGAGCTGGGGGGATGAGGTTTACTATCTGAATCACGACCTGGTCGCGGGGTACGCGGCTACGGTCTCCCTGGACGGGGAGGAGATGCTCACCCTCGCCGGAGTGGCCGGAGGGGATGCGGGGGACTCCTGGGACAACTGTGTGGGCAACTCTCGGTTCAGCGTTATCCGCTGGCGATTGGTGTAGAAAATCGGAGGAAGCTGGCGATGAACGATATTCCCGAAATGACCTACCGGACCCTGGGAAGAACGGGACTGCGGGTATCGCGGGTGGGGCTGGGGACCGGCGGGCCGTCCCGATTGGGGCTTTCCGGGGGAGGAGGGGACGAGCTCATCGAGCGTCTGGTGCGGAAAGCGGTGGACCTGGGCATCAACCTGATCGACACGGCGCCGGGCTACGGCACGGAGTCCGGATTGGGGAAAGCGTTGAGAGGGGTGCGGGAGCCGGTGTTCGTAGCGACCAAGGTCTGGTGCTACGAGGATGAGGATGTGGACGATTCGGGGAAGCAGCCGATCGTCGATCCGGGACACGTGATCTCCTCAGTGGAGCGGAGTCTGCAGGCGCTGCGGCGCGAGACAATCGACGTTTTGCAACTCCACGGAGTGCCGCCTTCCGGGCTGGCAGCGATGCTGGAAAACCTGGTCCCGGCCATGGTCAAACTGCGGGAGCAGGGGAAGATCCGCTTTCTTGGGATCACCGAGCATCCGGGCGTGGATCATCGGCAGGAGATGGCGATGCGGGCGTGCGAGTCCGATCTGTTCGATACGCTCATGATCCAGTACGGGATCTTCGATCAGGTGGCGGAACGGTGCACTTTCGGACTGGCGGAAGAGCACGGCGTGGGGATCTTCGGCATGTGCGCGGCACGGGGGGCCTGGACTGATGCGGAGGCTTTGCGGCGGGTGTTGGAGCAGGTCGATCCGGGAGGGGAGTCGTCGCTGGAATTTCTGCTTCGGGGATCGGTGGTCAGCTACGCAGATGCGGCCTATCGCTTTGCGGCGGCTCGGGAGGAGATTCCCTGTCTGCTGGTGGGCACGGGGAATCCGGATCATCTGGTGGAGAGCACGGTCGCTATCCTGTGTGAGTCGCTTCCGGCTGCCCACGTGCAGATGCTCGAGGAACGCTTCGGGGACCTGGACGGAGCGGTGTTGTGGCCCGAATACCAGCAGAAGGGATAAGGTTGAGTCAGTAGGCGGGGAGATGAAGAGCGCACGAAAAAAGATCCGGCGGACATTTGCCCGCCGGATCTTTTTTTTACTTTACCGCAGAGTGGGAGGAAATCCCGAATGCTCTACTTTACTGAGTCCATGTGGGCGATCAGGTCGAGCACCTTGCAAGAGTAGCCCATCTCATTGTCGTACCAGGAGATGACTTTGACGAAGTTGTCATTCAGGGAGATGCCGGCGCCGGCGTCGAAGATGCTGGTGCAGCTTTCACCGACGAAGTCCTGAGAGACGACCTCGTCCTCGGTGTAGCCCAGGATGCCCTTCATGGGGCCCTCGGCGGCGGCCTTCATGGCGGCCTTGATGTCGTCGTAGGATGCGCCCTTCTCGAGGCGGCAGGTCAGATCGACGACCGAGACGTCCGGGGTGGGGACGCGGAAGGACATGCCGGTCAGCTTGCCGTTGAGATCGGGGATGACCTTGCCCACGGCCTTGGCGGCACCGGTGCTGGCCGGGATGATGTTGGCCGATGCGGCGCGACCGTCGCGCCAATTTTTCCCGGAGGGGCTGTCGGCGACTTTCTGGGTGGCGGTCATGGCGTGGACCGTGGTCATCAGGCCTTCGACGATGCCGAAGTTGTCGTGCAGGACCTTGGCAACCGGGGCCAGGCAGTTGGTGGTGCAGGAGGCGTTGGAGACGAAGGTCATGTCAGGGGTGTAGGTCTCGTTGTTGACGCCCATGACGAACATCGGAGTGTCGTCCTTGGAGGGAGCGGACATGACGACCTTCTTGGCGCCGCCGTCGATGTGACCCTGGGCTTTTGCCGCTTCCAGGAAGACGCCGGTCGATTCGACCACGTACTCGGCACCGCAGGCGCCCCAGGGAATGGAGGCGGGATCCTTCTCGGCGCAGACGCCGATCTTCTGGCCGTCGACGACGATGGCGTTGTCCGCGACACTGACTTCGCCCTTGAAGCGGTTGTGCACGGAGTCGTATTTGAGGAGATAGGCCATGTACTCGGGATCCAGGAAGGGATCGTTGATCCCGACAACCTGGATGTCGTCGCGTGCGCAGGCGGCGCGGAAGACGAGGCGGCCGATGCGGCCAAAACCGTTGATTCCTATTTGGATGCTCATTTTTTTCCTCCTTTGAAGTGAATAAATTTCAAACACAAACAATACTGGTAGAATTGGGAAATGGCAAGGTTTGCGGATCGGATAAACGGGAAAAGAGCGGTTTTTATGCTCTGAATCAGGGGAAATCGGGAATCCCGGTGGCTGGATTGCGATCCGATGGGAGAGAGGGATGGGACTTTGGGATCTGGGAGAGTCAGAAAAATGGTAAGGGAGGTCAGGCGTCCTGCGCCTCGCCCGAACGGACGAGCGCCTGTTTCATGGCGATGGGGCCGATCATCTGATTGATGGCGATAACGGCGACCACCACGGTGGTGAAATCGTTTCCCCACTCGGGAAAGCGACGCACCACCTCCATGGCCAGCCCCAGACTCACGCCTGCCTGGGTGAGAAAGGCCATGCCGGCGATCCGGTTGAAACGGGGGGGATCGCCGCCGAGCCGGCCGCCGGTGTAGGCGCCCAGGAAGATGGCACCGCCGCGCACGGCGACCAGCATGAGGGAGATCGCCCAGGTCTTTCGCAGTGCACCCAGATCGAGCCCGGCCCCGGCCAGAGCGAAGAAGAGGACGTAGACCGGAAGGCTCACTGCTTCGATCGCCTCGATGAATTTACCTCCCTGGCGGGAGTAGTTCTGGACGGTGAAGCCAGCGGTCACGCAGATCAGCAGCGGTTCCAGGTGGACGGTCACGGCGAAGGTCTCCTGCAGATACACGCCCAGCCCGTGGGAGAGATAGGTCACCAGCAGGGCGGTGCCGAGGAGGAGGATGGAGGTGTTGACCTGGACCCGATCGATGTAGTAGGCGAGCACTAGGCCGATGACAAGGCCGGCGCCGATGCCGGTCAGGATTTCGGCACCCAGGCTGGCGATGAAGCCGAGGTCGATCGGCACGACCGGCGGCATCACCGCCTCGCAAAAGGAGATGGCACCGGCGAAGAAGATGATGACGAGCACGTCCATGGCGACCGTGACCCCCAGAGCGGCTTCGGTAAACGGTCCGCGCGCCCTGCACTCGTTGATGATAGCGATGGCGCTGGAGGGGGAGCGGGCCACGGCCAGCACGCCGAAGAGAAGGGCTACGGCCAGCAGTTGGACCGTGGAAAAGGCGTTGGTGAACGGCAGCAGGGGGCGGGCGAGAAAGATGAAAAGGGCGACCAGGCTGCAGACGATGAGGGTCAGCCCTGCGATAGTCATGAGGATGACCTTCATGCGCTGGCGCAGTTCGGCGATCTTCAGCTCACCGCCGGCCGCCAGGGCGATGAAGGTGACGGCCAGTTCGTTCAAAAAGCCCAGCTCGGCGACGGTGTCGGCGGTCAGGAAGCCGAGGATGTGGGGTCCCATCAGCAGGCCGACGCAGAGGTAGCCGGTGATGCGGGGCAGGCGGACGGCTGCCAGGAGATAGCCGGCCAGGTAGCCCGAGAGCAGCAGCAGGCCGGCGACCATGGCGGTGTGCGCCCCCGGGGCATTGCCCGGAGGGATCCGCTCCAGCCAGCCCATCAGCAGCACCAGGATCAGGAGTGCTCCCGCCCGCCTCATCGGTTCTGCTCCAGGGTGCGGCGCAGGAGGGTCGGGCCGATCAATTCGCTGACCAGCATGCCCAGGAGGATGATGGATATCACCACATCGGTGAGCGCGGAGCGGTGGATCTGATGCAGATTGACCACGATGGCCAGGGCCATGCCGCCGTGCGACAGAAGGCCCAGGCCGATGCCGCCTGCGGCGAGGGAGGGTGGCAGGAACAGGCGGGAGGCCAGACCGCCGCCCAGCAGTTTGCCGGCGATGCGGGATACCAGGTAGAGGAAGGCGAGGAGAAAGATCCACAGGGAGCCCAGCTGCCAGGCCGCTCCCACCAGGATCAGGAAGAGGACGTAGATCGAGCGCTCGCCGCGCAGGAGCACACTGCGGATGCCGGCCTGTCCCCGGCTGCGAGCCAGGTTGGCCACCACCGCTCCGGCGATCAGATTGACCAACAGGGGAGAGAGGTTCAGATAGAGGGCGAGGCCGCCGCCAAAGGCGATGGAGCCGATGACGACCAGGAGCATCTCCTCCTCCTTGAGACGATAGGCGGTCAGCGCCGCCATCAGCAGGCCCACGGTCAGGCCCAGGCCGACCGAGATGCCGATCCACTGATAGGCGGGAGTTCCATCGTGTAGCTGCGCCAGGCAGGAGACCAGACCAAAGGCGATGACGCCGACCAGGCCATCCAGGTTGGAGACGTTCTGCAGCAGAGGTACCAGCGGTTTTTTGGCGATCTCTTTGCCGCGGGTGACCAGGGCCAGGCCGCTCTGCCCGGTATCGGAGGCGGCGGCCGCCAGACTGATGGCGCAGATCAGGACGATATCGGTTTCGTAGGCGAACAGACGCCGGAAGAGCAGATAGAAAGGGAGAGCGACGGCGATCATGGTCACCACGGCCTGGAGGAGGGCGACGGCGAAGGTGGGCGGCGGAATGCGGCGCAGCCGCTTGAATTCCCACTGCACGCCGAAGAGCATGCCGATCCAGGAGAGCCCCAGGCCCATGAAGGGATGGAGGGATTGGAGGGTAGAGGCGTCGAGGAGATCCAGCGCGGCGCTGCCGAGGAGGAGGCCGACGAGGACATACTCGGTGCCGGTCAGAAAGAAATTCTCCAGGCCGAGGGGCAGGCGGAGGCGGGTGAAACTGAGACGTGACCCGAGGATGGCGATGACCGTCACCAGGGCGGCGACGACGACCAGCTTCATCGTTCCTCTGTGATGTCCGGTCCCCGATAGAAGTCGACCGGAAGAGAAAAGAGTCTGCCGACTTCGGGGTCGGCGAAGTCGACACCCAGCTCTTTGAAGAGCGCGCCTATCGGTTCGAGCAGGTGGCGGTCGCGCAGGGGGGCGATGAGGGTTTTGGTCTGGCCGTGCCCCCCGGTTGTTTGCAGGAGTCCTGCGAAGATGGGGATGTCTTCCGACAGAACCTGTTCCATGCTGGTCCCCTCCAGCACGGCGGCGCCGGTGACCTCCATCTCCACCAGCGCGGAGAGCACTTCGTCCAGGAGATCTTCTCGGTACAGTAAGATCAGGAGAAGCTGCATTCTCACTCTCTTGTTTTGAACCTCTGAGCGTATTTTCTTTTCGCCAGAGAAGTGGGTGGAAATGCCTTTGAAGCGGTGGAACTGCTTCTAAACAGGTTCTTGCTGCTCGATGAGGGAGATGATCTCTACCGCCGAAGTGGCATCCAACACTTTCTGTCGTATCTCTTTGCGATTGAAGATGCGCGCGGTGCGACCGAGGACGCTCAGATAAGCGGGGGTTGCGGTGGTGGAAGCGAGGATGAGAAAGACCAGGTGCACCGGCTGTCCGTCCGGGCTCTCGTAGTCGAGCCCGGCGCGGGAGATCCCCAGGCCGGCGACCACGCAGTCGATCTCTTCGAGGCGTGCGTGCGGGATGCCTACGCCCTCGTCGACGCCGGTGGATGATATCGCCTCCCTATCCAGGACCCGCTGCAGAATGGTATCGCCGGGGGGGAGATCCAGCGAGCGGGCCATGAGGGCGATCATCTCTTCGATGGCAGGTATCTTTTTGGTGCTGGACAGATCGAGCTCGATTCTGTCGGGAGCCAGAGCGTCGGATAGTTTCATGAATCCGCCCCCTTCTTCGGGTTGGCCGGAGCTGTTTTCACTACAAAATTAAGGTAGGGATTTGCTTTCTTCGCACAAGCTGAGCACAGGCGTTTGCAGGGCTAATCCCTTTTTTCTTTCTGTTTCCACCAGGTCCTCCAACTGTCGGGGTCGTTGTCATCTCTTCCGGTCAATGTCTTCAACGCCGCCAATACCCTCTTCTGCAAATGGATCTCCTCGTCGTCCAGAACCGCTACGAGGGGGCCTACGGCGCGTGGATCACCCAGCCTTTCGAGCGCCAGTACGGCGTGATAGCGCACGCCGAATTCTCCATCTTTCAGGGTGTCGATGAGCGGTTCGACCGCCCGCTTGTCCCCCATCTCCCCCAGGTTGCCGGCGGCCAGCAGGCGGATGCGCCATTCCCTATCTTTCAGGGCGTCGATAAGCGGTGCGACCACCCGTTTGCCTCCCATCGTCACCAGCCCTTCGGCCGCCGCTTTCCTGACGCGCCACTCGGGATCTTTCAGGGCGCCGATGAGGGGTGCCACAGCGCGTCTGTTGCCCATCCCTGCCAGTCCCTGTGCGGCCATCTGCCGGACCTGCCATGCATCGTCCTTCAGGGCGGCGGTCAGCGCCGGAACAGCCTGTCCGCCGGTTGTCTGTCCCAGCCCTTTGGCCGCCAGCCTGCGAATGTGCCGGTCCACATCACCTTCGAGGGCGGCGATCAGCAGGGCCTGGTCCGCGCTCCTCGCCTCCGTACTGCTCAGCAGTTTTTCGGCATAGGTATCGACGGGGTCGCGTTGGGATCTGATGGCGGCGAGGAGAAAGGGGACGCCGAAAGTCTGTCCGAGCACCTCCACGCTCCTCTGAGTGAACGAACCCGGGCGATCGCACGCTTCCCTTCCGGACGGCTTGTCGTATTCGAGGAACAGCGGCCTGGCGGAAAAGGGGGAGTGCGTGATTTCCAGGGCCATATCTGCAGGAGGATGTAACTCTCCTCTGAACCTCTTCTGGTGTGGTGCAATTCCAGGCACTTCCAGCGAAACGGTTCCCTGGATAAAGAGACCACCGGGGACGGTGAATACCCGGTTTCCGGCATAGGAATCCGGTCGCTCGTCGGCAGAGATGCCGGTTTTGAACGTTCCCGGCGAGTACTCCCGCATCAGGGCTCGACCCTGGGCTTTGACTTCCCAGACGAGATCGCAGTCTTCCGCACCCTCTTCCAGCACGCGAAGGCCCGCATATTCCAGCAGGGTAGATGAGATTTCTTCAAAGGGGAGATGGGGAGGGCCTGCCTGGGTGCGCACTGCGTATTCCCTCTGAATAGTGCGCACCGATATCGAATCGTCGAATCCGTGAATGTCGAACTCGCTTACTATGCACACGGTCGACGCGGCGCGGAATCTGGCGAACTCGTCTCGGTGGAAGGCGCAGCCGGAGAGCAGGGTAGCAAGGCTTGGCAAAAGAAAGCAGAGGATAGAGTCCACTTTTCTCATATGGTCCCGGGTTTCGCTATCCCTTTTTCCTACCTATTAACCCCGGTCGGTGGAGGTCCCATCTGGTATAAGAGTAAGATAACAAGCGTTCTCGCAAGGAGAAGGAAAATGTCAGTAGAGGGCTGAAACCTCGTTTGACGGGAGAGCCGGTCTCACCGCGCGGTTGAAAGAACATGGATGCGGCCGGATTGAATGCGTATCTTGGGGTCGAAATCTCGTCCTGGACGGCATGTCGTTTCAAGAGGATATCCCGATGAGAGGTATGAAAAGGAAGGTCGTGGTCCTGTTTCTCCTGATTGGCCTGGTTCCCCTGGGTGCCGCTTCACTGCTCTCCTTTTTTTCCAGTCAGAAGGCACTCAAGCAGGTAATCGGATCATCCCAGAGGGATCTGGCCATCGAAGTGATGGATAAGATCGACAGGGAGATTGAGTTTGCTCTGACTCTGGAGAAAAATTGGATAATCATACCCGAAATCACCCATGCCATGGTCGCCGGGAGCCAGAGGCCTTCGGCAGAGCTGAAGGCGGATTGGGAGAGGGATGGCCTTACGACGACGCCCACTGCGATCCTTCTGAAAAGACTGGAAGCCACCACGGAAAATCGCCTGAAGGAAGTGGTAATCACCGACAAAAGGGGACATGTAATCGCCGCTACCAACAAGACGAGTGATTTCGATCAGGGGCCGGAAGATGATCCGCCGCACGGTGAGTTTTGGTGGGTGGCGGCTGTGAACGACGGAGAGTTTCTGGAGGAGGTGAATTTCGACGAAAGCGCGGGGGTTTACTCCATGAAGATCGCCATGGGGGCCAGCGACGATGGCGAACTGCTGGGCGTTTTGATGGCTCTCTACAATATGGAGAATGTTCAGAACCTCGTGAATGCCGTGAGCAAAGGGGAAATCTGGCATTATGAACTCATCAACCAGGATGGATTGATCATAGCCACGAGAGAGGCGGAGAGGGAGAAGATCTTCCAGCATCCTTCGGTTGGCTTCGTGAAATCAGTCTCCGAAAAAACAGGAGAAAATGGAGCAGAAACTGTTGCCGATGCAATCGATAATATCTTTGCTGGAGAGAGTGGATTCGCCATTGATACGGATCCACAAGGGGAGAAAGTTCTTATCGGCTATGCGCGATCGAAGCGAGTTTCCTGGATGCTGCTTTCCTATATCCCTCTCGAGGATGCGTATGTCCTGCTGTACCAGCAGCTCAAGTGGTTTTTTTCCGTTTCGCTCATTGCCGCAGCGGCCATATTCCTCATATCCGTCGTTCTGGCTAGGAGGGTCGTATCCGAACTGGGAGAGAAAGAGGCGCTGGCACAGGAGCTACAGACTGCCCATAATATGCAAATGGGGCTGATGCCGAAAGAAAATCCCGAACTGGAAGGTTTCGATATCACGGGTCGATGCCTCCCGGCCAATCACGTGGGAGGGGATTTCTTTCAATTCTTCCGGCTGGATGGCAAGGTGGTCCTCGCTATGGCCGACGTAACGGGCCACGCAATGGAAGCGGCCATACCGGTGGTGATGTTCAGCGGCATCCTCAAGAGTCAGATAGAGATCGGCGGAGCCGTGGGGGTGATTTTCGAGCGTTTGAACCGCTCTCTGTACGGCGCTCTAGATGACCGCACCTTCGTCTGCTTTGCAATGGGCGAACTCGATCCCGATGTGCGGGTTCTGAGATTGGGGAACGCGGGCTGTCCCTATCCGTATCACTTTGCAGCGTCGGATCGAAGGATAGATGAACTTCGCCTCGATGCGTATCCACTAGGAACGCGTCCGGACACCCGCTATTCGACCAAGGAGATACCGCTGGAGATGGGTGACAGGGTCGTCTTCTATTCGGATGGAATCATCGAAGCCCAGAATTCCCTCGGAGAGCTGTTCGGTTTCGAGCGCACTGCCGAGATCATCGAAAAGGGCTGCACAGATGGCCTTTCCGCAGAGCGACTCCTGGACAGGATGATCGGCGAAGTCAAAGCTTTCACTGGAGATACCCCCCAGGGAGACGACCAGACAGTCATCGTGCTGGAGGTGAAATCTTGAAGATACTCGCATTCTGGAGGGAATTTTCCGCAGTATCGGTAGAAGGAGGCTGAAGAGATGAGCGAGGGGATGAGACTGGCCGTGATTGGAGTCGGGCGGATAGGCGTTTTTCACGCCCGGTATGTGCAGGAACTGAGCCGGGAGCGAGGGGACTGCGAACTGGTGGCGGTGGTCGACGGGTTCGGGGATCTGGCGGAGGGCACTGCGCAGCGGCTGCAGGGGGGACAGGAGCGGGAGATCCGCGCTTTCGGGAGCGTGGAGGAACTGCTGGCCGCGGGAGCGGTGGACGGGGCGGTGATTGCCTCGCGCACCGAGGACCACTACGGGGATGCCAAGGGGCTGATCGACGCCGGACTGCGGGTGTTGCTGGAAAAGCCGCTGACCGGCTCGCTGGAGACGGCCAGGGCGTTCGCCGCGTACCTGAACGGCGAGGAAAGCAGGAGATACAGCCTGATGCAGGCATTCATGCGGCGGTTTGATGCGCCGCTGGTGCACGCCAGGCAGGCGCTGAAGCGGGGGATGATCGGCAGGCCGTTCAAGATCGTTTCCGTGCTCGAGGACCCACAGCCGCCTCCCAACGGGTACAACAGCCCGGGGTTGCTCGCGGATATGGCGGTGCACAATGTCGACGAGGTGATGTGGTTGGTAGGAGCCAGTCCCCAGGTGGTCAGCGGCGCCGGCTCCAGGATCTACAATCAGAAGATCGCCTCAGTGGAGGAGGATTTCGACGATGTCTTCCTGCAGATGTGGTGCGCCGACGAGATGGTGGCGCAGGTACAGGTGAGCCGCAACCACGTGGCGGGGTACCGCAATGAGACCTGGGTCTACGGGGAGGAGGGACTGATCCATGTGGGGGCTTTTCAGGGAGATCCCCGAACGGTGGTTTTCGAGGCTTACGGGCGGGGGGGAGCGATCGAGCGGCGGGATTTTGCCCTGCCGGGTTACGACGAGATAGTGCCGGTCTTTATCGAGCGCTTCGGCCCGGCGTACAAAGCGGAGATAGCGCACTACATCGAGCAGTGCCAGCAGGGAGAGCCATTCGCCGTGGACCAGGAAGACGGAGTGCGCGCCCTGGAGGTGGTGGCTGCCGGTAGCCGGGCTCTGAAGACGCGAGACGGGGGCGTGCCGGTGGATTACGTCGGCGGATGATATGGTTTTGCTGCGGATGCCCGGGTGTCCAGCGATTTTCCTCGGAGAAATCCCGAAGACATCCGGGCATCGATTCCGCGATCTGGTATGAGGTGAATGCTCAGGAGAGGGGCGGGAGGTATTCCCCGAGCCACTCCTGCTGCCCTGCGATCAACTCGTCGACCAGGCTCTCCATCTCGTCGATGGTCATGATCGAGTGGGTCAGCGGGTCCATCATCAGCGCCTGGTAGACCTTGCGACGGTCCCGTTCGAGCATCGCCTCCACAGCCAACTGGTGGACGTTGATCTCCATGCGGCACATCGCCGCTACCGAGTTCGGGAGCTCGCCGAAGCGGCAGGGATGCACGCCGCCGCGATCGACCAGGCAGGCGACCTCCACCGCGCTGAAGGCGGGGAGATTGGTGACCAGGCCGTCGTTGACGACGTTGGCGTAGACGCGGACCGGGTCGTCGGTGAGCATGGCATTGACGATCTGGCAGCCGTATTCCACGCTTCTCTCTGCCGGGGGGAGTTCGTCGCGCAGCGCCTTCTGGTAGAACTCTTCGGCCTGGCGGGCCTTGTTCTCCATGTTGCGTTTGTACTGGTCGATGGGGACCTTGTAGCGCTCGATCAGTTCATCGGTGCGGGCGTAGAAGGGGACGTACTCGGGGAAGTGGGTGCTCGACTCGGTGACCACGTAGCCGACCCGGTTGAGCATGTCGAGCCGGGCGGGACCGAGGAAGGGGATCGCTTTCCCCTCCGGGCCGCCGACCGGATCGTAGATGCCGTGTTCGCGGATGAGGGCGCGCAGGCGGGGGTACAGGTCTTTCCCCTGGTATTCGAGTCTGGTGACCCAGCACATGTGGTTGATGCCGGCCGCTGCGTAGGTCATCTCTCCGTACGGCACGTCCAGAAAGTGGGCGATTTGGCTCGTGGTCCCCTGCACGCTGTGGCACAGACCGATGAACGGCACCCTGGATTGGGAGGCGCAGGCCATGACCAGGGGAGCCTGGGGGTTGGTGTAGTTGAGAACCACGGCATTCGTTTTGCAGAACTGCTCGATATCGCGGCAGAAATCGAGCGCCCAGGGGATGGTGCGCAGGCCGCGGAAGACGCCGGCCACGCAGGAGGTATCGCCGATGGTCTGTTTGAGACCGTATTTCTTGGGCAGGTCGATGTCCATGAAGGAGGGGGGCAGCATGCCGATCTTCACCAGGTTGACTACGAAGTCGGCCCCTTCCAGAGCGCGGTCCCGATCCATGGTAAACAGGGGTGGGCGGGGGAGTTTCCGGCCGGTGACGAGTCGGCTGATAACGGTTTCGACGCGGTCGAGTCGCTCCTGGTCGATATCCATAAAGGCCAGGTCGACGTCCTGTAGCGATTCGTAGGTGAGGAGATCGCCGACCAGGCGGCGGGTAAAACCGTAGCTACCTGCTCCGATAAACGCAATTTTCGTCATGGGATTTGCCTTTTTTATTTTGTGGCCGATGCCGATGCAGATTCTGTGGAATAATCATACTGTAGGTGAAAAGGTATGCACCGCGCGCAGTCGACGGCAAGTTGGGAGTGGTCTGATGCTTTCTCCGGCTTCCGATAGAAGATGTGAGAGGGGTGGATCTCTACAATTATAGGGAGGTGCGTTATTGGGGTTGCTTTATTTGTTTTTGGGCGTATATTATTCCATCACATACAGTTGGCAGTCGTTCTAATCCTCAAGTAGATTCCTGCCCGCGGCCTGAGTAGCTTCCTACCTGAAGTAGTTCCCTACCTTGAGTAGCTTTCTACCTGTAGCCCCGAAGTAGATTCCTGCCTGATGCCGATCTGGAACGCCTCGACCCAACGTCTTTTTAATTTTCTTTTTTGAGGAGATTTTGTATCATGGCAGAGCGCGAAACAGGAACCGTCAAGTGGTTCAATGACGCCAAGGGCTTTGGCTTTATCACGCGCGCCGGCGGCGCCGATGTCTTCGTCCACCACACCGCCATTCAGGGCGAGGGTTTTCGCTCCCTGAGTGAGGGGCAGGAAGTGGAATTCGAAGTCGTTCAGGGCGAAAAGGGCCCCAAGGCGGAAGCCGTAGTCGGCCTCTAGTCTATTCGACTTAAGTAAAGATGCGGATCCCGCGCTGCACCTGCAGGTGCAGCGCGGGTTTTTTTGTGCCCGGAGCAGCAGTTGATACTCGCGGACGGGTGTCGTATCATTCGGGTAGAGTTGGACAGTGCCGGGAATCGAAGGAGGAGAAGGGTATGCCGAAAAAAGAAGGGGAAGCGTTTGGACGGCAGGTTATAGATTTCTATCAGCAGACCGTGGGGGCGAGTCTGCGCCAGTCGCCGTTCGACGGGAGTTCGCGGGAGGCGTTTACCGCCTGGCAGCGGAACGGGCGCCGGCGCCTGCGTCGCATTCTGGGAGAGATGCCGCAGGAGAAGGTCGACTTCGAACTGCAGCGGGAGGTGGTCGAGGAGACCGACCGCTGCGTCCGGGAGCGGTTGGTTTACCGGACTCGTCCCGGGCTTCAGGCTACCGCGTATCTGCTGACGCCGAAAGGGATCGATTTGCCCGTTCCCGCGATGCTCTGTCTGCACGGGCACGGGCAGGAGGGGAAGGAGGCAACGGTCGATCCCGAGTCGATCTATCGGGGCTTCGCCCGGCGCTTCGCCGAGGAGGGGTGCGTGGTCCTCTGTCCGGACCAAATTGGCTCCGGAGAGCGGATTCTGCCCGAGGACAAGGTGACCTACCAGGTGCTGATTCACGGGCTCAATATGCTGGGGCACACTCTCATTGGGGTGCGCTACTGGGATCTGGTGCGCGGGCTCGATCTGCTGGAGAGTTTTCCGGAGGTGGAGCGGAGGCGGATCGGGGTCATGGGGCTCTCCCTGGGCGGGGAGATGACGCTCATGCTGTCGGCGCTGGAGAAGCGGGTGAAGGCGGCCTGCGTCTGCGGCTATCTGACTTCGCATTTGAGCACCTTTCTGGACCGGCCGCACTGCACCTGTGGCCATCTGCGAGATCTGGCCCGGGAGTTCGAGCATGTGGATCTGGCCGCGCTGATCGCGCCGCGCCCCTTGTTTGTGGATTCGGGCAGCCGGGATCCCTCTTTTCCGTCCCGGGATGCCCGGGAATTGGTGCGCGATCTGCGGCCGGTCTACAAGCTATTTGACAAACCGCGGACGCATCTGGGTATCGAGGTGCACGATGGGGAGCACGAAATTTCCGGACTGAAGAGCATTCCGTGGATGCTCAGGCGACTGCGAGAGGAGAGATGACATGATCAAGCTGGGCTGCTTCGCGGTTTTGCGGGACGATGGGAGTGCGGACTTCTTGCAGCACGAGAAGTTCATCTCCTTTGCGCACGAGATCGGTCTGGACGTGGTGGACTTCCATCTGCGCAAGGGGTTCGAGTCGTACGAGCCGGATTACTTGCTGCGGCTCAAGATCTTGTGTCAGAAACGCGGTCTGCCGATAGGCTATCTGGGATCGGGGGGGAGTTTTGTCGGGTCTGAAGCGGAGTTGAAGGAGCGGGTGGATCGGGCGAAGGTGGATGTGGAGACCGCGGTTTTTTTGGGGGCGCCGATGATTCGGCTGTTCGGGGGGAAGGTGCCGGAGGGGATGATGGACCGGGAGCCGCTGTGGCCGCCGCTGATTCGCTGTTTCCAGGAGGTGTGCGACTACGCCGCCGATAGAGGGGTGCTGGTTGGGCTACAGAACCACGACAATCGCAACATGGCGGCTACGGGGGGGGATGTGCTGCGGATTCTGGACGAGACCAACCGGCCGAATTTCACCTTCATCCTGGATACCGGGCAGTGGCTGGGATCGATCGGTGCCAGCCCGCAGGGGGAGTTCGATCCGGATATCGACATCTACGAATACATGGAGCAGACCGCTCTCCGAGCGGCGTACGTGCGGGCGAAGATCTACCAGATCGAGACGGGGGAAGAGAAGTGGATCGACTACCGGAAGGTGATCGGCATCCTGAAGAGAGCCGGCTTCAACGGGAATATGTCGATCACCTACGAAGGGGGGCGGTACAACCAGTGCAGCGACCGGGAGGCGGCGAGACTGGCAGCCGTCCATCTGCGGAAGCTGTTGGCAGAAGTGGAGGTATGACAAAATGCTCAAGATAGGGGTAGTCGGCACCGGAAGCGTGGCCCAGAAAAACTATCTGCCGTGTCTGGCGGGTGAGTCTGACGTCTCGCTGGGATATTTCAATCGGACACGCGCGAAGGCGCAGGGGTGTGCGGAGCAGTTTGGGGGAGAGGTTTTCGACTCGCCGGGAGATCTGGTGGACTGGGAGCCGGATGCAGTGCTGGTCCTGACCCGGGAGATGGACCGGTACGAGGCGGCGGGGGCGTTGCTGGAACGCGGAACGAAGCGGATCTTTTTCGAGAAGCCGCTGGTGGCCGAAGAAGGACAGGAAAAGGTGAAGGAGGGGGACTTCTTTGCGGCCAGGGAGGTTCTGCAGAAGGCGCAAGAGCAGGGGTGCGAAACGGCGATGGTCTTCAACTACCGTTTTTTCGAGCACTCGCTGGCGGCCAGACAGATCGTCGAGGAACGCGGTTTTGGGAAGGTTCTGGAGATGATCGGTTTGGTCCACTACGCCTGCTGGAGTCACTGCATCGACCTGGTCCATTTTTTCGCCGGGCCGGTGGCCGAGGTGTGCGCTCTGCAGAGCCGGGAGGCGCGGGAATGGGGCAGTATGCGGGCGGAGGATGTCACGGCGGCGTTCAGGACGGAGGCAGACGGAACGGGAAGCCTGATCGGGACGACCGGGCTGGCCTGGGATTTCCCGCTGTTCGAAATGGCGTTCAACTTTGAGGGGGGACGCATTCGCTTTCAGGATCTGGACGGGGATATGGAGGTGATGGATGCGAATACCGGATTGGTGGAGAGGTTCAGCATCGCCCGGGATCGATCGCGCTGGGATCAGTACGGCAGTTCGTTCGAGAAGTCGATCCGGGCCTATCTCAAATCGATAAGAGAGGGGAGTCCTCCGCCGGTTCCGGGAATTTCGGGTTTGATGGAATTGCAGTTCGAGGCGGGGTTGAAACGCTCGGTCGCAGAGGGACGGCCGGTGTCTCTGACAGAGGAATTCTCCCTGGAACTTTCGACGTGAAGGAGCGACGATGAAAGCGGTGAGACTGGAAGGGGACGGCCGCGTGGCCGTCGTCGAAGTGGATGATCCGCAGCCCGGCCCGGGAGAGGTAGTGGTGAGGACGGCGGTGTCGGCTCTGTGCGGCAGTGAAATGTCGACTTATCGGGGGGAGGGGATGGCGCAGGGGAATTCGGGACACGAGGGTGCGGGCACGGTGGAGAAGATGGGGGAGGGTGTGGAGGGGCTGCAGCCGGGACAGCGGGTCGGGGTGAGCGCGATCGCCGGCTGCGGGTCGTGCGGATACTGCGAAAAGGGACAATACACCTGGTGTCTTGGGCATTCCTTTTACGGCAGCATGCACGCGGAGATGTTTGTGACGGCGGCCAACGCCTGTCACGTTTTGCCGGATGATATCTCCTGGGAAGTTGGGGTGCTGATCAGCGGGGATGGGTTTGGCGTGCCCTATCACAGTTCGACCAAGCTGGAGGGGAGAGATATCGGGACGGTGGCGATTTTCGGAGCCGGGCCGATCGGTCTGGGAAACGTGGTCATGCAGACTCATCTGGGGCGCAGGGTGATCGCTGTGGATCCGGCCACAGCGCGGTTGGAATACGCAAGAGGGCTGGGTGCCGGCGAGGTGATCGATCCGCGGGAGAGCGAAGATGTGGTGGCGGCGATTCGGGAGATGACTGAAGGGCTGGGTGCCGATGTATGTATCGAAGCGGCCGGTCGGCCGGAGACGGCCAGGCAGTGCTTTAAGGCGGTCGGGACAGCGGGGACGGTACTGTTCAACGGGGAGCAGCCGGCGGTGGAACTGTCGCCCAGCGAGGACTTCATCCGACGCGATATTTGGGCGGTGGGCGCCTGGTACTATCACTTCGGGGAATTTCCGCAGATGCTCGATCTGTTCCGTTCCGGAGTGCCCATCGACAGACTGATTACCCACCGCTTTCCTCTGGAACGGGTGGATGAGGGGTATCGGGCGATGGCGCTGGGGCAAAGCGGCAAGGTGGTGCTGGAATATTGAAGGTCGTATCTTCCAGAGTCCCGCGACAAACCTGTCGTGGATGGACTGTGGAATGGTGCGTCAGATCGGGAGGATTGGCACGATGAGCGATAGACAGCGTCGTCTGGACAGACTGAGCAAAGCACTGCGTCACGAGGAGGGGGATCGGGTGCCGGCGGGGGACTCTTTCTGGACCGGGTTTATGAAGGCGTGTCGGCGGAAGTGGGGGGAGGAGTTCGATCCGTATCGCCATTTCGATCTGGATTACGTAATTGTCAGTCCGAACATGGATCCACGCATCCAACCGTTCGAGATTCTGGAGGAGGATGGCGAGGATGTGGTGGTGAAGACCGGTTTCGGGGCGACGATCCGTCGGCGGAGCGATCTGCCGATGCCGCATTTCGACGGTTTCAGCGTCAATCAACCGGAGGAGATGGCGGATTTTGGCTTCGACGATCCGGACGCACCCGCCCGCTTTTTCGAAGGGGGTGACGACCAGCTCAACGGGGTCGGCGACGCGCTGGCCCGGGATATTCCGGCGTGGGACGAGAGGGTGGACGGGTACGCGGACGATTTTCCGGTGTTCGGGTCGGTATGCGAGCCATTTGAATTCCTGTGGCGGATCATCGGCAGCGAGAACGCGCTGCTGTGGATGGGGCTGGAGCCGGAGAAGCTGCAGGCGTTCGTCGATCGGATCGGACAGTTTCTCTACGACCTGGCGGTTGCGGAGATCCGGGCGGGGAGGGGGCGGCTGGTGGGGATGTACATCTGGGGGGATGTGGCGTACGTGCGGGGGATGCTGTTCGGGGCGCCGCGGTGGCGGGAGATGTTCGCGCCGCATCTGAAGCGGCTCATCGACCTGTGCCACGAGCAGGAGCTGATGGTGGTCTACCACGGCTGCGGAGATGCCAGCGATATCTTCGACGACCTGGTGGAGATGGGGCTGGATGGGTACAACCCGCTGGAGGCCAAAGCGGGGTTGGATGCGGTGGAGCTGAAACGGAAGTACGCGGGGAAACTCGCCTTTGTGGGGAACGTGGATGTGAGGGTGCTGGAGTCCAACGATCTGGAGAAGATCGAGAACGAGGTGCGCTACAAACTGAAGGCTGCGGTGGGGGGCGGATGGATCTTTCAGTCGGATCACTCGGTCAGCAGCGCGGTGGAGCCGGAGAGCTACGAGCGGGCGATCGAGACATTGCGAAAGTACGGGAATCATCCCCTTCAGGTAGAAGTCAGAGGAGATCGATGACAGCGGCAGTCACTCCGGGTGTTGCATACCAGGATCGGATCGAGAAGGTGCACAACGAGCTGGGGGGACGATGATCAATATCAACGTGATTTCCAGAGATCAGATTCTGGAGGCGCACGAGGACCCGGAGAAAAATCCGGATCTGCTGGTGCGGGTGACGGGATACAGCGCTTACTTCAGAATCCTGTCGCCGGAGTACCGCCAGCAGGTGGTCGAGCGGATGCTGGCGGAGATGGAATAGCGGAGGTAGTTCATGGAATCCGAGCTGCAGTTGGAAGGGGCACTCAGAGATCGTCTGGAACAGCTGAGCGAGATCGGGGTCGCCCTGTCGGTGGAGAACGACCTGAAAATCCTGCTGGAGCGCATCCTCCGGGTGGCGAGGCGGCTGACACGAGCGGATGCCGGCACCCTCTACCTGAAGGCAGGGGATCATCTGATCTTCGAGATTGCCCAGAACGACAGCCTGGGGGATTTCGCGGAGGGGAAGTACGGCGAGCTGGACATTCCACCGGTGCCGATCAACCGGGAGAGCGCCTCCGGGTACGCGGCGGTGACCGGAGAATTGCTCAACATCGACGATGTGTACGTGGAGAAGGAGCACCGCTTCGAGAGCCCAAAACAGTACGACAAGATGACCGGATACCGCACCCGATCGATGCTGGTGGTGCCGATGACCGACCACGAGCAGCGCGTCATTGGAGTGTTGCAGTTGCTCAATGCCCTGGATGCCAAAAGCGGGGAGATCCGGGCGTTCTCTCGCGAAGAGGCAGTGCTGATCCAGTCGCTCACGGCACAGGCGGCGATGGCGATCAACAACGTGCGGCTGATCGAGGACAGCCGCAGGCTGCATCGCCAGAACGAGCTGATTTTGAATTCCGCCGGCGAGGGGATCTTCGGGCTGGATCTGGAGGGGCTGTACACCTTTGTCAATCCGGCTGCTGCGAGCATGCTCGGTTACGATGTCGGGGAGCTGATTTCGCGCCCCTATCACGATCTCTGCCACTACGCGCAGGAGGATAGCTGTCCGCACGGGGAGATGGGTTGCCCGATCATGACGGCGCTGAAGGTGGGAGCGCAGCAGCGTCGGGAGGATGAACTGTTTTGGAGAAAGGATGGGACCTCCTTCCAGGTGGAATACGTGGCCACGCCGATACGGGAGGAGGGGGAGGTGATGGGGGTTGTGGTGGTGTTCAAGGATGTCACCGAGCAGAGGAAGGCGGAGGAGGAACGGCGGGAACTGGAACGGCATCTCCTCCAGTCGGAGCGGATGGCATCGGTGGGGGTGGTGACTGCGGGTATTGTCCACAATTTGAGGAACTCTCTGACCGGCATCCTCAACTACGCCGAGCTGCTCGAGATGGACCATCCCGAGTTGAAGGACGTCGAGTGGATTCTGCGTTCCGCCCACCAGATGAACGATATGATCGAGGATATTCTCGCCAAGAGCCGACAGCGGAAGTCGCCGGAGCGGGTGGACCTGAACGTCCTGCTCAAGCGGGAGCTGGATTTTCTGGAGGCGGATCGGGTGTTCAAGCACCAGGTGGAGAAGGATATACGGTTGGCGGAGAATCTGCCTCTGATCGCGTGCGTGTACACCGATTTCTCCCAGGCGCTGGGTAACCTGCTGCGCAACGCCGTGGAGGCGATGTACGGACGCCGGGGGAAGAGGCTGACCGTGGTGACGGAACACGGCTCCGGGGGGATAACTATCGAGATCGCGGATACCGGAGAGGGGATTTCGGAGGAGGCGCTGCCCCATCTCTTCGAACCGTTTTTTACGACCAAGGCGACCGATAGTGAGGTGGAGGGGCCGGTCGGCACCGGACTGGGGCTGTACACCCTGAAGCAGTTGCTCGATCCCTATGGAGTGGAGGTGGAAGTGGAGAGTGAGGGGGAGGTGGGGACTACCTTCCGGCTGCGGATTCCCTGTTGAGGATAGCATGAGTGAAAAACGACCTGCAGCCATTCCCTTTCTGGATTGGTACGGCATTTGGCCGTCGCATCGGAAGATCGAAAGGGATGGTGTGGTGTGGTCTCAGGATCCGCCGCGAGGGGTGCGACTGAGCATTGAACCGGCGGAGAAGTCGGAGATTTTTTTTGCCGGGGAAAGGGAGTGGGAGGAGCGATCCAATCTCAACATCAACACGGTCCTGTTCGAGAATGGCCGCTATCGCTTGTGGTACGGGGTGAATAAGGTCGATGATGCGGCGCAGAGTTTCGTCTGCTATGCGGAGAGTGAGGATGGATTTGCGTGGCAGCGGCCGGAGTTGGGGCTGGTCGCCTACAAAGGATCGACGCGGAACAACATCCTGTGTGCGAGGGAGGAATTTCATCTGGGGTCGATCTTCGCGGATCCTGCCGCTCCTCCCGAGGAACGGTACAAGGGGATCATGCCCAGGGGGCAGTACTATCGCGACGGCAAGCTCGACCCGGATATGGATAAGAAGCGGTTCAAGGAACTGCTCGTGGCGATGGATTTGGGTGGAGTGGCGGCCGAGGAGCGCCGCCGGAAGCTGGAGATTCGCCAGGCAGTGCACGGTTCGGTTTCGGCGGACGGGATCCACTGGCGCAACTTGGATGAGCCGATCCTGGATGTGGGAAACACGGCGCTGGACACGCACAACCTGGGCGCCTTCGACCGGGAAGCGGGCAAATACGTGGCGTATCTGCGCGGGCACATTGAACGGCGAAGACTGGTGCGGCGCGCGGAGGGGAGTGATTTTCGCCGTTTGGAAGATCCCCGGCCGTGCCTGATGTGCGATCCGCAGGATCCGATCGACGACGATATTTACAATTCGTGCTACTGTCCCTATCCGGGTAGGTCGCTGCATCTGATGTTCCCCTCGTTCTACCATCGGATCGAGTCGACGGTGGATATCCAGCTGGCGGTGAGCCGGGACGGGTATCTGTGGAGCCGGCCCGAGCGGAAGCCGATCATCGATCTGAGCGGTGAAGAGGGGGCGTACGGGACGCTTTACGCCAGCCCGAATTTGATCGGACTGGACAGCGGGGAATGGCGGTTGCCGTTCGTGGCCAACCGCCATAGGCACGACTTCCGCGAGCGGGGAGAGAGCTATCCGCAGGATGGGGAGTGCCGCTGGGCGCGCTGGCGGGAGGAGCGCCTGGTCGGGCTGGAAGCGCCCGGGGAGGGGTCTGTTACCATAGTGCAGCGGAGATGCGCCGGGGAGGAGATGCGGCTGAACTTCAGGGCCGAACCGGATGGTTGGGTGAAGGTGGAACTGGTGCATCCTCCGGAGACCCCGCCCAGAGAGGTGGAAGCGTTTGCGGGGTTCGGGCTGGAGGATGGCGAGGTGTTGACGGGAGATGAACTCTCCAGGCCGGTGCACTGGCGGGGGAGCAGTGACCTGGCGGCGTTGAAGGGGAAAGAGGTGTCGGTCCGGCTCCACCTGTATCGGGCGAAGCTGTTTTCGCTCTCTCTGTGAGATAGAGTCGATTTCCCTCGCACCTGGAGACGCGACATGCGACTCATCCCACGGTTGAAACCGCGAGTTTTTGCGAAAGGTTTCCGTAAGGCTACGGCGCTGCTTCGGTCCCGAGACGGCAGAATCCCTCGGCGAACTCGCATTCTTTCATCCAGGCGGTCGACTGAGCCTCCAGGGCCCGGTAACGGGCGAGTATTTCGTAGCTGTCCGGCAACTGCGGCTGGGCGGCGAAGTGGCGCAGGGCTTCCTTCTTGCGCTCGAATACCTGCGTGACGTCCACGTACAGGTTCGGCAGGAAGCGGGTGACCGGGGCGGTGCCCAGGACGGTTTCGTAGCAGACCAGTTCCGGAGCGGGGCAGGGGGGATGGTCCGTTTTGATGCCGGGGCGAAAGCAGTAGCGGCTGGCCCATATCACCGCCTGCGTGGTATCGGCGTGGTCGGGGTGGAGGAAGTCGTCGCGCCAGTGGGTGAGGATCAGATCGGGGCGGAAGGTGCGGATCACCTCGAGGAGTTGGTGACGCTGCTCCGGTCCCAAGAGGAGGGGGCTGTCGCCGAAGTCGAAACAATCGACGCTGGCGCCCAGGACGGCTGCGGCCGCTTTGATTTCCTCTCTGCGAATCTCCTTGATTTCGTCCAGGGTGTAATCTGGATTGCGGGTCCACAGGGCGGGAGACTCGCATTTCTCGCCGTAGGTCATGTCGTAGATGTGCACCTGGCTGCCGGCTTCGACCAGGCGGATGATGGTGCCGCCGGCGCGCGAGCAAAAATCGGCTGCGTGGGCGCTGAATACCAGGACGCGTCTGTCGCCGCGAATCATCGCCGCTCCCTCCGTTGTAGTAGATTTGTCATAGGTATAGGGATGGGGGGTGGCGCCGTCAAGTTGAAATCGGAGACCATTGTCCCAACCGACGACCCAGGGCTGTTGCCGTGGACGGCGAAATTTCCGATGTAGAATATATGGCCATTCAGATCGAGCACTTGAACGGTTCGATGGATCTCATCTTCTATGGAGAATATAAAATCGTGAATGATCGAGAGCGTTTTGTCGCGACCATGCACTATGAGCCTGTGGATCGGCCGGTGCTCTGGGAGTGGGGAGCCTGGGGTGAAACAGTCCGCAGATGGCAGCGGGAAGGGGGATTCGAGGGGCCGCCTCCCGAATATCAGGAGTGCGACCGTCAGGAGAATGCCGGGGTCGACTTCGGCCTGGTGCCGGCGTTCGAACGGAAGGTCCTGGCGGATGACGGCAGAACGATCGCCTATATCAACGAGAAGGGGCAGGTACTGCGGGATTTCCACAATGCCGAGTCGAGCATGCCCGAGTTTATGGCGTATCCGGTCGAGGACAGAAAGGATTGGGAGCTGATTTGCGAGCGGATGGGCCCGGATAGTCCGGAGCGATATCCGGACGACTGGGAGGAGAGGGTGCAACGATGGAAGGTGGAGCGTGCGGGACCGCTGCAGGTTTACGGTGGTCGCGATGGGGGACTGTTCAGCCAGATCCGCGAGGTCATGGGCGCAGAGCAGGCGCTGATGTTGATGTGCGACGACCCCGGACTGGCCCACGACATCATGGAATACCGGACGGAGTTCATGATGCGGGTCATGGAGCGCGCTCTGCGGGAGGCGCAGCCGGATTGGGCCATCTTCTGGGAGGATATGGCCTACCACACCGCCTCGCTGATTTCTCCGGCGATGTTCCGCGAGTTCATGCTGCCGCGCTACAAGCGTCTGGCGGAGTTCGTCGGTTCTTTTGGCGTGGATGTGGTCTTTGTGGACACAGACGGCCACGTGGATGAGCTGATTCCCCTATTTTTGGAGGCGGGTGTCCGGGGAATTTATCCGATGGAAGTGAATGCGGGTATGGATGTAGCCCGACTGCGGAGGGAGTACGGCCGAGAGCTGCTGATGACCGGGGGCATCGACAAACGGGCGCTGGCGGATGGTCCGGAGGCTATCGACGCGGAGTTGGAACGGTGTATCCCGGTGGCGCTGGAAGGGGGATATATTCCGACGGTGGACCATTCGTTGCCGCCGGATATCAGCTATGCGAACTTTCAGTACTACTGGAAGCGGAAGAAGGAGATGCTGGGAATTGAGTGAGATACCGATTTTGGGATACCACGTTTCATCGATGATTTGCTCGACAAGAACAAATTTGGGCAGGGGATGAGGAAGGAACCGTTTCTCTACGTCATCGCCTTTGTGGTGGACGGCTGTTTTGCATTGCTGGGGATCTGCGTGCCTTTGCTGGCCATGGGGATTGGCGCCACCTACGACGATCTGGGGGCGATCAGCGCGACCAGCGCACTGACCTATGCCCTCGGCTGTTTTGTGGGTGGGAATCTGACCGACCGGATCGGGTATCGACGCTTCATGATCGTCGCCAGCCTGGGGATCGCGCTGGTCTGCGTCAGCTATCTGGCGGTCGATCAGCTCTGGCAACTGTTCGCGTTGGCCGGTTTGACCGGAGCGATGATGTCGGGTTTCTGGCCGCCGCTTCAGGCCTGGTTAGGAGTGGGCAAGGACCGCGGCCAGCTGCTGCAAGTGGTGGGGCGCTTCAACGTCTGCTGGTCCCTGGGGATTCTGATCGGCCCGGTGCTTGGGGGAACGCTCTACGCAGTCGATCCGAGCCGGGTGTTCACCCTGGCCGCGGCGCTGATGGGGATGATCTTTGTATTTGTTCTGCGGCTGCCGGTGAGGGAAGAGGCGGCGACGGAGAGGAAGGAGGTGGGCCGGCCCGGGTCCCTGGCGCTGGCTCGTCGCTTTTTGCCGGTCGCCTGGATCGCCAATTTCGCCACCTTCTTCGCCACGGGCACGGTTCGCTCGCTATTTCCCAAGTTGGCCACGGATCTGGGGATCGATCCGGCGCTGCTGGGCAAGCTGCTGGGGCTGATCGGATTGATGCAGGTGATATTCTTCTTCTTTATCGCGCGCACCGATCGCTGGCAGTTCAAATTGGCTCCTCTCATCGGGATTCAGCTGATGGCGGTGGTGGGACTGGGGATTCTCACCCTCGGTTCGAGTCAGATCTATTTCGCCTTCGGACTGCTGTGCCAGGGGGCGCTGATCGGGACGACCTTCACGTCCAGCGCCTTCTACAGTCTCCACGCCGAGGGACCGGGGGGGAAGCGCACGGGGATCCACGAAGGGTTGATCGGCAGTGGTATGCTGGTGGGGCCGCTGGCGGGAGGGCTGATGGCCGAACACGTCGGTCCCAGAGCGCCGTATCTGCTGGCGATCGGGGTGTTATTCTGCGCCATTGTCGTAGAGATCTACCTGGTGAACAGGAAGCGGTACTGAGAGGGATCGATCGCCACTGGTCGATCTCTCCTGGAACGATTCAGCGCGTGAGATAGACCAGTGGATAGATGTATCTCACGCGCTGTTCGAAATCTGCGGTATTTTCCCAGAAAAAATGCATTCCGATAGATGGACAGGTCGGGTCGACGCGGATTCGCTCAATATTCTGTGCGATCGATGATATCCTGTTGACCCGCGGGGGAGAGGGCGACGAAGTATTCGCTGAAACCGGTAACGCGCACGCAGAGGCTGCGGTACTGCTCCGGATTCTCTCGGGCGGCCAGGAGGGTGGCGCGATCGATCTGGGTGTAGCCGACGGTGACGCCTCCCTGCGCAAAGAAGGTATCGAGCAGGGCGATGAACTGGGCGGGCGGCAGTTTGCCACCGAAGCGGATGTTGAGGCCACCCATGGGGGCGCGATCGTGCGGCAGTCGGGCGGCGCTGTTGAGCAGGGCGGAGAGGCCGGCCCGGTCGGCGCCGTGGACCGGGGATTGGTTTTCGCTGAGGGGATCGCCAGCGCGACGACCGTCGGTAGTGGCCGGCAATTCGCGTCCCCAGTGCATGTGATGGTGGAGAGAATAGAGGGCGGGAAAGAGCAGGTGAGTATCGGGATTGTCGGCTGAGGAAAGGGCATCGAAGGCGATCAGACTGACGCGGTGGGCCAGTTCATCGGCTTCCGGTTGATCGTTGCCGAATCGGGGGATGCGGTTGAGGAGTTCCTGGCGCAGGGGCTCGTGGCCGACATAGTCGTCGCGGGTGATTTGGGCGAAGTCGGCGAGGGCGTATCTGCGTTCCTCGAAGACCAGTTTCTGGATCGCCATGAGGGAATCGGTCACGGTGGCAACGCCGCCGAAGAGGTGGAACTGGGTCGGGTAGCGGGTGCCCCCGCCGCGGGCGTCGAGAGAGCGCTCCAGACAGTCATCGAGCAGGGCGGATTCGAAGTGGAAGCGATGGGGCTCCGGCTGGCGGGTGTGTTCGGTGGCGCGGCGGACGGCGGCCCCGACCTGTTGGCGGGCGATGCGCTCGAAACTGGTGAGCAGATCGTCCAGGGAGTCGATCTCGGCGAGCGGGGGTAAGTCTGCGGCCAGAGATTCGCCGGAGACGGGATCGCGCCCTTGATCGAGGGCGGCCAGCAGCCAGCGGGGCATGACGTGCCAGTGCTCGCCGCCGGTGATGTTTTCCCTGCCGGGGAAGTTGATTCGGTTACAGGCGGTGAGGGCGTAGTCGCGGGCGTCCGCAAGAGGGACCTGCGGATAGTGCTCTGCCAGGATGTCGAGGATGGCGCGATCGTTCCAGAACTGGACCTGGGGGGCGCTGGTTTCGATCGCCCGGGCGCACGCCTCTTTGAAGGGGAGGGGGCTGTCGGGATCGATGCGCACGTTTATTTCGGGTTGAGGCACGTCCGCCAGGGTGATTGCTTCGAGTACCCGATAGCTCAGCGCGTTGATTCCCTCTTCGCCGTCCGGGGTGACGCCACCGATGATCGCGTACTGGTTGGAGGCGTGGCAGGGAGTCGGCTTGGTCTGATAGTTGTCGGTGGCGGTGCCGGTGATCTCCTTGCTCTTGACGAAGAGGTGAGCCAGGTAGAGGCTGGCCCGATCCGGGGTGAGAGATCCATCGGCTATGCCACGCTCGTAGAACGGGAGAAGATACTGGTCGATGCGGCCGTAGGCGAAGTCGCGCGAGCCGATGACGCAGCTGGTGACGAATTGGATCAGCCATACAGCCTGGAGAGCGTTCAGGAGGTCGGTGGCCGGTCCGGCCGGGGCCTGCTCCATCCCGGCTGCGAGGCGCAGCAGGTGTTCCCGTTCGGATTCATCCGCGTCGAGGGCGGCGTTCCGAGCAGCGGCAGCGTAGCGACGGGAGAAGCGGATCACGGCGGCGCAGCAGCGCTCGACGTTGTTGGCGAAGATACGACTCAGGCGATCGCCGTTCGTTTCAGCATGCTGTCGGGCTCGTTTGGCTACTGCTTCCAATCCTTCGTTCAGCAGGGTGGGCCAGTCTAACGTGGTGTGTCCGGGAGAGCTGAAGAAGGGCAAGCGCTGGTGCGGGTCGCCGTTTTGCTCCCACGCTCCTTCGACCATGCGGCCGAGGAAGACATCCTCCGCTTCGATTGGAGTGGAGAGACGGTCCAGCAGCTGTTCGAGGGTGTAGGTGTAGCGGAATTCGGGAGGAACGCGGTCGGCCTGGAGGGCGACCGCGGCCATGATTTCCTGGCGCTCGATGAAGCAGTGTTCGTTGCTGGCGGCCATGATTTTTTGACGCAGCGGTTCGAGGCGGCTGTGCAGGAAATCGGTGGCGGGAGCGGGTGTGGACATGGCTCGTCTTCCGGAAGATGGTTGTTCGGCGGATGCAAAAAAAAGGGGGTCGGATTCTTTACGTGAATTTGCCGTTCTTCAGAGGGTCTGGAAGAGCGGGACGCCGGATTTCGGCGTGAGGACTATAACGAAGATAAGTGGCTCCCGCCGCTGCGGGCAATCGATGCAGGAGAAGCAAATTGGAGGGGAAAGAGAAAACCCCGCAGGAATGACTCCGGCGGGGCTGCCCTCATGTGAGTATCGGGCTACTTCTACAAATACCACATCTGGATTATTCTGGAGGTGATGCGAAGGGCGCGCTGTAGCATTTTTCGTCTCCTGTTCGTCCGCTTGAGATTTTCGCGTATGCTGTCTATAGTTCAAAACTGAAGGGGAGGGTGACCCAGGTTCTGACGGCGAGGGTGCCCTGCATAGCGGGGTAGAATTCCCACTTCTGCGCCGCTTTTTCGACCGCCTTTTTGAAGATCGATTGCCCCTCCACGCTGGCGACGCGGACGACCTTGCCGTTCCGGTCGACGAGGACGCGGGCGTAGACCATGCCCTGGACGCGGGCCTGGCGGGCGAAGGCGGGATACTTCGGGGCGACTGCCAGGCGAATTTTCGGAGAGACTTCCGGGACGGTCACGGCGGCGATGGTTGCCTGTTTGCTTCTGGGCAGGATATTTTCATCTCGGTCGGCGCCGGGCACGGCCGCTACCTGGATCGGAGCGGGAGATTCCAGGGCTATCGGTTTTTTCGTCAGCGGCTGAACCAGGGTCGCGATGATCTCCTGCTTGTCCACGGGCAGTGTCTTCGCTTCGGGTGTCGTGGCAAAGGTGAAGAGGGGGGCTGTCGAGATGGAGGGGATAGAGATCGACAACTCGGATTCCGTCCGAACCTGCAATTCGGATTCCGCCCGGACCTGCAGGGCGGCGCCGGCGATCAGGGCCGAACACAGCAACGAGGTAAAGGCGCGGCGGGAAACCATCTCTCTGACTCCTGTTTACATGGGGTGCATTGGCGGGTTGTTGTAAAGGGTAACGCAAGGGGTGTGCCACGGTGGTCCGGGGATGATTTTATTTTTCTAAGTTATTATAAAATAAAGAGAAATAAATCTGTCTTTGCGCGGATATTAAATGGGGATAGGGGAGTGGGTGTACCAGGTGTTAACGCAGGTGCTACGATTCGGTACATTCTGTTAAAAATGGGTACGAGGCGGAAGGGATGAGTAAGGTTGCGGTAGACGAAGGGGAAAATTGTATATTGGTGCTTAAGGAAGGGGGAAAATGCGAATGCTGTACGCGGTGAGGTCGTGGTCGATGGGAATGCTGATCGGGCTCCTGCTGGCGTGCATTGGGACTGCGGAAGCGTGGGAATTCGCCAGCCCCCATCGGGATGAGCTGGAGAGGCACAGAGATGCCCCGACGCTCGCCGAACTGATCGGAGACGGTCGGCGGTCGGCGGTGCCGCTGCAGAAGCGAGCGATGGAGAGGGAACTGGCGGCCACGGTCTTCGGGTATCTGCCGTACTGGATCGACCGGGATGATTTCGCGCGGCTGGACTACGATCTACTCTCCCATATCAGCGTTTTTTCCGTAGAAGTGAACGCGAATGGGACGCTGGGGAACGATCACGACTGGCCCTGGACGGCGTTGATCGACAGCGCCCACGCCCATGGGGTAAAGGTGATTTTGACGGCGACTCTGTTCGGCAACGAGGGGGTGCTGAGGCTGTTGGGGAGCGAGGAGCACCGGGAGACTTTCAAGCGGGAAATACGGGACAAACTGCTGGAGGGGAACGCCGATGGCGTGAACATCGACTTCGAGGGAAGCGGATCAAATGGCTGGCCCCGTTTGATCAACGGCTTTTTGGCGGATTTGACCGACTATCTGCACCGGGAGATTCCCGGCTGCGAGGTGAGTTTTGCCGGTCCGGCGGTCGACTGGAGTCGGCGCTACGATTTTCCCGGGCTGGCGGCCAGCTGCGACTACATTTTTATCATGGGCTACGCTTTTGCCGGCAGCTGGAGTCAGGAGAGCGGTCCGAACGCGCCGCTGCTGGGCGGCGGTCGGAACATCACCACCACGGTGACCGGCGACTACGGCGCGGTGGCTCGGAAGAGTCCCGAAAAGCTGATTTTAGGGGTGCCCTACTACGGCAACCACTGGCAGACGGTTTCGTCGGCAAGGGGCGCTGGCACCACGAGGTTCATGAGGTCCCTCTTTTTTTCGGCGACCCAGGCCGGGGCCGAACAACACGGGGAGATCTGGGACGGGGAGTCGCAGACGCCGTGGTATCGCTATCAGAGAAGGGATGTCTGGAATCAGGTGTGGTACGACAATGCCACCAGTCTGGGATTCAAATACGATCTGGCACTGAAACACGGCTACGGCGGAGTGGGTATGTGGGCGCTGGGATACGACGGGGATCGGCGAGAGCTGTGGGACCTGCTTGAGGAAAAGATCGGGAGGAGGGAGGCGGCCGACGATCTCGTGTCAGCTGTAGAGTTGTTGGAGCCTGCGGGTCCGGTCGCCTTTCAGCTCTTCCAGAACTACCCGAACCCGTTTGCCGGTGAGACCCGCATCGACTACGAAATTCCGGGAGCGGGGAGGGTGGATATCGGACTGTTCGACGTTCTGGGACGGAGGATCGGGGGAGGGAATGTGGAGCACGATGGGGCGGGGCGGTTCCAGTGGCGCTGGGATGGATTGAGCGAGGATGGAGAGCGGATGAGTACAGGGCTGTATTCTTTTCGGGTCCGATTTGAAGATGTCGAAGGCGGGGTGATGGAACGGGTGGGACGAATGGTACTTATGCGATGACGAAAGGACGATAGAATGGAACTGGACATACGCCATCCCGAACCAGGGCAGCAGCTATCTTTGAGAGAGCTGGACCTGCGCGGAGGATTGACGGTGGAAGCGTGGGGAGAGTGTGGGGAGTCGCGCGCCGAAGCGATGCAACTGTTAGTATCGCAGTGGGGACTGCAGCCGACTATGGAAAGATTCGACACTTACGATGCCGGGGAGACGGACGGGCTGACGACTCGGGGTTTTTTCGGGTCGGTGTTCGACGGTCGATATGTCTATTTTGTGCCCCAGCACGACAGTGAGCAGCGACACGGCAAGGTGCTGCGGTTTGACACGCACGGGGAATTTGGAGATGCGGTGAGTTGGGAGGCATACGATGCCAGTACGATTTCGGAGTTGGATACCAGGGGGTATTACGGGGCGATTTTCGACGGGCATCACGTGTACTTCGTGCCGCGCACCGACGGGGAGCGGTTCCACACCCGCCTGCTGCGCTACGATGTGGGGAGGGAATTCAAGGATGCGGGCAGTTGGGAGGCGTTTGATGTGGGGTATCCGATTTCCTATCAAGGGGGGGCGTTCGACGGCCGCTTTATCTACTTCGCACCGGGGTACGAGCAGGATGCGGGAGAGACGGGGAAGGTGCTCCGCTTTGACACGCAGGGAGGGTTCGACGATCCGGGGAGCTATGCGCTGTACGACGCAGGGGAGACGGAGAGGCTGCGGGCGCGATGCTACGACGGGGCTGTATGCGACGGTCGGCACGTGTATTTCGCGCCGTTGGCGGAGGGGGGGATCGGATTGCGCTACGATGTGAACGGGGAGTTTTCCGCGGCCTCGAGTTGGGAGGCGTGCGATGGGAGTGCGCACGGTCTGGATACGTGCGTTGGGGCTGTATTCGACGGTCGATACGTATACTACGTCCCATACGCCCGGAGCACGGTGGTGCGCTTCGACACGGAGAAGGAGTTTGCGGATCCGTTCGGTTGGGAGGGGTACGACGCAGCCGGCACTTCGGGGCTGAACTCGGTGGGCTACGACGGGGCTGCGTTCGACGGTCGTTTCGTGTATTTCATTCCGTTTTGGGAGGGGGGGGAGGCATCGCGGGGATTCCACGCGCGGGTGCTGCGTTTTGATACCCAGGGGGCATTCGACGATCCGGGGAGTTGGCAGGCCGCGGATGGAGCGCCGAATCCGGGAGGGTTCAACGGGGGAGCATTCGACGGTCGTTTCGTGTATTTCACGCCCTGGCGTCTTGGCGTTGGGCCGGATGGGGATATTCTCACCCACGGGCAGGTCATGCGCTACGACACGGCTGCTCCGGGATCCGCTTTTGCGTTGAAATACATGGACTGTGGACACAATGGCGGTTTGTGCGGGGCGCTGCCGGGGCCGAGTTTTGCGGTAAACACGCCCACCGGCATCGTCAGTGCTCAGGCCAACAGGAATCCGGGAGAGGGGTGGCACCATCTGGTCGGCACCTATGACGGGAAGGAGCTCAGGCTGTATGTGGACGGAGAGCTGGCCGGCCGGAGTCCGGGTAAGGGGCCGATGGAGACGAGCGCTGCTGGCGCGGTAGTGGGTCGATTGGCGGCAGGAGGGGGGCCGTTTCTGGGCAGCCTGGAGGGGGTGCGGATAGCCGCCGCCGTCCGCTCTGCTGAGTGGGTGCGGACGGCGTATGAAGCGCTGAAGGAAGGCTGAGTGGAGCCGGAGTGGGCGCTATGAAACCTGGGAGAGCGTGTTGAAGATCGTCCTGCGGTCCGCCGAAGAGAGGGACTGGACGTCGATGGGACGGGCCTGAGACGGGCGGGTGCAAAAGCCGCCGGTGATCAAATCGCCGGTCGTTTTTTTCAGGAAAAATACGGTCTTGTTCTCAAAGTGGGGGTGATCGCCATACAGGCAACCGCCGTAGCGATGGAGGGCTACCTGGGGAAACTCGCTGCTCATCGTCGTCCTTTCGTGGGATGGGGAGTGCAAAGATTCCGGAGATACCGGTCTAAGTCACTGGGAGACATAGAGTATCGACTATGGAACGAACATTGTCAATGATTTTTTTTGTCGAATATGCAGAAAGGAATGAGATGAGCGGTAACTACGCGGCCGATTTTATGTTTCACGCCATGGCAGAGGTGGGGAATCTGAAGGGATTGCAGGGGTTGCTGGAGCGGATGGACGACGAGCGTCGGAGGGAGACACTGTCGAGACGAGATGAGCGGGGATTTTCGGTTCTGCACAGGGCGGCGGAGATGGGGCATGCGGAGGTGGTGGGTTATCTGATCGAGATGGGGGCAGATCCGCAGGAGGAGGTGGAGGGAGAGGAGCCGGAGGCGTGGACCGGGCTGCACCTGGCCGCCTTCGGTGATCATCCGGCGGTGGTCGAATGCCTGGTCGAGGCGGGGGTAGAGGTCGATGTCGAGGATGCGGATGGGATGACGCCTCTGGTGATCGCCACCGGCCGAGGCAGCCTGGCCGCCTTCAAAGCTCTGGTCGATGGGGGCGCGACGGTGGGTGTGCGGGACGGGGACGGGTTTACGCCGCTGCACCACGCGTCGTACAATGGCCTTATGGAGATGGTTGAAACCCTCCTGGAGCGGGGAGCCGATGTGAACGCCGCGGCGGAGGATGGGAGCAGGCCGCTGGACTGGGCCAGGCAGGGAGGAGAGAAGAAGGTAGCGGAACTACTGGAGAAGCGGGGTGGAGGGGTGGGGACTTCAGTTCCGCCGGCGCCAGAGTAGCCAGCCGGAGAGGATGAGCAAGATCAGGTCGAACAACAGCAGGCTGCGGCGCAGGGGGGAGAGGTGGGGTTCGAGGGTGATTCGATGATCGCCCGCTTCCAGGGGCAGGGCGATGTAGTGGCCGGCGGTCTTCCACGGGATTATCTGGCGACCGTCCACTTCCACCCGCAGGTGCGGATACCAGGCGTAGGCCAGGCGGGCGAAGCCGGGGGCGGAGAGGCGCAGCTGCAGTTCCACGTGCTGTAGCCGGACGCGGTGGGCGAGCAGATCGACGGTCGGAGTTATTTCCAGGTTTTTTTCCGTTTCATCTTCCAATAACCAGATACGCTCGCAGGAGCGGCGCGGTAGATCGACGCCGGTGTGGCGGATGAGCCAGGCAGTCCGTTCTTTCGGGAGCAGGCTGTCGGTGGGGAAGGGAGAGATGCGGGAGGAGACCAGCACCGGGCTGTGCTCGAACCCCTGCTGGTTGAAATGGAAGGTGTGCTCCTTGTTGATCAACAGGTGCCTGGCGTTGAGCAGGGCGAGGGCGTCGGAGACGAGATCGGCTTCGGGATGATCGGCCAGATCGCGGGGATCGTCCAGATTTTCCAGGACCTGGTTCAGGCGTTGTTCGACCGGGCGGTTGAAGGCGAAGGCGGCGCGCACGGCGCCAGGATGGTAAGACTGGAAGGTGGGCAGGTTGCGGAGGTGGGCGGCGGACAGGGCGAGGGCGGGATGCACCTGGCCGGTGGAGGTGAAGATGCGAAAGTCGGGGAGTCCTCGCCGATCAGATGTCTGGTCGGCGAGGAAATCCAGCGCCTTGCCGCTGGTCAGGCCATCGATCTGTCCGCCCGTGCTGTAGAGGTGCTGAAAGGTGGTGGGGCCGAGGTCGATGGCGAGGAGGGCGATCAGGTAGAGCAGAAGCTGGTGGCGGGATAGTGAAAATCGACGGATCAGCAGGGCGACGCCCGCGCCGGTAAGCAGGGAGAGGAAGAAGACGGCGAAGAGCAGATAGCGCGAGGCGTTGAGGGCGGTTATTACCGGCAGGGCCTGGAGGAGGGGAGCGCGGTAGCAGAGAGCTATCAATAGGACGAGGCCCAGACAGACGGCGCCGGGCAGGCGAGGAGCTATGCGGTCGGGGGCGCACAGGCCGAAGAGAGCGAGGAGGATCAGGGAAAGGCCCAGGTAACCGCCGTGCCAGCTACTGCCCACCGGGTTGGAGAAGAGGGGGAAGTGGTAGTTGGACCAGAGGAGGAGCTGGCGCCAGTCCGGGTCTGGAATGGCGGTCAGACTGATACCCGAGTGTAAGCCGGTGGCGGCGCGCTCCAGCCACATCGGCAAAGTCAGGAAGGCGCCCAGGGCGATGCCGGTGATAAGGAGTCCCAGGAAAGCGGGAAGCAGATCAGCGCGGCGGAGGGAGAGGAGCCGCAGGAGGGCGTAGAGACTCAGTAGCCCGGTTGCCCAGAAGGCGTAGCCGGGGTGGGTGAAGGCGAGCAGGGCCAGGCCGATGCCCCCGCCGATGATGGCATTCAGGCGATGTGCGGGCCAGCGGGTCCGTTCGAAGAAGTAGAAGGGCCAGGGGAGCAGGGCGTAGAACAGAGAGAGGGGCAGACGGCCCATGATCAGCACCTGCTGCGCGTGCCAGAAGCAGAGGAGGTAGGCCAGTCCGGCGAACAGAGCGGCCGCGCGCGATTTACAGGCGACGCGGGCAAAGCGGTAGATGCCGATGCCCGAAAGCACGTGGGCGGCAAACAGCACCAGCTTGAGCGAGAGAAATAGGTCGCGGCTGAGGAGATTTACGAGCCCTATCAGGCAGGGGAAGAGGAAGCCGTAGAACTGCAGGTAGGGGGTGCCGCTGCCCATCATATTGGACCAGATCGGCCACTCTCCCCGGGCCAGGGAACTGGAGGCCAGGTGGGCGTAGGTGATGTGTGAGGGGGCATCGCCGGCCCAGCAGGCCTGTCCGGGGGCGAGGTAGAAGCGGGCGATCACCAGGCCGCTGAGGGTGAGAGCCCAGAGGCTGCGGGTTTCGCTGGCCAGGATGTGGGCGAGTAGGTCGGAAAGGCTGCGGCGACGCCATTCAAGGATGGACAGCGTCAGGGAGATGAGGCTGATGAGGATCAACAGCAGACAGTCCATCCAGCCGAAGGATACGCCGGCGCGGTCGAGGTAGGACCAGAATTCGGCGAAGGAGTGGTAGCGGCCGGGTGGAGTCATGGGGGCCAGGGCCGCCAGGGAGGAGAACTGGAAGAGATAGAGGAGGGCGGCCAGGAGGCCCAGGAGGGCGAGGGCGTCGCGGGGATAGGGGACTTGGGTCTGTTATTTTTCAAAGGGAAGATCAGAGCGCAACATTTTTAGTAGATTCGCTGAGTGAGGATCTTTTCGGGGATTATCGGAGGTGATCTTGGATACCCGGGAATTCCGTATCTACTCCTTTCGGTACGGGACTTCTACGTCGGAAAGCATGGGGAAATGCTTTTGATTAAGCGTGATCAGACAGGCTGCGCAGCGAATTGCGCTGGCAGCGATGAGCGCATCCGCCAGCCCTACCCCGTGGCTCCTGAAATACTGGTTCCTGAATAATCCCCCCTGACGCGCAGTGGGAAAATCGATCTCCGCTATTTCAAAACTGGCGATGAAATCCGCGAGTTGAGTCTCCTCTGCTTCCCCCTTTACCCCTGCGTACAATTCGGCCACGCTAACGGCAGATATGAGAAGGCGCTCCTGCGCCTCTGCGAAGTAGCGAACGGCTGGGTCGCTCCCTCTCAAGTAATCGATCAATACATCGGTATCCAATAATTGAGGCTTGCTCATAATCAAATTCGGTCCCACTCGCGGCGGACGGCCAAGTCGGGGAGATCCGTGCGATCTTTCCACATCCCTTTTGCCTGCTGCCTCAAGCGGGTCTGGCTGTCGATCTGGTATTTTTCGATCATCTGGTCGATCGCTTCTCTGATCAATTCGCTTTGTTTCCTGCCGGTGCTAACAGCCATCGACTTGAGAGCCTGGCGTTCGTCTTCGGTGAGATATATTTGTGTGCGTACCAACGCAAATTCTCCTCAGATTAGATGTATACATCTAATGTATACATCTAATCTTTTGCGTCAATCGAGGTGCTGTGACTGAGGCCATAGCGCACGTCGGCACCAGCCCGGGCGGTCAGGTCGGCGTCCTGTGAACTGTCCAGATAGAGGATGGAGCGACCCACGGCATAGGGCAAGACTTCCAGGGCGCGCGCCGGAGATATGCCTTCGATGCCCACGAGGTGACCAGGTAGCTATTTCCACCATACCTGCACTGGCCGCTATACCAGCCTGCAGGCGTATGCCTGGAACTTTTGGTCATCGGTGATTATGGGGTATTTATTGGCTATGCTCTGGGCAATCAGCATCCGGTCGAAAGGGTCCCGGTGGTGAAAGGGCAGGTCCTTCAAAAGCAGGGCATCTTCACTGCGAAAATCAAGAGATTCGAAACCGCACTTCTCGACCATCTCCATGGGATCAAAGCGAACATCCAGCTTGCCGATGGATGCCTTGATCATTACCTCTGCAATGCTGATCGAGCTGACATAGACGATATTGGCCTGCATTTCAATCTCGGCAAGCTTGTCTTTGGGGATTCGCTTTGGGGCGGATAGAGCCCAGAGAAAGATGTGGGTGTCAATGATGAGTTTCATTGCGAGTCTCCGTAGAACATTTCATTGATCTCTTGGTCCTCCCCGAGGAAATCATCGGGAACGGAAAACTCTCCAGCCAGGATTCCGAGCTTGCGTTTTCCCTTAGGTTTGTGGATGACCAGATCCACCAGAGGCAAGTTGTTTTTGGCAATGACCACCTCTTCGCCGTGATAAACCATATCAATTAGCTTCGACAGGTTGGTTTTAGCATCCGATACGTTCACAATCATGACTCCAACTTTCTCCAAAAAAATGGTCGTTCAATTTGCCAGAAAAGTGATAGGTCTATTATACTATAGTTGGTCTACTTGGTCAACTAACAAAGAAGAAGGGAATCCGGTTAGAGATTACTCGCTTTGGAGCGGACGGGCTTTTTCAGAATTCAATTGAAATTTTGATTGACAAATTTCGGATTATTGGGTCATTGTGAGTGATCATCGAGAAAAAATCTGATGAAATCACGTTGATCGGATTACAAGGGGAAGAGATATGGATGGAACTAAGCGATACCTGGACGAGATGACCGGCCACGGCCCTTTTCGCGTGCGGGAAGAGGGGAAGCGGCCGAATATTCTGCTGATCAGCGCGGATATGGTGCCGGTGGAGTTTTATCTGCCAGGCGCGGCGGGGATGAATACGCCCAATCTGCAGGCGCTGCGGGATAGGCATCTCTACTTTGCGAATGCCTACTGCACCTCGCCGCTGTGCGCGCCGTCGCGGGCGGCATATCTATCGGGGCGGCACTCCTATATCACGACCAACAGCGAGCGGGCGCACGATGGGCACGAGGTGCATCTGCGGGACGACGATGTGCTTTTTCCGGAGTATCTGAAGGCGGTGGGGTATCATGCGCGACACGTGGGGAAGTCGCACGTGGGGACGCACAAGTTTACCGATATCTTCAGCGAGAACGACGCGCCGTGGAATCGGTGGTCGCCGCCGTGGTTCGACGACGATGCGTATGTCCGATTTTTGCAGGAGAAGGGGCTCGGGCGGATTTCGTTCGAGAGGGAGATCATCGGCCGGGGGCTTACGGGCGAGGGGAAGGGGAATAGCTATGGAGGGTGGGTTGCGGAGCAGGGTGGGAAGGGGTTTCCGAAGGAGGCGACCTATCCGGCCTTTCTGGTGGAGCGGACGATCGAGGCATTCGAGGCGCGGTCGGATGAGGAACAGCCGTTCTACATGCAGCTGGATTTCTTCGGACCACACCAGCCGTTTGCCATTCCGGCCGGGATGGAGGAGCGGGAGCGGGAGATCCGGGCGGAGATGGAGCTGCCGGAGTCGTATCGGGAGCTGGCGGAGAACGGATTTGCGCCGCCGGGGGTGGAGTCGCGGGTGTATCAGATTTATCGGAAGAACTGGGGGTTGCAGGATCCGGAGACGGTGGTGGATTATCGGGTGGCGAACCAGCTGCAGTTCGAGTTGATCGACGAGATGATCGGGCGACTGTTTGCGTATCTGAAGGAACAGGGGTTGTACGAGGAGATCTGGATCTTTTTTATCGCCGATCATGGGGAGATGAACGGGGAGCGCGGCCTGGTGGACAAGGGGGCGTATCTGAATCCCCGGGTGATTCGGGTGCCGCTGATGGTGAAACCGGCCGAGGGGAGCGAATGGGCGGATGTGCGGAAGAGTGTGGAGCAGCCGGTCTCGCTGCTGGATCTGGCGCCGACGATGCTCGATATCGCGGGAATTTCAACGGAGGCGCGGCTGGACGGGGTGAGTCTGCTGGAGGCGGCGCGAGGGGAGAAGCGGCCGGAGGAGCAGCCGATCTTTTTCGAGGTCTGGAGCCACGTCATTCCGAATCCGTGTATCGGCACGGTGTTCACTGCTGCGGATGGAAGGGATTACATGTTCAGCTTCAACGCGACGGACGAGGTGGACGAACTCTATGCGTTGGGAGATGAAGGGCGCTTGGTAAATCTATGGGACGACAAGGAGAGTGTGACGATTCTGGATGAGGCGGTGGCCAGGCTACATGCACGATTGGCGCGGGACGAGCGGTGGAAGAGCTACCGGGGGTTTTTGGAGCTGACTTATCCGGAGAAGCTGGCTGCTTCGGGTGATCGACAGCTGTTCTTCTGAGAGTTCAGACGAACTTCTCGCGCTGCTGCAGGCGGAGCAGGCCCATAAGGGTGGTCAGGATCGAGCCGACCAGCAGGTAGACGCGGTTGTAGAAGGTCGTCTCTCCCCAGGTCAGGGCGGTCAGCTGATCGATCTGGATAAAAGGGTTGTGGTAGAGATTCCAGGCGCTGTCGCGGAGCGGCTCGGCGAGGATCAGGAAGAACAGGGAGAGGACGACCAGAACCACAGCGGAAGCATTGCCGCTGCGGGTGAGGCTGGCAAGGGCGAAGGCGAGGCTGCTGAGGAAGAGGATGGGAAAGAGGAGGTGGAAGACCATCCGCCAGAGGGGGAAATCGGCCATGGCGTACTGGCAGAAGAGGGCCAGTAAGAACAATAACAGAGCTACTACCAGTTGTTGGACGAGGTGGCGGACCAGCCAGACTTTGTAGCGGTAGTCGGGGATGCCGAAGAGGGTTTCGAGCATGCCGGCATCGGCGTCGGCCTGGACGGCGTAGGAGGAGGGATAGAAGACGAGCAGCACGCCCGGGGCAAGCAGGAAGAAGTAGATGTCTGCCGGGCCAGGGGGGAGTTCGACGTTGAAGGCGTGGACGACCACCGAGATCATGAAGACGAGAATGGCCAGCAGCAGAAAATAGATAAACTTGCCGGCGAAGACGTTGCCGGCGTTGTAGCGGATGAAGGGGATCATGCTGCGCAGACGGTGCGACATACGGCTCAATTCCTCCCTTCGACCAGCCAGAGGTAGGAGTCTTCCAGCGTGGGGGTGACCTGCTCCGCGTCGGGTAGAGGGGATTCCTCGGCGAGGATGCGGACCCGGATAGACTCTTCGTCGCGGGCGTGGTGGACGATGCGGGCAGTAGTGCGCAACTGCTCGAACTGCGCCAGGGAGACGCGCGCCTGCCAGACCGCGCCGCGGGTGAGTTCCACCAGGTCACCGGGGGTACCGTGGAACTGGACGCGGCCATCGGAGAGGACGGCCAGGCGGTTGCAGGAGCTGGAGATGTCTTCGATGATGTGGGTGGAGAAGATGACCACCCGGTCGCGGGCCAACTCGGCCAGTAGATTGCGGAAGCGGATGCGCTCGCGCGGGTCGAGACCGGCGGTCGGCTCGTCGACGACCAGGATGCGCGGCAGGTGTAACAGGGTCTGGGCGATGCCGACCCGCTGTTTCATGCCCCCCGAAAAGCCGCCGATCTTGCGGTCGGCATTTTCCTCCAGATGCACGGCGCGCAGGGCGGAATCGACGGTGCGTTGCCGCTCGTCCGTATCCCACTTTCCCTTGAGCATTGCCTGGTAGTCCAGGAACTGGCGGGCGGTCATCCCCTCGTAGGTGCCGAACTCCTGCGGCAGGTAGCCGATCAGGGCCTGCAACTCTTCGCGGTTTTCCCGCAAATTCAGATCGTTGATGGTGACGGTGCCCCGGCTTTCCTCCAGGATGCCGCAGATGACGCGCATGAGCGTGGTCTTGCCGGCGCCGTTGGGGCCTATCAGACCGAACATGCCGTTCTCGATCTCCAGGGAGACCTGGTTCAGGGCGGTGAAGGGGCTCTTCTTTTTGCCGAGGAAGGGGATGGCGCCGACCAGGCGGTAGAACGTCTTGCGGGAGCGACGCAGGCGACCGGTGAGGCGATTTACGTCGATGCGCTCGCGGTGGAGTTTTTGCGCACCCAGGTGGACGGCGATGGCCAGATACCAGAGCAGGCCGACGATGACCACCAGAGCGGGTTTGTCGACCCAGCGGTCGTGATACCAGAGGAGATGAGGCAGGGGCAGCAGCCAGTAGAGGAGGAGGTGGAGCCAGCGACCCAGGCGGGGCAGCAGGGGGATCAGATGGAGATGGACCAGGCGCAGCAGGAAGAGACAGAAGCCGATGGAGAACAGCAGGGCGTAGAAGGCGGAGCCCAGGTAGATGTAGGCGAAATAGCCGTGGAAGGCGAGCAGGGGGAGTTGCCAGGCGAGGGCGGCCAGGCGGTCCCATCCAATGCGTGTTGAGGAGTCGGCGAGGTGCGACTGCTGGCGCTCCCAGCGACCCCACTGGCGGGTGAAGCGGGAGCGGTCGTCGTAGACCTTGACCAGGTTGCGGATGGAGATGCGGATGGGCGCGCCGGCCGGGATGAGTTCTGCCTGGCTGCGGCGGAGGCTGGAGCGCACGAAGTAGGTGAGGGCGGGGACCAGGGCGAGCAGGGCGGTGCCGTCGGCGAACTGCCAGAAGGTGGAGTCGATTCCGGTGTGGATCAGATAAAAACCGGCGGCGAGGGCGGCCAGCTGCAGCATTTTGAGCGGCCAGGAGAGGGAGCGCGCCCAGTCCAGGGAGCGGGCCAGACCGAAGTAGGCGGTGGGGACCAGCAGCAGGGTGAAGAGGGTGCCGGCGATCAGGCCGCCGATGACGGTGATGGCGAAGGGGGCGCCGATGCGGGCGACGTATTCCACCTGCCCCATGGCCAGGGGGAACATGGCCAGCGCGGTGCTGAGGACGGTGATCAGGATCGGGCGGACGCGGACCTGGCCGGCGGTCAGCAGGGCGCGGCCCAGCGGAGCGCCGCGCCGCTGCAGCAGGCGGGCGTAGTCGATGAGCATGATGCCGTTATTGACGACGACGCCGAGGAGGATGAGAAAGCCGACCATGGCGTTGGCGTTGAAGATCGAGTTGCCGGTGAGGATCAGTCCCCAAAAGGCTCCGATGGTGGCCAGCGGCAGGGTGATCATCATTGCCAGGGGGGCGATGAGAGACTCGAAGACCGAGGCCAGGATCATGTAGATGAGGAGAATGGAGGCGCCGATGAGGAAGTAGAACTCGCTCAGGTCGGTCTCGTCGTGGATCGCCTCGATGGCGACTCCGGCGGGGAGGTTGAGGCCGGCGGTCAGCGCGTCGATGGCGGCGCGTGTCTCGTCGAGGAGCTGGCTGGAGTTTTGCACCTCGTCGTCGAACTGATAGGTCAGCTCGATCTCCTTTTCCTGGTTGATGCGGGTGATCTGGCCATAGCCGCGAGCGTAGGAGAGGTCGGCCAACTGCAGGAGAGGGACGGCGCCGCCGCCGGTGGTGGTGACCTGGAGCTGGCGGAGGTCGTCGACGCGGCGTTTTTCTTCTTGCTCGGTCGATTTGAGCAGGATATCGATCTCCTCACCGTCGCTCTTGAGTCGGACTCCGGAGGAATACTGGGGCCGGAAGCTGTTGAGCGCGGCGCCGATGGAGGTGGCGGGAACGCCGAAGTGGGAGAGGGCGGGCCGGTCGAAGGTCAGGTCGATAGAGGGCTGGCGGTTGCCCATCTGCAGCCGGGGGTGCCGCACGCCGGGCAGGCGCTCGAGGTTGTAGCGGACGTCGTCGGCGATTATCTGCAGGAGTTCCAGGTCGTTACCTCTGAGGACGATGCGCTCTTGGGTGGTGCCGATGCCGAGAAGGCGCTGAAAGGCGCGGCCCATTCCCTGGTTGCCGCCGCCACCGGAGCGGAAACGGGCGTCGGTGCGCGGCTGCTCGGAGGAAAACCGGACGCGCGGGAAGCTCCGCGAGAGGCGGTCGCGCACCTCCTTCCTGACGCCGGAGAGGTCGCGCCTCTCGATCTCCTGAAAATCTTCGACGAGGCGAAAGGTGAAGTGGAGGTAGTCGGTCTGGATTTCGACGCGTCGCTCCTCCAACTCTTCCAGGTCGGCCAGGCGCTCATCCATCTGTGCGGCCTGCTCATCGGCCAGCTCCAGGGTCGTGCCGGAAGGGAGGTTGGCGTAGAGGTCGAAGCTGTCGAGTTCCACTTCTTCGGGGAGGTCGATGCTGACTACCAGGCAGAGGAGGATACTGACAAAAAAGGATACTACGGAGAGGCCGAGGGTGCGCGCCGGGAAGCGGAGACAGGATTTGAGCAGCAGAGCGTAGATCTGCACCAGCCGGTTGCGCTGGGAGACGATGTTGAAGGAGGGGATGGCGTCAGTGGAGCGACGCGAGAACAGGCGAAAGGCGAAGATCGGGATGAGCAGGAAGGCGACGACCAGGGAGACCAGCAGGGTGGAGATGATGGAGATGCCGACGTGGCGGCCCAGGATGCGGACCAGGAAGTTGGTGGAAAAGAGAAAGGGCAAAAAGACGCAGATGGTGGTGAGGGTGGCGGCGCCGACGGCGCGCCAGACCTCGCCGACGCCGGCGACCACGGCGTCGGCGGGTTTGCGATGGCGGCTGAACTGCCGGTAGATGCTCTCGAGGACGACGATGCTGTTGTCGAGGAGCATGCCGATGGCCACGGCGATGCCGACCAGGGAGAGGGTGTTGAGGCTGATATCGAGAGCGTAGAAAAAGTTGAGGGCGATCAGCACCGAGATGGGGATGGAGAGGGCGACGACGGCGACCAGGGCCAGGTGACGGAGGAAGGCCCAGAGGACACCGACAGCCAGCAGGCCGCCGATCAGGGCCAGGGATTCGATACTGCCGATGTTTTCCTCGATCGGCTCGGCCGCGTCATTGACGATGGCCAGCTCTACGCCCTGGGAGGTCAGGGCTTTGTTGATCCGGTTGATCTCCGCGCGCGTGGTGCGGGAGAGGTCGAGGAGATTGGCCTGGCGGTCGCGGACCAGGGAGATGGTGATCGCCTCCATGCCGTCGATGCGGGCGATGGTCTCGCGTTCGGCGCCGCCGTCGCGGATGGTGGCGATCTGCTCCAGGCGGAGCGGGCCCTCCGGTTTGACGACGGTCTGGCCGATCGATGCGAGCGAGGTGTAGTCGGCGGCCAGGTTGACGAACTGCTCGCGCCCACCGTCGGCTATCTGGCCGAGGAAGCGGCGGGGGCGGGCGGAGCGGGAGAGGCTGGAGGCGACCTGCGAGAGGTCCAGACCGTGGGCGCGCAGCTGATCCTCGTCGAGGAGGATTTCGACGGAGCGCTTGCGTCCGCCGTACACGGCGACATTGGCGATGCCGTCGACCTGCTCCAGATCGCGGACGACGTGGCGGTCGACGACCTGGCGGATCTGGTCCAGGCCGCCCTTGCCGCGGGCCTGAAGGGTGATGAACTGGTTGGCGAGCTGCTCGGTGTCGATGCGCCAGACCATGGCGTAGAAGCCGTCTCCCAGGCGGGGGCGGATGGCATCGACCCGCTCCTGGAGCTTGAGATAGGCGTATTGTTGATTGCTGCCGGAAGTGTAGTATACGAAGAGGGTGGCCTGGCTCGGCTGGATGTAGGATTCGATCCGCTCAATTTCTTCCAGAGAGGCGATGCCGCTCTCGAGGGGGACGACCGCCTGTTGTTCGATGTAGTGCGGGTCTGCGTCGCTGGCGCTGCCGACCTGGACGACGAGCATGGGCAGCTCGGCAAAGGGGATCAGCTCCACGGCCAGGCGGCTGTAGGAGACGGCGCCCAGCAGACAGCCGCCGATCAGGAACATGCAGACCAGGACCGGTCTTCTGATGAGGAAGGAGATCACGCGGTTTCCTCCGGAAGAGCGACCAGGCGATCGAAGCGGGCAAGCAGGTGATAGAGACAGGGGATGACCATTAGGGTCAATGCGGTGGAGCTGAAGAGGCCGCCGATGACGGCGACGGCCATGGGGGCGCGCAGCTCTGCGCCCTGGCCGAAGCCGATGGCCAGGGGGAGGAGGGCGAGCATGGTGGTGACGCTGGTCATGACGATCGGGCGGATGCGGGTCTGGCCGGCGTCGATGACGGCGGCGGTCAGAGCCACGCCGGCACGGCGGGCCTGGTTGATGCGGTCGACGAGCACGATGGAGTCGTTGACGGCGATGCCGACGAGCACGATGATGCCGATCAGGGACATAACGTTGAAGGGGATGCCGGTCAGCAGCAGGAGTGCGACGGCGCCGACCCCGGCCAGAGGCACGCTCAGCAGGATGACGAAGGGATGCAGCAGAGACTCGAACTGGGCGGCCATGACCATGTATACCAGGATGATGGAGAGGATGAGGGCGAAGCGGAGGTTGGTGAATGCCTCCTGGCGCAGCCGTTCTTCGCCGGCGATGGTCAGTCCGTAGGTTGGGGGCAGGTCGAGATCGGCGAGGGCATTGCCCACCCGGGCGGCGATGCGGTCAAAGGGAAGGTCGGTGGCCAGTTGGGCACCGACGGTGGCGATGCGCATCTGGTTGCGGCGCTCGATGGCGCGCGGGGCTACGGCGGCGACCAGGCGGGCGACTTCTCTCAGCCGCACCCGGTTGCCGTCGCCTGTTTCGAGCAGCACGGCGCGCAGCTCATCCAGGGAGAGGCGGGGATGGCGGAGAAGGATGTCGGCGTACTCCCCTTCGGTGCGGAGCTGGCCGGCAGTGCGGCCGGAGAGCAGGGTTTGGAGCTGGTCGCCGATCGATTGGACGGTTAACTGATAGCGGGAAGCGGCGGCGCGGTCGATGACGATGTCGATTTCGGGTCGGCCGGATCCGAGGGAGGTTTCGACCCCTTCCAACTCCGGAAGTTTCTGCAGACGGGCAGCGACCTGGTTGGCCAGGTCGGTGAGAATTTCCAGATCATCCCCTTTGATTTCGATCTGCAGGGGATCGCCGGTACGGCCGAGGCTGGTCTCCAGAGCGGTCTGCTGCATCAGGAACCGGGCATCGACATCGGGCAGTCCGGCCAGTTGATCGTTGAGGGGCGGGATCAGGGCGGCGGCGGAGAGATTGGTTTCGGGACGGAGCAGCAGGTGGAGCAGGGCGCTGTTTTCGTCGGCCAGCAGGTCTTCGATATCGGCGGTGGCGCCGGCCGGGCCGACGCGGGCGTAGATGTGGTCCAGGTAGGGGGCGAAGTTCTGGGAGAGGAAGCGCTCCAAATTGCGCACGGCTCCTTCGGTGCGCTCCAGGCTGGTCCCCTCGGCGAGGGTGAGTTGAAGGGTGACCTCGCCGGAACTGGTCCGGGGCATGAACTCGCTGCCGACGCGGGGCAGGAGGAGGCCGACGCCGATGAGCAGTAAAAGGGCGATCAGCAGTACTGCGCCCCGACGATGGAGAAGGTGGTCGAGAAGCCGGGCGTAGCGCGGGAAGGAGATGGTGTTCAGATGGGCTCTGGAACCCTCTTTGAGCAGGCGGGAGCAGAGCATGGGGATGACCAGCAGGGCGACGAAGAGGGAGGAGAGCAGGGAGAAGGCGACGGTCCAGGCCTGTTCGCGGAAGAGCTCGCCGGCGGCCCCGTGCAGATAGACGATGGGGAGGAAGACGACGATGGTGGTGAGGGTGGAGCTGGTGATGGCGCCACCGACTTCGGCGGTGCCGCGCACGGCCGCATCGGCGAGGGAATCCCCTCTCTCCAGATGGCGAAAGATGTTTTCGACCACGACGATGGCGTTGTCGACCAGCATGCCGGCGCCCAGGGCGAGACCGCCCAGGGTCATGATGTTGAGAGTGAGGCCGTTGAAATACATGAGGTTAAAGGTGGCCACGATCGATATCGGAATGGCAATGCTGATTACGGCGGTAACCCCCAGGCGACGCAAGAAAACGTAGAGGACGACCACGGCCAGGAGGATGCCGAGCAGACCGGTCTCCTCCACCTCGTTGACGGCGGTTTCGATGAAGCGGGCCTGATCCTGGATGATTTCGATCTCGTAGCCGGGCAGGCTGCGGCGCAGGATGTCGAGTTGCTCGTGGATGCTGGCTGCGGCGTCGATGGTGTTGAAGCGAGCTTCTTTGTAGATCTCGAGGCCGATGCAGCGGCGGCCGTCCAGGCGGACCAGGTTTTCCGGCTCGTCGAGGGCGTAGCGGACGTCGGCCAGGTCGCGCAGGTAGACGGGAACGCGGTTGGCGGGATTCGCCCTGGCCCGGGGATCGGCGCCGGTGGCTTTGTAGGTGACGATCAGGTCGCCGATTTCTTCGGGGGAGGTGAACTCCCCCAGGCCGCGGATGATGTAGCTGCGGCCCATTTCGACCAGGGAGCCGCCGGTGACGTTGCGGTTGGCGGTCTGCACCGCGCCGGCCAGCTGATCCAGGGTCAGGCCGTGGGCGGCCAGGCGGTAGGCGTCGGTGCGGATTTCGACCTGTCGGGTGCGAGAGCCGACCAGTTCGACGGAGGCGACTCCGGGCAGGCGGATCAGCTCGCTGCGGATGATGCTCTCGGCGGTGCGCCGCAGCGCATCGAGGTCGGCGATTTCGGGGTGGGAGAAGGCGGCGACGAGCACGGGGCGAGCGTTGGGATCCTGCTGGCTGACGGAGATCTCCTCGGCGTCGCTGCGCTGGGCGTAGTCGGCCATCGATTTTTGCAGATCGAGGAATGCGTCGTTCATGTCGACCTGCCAGCCGTACTCAACGGTGATCAGGGCGCGGCCGGTGCGGACAAGGGAGGCGACATTTTCGACGCCGCGACCGCGGGAAGCGGCAGCTTCGAGCTGGGTGACGAACTGGCGTTCCATCTCCTCGGGAGGGCGTTCCCCGGCTTCGATTTCGACGAAGAGACGGGGATTCTCCAGGTCGGGGAAAAGGTCGATCCCCAGCCGCTGGAAGGAGATGTAGCCCAGCAGCAGAATCGCCAGGATGAGCATCAGCACGGTGGTCGGATTGCCGACCGAGAAGCGGGCGAGTCGGTGCATGGTATTCCTACTTATCGATTATTTCCCTGTCAACTCGGTGCATCGCCTTGTCGGTCGGATTGCCGACCGAGAAGCGGGCGAGTCGGTGCATGGTCGACCTACTTTTCGACTTTTACTTTGGCGCGGTTGCGCAGGGTCTCGAAGCCTTCGACGACCAGGCGATCCTCCTCCTCCAGGCCGCTGATTATCTCGATTTTGAAGCGATTGCTCAGGCCGGTTTCGAGCTTGCGCTCGAAGGCGATCCCCTTTTCGACGACAAAGGCGATGCGGTTGGTGCCGCGGTCGAGGAGGGCATCCTTGGGGACGACGAGGGCGGAGTCGCGGGCGTCGGCGACGATGTCGACGCGGACGAACATCCCCGGCCGAATGCGCAGCGAGTCGTTGACCACGGTCAGGGTTGCTTTGAACATGCGACTCTCCTGGTCGAGGACAGGGGAGACCTGATCGATCTGTCCGTCCAGGGTATCGGACGGGGCATCGGCACCTCCACCGTAATGGGTGACCAGGGCGCGCTGGCCGGGGCTGACGCGGCTGAGTTCGCCGCCGGGGAGGGAGAGTTCGGCGTAGAGAGTCTCGTAGTCCATCAGCTCTCCGAGGGCGGCGCCCGCTTCGAGCAATTGTTCCGGGTTGTAGTGAACCAGGTCGACGAGGACGCCGTCGAAGGGGGCTTCGATAGTGAGTTTTTCGAGCTGCAGTCCGGCGTTTTCGTAGGCGTAGCGGGAGTCGATGAAGAGTCTCTCCGCGTCGGTCAGTTCGCGTCGAGTGATGCCCCCTTTTTCGAAGAGCGCTTGCTGTTTTTCGAACTCCCGTTCGGAGATGGTGAAGTGGAGCTTTTTGGAGTCGATGCTCACCGTGTTCTCGAACTCCGGATTGGCCAGGCGGACGATCGTCTCGCCGGCCAGCACCCGGTCGCCCATGGCGTAGAGACGGTCGGTGCGCGGATTGGTCTGCAACTGGTAGCGTCCGGACTGCAGGGTTCGGAGCTCGGCCTCCATGGAGGGGAGGACGGTGGTGGTGGCGGTGATGTACTCCTCGATCGGCTGTCGGGTTACCGGAGCGACGCGCACCGGGATGGAGGACTCGACGTCGATTTTGGGGCCTTCCTGCTGGCAGGCGGTGAGGAGGAGGATGAAGGGCAGGGCCAGATGGCGGGTGCGCATGGTGGATCTCCTGTTGAATTCACCGTCGTCTTTTTCTGTAGATGACGACGCGTATAGCGGCAATTCCCGGACGCTGTTCTCAGTTGTTCGAGTCGATGGTGGCGATCGGTTCGTCGCGGACGAAGTCGTACAGGGCGCGGATTTTCAGATCGAGGAGATAGAGCTGGTAGCTGATGAGGGCGTTTACCTCGCTGAGCTGTTCGCGCGACAGCTGGGTCTGGTAGAATTCGATGTCCTTGGAGGATAGGTCACCGTTGCGGTAGCGCTCCAGGTTGATTTCATAGGTGCGCCGGGCGTTGGCCACATTTTTTTCGGCGATCTCTATCTGGATCTGCTGGTTTTGCAGGTCGCGATGCGCCTGGCGGATGCCGAGGAGGACGCGGTTGCGTTCGTCTTCGGCCGACAGGCGGCGGCTGGCCACCTGCTCGCGGGTGGCGGCTATGCGGTGCTCTTTTTCACCCCAGTCGAAAAGGGGGACGGTGAACTCCACGGCAACCCCCTGGTTGCGGGTGGGGGAGTCGATCAGGTCGGCCAGGTCGCGGTCGGTACCGGTCAGGCCGTAGGTCAGCTCGACCGATCCCTTGAACTCGTTTTGGGCCTCGGTGCGGATGAGATTGTTGAGGGCGCTGCGCACGGAGATATCGGCCTGGCGCAGCTCCATGCGGCGCTCCAGACCGTGGGCGAGCGCCCTGTCCAGGTCAATTTCGATCAGCTGTTTGTGGAGGTCGGCGACGACGTCGAGGGTGACGTCGAGATTCTGGCCGAGGAGCAGTTTGAATTCGTCGAGGGAGTTTTCGTACTGCAGCCGGGTGCTGAACAGACCGGCGCGGCGATTGGCCTGATTCAGGTCGGCCTGGAAGAGTTCCTCTTCGGCGGAGATGCCGGCCTGCACCTTGCTCTGGATGATCTCGTAGCTGCTGGTGGCGTTGGCCAACTCTTCTTCGGCGATGCGGACGCTCTCACGGCTGTGGTAGAGGCTGTAGAAGAGGCGGGTTACCTGGTTCTCGATCTGCAATTTCTGGATAGCGTGATTGAGTCGGGCGTTCTCCAGGGCCAGCTCCAGTTCCTCGAGCTGCAGGCGGGTGCGGTTGTAGGTGAACAGTGGTTGGGTGTAGCGCAGAAAGAGGGAATTGCTGTAGGTCTGTTCGCGTACGGAACCGGTAAAGGAGCTGGCCGCCTCGCGCCAGCCGAAGGTCTCGACGACGGTCAGGGAACCATCTGTGCGCACGATCGGCTGGTAGATGGAGAAGGTGCCGCCCAGATGGGTTTGCTCCTGGGTGTTGTAGGCGGAGACCAGGGGGTTGAAGACGCGGTTTTTTGTGGTCTCGTACGGAGTCAGCGTCAGGGCAAATCGAGAGCGGAGGGCGGCCTTTTGCGCCTGGAGATTGCGTTTGCTGATCTCCAGGCTGTGACGGGCGGAGCGCATGGTCGGGCTGCGGTCGAAGGCCAGCTCCAGGGCCCGATCGAGGGTGAGGGTGTCGGCGTTGAGCAGGTGTGGGAGGAGCAGAAAGAGTGATAAGAGCCAATAGGCGCGCCTGGAAGGCATGGCGGGTCTCCTGCGGTCGGTGGTTCCGAAGATGGATTGTCGTTTCATCTTTTCGTTCACTGTTTCACCCATTTGACGGCGTCGGCAATGACCGCGCGGGCGGCGGTGGCGTCGGTGAGTTCGACGCGGGCGGTGCCGGTGGCCAGGTGGAAGCTGCCCAGGTGGTTCCAGCCCTTCTCCAACTCGGAGCGGTCCAGGGACAGCGCATCGACCCCGTCTTCGTGATGGATCAGAAGTTCAAAAATATGTTCTCCCTCGGTCCTTTTCCTGGAGTAGAGATCGTCGGCGGGGCCGCAGAAGAAGTAGATGTCGTACTCCCCTTCCTCGGGGATGGCGGCGCTCCAGGCGACTTTGCTGTTGCCCTCACCCGACTCCTTGTAGTAGCCGGAGCGCACGAAGCGGCCGTACAGGCGGTGGTCGGTGGCAGCTTTCCAAGAGCCGGGGGCTCTCCAGATGTTGAGGCCGACGTAGAGGTCTCGTTTCTCCTTTTTTCCAAAGAGATCGAGGAGGAAGGTGCGCAGGCGGCTGGTCTTTTCGGGGGCGAGGAGCGCGAAACCCTCGTCCTCGTTGTCGACGATGATTTCGGTCGAGTCGGCAGCGGCGATCGGTTCATCTCGGAAGCCGGAGAATGGCCGGGCATTCTTGCGCAGGGTCTGTTCGCCGAAGCCGAAGAAGATCAGCGAAGGGATGTTGCGGGAGACGTAGGTGTCGACGATGAGTTCGGCAACCTGTTGATCGAGGAGCAGACCGACTTTTCTGCGCGTCCGTGCGGGCAGAGGGACGACGTGGGAGTAGTCCCAGCCGGCGCGCTGGCGTTCCCACCAGGAGGTGAACTGGTCCTGGCGAAAGCGGAAATTGAGCTTGACCAGGCCGTCGATATCGGTGGGGTTGCCCAGGTCGACTTCCACCTGGGTGCGGGTGCGCTCGCCGTCGCGGACGAGGAAGGCTTCGGCGCTTTCCACCTGGTAGCCGGGCAGAGCGGGCGTGCGGTACCAGGCTTCGAACATCGCTTCGGGCTCTTCGGCGCCCAGCTCTTCGAGGAGGGCGAGCAATTCGCGGTCGTCGATGGCGCGGTGGCGACCGGCGGCGGCGAAATCGGTGAGGGCGTCGTCGAAGTCGTCGAGGCCGATGCGCGAGGCGAGGAGGAGGAGCAACTGGCGTCCTCTGGCGCGGATGGCGGCTTCGCGGATGTGCTCGGCTACCTTCTCCGTCTCCTCTGTCTTTTCTGTCTCCTCCATCTCCTCTTCGAGGGATTCGGTCTCCACCTTGTTCGAAAGGGCCAGCAGTGCGGCCAGGGAGTGCTTCTGGAGAACGAGGTTGGCGCGTTCGGCGTCGGTCAATCCCCTCCAGCGGCGCCTCCAGGTGTTGGCGGGAGGGATGATCCGCTCCTGGAAAAAGGCCTCAAAGGCGTAGTTGAGCACCGGCCAGCGGGTGGAGGAGATGTGGGTGACGTAGGAGAGGAATTGGGGCAGCAGGTGCCAGCGCGCCTCCAGGGAGCGGTTCTGGCTGATGTCGGTCGTGCCCGGGTCCTGCAGGCCGAGGAAATCCAGGCGAGCCAGGGTACGCAGGTAGTCGGCCTGGAGTTGTTCGGCGCTCTCCGCCTGGTTGGCGCGCTCCTGGCTGCGGGTGGACTGGCGTCGCATGCGCCGTAAGTCGGCTCCTTCGAGGAGGGTGCCCATTTCGGGGAGGAAGAGGATTTCCGGCTGCACCACTTCCTGGGCCACGGTCCACAGTCGCCGGTAGGAGAAGAACTGGATCGGCACTTCGACCAGCGAAAGCCGGGAGTAGGGGTATTCGAGACCGAGGGCGGCTTCGTAGTCGTTTTTGAGTCCGCGGATCGTCTCTGGCAGGACCGGGCCGATGGAGTCGAAATACGCCTCGAAGTAGTCGTGGTTGGGCAAGATAGCCAGGGAATAGGTGACGTCGTCGACGTCGATTTTGCGAATCTCGTAGGGGCCGGCGGTCAGCGAGATCTGAGGGAGAGGCTGTTCCGGGTGGAAGTGGTATGTAAGTTCACCATCAGCCGTATCGACGACTGCCGCCCCCTGGGAAAAGGCGGTCCAGTTGGAGGGCACGGTGGTGGAAAGCCGGAAGCTGAAGTAGTTGCGAGTGGTAGCCGCGGGGAAGGCGGCGCCCGGACTCAGACCGGGTACCGGGTACCAGCCGCTCTCCGGCGTGAGGTGGAGAAACTCCGGGCCGACGAAGGCGTAGGCCTTGGGGGGGGTGAAGAGCCAGAACTTGTAGGGGCCGGTGAAGCGTTCATCGTCGACGTCCAGGTAGCAGAAGCGCTGGTCGAGGAGGCCGCGATAGGAGAGGACCAGACGGCAGCTGTCGCCTGGAGCCAGGGGCGTGTCGGGGTGGAGCCAGAGGAGATGTTCGTCGCGGCTCAGAGGCACGGGATGGCCGTCGATCTGTGCGGCGATGATTTGCAGGCCCGGATTCAGGGTAAACAGCAGGGAATCGAGGATGGCTCGATGCGGATTGACGGCGGTCAGGTGGGCGTCGATGGCCAGCTCCTGACCGGGGCGGTGCACGGCGAGACTGCAGGCGGTGACTTTGGGCGCCGGCAGGGGGGCGGCGCTGCGGCTGAGGGAGCGCAAAGTCTGCCGGTAGCCGTCATTTTCTTTCTGCTGGTCTATATAGGTCATGCCGATCCAGGAGGCACCGGCGCCGCAGCCGAGAACAAGCAATAGGGCGGCGATGAGTGCCGAGGGGGATTGGCGCAGGCGGGGAGTCAGCAAGGCGGTCAGACCGACGCAGGTCAGGCCGAAAAGGATGTGGGTTAAGCGTATGAAGAGGAGCTGATCGAGATTGTTGAGACCGACGAAGTCGGAGTAGGCCAGAGGGAGGAAAAAGGCGAATATATCGACGAGATGATAGAATCGCTGCCCCAGGGCAAAGCAGAAGAAAGAGATGCCCAGCACGCAGACAAAGACCAGGGCCTGGTTGCGCAGCAGGGAGATCAGCAGCCAGGTGAAGCCGACGGTGAAGATCAGGGTGGGCAGGGTGATGATAAGGGGGAAGAGGAGATACGGCTGCCAGGCAAACGGGACGTCGGCGAAAAAGCGGTGGATGGCGCCGATGCTGCCGAGGGAGATAAGCTGTAGGCCGCCGAAGAGGAGAAATAAGCCCAGGAGTTTACCGATGACGTAGTCGAGGTTGGTGAAGGAGCGGACGAAGATCGTCTGGGCGGTGTCCTGGCGGCGGTCCCGCTTGACGAATTCGGCGGCCAGGAAGGCGGCGATGACTCCCTGATAGAGATTGAAGAGTTTCAGGTTGAATAGGGGCAGGTGGCCGGAGACCGAGCGGAAGTAGTGGGAGGAGTTGCTGATCGGGGAGATGACGGCGAAGTTGAAGAAGCAGAGGAAGAGCAGACAGAAGGCCGAGAACAGACGGAAGGCCCACGAACGCCAGAGCAGGCGGGCTTCGCAACGGGCGACGATCCAGATGGCGTAGAAGTGTAGCACGCTCTTCTTCAGTCCCCGTATTGAATCCAAGAAAGGAAAAGAGACATCGAGAGTGTACTACAGGCGCTATCAGTTGTAGAGAATCGTCTCATGATTGATGCTGAGTTCAAGCGGTCGCTTCCAGGTCCATCTCCTGGCCGACCGACTGCATGAAGTGGATGTAGGCATCTTCCAGGTTGGGAGCCAGAGATTCGGCCGACGAATCGGGCGATTCCTCCGCCACCAGGCGAACTTCGTAGCCGTCGGCATCCGGCACGGTGGAGATGACGGGATAGCGCTCTTTCAGGTGATCCAGCTCTTCGTAGGGGGCGATGAGTTTCCAGACTCGGCCCCGGGCGGTGGCGATCAGCTCGTCTGGAGGTCCGTTGAAGACGATGCGGCCTTCGTGGAGCAGAGCCAGATCGGTGCAGGTGGAGGAGATGTCGCCGACGATGTGGGTGGAGAGGATGATGACGATGTCCCCCTGCGCCAGATCGGCCAGCAGGTTGCGGAAGCGCAGCCGTTCCTGGGGGTCAAGGCCGACGGTGGGTTCGTCGACGACCATGAGGGCGGGTGCGCCGATCAGGGTCTGGGCGATGCCCAGGCGGCGCTTCATGCCGCCGGAGAGGCGGCTGGCCAGGCGGTCGCGGACGTCGAACAGACCAACTTCTTCGAGTAGACGGTCCACTTCGCTGCGGCGGGTCTTGCGGTGACGGAGACCGCCGAGGGCGGCGGCGTAGTCGAGGAATTCCCAGACTGCGAGTTTGGGAAAGTCGCCGAAGTCCTGGGGCAGGTAGCCGATCAGGCGACGGATGCGGGCCCGATCCCGGCGCAGATCCAGGTCATCGATTTGTACCTCTCCAGAGCTGGGTTTGAGCAGGGTCACCAGGATGCGCATCAGGGTAGTCTTGCCGGCGCCATTGGGACCGAGCAGGCCGAACATGCCGCTGCCGATCTGGAGATCGACGTCGCGCAGGGCATAGACGTCGCCGCGATAGCGCTTGCTGAGCTGGCGGATGCTGATTTGCAACTGGTTGTCCCCATTCGAATTTTCAGTGATTGGCGATGCCAAAAACGCCGACAAAGGCCAGATTACGCAAATAGGTGGACTCTGGCAACAAATTTTGAAACGTGTCCCGGAGGGGGATGTGATCTCCATCATATCGCCTTTTGTTGATCCTCTTTTATATAATGAGACTGCGCCCGATATGTTGCGGGCACACAGCGGGGAGAATATTCCATGAACGCAGTCAGCATGAGCACGCGGAGTCTGCGGGATATCCTGAATAAGAAGGAGCTGGGCTTCAAGGTCTGTATTGGGCGAGATGTGGCCGGTCCGGGGGGCGCTGTCTTCATCAAGGCGCACACCGAACTGACCGAGCGACATCTCACATGGCTCGAGCAGCGCAATCCGTTTCGGGATCGGGTCGCCACCTATGTGGAGGTGGTCTTTCTCGAAGGGAGTGCACCCGGCTCACTGCCGGAGGAGATCGGCCGACAGGCGCAGCCGGCAGAGAAGGCGCGCGAGCGACGGAAAAGGGCGGAGTACGGCTCCCGCGAGGTGACGGAACGGGCGGAGGCGGTGAGTCACCAGGCCCAGGAGGTCTTCCGCCTGATCGGCGATCTGGCGTTTCCGGAGTCGGCGCTGCGCCATCCGAAGGTGCAGGCCAATCTGCAGGAGTTGGACGAGCGGATCCGACATTTCCACGCCGCCGTGCGTTCGGCGCTGGATGAGTATCTGGCCGGCAACACGCTGATCATGGATCTGATCTCCCAATATGGGCTGGGGTCGCGTGCACTGCAGCACGGTCTGAATGCGGCGGTGCTGGCCACCGAGATCGCCTCTCAGGTGCTGGTGGCAGGTAGGGAAGAGGAAGCCGGATCCGAGAGCGCTGCCCCCGCAGAGAAACGGCCGCTGGGACAGGGAAATATGGAGACGGCAGCAGCGGGAATGGAAGATCTTCCGGTGGAGCCGCAGGAGGGATTGAAGCGGGAGTTGGCGGAGATCTTTCTGGGCGGTTTCATGCACGACTGCGGCCTGTGGAGTGGGGAACTGGATCCGGAGGAGGGGCACGAGGCGGCCGGTGCCCGGCTGATCCACTCGATTCCGAGTATCGGCGATCTGGCTCCGGCGCTCATCCGCATAGTGCTCTTCCATTCGGAGATCTCGCGTCTGGCCAACAAGGCCGGAGTTGTCGAGATCGTCGAGGAGGGGGAGGGGAGGATCAGTTTCGATGCGGAGTTCTATTCCACGCCCGAAGATGCCCAAGCGGCGCTGCGGCTGCGTCCAGGGCGGTTTCGGGCGGAGATAGTGAGCGAGCGGGATCTGAGGGCGATTCTGCCGGTGGCGATGGCCGAAAACTTTCTGACGCGGCGAGAGGGGTTCGAAGCTCAGTCACCGGGGGCGATCGTCGGCCGGTTGGCCAAGGTTGTGCGGGGGGGGCTGTACGAGCGCTTCATCGTGGCCATGAGCAATGTGCAGTCGGTAGCTCCGAAACGGGCCTACGCGATCCTGGAGGGAACGATTTCGGTGGTGGTGGAAGGGGAAGATGGAAATCGGCGTCGTCAATCCCTGGATTTGACCGGGTGCGAGGGGTGCAGCATCGGTCACGGCGATGACCTCTATTCCCCCCATCTGATCCTGCTCTTCGGGGTGGGAGCGAACGGACGGCGCGAGAAACTGGAGTACATCGACCCGCGGGATGGTTCCCTGTGGGGACACGCGCTGCGGCCGAAAAAGAGGATGTATATCGCCGTCGGCCGGCATCGGGAGGAGTTGACAGTGAGGGTGACCGGATTCATGAATGAGGAGGTTTACGGCAACGTGCTGGGGGAATACGAGCAGGAGTTGAAGCGGCAGATGCAATCCTGACGGCTCCAGTTGGTGGAGAGATTTTGACAGAATCCCGCACCTGTGCTATGTTGTTTGGCTGATGTGGCTAAAGCAAGGGAGGAGACGACGATGACCAAAGCCGACATCGCCCAACTCATCGCCCGGGCGACGGGATTGACGCAGACGGACACGGCCGCTGCCATCGATGGCTTTATCGAGGCGGTTACTCAGGCACTGGAAGAGGGAGATCACGTCGAGATCAGAGGATTTGGCACGTTCAAAGTAGTTGAACGTGCGGCCCGCACCGGGCGCAATCCTCGAGCGGGCACCCACGTGGAGATTCCATCGCGTCAGGCGCCTGTCTTCAAACCATCCAGGGATTTGCGGGAGCGGGTAGACGGGCAGAACACAGGATAGATAGGTGAGCAGGCGCTACTCGGTGTCTTCATCCAACTCGCGGTAGAGCCAGAGCAGATCGGATGGGGGGGCGTTGGTGAACTCGAAGCCGAAGCGGCTGCGGCCGTTCGGCAGGCGTTTCATCCAGACGAGCCGCGCCCGGTGCTGATGGGTGGCGTCGTCCAGCTCGAATTCCATGTCGAAGGGGATATCCTCGTCGACTTCGAAACATATTCCCCCTTCTGACAGATCGACCCCGCGGGCGCGGAGCAGGCCGAAATCTCCGATGAACTGGATTTGGGTCTGTAGTTCGTTCCGCTGCATGCGCGAAGGGGATTCATTCTCTTTTTTTGCTTCTCCCTCGAGAGTGGCCAGGCGGGCCCGCAGTTCCCGAACCTCAGCTATCAGCTGTTCTCTATCTTTGGGGCTGTCTTCCTGCATGGAATTCTCCTGAAAGTGGGGAATCATAGCCCGACATGATAACAAAAACGGAACGTCAGGGCAAGGGGCTGAGGTCTTGATAAAAATCAATTTCAACCCTAAACTTTTGAACATCGGTAGAATGGCGGTGGCGAGATGGGCTACCTTCCGCCAGGGTTCCATTTTCGACATGGAGAGGAAAATGCGTTTTTTCAATCGTTTTCTGTGGATCGCAGCGCTGAGTGGTTGGGTGGTAATGGCCGGCTGCCAGAGCGCCGCTCTCACTTCGGCCAAACTCTATATGCAGGAGGACGATCTCGGCCGGGCCAAGGCGCAGCTGGAGGATGGGCTGGTCACCACCCCGGACAATCCGGAGATCCACTTTCTGCTGGGTAAAATCGCCGGTGTGGAGGGGGATTTCGCCGCGATGGCCGCTTCGCTGGGTCGCTCCGAGGAGCTGAGTTCCAAGTTCGGGGCGGAGATCGAGCAAATGCGTCGCCACTACTGGGCCGGAGCGTGGAATCGCGGGGTAGGGCTGGCCACGGCCGAGGAGCCGGACTACGCAGGGGCGCGCGAAGCGTTCGAGGAGGCGACGGTCATCGATCCGAAGGGGATACAGGCCTGGCGCAACCTGGCTTTCGCCCACTACCGACTGGAGGATATGGATGCGGCGATCGCCACGTACAGGCAGATCATCGCGCTGGCTCCGGACGACAGCTCCGCCCATGCGAACCTGGGGGCGGTGTGTATCCAGGAGAAGCGGTATCCGGAGGCTGCCGAGGCGCTGGCCAAATTGATCGAGATCAGCCCGGGAGATGCCAGCACGCATGTCAATCTGGGGATCGCCTACGAGCAGCTGGAGCAGCTCAACGAGGCGGAAAGTGCCTATAAGAAGGCGATCGAGCTCGATCCGGATCTGGCGCTGGCCCACTACGGCCTGGGTAATTTCTACTGGAATCGGGAGCAGTTCGAAGGGGCGAGGGATGCGTACGAGAAGGCGGTGGCGGTGGATTCCAGCGATGAGAATGTGCGTTTTAATCTGGCGATGTCGTATCTGCGGTTGGAGGATGACGACGGTGCCCTGCCGCTGCTGGAGCAGCTCTCCGAAGAGATGCCCAGCAATGGAGTCGTGTGGCAGCAGCTGAGTCTGATCTACGCCCGCAAGGGGAGAATCCCCGAGGCGAAGAGCGCCGAAGCGATGGCCAAGAGTCTGGGCCATTGAGCTATCGCGGGGCGATAGCTCAATGGCCTTGGGAGAATGGCGCACAGGTAAAGGCCTGTGCGCCATTCTTCATATTGTTCTCCATTCGGGTCGGAATGGGTTTTATGTTCAACTGAATTTATTTGCATGAGGAGAAGAGTGTTGGCGAATTTACCGGATGTTTTGCCGATTGGGCCGTATTTTCGCGAGATGGTCTGGGGGGGACGGCGGCTCCAGGAGCTGTACGGGAAGGATTTGCCTGCGGAGAAGCGGATTGGAGAGTCGTTCGAGCTGTCGGCCTATGCAGAGCGGGAGAGCGTGGTCGCCGCTGGGCCGCTGGCCGGGCGGGAGCTGCGGGGACTGATAGCGGAATTTGGCGAGCAACTGGTCGGGCAGCAGGTGTGGGAGCGGTATGATGGGCGCTTTCCGCTGCTGATCAAGCTGCTCGACGCGCAGCAGGATTTGTCGATCCAGGTACACCCGGACGATGCGTATACGCAGGCGAAGGGACTGGAGGAAACCGGCAAGATGGAGGCCTGGTTCGTGCTGCATTCGGATGAGGGGCGGGTGGCCTTCGGCCTGAAGCCGGGGGTCGACAGAGAGCAGTTCGCCGCCGCAAGCGGGAGTGAGGGGATCGAGGAACTGATTCAGTTTCATCCGGCGCAGCCGGGAGACGTGCTGTTCATGCCGCCGGGGACGGTGCACGCGCTGTGCCAGGGGGTGGTCATCTACGAGGTGCAGCAGTCGAGCGATCTGACCTATCGCATCTACGACTACGGACGATTGGGGTTGGATGGGCAGCCGCGCCAGCTACACGTGCAGGAAGCGCTGGAGGTGATCGACTTCGACACCGAGATGGGCGGTCCGACGAACTGGAGGGAGCTGCCCGGTGCGCAGGCGGATCGAGCGGTGCTGGTCGACTGCGAGCATTTCCGGCTGGATCTCCATCGGTCGGAAGGCGGGGAGACCCGGCACGCAGCCGGCGACTCCTTTTTGGCATTCACCCTGGTGGAAGGGGAGGCACTGGTCAAGGGGGAGGAGGAGTTTCCACTGCGTGCGATGGATACTGCTCTGGTGCCGGTGCATCGGGAGTTCGCCATCGAGCCGCAGGGGGAGGGAGCCTGCACCTATTTGATCGCATCGGTGCCGGTGGAGCAATAAGGGGCGAGGGGATGCGAAGAAACAGGTGACTTAGAGACGGACAGCGTTTCCGCAGATTCGGGTTTGGGAGAACGCAGAAGAGGGCTCTGGAGAAGATCCAGAGCCCTCTCTTTTTGCCGATTTGCCGATTTCAGATCGCCGAATTCTCTTTGATTATCTCGCAGATGCGGGTCACGCCTTCGCGAATGTTGTCGTCGGAGGAGGCGATGGAGATGCGGATGTGGCGGGCGGAGACCTGGCCGAAGGTGTCACCCGGGGCTGCGGCGACGCGCTTTTCCTGGATCAGACGAAGGGTGAATTCGCGCGCGTCCATGCCGGTCGAGGAGATGTCGATCAGTAGATAGAAGGCGCCGCCCGGGGTGTACTGGTAGAGGTCGTGTTGGCGCAGCACGTCGAGGGCGATGTCGCGCCGCCGGTGGTACGCCGCGCGCATCTCTTCGACGCAGTCCTGCGGCCCTTCGAGGGCGTCGGCCGAGGCGAGCTGCGAGAAGCCGGAGCCGCAGGAGACCAGCGGCTCCTGGAGTTTGCCGGCCAGTTCGATGTACTCGGGGCAGGCGCGGGTGAAGCCGACCCGATAGCCGGTCATGGCGTAGGTCTTGGACATGCCGGAGATGATCAGGCTGCGACCGTCGGTGTCGAAGGGGAGGGCGCTGACGTGGTCGTGGTCGAAGACGATTTCGCCGTAGATCTCGTCGGAGAGGACCCACAGGTCGTGGCGCCGCCCGAACTCCATCAGCCCCTTCATGGTATCGGCGTCGTAGACCTGGCCGGTCGGATTGGAGGGGGAGCAGAGGAGCAGGAGCTTGGTGCGCGGGGTGACCAGGCGGTCCATTTCTTCTAGATCGGGCAGGAAGTTGTTTTCGGGACGCAGACTGTAGTAGACAGAAGCGCCGTGGACCAGGGGTACGGCCATGCTGTAGTTGGGCCAGCCGGGATCGGGCAGCAGTACTTCTTCGCCGATTTCCAGGAGGGACAGGAAGGCGCTGGCCACGCTCATCACCGCACCCGGGGTGATGAGTATGTTGTCGGCGGTGGTGGCGATGCCGGTCTTCTTTGCGAAGTAGCGGGCGGCGGTTTCGCGCAGCCTGTCGACGCCGGAATTGGGGACGTATTTGGTGTGTCCCTCGCGGACGTACTGGCAGGTCGCTTCGACGATGTGTTCGGGGGTGGGAAAATCGGGCTGGCCCACTTCGAGGTGGATCACTTCTCCCGTCTTTTCCGCTTCCCAGGCCAGGTCCATCACCTCGCGGATGCCGGATCGAGGGATGCGCGAGGGTATTTCGGCAAACGGCTTCATACGTTCTCTTCTCTCTTGAGATGGTTTGTAAAAAAGGAGGTTGCCCCGAGCCGTGGGGCAACCTCCTGGCATATTCACGGCAAAACGGGCGAAAATCAGCGCAGATGGATGCCAGGACCGGTGGCGCCGATCATCTGTATGCTGTTGTAGATGGAGGCCGGGGTGCTGGCGCCGGTGACGCCGGTGATGCTCTCGATGCGCTCGACGTGGAGGTCGACGCCCGGTCCCTTGGCGTGGATGGCGACGACGGCGGTGTTCCACTCCGGGTTGACGACCAGGAGGGAGTGGGTGCGGTCGAAGCCGATGCCGGCCAGGGCGATGGTGGCGTGGGTGTTGACGTTGCGCGGAAACTTGGGGCAGACGCCGCGCGTGGGGCCGTCGTAGAGCACGGTTTCTTCTTTGATGTCGTCCGGGTTGAGGCCGACGGCGGCACAGTCGACGTTCTTGGGGTTCTTCTTCATGACGATGTCCACCGATTCCCAGACGTCGCGGTTTTCGAGCAGGGCGTCACTGCCGACCACGCCGCCGTGCGGTACGAAGACGCGGGTGCCGGCCTTTTTGGCGGTCTCTTCGAGCATCTGCTCGATTTCGCGGTCGGCCATGGCGGTGACCGAGACGAGCATGTAGTTGGTCTTTTCGACGATCTTCTGGCCCCACTGGCGGGTGACGTCGGGGTGGGCCATCTCGACGACCAGGTCGGGGCTGCTCTGGGCGAAATCGGCCAGATCTTTCAGGGCGAGGTCGCCGGGGACGTCGGCCAGGATGTCGGGAGACAGGTCGTGGATGAAGCAGATTTCCATGCCGTTGTCGGGGTCCGCGTCGATCATCTGATGGACGGCCTTGCCGATCTGGCCGTAGCCGATCAGGCCGATGCGGGTGGTTTTCTGGCTCATGATCGCACTCCTAAATGGGTTGGTGAAAAGATGGAGATGTTCGTCGACTGATTTCGAGTGAGAAAATATAGGGAAAAAAGCCCGCCCTGCCCAATTGCGGATATCCACACCAGATGCGTGGATTTCTGTCGCTCGCTTTGTTAATGTATGGGATAGAGAAAGGGTTGGAGAGGGGGATTTCGAGGGCGGTATACCAGATGTTGTGGCAGAGGTGTGGTGAAACGCTATGAAATGACATAAAATGTAAAGATTGCAGGAACTTAACCGATATCTATGGATGCACGCATAAAAGATGGATCGAGGAGTGAAAAGTGGCTGGAAAGAGCGGAAAAGCGAATCGCAGCAAGGCCTGGACGGAGCGGCTGATCGGCCTGATCGGCCTGATCTGCATCGGTGTGGCAGTAGTGGGCCTGGTGCGTTCCAGCGGCTGGTTGGGAGGGTCGAATGAGGCCTCGGAAGTAGCTCTAGAAGCTGCTCCGAAGGCGGCGCCTGCACCGAGAGTAATGCCTTCGTCGAGGGTGATGCCGACGCCGGAAGTGGAGCCGGTGGTGGAGAGCGATTCGTACTATCCGCTGGAGGTGGGGCGCTACTGGGTGTATGTGCGCCAGGATCCGGCCACCGGCGTGGTCACCGAGGTGGAACGGCGGATCGTGCGCCGGGAGTCGCGGCCGGGGCAGGATCTGTATTTCTTCTCCGATGAGACCATGGCCTTCGAGCAGGAGGGGCGGATATTCGAGGCCGGCCCGGAGGGTGGGGTCAACGTGGTGCCGCTTGCAGTCGTCGCCGGCACCGAGCCGTACGCCTATCGCAGTCAGGGACTCTACATCGAGAAAGAGATCGGCACCCGGGATACGGCCGTGGTGCTGGATGGTCGGAAATTTTCCGGATGTTTGCAGGTCATCACCCGATTTCGGCGCGAGGATCGGCCGGAGACGCTGTCGTACGCGTCGTACTACGCCAGGGGGGTCGGGATGGTGGGGCGGGAGGCCTGGCCCAGGGGGGAGGGGGACGGCACGACGGTCGTACTCAAGGATTACGGAGCCCGCGGTCTGTAGGGGAAAGATGGAGGGAAGGATATGCGGAATTGTGATTTCATAAAGGTGAGGAGAGACAGGTCACCGATGTTGCGCAGATACTGGATTGCACTATTCGCGTGGCTGGCCGCAGCCGGGCTGGCCGCAGCTGGAGAGATGGGGACCGCCAGGGTGGTTGCCCTGGAAGAGGAAGAGGGAGCCGCCAGCGTGGTCCTCAATGCCGGGGAGCGGGACGGGCTGAGCCTGGATGCCGAGGTGACGCTGTTGCGCGAGGCGGAGCCGATCGTCCATCCCCTGACCGGAGAGGTCCTGGGGGTGCCGCAGGAGCCGGTGGGCGTGGTCCGGGTGTTCGCGCTCGACGACCGGCAGGCGAGGGGTGAGATGATCAAGAACTACTCGGAGCCGGAGGTGGGGGATCTGGCCGAATACGAGAGGATGGCAGTGCTCGAAGAGCGCCAGATAAAGACGGCGTCGGCGCCCGAGGTGGATAAGGTGGTAGAACGGGTCAAGGGGCTGGAGAAGGATATGGCGAGGTACCGCAAGTCGCAGAAGGCGATCTCCGCCTATCCGGTGTTCGCCCAGCAGGTTTGGGACGAATTGAACTCGGTCAAGTCGTATCTGATCTCCCTGGACGAGCGTCTGATCGAGCTGGAGACGCTGCAGGGGGAGGATCGGAACCGCCTGAATGCGGTGGCGAACGGGGAGTACCGGGCGGATGAGATGCGGGAGTTCACCTTCCGCTACGGCCCGGAAACCGATATTCGGCTGCAGGTGCAGGGTAAAACGCTGATTATCAATGTCGAGCGGGACTCGCTGCACGTCGAAGAGCTGGTGGCAACGGACCTGGTGCCGGTAGAGGAGTTCGAGGTCGAGGAGGAAGAAGGCGGGTCGGTAGTGGATGGGCTGGGGCTGGGCTCACTGCTGGATTCCCCCTATCTGCTGGGGGGCAGCCTGCTGCTTATCGTCGCGGTGGCCGGGGCTGTCTATTTCGTGGTCCGGAGGCGCTACAACGACGTGATGGGGGAACTGGGGGACTTCGACGAGGAATACATGGAAGAAGAAGAAGAAGAAGAAGAAGAGGACGAATTCTAAACGTTATGAAAAGGTCAATTGGAATACTCGCCATCCTCCTGTTTGCGGGAGCAGTGCGAGCGGAAGAGATGGCCTACGTGATAAAGGTCACTCCAGCGCTGGTCTATCTGGATGCGGGTGCCCAGATCGGTCTCCAGGTGGGGGATAGATACATGGTCCTGCGGGAGAAGGATAAAGGGTACGCACAGGTGGGTGAGGTGCGCGTGGTCCGGGTCTATCCGGAGTTCAGCATAGCCGAGATCTCCTATGTTGCGGAGGGGGAGGTGATGGAGGTGCTGCAGCGGGCCATCCCGATGGGTGAGTGGGAGGAGATGGCCGAGCCGACCGAGTCGATGGATGACCTGCAGACCCGGCCGGGGCGGCGGACGATCTACCTGATCGGAGGGGGGGAATGGGCGCGGAAGAACGAGCTGAGTTTTGTTCCGGGTACCAGCGTGCTGAAGGCGAAAAACGGCAATGGCGGGGGCGTGGGAGTGCGCCTGAGCAGCGACGTCGGCGAGAAATTGAGGTTGAATTTAACCTATCGCATGGGTTTTGGAGGGGATGTAAAACCGATGGGGATCGAAGGGGATGTGCACTTCGTCTTCCGCGGCAACGAGCAGTCGGGTCTGTATGTCGGCGCCGGCGTCGGGTTCCAGCATCTGTCCTACGAGCCTGCCGGTGCGCAAAACTCTTCGGCCAACAAATTCGGGCTGAATCTGCTGGGTGGCTTGCAGTTCCCGGGGCGCTGGAATTTCCTGGTCGAGGGAGGATATCAGAAGGTGGTGCGCTGGGACGATCTCATCGACCTCAGCAATGTGCGGACTTTTGTGGGGGTGGGGCGGAGCTTCTGAAGCGATGATTTTTCAGGATGTAGAAAGGGCGGGACGACTTCATGTCGTCCCGCCCTTTTTTTTCGGCTACTCTTTGGGCTCTTTGGGCTTCTTCCTGTGGGGGGATGAGATCTTACAGACCCAGATGCTGATTTCGTAGAGGAGGAGCAGGGGCAGGGCCATGAGCATCTGCGACAGCGGGTCGGGTGGGGTGAAGAAGGCGCCGAGGATGAAGATGGCGACGACGGCAAAGCGGCGAATACGGCGCATGAACTCGGGCGTAAGCAGGCCGATGCGGGAGAAGAAGAGGGCCAGCACCGGCATCTCGAAGACGATGCCGAAACCGAATATCAGGCGGAGGACGAAGCTCATGTACTCGTCCACAGCCCACTGAGAAGTCATGTCGGGCGGCTCGAGGGCGAGGAAGAAGCGCAGTCCCAGGGGGAGAACGATCCAGTAGGCGATGAGCGCGCCGATGGAAAAGCAGATGACGCTGAGAAGGACTACGGGGATCATCAGGCGTTTTTCGCGCTTGAGAAGACCGGGGGCAACGAACTGCCAGATTTGGTAGAAGAGGACCGGCAGCGCCAGCACCAGCCCGCCGAGAAAAGCGATCTGCAGGCTGACGAAAAAATAGGTCATCACCTTGAGCGACTGTAGGCGGCGGTCTATTGGCAGGGGTCTTTTGACCTCATCGCCGAGTTCGGCGCCGGATTCCCGTTGCCCCATCCACTCCTGCAGCAGGTTCTGAATCGCCCGGACCGCTCCGGAGGAGCGGTCGCTCTCCAGGCTGAAGACCGCATCTTCGTAGGGATACTTGAGCAGATTAAAAATTGGGTCGGAGAAGCTGAAGCAGACGACGGCGCCGATGATGAGGGCGGCCAGGGATTTGAGGATGCGCCAGCGCAGCTCTTCGAGGTGATCGAGAAAGGGCATTTCCACGCGAATGGGGCTGCTCGGGGGCAATTCGACGGGCGGAGGAGGAGCCGGCTCCGTCCCGGTAGGTGGAGGAGGAGCCCCCTGTGTCTGGGTCGGCAGGGTCTCCTCCTGCGTTTCTTCGGACGGCGGCGGGTTCTTCACGTGGTCGGGCAACGGCATGGCCGCTTCTTCGGAGATAGAGCTGTCAGTGTCGCTCTGGGCGTCGTCATCACTTTGAGTATCGTCGTCGTCTTGAGTTTCGGCATTGCTTTGGGCGTCGGCGTCGTTTTGGGTATCGTCGTCGCTCTGGGTTTCTGCGTCACTCTGGCTGTCGTCGTCGTTTTGGGCATCGGTGTCGCTCTGGGTACCAGCGTCACTGCGAGCGTCGGCGTCGCCGGAGGCGTCGTTCCGTTTGTGGGAAGCGGAGCGGGAATCGGTGCGCTCTACGTTATCTTCGTCTGCCATGGGTGGCTTTCTTCAGTTGGCCCGGCGGCGGATGGAGGCGACCGCCAGGATGAGGATGGAAACGAGCAGGGCAATGCGTGCGAACAGGTCGCCGTGCCGGGTGTAGAAACTGCTGTCGGCGACGACCGGCAGGCCGCCGACGGCGACCGCCGGAACAAAGAGTTCGGTCGCTCCGGAAGAGCGTCCGAAGGGATCGATGAAAAGGGAGATGCCGCTGGTGGCGCAGCGGGCGACGGCGGTGCGGTTTTCGACGGCGCGCATCACCGCCAGCTGGGCATGCTGGTAGGGACCGGCGGTGTCGCCGAACCAGGAGTCGTTGGTGATGTTGACCAGCAGCTGCGCTCCGTCGGCGACGCTGCGGCGGACCAGGTCGGGAAAGACCGACTCGAAACAGATGAGTACGGCGAACGGAGTGCGCGGATGGGCGAAGAGGACGCGCTCGGTCCCGGGGGCGAACTCGGCCGGCCCGAGGTCGCCGGTGAGCGCCGTCCAGTCGATGTCGCGTAGCAGGGGGATAGCGTCGCGGAAGGGGGTGCGCTCGCCGAAGGGGACCAGGTGCATTTTGGCATAGCGCTGCATTGCGATCCGGTTCGGCTGCAGGTAGAAGGCGGCGTTGTACGGCTCGCGGCGCTCGTAGTCGTAGTCGGAGGCGCCGGTCAGCAGCGGCACCTGGAGGGCATCGACCAGTTGGGCGACTCGTTCCCGGCAGTGGGGGCGGATGCGCAGGTAGCAGGGGAGGGCGGTTTCGGGCCAGACCAGCAGATCGGGGCGCTGCTCTGCGGCCTGTTGCGACAACTCTTCGAGAATGGCGAAGCTGCGCTCCAGGCCGCCGGCACCCCATTTCTCCTCCATCTTGAGATTCGGCTGCACCAGGGCGACGCGGATCTCCGGTCGCAGCGCGTCGGCAGACGGGATCACGGAGGTGGCGTGGAGATAGGGGAGCAAAAAGGCGAGGAGCAGGCCGCCCAGGGCTGGCAGGCGTGAGCGCAGTGGTGTGGAGACGCGGATCAGCGCGAAGAGCAGGACGTCGACCAGCACGACCCAGGCGGAGATGCCGTAGACGCCGGTCGATGCGGCGTGCTGAATCAGATGGGTAAAGGGGGCCTGGCTGTGCCCCAGCAACATCCAGGTAAAGCCGAGTTCTCCGAGGGAAAGGAGGTATTCCTGTCCGGTCCACAGCAGCGGGGCGAGGAACAGTGCGCCGATTCCCCAGCGCCGCAGGAGCAGGCTCTGCGCGGCGGCGAAGAGGCCGGTGTAGAGACCGAGATAGGCGGCCAGAAGGAAGGTGCCGGCAACCACGGCCGGTCCTCCCCCCTGGGTGTAGGCGACCCAGTAGAGGGCGAGCAGGTTGAAGAGGAAGCCGGCAGACCAGCCGCGGCGGAACCCCTGTTTGAATCCCGCTCCCGAGAGGGCGATGAACAGCGGCAACAGCGCCACCCAGGCCCAGGCCGGGTTGAAGAGGAAGGCGAGTGGGTGTCCGGGGTGGGCGGGAAAGGCGAGCGCCAGCAGGATGCCGGTCAGCAGGGGCAGCCCCCACGAAGGGCAGCGGTCGCGTGCGAAAAGGGCGCGCTCGGCGATGGGCGGAACGGCAGATCGTGCGAGGGGCATTGACTCAGGGCAGGAGGCGAAAGGATCGACGACGGCCGGCGGCATCGCGCCCGCAGGCTCGACACCCGATTCGATGAAAGGCGAATAGTATCGGCCCCACGGGGGGACGGACGAGGGTGAAATATAGGCTGGATGCGGGGACTGAGCAAGCAGGTGGCACGGATCCTGCTCTTCATAGGAGAGTAGATCGCGAATAGGGAGAGGAGGGGATTGGAAGGGTTGGCGAAGTGCGGCGGGGGAGTGACAGAGGTGTACCGCCGACTACACATGGGAGCGACGTGTGGAGAGTGGAGAGTGCCGGAAGGTCGCGTTCTGTCGTGGATGTGGCAGCTCCGCAGAAGACAACGGAAGAACACAGGGCATCGGCCCGGACTATGGAGGATAGAGGAATGTCGACGACGTTAAATGGGTTTGAAATATTGCCTACGGTGATTGCCGAACAGGCGACCAGGCGCTCGCCGCTGCCCGGAGTCGCCGCCGGGGAGATGCCGCGCGAGCGTCTGGCGCGCCACGGAACCGAAGCGCTCAAAGATCAGGAACTGCTGGCGATTCTCCTCGGCACGGGGTATCGGGGCCAGAACGTTCTGGAGCTGGCACACGCCATACTCGACGTCCATCCCAAGGAGGCGCTCATGGAGATGGACCTGAAGCAGTTGAGCCGCCTGAAGGGGGTAGGCAAGGCAAAAGGGTGTCTGTTGATCGCCGCCTTCGAGTTGGGGCGTCGGGCGCTCCAGAAGGGGCTGGGCGCCCGTCCGGTCATCTCCACACCGGGGGATACGGTGCCGCTGCTGGCGGATATCAGGGATCAGCGGCGCGAGTTCTTTCTGTGCATGTATTTGAATGCGCGCAATCAGCTGATCCACAAGGAGGTGATTTCGATCGGCAGTCTGTCGGCGTCGATCGTTCATCCGCGCGAGGTGTTCCAGGTGGGAGTAGCCAATTCTGCTGCCAGCATCATCCTGGCGCACAATCATCCTTCGGGAGATGTATCGCCCAGCAAGGATGATGTGGAACTAACCCGACGGCTGGTAAAGGCGGGGGAAATCATGGGGATCGAGATCCTCGATCACATCATCATCAGCACGCTCGATTTTCTCAGTTTGAAGGAGCGCGGCCTGATGTGAAAACGGGCGCAAAGGGAGCCTCTTGATAAATGGTCGGCAAAAAGTATATTTGAAAATGAGAGAGGGAAAAAAATTTATCGGTCGCCTGCGAAGAACCGGGGTGGCTGCAGCCAGGTATTATATATGACATCCGACAGCGATCGTCTTTTATCTGTCAAAATTTTCAACATCTATCCATACGCCGACGCGCAACAGGGAGTGGGCGCTACCAAGAATTTCCTGGTCTTCCTGAAAGGGGAGGAGAACCGGGTGGTGCCCATAACCATCGGGCACTTCGAGGGACAGGCTCTGGCCATGGCGATGCGCAAGCTACCGTTGCCCCGGCCGCTCCCCCACAACTTGCTCCAGAATTTGCTGGAAAAGATGAAGGCCAAGGCGCGCAAGCTGGTCATCCATACCCTGAAGGATGAGGTCTTCCACGCCTACCTGTTGATTCAGACGCAGGAGGAGGCGTTCTATCTGGACTGTCGTCCAAGCGATGGTATGATTCTGGCGACGCTCGCAGGCACTCCCATATACATCAGCCCCGAGGTGATGAACGAGGCGGGTAAGATACTGGAAATCGAACAGGGAGAAGAGGGTGAAAAGGGCGCTCTGCACCTCACGCACGAGGATGACGGGATCCGCATCACCGCTTCAGAGAGAGAGGAACAGCCGGAGGCGCAGATCGGGAAGGAGATATTCGACGCGGCCGTCGAACCGATGAGTCGGCTGGATATTCTCAAGGCGCAGCTCGACCGATTGATCGCCGAAGAGGCGTACGAGGAGGCGGCCAGGGTCCGCGATCAGATAAGCGATCTGGAGGAAGACTGAGGTAGCAGGAGAAGGGAGTTGAGTGCCTCTGTGGAAGCTTTCCGCAGGGGCTCTTTTCGTTTGTGGGGCAGTTGCGGGATGGGTGCTGAGCCATATAATCCATCCATGGGAGCCATTTTTCACAGCGATAGCTAATTTACGGAGGAAAAGTATGAAAATGAAAATGGGCGAGATATTGATGCTCGGGGCGCTCTGTCTGTTCGCCGCCAGCGGGTCGGTGCAGGCGCACTGCGAGATTCCCTGCGGCATCTACGACGACGACATGCGTTTTGATATGATCGATGAGCACATCGATACAATTGAGAAGTCGGTGAAAAAGATCGCCGAGCTGAGCGGGACCGAAGGGGGCGCGGCCGATGCCAATCAACTGATGCGCTGGGTCGGCAGCAAGGAGAAGCACGCCGACCAGATCAGGGAGATCATCACCCAGTATTTCATGACCCAGAAGCTGAAGACGCCCGATGAGAGCGATGCCGGCGCTTTTGCCGCGTACACTGGCCAACTGGTGTTGATGCACAAGATGTTGCGCACGGCGATGAAGTGCAAGCAGACGGTGGATCTGAAGAATGTCGAAATGCTGCGCAAGCTGGCGCACGATTTCAAGCACGCGTACGGCGCGGCGATGAAGAAGTAGAAAAAACGGCGCGCGACAGCTATGGTGGCATGCCCCCTGTTTCCCCGAGTGGGAAGCAGGGGTTTTTTTGTCTCGGAAGGCTTCTCAGGGGAGGAATAGCAATTTGCCGCCCGTGCGTTGATTGCCGCATTCTACCCTATAGAGGTAGATTCCGGCGGCGACGGGGTGGCCTCGCCGGTCGGTGCCGTCCCAGCGGACGGTGTGCTGTCCCGAGGAGAGAGGGGTGGCGATCAAGGTGCGCAACAGCTGGCCGGTGATGCCGTAGATGAGAACGGTAGCCGGTAGCGGCCGTTCTGTGGACGGGCGAAAGGTGATCGTCACTGCGGAGGAGAACGGGTTGGGGTGGCTGGAGGGGGAGAGTCGGAGAGGAGGAGAGGATGGTTTTGCCGGAGGGGGAAGGACGCGCAGGTCACACTGCCAGGGGAGCAGATGGTATCCGTCCGAAATCTGGATGCGACAGTGGAAGCGCCCGGTGGCGGATGGGGTCCAGGTGAGTTTGCCGGACATCGGGTGGAGGTGGGCTCCGGCAGGCATGCGTTCCGGCAGATAGAGGAGCACGTCGTCATCGGGGTCGCTGGCCCGAATATCCAGAGAAAAAACCTGGCCGAGGATGGCCAGGGTGTCGATTTGTGGACCGACTTGGGGAGGGCGGTTGGCTGAGATTATCCATTGCCGGGTGGTGGTCTCGCGCTGACTGTGGATCTGCACGGTGACAGTGTCGGCCGAGAGAGAGGATGTTTTGTGCGACAGTTGGAGCGCAGTGGTGACCTGAGAGCGGCCATTGAGCGACCAGTGATAGGAGAGCGCCTCGGTCCCGGTTGGGTGGACGGCGAACAGCAACTGACGGCCTGGTGGCAGAAAGATCTGCTCCCAGGCGGGAGTGAAGCGGAGGCGGGTGGCCAGCGGCAGCCGGATGTCGATCCGGGCGCTGACTGCAAAAGTGTCCAGGCGAGCAGTGACGGTGGATTCACCGGTGTCTATGGCGGTTACTTCCCCCTGGAGATTCACAGTCGCGATACGGGGGTGGGTGCTGGACCAGAGGGGGGACTGGAGCAGGTCGTAGCGCTCGCCGTCCGAGTAGTGACCGATCAGTCGAGGAGTGGCTTTCTCACCGACGAGTAGGCTTAGAGCCCGGGGTATCAGCTGCAGGCTCTGGAGCAGCGGGCGAGGTCGTCCGGGAGAGAAAAAATCGCGCCCTGGCCACCGGGTGTGGAGAAGTGGGGGGGCGGAATCGGAGTCCCAGACAAGTGCCTGGTCCGGGGCTCGATCGAGGTCGTAGAACGCGCGGGCCAGGGTGTCGGGCCCCTGGGGATCGATGAGGTAGATCTGTTCGGTGCGATTGTCCAGGCCGTTGCCGATGCGGCCGTCGTCGGCGAAGAAGCGATCGCCGCGGGGGAGACCACCGCCGAAGAGGACGGTGCGGGTCCCGGGGGGAAGGAGGGTCGCGATGGGAAAGTGGAACTGGTCGCCGTCGTCGGCATCGTCATCCCCCAGGCGCCAGCCGGACAGGTCGACGGGACGGTTGCCGTAATTGTAGAGTTCCACGAATTCGTCTGCGTAGGTCTGGCGAACTCCATCGCCGTTGGCATCGCCGGCTGGACCGGGAGGCGGATCGGCGAAGACTTCGGAGATGCGGATGGCGGGGCGGGGCAGGATATGGAGGAGGTAGTGCTGTGTGTCCAGTCCGCCGCGTCCGTCCGCGACCTGGAAGGAAACTTCGGTGGAGCCGATTTCTCCGGGAGGCGCCCGGCCGCTGAGCAGCCCGGTGAGAGAACCGAGGTCGAGCCAGGAGGGGGACTGCAACAGGGCGTACACCAGGCTGTTGTTCTCGGGATCGAGCGCCCGGATCTGGTAGCGATAGGGGCTGCCGGCGTAGATCGTGGTATCGGGGATGGAGGTGATGTGTGGGGGCTCATTTGGGGGGGGCTCTGGAGAGCGCACGCGGACCAGAGAGCGGGCGAGAATGTGGCCCGGGATACCGGCTATTACGTTGGCGTCGCCGAGGCGCAAGGGGAGCGCTCGGCCGTCGGTGTCGAACTGGAGGATCTCTTCGTCGAAGGAACGCCAGAGCAGTTTATCGGCGGCAATGGTATCCTGGCCGTCGGCATGGTGGCCGTGGAGAGGTAGCGCGACCGGGGGCTGACCGGGAGTGATGATGAGGCTGTCGAGGGTGAAATGGGTGTAGAGAGGACGGTCTCGACCGGGGGAAAATGGGGAGCGGCCGGGAAGCTGATCGTGGGGGGCGTAGCGATCGTCTTCGGTGCGGAACAGCGAGCGATCTCCGCTTCCATTGTCGACGAAATCCAGGGCGATGGCGGTATCGGCCAGGGTGGGGGGGATGAGGAGAATGCGGTCGCCGGTGTTGGTCAGGCCGTTGCCGATACGACCGTCGTCGACGAACGCCGGGGCGGGGATATCGATCGGGATGCCGCCACCGAAGAGGACCAGATACTGACCGGTGTTGATAATTGTGCCCGGAGGGAAGCGGAATTGGGATTCGAAGCGGGTGTCGTCGTCCGAGAGATGCCAGCCGGACAGGTCCAGGGGCGGTCCGAGGTTGAGCAGTTCGACGAACTCATCTTCGTAGGAGTCGGCGATGCCGTCGCCGTTGGCGTCGCCAGCGAGACCGGGAGGAGGATCGGCGAGGATTTCGGTGATGATCAGTGAGGCTCGGATCAGGGAGATGGGAGGTCCAGCAGGTTCGCTTTTCGCCTGATATATGGGATCGGCCGAAGGAAGGGAGGTTTCGAGTGTATCTGGTGTTCCCGGTTTTGGAGCGGGATCGGGAAGGATATCGGCGACCGTCGTGGGAGCGCCGGGGGAGAAGGGCGTTTCCGGACTGGAGAGGGAAATGTGGCCGGTGAAGGTGCCGTCGGGGGAGCGGACCTGAGATTGGTCGCCCTTCCAATTGTCGCCGTAGAGGAGGTCGACGGTGTCTCCTGCCGCATCGATGAGGAGGACGGTGTCTCCCCCGTTGGTTAGTCCGTTGCCGATGCGGCCGTCGTCGACGAATACGGGGACAGTGAAGCCGGTGGGTGTGCCGCCACCGAAGAGGAGGAGTCGTTCGCCGGGAGGGATGACGGCGTCGGCGGGAAAGGTGAACCAGATTTGGGGATCGGTGTCGTCGTCACCGAGTTTCCAGCCCGCAAGGGAGACCGAATGAGTGCCAATGTTGAGGAGTTCGACGAACTCGTCGTGGTAGGTGTGTCGCTCTCCGTCGCGGTTGGCGTCGCCGTCGAGGCCTGGTGGTGGATCGGCGAGAATTTCGTCGATGATTACGGAAGGAGTGTCGGCGACGTTGGTCGAATCTGTGGAGATACTGCCGTTATCATCTGGATTGATCGAGGGGATGGTCGTCGCGTCGATGCTGTCGGCCTGAGATTCATCCGGGGCGAGGAGGGAATCGGCAGGAGTGGGGATTGCGACATTCGTCGAATCGGCAGATGTCGGGTCGGGTGACAAGGGAAGAGTATCGGTAGAATCCACAGACACCGTATCCGGGAGGGTTGAATCGGCTGGCGTGGGAGTAATGGCATCGGTTGAATCGGCTGGTGCTGTGTCCGGCAGCAAGGAGATGTCCGTTGAGTCTGCAGACGTCGTGTCGAGCAGGGTGGAATCGGCAGTAGCTGTTTCGGTGGAATCGGCGAGCGGAGGAGGAGGGGCTGTCAACGAATCTGGAAGTATCGTCTCCTCGATAGACAGAGTGGAGTCAGCGGGTGTAGAGGGGACGCTGTCCGAATTCGCCGTTGAGTCTGGAGGAACCGGATCGAGGGGAGCATCCTCGGCGTCGGTGGGGATTTGCGGCGATTCCAGGGAGTCCGGTGTAGCTGCTGCGTCTGGCTCCGATACGGGCGGGGTTTCGTTCTGGTCGCCGGAAGTGGAATCGACCGGGGCATCAGCTGGAGTCGCGTCCGTTTCGACCGCGTTAGTAGCCTGGCCGGGAGAGAAGGGTGCGGACTGGCTGGAGGCGTCGATATGGCCGACCAAAGGAACGTCGATAGAGCCGACGAATACATCGGTGAGTGAGCGGACCTGCGATTGATCGCTCTTCCAGCTTGCACCGAGAATGATATCGACGGTGTCTCCTGTGGCGTCGACGAGGAGGACGGTGTCTCCTCCGTTGGTCAATCCATTGCCGATGCGTCCGTCGTCGACGAATACGGGGACAGTGAAGCCGGTGGGCGTGCCGCCGCCGAAGAGGAGGACTCGTCCACTCGGTTGAATGACGGCGTCGGTGGGGAAGGTGAACCAGTTCTGGAGATTGGTGTCGTCGTCGCCGAGTTTCCAGCCGGCAAGAGAGATTGGGTGAGTGTCGGCGTTGAGGAGTTCGATGAATTCATCGCGATAGGTGTGCCGTTCACCATCGCGGTTGGCATCGCCAGCGAGACCTGGTGGCGGATCGGCGAGGATTTCGTCGATGATTACGGAGGGGGTGCTGGAGATCGGGATGTCCGTCGAATCGGCGACAGTGGCGCTCGAATCGGCGGGAGTTCCGGAGTTGGTGGAGTCGGTGGGTGATCCGTTCGACGGAGAGGTTTCGGTCGCGGTCGAATCGGCAGGGACAAGGGGATTGACGGCTGTTGAATCGGCAGGAGCGTCTGTCGAATCTGGAGGTGCTGCATCCGGAACAGGGTTTTCGGCGTTCGTCGAATCTGCCGGTGGTGTATCCAGCGGCTGAGAATCGACCAGGGTGGAATCGGCGGAGTTCGGAGAAGCGGCTGCGAGCGAGTCGGGAAGTATCGTCTCCTCGTCGGAGAGGAGGGAGTCAGCGAGGGCATCGGGAGAGTCCGGACTCGCCGTGGAGTCGGGAGGAGCCGGATCGAGTGGGGGTTGAAGTGATTCCAGCGAGTCCGTCGCGGTTGCTGTGTCTGGTTCCGATATGGGCGGAGTTTCGTTCTGGTCGCCAGAGGTGGAGTCGACCGGGGCGTCATCTGGCGTCGCGTCCGTTTCGACTGCGTCGGTCGCCCTTCCGGGAGAAAAGGGGATTTCCGGATTGGAGAGAGACGTGTGGCCGGCGAAGGTGCCGTCGGGAGTTCGGGCCTGCGACTGATCGCTCTTCCAGTTTTCACCGAAGATGATATCGACGGTGTCTCCCGTGGCGTCGACGAGGAGGACGGTATCTCCTCCGTTGGTCAGGCCGTTGCCGATGCGTCCGTCGTCGACGAAGACGGGCAGGGTGAAGCCGGTGGGCGTGCCGCCGCCGAAGAGGAGGAGTCGCCCGTTGGAAGGGATGACGGCGTCGGCGGGAAAGGTGAACCAGCGCTGGGGATCGGTGTCGTCGTCGCCGAGTTTCCAGCCGGCCAGGGAGACAGATTGAGTGTTGGCGTTGAAGAGTTCGACGAATTCGTCGTGGTAGGTGTGTCGCTCCCCGTCGCGGTTGGCATCGCCGTCGATTCCGGCGGGCGGGTCGGCGAGGATTTCGTCGATGACTACGGAGGAGAATGCGGCCTGTGGAGCACCGGTCGAATCGGGAGCGGTGATATTGCCTGAGCCGGGATGGTCGGATTCGGCCGCTGGGGGATCTGTCGGAGCGGCGACCTGGGTGGTGTCGGCAGAAGGGCCGTCGATTGATGGTTCTTCCGAAGTAATCAGGGAATCTGTAGAAGTGGAAGTTGCGGTATCCGTGTCCTGTGTTTCCGCGGTGTCACTCGGACCCGAGGTGAGATTGGAATCGGGTCCGTCGGCGATGGAGGAATCGGGGCTTTCCGGCGGGATGATGACCGTCGAGAGGTGCACGATCAGTTTCAGGGAATCGGCGGGTTCCAGGAGGATGGGGGCCGTCGGTGTAAGGGTGGCCAGGGAGGCGCCGGCGGCGTTGCACAGTTCGATGCGGTCGACGGCGACCGGGATGATTTCGGGAGAGTAAGTTGAATCCAAAGGGGCTAAATCCAACAGGAGGATCTCCCAATGGGTATGGCTCTCTACGGGAAGATCGTTTTGCTGCGCTCCCTCAGGGATGGTCTCGGCGATTCCGCGCTGTGTCACCAGCACCAGGAGGAGCGCGAGAAACCAGATGGCAGCATCTGAGCGGCGATCTGAGAGAGGGACAGTGGCGTCTGATTGTCGTCCTTGCGGTTTCATGGTCGCGGAGAACGCAAAAGGCGTTCCAGATGGCAAATAATTATTTTAAGTGTTTTAGTAACAATTATTTATATTATCTCATGTACTTTTGTTAAGGGAGGTGATTCGTCACCTTCAGGAAACACCGATGGGATCAAAACGAAACGTCCGGGAAGATGCATTTGGGTTTTGAGCGGAGGTTTTCTCCCGCTATATTGTTCCGGGTAATCCTCTTCTTACTGGCGTCGAGGTGAGCGATGGCGATTTTCTCGCACAACAGGTGGATTTGTTCGGCGCTGCTATTTTGGGCGCTGGTCGGATGCCGCCAGGAAGTTCAGACGCAGTTGGAGCTGGGAGGTGATCCCTTTCTGGGGCAGCGAGAGTGGATGGTGGAGCGGCAGCTGGCCGGGCGGGATATCGTCGATCAGAAGATCCTGGGGGTGATGCGCCGGGTGCCGCGCCATTTGTTTGTGCCGGAGCGGTACCGGGAGTACGCCTATGCGGACCAGCCGCTGCCAATCGGCGAGCGACAGACGATTTCGCAGCCGTATATCGTCGCCTATATGACCCAGGCGCTGGAGCTGGAAAGGGATGATCGGGTGCTCGAGATCGGCACCGGATCGGGATACCAGGCGGCGGTGCTGGCGGAACTGGTGGCGGAGGTGTACAGCATTGAGATCATCCCGGCGCTGGGAGAGCGGGCCAGGGGGTTGCTCGAGGAGTTGGGGTACGAAAATGTGCGGGTGCGCGTGGGAGATGGGTATCTCGGCTGGCCGGAGGCGGCGCCGTTCGATGCGATCGTAGTGACGGCGGCGCCGGATCACATCCCGGAACCATTGGTCGAACAGCTGGCGGAAGGAGGGGTGCTGGTGGTGCCGGTGGGGGAAAGCAATCAGGAACTGGTGCGGTTGAGCAAGAGGGGAGGGGGGAATATAGTCGAATCGCTGCTGGCGGTGCGCTTTGTTCCCCTTACAGGTCCCCATTCTCGTTCCTCAGAAGAACGGGAGTGAGGGGTGTTTTTGCTGGAGAAATTGGGGGCTTTTTAGAGAGAGGGAGTCGGATGTCCGAAGGGAGTACTCTCGAGAGAAAGTTTACGTAATGTCAAAAAGTTAAAAAAGCAGGCGTCCGCAATGTGAAATCAGATAGGAATATTTGCGGACGGCCTTTCGGTCGGTTTTTTTCAGAAATTGCTGGTTATGGAGAGGCGGTGGACGTCGCCCAGGTCGGGGTAAGAGGAATAGGCGTAGTCCAGGCGGTGGCGTTGCAGGGCAAAGCCGGCGCCGGCGGTCAGCCCGAGGGGATCTTCTCCCTCGATTCCGGTCTGCTGGGTGCTGTATCCGGGGCGCAGGTAGAGGCCGTTCCCCAGGCGAATCTCGGCGCCGAACGCCATATAGGGGTCGTTGTCGTTGGGCAGGTTGAAATCGATCAGAAGGAGCATGGGCAGAGGAGCGTGAGCGGGACGGTGCGCCACGCCGAAGCGGAGGAGGACCGGCAGGGAATCCTTGTAGTCGCCGGCATAGCCGCTGCGCACGCTGCCAAGGTTGCTCAGGGAGGCGCCCAGGGTCATGCCGGAGAGCGGTCCCCGGGCGAGCAGTCCCAGGTCGACCATGTAGGCATCGGACGAGTAGTCGTCTATGGTGGAGTAGACCGCTTTCAGATTGACGCCCAGGGTGAGCCAGTCGCGCCAGAAGCGCTGGGCCATGGTCAGATAGGTGGCCAGATCGGCGGCGCCAAAAGTGCCCAGATCCTGCCCTTCCTCGCCCATCCGCTGCATCTCCCCGTAGGAGACGTAGTTGGTGCTGAAGGCCCAGGCGCGGTTGGGCGAGGGGAAGGCCACGCTGACGAATCCGGCCTGCGTATCGACCAGATAGCTGCTCATCGACAGGGTGGCGGTCCGTCGCTCGAGGCCCAGAAGACCAGCCGGATTCCAGGCAGTGGCCTCGACATCGCCGGTAACGGCGGAAAATGCGCCTCCCAGAGCGGCGGGACGGGCGCCGACACCGATCTTGAGAAAGTTGAAGCCGGTGGTTCCGGCGTTCTGGTTGACGGCGGCGGCCGGTTGCAGCATGACAGCCAGCAAGATGAGGGGGGCGAGGAATCTGATCATGGTTATAAGAAGTCCTAGTCGGCGTTTTGTTCCAGGGCGTAGGCCAGGCGCAGCAGCGTCTCCTCCTGGAGGGGAGCGGTCAGCAGTTGGACGCCGATCGGCAGACCGTCTGCGGCGGTGGCGAACGGCACGGAGATTCCGGGGATGCCGGCCAGGTTGACCGACACGGTGTAGATATCGTTGAGATACATCTGCAAAGGGTCATCCACGTTTTCGCCCAGGCGAAAGGCTGTGGTCGGCGCCACGGGAGAGAGGAGGGCGTCGCAGCGGGAAAAGGCGGTCTCGAAGTCCCGGCGGATCAGGGTCCTGACTTTCTGGGCCTTCAGGTAATAGGCGTCGTAATAGCCGGCGCTCAGGGCGTAGGTGCCCAGCATAATGCGCCGCTTTACCTCCTCGCCGAACCCTTCACTGCGGGTGCGTCGGTACATCTCCTGCAGGTCTTTGACCCCTTCGGCGCGAAAGCCGTATTTGACGCCGTCGTAGCGGGAGAGATTGGCCGAAGCCTCGGCCATGGCAATCAGGTAATAGGTGCCGATGCAGTATTCCGGATGGGCGGCGACCGGGAGGGAGAGGTCGACCAGTTCGGCACCGGCGGTTTCCAGGGCCTCGGCGGCCCGCCGGGTGGCAGTGGCGATTTCGGCGTCGAGTTCGCGGGGGAAGTGCTCCCTGGCGAGCCCGATCTTCAGCCCTTTGATATCCTGTTTGAAGCTGCTGGTATAGGTCGGCACCGGGGCGTCTATCGAGGTGGCGTCGTGCGCGTCGTGCCCCGAGATCACTTCGAGCAGCAGGGCGGCATCCTCCACATCCTTGGCCACCGGGCCGATCTGATCGAGCGAAGAGGCGTAGGCGACCAGGCCGTAGCGGGAGACGCGGCCGTAGGTCGGCTTGAGGCCGACGACGCCGCAGTAGCCGGCCGGCTGGCGCACCGAGCCGCCGGTGTCGGAACCGAGGGCGAGGATGGTCTCGTCGGCGGCGACCGCCGCGGCCGAGCCGCCACTCGAACCGCCGGGCACGCGCTCGGTGTCGCGCGGATTGCGGGTGGGGCCGAAGTGGGAGTTTTCGGTCGACGAGCCCATGGCGAACTCGTCCATATTGGTCTTGCCGATGAAAACGGCGTCGGCCTGGCGCAGACGGGCGACCGCGGTGGCATCGTAGGGGGCGATGAAGTCCTCGAGTATGCGCGAACCGCAGGTAGTTCGCCCACCTTCAACGCAGAGGACGTCCTTGAGGGCCAGGGGAATACCGGCCAACCGGCCCAATTTCTCTCCGGCGGCGCGACGTCTGTCGATCTCTTCCGCCTGGTGCAGAGCCCCTTCCGCATCGACGCTAATAAAGGCGCCGATCTCGGGTTCGGTTGCTTCAATCCGTTCGAGAACGGCGGTAGTTACTTCCCTGGAACTGATCTCTCCCGCCCGCATCCGGGCGCTCAACTGGTGAGCTGTCGATTCGTTGAGCGACATGTTCCTCGCGTAGATCTTCTAGGTGGACTGCTTGGGGGAGACCTCGGCCTTCTCCGCGCTCTGAGCTGGGGTATTCTGAGCTACCGACTGGGGAGGCGTTGAGGTTTCGATGCTCTTGTTGGGCGCGGCCGTGTTGGCCGTGTCGTTGATATCGATTTCCTCCTGCACATCGCGCATCGCCTTGCGGAACTCCTTGATACCTTTGCCCATTCCCTGGGCCATTTCCGGAATGCGCTTGGCGCCGAAGATGAGCAGAATGACGAGAAAGATGATGAGAATTTCCCAATGACCCATGCCAAACATGGCGTTACCTCCGTGGGGAAACAGCAGGTTCGCAGTTCAATAGGTGTATTTGAAGTAGTACCAGCCGACGAATATTCCCAGCAGGGTGATGATATTGAAGCGCAGGGAAAGTTCGAAGGAGAAAGAGAGTATGATGAGATTAAACATATGGGGCCCGATCGAATAGGAGACGTATTGCAGCAGGGCCCTTTCGACGATAGTGTCGGTGCCGGCGACGAAGTGCAGGATAACGCGCAGCGCCTCGCCAATGATATTGGCACCGATGGCGCTGGTGAACAGAATGAGAATCAGATGGCTTACAGGTTTGTCTCTCAGCATCGGCAGAATTTCTCAGTGTTGGCTCAGGCGTGCTGGGTTACTTCGTCGTGAAAGAGGCCGACTACCCAGCGATAGATGCCGGACAGGATGTAGAGTATGACCAGCGGAAAGCAGAAATCCTCGGCGCTGTAGATAACCAGGCCGACGCCGGTGAAAAAATAGATCTGCTTGAAGCGCTCGCCAAAGCCGGTGCCGCGGAAGTCGGGCATGGAATCGTAGTCGAAGCGGCTGACCATCAGACCGGCTAGCGCCAGTACCAGCAGGCCGGCCAGGGCGGAGGCGTGGGCGCTCGCCCAGGCGCGTTCGGTGAAGACGACGTACTGAGTCAGGGTGATGGCGGCCATGGGAATGGGCACCCCCATGTAGTAGTCGCCCTTCTCCTCGTTGAGGCTCATAACATTGAAGCGAGCCAAACGGATAGCACCGCAGAGCAGATAAATAAAGGCTATCCCCATTCCCCAGGGATGGTGCAGATAGCTCTGGTAGATCATCACGGCCGGAGCTACTCCAAAGGTGCAGATGTCGACAATCGAGTCGAACTCGATGCCGAACTGCGAGTCCTTGCCCATGGCGCGGGCGATCTTGCCGTCCATTTTGTCGAAGACGGCCCCCAGGACGATCAGCCAGGCGGCCGGAACGAAATTTCCCTGAAAGATGTAGTGCAGGGAGAGAAAGCCGCAGAACAGATTGCCGATAGTGAAGAGACTGGGAATGAAGGATCTATACATTTTCTCACTCCAGTGTCGATTACGTTTTCCCTCTGGCGAGCTTCCGAGGGGCAAACCGGCGTCCGTTCAATACCATTGCCGCCGCCGGGAACGCTCCTCCGGTTTTAATTGGAGGTCGAAGGTCTTGCCGTGACGGACAATCGTCAGGACGTATTCGGCATCGACGCGAAAGCCTTTGAGAATGGCGATCGCCTCGTCGACGTTGCGCACCTTTTCGCCGTTGATGGCGATGATGACGTCGCCGCGCTCGAGCCCGGCGCGATAGGCCGGGCTGTCGGGGGCGATCTTGACGACCAGCGCACCGTCCGTGGAAGAGAGCGACAGATATTCGACTAGCGGCCGGGTCAGGTCCTGTAGATAGAGGATGCCTGTCCACGCGCGGCGAACCTGACCGTACTGTCTGATTTCTTCCAAAAAACTGCGGGCGGTATCGATCGGAATGGCAAAACCGATGCCGATCGAGCCGATGCTGTAGTCGCCGCCGGTGAAGATGAAGCTGTTGATGCCGATGACCTGTCCCAGACTGTTGACCAACGGGCCACCGCTGTTGCCCGGATTGATATCGGCATCGGTTTGGATCATATCCCGATAGTAGTAATCTCCCTGGGGTTCGGGGAAGTCTCGATCCAGGGCACTGACTACCCCGAGGCTGACAGTGGGGCCCAGGTCGAACGGGTTGCCGATGGCGATGGCCCATTCGCCCACAAGAATATCGTTCGATTCACCGAGGGGCGCAACCGGAAGATCGTTCTCTTCGACCTTCAGAACGGCCAGATCGAAGGAGATATCGGAGGCGACATGGCTGGCTTCGAAAGTGCGTCCGTCCGGCAGAGATACGGAAATTTTGTGGAGGCGATTCGGGTCGCCGATGACGTGGCCGTTGGTGAGGATGTAGCCGTCGGCGCTGACCACCAGGCCCGAGCCGGCGGAGGTGCGATCTCGCTCCTCGGGGACCACGTAGTAGAACGGAGAAAAGAGGTCCCAGAACGGATCGCGCAGGCGATAGCGCTGCAGCACTCGCTCGCGGTAGGTGACGTGAATGCTGACCACCGCCGGCTGCGCCCGTTCGACCGCCTCCACCACAGCGGTGCGCCGCGAGGCAGCGATTTTGTCGGCGGGCACACGGGTAGGAATAAACAGGCCCAGAAGGATACAATAAAATAGTAGACGTAACAAGGTTGAAATTCAGACCTCGGAAAAGGCTAAAAGTTGATGATTTATAATAACATATATGCCGACAAAATACAAGCAGGAGGCGGTCATAAATCGGGATAGAATACCCTCAGAAGACAGAGCCCCCGGGCCGGTGCCGTGACTCCGGCTTGGTCGCGCCGGCCGCTGACCAGCAGGTCGGCCATTTCCTCCGGATCCCGGCGGCCGGTGCCTATCTCGGTCAGGGTGCCGACGATGATGCGTACCATGTGGCGCAGGAAGCGATTCGCCTCAATCTCGAAGATTAGCTCGGCGCCGTTCCGCTCCAGGGTGCAGTCGGCGATCTGGCAGTCGAAATGATCGGGCATCGGGTTTTGTTTGCAGAAGGCGGCAAAAGAGTGTTGACCGGGGAGTGTCAGGGTGGCTCGACGCATTGCCTCAACGTCGAGTTCCTGGTAGAAAGTCCATACGTATCTTCGATTTAGCCCCGATTTTCCACAGTGTATGCGATACTGGTAGCGCTTGCTCTTGGCGCTGTAGCGGGCGTGGAAGTCGGCCGGCGCTTCCTCTGCGGCGCGGACGGCGATATCGGCGGGAAGCAGGCCGTTGAGGGCGCGCAGGATGCGGTCGGTGGGCAACTGACTGGCGGTGTGGAAGTGGGCGACCTGCCCCAGGGCGTGGGTGCCGGCGTCGGTGCGCCCGGAACCGGTGGGGCGGATCGGCTCTTTGAGCAGGATCTCTAGGGCTCTGGCCAGTTCTCCCTGCACGGTGCGCCCCTGGGCCTGGATCTGCCAGCCCGCGAAGTCGGTGCCGTCGTATTCCAGGAGCAAATGGATATTGCGCTTGTCTTCGGTAAGATCCGAGATCGACATAGCGCTCACTCAGAAGGGCCAGTGATCGGGCAGCGTGCGGATGGCCAGTACCACCGTCAACACCGTCAGGCCGGCGATCAGATCGCCCCGTGCGAACCGCAGTTCGTGGTAGCTGGTGCGCTCGACGCCGCCCCGGTAGCAGCGGCTCTCCATGGCCAGGGCGAGGCGGTCGGCGCGGTCGAAGGCGGAGACGAACAGGGGGACCAGCAGGGGGATCAGACTGCGCGCCCGGCGGATCGGGCCGCCGCTGAAGTCGGCGCCGCGGGCGAGTTGGGCCTTGCGCAGTCGCTCTGCCTCGTCGATGAGCACGGGGATGAAGCGCAGGGAGATGGTCACCATCATGGCCAGTTCGTGGGCGGGAAAGCCGAAGCGTCGCAGGGGGTTGAGCAGCCGCTCGAGTCCTTCGGTGAGTTCCAGCGGCGCGGTTGTCAGGGTCATCAGTGCGGCGGTGACGACGACGGCGGCCAGGCGCAGGGTGAAAAAGGCGCCGCGGATCAGTCCCTCCCGGGTAATGGCGAAATCGGTATAGGGAATCGGCCACAGCAGCCGGCCGGGGGTCAGCAGGGCGTGCAGGGCAAAGGTGAAGAAGAAGAGCCAGATAAAAGGGCGCAAATTTTTGAGCGCCATTGTGGGAGGCAGGCCCGACAGGGGAATGGCGACGCCGAGGAAGGCACAAAAGAGCAGGAGAGGCGGTATGTGCGGGCTCGATAGGGCGGCGATCATCAGCGCCAGGGTGGAGAGGAATTTGGTGCGCGGATCCAGGCGGTGGATGGGAGATTCGGCGCGGACATAGCGGCCCAGCGTGATGTCCTGCAGGAAGGCCATATCCGGAGATCAGGGCAGGAAGCGGGTGGTGAACGCCCGGCCTGGCTCGACCGCGCCCGGGGCGATCAATTCGGCTTCGATCATCTGCTCGAGGAGTCCGCTCCAGCGCTCGAGTGACATCTGCCCGAGTCCCTGCTGGCGAGCGATCGGATCGAGGATCAGCGGTCTGGACTCCTCGGCGCCGTAGGCCAGGATATCGAGCGACATCTCGGGGTTGAGCCGGTGGATGCGTCGGTTGGTCGCTTGCGGATCGCGCAGATACTGTTCCCAGCCGGCGACGGTGGCGCGGACCATGGCGCTTATCACCGTTTCCCGTTGGGCGACCGCCTCTTCGGTGGCGATGAGCAGGCTGGCGTACGGGTTGAAGCCGACGTCGGCGACCAGTAGCGATCTGGGATCTCCCCCCTTGTTGCGGGCCACGAACGGCTCGCTGAAGAGATATCCCTGCTGGGCGAAGTGCGGATCCATGAGGAACTGGGTGACGTTGCCCGGATAGGGGACGATGGTGACCCCGGTGAAAGGGAACTTCTTGCGCAGGTAGTGGGAAAAGGCAGGGCGCTGCGACAGAGCCAGAGTGATATCGGCGATATCGCCGATCCGCTCGATGCCGGAGCCGGCGTGGACCATGATGCAGCGGGGATTGATCTGATAGGGGGCCATCAGTGCGACGACCGGTGCCTGCTGGGCGCGGGCGTTGAGCACGTCGTCGGCATTGCTAACGCCGAATTCCACTGCATCGGTGGCCACGCGCTGGATGACCGGGGCATCGGGACCGCCGCCCAGGATTTCCACCTCCAGGCCGTTTTGGCGGTAATAGCCGTGCTCGAGGGCGGCATAGAAACCGCCGTGCTCGGCTTCGGGAAACCAGTTCAACGCCAGGCGGACCCGGGTGAGAGAGGGGTCGGTTGGGGGGGCTTTATCCCCACCGCATCCCAAAAGCAGCAGGAAGATGGGAAACAACAGCAACTTTTTCATGAATTTCATCTGATTTCGTGGCTGGAGGTGGTCGGAACTGATGGCCGGCTAATCTTCACCGCCGTTCCACCGCACCAGCAGAAAGTTACTCAAAAGGGAAATACTGGTAAAGACGGCCAGGCCGAGGAGGGTGCAGAACAGGATGCAGGCGAAGAGGTAGTCGGTTTTCGCCTGGCCGTTGGTCAGGATGATAAGGTAGCCCAGACCGAAGTCGTCGGTGCCATAGCCGGCGAAGAATTCGCCGACGATCGCCCCGATTACCGACAGGCCGCTGGAGATCTTGGCGCCGGTGAACATGGCGGGAACGGCGCTGGGTATGCGCAGTTTGCGCACCACCTGCCAGCGGCTGGCGTTGTTCATGGCGAACAGGTCCAGCAGATTCGGATCGATAGAGGTGAGACCGCTGGTGGTGTTGGCGATGATCGGAAAGAGGGAGATGATAAAGGATACGGCAACCACCCCCTGAAAGCCGTGACCGATCCAGAGGATGATGAGCGGCGCGATGGCGACGACCGGCACAGTCTGCAGGAAGATGGCGTACGGATAGAGGCTGCGGGCGATGATCCGGGACTGCGAAAAGAGCAGGGCGATGAGGAAACCGGCGGCAAAGCTCAGCAGGAAGCCGGACAGGGCTCCGAGTCCGGTCAAACCAGTGGCGTAGAGCAGAGCCGGAAAATGGTCGGCGATCGCCCGGGCGACGCGCAGCGGTCCGGGCAGCAGGAACGGTTTGATATCGAAAAGGACGACGCCCAGATGCCAAAGCAGGACGAGGAGGGCGAAGAACAGCAGCGGTGGCAGGACAGAGGTGAGGAAGAGGGAAAGAAATCGATTCATGAGATGTGGGAGCTGAGTAGCTGGTGCGACACCTCTGCGGCGATCCGATTGAACTCGGGTGCGGTGCGCAGGTCGGGGTCACGCGGATGGGCGAACGGCACGGCGATGTCGGCGATCAGGCGCCCCGGGCGGGGGCTCATGACCAGGACGCGCTGACTCAGGAAGACCGCCTCATACACATTGTGGGTGACAAAGATACCGGTCCAGCGCTCCTCTTCCCAAAGGCGCAGCAGCTCTTCGTTGAGTCGCTGCCGGGTGATTTCGTCCAGCGCTCCGAACGGCTCGTCGAGGAGCAGCAGATCCGGGCGGGTCACCAGGGCGCGGGCGATCGACACGCGCATGCGCATACCACCGGACAGCTGGCTGGGATAGGCACGGGCGAAGTCGGCCAGCCCGACCAGTTCGAGGATCTGGTCGACGAAGGCCGGGTCGCGCTGGTTGCGAAGTTCGAGGGGGAGGAGGACATTGCCGGCGACGGTGCGCCAGGGGAGCAGGGTCGCCTCCTGGAAGACATAGGCCAGTTCCTGGCGCTGACGGCGCGCTTCCACGGGAGGGAGTTGGTCGACGGTCAGGTCGCCGGACGAGAGGGGGATCAGGCCGGCGATCAGGCGCAGCAGGGTGGATTTGCCGCAGCCGGAGGGGCCGACTATAGAGACGAATTCCCCTCCGGGAATGTCGAGATCGACTCCGAGCAAAGCCTCGATGTCGTTGGCGAAGCGTTTGCCCAACCGGCGGGCGACGACGAGTGGAGAGGGCTGGTTTTCCAGCGGTGTCATATTTCCTTTCAGAAGTGGAGCGGTCCGACCAGCAGTTGGTAAAGCCAGCCACTCGGAGTGTAGATCAGAGGGCCCAGGATGCTGATTTCCGTCAGGCGTTCGAGCAGGATGATGACTATCAGGCCCCAGGAGAGTATACCGGCGCGCCGGACGTAGTGCCGGGCGTAGGCGAGGGGCAGCAGGCCGGACAGCACCTTGGAGCCGTCCAGCGGAGGCAGCGGGAGCAGGTTGAAAAAGGCGAGGAGCAGACTGATCAGCACCAACCCTCGCAGCATGGAATAGATGAGCAGGCCCGAACTGTCGGCGGCCAGCAGTAAAGGGCCACTGACGCGTAAAACCAGGCCGAATATACAGGCGGTGAGCAGATTGGCAAGAGGGCCGGCCAGGGAGATCCACACCAGGTCGCGACGCGGGTTCCGCAGGTGGGTGGGATCGACGGGGACCGGCTTGCCCCAGCCAAAGTGGACGAGGACGAGGAGCAGGGTGCCGATGAGGTCCAGATGCACCAGCGGATTCAGGCTGACCCGACCCAGGCGACGGGGAGTCGGATCGCCCAGATAGTCGGCGATCAGGGCGTGGGCCGCTTCGTGGAGGGAGATGGCGACGAGCACACCGGGCAGCCAGACGAGCAGTTCGATCCAGGGGTTGACCATAAAAGATTCAGCCCCGCGGGTGGTATTTCTCGTGCACTTCTCTGAGCTGCTGGCTATCGATATGGGTGTAGATCTGGGTAGTGGAGATATCGGTGTGCCCCAGCAACTCCTGCACGATGCGCAGGTTGGCCCCTCCTTCCAGCAGATGCGTGGCGAAGGAGTGGCGCAGCGTGTGCGGACTCACGTCTTTCTCCAGCCCTGCTTTTTCTCCCGCGGTGCTGATGATTTTCCAGATGCTCATCCGCGACAGAGGGCCACCGCGGGAGTTGAGGAAGACGGTTTCGTCCGAATCCGGGCGAGCCAGGTGCGTGCGCCCGTCCCGCAGGTAGCGCTCCACGTAAAAGATCGCCTGACGGCCAATGGGCACCAGGCGTCCGTGCTGGGTCTTGCCGATGACGCGCACCAGACTGCTGTCGAGCAGCAGGGCGCGGCGGGCCAGAGAGATGAGCTCCGAAACGCGCAGTCCGGTGGCGTAGAGCAATTCCAGGATGGCCCGATCGCGCAGCCCTCGGGGCTCGGAGAGTTCGGGTACCTCCATGAGTCGTTCGATTTCTCCAATAGTCAAAAAATCGGGTAGCTTGCGTTCGAGCTTGGGCGCCTCCAGGCTGTCGGTGGGATCGTGCTGCAGAGCGCTCTGCAACAGGAGGAACTGGTGGAAGCGCTTGATGGAGGTGAGGTTACGGGCTATGGTCGAGGGGCTCAGGCCGGCATCGCTCAGCAGGTGGAGGAGGTGAGAGATGTGCTCGTGGCGCACCTCTTCGAGGCTCTCTATTTCCTGGTTGACCAGGGTTTGCAGATAGCGAAGCAGGTCGCGGCGATAGGCATCTATCGTGTTGGCCGAGAGTCCCTTATCCTGTGTCATAGAAGTGAGAAAGCGCTCCAGCGCGCGCTCCAGCACAGGGGGAAGCGGCTGATCGCCGGCCTTTGGGGAAGGGGTGGGCTCGGTCATGCTGATTCGTTGGGCTCGTTGAGATGGGTTTTGAGTTCCTCCGCGAGTTTCACGCTGAAACCCTGCACTGTAGCGATTTCTTCCACTTGGGCCTGCCTGAGGCGCCTGACGGATCCGAACTTCTGCAGCAGAGCGGTGCGGCGCTTGGGTCCCACTCCGGGGATGTCGTCCAGTGCCGATTTTATGGTCCGTTTGCCGCGCAGTTTGCGGTGGTGATCCAGAGCAAAGCGATGGGCTTCGTCGCGCAGCATCTGCAGCAGGCGCAGGCTGGCGGAGGTGCGGGGTAGGATCAGGGGTTTCTCCTGGCCTGGCAGCATTACCTCTTCCAGGCGCTTAGCCAGGCCGGTCACCGGCTGTCCCTCGATGCCGAGTTCCGCCAGCGCCTGCTGGGCACTGGATAGCTGGCCCTTGCCGCCGTCTATCATCAGCAAATCGGGGAATGGTTCCTCCCGTTCCTGCAGGCCGCGAAAGCGGCGAAGTACTACCTGATGGATGGAGGCGAAGTCGTCCGGTTTCTCGATCCCTTTGATGTTGAAGTGGCGATATTCGCTGCGGCGCGGTTTGCCGTCGATGAAGCAGACCAGTGAGCCGACCGAATCGGTACCCTGGAAGTTGGATATGTCTATTCCCTCGATGCGACGGGGTGGATTAGCCAGATTCAGGTCGCGCTGCAGGGCGAAGACCGACTGGGGTATGCGATCCTTCTGCAGTTCCCGTTTGAGCTTGCGTTCTTCGAGCAACTGGGCGGCGTTTTTTTCCGCCATATCCAGCATTTGGGCTTTGGCGCCCCGTTGCGGGGTAGTGATGGTGATTTTGGCTTCGCTCTTTGAGCAGAGCCAGGCGGCGATTTCCTCTGCATCGGGCAGTGCTGCGGGCAAGTGGATCTCGGCGGGGATGAAGTCGGTTTGCAGGTAGAACTGGCGCACGAAGGCGGAGAGGATCTCTGCATCCTCCGACTCCATGATCCCCCCCAGAAAGTGGTGCTTTTTACCCAGTAGGCGCCCCTCGCGGATCTCCAACACGCTACAGCACGCCTCGTCGTCGCTGCGAGCCAGGGCGACCACATCGCGGTCTATCGGCTCGTCGAGGACGACTTTCTGCCGGGCTCGCATCGATTCCAGCGCTTTCAATTGATCGCGGAACTTGGCAGCTTTTTCAAAGCGGAGTTCGGTGGCCGCCTTCTCCATCTCCAGCTTCAATTCCTTGATGACTTCGGCGTTCTTGCCTCGAAGGAAGCGCACGGCGCTGTCGATCGATTTTTTGTAGTCCGCGCGCTCTACCAGTTCCTCACACGGGCCTTCGCAGCGGTGGATGTGGTAATCGAGGCAGAGTTTGGCCTTTCCGGACGGCAGGCTGAAGTCGCAGGTTCTGACGGGGAAGGTCTTGTGCATCATGTCCAGGGTGGCGTGCATCGCCCGGACGTTGCTGAAGGGACCGAGATAGCGCGAGCCGTCGCGGACGACGTCGCGGGTGGAAAAGATGCGGGGGAAGGGCTCGTTGGTGATGCGGATAAAGGGGTATTTCTTGTCGTCTTTTAATAGAATGTTGTATCTGGGTTTGTGCGCCTTTATCTGCGTCGCCTCCAGGATCAGCGCTTCCTGTTCGGTGGCGGTGAGGATGGAGTCCAGGTCAAAGATATTTCTGACCAGGGCGCTGAACTGGCGTCTTCCATCGTGCCCCGATTCCTGAAAATAAGAGCGGACCCGGCTGCGCAGGCTTTTGGCCTTGCCAATATAGATAATTTGCCCGTCCCGGTTCTTCATCAGGTAGATTCCCGGGCTGTCGGGCAGGGCGTCGAGCTTGATGCGCAGATCTTCGGATATAGTCTGTTTCATCTTCTTATACAATGACTTAGGGCCTGGTTCCACGATAACCGTTTTGGTGAAGAGTGTCAAGGTGGAGGATGTGCAATCAGAAAGTTCCTTCCCAGAGAAGATAGCCGGAGGAATGAGGTTTTTGATTGACAGCGAGTAGGGATGGCATTTTTGATTTTTTTTTTGCCCCCCCAATTCCGTTTGTGCAAGGTCTTGATATCTGTACATTAAGCTATTCAAATCCGAATATCTATGAATGATATCATTTTAGCTACGTGATTTTTTCCCTAAGGGAGAATGAAATGCCTAAGAGATTGCTAATGCTTTTATTGGCCGGAATCTTGGTTTTTGGCCTATCCGGCACAGTAGAGGCGCAGGATGAGGTTGACCTATTTGATCTGTCGCTGGAGGAGTTTCTTGCTGACGGATCAGATCTGAACGGTGACGGTTCGATCGATGAGCTGGACTACGACGAGTATCTGGCTTCGATCGATGCCTTCAACGGTGACGAGGGTGACGGCGAGGGTGAGGAGGATGAGGTTGACCTATTTGATCTGTCGCTGGAGGAGTTTCTTGCTGACGGATCGGATCTGAACGGTGACGGTTCGATCGATGAACTGGACTACGACGAGTATCTGGCTTCGATCGATGCCTTCAACGGTGAAGATGATGACGGCGAGGGTGAGGAGGGTGAGGTTGATCTATTTGATCTGTCGCTGGAGGAGTTTCTCGCTGACGGAT
>Ga0233431_1000086_pt1 | contig 212634 bp, 219 predicted proteins | sample SI_118_April2016_FD_179867 | JGI IMG/M metagenome (GOLD analysis project Ga0233431, IMG submission 179867) | Seawater microbial communities from Saanich Inlet, British Columbia, Canada - SI_118_April2016_200_MG | ecosystem: Environmental > Aquatic > Marine > Inlet | place: Canada: British... | reverse complement strand
TATTTTTACTATTCTCTGAAGAAATACTTGTGATGTTCTTTGGGTATGAATATATTAGGGCAGCAATACCCTTAGCAATATTGTCTGTGGGTTATTTTGTTGGTTATTTATTAACTCGGAATTCAGATGCCATATTACTTATATACAAAAAACCTAAAGTGATTTTGTTTTATACTGTTATTGGGGCAACAATTAATATTATTTTAAACTTAATATTTGTACCTAAATATGGGATCATTGGTGCTGCAACTGCAACGTCATTAACATTATTGATGACAACATTTATTGCCCTATACAAATCCTCAGAATGTATCAAAGAAAATATATTTTTCCCGTTAAGAGATGTTACATATGCTAAATTAATAGGGATATTGGTGGTAATGTTTTTATTACAAGAAATTTTATTAAGAAAACTTTTAGATGGAAAGTTTTACTGGATTCTTTTGAACATGGTTATTTTATTCTTAATTTATGGGGTATTTATTTTGATAACAAAATCTTATGAAGAAGAAGACGTAAATTTAATAAAGATGAGATTAAGGAAATTTGTAAAATGAAGATAGATGTATCAATTGTATTTCCAACATTTAACAGGAAGGATTTAGCCGTTAAAGCATTGAGATCCATAATCAAATATACTAAAGGAATAAATTATGAAATAATTGTAGTTGATGATGGCTCTTCAGATGGTACACCTGAGGAAATTAAAAAACAATTTCCTAAGGATGTAAAATTATTAGTTAATAAAAAAAATATGGGACCCTTATTTGCAGATAATAGGGGATTTAAACAAAGCAAGGGAAAATATTTGATAATTTATGATAATGATGTATTTTTGGAAAGTAATGTGCTTAAAAAAATGATGGATTACATGGAAGAAAATAAAGATGTGGGTGTTTGCGGATGCAAAGTTGTTGGAAAAGATAGAGATTTTCAAAGAAGTATGGGAAATGTCATACTGCCAAATTACAAGACAATATTATACTCAATCATAGACAGATTAGTTCCAAACAATAAAATTACTGAAACTTGGAAAGAGAGTGAAGAAGCACATGAAAATATTACTGAAACTGCTTGTATTAAATGTACTTGTGGAATGATGAGAAGAGAAGCTGTGAGAGAAGTTGGGTTATTTGATGAACAATATTTTATGTACGTTGATGAGATTGATTGGATGTATCGATTTACAAAAAAAGGTTGGAAAATCATGCACTTGCCTTATGGGCCAGTTATGCATTATGGAGGAACTTCTGGAATCCATAATAACAATCAGAGAAGGGCTGAAAAATTTGAATTATTGGCATTTAAGAATATAATTTTATTTTATAAAAAACATTATGGATTTTTATCATCCATAGGATATAGAATTTGGATGTTTCCTTTAAAATTAAAAGATTTAGTAAAAGATATAATAAAAAAAGATAAAGAAGAGTTTAAAATAGATTTTAAAAAGCTAGGAACTTTATTTTCCCAAGTTGAGAATAATCCTGAAGAAGGTCAATTAAAAGATTAGTAAATAGGATATTGTTTACAAAGATTGAGAACTTCTGCTTTGATTTTTTTCTTTAAAATTTCATCATGAGGTTTAAGAATAATTTTAGCAATAAATTCACCTATTATTTTCATTTCTTCTTCCTTAAACCCGCGAGTTGTTAAAGCAGGTGTACCTATTCTTATTCCACTTGGATTAATTGGGGATTTTTTATCAAAAGGAATCATATTTTTATTGACAAAAATGTTAGATTGACTTAACAAATCTTCTGCTTCTTTTCCTGAAATTCCAGTATTTTCTAAGTTGGCTAAAATTAAATGATTATCGGTTCCATTTGTAACTAATTCTATTCCTTGGTTCATCAATTCATCTGCTAACACTTTAGCATTTTTCAAAACTTGTTTTTGATAATTAACAAATGAAGGTGATAATGCTTCTTTAAACGCTACTGCTTTTGCAGCTATAATGTGATCTAAAGGTCCCCCTTGAGTTCCAGGGAAGACTGCTGAGTCTATTTTACTAGATAATTTCTTTTCTGGATTTAATCTATCTTCATTTGTAGATAAAATTAAAGCACCCCTTGGGCCCCTAAGGGTTTTATGTGTTGTAGTTGTTATGACATCACAATGAGGTACTGGATCAGGATGTAATTTTGCAGCAATAATTCCAGCTATATGAGCAATATCGGCCATAAGATAACAATTAACTTCGTCGGCTATTTCTCTAAATGCTTTAAAATCGAGTTTTCTTGGATAAGCTGAAAAACCAGCAAGTAATAATTTTGGTTTTGATTGTAGGGCTAATTTTCTTACTTCATCCATATCTAATAAATTAGTTTTTTCATCAACACCATATTGTTTGAAATCATAAAGCTTGCCTGAGAAATTAACAGGATGGCCATGAGTTAAATGACCCCCGTGAGAAAGATTCATGCCAAGAATCTTATCTTTTACATTTAACAAAGCAAAATAAGCTGCCATATTTGCTTGCGAGCCAGAGTGAGGTTGTACATTTGCATGCTCTGCTCCAAAAAGTTGTTTTGCTCTTGAAATTGCTAATGATTCGGAAATATCAATATATTCATTTCCAGCGTAATATCTTTTATTAGGGTAACCTTCAGAATATTTATTTGTTAAGATAGATCCTTGTGCTTCTAACACTGCCTTAGAAACAAAATTTTCAGATGCAATTAATTCAATACCTTCATTTTGTCTTTTTAGTTCATCTGATATAACTTTTTTTATTTCTGGATCTATTGAATTTAAATCTTCATTCATCTTTAAGTAACTCCAATGTATTTTCTAAAAGCATAGCAACAGTCATTGGACCCACTCCACCTGGAACAGGAGTAATAAGATATGCTTTTTGTTTAACATCTTCGAAATCAACATCACCAACAATTTTGCCATTTAGTTTATTTATTCCTATATCAATAACGATAGTACTCTCTTTTACCATGTCTTTGTTTATTAAATTAGGCTTGCCTGCTGCCACAATAATGATATCTGCATTTAATGTTTTTTCCTTGAGATTTCTTGTTTTAATATGGCAAAAGGTTACAGTTGCCTCTTTACTTAGTAAATTGAAAGCAAGAGGTTTACCTACATGATTACTAGCCCCAACAATTACAACATCTTTACCTTCTAGATTTACTTTTATTTCTTCTAAAATTCTTAAAACACCTTTTGGTGTACAAGGCATGACTGAAGGAAAATTGTAAAATAACTTTCCAACGTTGAGTGGATTAAATCCTTCTACATCTTTTTTTAAAGAAATAGAGGAAAAGACTTTCTCCCTATCTATTTGTTTAGGTAGTGGAAGTTGAATTAAGATTGCGTTAACTTCTTTATTGGTATTAAGTTTATTTATTTCATTAACAAGGTGTTCTGTAGAAGTATCCTGAGGTAATTTGATTTCATTAAAAATAATTCCAGTTTCATCACAAGCTTTCTTTTTAATTTTAAGATAAAGTTCAGAAGCTGGATTGTTCCCAAGAGAAATTGCAGTTAATGTAGGTTTTTTAGATAAGGAAGAAACTTCTTTTTTTATAGTTTCTTTAATCTTTTCTGATATTTTTTTACCATCGATTATCATGTTTTTTCTTTTGCTTCTTTTATTGAAACTTTAATAATATATTTTTTACCATTATGGTAAAAATAAGATCCTTGATCACTTGGAACAAATGATCTTCCACGGATTATATTGATCAAGTCTAAGGCCTTGTATTCTTTTTCTAAATCAATTTTAGAGTGCTCTATTATGTCTTTTGCTAGATGGAATGTAGCTTTTTTATCTAACTGTTCTTTAGGTATAAAATCTAAAGTTGCCATTTTATCAAAGTTATCCTCAAAAAGATTGATTAATTCATCCATTCCTTTTTGGTAAAGTTTTTCACCAGTATCTGTGATATCTACTGGAATTTCTTTTTGGAACAAAATGGGCCCGGTATCTACGCCTTCATTAATAAGGTGGAGTGTTGCCCCAAATGGTGTACTATCAACAATACTCCAATAGTAAGGATGTTTACCACGGTTGTAAGGAAGTAAACTAGGATGCATATTAATCCAACCAAGTTTAGCTGAATGGATTGATTCTTTTTTAATAATAGATGGCCACCAGGTTAGCATCATTAAATCAATGTTGTGTGATTTTATAATTTCTATAAATTCAGGAGTATTAACGTTTTGATGTCTGTAAATTTTAATATTTTTTTCTTCACATAACTTAACAATGTCTTTTTCATAAGGTGAATCATCCTTATCAGATGTAACTACAAATTCTATGTCATGTTTGGAATTTAAGAGGAAATTAGATAATATAAATCCTGCTTTAAATGCTGCACATACGCCTATCTGGGGTTTATATTTATCCATAATAAAAGAAAAAAAGAAAAATATTTAAAGATAATTGTTATCGAGTTTTTCTCCAAACCCATAGTTTAGTAGAACAAACATCTGTCAATCCCATTGGCAACTCACAAGATAATTTATTTATTTCAGAATCATATTTTAAATCTTGACCTTGGTTAAGTTTTGCATAAACAATTCTGCTTAAGAAATAATAAGTACCTGAAAATGGGTATAACTCTTCTAATGTTATTTCTTCAGTTTGCCATGATTTTACTTCTTCTTCATCTACAAAGATATTATGCCAACGATTTGGAATGATATTAAGGCCTATTTTAGCCCTTAATTTATTTACTTTTTTTAATCCTTGCTCTGAACATTCGATCATTAAGAAAGCTCCACCTGGTTTAAGTAAACTCATTGCTTTTTGTAAAACTTTATGCTGTTCTTCAGTATTATCAAGGTTAATTAAACTTCTTTCAGAGATTACATAATCATAGCTGCCACCTAATTCTTCTATGTTTCTTAGGTCTTTAACTTCAAAATTTATTTTATCATCAGTTTTAGCTTCTTCGCTATTTTTTTGAGATAAAGCGATCATATCAGCTGCAAAATCAATTCCTGTACCTGTACAATTATTTAATTTAGCTAAATTAATCAGAGTTTTTCCATCGCCACATCCAATGTCTAAAACTTTTGAATTAGGTTCTATTCTTTCACCAAAAGTTTGCTGTTCTAAATCTTTTAACATGTAATCATCAGAACCTGATGTTTTACCCAGTTGTGCTCTTTCGTTCCAAAGTTGTATTTTTTCTTCACTCATTTTAATCTCCCTATTTTTTTAAAATCTCTTTTATAACATTACAATAAGTCTGGATTTGTTCATCTGTTAGTTGGTATGCTGCAGGCAAAGTTATACCCCTATCTGAAATATCATATGAATTGGGATTTAATTCTTGATTGCCTGAAAAATTCTTATAAGCTGGTAACATAGACAAAGGATAAAAGAAAGGCCTAGATGGAAGACCTTTATCTTGTAATTTCTGCATTATTTCTTTTTTTGTAATATTATGGGACTTTCCAATAACTAAAGAAGTTGCCCAAACTCCATTAAAAACATCTTTATTTTCTATGTTAAACTGTAAATCTGGAATATCTGTTAAGATCTCCTTGTATTTTAAGAACAAATGTCTTTTTTTATTAATTAATTCATCAAGCCTTTTGAATTGTGCGTAACCTATGGCAGCCTGCATATTTGAAGGCATATATTTTGGTGTAGCTTCCTGAGTCCAATAAGGGATTGTAGGATGTCTACCATGATCTCTTAAAAACATGGCTCTTTCGTATAGTTCAGGATCATCTAAAATTAACATGCCACCTTCTCCTGTTGTAATTGTTTTAGTCCTGTGGAAACTAAATACTGAACCGATACCGAATTTTCCGGCCTTTACCCCTTTATATTTTGAGCCAAGAGCTTCTGCAGAATCTTCAATCAAAGGAATGTTATGCTCGTCAGCAATTTCTTGGAGTTCTTCCATTCTCCCCATATTGCCATAAAGATCTACTGTTATGATCGCTTTTGTTTTATCTGTAATTCTTTTTTTAACTGAATCTGGATCAAGACACCAATCTTCTTTTGTTATATCACAAAAAACAGGTTTTGCTTTTGTGTAAGTAATAGGGGCAACTGTTGCAGTCCAAGTACATTCAGGAGCTATTACTTCATCATTTTCTTTTACACCTAATGCTAAAAGAAGTAAATGAATAGCTTGAGTACAATTTGGAGTCATAATGCCAAATTTTCTATCATGATAAGAAGCAAATTCTGGTTCGAATTTTTCAACATAATCGTAATTATCCCAACCATTCCTCATCATGTCTTCCATAGTTTTAATTTCTGATTCTGTAATCCATGGATCAGCCATACGAATTTCCTCTTTATTTGTCATAAAAATAGAAACATACAAACCCTTATAAAATTTACAGTTTTTTGAAAAATATGAAAGTAAATTTAGGTTGTGGGTTATTTCCAAGAGAAGGTTTTGTTAATGTAGATGTAGTTAAAACAAAGGGAGTAGATATTCAGGCCGATATTTCTAAAAAAATTCCATTAAAGGATAATTCTGTAGACTACATTTATAGTAGAATGTGTTTAGAGCATGTGAAAGATTTTGATAAAGCAATAGAAGAAATTTATAGAGTAAGCAAAGATAAAACAAAATTAAAGATTATTGTGCCCTATTATTCTAGTTATTCCGCTTATAATCCTGACCATTATAACTTCTTTACAGACATGGCATTTAATCATTATGCAGACATCGGACATTGGAGAAAAGACAACAAAATAAAGTTAAAAATAGATAGCATTAAATTTGGATTTCAAGCATTTAGTAAATTTAACCCATTGAATTTAATAAATAGTGTTATGAAACATATTGCAGATAAACACACTAGTTATTATGTGAGATTATTTGGTCATTTATGGCCTGCGTTTGATATATAATTTAATTTAACTGTTGTTAAAAAATTATAAATATTCATCTAATCTATCTTTGTAAAATAAAATAGTTCTTTTTAATCCTTCTTCAAATGAAACTTTAGGAAACCATCCTGTTGCTTTATTAAACTTTGAATAATCAATTATTATATCTCCACGGTCTATTTTCTTTTCTGTTTCTGGAAATGGTACATTTTTTATTTCTGTAGACTTTCCAGTAAGGTCTTTAACAGTTTCATTTATTTTTGTTACCATATCCTTAAATGAGAGTCCCTTGCCTGATCCCATCATATAAACTTCCCCATTAGTGTTTGGAGATAACGCAGCTAAAATACAGGCATCTATAAAATTTTTAATATAACTATAATCACGAATGAATGAACCATCACCATATACTGTAATTGGTTCTCCAAGAAATGTTCTTCTTATCATTTGATTTAATATTCCACGATTTGTAACCTTCATAGTTTGTCTTTCTCCAAATACATTTGCAAATCTTAAAGTAGTAGTGTTTAATCCATAAACTTTATTGTAAATGTAAAGATATTTTTCACCTGTTAATTTATGTACTTCATACAATGATAATGGGTTTTCTTGTTGATCTTCACTAGCTGGGAGTTTGGCAATTTTACCCACAACACTTTCAGTACTAGAAAAAATAATATTTGCATTTTCGCTAAATTTTCTAGCAGATTCTAGAATGTTTAAAGTCCCTTTACAATTGATATCAACGTCTAGTAATGGATTTTCTAAGGAAAGGATATGATCATTTTGCCCTGCAAAATGAAAAATATGATCTTTATCTTTAACAATTGATTCAACTTTTTTAGTATCTGTAATATCTCCTTGAATAATTTCTACCTTGTCCTGAATTTCTTTTATATTTCTTAGTTTATTTGTGGATTTAGTGAATAATGTTACATTTGCAGAATCAACTAAAGAATGTGCTAGATTACTACCAATGAAACCTAATCCTCCTGTGATTAATACATTACCTTTTAATTTATTTAGTTCTTCCATTTTCTTTTTTTAATATTTCTACTTTTAAGTATAACTCATCATAGATATTCCACAAAAAAATACTAAAGAATTTTTTAAATGGGATAAGTTTTCTTAGTTTACCTTTGCATGCACATTTAACATTTAATATTTTAAAGGAGTCTTTAGGTAAATAATTTTCTGCTACATCTTTAGTGATGGGTCTAATGTTTCTGAAAGCACCATCACTTTTATGATGAGGGGTTGTAATTTCGATAGTACAATTGTTTTTAGCCACCCTATATAATTCAGAGATACTATGTTGAAGATCTGTAGAATATTCTAAAATTTTAAAACATAAGATTTCATTAAAATGATTACTAGGAAATGGAAATTTCTTGTTAATGTCCATGATTTGATCAATTCCTTTAAATTTGATGATATCTGTATTGATAAACCCTTTTTTTATGTCTGATCCTGCACCTAAGTTTAGTTTCATATACACTTTAAATACAAAATATTTATAAGCATTTCATTTTTGATAAATTACATGGAAGAAAAAAATTGTAGGGTATGTGGGAGTGAATTTACATTTTTCTTGGATCTAGGAGAAATGCCTGCAGCTAATGCACTTATTAGAGAAGAAGATTTGGACAAAGAAGAATATAAGTATCATTTAGGTGCTTGTTTTTGTGAAAATTGTAAAATGGTGCAGTTACTAGAAGTACCCCCTTATGAAAAATACATAATTCCAAATAGTGAAGGAAAAAGAAACTATTTATTTTTTTCATCAACTTCTGAATTCATGAAAAAACATTTTGCAGAGTATGCAAAAGAGATGAGGGACAAATTCATGAAAGAAGGAGAAATGATAATTGATATTGGAAGTAATGATGGTATTTTACTACAGGCTGAAGCATTAAAAGATGTTAAAGTCTTAGGTGTAGAACCATCTCACAATACTGCTGAGGTTGCAAGAGGAAAAGGTGTTGAAACCATTACTGATTTTTTTACTGAAGAATTAGCTAAAAAGATTGTTGAAGAAAAAGGAAAGGCTAAAGTTATTGTTTCTGCTAATGTAATTTTAAACATAGCTGATTTGCATGAAGTTATGAAGGGTGTTAATGAATTATTAGATGAGGGGGGAGTATTTGTTTTCCAAGATCCTTACATGCCGGAAATTTTAGATAAAAATGCTTTTGATCAGTTTTATGATGAGCATGTTTATTATTTTTCCATAATGTCTTTAGCAAATTTAGCAAGGATGTATGATATGGAAGTGTTTAATGTAAGTAAGCATGAAGTTCATGGTGGCTCAATGAGGGTTTATATGAAAAGAAAGAGTGATCCGAAGGAAGTTAGTGAAAGTGTTAAGAAAGCTTTAGACTTAGAAAAAGAAATGGGACTAGATAAAAAAGAAACATATATACAATTTGCTGAAAGAGTTAAAGAATTAAGAGAAAAATTAGTATATGAAGTTAAAAAACTAAAAGAAGATGGAAAGAAAATAGTAGGTTATGCTGCATCTTCTAAAGGTAATATTGTTTTAAATTATTGTAATCTTGGAAATGATGTAGTTGATTATATTTCAGACAATACTCCTGAGAAACAAGGATTATACTCTCCAGGAATGCATATCCCTATTGTAAACCCTGAAAAGTTCCAAGAAGATCAACCAGATTATGCTTTAATGCTTGCTTGGAATCATTCTAAAGAAATTTTAGAGAAAGAAAAAGAGTTTAGAGAAAAAGGTGGGAAGTTTATAGTTTATATCCCTGAATTTCAAATTGTATAGTACAACTAAATTTATAAATTAATTTAATTCTATTTTTTTATGCAAGTACTACCATTTACTTTAACAAGACAGTATGAAGGAATTAAAGAAGAAATTAATAGTGCAATACAGGAAGTTTTAGACAGTGGATTTTTTGTTTTAAGGGATAAGGTAAAAAAATTTGAAAAGGAATTTACTGAATTTAATAATTCTAAGAAAGGATATGGTGTTGGGACAGGTACAGATGCATTACAATTAGCATTAAGAGCTGTTGGCGTTAAAGAAAGAGATGAAGTAATTACTGTATCTAATGTTTCAGTACCTACTGCTACTGCAATTGTGCAAGCTAATGCTAAGCCAGTATTTGTTGATGTAGATAAAAATTATAATATTGATGTTAGCAAAATAGAAGAAAAAATTAATGAAAAAACTAAAGCAATAGTTCCCATCCATCTTTTTGGACAACCAGTAAATATTAAAGAAGTGTTAGAAATTGCTGAGAAACATAGTTTAAAAGTTATAGAAGATTGTGCGCAAGCTCATGGTGCTAAGTATGAGGGAAAGAAAGTGGGTAACTTTGGAGATTTAGGTTGTTTTAGTTTTTATCCTACAAAGAATTTAGGCGCATATGGTGATGGTGGGTTTGTTGTTAGTAATAATGAAGAATATGCTGAACAAATTCATATGTTAAGAGATTATGGGGAGGTTAGTAAGTATGAAAATAAAATTCTTGGAATTAATAGCAGGTTAGATGAGATACAAGCTGCCATTTTATCTGTAAAATTAAAACATTTAGATGATTGGACTAAAAAAAGACAAAACATTGCTAAAATTTATGATGATTTATTAAAAGATGTTGTAAAAATTCCAAGTAAAGTTGGAGATCATGTTTATCATTTGTATGTTGTGAGAACTGAAAAAAGAGATGAATTGAAAGAGTATTTACAAAAAAATGAAGTTTTTACTCAAATACATTATCCTAAACCAGTACATATGCAAGATTCATTTAAATTTTTGAATACCGAAACATTACCTAATACTGAAAAGTTTTCTAAAGAAATTTTATCTTTACCTATGTATCCTGAATTGAGCGAAGAAGAAGCTAAAGTTGTTTGTGATAGAATAAATGAATTCTTAAAATAAATCAGGTCTTAATAATTTTACTGTGTTTTTTATTGATTCTCTTAGATTTCCAATATATTCAAAACCTAAATTTCTTATTTTAGAATCATCAACCACATAAGACATTTGATTTAGTAATGGGGACTTTGTTATTGTAACTTTTAAATCTGGAACAAATTCTTTTATATTGTCTACAATTTCTTGGATTGATGCGTTAATATTAACGATATTAAATAATTCCCCATTTGTCTTTTTATTATCCATAGAAAATAAAATGGCATTGATTGAATCTCTTAAATCTAGGTATGGACGTTTATGTTGTAATGCTGAATCCCAAATAGTTAATGGTGTATTATAACAGGCAGAATAAACAAATTTATTTACTGCTGTATGAAAACGCATACCTATACTTGTGCCTGCTACAGTTCCAAATCTACAAACTGTTCCATTTAATCCATTTTCTTTTGCTGCCTTAAGAATGATATTTTCCCCCTTTAATTTATTCTCTGCATAAGGTGATTGAGGTTTAAGATCTTCTTCACTACAATCTTCTTTAGCAATTCCACCCATTGGACCATAAACACTTGTTGTAGAAGGATAAAATAATTTTTTAACATTATGATTTAAAGCTGATTCAACCACATTTTTTGTACCGCCTACATTAACTTTTTCAACTAATTCTTTAACTTCAAAACTATTTGCTGCATCTGTGATTGCTGCTAAATGAACTACTGTATCTATATCTTTCATTGCTTTATCAACATCATCTTTTTTTGTGATATCACCTTCAATGAATTCATATTTTTTAGAAGTAGGAAGATCAAACAAAGAACAATATCTTTGGACCAGTAAATTGTCTAATATTCTAATTGTATTAACATCGTCTCTTTTGGTTAAATCTCTAATTAATTTAGAACCAATATGACCAAGACCTCCTGTAACTAATATGTTCATTTAAAAATTGATATAACACATTTTTTAAGTTTTTTGATTTTATTATATACATGATAAATCAATTCCCTAGAAAAAAAATTTATATTTGTACATTTCAAAGACCCCTTGAAGATGGGGAAATTGTAGCTAGGGAAGAGGTTGGAAATTTGGGTTTAGATGAAAGATTAGTAGATTATTCTGAAGATGCTTGGGAAAGAGAAAGTAGAGGAAAAGTTAGTTCTGAAATAGCCTCTGCAGTAAGCGTTAAATTAGATCCATGTTGTGTGATAGTGAATTGTGGATTAACAGGATATAAGAATTTGATTGGGCAATTTAAAAGGGCTAGAGAAAATAAACAAACAGATGGATTAGAAAGGGTTCATGGCCTTAGTACTGAAATTTTACCCATAACTAATGATGAAAGAGTGATATTTGAACAAAGAGATGCGAGAGTAACTGACCATGGAGTTGGTTTTTATGATATTCCTACAGCAGGGCAAAGTGCTCAAATGTATGTTGAAACAGCAAGAAAGGATTATCCAGGATTAGTTAATAATGAATTTGATTTATTTGGACTTGCAAAATATAATTTGATTAGACATCTTGGAGTTGAAATAGGTGAAATAGGTGAAGATCTTGCTTTTGTTGGTTTTTCAAGAGGTTTTGAAGTTAGTATAGATAGTCAATTTAATGGATTTTGTTCTCTTAATTTAGAAAGTGGAGAGATTGAGAGGAGAACATTAGGTAATGAATCGCATAGATTGGTGTATGGTATGGAAGATATTCTTGGCGTATTTGATAGTATAGGTAAAACTACTGGTTTGAAGGAAGATGTCCATGGAAATGTTCCTGGAATTACTAAAATGGATGAGAGATTTAGAATGGTAGATAATTGTTTAGGAACTTTACTGAGTGTATTGTGGCATAAACATAATGAAAGTTATGGTCCTGCCAAACAAATATTGGAAGGAAAAGGTTATGAAATACAGGAAGTACACCTAAAAATGAATGAAGTATTAAATCTTGATACATTAAACTAAATATATTTTTTTAGTTTATCTTTATTGTAATAGGCTTTAGTTTCCATTAACCCCATTGAAATATCATATTTAGGTTCCCATTCTAATGAATTTTTTATTCTTTTGTTGCTAATTTCAGAATCTCCAACTTCCATTTTTTGTCTTTCTTCTGGCCAAGGAATATGTGTTACTTTTCCTGATCCAAATATCTTAACTATTATTTCTGCAATTTGTTTTACAGTGTAGGTTAAATCACCTACAGCAAAAAAAGTTTCCCCATGTATATCTTTTGGATATGTTGCTAAAATTATTGCATTTACTAAATCTTTTATGAATGTAACTGTTCTTTTTTGAGTACCTTCACCGTAAAGTGTTAGTTCTTTATTTTGTAAAGCTAAACCTATAAAATAATTCATAAAACCAATATCTGAACTATGAAGTGGGGCCCTTGGACCAAAACTGTTTGAAGCCCTTAGCACTACGGTTTTAATTCCATAAATATAATTATAAATAAGATTATATTTTTCTGCTACTGATTTGTTAGCAGAGTATATGTCACGTGGAAATTCTGGGTGATTTTCATCCGCTGGAGCATATATATTTTTTCCAACTTGAGTCGTACTGCCTACATAAACAACTTTAGCTTTATCATTATATCTTCTTAATGATTCTAATACATTTATAGTACCCTTACAATTAATATCAATATCTAAATGAGGATTTCTCATTGATTTGGGATGGGATGTTTGTCCTGCACAATTAAAAACAATATCTTGGTTGAGAACTGCTTCTTTTATTTGAGGAAAATTTCTTATATCTCCTTTAATTAATTTTACTTTGTCTTGAATTTCTTCAATATTTGTTAAATTAGAATTTAAAGAAGGTTCTATTGGATCAAAGATTGTAACATTAGAACCGAGATTTACACACTTATGGGCTAGATTGCTACCTACAAAACCTAGACCACCTAAGATTAATATGTTCTTTTCTTTTAATTGTGTCATAATGCAACAGTAGTTATAACATAAAAAGTCTTTTAAAACTAATTGTTTGGAAATTTATATGATCTAATATCTATATTGGGTTCACATTATTAAAAAAATGAGAAATTTGTTCTTGATAAAATGAAATCATCCATTCTTGTTCTTGTTTTCCCTCTGAATTGACTTGGCAACCAAGTGTATCTGCTATCTCTAATAATACAAGATCCAGGAAAATACTAGGATGTTGTTTTTTTAGATCTTCAAACCTTAATTTGGGATCTTTTTCAGTTGATTCAACACTAAAAACACCATGATATCTTATTATGTTTAGAATGTGAGTTTTTTCTTCTTGTGATAAATAAAATCTACTTAAAATTGTTTTTGCTTTTTCTGTTCCTTTTTCTTCATGGCCTGGACAATATGCTTTTTCACCTTCTGTTGTTAAAGTTTCAGGTTTGCCGATATCATGAAGTACTGTTGCAATGTAAAGTAATTGCTTTCGTTTATATCCCCCATTTAATTTTTGATCTAAATAATCTAAAATTTCTGCAGATGCTTGTTGGAATAATTTTTCTAATTCTTCTAAAACTAAAAGAGTGTGGTCAAAGGCTGATTCTTTAGTGTGCCAAGGTGTAAAATTTTCAATAGTATTTCTAAGTTCATAAAATTCAGGTAGGTCTTCTTGTAATAAATTTTTAATTAAATTATTTATTGTTATTTTTTCTAAAGATATCATTTTATTATTTAAAAATTGAATTATATAATATTTATGTTGAAGGTAGATATGTTGTTAATTTAATATTTTATTACTATTATATAATGAATACATTTATATAGGTTTTTATGGTAAAAAAAATATTATAATTTATGGGGGAAATAAATATGATAAAAACACCAAGAGTAGATGTAATGCCGTTTAAAGGACGTGAAGTTAAGATTATTCCAACTGGAGAAAGACCAAAAATTAATCCAGAATTAGCAGCACATAATGAAGCGATTTGGGCACCAAAAAAAGAAAAAGGATATTTTAATGCCTGGGTACCTTTAGTTACTAGTATAGGATACACTGATGAAGGTTCTGTAGATATTGGAGCAGGGGTTATGCCTTTTTCAGATACTGTGGGTTTTTTTGAAGCAGTACAAAATGGTGAAGATTATGCACCTAACTCATTAAATTGTCTATCTGTTGCAGTATTCCCTGTTACTTCAGATGGTCACTTGTTTGTGAGTAGAAGGGGTGAGAGTATGACTTATCCTGGAGTTTGGAATATTCCTGGTGGTTATATGAACTCTATGTTATTTGCAGGTAGGGAAAGATGTAGTGAAGATGAATTTACTGAAGATCCTAGATTATTTGACATTAAAGGACAAGCATTGCTTAGACTTTATAACCAAGAATTTGAAAATTTACCAGAAGGTGTTGTAACATTAAGAGAAAACCCATCTGCATTATCATTTGAATACTTAAGAACTCATGATGGTGGAATGGTTCCTTGGGAAATGGAAATTGGGATTGTTGGTGATTTTCATATGACTAAAGATGAATTAGAACAACATATAAATGAATATGAAGTAGCAAAAGGTCAAAGAGAGCACGATAGCTTTCAATTTGTTCCTGTAGAAAGTTTACAAAAACTAGTAAAAAATCAAATAAATTTAATTGGTGTAGACTCTACAAGTTATGATCGAAGAGATCCTGAAAGAATATTCTTATTAGATTGGAACTTAGGAGAATTAGTTGGTGGGGCCCTTAAAGACATAACAGGTGAAGAAGTAGATGAAAGTGTATTAGGAGATTTAAGAAGTAAGGGCTTGAGTGTTAATGTATGCGATAGTTTTCCAGGGATAACTTATCCATTTCCTACTTCTTTTTAATTTTTTTAAAAAATAAACAATATATATTAAAAAATTTAAATTTATGGTGAAACAGGATGTTTAGGAGGGACGGAATATTTTAAAGAACTACCTTCAGCAGGTCCTGATAATATTTCAAGAGTATAATCTATTGGAGCATACGCATGAGGAAGGTCAGTGGAATATGTAACCTTTTGACCAGATAAAATTGGAAAAAAAGGTAATAAATCTAAATCAGTGCGTCCGGTAAATGGTAATGGAACAACTTCAATCTTAGAGTGATGAAATATGGATAAATCCATCCAAGAAATTGCATCACTTTTAAATTCATGTTCTGCATCTCTTCTCTCTATCTTTTTAACAATACCTGTAACTTCATTAGCTCTTGCCATAATGATTTATTAAAATTAAAGCTTATAAAGTTTACCATTATTAAGTAATACTTTTTTATGACCACTATTTTTATATAATCATTTTCTTTTGTAAAAACATGGAAGATATTCAAATAAAAGAATTAAAAGTTCATCAGGATGGAGATGAAGGGCATTTATATGAAGGATTGAGAGATGATGATAAATTATTTGATGGAAAGTTTGGACAAACTTTAATTTCAGTAGTTAATCCCGGAATAAAAAAAGGATTACATAAACATGAGAAACAGATAGATTACACATTATGCATTAAGGGAAGATTATTGTATGTTGCCGTTAACTCTGAAACTAAAGAAGTGAAGACATTTGAATTAGGTGAGAAAAATCCAATAATGTTAAAGGTACCAATAGGTTGGTGGCATGGTTATATGCCCTTAGATAACAAAGAAGCAGTTATATTGCATGTGATGGACAAGGCTTATGATAATAATGATCCTGATACTCAGGAATTAGATGTTAATGCTTTTGGAGATATTTGGAAATTATAAAAATTCTTTATTTCTCATAAATAAAGCTGCATTAAACAGACTGTCCATTGTTCCAGCATCGCTCCAGAATCCTTCTATTTTATGAAATGAGCATTTACCTTCTTTTACATAGAAATTGTTAACGTCTGTGATTTCTAGCTCACCACGACCACTTGGTTTTAATTGTTTAATGTAGTCAAACACACTGTTCTCATAAACATAAAGTCCTGTAACTGCCTGTTTACTTTTTGGAGATTCTGGTTTTTCTTCAATACCTATAATTTTATCATCTTGTAATTCTGCAACACCAAATCTTTTTGGATCTTCTACTTCTTTTAAAAATAATTTTGCACCTTCTTTAAATGCAGTAATTTCTCTTTCAAAATTTCCATCATAAATATTATCTCCAAGAATAACTGCAATGGATCCACCATCTGCAAAATCTTCGGCTAAACTTAACGCTTGTGCAATACCTCCTGCTTCTTCCTGGATTTCATAAGTTAATTTAACTCCAAATTCTTTTCCACTACCTAATAATCTTAAGAAATGTCCTGAATGTTCCGGACCTGAAACAATTAAGATGTTTTTAATGCCACATTTAATTAGAGTTTCTAGGGGGTAATAAACCATGGGCTTATCATAAATTGGAAGCAAGTGTTTATTTGTAACACGAGTTAAAGGTAATAATCTTGTACCCATTCCACCAGCTAAAATAATTCCTTTCATTTTAATGCCTCCTTATACTTCAATAAACATTCTTCAATAGCCTTATGAATTTCCGGTAATTCAACCCCTAATGAATTTAATTCTGTTGTGGTTAAAAAACAATTAGACCTTTTAGCATCTGTTATTTGATTTAATTCCTCCACACTCATTTCAGAAAATTCATGAGATGGATCAACTATCTTTTTGTACATTTCCATAATCTCTAAGGGTGAAATTAAACCAGGGTTAACAATGTTAACAATACCTTGCTTTCTTTGTTCAATTAAAGATTTTAAAGCTGGTAACATATGTGGAACAGTAGTTATTGAGTTCTTAACATTTAATACCTTAGAATATTTATTAACCTTATTGATTAAATTTCTTTCATGAGGCCTATCATCAATTGGTAGGCGTACCCTTACAATTAAACCTGGAAATTCTCTTAAGATCATTTCTGCTAGGATTTTTGTTTTAGCATAAAACTGAGGACCGTAAAAATTAGGTTCATCTTTTTCTGAGTAGCCTAAATCATTATTTGTACCTTCATAAATACATCCTGAACCTATGTGAACAAAATAAATTTCTTTTTTAGCACATAAAATTGAGAGATTAGATGCTACATTTACATTCGAAAGTACTGTATCTTCTTTATGTGACTCGCACCAATCAACATTGGGACGGCCTGTTTGTCCTGCTGTATTGATTACCACATCTGGTTTTTCTCTTTCAAGAAATTCTTCAAGTAAATGAAAGTCAAGTAAGTCCACTTCAGATCTTCCTATTAATGTGTATCCAAATTCTTCTGATATTCTTGTGCCTAAATATCCTTTTCCAAAAATTATTACTTTATCCATCGTATTGTTTCTTATAATACTCTAAGTATTCTCCCGATTTTATTCTTTTCCACCATTCTTCATTAATTTTATACCATTCAATTGTCTTTTGTAATGCTTCATCAAAATTAAAGTTAGGTTGCCAGCCTAATTGCTTTATTTTTTCATTGGTAATACTATAACGCCTATCATGTCCAGGACGATCTTTTACATATTTAATTAATGATTCTGGCTTTTGTAAGTTTTTAACGATTGAGTTTACAATTGTGATATTTTCTACTTCATTGCCTGCACTTATGTTATAAACTTGACCAAGTTCTCCTTTTTCCATAACAGCCAAAACTCCACGACAGTTATCTTCTACATGGATCCAATCACGAATTTGTTTTCCATCGCCGTATACTGGTAAATCTTTGTCTTCAACAGCATTAGTAACCATTAAAGGAATTAATTTTTCAGGATATTGGTATGGTCCAAAATTATTTGAGCTTCTGGTTATGATTATAGGTAATTTGTAGGTATTCCAATATGAATTAATTATTAATTCTGCGCTTGCTTTAGATGCTGAGTAAGGATTCCTAGGATTTAACTTTGAATCTTCGCTAAATGAACCATTCTCAATACTTCCATATACTTCATCTGTGCTGATATGGATGAATCTTTTTATGTTAGACTGTTTAGCTGACTCTAATAAATTAAAAGTTCCTAAGATGTCTGTTTTTATGAAATCGTCTGCATTTTGAATAGAACGATCAACATGAGTTTCTGCTGCAAAATTTACAATAATATCTATTTGTTCTTCTTTAAGCAATTTAGGAATTAATTCATTATCTGCAATGTCTCCTTTAACAAATTTATATTTAGGATTATTTTCAATGTCTTTTAAATTTTCTAAGTTTCCAGCATAAGTCAATTTGTCTAAATTAACTACATTATGATCCGTTTCATTGATTAATAGCCTAATAAAATTAGAACCAATGAATCCTGCTCCGCCAGTAACTAAAATATTCATAACTATTAAAAAAAGTTAATATTTTTATAACTAACTGTTTTTTGGTTATATAATCCAAACAACGAGAATTTTTATAAAGTGTTTAATTAATTTTTTAAGAAATGGGAAAAATGTTGGTGACAGGAGGTGCTGGCTTTATAGGTAGTCACGTTGTTGATGAGTTAGTTAGTATGGGTAAGGATGTAATTGTTCTTGATGATTTAAGTGGTGGCTTTAAAGATAATTTAAATGAAAAAGCTGAATTTGTAAATGGAGATATAAGGAATGATAAGCTAGTAGCAAAATTATTTAAGGAAAATGAGATAGAATATGTTTTTCATTTGGCTGCATATGCTGCAGAAGGATTAAGTCATTTTATTAAAAAATATAATTATGAAAATAATCTTATGGGGAGCATTCATTTAATTAATGAGGCTATTAAGAGTAAGGTGAAGTGTTTTGTGTTTACATCATCTATAGCAGTTTATGGTAAAAATCAATTGCCTATGACTGAAGAAACCACACCTCAACCTGAAGATCCTTATGGGATTTCAAAATATGCTATTGAGCAAGAACTAGAAGTAAGTCGTAAAATGTTTGGATTAAATTATATTGTATTTAGACCTCATAATGTGTATGGTGAAAAGCAAAATATTGGAGATAAATATAGAAATGTGGTTGGAATATTCATGAATCAGATTATGCAGGGTAAACCAATTAGTATATTTGGAGATGGAAGCCAAACTAGAGCATTTTCATATGTGGGGGATGTTGCACCAATAATTGCAAAATCGATATTTGTTGATGAAGCATATAATCAAGTATTTAATATTGGAGCAGATGATCCCTATAGTGTTAAGGAATTAGCTAACGTGGTGGTTAAACATATGAAAGATGGGGATGATCATGAAGTCAATCATCATCCTGAGAGAAATGAAGTTATGCACGCTTATTCTGCCCATGAGAAAGTTAAGAAAGTGTTTAATCATGAAACAAAATATGATCTTAATGAAGGTGTGAAAAGAATGGCAGCTTGGGCAAAAATAGTTGGTGCTAGGGAAAGTAAACACTTTGAGAATATAGAAATAACTGAAAACTTACCTGAATCTTGGTTGAAAAAAGATTAATTTACTTGATAAAGAATAATTGATTTATTGTTTTTGCTGAATTCTTTTATTTTTGTATAGTTGAGAGTTTCTAGTGCTTCATTGATGTAGGGGGAAGCATAAGATTGAGGAGAATAGAAAATAATTTCAACCTCACTAAAGTTGATTATTGGCTCCTTGTAATCTCGAGATATAATTGCTGGTCTAGGAATTGCTAAGGGAACATTTAAAGATTGATTGACATAATCTAAATAAGGATTTGTAAAATATAAAACTTGAGGAAATGGAGCTAAAACTAACTCATCTTTGTAATTTTCTTCTAAGTAAATTGCAGCTTCTTGATTGATTTTGACATAATCGCGATATTCTAAATTAGATGTTAAATAATACCCAACATCATCAGTGTTTAGATTATATTGAGTAAAGAAAAGAATAACAAGCACTATTGTTAATATAAATGTTAGATATTTTGTTTTCTTATATATCATAGAGATTAAAATTAAGAATAATAAAGGAAGTATAGGAATAATATATCTGAAATTGACCAGTAATATACTATGGGCCCCCATAAATAAAATAAAGATTAAAGTTAACAATCTTGTATCTTTTTTCATTGATTCGATAAAAATGTCTTTTATTACCATTAAAAAAAAGAAAATAAAGACAAAGAAGATATATTGGTAAGGTAAGAATAAATTAAAGTAAGATTCTATATGTGGGTAAAAATTCTTTCCATAATTTAGTACAATTGATTTAGATAGTGAAAATACGATGTAAATTATTAAAGTAATTAGAAAAGATATAGATATCCTTTTTTTAAGTTTAGATTTATCAATTTTAAATAAGAATACTAGAATTAAAACTAGAATTAAAATCCAGTTAAAGTTATCAAATAAAATAAGTTTTATTAAGTAAAATGAATTTAGTAAAATCTCAATGAAATTTGTTTTAACTAAATCGGAATGATTGATGGCAGTTAGGAAAACGCCATACTTAATCTTATTGCAGATAAGCCAAGTTGAAATTACTAATAGGGGTACTGAATAAATTAAAATATTTTTTTTGCGTATTTTTTTATTAATTTTTTTTCTGTAATCTTCAAATAAATTATATAAAAATAAAATTATAGCTAAACCTGACGCTAATAAATCTGTTAAAACTAAAAAGGAACTTAAAATCATGTAATTTATTTTCTTAGCCTTAAGAAAAAAATAGATTGATGTGGTGAATAAAGCTGTTATTGCTGTGGCCAAAAATACTAAACCTGTTTGTGCGAGAAAATATGGATGAAAAAATAATAAGATGGAAGCTAGTAAACCCACTTCCCACCTGAATAATAGTTCCCCTAATTTAAATGTGAAATAAAGACTAATTAAAGCAAAAATTAAAATTAAAATGTGTGCGACCAATAAAGATTTACCAAAAATACTAAATAAAGTCCCTAAAAGCATAAAAAATAAGGGAGGGTGTCCATTGGCTTCTTGAGTTACGCCACTATTAAATCCTTGTTCTGCAAAAGAGATTGAAGCTGGAAGTATGTATGTGGCCTCATCCCAAACAGGTGGAAGATCAATTGTTTGATAGTTTGCTAAGATTAATCCTATAGAAAATACTAGTAAAATTAGTAGATCCAGTTTGAATTTATTCTTTTTCACAGACATATAACATCACACTTGTTGTATTTTTTGAAGTGAATACTAGGGAAGCTCGGATTAATAGATAAATAAATGAATTGGCTAAAATTATTAAATATGCCTTGAAAGAATTTAATGGTTTATTTGAATTAGATTGGTCGAAGAATTTTACTGCAAAGGTGGTTAATATCCTATCCAGGTAACTTCCAATAGGTTTTTCAATTAAAATCTTGAATCTTGATTTTTTCAAATCTTTTTTTAACTCTTCAATATTGAATCTTCTGTAATGACCAACTATTTTATCATCTACATTCCAATATTTTTCATGTACTGGAACTGTGATAATCAATTTTCCATTTTTCTTTAGAATCCTATTAAGTTCCAAAATAGCTTTTTTATACTCCTTTACGTGTTCTAAAACTTCTGAACAAAAAATACAATCAAAAGTTGAAGTTTTTTCTTTTAAGTTTATAATATCACCATACTTTGCAGAGTAACCAAGTTTTTTCATTAAAGAAACTGCATCTTTTGCATAATCTATGTGTAGGGTTTCTTTTGGAAATGGGGAAACTGAAGATATTCCTGAACCAATATCTAATAATTTTAATGAGTTATTATGGGGGAAGAATTTGAAAAAAGCAGTTTTGATTTCTTTTTTTCGATAGCGATAATGATAAAATGAATTTTTAATTTTTTGATAGTTTTTACTAGAAAAAAATACCTCAAACTTATTTTCGTTTTCTTTCATTTTTAAATAATTTGACCGTAAACTATTTAAATATGATCTTGAGCAGGTAAATATGGCTAAAGTACTATTAATCAACCCTTCAATGGCGGATATTTATACAAAAGCCAAAGTAAAATCTTCAGTACCTCAATATTTCCCATTGAACTTATTAACTATTGCACCCCCATTACTTGAAAAAAATCATGAAGTGCAACTTCTAGATCTAAATCTTCATGAAGATCCTAAAAACATATTAAAAAAACAGTTAAGTTCATTTAAACCAGATTATGTTGGAATCACATTTACAACCCCATTATATTCTCAGAGTTTAGAGATAGCTTCTCTTGCTAAAACCTATAACAAAAATACCATTGTTATTGCTGGTGGGGTCCATATAACTTCTGATTGTTTAAATACATTAAAAAATTCAAAAATTGATGTGGGTGTTCTTGGTGAAGGCGATTGGAAATTATTAGAGATTGTTGAATCTAAAAATTTAGATAAAATTAAAGGAATAGGTTATAAAAAAAATGGTGAAGTAATAATGAATGATAGGGAACTCCCCTTAAGAAATTTAGATGAAATCCCATTCCCTGCAACAAGTTTAATCAATATAAAAAATTATAAAACTCCTTATACTTATTGCAAGGCTAATCCTGTATTTCCTTTAGAAACTAGTAGAGGGTGTGTATATGGTTGTATTTATTGTAATAAATCCATATTTGGTAGAACATTTAGAATTAAATCTATAGACCGAGTCATGGAGGATTTAAGAAAAATACAAAAAATGGGTTACAAGGAAGTCCACATAATTGATGATGGATTTACCACTGATATAAATCGAGCTAAAAAAATATGTAGGTTAATCCTTAAGGAAAAGATTAAATTAAATTTTAATTGTCCTAATGGAATAGAGCTGATAGAGTAGATTTAGAGTTAGCTAAGCTAATGAAAAAAGCTGGATTTTATAGGGTTGCATTTGGTGTTGAGGCAGGTTCACAAAGAATTTTAGATCTTATAGAAAAAAATATTAAAATGGAAGATATTGTTAAAGCATTTAAATTATGTAGAAAAGTGGGAATTGAAACTACTGCTTTTTTTATGATTGGACTTCCTGGTCAAAAAGAAGAAGATCTAAAAGATACTATAAGGTTTGCAAAAAAATTAAAACCAGATATAGCAAAATTTGATATAATGATTCTTTTACCATCTACACCAATATTTGAAGAATGGAGAAAGAAAGGGTATATAACTTCATTAAATTGGGATGATTATGGTGTGTACAAAGAAAAAAAAATATATAATCACCCTCACTTATCTTGGGAAACAATGTCAAAATATTTAAACAAATCATATAGATCTTTTTATTTATCACCTAGTTTTATTTCTAGAAGAATAATTAAATCATTAAGAGATCACACATTAATTAGAGATATGCGTACTTTTTTAAGTATAAAATGGTAGATAATTAAAAATCATACTTTCCAGTTTTTTCTTTAACTATAATTGTTAAAACATCCATACCATACTTAAAGATTTTAACATGGGATTTTTCAGACCCATATATTGTAGGTATTGGAATTTCTTTTAGGATTAATTTTTTCTTTCCAGACATCATAGTCATTTCGCCATCAAAATGGAAAGTGTTAGATAATTTGTTGAAGGGAATGGTTGTTAATGCTTTTTTAGAGTAAGCCATATATCCACTATGGTACTCTGAAATGTTTAAACCATAAGCTAAGTTTTCTATAAAAGTTAGTACCCTATTTCCAATGTATTTGTATATCGGCATTCCACCTTTTAATGCCCCTTTACCAAGAATCCTGGAACCTAAAGTTACGTGGGCTTTTCCTTTTTCTATTGGATCGATAATTTTCTGTAACAATTCAGGCGCATATTGTCCATCTGCATGAAGCATGACTGCAATATCGGCGTTATCTTTTAGGCATGCATTATATCCTGTTTTTTGAGCAGCACCATATCCCTTATTGACCACATGATCTAGGAGAACAATTTTTTTGTATTTTTTTTGTAATTTCTTTATTACTTCAACAGTATTATCAGTGCTACCATCATTTATTACAAAATGTTTGTTTACCTTTTTATAGAATTCCCTGGGTATTCTTTTTAACATTAATTCTAGTGTTAATTCTGCATTATATGTGGGCGTTATTATGTCAATTATCATTATACTAATATTTATGAAAAACTTATAAGTTTAACCATTGCAAACAATAACAGTTAGAATTATTAAGTTATTTACTAATTATAATAAAATGAAAACAATAACTAAGAATTTAATTTTAATGGGGATAACAATCTTAGTATTTTTTATCATATTTGAAGCAGTGTTGCATTCATTTAATCTTTATGATTATAGTGGACCATCAAGATCTGTATTAAGTATTTATGACCCTGTGACAGGTTGGAAGTTAAAGCCGGATTTTAATATAACTGAGAAGAATTCTGAATTTGAAGCATACTATCAAATAAATTCAGATGGTTTTAGAAATAATTTAAAATTTAATGGTGATGAAAAAATATTATTTATAGGGGATTCATTTACTTTTGGCCATGGTGTTGGTGAAGAAGAAAGATATAGTTCAATTATTGGAAAATATGGAAATTATAATATAAGAAATTTAGGGACTCCTGGTTATGGTACTGATCAAGAATTATTAATATTAAAAGAGGAAATTGATTTATTTGGACCTGATATTGTTATTGTTGGTTATTTAGTAGAAAATATAGCAAGAAATATAGAAAGATACCCAAGACTTGGAAACATTAATACTGGACTTGATTATGAAAGGCCATTATTTATAGTTGAAAATAATAAACTAGTATTATCTAATACCCCTACAATTAAACCTGAAGAGCTAGATGATATTATAGAAATAAAAACAGATGCTAAAGAAAAAATAAAAGAATATTGTTTTAGTTGTGTATTTTTTTATAGAGGATTTAGATCATTTTCTCCAAAAGAAAGTGTTTATGATTCTTACCAAAATTATTATTTGGAAGGTAGTTATGATTGGAAATTAACTAAATTAATTTTTGAAGAAATAAAGAGAGAAGTTAAAAATAGGGGTGGTAGGTTAATCATAGTTGTAATCCCCTTACAAGAAGATGTTAAAAGTTACGATAATACTGAATTTGAGTATCAGAAAAGATTTTTAGAATTAGAGAATTTTGAAATTATCGATTTAACAAAAGCATTTTCTGAAGAAGAAGAAGAAATGTATTATCAATATGATAGTCACTGGAACAAAGAAGGTCATTTATTTGGGGCAAATTTGATTTTAGATTATCTTAAGAGTTAAATACATATTTCCATAGTTTAGAAACTTCCTTTACATCATAATTTTTGCTAGATTCTTTAGCATTTTTTGAAAGTTTAGTGAGTAGTTCTTTATCTTTTGCTAGTTTTTCTATAGCTTCTTTTAATTGATCTTTGTTTTTTTGGTTAATTATTAAACCATTTACATTATTTTGGATTACTTCTTTAGGACCTGTGCAATCTGTAGTTATTATAGCTAGAGTGGCAGCCATTGCTTCCAGTAATACAATTCCAAACCATTCCTCCCAAGATTTTGTTTTATAAGAATTTAAAACAAAGATATCTGATGAAGAATAAATGTCTGCTAATTTTTGCTTATCTTTAATAAAACCCAGATAATTAACATTAGATGGTGTTTTTTTGAATAAATGTTCTAATGGACCTTTGCCAACAAAAATAAAATTAATATCTTTTAGAGATTTTGCAACAGCTAATAAATCTTTTATACCTTTTTCTTCCATTAATCTTCCAACATATAATACTGTTAGTTTTTTTGACTTTTTTTTATGGAATAATGAAGCATCAATTGAATGTGAGATCACATAAATATTTGGATTAAATTTATCTAATGAATTTTTAGAAGCATAAGTGTATGCAACTACTTTAGTATTATTAAGAAATAATTTCCAAATTAGTTTAGAACATTTGGGATTATGGACGTATCTTGAATAATCCCCCCAGTAAGACCAGGAAGTTTCATAAATAATATCTTTTCCAAGTAATTTTAATAAAAATAAGAAATAAGCTGAGGAAGAATAAGGTGCAAAACCAGTTATAACTGTTTTATACTTAAATATGATTTTAAAAGGTGCGAGTAAACTAGATAATATATCTTTTAATTTTACATTGTAATTGATTATGTTGCCATTCCCAGTTAATATTTCTCTTAGTTTTCTAATAATAGAAAAATTATTGTTTAAGTAAATTGAAGTTAAGTAAATAAAACGAGAATCTTGCATAATAATTTTAATATCATTGTTTTTAGCAAAAGTGTAAAGACTAATGTAATAATTTTTATCCGGACATTCAGTGTAAAAAATAACTTTCTTCATAGACTTAGCAATATGCAAATGCTTTTAAAATTTCTTTTTAAGAAAAAATTATGAAAAAAGTGTCAATTGTTGTATTAAATTGGAATGGTGAGGAGTATATAGCAGATTGTTTAAAGAGTTTAGAAAATCAAAGCTATAAAAATTATGAAATTACTGTTGTAGATAATGATTCAAGTGATGAGTCTATAAAAATAATAAAAAAATTCAAGAAAGTTAAGTTAATAGAACATAATGAAAATTCTGGGAATGCTGAAGGGATTAATATAGGCATAAGAAATTCTAATGGAGATTATATAATTAACCTAGATAATGATACTAAAGTGAATAAGGATTTTATTACAGAGTTAGTTAAAGTTGCAGATAAACATAAAGATTGTGGGATGTTGGCTAGTAAAATGGTTTTTTATGATCAACCAGATTTAATTAATTCTACTGGACTTGATTTTTATGATGATGGAAGTGCAGTGGATAGGAACATAAGAGAAAAAGATAAAGGATTTGAAGAAATAGAAGAAGTTTTTGCCCCTTGTGGTGGCTCTGCATTGTATAAACGAGAAGCGTTAGAAGGCATAAAAAAATTAGAAGGAGATTATTTTGATCAAGATTTTAAATTTTATTATGAGGATGCAGATGTGGCATTTAGGATTAGACATTTAGGATACAAGTGCTTTTATGTCCCTAAGGCAGTTACATACCATAAGGTTAATGCTTCAACAAAAAAAGTTAAGGATTTAAGAGTATATTATGGTGTGAGAAATAAAATATTTTTCCTAATAAAAAATTACCCTATAAAAGTTTTAATTAAATCTTTACCCAAAATATTGATTAAACAAATACTGTCTACAATTTATTATTTATTCCAAGGTAAACTAGTAGTATTAAAAGCAAGATGGGATGCTATTGTTGGATTGAGAAATATGCTTAAAAAAAGAAAAAAAATAGATCCTAGCAATAGCAAACTTAATTTTCCTTTCAAAAAGAATAGTTTATTTAACCTTTTCTTTAACTAATATTATATGAAAATTGCCTATCTAATTGAATATTTTAAACCATTTAGTCGAGGTGCTGAGAATAACTGCTATTACTTGGCTAAAGAGCTTGCTAAGAAGCATGAAGTCCATGTATATACCTCAGATAGACAAAATGGAAAAGTAGCTAAGAGTTTTGAAGAGATAGATAATATAAAAGTTCACAGATTTAAACCTAAACTTAGACACAAATATTATTTGAGCATGACACCTGGATTGTGGGATGTTTTAAAAGAAGATTATGATGTTGTACATGTGCATTCTTTTGGATTTTTATGGCATGATTTAATTGTACTTATGTTAAAAATTAAAGGTTTTAAGGTAGTTAATACACCCCATGGACCATTTATGGCTTTGAAAAAATATAATACAAGAGAGAATTTATTTAAATTTATTATTAGAACAATTGAAAAATTTGTTAATAGATTATATGACTTTGTTATACAAGTAAACCCTGAACAGTATAAATGGTTAGAAAAAGAAGGTGTGAATAAAGAAAGGATAAGATTTGTTCCAAATGGCATTTGCGAAGAATCTTTTGAAAAAATAAAAGGAAAAAATAATTATAAGATTAAAGGTAAAAAAATAATTTCTTATGTTGGTGCTGTTGATAAATATAAGGGACTTGATCAAGTAATTAAGGTATTACCTCATTTTAAAGATTTAATTTTTTATATTGTTGGAGACGATAATGGAGATAGAAAAAGATTAGAAGGATTAAGTAAAAAATTAAAAGTTAGTAATAGGGTAAAATTTACAGGAAGGATTGATGAGAAAAATAAACTAAAAGTTTTAGATGCTTCTGAAGTTTTTATTTTACCTTCTGAGTGGGAAGCATTTGGTATTGTGATTTTAGAGGCTATGGCTAGAGGTAATGCAATAATTAGCACTAAAACTGAGGGTGGAAACTTTTTAATTGGAAAAGAAAATGGATTTTTGTATGAATTTAATGATTTGGGTGTATTAAAAGAAAGATTAGGAGAGTTAATTAATGATCAAAAACTAATTGAAAAAATGAAAAAAACAAATTTAAAGAAAGCTAAGGAATTTTTATGGAAAGATATAGCTAAAGATTTGGAGAAGGTATATTTAGAATGAAAATAGCATTTGTATGCCCATATTATGATCCTGCGATTGATGGACCTAAACAAGCAATTAAAGAGATTGCACAGTACTTGGTTAAGAAAGATCATGAGGTGCACGTTTATACTTCAGATTGGGACAAATATAAAAGAATTAAAGAAAAAGAAGAGGTAATTGATAATGTTAGAGTCCATAGATGTTTTCATATATTGAGAATAGCTAATTTTGCAACTGTTTGGCCTTCAGTTTTTTTTAAGATATTAAGAGAAGATTTTGATATTGTACATACACATGTTTCTGGACATCTGCATGTGTTCTTAGCTTCACTTGCTGCAAAAATTAAAGGTGCGAAACTAGTACATACAACTCATTGTCCTTGGACTGATGCACATAGAGGATTTATTGGAAATTTATTAGTTAAATTGAGTTATCATACAATTAATAGATTAAGTTTTTACTGGGCAAATAAAATAATAGCCATAACACCTTGGGAGATTCAATTTATTGAAAAAAATGGTGGTAAGGGAAAAATAGATGTTATCCCTAATGGAGTTAATGATTTATTTTTTACAAAAGTAAAGAAAAATAATTTCAAGAAAGACAATGGAATTAAAAATAAATTAGTATTATTTTTTGGAAGATTAAATGTGACCAAAGGTGTAGATAATTTAATGAAAGTAGCAAATGAAGTTGTTAAAGAAAGAAAAGATATTGATTTTGTTTTTTTAGGTCCTGATGAAGGCATGAAGAATACACTAATCAAAATGAATGAAGATGAAAAAAGAATTAAGATATTAGAACCAATGCAAGAAAGAGAGAAAATAAGAGAAATGTATCAATCTGCTGATGTTTATGCCCTACCTAGTTTTAGGGAAGGTTTACCTTTAACGTTGTTTGAAGCTTTTGCAAATGAATTACCTGTAGTTGCTAGTCCTGTAAATGGAATACCATATGAGATGAATGAGAGTAATGGATTTTTGGTAGAGTATGGAGACTTAATAAATTTAAAGAAAAAAATATTGAAAATATTAGATGACAAGAAATTAGCATTAAAATTTTCTAAAAATAATAAGAAAAAAGCTGAAAAATATAGATGGGAAGATATTGCTAAGAAAACTGAGAAATTATATCAAAATCTAATTTAAATTATTGTTCTTGAACAAATTGATCTAAAGGTATTGATTTTCCATTTGTTACAGGAATGACCCTTCTATTCCAGGGAAGATCTCCCCTTTTATGCAGATCAAATGCTTCAGGTAATAAAACTTTTTTTGAAGGAACTGGATTATAAGCCCCATCTAAAACTTCTGAAGTTAATTTACGATCATCACCTACTCTAATCAGTAAAACACCATGAGGATTTAATCTGTCTTCTAAAAGACAACCATTGAATGAATTTCTTGACTGTTCTGAAGAATGAATTTCTGCAACTTCATCTAATGAAATATGGGCACTAGTTCCTACTTGAATTGCTCCAACTAGTCCTTCTACGTACACATTTAATTCCATGAGGGGTGCAACAGAATTTGATCCTTCATAAATGTCGTTTAAAAACTCTACCGCAGGTAAACCATATTTTGCACCATGTTCTTGTACTTCTACTCTTTCTTCACTAAACCCTTTAGGAAAAACTCCTTGAAAACCTTCTGCTTTAGAAAAATGAGGATCTAAATTTTTACCATCAAACTTAAAACCTAAAACTTTACCATCTTCACCAACTAACAAACATTCTTCTGCTAGTTCTTCACCAATACCTCTTATAATTCCATTAGCGAGAGATTCATCATTTTCCACTTCTGCATAACCTTGAAATAATGTTGCCAATAATTTTCCATCATCCACTTCTTTTCTAACTGCTAATAAAATATAATTAGTATCTCCTTTTGTCCCAGTTAGTAAACAGTTAACTCCAAGATTTGGTGATACTGCATAGAATCCATTATCTCTAATTTCATCTGCATCAACAGGAGTCCTATGTCTCATAAGTCTACTATAATCTTTGGAGCCTGAACCTTTAATTAAATGTAATGCACCATCATCTGGAGTTACCATTAATCCTCCACTGTATACATGAAAACCTTTGTTCTGGATTCCTAAAATTGGTGAATTTGTCATGAGTATATAATAAAATATTTATTTATAAAAGTTTCTTTTGTTACCATCTTATAGTTTATAAAAAGAAGGATCTTTAATATTTGACCAGTAAAATGCTTTTTTTCTTTGCATACAATTAGAACAAGAACCACAATGTACTGGTAGATTATCTTTGAATCCTGAACCAATATAACAACTAAATGTAAACCCATAAGGAACTTCTAATTCTGAGGCTAATGAAACAACTTCATCTTTGTCTTTATCGATTAAAGGTGCAATGATTTTATAATTTCCATCTTTTGTTGCTTCTTGGGCTAATTCATTTATTTTTTTTAGAAATTTAGGTGTTGTGTCTTTCATAGGAACTTGTCCTTCTTTTTTTATACCTAAAAAAATATCATATTTCTCATTATTTGAAATGAAAAAGGATTCAGCATGAGCAAGAGCAGTTAAAATAAATAAAGCATTTCTACAAGGAACCCACCAGGATGTAATTTCTTGATTTTGTTTTTTAATATCACCAAGATCTTCTTCTTTTGTTTCTTTGAAACCTTCTTTATTGATAAATGCTGTACTTATTTCTCCAAGCCAATCTAATTTTATAATTTTATATGGAATTTTAAGATTTTCAGAGATTTTTTTTACACAAAATAATTCTTCTTTTAAGGATTTTTGAGAATAATCAAAGAATAAGAGTAATGATTTTTTAGGATTTAGTTTTTTCTTTACGTGATAAGCTACAGTAGAACTGTCTAAACCGCCTGAACAAAGTATAATTGCATTCATATGAAATAAAATTAAAGAAATTTTATAAAGATATAGATAAGGAGAAAGATATGGCAAAAATCAAAGTAGAAGAAATAAAAGAAGGTATTGATATTTTAATTAATGGGCAGAAATGTAATGTTAAGAAATTTGAAAAATCCAATATTGGAAAGTTTGGAAAAGTTAAATGTAGAATTGAGGCTGTTAACGAAAATAAAGAAGATATAGTCATAATTAGATTAGCTAATGATTTTGTTGAAAAAGTATGATAAATATTGTTATTACAACTTATGGTGAATTAAATTCTATTACTCAGGCAGTTGATGCATTTTTAAAACAATTACCAAAAAATGCTAAGATAGTAGTTGTTGATCCTTTTGAGAAAACTAGAAAATTAATTGAAGAAAAATACAAGAAAAAGGTTGAGTTTTTCTTAGATATTGGGGAAGGGAAAAGTACAGCTTTAAATTTAGTTTTAGAGAATTATTATTCAAAAGATAAAGATGATATCTTTATTTTTAGTGATGGGGATGTTTTTGTTGAAGAAAATACTATTAGAGAACTATTAGACCAATTTAAAGATAAAAAAATTGGGCTAGTTTGTGGGCACCCCGTTGGATTAAATAAATTAGATAATATGCTAGGATTTTGGGGAAATTTAGCTTTTAGTGAGATGAATAAAACTAGAAGAGAATTAGCTAAGAAGAAAGAATTCTTTGAAGTTTCAGGTTATTTATTTGCAATGAGAAATGGTGTGATAAGATATTTTCCAACTGAAGCTTCTGAGGATAATGTGATTCCTACTTTATTTTGGAAGAAAGGATATAAAATTGGATATTCTGAGGATGCAATTGTTTATGTTAAGAGTCCTGAGAAAATTAGTGAATGGATAATGCAGAAAAAAAGAAATATTAAAGGACATTTAGCATTGAAAGATCAAGTTGATACCTTAAAATCAAGAAAAAATACTATTTTTGGAGAAGCATTACGTGGTATTAAGTTCTTATTTTCTTATCCTAATAACTTGAAAGAATTTTATTGGTATATTGGAATGGCTTTAGGAAGATTATATGCTTGGATACTAGCAATATATGAAACTAAAGTTAGAAGAAAGAAATATACAGATGGTTGGAGAGAAGAAGAGGATTTAACTACAACTAGACTCTAATCTTTCTTTTAATTTTTTTAAAGAATCAACTAATTCTACAGAATTAAACACCATAACACAGGTTCTTTCTGGCATTTCTAATGAATCAATATCTTCAACTAAACCAATTACTGGAATCTTTTTAGCATAAGCATAGCCAATTTCCCATGCTGTGCCTGAACCCACAGATTTCCAATCAAGCAAAGCTATTACTAAATCACATTCATCTAAAAATTCACTATCACCTTTGAAAAATTTCTTAGAATCTTTACCGTGGTAAATTCCAACATCCCTATGAGGTAAAAATGTATCTATTGAAAGTTCTTTACAAATAACATCAATTTCTTCTAATTTATTTCTATTTTCTTCTTTCCATAAAGGACCTGCAATGTAGGCTTTCATAAAAAAAAGAAAGTAAGAACTTTAAAAAAGATATCTGTATTAGCAAAATTATGGAAAAATACACTATAGTTGTTAATGGGGTAGTTTTTGATAAAGAGCTAAATAAAATTTTAATTATTAAGAGAAAAGAAGGATTACAAAAAGGTAAATGGGCTTTTCCTGGTGGAAAACTAGAAAATGAAACAATTTTAGAAGGATTAAAAAGAGAAATAAAAGAAGAGGTTAATTTAGACATTGAAAATAAAAAAGAGTATATTGCTGATTATCAATATAAAAGAGAAGATGGAAGTTTAAGTTTAGGATTAAGTTTTTTAGTATTTGCAAAGAATGAAGATATTTGCAAAAATGAAGAAATCGAAGACTTTAAATGGGTTATTAGAGAAGATTTAATTAATTATGATTTGGTGGAAGGATTAGAGGAAGAAGCTTTAATTGCTTTCCAGAAGGTTGAAAATGGAATATAAATGGAAGAAAGATTGTAAATCATTTCCAGGTGTATATGCTTGTGATGTACTACGAGCTAATGATTATGCTAGTTGTGAGGATTGTAAGTTTTATGAGCCAATAAAGAAAATACTAATAATAAAATATGGTGCAGCTGGTGACATATTAAGAAGTACTACTATTCTTTCTAAAATAAGAAAAAAATATGGTGAAGTTGAAATTTATTGGTTAGTAAATGAAAGAGATAGGATGTTAATAGATAATAATCCTGAAATTGATAAAGTTTTTACATTTAATTGGGATGAGGTATTAAGATTAAAACAAATTAAATTTAAGGCTTTATTTAGTTTAGAAATTGATAAAAAAATATGCACTGTAGCAAATGAAATTGATGCTGAAGAAAAATATGGTTATTATTTAGATAAAGAAGACAATCCTACTTGTTTTAATGAAAAGGCAGAGTATTACTTGGAAAAAGCCTGGAGTGATAAACTAAATAAAGAAAATAGAAAAACTTTCCAAGAATTATTATTTGATATTTGTGAATTGGAGTATGAAAAAGATGATTATTCTTTTTATTTAGATGAATATGAAGAAAGGTTGAGTGAAAAATTAAGAGAAGATGAAGATTATGTTATTGGAATTAGTATAGGTGCAGGAGGAAGATGGCCTTCAAAAGCATTACCTAAGGATAGATTAATGAATTTAATAAGAGAAGTTCATAAATTAAAAAGGGGGAAAATTTTATTGATTGGTGGAATTCAAGAGAGTGAATTAAAGGAAGAGTTAGTAGATGAATTAACAGAAGAAGGAATAAAAATGAAGTATGTTGATAGGATTGAATTAAGTACTGAGGACCATATTGGTGCAGTAGCTGCTTCAGATTTGGTAATTTGTGGAGATACACTAACCATGCATATTGCTCTTGCTTTAAAGAAAAAAACTATTGGATTGTTTTTCTGTACACCTGATTGGGAAATAGAAGGTTATGATAGATTAAAGAAAATAGTTAGTCCGTTACTAGAAAAATATTTTTTTACAGATGAATATGTCAAAGAACTTATAAATAGTATAAAAATTGAAGATATTACTAAAGAGATAAAATGATAACTAAAGATATTAGTGAAATAAAAAAAGTAATTGAAGAAGCTAATAGTACAGAAAAGACTGTGATGGTTACAAATGGGTGTTACGATATTGTTCATGCGGGACATGCAAGTTTTATTGATAATGCAAAAAAACAATGTGATGTTTTGATTATTTGTTTAAATTCTGATAAATCTGTAAAAGCATACAAGGGTGAGAATAGACCTATTAATAATGAAGATGATAGAGCTTATTTATTATCTAAACTAGATGGAGTTGATCATGTTTACATATTTAATGATGCTAAATTTGATAGTACATTAGAAATATTAAAACCAAAAAAATATGCTAAGGGTCAAGATTATAATATTGATAAAATAGAACAAAGTGAAAGGGAGATTATAGAAAATTATGGTGGGGAAATTGTATTTATAGATCATCCAATAAAAACTTCTACAACTTTTATTATAAATAAAATATTAGAAAAATAAAAAGAAAAAATTAAGCTAAAGCTAAATTTACTAATTCTTCTAAACTTTCAAGAATTGTTTCGTTTGATGCTATGATTACATTAGGCCTACCATCTGTAAGTTTCATATGACGTATTGGATGTCCATCAAAACCAACTACATATCCGCCTGCACCTTCGACTATGGGTGTTATTGGTACTAAGTTAGGAAGGTTTTCATTAAGTGCTAATGATCCAACACCTTGAGGTTCTATTCCATCTATTCTTGTTTCAAGAAATTGTTCTAATATTTCACTCATGCTACCATATAATCTTACAATGTCGAAAGGCCCATTTTTATTTCGATCGATTATTTCACCATATATATCTAGAGCTAACTGTTTAGCATCCTTAGGAGCCGTATTTAGATCAAGTGCTTGAAACATATCCCATGAAACTGTACCTTGACCAATATCTTTTTGAGATGAAGTAAATAAACTCTGTTTTTCATCTGTATTTTCATCTATTTCATAGGTCACCCCATCAAATACGACAGCATTTATTGGAGAAGCACGATACCTTCTAGGGTTACCATCCACCAGTGCAGCTGTTTTAAAATCACCAACAAATAAATCTGATAAATTTTTGTCTGTTGGGTCTGTAAATGCTATGCCTGTTGCCCATGCACCATTATTTCCAACTCTATGGATTTCATTCTCAGGATCACTAGTATCACTGCCTAAACCTGCTACTTTTATTGTGCCATCCACAGCATCAAAATAACAAAAAATAGTTTCAGAAACACCATGATGATATCCGATTTTAAGGACTTCTCCTTTTTGAGGATTAACTATAACACTTATAGGGTACTCTATATTTACACTTAATGATTTTAATGCTTCAAAACCAACTTCCTCTCCTACTGCATCTGCATATCTTGAATTTGCTCCACCTTCAGGTTTTAAAACTGAAGCAACTTTAGCCCCTCTTTTATGTCTAGGAATATTATTAATTTCTTTACTCACTGCCTGCCCAATATCATGTCCTGTTTGTGCAACTTGTTTCATTACATCATATACCATTTTAATTCCCCCCATAAATATTATAATATGTATTTACTATAAAGTAGTCTTTATAAATTTTTAGATTAAATAGGTTCATTGGATATTAAACAACAAAAACTATTTTAAAGTATAAATAAAAAAGAGATATATGAGTTTTGAAGAGAAATCAAAAAAATGGGTGAAAGATAATAAATATTTATTTGGAATTCTAGTTTTAGCTTTCTTAATAAGATTATTTTATTTTTTTCAAACAGGTAGTCAGCCATTATGGTGGGATGAAGCAGAGTATATGTCCATGGCTAAACATATTTTCTTTGATGTTCCTTTTACATTAAATCCACAAAGACCAATTTTATTTCCCTTGCTAGAAGGAATAGTAATGGCCATTTTTAACAGAAGTGAAATTATGGTTAGATTTATTTTAGTATTTTTACCTTCAATGGTATTAGTATATGTTTCTTATTTACTAGGAAAGGAAATGTTTAATGAAAAGATAGGATTAATGGTTGCTTTTCTACATTCAATTTCTTGGATTATAATTTTTAATACAACCAGAGTACACACTGATCTCTTAGCAATGTTGATGTTGTACTTTGCAATGTTATTATTATGGCGGTTTGTTCAAGGAAATAAAAAATATGTTTGGTTAATTGGACCATTGATAATACTGGCATTTATGACTAGGTTATCTTCAGCATTATTTGGATTCATTATATTAGCATTCTTAATTTTAGTGTACAAATTAGATTTTTTGAAAGAAAAAAAATTGTGGATTGCTGCAGTATTGGGGTTAATAATTTTAACTCCTTTTTTGGTATGGGGTAATAGTGAGTTTGGAAGTACAACTGCATTTCTTTCAGGATCACATGTAACAAATCCAGGTTCAGATTATGATAGAGCACCTGGTTGGCATATTGCTACTCAAGTGTTGCCTTGGTTATTCGCTAAACCATATGGGCAATGGAGTATTTTAAGTTTAAATGGATTCATAGCAGTAACTAGTTTTTTACTATTTGTAATATATTTCTTAGTTATTGTTGGAATACTAGCTTTAAGCTTTGATTATTTAATTAAAAAAGGCAAGGAATATAAAAATAAAGCAGATTTATTAATTATTTTATGGATTTTGGTTTATTTGATCTATTTTATATTTTTAGAGAGGGATGCAGAGGACAGATGGTTGATGCCAATGGCATTTGCGTTATTTGTTATACTAAGCAAAGCAATATTTTTTATTAAAAAACAAATTAAAAATTCATCTGCTGCTAAGGCATTCATTATAGTTGTAATTTTAGGATTATTTTTCTTGCAATTAAGTACTGCAGATGATTTAATTGTAAGTAGAATAAGTAGTTATGGTCCTGTAAAAGATTCTGCATTGTGGGTTAAAGAAAGAACTGGGAATAATGATACAATAATGTCCCAATCATTTACTCAATTTGCTTATTATAGTGAGAGGAGAACCTTGGGATATGGGGGAGATGATGTGAGTTATTTTGAAAATGTATTATTAACCTACAAACCGAAATATGCAGTAGCTTCTATTTTTGAAGCACATCCTGAATGGACATTTCCATATTTACAAGGAGATCCGGAGAGATTTGTACCTGTGCAAGCATATAATATAAACGAACAACCTGCCTTAGTGATATTTGAGATTAAATATGATTAAGAAAAGTTTTTTAAAAGAAAAAAAAATTAAATAAACATGAAAAAGATTATTTTTAGTTGTTTTATTATCACATTAATAACTAGTAAAACAGTATTAGCGTATATCGATCCTGGAACAGGTTCTGTTGTTGCAAGTTCCATTTGGCCTTTAATTGTTGCAGTTTTTTCTGCTATAGGTGGTTTTTTGATTAAATACTTCTGGAGTCCAATTAAAGGGTTTTTTGGATTAAATAAAGATGGTGAAAAATAAAGTTTTAGTTGTTGGCATTGATGCCATGGATCCCAAGATTTTTAATAAACTTAAAGAAAAGCTTCCGAATTTTAATAAGTTAAATTATTCTAAATTAAAAACAAGTATTCCTCCTGAAACTCCTGTTGCCTGGAGTGCTGCTTCTACTGGAACTAATCCTGGAAAATATGGGATATATGATTTTGTTAATAGAAATCCTGAAAATTATCGACCTAAGTTAAACTTAGCAATAGAAAGTAAAGGTATTGTAAAGACAGAGTACAAATCTGCAATGCAAGGAAAACCTTTTTGGAGAATATTAAGTGAAAATGATATTAATTCTGTAATATTAAGGTGGCCCATTACATTTCCTGCTGAAGAGATAAAGGGAAAGATGTTATCAGGGTTAGGAGTAGTAGATTTGAAGGGTATGTTGAACAGTTACTCATATTACACTGATGAAGAGTATAATAAAGATGAAGAAGGAAGCGAAAAAATAATACAGATAGTTGTAGAAAATAATGAAATAGAGACTTATTTATCTGGACCATTGATAAGAAAAAGTTCTGGTGTAAAAGATTTACAAGAAGAGATTAAAATAAAAATTTTAGATGGGGATAAAATTAGCTTAGAAATTAAAGATAAAAAAGTTGAGATAAAAAAAGAAGAGTGGAGTGAGTTTATCAAGGTTAAATTTAAAATGGGATTTTTGATGGAAGTTCACGGTATTTTCAAGATTTATTTAATGTCAATTAAACCATTTAAGATGTATGTGGGTTCAATGCAAGTTGATCCGGAAAATCAAATTGTCAATATGACTTATCCTAAAGAGTATGGGAAGGAGTTAGTAAAAAATATTGGATTGTTTCATACATTAGGGATGCCTGAAGACACAAAGGCAGTTACTGAAAATAAAATAAGTAAAAATATTTTTTATAGACAAGTTAAAGAAATAGAAAGTGAACGGGAGAAAATATTTTTTTATGAATTTAATAAATTTGAAGAAGGAGTTTTAGCATTTGTTTTTGATGAAGGCGATAGATTAAAGCATATTTTTTGGGAAAATAAAGTTTTAGATGATTCAGAGTTTAAAGTTGCTAAAGAAATAGAAGAATATTATATTAATAAGGATAAATTTTTAGGAAAAATATTAGAAAAGATAGATGAAAATACTAAATTAATTGTTATGTCAGATCATGGATTTAATAGTTTTGAAAGACAAGTGAATATAAATAATTGGCTTAAGGAAAATGAATATTTAAAGATAGATGGAGATTCTATTGATGATGTTGATTGGAGCAAAACAAAGGCTTACTCCCTGGGATTTACTAGCATATATCTAAATTTGGAAGGAAGAGAAAGTAAAGGAATTGTTAAGGGTGATGAAATTATTGATGAAATTATTGAAAAATTGAAAAATTTGGAAGACAATGGGAATAAAGTTTTTACTAATATTTACAAAGGTTCTGAGATTTATCATGGGGAATTTGCTAAAGATGCGCCTGATATTGTTGTTGGATTTAGAGAAGGATATAGGATGTCATGGAAGAGCGCTACAGGATTCTTAGATAAAGAGATTATATCTGATAATAAAGGAAAATGGATAGGAGATCATTTAATTGATGCTTCACATGTTCCAGGTGTTTTATTTACAAATTTTAAGATTAATAAAGAAGACCCGGAATTAATAGATATTACTCCAACCATTCTAGAACTAATTGGAGTGAAGATTCCTGAAAATATAGATGGAAAAGGTTTAGTGTAAACTATATTTTTTAGATAAAAAAAGTTTATAAATTGTTAATTAAATATAATTAAAATGGGAAATATAACTACCGTTTCAATTCCTGAAAATCTAGCAAAGAAAATCAAAGAGTTGTATAAAGGAACTGGTTTTACTTCTTTATCAAGCTTTGTTGTCTTTGTATTAAGAGAACTAGTTATGGATAAAAAGAAAGGACCTTCATTTTTGTTTAACCAAGTTATTACGTCTTTGTTAATTTCTGGAGATGTACGTTCACCATCTTGTTTAAATGATAAAAAATCAAAATGAAAAGATATAAAACTACGCAATCTAAATGTATCTATAATAAAAATATCTTCAATGAAATCCATACGATCTTTGTAAACATTAAATCCTTTTCCAAAACCATAGACAGCTTTAGCATATGGGCCTCCAACAAATGCGGCAGTATTGTAACCTTCATTCTTTAATATTTGTGAAATAATAATCTCATCTTTAGGTAATTCCTGAATTCTTGCGTTTGCACCATGCTCGGAGGAATATTTTCCAGTAAACATAGACGAATGAGTGGGTAATGTCCAAGAAGATTGTGCAATAGCTTTTTGGAAGATTAATGAATTCTTAGAAAGATTAGTTAAATGGGGTGCTGTTTTGTGATTGTAACCATAGATACTAAGATGATCTGCACGAACAGTATCTAATGTAATTAAAATTATGTTAGGTGTGTTTAAATTTTTATTACCTGAGGATGATGGAATAACATTAATCGTATATAAGTCCAATGCGAAAGAAATAACTAAAAATAATACAATAAAAAACATTAAATTTTGAATTATTTTATTGTAAGTTTTATTATTATAAAAATTTGAAAACTTTTTTGTTAAAGATTTTCTTTTAAGCAAAATAAATAAGTAAACTACAATGCTTAAACAAAAAAGAATTAATGCGGATATTTTTCCAATAGGCTCAAAAAAAGAAAGATTGAATATATTATAAACAAGCCTACTTCCATAAAATAATACAAGTAATGGAAAAATGCCACTAAGATAAATTAGTTTTAAAAAATTCTTATCTTTTTTAATCTTGAATATATAAGCTAATATTTCTATTATAAAAGCTATAATTAATGCACCTAAACTAAATAAAAAGATAGATGACAAAATAGTGTGGTAAAACTCGAACCATTGGAAACTCCATTTAAATAATTTTGAGAATATATCAATTAAAGCAAATAGGATTCCAAATTGAATCCCGATTGATACTGCTAGTTTAAGGTGATTAGAGGGTTTCATTATTATTGATATTTCTAAAAAGATTAATAAGATTACCGATACAGTAAGTAAATAAGGATATACTCTAAGGTTATTAGAAATGAGGCTATTGGATGTAATAACCATGCAGAATCTTTTGATTCTAGGTATTTTTTTATTGAAATTAAAGTATTAGGTATTAAAATTAGATTTTTAATTACATTTTTATGGAATTCTAAATCTTTAGTGTTTGTTGGAGACCATGAATAATCTCTGTTTTGTTTATTTTTTGTTTGATAATGAACACCCCATTTCCATCTTTTCTTTAGAAAATCCAAAAATCCTATTGTTGTTATATGGTGTGTAAATGTATTTTTAGGTATTGCCAGTTTATTAAATCCATTTTTAACTAAATCTCGAATAACATCTACATCTTGAGTATAACCATCAATTTTGTCTAAAGCTGATTTTCTATAAAGAAAAACATTACCACCTGTGCAAAGATTATCCATTAATGTGAAAGTATAGGTAAAATAATCTTTTTTATCTTCTAACTTAATATTATTTAGGGCTAGTTTTCCTTCTAGTGACCTAAATATTGCAAAAGGATCTGTTCCAACGTAACTTAGGTATCTATTTGTTAAACTATCATCTTTATCTATGAAAAGAGGACATGCAGAACCAAAAATATTATTGTTATTAATTAAAGGTTTGACTAAATTTGTTATAGTATTTTTCTTTACTAATTTATTATCTTGATCAATAAATAAAATAAATTTACCTGAAGCTTTTTTGTAACCTTGATCCTTACCCATGCCTTTTCCTTCTGGAAATCTTTTTTTGTTATTAATCAGGATTACATTATATTTTTTTAGTAAATTGAGAGTTCCATCAGTACTACCTCCATCTACAGTAATTACTTCTAGATTCTTATAATCTTGAGAGAAAATACTGTCTAAGCATCGTTTTACGAGTTCCTTGTTGTTGTAGGTGCAGATTACTACACTTAATTTAGGAAAATTCATTTGTGGAATAAACTAAATAGCATTCCTCCACCGTATGATATGTGAACTATAAAGAATAAAAAAGGATATAAAATTAAATATTTTAAATGATTTTTGAAAGATAAATCAAGAGAAGTAGCAATTATAATTGCTAGGTAAATGAAAAAAGGCAGTACCAATAAAGGTGTTATTAAGTAAAGGAAAGGTAATAAAATTAAATAAATTACAAATAAAGAAGGGATGTAAAATATTAGTGAATTAGTTTTTGAAATTTTTTCTTTTTTGATTCTCACTAAACCATATAAGAAAAATTGTTTAGACATTGATAGTAGGTCAGATCTTCTTCTATGGTAAATAATCATCATAGGATGATATAATATATTTATACCTTTATCTTTTAATCTTGAAAAAAACTCTGGATCCTCCCCAGGAAAAAGGGTTTCATTGAAACCATTAAGTGAAAGATAAACTTCCCTTGAAATGCAAAAATTTGCTGAAGTGAAATAAAATTCATTGGCATTTTTATTTATTTTTCCTCGTTTATATCTATTAGACATATTATGTGTTGCTATGAATGAAGTTAAAATATGGCCTGAAGCCTTCCCAAAATAATTATCATCATGAGGCGTTAATTGTGGCCCTCCAAGAGCTAAAGGATGATATTTTTTAATAATGTTGTCTAATAATTTTAAATAATTTTTTTTAATAACTGCATCATCATCTAAAAGAACAAGAAATTCTCCTTTTGCTTCTTTAGCTGCATCATTTCTATTTTTAGAAGGGTTAGTACCATTTTTTACAATAACTTCTATTTTTTTATGATCATAATCTAAATTTTTTATTGATTTAAGAATTTCAGCATCTCTATTGGGTGCTACTGGAATTATTAATGAAAATTTAATTGAGTCCATTTGAAAATAATGTTTTAATACTTTTTTTATCATATCTCAATGAGTTCATAAGATTACATTGATGAGTACAAACACATACACTTGTTTTTTTACGCATTTGGTTAGCTTTATCACTGGTCCATAATTTATAAAAATCCCAATTAAAATCATTTAAGTTTGCAAAGGGTTTAGTAAATTCACAAACACTTACACCACCATCAGGGTAAACAACTGCATCCACATAACCTGCAGTGCAAGGCATGAACCTCTTTTTTTCTTTTATAGATTTCATAAAATACTCGTTAACTAACTCAATTGTTTTACTTAATAATGGTGTAGCTTTATTGTTATTTATTTTTACTAATTTTTGAATATATTCCATTTGTTCCATAGATAGAGTTGGATCTTCACTATCAAAATCACTAAGAATATTTTTATCTATATTAAAAACATGTTTACTAGCACTTCTTACAAACTGAATACCGTGGAAAACCTTTAGGGGTTTAGTTTCTTTAAGAAAATCCTTTATAGTTTCATAATTTGCCTTAGAAACTGTTGTGGAAATTGAAAGACTTAGTTTATTGCTCTTTATTGTTTTGAGTTTCTTTAAGGTTTTAATTGCTTTTTCATAAGAACCCTTAACACCCCTTATGTGATCATGTGTCTTTTCTGGACCGTCTAAAGACAATTGAATTGCTACATCTAAATCAGTTCTCTTTAAGATTTCTTTAACTTGTTGATATACCTTGTCAGTAAATGAACCATTTGTTGGCATAATTACTTTTTTTGTTTTAGCTTTATCTAATAATACACAAATTTCAGCGATATCTTTTCTTAGAAATGTTTCCCCCCCAGTTAATATAACAGAAACTAAAGGATTTTTTAAACTTTTAATCATTGTTTCAATTTCTTTAAGTGTAGTTTTTTCTTGTTTGTTTAAGTGACCTGCATAAAAACAATGACTACATAAAAGATTACAATTATCAGTAACGAATAAATTCATAATTAAAGGTGTAATAGCTTTACTTTTTTCATAACTAGTTGTTTGATATACAAACTCCACTATAGGGTATTTTAATGGAGAAGGTAGTGACTGAATCACATTATATATTTTTTCTCTAAGGTTTGTTTTCATTTTTTATGAAGTTTGGTTTGTTAAATCTTATTTTTAAGGTTTGTCTTAGATGTGAAATGTTCCAGAGATAAGCCTCGAACATGTTAATTAAGCTATCATAACCTAATACGAAGACCTTTTTAAATTTACTGTCTTTTTTACTCATTTTCTTTTTTTTCTCTAAACTAAGCCAAGCAACTTCATCTGCTGATTTTTGAGAAAATTCCTTTATTCTGGGAGGTGCTAATTTTAAAGTTAAATATAAATCTATAATTGGAAGGAATAATAAAAAATAGAATTTTTCCTTTTTTATTAAGAATCTCACACGATTTCTATGAAATCTAAAAAAACTAGAAGTTCTACCTGAATTAGAAACATGATGGTATGCCATTGTATTTTCATCCATAATACATGTTAAACCCAGTTTCCTTACTTGGTAGCCTACATCATTATCCTCATAACCATAAATATAATATGGGTCAAATCCTCCAACTTTTTTTAAAACTTCTGTACGCATCATACAATTAGATGTGGGAACATAATCTACTTTCCTCATGTGGAGATTATCATACCAAGAGAATAAACCATCTTCATTTCTTTCACTGTTACCAACCCTAATTTTACCATTAATTATTTCCCCACCTAACTGACCGATAGTCTTGCCCTTGGGAGACTCCATAATCCTAATCATATTTTGAATTGTAATGTTTGTTTTTAATTCCGCATCTGAATCTAAAAAGAGAATATATTTTGATTTTACAAGGCGCATTGCCTGATTTCTTGCTTCACTTGCACCTTTATTGTTTTTATTATAAATTACTTTGAAGTTTTCTTTTAGTTTTTTTTGTTTATCTTTTAAATAAGGTATTGTTCTATCTTCACTTCCATTATCTATGATTAAGGTCGTATAATCTGTATAAGTTTGTGACTCAATACTCTTAATACATTTTTTTAAATCCTCTAGACGATTATAACTAGGAATTATTATGGTTAATATTTTCATTTCAATTTGTAAACCTATATTTTAATAAAAAATATAGAGCCTTTACACCATCCCTCCATGAAATTTTTTTACCTTCTTCAAATTTTCTTGGCTTGTATGCTATAGGTATTTCTTTAATTTTTATTCCTTTTTTTAAAAATTTTGCTGTTATTTCTGGTTCAAAATCAAATCTTGTTGCTTTTAGGGATATACCATTTAAAGCATTTTTTGTAAAAATTTTATAACAAGTTTCCATATCAGTTATTTTATAACTAAAAAGTAATCTTGTAATTGAACTTAATAGTAAGTTTCCAAGGTAATGAGTTGGTACAGTTAAATGTTTTTTTTCAAAAAAGGTAGACATGAACCTAGAGCCATAAACAACTTCAGTTTCTTTGTTTAAGATCGGAGTAAGTAATTTGGAATATTCTTCAGGAGAGTATTCTAAATCTGCGTCCTGTATGATCATAATGTCACCTGTAGCTAGTTTTATTCCAGTTCTTATCGCTGAACCCTTACCTTTATTTATTTTGTGAGAAACCAGTTTAATCTGTTTTAGATTAGAAACTATCTCTTTTGTTTTATCTGAAGAAGCATCATCAACTACAATTAATTCTTTTTTTATTTTTCCTAATTTTACAGCCTGTACTCTTTTAATTAATTCATTGATAGTTTTCTCTTCATTATATGCTGGAATTATTACGGATAACTTCATTTTTTTGTTAGTTTACTATTCCTTATTATGTAAAATGGTGATATTAAGGCTAAGAAGATAGATAAAAAGATTATTAGCCTAGAAACATAATAAAGCAAACGTTCTAAGAAAGTAGTAGGATTTAGTGTATCAAACCAAGAACCTAGTGATGTATCATATCCTATAGGATACATAAACCAAACCTTAGGTTGAGCTGCATAATCTATTATTTGTCTATTTATGTCCATATTTAGAACATGAATTCTGAAATAATCAATTTTTTGAAGATTATTATCATTTTTTCTGCTAATACTAATTGTTTTAATTAATTGTCCATCTTGTTTGAATGCGTTAGATACAGAATTCATTAAAGTGTCTAACTCTCCACCTTTTTCTATACCGCCCCATCCACAATCTCCAGTTGCACATTCTATAAAATAAACTTTCGTTGATTGGAGATTCTCTTCTGGTGAAACTTGCTGTAATGCACTTACAAAATTAGAGCCTTCAATGTACGATCTATCATTAAAAACCCATGCTGTTTGCCCACGGTAAATCCTGGAGTCTGTAACTATTAAAGAATTTTCTTCAAAATTTGCTTGTTTGAAGGACATTAACTCCCCTACAGGTTCCTTTTCAAAAATAGGTTTTTCTAATTGAGTGAATGAAAAAATTAATATGATTAATAAAGCAAAATAAAGAACATTGAGACCATACTTGAAAATAAATCTTTTTAGAGTGTAGGTTGCAGGAATTACTAAAAGAGTTGCTACAATCAAAAAGTGTTTAGGTAATAATATAATTGTAGTTAAATATAATAAAGGAATAATAGACCCTAAAGATAGAAGTGTAAATAACTTAGTTTTTTTCTCATATAATAAAAACATCCCAATAATTCCCAATATGAAAATTATAGGTGTTAGATCAAAAACAAAACCGAGAGAGACAAAGATATTTTCTTTTCCGAAAAGTAATTCTGAAACACTAAACTCCTTTTCAAATTGTGCATCCCATGCATAAAATTCTGCTGAATTTTCCTTTCCTAGACCTAAAACACGAGTAAATTGTAAATCAAGAATACCTTCGTTGTTGTATAAAATATAATTATGAGATAACGTTGGAAGTAGGAAAATTAAAATTATCCCTGCATAAATTAAGTATTTTTTTATTTCTGATTTTTTTAGTAAGGAATTTTTTTTGTAATTTAAATAAAATATATACAGAAAATTAACTCCAATAAATAAAACAGCATATATCTTAGTTAATAATGCTAGTCCCAATAAGATAAAGCTTGCATAAACTATTTTATTTGAATCTTCCTTCAATCCCTTATACAACATATAAACACTTGATAGTAAAAAGAAAACTACTGTTACATCCATTTCTGCCCTCATATTTGAAAAAGCAAAAGGACAAGTAGCAATTAAGAAAGATGCAACTAGTGCGAACTTTTTATCTTTAAAGATATAATTAGAAAATGAGTACATTACTAAAATAGATAGAGTTCCAAAGATTATACTAGGTAGTCTAGATACTAATTGAGTTACACCAAATAGTTTGTAAAAAAAGTCAGTTATGTAAAACCAAAGAGGAGCTGATTGATCGTAAGTTTCTAGTATTCCTGAGTTAATTATGTTAATTGCATGTGTAACAAAATGCATATCATCTGCAGTTACCTCTAATCTTAATGCATTTATTATTCTTAAAACAAAACCTAGTAAAACAATTATAAGTAAGATCCATTCAGGAGATATCTTTTTTATTTTCTCTTTTTTTGATTCCATTTTCCTAAAGTTTTATCATATGAATGTATTATAAATTGGAAGGGAGAGTATAAAAGTCTTAGCCTTATTAATGATAATAACATTTGAGATGAAGCTCTAAATAGATTTAAGTGAGTTCGTGGGTCATCTGCCCAAATAATTGGAACTTCTTTAATTTTTGAATTAAATTTTTTTAAATGATAAAGTAGATCTACATCAAATGCCCATCTTGAATTTCCTAAAAATGGTATCACTTTGTCTACTTGATCCTTCTTAAAGATTTTACAGCCACATTGAGTATCATAATAATCTAGTTGTAATAATAGTTTTATGAGTAAATTATAGGATCTACTGAAAAATCTTCTTGAAAAAGATTGTTTTAAGTTTATTTGGGAATCTTTTAACCATCTTGAACCAATTGCGCCGTCATATCCTTGTAATCCATCAAATAATTTAAAGAAAGACTCAGGGGGTGCGCTATTATCTGCATCTGTAAAACCAACGAAATCACCTTTTGATAATTTAAAACCTTCAATGATAGCTCCAGCTTTACCTATGTAATATTTAAATTCTTTAGATCTGACTTTTTTGTGTTTTTTAGAAAACTTAGAAACAATTGAGGTAGTATTATCATTACAGTTATTAGGAATTACAATAATTTCATAATTATTTTTAAGTTTTCTATCAAAGAAAGAACTATATGCATTTAGAGTAGATTCTATTCTTTGCTCTTCGTTATAGGCTGGAACTATTATTGATAATTTCATTTTTTTTAAATATCACCTGGGTTAGTAAAATTACGAAAACTATAAAGATTATGGTGATGACTATTGTTAATACTTGTAATAGGGAATTATGGAATAAGTAAATAAGAACGACTTCTAAGATGTTTGCAATTACTAAAATCCATAAAAATTTAGTTTTATTTAGTGAAATAAAATATAAACAAGTTAAAAAAGTTAGAGCTATTAGTGCCATAAAAACCCCAAAAGGGCCTATTAAATACGCAGCAGGTAGAAATTCCGATCCAAATGCGATACCTACTATGAATTTAGGAATTAAGAAAAATATGATTAATGATGCAAAGATGATTGATCCGATTAAGAATAATGAATTAAAAAAAACTTTTTTAGGTAACTTGTTTTGAGAAGTATGTTCAACAAGTTTTGGAAACATTACTTGGCTTATCGATAGTGTTCCAAAAAATAATATTTTGCCTATTAATGAAATTGAAGCATAGTATCCTGCTTCCAGATCTAGGAAAAAATGTTTAACAAGTAATGTATCTAATGAATATAGTGAAGTGATTAATAATAATGTTAAGAAAACAGGCCATGTATCCCTATAAATTAAAGATTTATTTATTTCTTCGTGTGGTTTTTTAATGTACTTTCTAGTTTGAAATAATCCAAATACATAAGCTATGATGTAGGAACAAACCATTGCAAAAACTGCACCATTTAATCCCCACCCTATGGCTATAAAAATTACCACAAACGAAAACTTGACAATACCCTCTATAACAAGATTTAAGCTTAGATTTTTAAATTTTTGAGTTCCTTGGAGTAATGCACGAACAATTGGAAGGGTTAGTGAAAATACTATAAGAATTGATAATATTAATATTGGCGTAACTGACATATTTAAGAAACTAGCTAGAAGTGGAGATATTGCAACAAAAACTAATGTTAGAATAACACCATAAACTGCTAATCTCTTGTTAGATCTTGTAAAAAGGCCCCTTAGCTTAGCGTAACTCCCTAAGGTGTGGAGATTTGAGAAAAATTTTGTTAAAGATGTTTGTACAGTGTTTAACACAATTGTTATTATGTATAATATCGCTAAAATTGCACCTAAAACACCATAAGCTTCAGGACCTAATTTTCTAGCTACATAAAAATGAAATAAAAACCCCAAAATGTTTAAGATAGTTGTACCTATCAAAAGAGTTAGGTTGTCCTTGAGCAATTTACTTGCTAAGACTTTCTTTTTTAAATTTTTTAAAAGATCCATATTGACAATGCGAATATTATTTGTATTAAAAAGATTGAATATACGATTTGTTTCTCTGTAAATTTCCCAGTGATCGAAAAGAAGTGAGGTATTGAGTAAATTTTATTATGTAATGAGTGTATTTTTCCATTTTTTTCATAACCATAGCTGTGCGCTTTGAAGTTGCTCCTAAGTTTTAAGAAAAATTCTATAAAGAAAGGTATTGAAACTATTATGGCTGCTTTTTCTATATTTCCTAAAATTGCTATGATTGCAATAGAACCCCCAATTAAGTAAGTTAGGGAGTCCCCAGGTAGTATTTTTGCAGGAGTCTTATTGAATAAGTAAAATGCTAATAATGAAGAGAAAGTCATAAGTGCGAATAAAGAACCCATAGTATTTGCGTTGAAAAAAGAATACAATCCAAGACTTGCAGTAATAATTATCCCTAACCCTGTTTCTAAACCGTTAAAACCTGCTAGCATATTAACCATATTAGCAGCTCCAACAATACCAATAGGAATTAATATTAAAGGATAGACTAAGCCGAGATTAACTGACCCAAAAAAAGGAAGAGCCACTAAATTAGTACCTGCGTTAACAACCATTAATGGAATTGCTGCTGCCAAAGTAAGTAGTGGTTTTTGCCATTGTTTTAAACCTGAAGAAGATTCTTTAGATCTTTTGATTAAAAGATCATCAATAAATCCCACTAGTGTGATCATAATTAATGTAGATAATCCTGCAAAAACAAATACTAAAAAGGAATCATCACGATAAACAAAATTTCTTACAAAAATATAAAAATTCAAGCCAATAAAAATACCTGCTAATACTGGGAAACCACCTGATAAAGGGACTAAAGGTTTATTTTTTTTGTTTTGATCCTTAACAACTAAACCTATCTTTCTAAAATATTTAATAGACCAAGGTGTTAGATATAATACTACTAAAAAGCTAAAAAGTGCACAAACAAGCGGTATTATTAAGGAATTCATAATTGGCAGTAAAGAGATATTTATAAAAAGTTTTCTAAATGTAAAATTATATGAAAGTACCTAAAAGTTTAAAGAAATTCCACAAAACATTTATGTTAGTGACCACTAGTATTGTAAATTTTATACTACTGAGCCTAGTCTATTTTATTGGTGTAGGTTTAACATCCATAATTGCAAAGGTCTTAGGAAAGAGTTTTTTAGACCTAGGTAAGAAAAATAAAAAGAGTTATTGGGTTACTAAGGAAGAAAGTAAAAAAAAATTGGAGGAATATTACAAACAATTTTAAAATGAATATATTAGGAATATCTTGTTTTTATCATGACTCATCTGCTGTGCTGTTAAAAGATGGTAAGATAGTAGCTGCAGCTGAAGAAGAGCGATTTACGAGGAAAAAGCATGATAGTGACTTTCCAATAAATGCAATCAAATATTGTCTAAGGGAAGGAAAAATTAAAGTAAAAGATATTGATTATGTTGGATTTTATGAAAAACCATTGTTAAAATTTGAAAGATTATTGAGTCAACATTTAGAAAAATTTCCTTTTTCATTTTGGTCATTTTACAAGGCACTCCCCTCATGGATAAATGAAAAATTGAGGATACCTCATTTATTAAAAAAGAAATTGAAATATAGAGGGGATGTGTTATTTATACCTCATCATTTAGCTCATGCTGCTAGTTGTTACTTAGTTTCTGGATTTGAAGAAGCAGCAATTATGACTATTGATGGGGTGGGTGAATGGGCTACAAACACCTTTGGATATGGGAAAGAAAATGATATTAAATTAGAAAAAGAAATTAGTTTTCCACATTCAATTGGATTGTTGTATAGTACAATTACTGCCTGGATTGGTATGAGTGTGAATAATTCAGAATACAAAGTTATGGGCCTTGCACCATATGGAATGCCAAAATATTATGAACAATTAAAGAAAGTTATTGATATCAAGGATGATGGTAGTTACCAACTAGATATGAGTTATTTTGATTACCACTATAAACTAAAAATGCCAGGGAAAAAATTTATTGAAGAGTTTGGCCCAATAAGGGAAGAAAGTGACGAAATGGATCAAAAGTATATTGATATGGCTGCCTCTGTGCAAAAGATAACTGAAGAAATTTTGTTCAAACAATTAAATCATATTCACAAATTGTATAAAACCGATAAATTGTGTATGGCCGGTGGTGTTGCACTAAATAGTGTAGCTAATGGTAAAATAACAAGAAACACCCCATTTAAAGAAATATACATTCAACCTTCTGCAAGTGATTCTGGGGCAAGTGTTGGTGTTGCAACATATATTTATAATGTAGTCATGGGTAATAAAAATAAGCATAAAATGGATAGTGCATTTCTTGGGCCTTCATATGACAAAAGTAAAATAAAGAAATTTTTAGATAAGAAAAAAATAAAATATAGTGTACTAAAAGAAAGTGAGTTGGCAAGGGAAGTTGCTAAACTTATTTATGATAATAATGTGATTGGACTGTTTCAAGGTAGAATGGAGTGGGGCCCTAGAGCCTTAGGAAATAGGAGTATATTATCAAATGCAGCTAATCCTGAAATGAAAGACATTTTAAATTTAAAGGTGAAACATAGGGAATCATTTAGACCATTTGCTCCAGTTATATTAAAAGAAAGAGTTCATGAATATTTTGAGATGGATAAAGATGAAGAACCATTTATGCTTTTTGTTTATCCTATTAAAGAAGATAAAAGAAAACTGATACCTGCTGTAACTCATGAAGATGGAACAGGAAGATTACAAACAATATCTAGAGAACAAAATAAAAGATATTATGATATTATTAATGAGTTTAGTAAATTATCTAATGTACCTGTATTAATTAATACGTCATTTAATATCCGTGGTGAACCAATAGTCTGTACCCCTCATGATGCATATAGATGTATGATGGGAACTGGAATAGACTATTTAGTTCTTGAGAATTTTCTGATTAAAAGAGATGATAATTTGAGTGATGCATGGGATAGCGAAAGCATAGCGAAAGATTAAAAAAGAGATTAAATGAGTTAGAAAACATGGCTAAAAACAAATTAATCATATTTGAGTTATTAAGTTTTATGAAAGAAAGAAAGAAATGGTGGTTACTTCCTATAGTCATTATGTTAATTTTAGTTGGAATTTTAATTATATTTGGACAGAGTAGTGCCTTATCGCCTTTTATTTATGCTTTAATATAAGCAAAAGCAACAACTGGTCCACCTGTAGCACCTTCTATTTTTACAGGACTTGTTTGTAAGGAAAATTCATTAGATGGTATTTCATGAAGATGTACTAAAGATTCAACAATTAATAAATGACTTAATGCCTGGTGGGCATGATGTATGCCCATTGGATCTACAGTTATTGAATCTATGCCTAAAACTTTTAGATTTTTAAAATTAGCAATTAAATCAGCAGCTTCAGCGTTAAGGTAAGGAATTTTTTCTGGAATGTGGGGTCTGTTTTCTTCTAAATGACGATCATATCCGGTTCTTAATATTAAAGCACTTGCTGTTGCTATTTTACCAGCATGAGGTTCAAGATCTTCTTTTCTTATTTCTACTTTGCCATCTAAATTAATTAAATACGCTTGATTAAATACTCTATCAATGCCCCAACAGTCAAATCCTTTTTCTTGTGAATCTGGATTTTGATGTTTTGGCGCATCACCGTGTGGTGTGAAATTGTGATCCCCAATACTGTGCGTATAATGTTCATAACCTGATTCTATAGAACTAAAAACTTTCCTTTGGGGCTTAGGGTCGCCTGGAAAAACTTCAGTGTCTAGTCTTAATTTTTGAGTGAGATCTACTAAAATATATTTTGTTCCCTCTATATTTATTTCTTTTGTGTTTGGATTCATTTTTAATTTCTAAATCTTAATTTGAAAGCTTTCCCAAAAAATTCTGGTGCTGCTTTTCTTAATTTGAGGCTAGATCTTTCACCTTCTTTCCATTTTACAGGTATTTCAACTATTTTAAGTTTATTATTGTGGGCTAAATACATCATTTCAGTCTCAAAAAACCAATTTCTATCTTTAACTAAGGGTAAAATTGTATCAATAAATTTTTTATTAACTGCTTTGAACCCACATTGAACATCTGAAGAGTTTAAACCTAGTAAAACCCTTATTAATAAGAAATTGTAAACATCAGAAGCAATTCTTCTTAGAAATTTTCTTTTAATTTTAGATTTTTTATGATACCGTGAGCCTATACAAACATCATAACCTTGATTAATCTTAGAAATCATTGGATTAAATGATTCTAGGTCTGTTGCTAAATCTAAATCCATATAAGTTCTAATTTCTGCTTTACTCCTTACCCACCCATTTATTACCCCATTACCTTTACCTTGATTTTGGGTTGATACATAATCAACTTCTGGAAATTTAGAAGATAGTTTTTTACTAAGCTTTCTAATATTATCAATATTTGGCCCATTTAATGAAATTACAATCTGCCATTTAAAATTAGAGAGATTTTTCTTCATGTAACTAACTAGTTTTTCTACATTGGGTTGTAGTTCGCCAATGTTTCCGTGATAAACTGGTAAAATAATATCTACTGTTCCTTTAGTCTTTGAAGGACTGATTTTAACCCCTCCTCTATATTTGTTAATTTGATGTTAAACGTTTTTTCGATATTTGGAATATTATATGCTTTATTTATTTTTAGGTTATCAAGTTGAATGGTTGTTATTGGTGGATTTTTTAATAATCTTTGAAGAATAAAAGCAAAAGGTCTTAAAAATATTAGAGGTAAGAAAATTTTAATCCTTGTTAATTTTAAATTTTTTATTATAATGTTAACAAGTTCATTGTAAGATAAATTAGACGGACCAGCAATTAAATAAGTCATTTCTTCTTCTTTGTCTATTGAATTTATGATTATGTTAATCAGATCATCTAGAAAAATTGGTTGTAATTTATTTGATCCATTACCCATTATTGGAACTAGTGGAAAAGCTTTAACTAAACTAATTAATTTCTCAATGTAACGTCCACCTTTATTACCATAAATTATTGTTGGCCTTAGAATTGTATAATTTTTTAATGAAGATACAATTTTTTCTGCTTCTTTTTTTGTAGATGAATAAAGATCCGTACCAAAAAGAACGTTTTGTGTGCTTGTAAAAATAAATTTTATATTCTTGCCCTTAGCACAATCAACAAGAAATTTTGTATAATCTACATTAATTTTTTTTATCTGTTCATCCAATGGGTTAAGGATAGCTGCTAAGTGAATTACAACATCTGAGTTAATTATAGATTCATTTATTTTGTGTTTATCGTGAATATTTATATCATCTAAATGTGAAATACCTATTGTTGTTATGTTATATTTATTCTTGTCTAGTTTACTAATTAGGTTAGATGTTAAAAATCCATTTGCTCCAGTAATTACTATGTTTTTGGCCATATCTCAAATAGTAAAGGAAAAGATTTAAGTTTATGTGTTTTTTTTAAAAATTAATAAATAATCTAAATACGGCCCATTTTTGAACATAATTGACTTTTTTAAATCATATTTATCTTTAAGAAGATTAATCACTGGTTCTTTATTTCTGAAATGTTTTCCACGATCTAAAAATACAAGTAACTTACAAAACAAACTGGGTTGTTTAGATATGGTTAGGTGGTCTATGATCATTAGATTACCACTGCTTGATAAGAGAGTATGTAGTTCATTTGTAATTCTTTTGAAAGTTTTATCATCTAGATGATGGATCATTAAAGACATCATAATTTGATCAAAGGTATTTTTTTTAAGAGGATAGGGTGGACTAAAATTTATTTTTAGAAATTTGCCTTGTCTATTTTTATTACAAAAATTGATGTATTTATGATCGGTATCAACCCCTGTATAAAAAGAAGGATTGAATAAATTTGAGAATTGACCAATACCGCACCCAAAATCGAGTGTTTTTTTATTTTTATTAAAATTTTTTGAGATTAAATTTCTTTGTTCTATGAAATTTTTATGAATTAAGTCTCTAACTTTATCAAAAATTCTACTGTTTTCAAAAATTAAATCCATTATTTTGTTAATTACCATAATTATGTTAAATTGAAAAAGTTCAAAAAGGTTACTGTAATTTGTAAAGGCAAATGGGACTATTAGTGTGGACCTCTATTAGACCACAATTTCTTAAAGTTGCACAATGTTCATTATAAGTTATTAGATTAGAGGTGTTTAAATTAGTTAATGATGAAACTAATGAAGTACAATCTTTTTCTTGTAAATATGACCCTATTGACTGCACTATGTCCATGTACGGTTGGTTTGTGTAAGAATACCAACCATGGGGTGTAGATAGATTGAGATATATGGGTGCATAGGAATAGTATGCTTTAGCGTAAGAGGCTTGTTCTGGGAAAAATACAATCATAAACTTTCCATCCACATATTCTAATGTTTCTAAGGTTAATTTATCTTCTGGAGAATGTGGAACAAATAAAGGCGTATGAACAATATTGAAAAAAATACTAAGTATTGAGATGAATAGAATTGATATAGTTAGAATATTTCTTAAATTCTTTTTAAAATAGTCTAAATTAGTTTTAAGAAAAAAGAATAAAATGAAAAATATGAAAATATAATTATAGGAATCAGGATAAACATATTTAATTACTGGAATAAAAACTAAGATTCTTGTTAATAATAATAAAGACAATATTAAAACAGGGTGAAAGAAAATAAATTCTTTTTTGAAATTTAGATTATTTGATTTTACATATAAATAGAAAACTAACAGTACGGCTAAAGATATGAAAGTTGTTGCAATATTTTGTAGTAAGTATTCTGGATTAAGAGTTAGTAAGTTTTCTGTTAAGACAATGTTCTTTCCAAGAGAGTCAAAAAAATTAGATATATAAGGTACCCACCAAAATGAAGATGCAATTAAAGATAATAGGACATAGAAAGAAATAATTGCTTTTTCCTTGACATTTCTTGTTAAAAAGAAAGAAAAAATAAAAATCGATGCAAGAATTGCTGTTGTTTGATGAGACAGAATAACAATAGTATAAATTGGAAAAATTAAAAGAGATTTTTTGTCTAAACTTTTATTCCTATAATGGAGAAATAAGAATATTAAAAAAATTAAGAAGAAAAGTCCAAAAAATTCATGAATTCTTCCAAGCCTTACAAAATTACCTATAGCAATTGCATTTGCAGCAAAGAAAGTAAAGAAGAATATTGATTTTAATCTTGATAATTTTAGTAATTTACCAAATGATATGAACAAAACGAAAAAAGATACGTATGTTACTAAAAGAGATAAATAAATTGTAAGCAAAACGTTATTTGTTAAACTGTAAAATGGGTATACAAAAAAGAACCATGCTGGAGATATTAATAAAAATGTGGTGAACCCATTAAACCAGTAAGGACAGAATGATTGAAACCCACATTCTTTAAGAAAAAATAATTGAGCCATATATGATGACCAGTCATTAGTAAAATCTAATGGAAATGAAGAAATTAGTTGAGATTGATCAACTAAACGAAATGCTAAATTTAATAATAGAATTAATGAAGATATGATTAATACATTTTTATATAAATTTTCTTTAAATTTCATAATAATAATAAAAAAGAAAGATATTAAAAAACTTAGCCTACTTCGTAAACACTAGGATCTAAGACCTGTACACCATAAAAGTGCTCAGGTACTTCTAAATCATCAGGATATGTTATGTCCCAAATTTTATGTGGACCAATTAATCGACCATTGTATAGTGATAGAGGGACTTGTGATTCATCTGAATAAGCTAATTTGAAGTACTCAGTATCTTTATTAAATAAATACAACTTAGTAAATTGAGTTTGATAAACCTCAGGTGATAGATATAGTAAAGATCCAATTTGATTTATTTGGCCATTATTAATTGTAGGCAAAATCCTAATACAAGCATCAATGCCTCCTGTGAATTTAACTTCAGTATTTCCTATGAAAACACAGTTTAAAGGAATCTGAACTTGTTGACCATTATAGACTAAAACCATGCTTGGCTGTTCAACTTGAGAATCGGATGCGTTTTCTACATTTGCTAAAGGTAAGAAAAATGCACCTATACCTGCTTGGCCCTTAGGATAAAATTTATCCTGGTAAATAATATCTTGATCTAGGGAAGTTCCACCTGCATAAAGGAGAACTGTTGTATTTCTTGTTTCTCTGATTTGATCTTGCTGTAATGTAAAAACATTTATCCAAGAGTACCTATCATAATTTTGATCAGAACCTATGGATGAATAAGCAGGATACTTTCCTATTTCATCAGATACAATAAGTAAGTTAGTTGTATTGTGGGCTTTTAAAAATTGTAAAGCTTCTATATCACTATGACCTGTTAAGACATGACGACCTAACCAATAGTTCCATGCACCTATAGTATTACCTCCATCAGTGATTGTTGCCCTGTTGTTTGATTGAACTAAATAACCATAGTCCCACCAATGAGCAAACACTGCATCTTGAGGTGTATTCTCTCTCATCCAAAAACCTGTTTGTTGCCATTGTTGATGATATGTTGATCCTGAATAAGTATTTTGAGAAAGTGAAGTTTGATAGTAATTGATGAGATAACCATTTGAATTTAAAACTGGTATTTTACCTAGTACGGGAAACTGTGACATTGGACTGCCAAAAGGCCAGAAAAATACCATTAAAAAGATCACTAATACAGCTATTAAAAATACTCTATTTGTGGTCTCTTTTTTGTTCTGATTAATTTTTTCTATTAAATAAACTGAAACAACGTAAATTAAGTAGGCTATTAATACTACAGCAATGGAAGTGAATATGTAGATTAATCTAACTGCACTTCTAGCTGCAATTGCCATAACTAAAAACCAAATAATTGAGAAGATGGTTGTTTTATCTAATGAAATTAATTTTTCATATTCTTCCCTATCCTTGAAGTAAGATCTTAGATAGATATAGAAGAAATAGGCTACAAAGAAAAATAAAGAGCCTAAATATAATAAATTTGAAATAAAATTTTCACCATTAAGGATAGAGTCTGGTTTATATCTGCTAAAGATGAATAAAAAGATAAATATTGAATAAGCTATGGTTAATTTAATCTTATTACTCTTGGAGAGCTTCTTAACCATGGAATAGAAAAGTAGAATTGAACCGACAATGAAAGATAAAACAATAAACATTCCGCCAAATTGAGCAACCCAATCTGAAACAAAAGGTTGATGATTCTCAGCAACTGTTAAAACCCATCTATTTCCACCAAACGGTTTTGTGACATCTAAGTAAACATCTTTTAATTTTGTTAGTAAAAAAGCCGGTCCACTAAATATCACTAAATAAATTAAGGATAAAATCATAAATATAATAAGTCCATTAATGCTTTTTGGAAGCTTAGAATATTTTTCAACCTTGTCATTTATTTCTTTTCTACTTAAAACAAAATGTCTAATTAATCCAACAAATATAGCCATTAGACAGGCTATTGTAGTTACTGAAGTAACAATTGTACCAAAATTAATTTTACCAGGGTAGATTAAGTTTGTAGTAATTATAGTTAATACAAACCAAATTATAAATGAATAAAGTTCTCTTTTCGAAAACTTATCTAGAATCGTTTCAACTAAAGCAAAAAGTCCAAAGATTAAAAATATAAAATTAGCACCACCCCATGTGGTTGCAGTAAATCCTGTAAAAATACCTGCTAGCACAGCATAAATTAGAGAATGCTTCATAGTTTTTGACTTCCAAGAAGAAACAAAGAAGTAAAATGAAGCAAATAATAGGAATGTTGCTAAAGATTCCTTATCTGCAATTCCGGACATTGTTCTAAATAGAAATGCTGGTGCAAAAGAAAGGAATGCAGTTGCAATTAATGCAATTTTAGTATTACTAAATAATTTTTTAATAGTTAAGAAAAACATTAACATTGCAAAAATGAATGCTATTGCAGGAAATATTGCAAAGATATAATCGAAAGTTAATGTTGAACTAAATATTGATAAAAATTTATAGACATAAACAATTGAATGAGTCATAAATGTAAACTCACTCATACCTGTGAAACCAAGTGGAAAAGATCTTAGCATGTCCACAGCAGGTAAGAATCCATTTTCTAAAACATATTGTGAATAACGAAATATTACCATTGCATCAGGATCAGCAGGTACATAACCACCAGTAGTTGCATCAATAAGTAGGGATAAATTTCTTGTTCTTATGAAGAACCCTAACCAAATGATTATAGCAAGCAATCCATAATATATCAAAGATGTATTATTTTTGAAATAATTTATTACCGCCTCTTTTCTGATTTCAATTTCATCAGTCATTGTAGTTAAAAAAATAATTACTTTAAAATGTTATCGTTTATTGATTTAGCTAAATTTTAAAAGGTAAATTTATATACTAATAGCTTTTTTCTAATATATGCGATTGAGTATACTGTTTGGTGGCAGGGCTGGCCAAGGTCCAAATGTTATTGCTACTATCATTTCTAAAATATTAGTAGAAAGAGGATGTTATGTTTTTTTATCAAGAGAGTATGAATCTTTGATACGTGGGGGACATAATTACAATATATTAACTGTTTCAGATAAAGAAATTTATAGTAATGATATCAAGTATGATGTATTAATTGCACTGGATGATAAAACAATTACAGTTCATAAAGGAGAATTGAATAAGGGTTGTATAATTATTAGTGAAAAGAAAGGTAACATGTATTTTGCCGGAAGATTAATGAAAATTCTTGGATTGGAATTTGATTTATTAAAAAAAGAATTAAAAGAATTAGGAAATTTTGAAGGTAACCTTGAGGATGCTAAGGAAGGATATTTACAAGGTGAAAAAGTTTATGATTTTAAGTTGAGAAAAAATAAAGACGGATTTTTTACAGGATCTAGGAAAATAGCTGAAGGAGCAGTCAAATCCGGACTAGATTTATATTATGCTTATCCTATGACTCCTGCTACACCTGTATTAAGCGAGCTTGCTGGAATGCAGGAAGAACATAATTTTTTAGCAATAGAATTAGAAAATGAAATTTCTGTAATTAATACAGCACTGGGAAGTGCCATGACTGGTGCAAAAAGTATGGTTGGAACTTCTGGTGGAGGTTATGATTTAATGACTGAGGCATTAAGCATGAGTGGTATATCTGAAATACCTTTAGTTGTTTATTTAGCACAAAGACCAGGTCCAGCTTCTGGAGTTGCTACTAAAACTGGTCAAGGTGACTTAAACATTGCTAGATATGGAGGCCATGGTGAGTTTCCAAGAGTTGTTGTTGCTCCAGGAGACCCTATTGAAGCTGAAGAAGTTGTTAGTCAATTATTTTATCTTACTCAAAAATATAAATTCCCTGGAATATTATTAGGGGATAAACATCTTAGTGAAAGTTTTTACACAATGAAGGAAAATGCTAAGATCACTAAATCAGGAAAATTAACTAAATTTAAGAGATATAATAGTTATGAACATTTGCCTGATGGAACCTACACTGAAGATCCTAAAGAAGTAGAGAGAATGGTTAAATTAAGAATAGAAAAATTTACCACAATAAAGAAAGATGTTGAAAGATTTCAAATGTATAAGGTGTATGGTAAGCAAAATAGTAAAAATGTGATAGTTTCATGGGGTTCAACAAAAGGTGCAATTTTAGATGCAACTAAAGAATTAAATTGTAAGTTTATACACATATTATATTTAGAACCATTTCCTGAAAAAATAAAGAAAGAGCTTAAAGGAAAAAATGTGATTGTTGTAGAAAATAATGCTACATCTCCATTGTCTAGTTTAATTTCTGAGAAAACTCAAATCTTAGTTAAAAATAAAATTTTGAAATATAATGGACAACCTTTTTACAAAGAAGAATTAATGAAAGAAATTAAGAGGAAATTGAAATGAAAAAAAGAGACATAAAAACAGGGAAACTTACAACTTGGTGTCCCGGGTGTTTTAATTATAACATACTTGCAGGTGTAATTGATGTATTAGAACCCATGATCAATAAGGAAGAATTGGGATTAGTTACAGGGATTGGCTGTCATGCTAAAATATATGATTATTTGAATATTGATGGATTAAATACACTACATGGAAGAACATTACCTGCATGTTTAGGATTGAAAATAGGGAATCCAAATATGAAAGTTATAGGGTTTAGTGGAGATGGTGATTCTTATTCAGAAGGTATAAGCCATGTGATACATGCTGCAAGATATAATGCAGACATCAATTTAGTTGTACATGATAACCAAGTTTTTGCCCTAACTACTGGGCAACCAACGTCCACAACAGAACCAGGGTTTGTAGATAAAACAAATCCAGAGGGATCAAAATTAACACCAACTAATCCAATTAAGATGATGCTTGGATTAAATACTAGTTTTGTTGCTAGAGCTTTTGCAGAAAGAGAACAAGTTGCCTATGTACTAAAGGAGGCAATGAAACATAAAGGTTTTTCATTTGTAGAGATTATACAGCCCTGTGTTATATTCCATAATGATAAGGGATACTTAGAAAGAGTGTATAAATTAGAAGACAAAGGTCATGATAGAACTAATAAAAGGATGGCTATGAAAAGAGCTGAGGAATTTGATTATAGTTTTAATAGTAAAAGTAAGATACCTGTAGGTGTATTTTATCAAGAAGAAAGAGAAACATTTGAAGATAAATACAAAATTCTTAGAGATTTTAAAAGAAAGAAAATTAGTTGGAAAGATATTAAAAGATAATTAAAGTAATAAACTAACTATTAGTGGTGTAAAATAAACTTCTACGACTGCACCTACAACTAAAATTGCTAAAGCAATTAAGATTAAATCTAAACTGTCTTTTAATATATGTTTGAATTGTTTTGTAGATAATTTGCTATTGATAATTGCAAAAGAGATTAATGCACCGGCTAGTCCTCCAATAAAATAAGCTAAGATTTCAAATACACCATGAGTCATATACCTAACTAACGCTAAGGGCAAGATATGAAAATAAGATGCTAAAGAAGATAGTCTATCCCTTACAAATGTACCCATGGCTGCTGAGATAACTGAAGCATTCCAAACTAAAATAAATAGTGCACCTGCACCATAGAAAAATGAAAAAAATACTGTAAAAAATAATACCTTAATATTATTTAATAAGATTTTCATAAAAATATCCTGCCCAATAAAATAACCATGAATGACTCGTCCATTAATACTTTGAATAGTGTCTAGTTGAGATTGGAATAATAATGTTGAAAGTGTTTCTGGAAGTAAAATAAACCATAGGGCGTAAGCAACTAAGAATCCTAAAAATAAGTACATTAAGAATTTTAATGCTTTCCAGTGTTTTTTGATTAATAATCTCTCGTCATCTATTTCTAAATCAAATTCTTCTTGCTGTTTAAGTGTTCTATGAAGTAAAGGAATACAGGCAAGAACAGTTAGAAAAACCATTACTATACTTGATTGACTTTTAAAAATCCATAAAGAAAGTATGATTGCGATTGACGCATATAATACACCATAAAGAAACATTCCGACAGGATGAGTTTCTGCTTTTTTGGGTCCTATAAGAAGTTCTAAAACCATTAGATTTGAATATTATATTTTGTTTATATATGTTTTGTTCAAAAGACTTATTAAGAATCTGATCAAAATACATGTAATGAAAAAGGGAGTGTTATTTGATTTAGACGATACATTGTATGATTATGATAAGTATCATGAGCAAGCTTTGAAAGATATGTTTAAAATAATTAATAAAAAAGCAAAAATTTCATTTAAAGAATTCTTAAGACTTTATCAAGAAAGTAAAGAAGAAGTACATAGGGACTTAGCTGGAAATCCATATATGCATAGTGCTTTGATGTATATGAAAAGAATATTTGAAAAATTAAATATGGGATATAGTTTGGACTCTACTTTGAAAATTTATGATATTTATATTAAAAGTTTTTTAGGAAGAATAAGATTGTATAAGAAGACTATTCCTTTATTTGAAGAATTAAGAAGAAGAAAAATAAAAATAGCAGTAGTGACTGGACAAACTGAAGAGGCACAATTAAGAAAAATAAAACATTTGAAAATTTCTAAATATATTGATCTACTTGTAACCTCTGAAGAAGCAGGTAAAGAAAAACCACACTCTAGTTCATATTCTCTGGCCTTAAATAAATTAAATATGAAAAAAGAAGATGTTTTATTTGTTGGAGATAATCCAAAGACAGATATTCAAGGAAGTAATGTTTCAGGTATTGATAGTGTGCTGTTGAAAAGGAGTCAATATTCTAAAATTAAACTAACAGGAAATATTAAACCAAATTTTATTATAAAAGACATTTATGAAGTTTTAAGAATAATTGATAAAAACTAGAAACATATATATATTAATTCTATATAAATTTATTATAAATAAAAGGAGATGATACACTTGAATAAAAAAATATTATTAGTAGCTTTACTTTTTTCTGTTGTTTTATTAATTAGTAGTTGTGAAGATCAAGCAAAGGGGAGACAATTGCAAACTTGTTCCGATTTATCTGGGGATCCACAAGAGTGTACCCAAAGTGGTTTAGATTGTGAGTGGGTTGAAAATAATTGTGTAGACATTGGTTCGAATGATATTATTGAGGAAGATCCCACTGAACCTTCAAGTGGAGGGAGTAGCAGTAGTAGTGGAGGGAGTAGTGGTATTACTAGTGTAGAAGGTTTTGTTGAAAAAGGTGGAGAATCTTGGAAGGGTGTATCTGTTGTAAGTGTAGATTCAAACGGGAATCAATGTATGATTGAATATGCTGGATCAGTATATACTGTCGATAAAGGAACTACCAAAGAATTAAGTGATGGAACTATTATTGGCGTAACTGATACATTTGTTACAGGATTAGTAGGTGGAAGAGATTCTTGTTTAATTAATATCCAACTAAGTGAAGATGAAATACAACAAGTAGAAATGCAACCGAAAGCTTGTAAGAGTGTTGGTTGTGAAGTTGGACAAATTATATGTGAGTTAGATGATGGAATGAAAGTTTGTAGTTCTGATGGAACCAGTTGTAATAATGGTAATGCATTAGATGGAAGTAATTATGGTATTGGTGGGAGTGTAATAGCTACATGTGAATTAATTGAAGAAGAATCCATTCCAATTCCTAAAATATCTGGATTTATGAGTATAAATAGTGATGATATAAGGTTGGAAATGGATTTATTAGATGGTGATTTAAATGATTTTGTATTATGTTACAAAAATGAATCTAATGTATTGATGTTGGGAGAGGATGAAGACGAACCACTTATTACAGCCAATTACCAAATTTTAAAGAATACTAGTATTTATCCTGTATATGCTTCAGATATCAATGATTTAGAAGGTGCTATGTTCTTGTATTCATTTGGATCAGGTAATGATGTAGACAGTAATATCATAAAAATTACAGATATTGATGATATTTATAATGAAACTGATTTTAGAGTTGTAAATACAGGTTATGACTATACTGCCAAAAAGTTCATACCTGAGGCTGCATCAATATTCACATTTATGGATCAGTCATTTACATTGAACATAAGTGTTATACATAGCCAAATTCAGTTTAAAACAATTAACGACAACGGTGGTGTACTACAAGATAGATTGGGTAATACGATTAGTTTTAAATATCCACTCATTTGTGAGTTAAAACTAAACTTCTAAAAAAAAATTCTTTTTTTTTCTTTTTGTAAAATTTTAAATAATCAAAAATTATTGAATATTAATGAAATTTAAATTAATTTTCTTCCTTATTGTAATTTGTAGTTTTGTAAATGGGGAAGTATTAGTTAGTGAGATTATGTACAACCCTCAAGGAAGTGATTCCGGCAATGAATGGATTGAGATTTATAATAGTGGCAATGAAAGTATTAACTTAACTGGGTGGGTGTTGTATGAAAACGAAATTGATCATGAATTAACATTTCCAACTGAAGAATATAAGATTTTAAGAGGTAAAGAATACATGTTAATTGTCCAAAGTAGTTTTTATAAGATTCATAGTAATTTTAGTAAGAAATTTGTTATTAGTAGCTTTTCATTAAAAAACAAAGGAGAGGTTATTTCTATAAAAAATTCTTCACTAGGAATAATAGAAGAATTCCAATATTTTGATTTAGCTGAGGAAGGATATTCAATAGTGAAAAAAGATCTTGATGTTGAGGGTGATGTATTTAATTGGGAACAAAGTAAGATTAAAGGTGGAAGTGCTGGTAAAAAAAGTAATTTATTAATTACTCAACCAAATATATCAGATAACGTTGCAATTATACTAGGGATAATTATTTTAGGAGTAATTTTAATTGGAATAATTATTTATATAATGCATAAACCAAATCAAAGTTGAGCAAAATTTAGAATTAATTCAGGGTTATAGACCTCCGGATGAAACAAAACACCGTAAAAATTTTCATGTTTAACAGCTTGAATAGAATTTTCAGACTTAGCGAAAACTTCTAAATTACCTTGCGTTGTAGAATTATTGTGCAAGGAATAAACTTTATTTTTATTTTTTAATCCTAAAAATTCTTTTTCAAAATTTAATTCTATTGTTCCAATTTCTTGGTTTTTTGTTGTCTTATTTTTTAATAGTTTAGATATAATTTGAAAGCCTGCACAAATACCTAAAATTGGTTTTTTATAGTCTTTTAAAAATTTAAATTTAGATAAATTTTGTCTGAATTCATTATCCTTTAAACTTGTTCCACAAATTATTATTTTTGAGAAAGATTCTATATCATCTAATTCAGTATAGTGTTTTGTGGTAAAATTGATATTTGCTTTTTGTAAAATTTGTTCAATAGGCCTAACAAACTCTAAGTAGTGGAATTGCTCATTGCAAATGTTAATTATTAAAATCATTTTACTTTTATCTCCATTCTAAAAGAATTGTTTTCACCAGAGATTTTTTTATCTGTTAATTCTAATTTTTTATTAAATAAAGGACAAGATAAAACAAAAGTTTCTAGCTCTCCACCCTCTCCTGCAGGATTTATTTGATATTTTTGATTAAGAATTTTTATCTTTTCAATAAAATCTTTGTCAATTTTTTTACCGAGCCAAGATTCATCGAAAGGGTATGCAAATACCCCAGTAATAATCACTTCAAAATCATTTTTAATTAGATCTTGTAAATATTCAAACTCATTAACTTGCCAAAGTGGATTAAAACATTCTAGATTTAATTTATCACAAATTTTTTGAATTCTTGACGCTTGATAGGTTGATTTAATTGCGCCTGTAACTACGCCCTCTATTTCAAAATACTTCTTTGCTTTTTTTAATATTTTTTCTAAATCTTTTAATTCTTCTTCTTTTAATCCTAATGTATTTTGTTTTAATAATGAAACGCCCATTGCTTGTGCTTGTGCTTCTGTTTTTTTAATTGAGGGTGTATGAAACATATAACTTTCTTTGTTTTTAGATATTAAGGAAACTAGACAAGCGATGTCATGATCATATTTTTTTGCTAAAAAGGATGCCATGCATGAATCTTTTCCACCAGAAAATAGAATTGCTAATTTCATATTAATAATAAGTAAAGAATTGCTAAGATTATTCCAATCAAAACAGCTTTTATCACAAATTTAGATACTTTTATTGCTGCGATTACTGCGCCAACAGCAACTACAATTAGTATTATATTTAATGTATCCATTATTTGTGTTTCTCTATAATGATTTTTCCTTTATCAACCACAATAGCTACCTCATCTTCAGGCGAAAAACCAGTCATTTTAGTTATGGTTGAGTCGAGTCTAATCTTACCTAGTTTCATGTCCAAATTAGTGATTATCTCTTTAGAGCCACTTGGTTTATTAATTTCTTTTAATATATCTGAGTAGTGGGTTTTCTTTTTTGATGATGAAAATTCAGATGTTTTTTTATGTAAAAATTTTGCAATTTTATCAGCCACATCTACTTTTGTTGCTGTGGTAATTCCTTGTAGGCCTGGACTTGTGTTTACTTCAATAACTAAAGGGGACGCTCCCTGCAATATATCAACTCCAGAAACATCTGCATTAATTGCTTTTGAACTTTTAATTGCTAATTGTTCAGTTGAATAATCTAGGGTTAAACTTTCAGCTTGACCGCCTGAATGTAAATTAGATCTTTTGTCTCCTTTTGCAGCTTTTCTACGCATGGAAGCAACCACTTTATTTCCAACAACAAAAACCCTTACGTCCGTACCATCAGTGTCTACAAATTCTTGAATAATATATGCTTGTTTAAAAATTTCTAAAGTGTCTAGAATTGATGAAGCAGAATCTCGAGAATCTGCAAACATGACTCCCTTTCCATGCGTTCCAGAAGGTAATTTTATTATAGCAGGATAATGGATTCTTGCAATTATTTCTTTTGCCTTATCGGTTGTTGCAGCCAAATAGGTTCTAGGCATGTCTACTTTTTGTTTTTGTAAACCTAATTGAGTTAGGAATTTATCATGACCAATAGTAAATGATTCTGGTTTTAGTGGCATGTATGATTCATCATATAGAATTTCAGTTATGCTTCTTAACAATAATACGTATTTAGAAGAACCCCTACAATATACACAATCATAGTGCTGGAGTGGTTTGCCTTCATAAATTACTTCTGCTTTATCTTTAACGATTACCTCTATTTGTTTTAAATCAATAGAATCAACTTGATCAAAATACTTTTTTGATGCCTCTACTAGCATTTCGCTACTTTTACTTTGTAAACTAATAACTGCTAATTTCATTTTTTTGCTGGATCAATTAGAAAACCTAGTCTTTTAAGTGTTTTTCTTCCTAATAGGACCTTATATTTTAGTTTTGAACGCGGCATTACTGTGAAAGTAGTTCGTATGGTTTTACCCCTTACATTCAATTTAGCCCTTATTGTGGGTCTTAAAGATTTACCATTTGCACTAAAAATTTCCTTAAAACCAGTAATTGGACCGAGATTTAACTTAGATGCGGCCACCAAATCAATTGAACTACTATCAGCACCAGTATCAACTTTTGCCTTAAACTCTTTATCTTCTATTTTGATTTTTTCTATAATTCCAAGGGTTTCCATAGGTATATACTATAAAACCATTAAGGGTTTAAAAGACTAGTTATTTTAGAAATAATAAACCTTATATATCCATTAAAAAGGAGAAAATAAAGTGTATAAAGTAATATTAGATACAAATTTTTTGTTAATACCTGTAAAATTTAATGTTGATATCTTTAAAGAAATAGAAAGAATCTGTAACTTTAATTATGAACTTTATATAATTGATAAAACAATTGATGAATTAGAGGGTAAAAAAGGTGAAAAATTAGCTAAAAACCTTATAAAAAATAAGAGAGTAAAGGTTATAAAGGCTAATGAAGATGGCAGTGTAGACGAAATATTAAAAAATTTAAAAAATGACAAAATAATAGTGGCTACCAACGACAAAGCATTAATAAAAGATTTAAAAACACCAATAATAAGATTAAAACAAGGAAAATATTTGGAGTTAAACAATGTATTATGAAACAACTGTCAAGGCACATATCAGAGTACCCCCAGAGGTATTTGAAAAAGATAAAGATAGTGCAGTTCTAGATCAAATAAAAGAGGATTTTAACAATTACATATCAAAAGACGTTGGCGTTGTTATCGGAATAAAAGAAGTTACAAATGTTGGAGAAGGTGTCATCATTCAAGGAGATGGTGCAGCATATTACGATACTGAATTTAAATTAGTTGTATTCAAACCTGAATTACATGAGGTAATCCTAGGCAATATTACTGAAATTACCGATTTTGGAGCTTTCCTTAATATGGGTCCAATTGATGGTATGGTACACATTAGTCAGACAATGGATGATTTTGTTAGTTTTTCAAAAAGTAATGTTTTAAGTGGAAAAGAAAGCAAAAAAGTATTGAAACAAAACGACTTATGTAGGGCTAGAATAATAGCAGTAAGTTATAAAGATATTAAAGATCCTAAAATTGGTTTAACAATGAGACAAGGTAATATGGGAAATGTTAAATGGTTTGAGGACGAGAAAAAAGAAAAGAATAAGAAAAATGGCTAAAAAAACTTGTAGAAAATGTAGAATGATTACTGAAGAAGGTAAATGTCCTAATTGTGGATCTGAACAATTTAATGATAATTTTAAGGGAAGAATCATTGTGATAAATCCTGAAAAATCAATTATAGCTGAAAAAATAAGCGCTAAAACTGAAGGAGAATATGCTGTAAAATCAAGATGAAAATAACTAATAAAAAAGAAAACAAAATTTTAGGAAGAACTGAATATGAGTTTGGGTTTGAAAAAGAAGGCCCTACATTAAGTAAGGAAGAGGCTAAAAAAGAAATAATCAAATTAACCAAGGGAAAAGAAGAATTAATAGTTATAAAATCAATAAGAAGTGAATTTGGTCAAGAAAAAGGAAGAATAATTGCTCGTGTTTATGAAAATAAAGATAGATTTAAAGAAATAGAAGAATTTAGGAAAAAGAAAAATGGCAAGGAAACAAGTAAAAAATAAGAAACCATCAGAAAGATGGAAAAAGTATAAATTAGAAGGTAATAAGGTTATTAGAGATAAAACATGCCCTAAATGCGGTCCTGCTTATTTCTTAGCAAAGCATAGCAATAGAGTTTATTGTGGTAATTGCCATTATGTTGAAATGCTAAAAAAAGAAGAATCTAAGTAAAATTCTTTAAAATTATAATAGAATAAAACCTCTTTTATTTATTTTTAATAATATTTTCTGTATTATAAATATTAGATTATATTATTCAAACCCAAAACGACCATAGCACGAGTCTATGGTCATCCTGGGAAAAAGAGGTGATATAATAGAGGATACAAACTCCTATATAAACTTTTCGGTTGTCTTTATTTTGTAGTAGTTACAAAATTTATTTAAAAGCAAAAAAGAGTAGAATATTATGCAAGAAGATTTGTATGATTTATTAGTAAAAAAAGATGAGATAACTTGGCAAACTTTGATTAAGGATTTAATCAAAAGTGAGCAATTAGACCCATGGAATGTAGATTTATCAACCTTAACTAATAAATACCTGGAGACATTAAAAACACTTCAGGAGGCTAATTTTCATGTTTCTGGGAAGGTTATTCTGGCAGCCGCATTACTTTTAAGAATAAAATCAAATAAACTAGTGGAAGAAGATATTAGTAATTTTGATGCTTTACTGTACCCTCCAGAAGACGAGCAAATGGATCTAGATTTATTGTATGATGATGCACCCGATAGGGATATAGAAAAACCTAAATTAACTATAAAAACACCCCAGCCTAGAAAAAGAAAAGTTAATTTGTATGATTTAATGGGTGCATTACAAAAAGCATTAGAAGTAAACCATAGAAGAATATTAAGAAGGAAGGAAGAAGGAAGAACTGATGTAAAAATTCCTGAGAAAAAAGTAGATGTTAGTGCTCTAATAAAAGATGTTTATGATAAAATTAAAGGTTACTTTAGTATTAACTCTCAGGGTAAATTAACATTTCATCAGCTAATAGACTCAGAAGATAAAGAAGCAAAAATATTTACATTTGTACCTTTATTACATTTAGATAATCAGAAACAAATAGAGATAAATCAAGAGGAACATTTTGGAGATATCCATATTAAACTATTAGACAAAGATTTAGAGCTAAATAAAAAAGAAGAAGAAATATTATAAAGACTGATTTTAAGAAAAGAATATGATTTGTTTTATTGCACTGCCAATATTGTTAATTTTAGGAATCTTTAGTGCATCATATAGAAAATTGGCACTAGAAGCAATAGATTGTGTAGTAAGAAAACTTACATTAAGAAAATGCCACTCTAGACTAGATGAAAGAATAAAAGCAAGAATAACTGGTAAATTAATGAAGAGATCTCAAAAGTTTGCATTATTAATTTACAAATATTTTGAAGTAATAGCTTGGGCATTTGTCATATTATTTTTAGTAAGTGGATTTTTTACAGCTCAAGGAGTTTACAACTATGTTAAGTATGGTAATTGTAATGGACCTGACAGTCAAGATTTTTGTATATTTAATCCAACTGGAAACTTAAATGATTATTCTGAATTTGATGATAAAAAAGATTTGATAAAACCAGGTGTAGATAATGATCCTTATTTGGGTGAGGATGATGCTAGAGTAACTATAATTGAATACGGATGTTATTCTTGTCCATTTACTAAAGAAGCACAAAGTAATGTAATTAAGGTACTAGAAGAGTATGGGGATAATATAAAATTTGTTTTTAGAAATTTTGTTTTAGATGATCATGCTTATAGTAGAGAAGCTGCAGAAGCATCTGAATGTGCTGATGAACAAGGCAAGTTTTGGGAATATCATCAAGTTTTATTTGATGAACAAAATGAATGGAAAGAAGTTGGTTATGCTAAATTTTTAGAATATGCACAATTATTAGAATTAAATGAGACTAAATTTAGTGAGTGTTATATTTCTAGAAAATATAGAGAAGAAGTTGAAAATGATCACCAAGATGGTATAAAATCAAATATATACGGAACTCCAACATTCTTTATTAATAATGAAGTAATAGTAGGTCCTGAACCATTTAAAGAATTTAAGAAAATAATAGATAAGGAGCTATGAATGGATTTAGAAAAAATAAGAAATGATTTTCCAAGTATAAATGGAAATATTTATCTTGATTCTGCTTGTATGGCATTAAAGCCAAGACAAGTTATTGAAAAAATTAATGAGTATTATAATAAATATCCTGGATGCGGTGGAAGAAGCATACACAAATTTGGAAATAGGGTTAGTGATGAATTTGATAATGCTCGTGTAACTCTAAAAAAATTTTTAGGAGCTAAATATAAGGAAGAAATTATTTTTAGTAAGAATACTACAGAGAGCATAAATTTAGTTGCATATGGTTATAATTTAAATGAAAATGATAAAGTTGTAATTAGTGATAAAGAACATAATTCTAATTTATTGCCTTGGCAATTATTGAAAGAGAGAAAGAAAATAAATTTAGAAATTGTAGAGACAGATGAAAATGGGATATTGGATTTAGAAGATTTGAAAGATAAGGTTAGGAATGCTAAACTAATGTCAATAGTTTATTCTTCAAATATTGATGGTGTTACTAATCCTATCGAAAAAATAGTTAAAATTTGTAAAAAAGAAGGTTGTAAAATAATGCTAGATGGTGCACAGGCTGTACCTCACAAAAAGATTAATGTAAGAAAACTTGGAATTGATTTTATGGCTTTTTCAGGTCATAAGATGTTGGGGCCAACAGGAACTGGTGTGTTATATGGAAAAAAAGAAGAATTAGAAAAACTAAACAGTTTCATTATTGGTGGAGATACTGTTAAGGACACTACTTATGATTCTTATATTTTAGAAGACTTACCTATGAGATTTGAAGGGGGTTTGCAAGATTATGCAGGCATCATTGGATTAGGGGAAGCTGCTAAATATTTAATGAAATCCAATAGAGAAAATATTGAGAAGCATGAAATTGAATTAAATACGATATTAACAGATGAGTTAAAGGATAAGGTGGAGATGTTAGGCCCTGAAAGTGCAAAAGAGCGTGGAGGGATATTTAGTTTTAACATAAATAAAATGGATGCCCACCATGTAGCTATGATATTAGATGAACAAGGGATTATGATTAGAAGTGGAATGCATTGTGTACATAGTTGGTTTAATGCAAGAAATATTAATGGAAGTGCAAGAGCATCGTTATACATGTATAACAATGAAGAAGAAATTAAAAAATTAATAGAAAAATTAAAACCGTTATTGAAATAATTTAAATACTTCGGTATGCATACTAAATTATGCATAAAAAAATTTATTGGATGACACTTTTGTTCCCTGTTTTGTTTTTATTTATTTTAGATATACTCCTTACTTATGATATTTATATTAATTTAAGCATAATTTTTTCAATATTATTGATCCCAATTTTTGCTATCTCATTTTATCAAATAATAAAAGATGAGCCAGTAGGAAAATCAATCATTTATTATTTGGTTTATGGTATTGCATCAGGAATATTTACTTTTTTATATATGTTGATTTTACTTAAAATTAAACCTTATCAAGGAGATATGGCCGGCCTTGCAATTATAGCTTATCCATTTTATGTAATGTCATATTTCTTTACTAGTGGATTTATCATTTTATTACTTAAGAAAATAATACTGAAGGTTAATTCTACAAAAAAGTTTAATATTTTCTTAGAAAGTTTAGTTGGTGGCATAATTATTTTCATACTATTTACAATACTTATAATCTTTGATAACTTAATTAGGGGACATCAGATAGGTATTACTAACAATCCAGGAATCATCCCATTTGTGATAATATATGGAATAGTTTTGGTTTTAAATTACTTGATCACATATTACTTTCCGATAAATAAACTCAAGATTTTGCAAGAAAAAAGATCAATTTTTTTAGTTTCTTTTATCATATCTTATTTATTAGTGTTAACCTCTAATTATCTTGCAATAAAAGTATATTATTTAATTGGCCTAGTATACTTTTTTATAGTTATAAGTTCGTTGATTCTTATTGCATATCTGAAAAGTTATTCTAAATAATTACTTGTTTAGTAAAACAATTATTGAAATGATTTAAATATTCTAAAAATAAATTAAAACTATGAAAAGAGGTCAAGCTTCTATTGAACTACTAGTTTTTGTGAGTGCTGCAGTAGTTTTATTGATAGTGTATACAGCAATAAGCCATCATTATCTTAATTTATTATATACTAAGGAAGAAATGATAGAGGCAGATGATGTATTAAAAGGAATTGTTACAGAAATAAATAGCGCAGGAAGAGTTGATAATGGTTATTCTAGGACGATTGATTTACCTGAAACAATTTCCAATAGAGATTATAAATTATTGATTGGAAAGAGAGATTTAAATACGGGAGGCATTAGTGGAGATTCTAGAGAGATCGTAGTTTATTTTGAAGGTAATGAATTTGTAGAAAGAGCTAGTGTTTCAGTAATGAGTTGTGTTAGTTGTATCCAAGATTTAAGCGAGAAGTGGTGCGATAAGCCAATATATGAATATGGTCATTGTTTTGATGGTGATGATTCAAAGTGTACTGATATAGGTGGAGTTCCACTGAGTGGCCCTCCAACTGACTGTCCTAATGGAGAATTATTACAAGGTGGAAGTATTACCATTAATAAAGATGAAAATGAAGTGATAATACAATAACAATATATTTAAAAATCGATCTTTACAAGTTATATTAACCCAGCATAGCTCAACGGTAGAGCGGACGGCTGTAGATAAATTCACTATCTGACTGAGCATAGCTTAGAATGAAGGATGGTCAGCTGTTACCGTCAGGTTCCCGGTTCAAATCCGGGTGCTGGGACCATTTTTAAAAAAGTTATTCTAGTAAATAATATGAGTTTATTTTTTAAATTATAAAAAAGAAATTTTTATTTTAAATTATTTAGTTTCTAATATGTTTTTGATTTATGGCCATCCCAATTAGATGTTGGCACAACATGAGTATCTGGCAAAGGAGATATATGAATATTAGATTTAATATCACTAAATTGGGCACCCCAACCAAAGAATACATTCATTCCAGGTAATGAGTTTACAGCTCTTAATGATTTTCTTACTGCTTTAGTTACTCCTGGACCATTTAAAGTTAGTTCTAAGGAACCTTGTACATTAGGACTCCCATCATTGTTAGAACCTGAAGAAGACCATATAGGAGCAGATGAAAATTTTACATCTGCAAAATATTGACCTTGGGATCTTCCTGATACGAAATAAATATCAATTGAATTAATTCTTACATCTTCCTCGTGGAGTGTACGAGCATTAGCAATATTAAAGGAATGATCAGGTGTATAATCGCTAGTTACTCTTCTTTTCTTTTTGTTATGATTATTTCTTGGTGCTGCCATAGAGTATCTTGATGTCATTTCATAATGATAATAAGCAAAACTTAAAAAGGTAACGTTTTGCAGTTAATTTTAAATATAATCCTTAGAATTGATATGTATGGCAGGTAACTTTTTTGAGAATAATAAGAAATATTTTATAGTTATTTTAGGAGCACTAGTAGTAATTTTAGGTTTTACATTATTATGGCCTTACTTAACTACACTATTAGGTGCTGCATTTTTAGCATATTTATTCCACCCACTATATAGAAAAATAAAAAAGAAAATAAAGAATGAAGTTTTATCTGCTTCTATATTACTAATTTTAGTTTTAATATTACTTACTGTGCCTTTATTTTTTAGTGTACAGTATGTTGTAGATGATATTGTGAACGTTTATACTAATTTTGTAGACAGTGGGCTTGCTAATGATCCGGAGGTTAGTAGGATTCTTTCATCCAGCCTTGATTACATAAGTAACTCAATAAGTGGATTTATCAAATCAATACCTAGTTTAGTTATACACACAATTGTTATGCTATTTGCATTCTACTATTTCCTAAAGGATGGTGGCAAGTTTGTAAATACAGTAAAAGAAATATTACCTTTAGAAAATAAAAAGAAAAATGAAGTAATTAATGAATTTAAGACTGTTACTTCAGCTGTAATTTATGGAATGGTTTTAACTGCTTTTATTGAATTTATTTTAGCATTAATTGCATTTTACATTTTTGGAGTAAGCTCCCCAATATTTTGGAGCCTTGTTGTGTTTGTGTTGACTATGCTGCCTGTAGTTGGGGGATCATTGATCTGGCTGCCTGCGGCAATAATCAAGATATTAGCAGGAGATTATGTAAGTGGAATTGGCCTGTTACTATTTGGTTTGTTGATCATTTCTAACGTTGAAAATATAATAAGACCAAAATTAATTGGAGATAAAGCGCAGATGCATCCATTAACTACATTACTTGGAGTTTTTGGAGGGTTACATGTATTTGGATTATTTGGAATAATATGGGGTCCTTTAATATTAAATATGGCATTTACACTAATAAAGACCACTAAGTTATGGAAGTGAATTAAGTGAAGTTAAAAGTAAAGAAAATAGATTATAGTGCTGGGGGGTTATTGGTTTGTGTTTTAAATGACAAAGATGCAGAGACTATGGACATCCATGCTAATGATAGAGTCTATTTACATGAAGGCAAAAAAGATGGAATTGCTGTAGTTGATATAAATTATGGTAATGTTATCAAGGAAGGTGAGATAGGATTATTCGTTGATGTTGTTGATTATTTAAATTTAAAAACAAAATATATTAATGTTTCCTTAGCAAAAAAATTAGATTCTTTGTGGTATATTAAGAAAAAATTAGAAGGTGAAAAATTAAAAAAAGATGAGTTAAATGAGATTGTTAAGGACATCGTAGAAAATAGATTAAATGAAGCAGAGAGAACTTATTTTGTTGCTGGGTGTTTTAGTAATGGATTAAATAAAAAAGAAACGTATCATTTGACTAATGCCATTGTGAACCATGGTTCTAAATTAAATATAAAAAGTAAGATCATTTTAGATAAACATTCTACAGGTGGGGTTGCTGGAAATAGGGCTACAATGATTGCTGTTCCAATAATTGCAGCTGCAGGATATACAATCCCTAAAACAAGTTCAAGAGCTATAACTTCTGCTTCAGGTACATCTGATACAATGGAGGTTTTAGCAAAAGTTGCATTTCCTATTAAAAAAATTGAAAACATAGTAAAAAAATTAAATGGGTGTTTAGTTTGGGGTGGTGGAGTTGATTTAGCTAGTGCTGATGATAAACTAATTAAAATTAGAAGACCACTAAGCTTGGACCCTGAAGGATTATTATTAGCAAGTATAATGGCAAAGAAATTTGCAGTTGGTGCTACTCATGTATTAATTGATTTACCTTATGGTCTGGGAACTAAATTTGCTAATGAAAAAGAAGCTAAAAAGTTAAAAACTAAATTTGTTAAACTTGGTAAAATGCTAGGAATGAAAGTTAGAGTTATTATTAGTGATGGGAGTGATCCTGTAGGAAATGGAATAGGGCCAGCATTAGAAGCAAGAGATGTTGTTAAAGTTTTAAGAAATGATGAAGGGCCTTTAGATTTGAAAGAAAAGGGTATTTATTTGGCAGCTATGATGTTAGAGATGGTAGGTGTAAAAAAAGCTAAGAAAAAAGCAAGAGATATTTTAGAAAGTGGGAAAGCATATGAAAGATTTAAAAAAATTGTTGAAATGCAAGAAGGTAATATTCCTGATAAAATTAAAGATATTAAAATTGGTAAATTTAAGAGAGATTATTATGCTAAAAAAACTGGAAAAATACACGGAATAGATAATAAAAAATTAGCTAAAGTTTGTAGGATTGCTGGAGCTCCAGTTGATAAGGGTGCAGGAGTTTATCTAGAGATTAAAACTCATGAAAATGTAGAGAAAGGTCAAAAATTATTTACTGTTTATTCTAATAACAAAAAAAGATTAGACTATGCTTTTGATTTGTGCAAAGAAGAGAAATTTATTTATCAATAAAATAGTGAATTAAAGATAAATAGCGAGAATTTTCTTGATGATTTTTAAACATATCAATAAAATCCATTGATAAATGTAATATTAATCCTAAAGATATCATGTAAAAATAGTCATTTTTGAATATTAAAGTTAAAGCTAATATTAAAATCCAAAATTCAACTACATGAAAAAGATGAAGTTTTTTAGGCACTTCTAAATTATTCTCAAATTCATTCATATGAACTTTGTAAGCTTTTATTGGATTGAAGTTTTTTGTATTAAAAACATAGTCTAGATAATGATCAAAGTCTATAAATACACCAAAAGCAAATAACAATAAAACTTTAAATTCATAAATAGGAAACAAGATTACTGCTAAAATTAATGTTGCTATTGCGTGTCTTGAAACTAACATAAGCTTTAAATTTTGTAAGTATTTAAAAAAGTAATGCAGGGATCGCATAATCCGGTATTGCGCTGGTCTCGAAAACCAGTTTCCGAAAGGATATCTGGGTTCAAATCCCAGTCCCTGCGATTTTATTCATTCTTAGAAAAATAAAAATATTAAAGATTCACATTTTTTAAAATTTAGTAGTTAGAACATATTCGTTTTTTACCTAAATCATCCAGATTAAGACCTAAACTTGACAAAACTCCATCTTGACCGTAGATATTAGTTTGACCTTCAAGAGTAGATCTTGTAATTAATAATATTGGACCCTCCAAAGTATAAAATGAGTCAATTGATGTAAAATTAGGCCAGAATTCTTTGATTGCTTCCCTTGTAAATTCTTCGTAATCTCCAGATACAGGTAAGGAAAGACTAAATCTAGGAGAATTGGCCAATACATCCTGATCAGAAGTTTTAAATAAATAATGACTTAGACTCATACCTCCAATAATTCCATCATCATCTGTCATACATAATTCTGCAGCATATCTTCTTTCACCATTATTAGGATCTGGAATTGGAACTTCAAATTCTGAAAATTGTAGAGTGGGATAATTCATTCTAACTAGTTGGAATAACTCACTAGTTTTTTGTGGTAATTCTGGAAAATCACTTACGTTCGTTCCAAGTCTGCCACCCATCAAGACGGATTCTTTTGCAATAATATCTATCTTACCATGATTATCATATTCTTCCCAAGTTATTTGATTCATAGTATATATTAATTAAAAAAATTTATAAGCTTAACTTTTAAGATTCTTCCTTGTCTTTAACCAAATATTCAATTATAGAAGCATAAGCTGGCCTAGTAATAAATACACCAATAGTTACTCCAGCAATTGTTACAATTGCAAATCCAGTTAATAATCCTGCACCAGCCCACATCAAAGGAAGCATTGCAGCTATTGTTGTGAAATAAGCCACCATAATAACAAAGAATGCTCTTTTAATTTTTAATTTCCAATCATAATTAGAAGTAGAATTTTTCATAGTTTCATCAGTAATAACAATTAAATCATCCACACCTGTACCCACTGCTGCAATAATACCTACAATTGCAGCTAAATCAAAATTGTAACCTGTAGCAGCAGCAAAACCTAACAAAATTAAAACTTCTGAAGAAGAAATTAAAACCATGGGAATTGAAATTTTTAATTTTCTATATCTGATGAAGATAACAATTGCTACCATGAGTAAAGCTAGTGCGCCTGCTAGGATAGCTTCTTTAACAAAAATACTTCCTAAAATTGGACTTACTTCATCTATCCTTACAATTTCTAACTTTACTGGTAGGCTACCTGTGATAAGAATAGTCTGTAAATTATTCATATTTTTTACAGCATCTTGAATTGCTTCGTCCCTAGTTAATCCTGCACCGGGACCAGAAATTAAGATATCTTTAGTTTCAATTCCCTTTAGGTTAACTGAAATTTGTAGAGTATCCATCAAATTATCATCTAGGAATAACTCGAGAGGTTTACTTAGATATTCTTGACCAAATGGAGTGATGTTAACATCTAACACACTTGTAACTTCTGCGTGTTTTTTTGCAGCTTCTTCACTTAATCCAATTTGAAATTCAAAAACACATTGATAATTTCCACCATCATCTTGGCAATCCCTTATACCTGAGCAAACACCATCATCTTTACAAACAAATACAACATCTTTTTTACCACCTGTAAAAACTGTGTCTTCTCCGATTTTAGCTTCAAATTTACCTTGTTGAGAAACTAATTCTTGGACTTCTGATTTAGAAGCGCCAGCAATCTCTACAATTATATACTGGCCACCTGAACCTTTTACTGCGACATCTTTAAATCCGAATCCGTTTAATCTTTTTTCTAAAATGTTAATTAATTCTGGAAAGTTTTGTTCACTTACTTGTTCAGTGGGTGTTAACACAACTCTTGTTCCACCTGTTAAATCTAAACCCTTTACAATATTTGAAGTTGGAGGTTCAGTCACTGTAATTCCAATTTCTTTATTTAAATAAATAGGATATTCACTCTTTGTTGTTTGAATTCTAAATGTTGAATTTTGTTGTAATGAAGCAATAACATCTTGAAAATCATCTAAATTATTTATTTCTTGATCATCTATAGAAATAATTCTTTCACGATCTTTTGGTTTTAATGATGTGTCTACATCTAATCCTGCTTCAAAAGCACTTGAATTTGATGCGACATCGGTTATTAGAACACCATTTGTTTCTCCGGGATTAATCCAAAGTAAGGATAAGAATATTAAGAAAAATAAGATTAATACTCTAGCCTTAAAGAATTTTTTTAATGTCATTTTTTCTTGCTAACATGCATCCATAGTATTGGAGCATTAAATAAGTAGGTTACAAATACGTCTGCGATTAGTGCAAATATTATAATTAAAAACATTTGTTGCCATATTTCATTTGAAGATACAAAATAAGCTGCTGTTAGGGCCACTAAAGTTGTTACTGTCATAGTTAAACCTGTGGTCATTGCTTCTCTATATCTTGAGTATAAACTTAGACTTTTCTTTTTTAGGAAACTATTAGTTAGAACAATATCAGTATCTAATGAATAACCTATAACTAACAAGAATGCTACTATTCCCCCTGCTGATAAATTAATATTTAATAAAGATACCATAGCTAGTGTAAAAAGTAAATCTATGATTACTGATGAAATAACTGCAATGCTTGGAATTATTGATCTAAATGCAATAAATACTGCTAAAGACATTAATACAAATGCGATAAGTATTACCTTGATTAAACTTTTGTAGAACCCTTCACTAAATTCAGAAGATGTGTCTCCAATTGTTAATTCGACACCTTCTTCTAAATTTTCAGAATTAATATTGATTTCATCTAGTGTAGCTTTTAATTCACTTTCTGTAGTTCCACCAACTTCAATTGTTAAACCTTCAACTATGTTACTAGATGGGGTTTTAATTTTTCTAATAGTAATATCTTCATAGGAATCTCTTAGATGTGATTCAATTTGATTAAAATCTAAATCTGTTTTTGTTATTGTTGCTGTTGCCCCACCACGTAATTCAACACTTCTTTTTACAATTTCTCCAGATGAAGCAAAGTTTATAGATAAAACTAATATTGAGAATACTAAAATTAGTAAAGGTACTAACATTAGCTTTTTATGGTTCTTTGTGAAATAATCTTCAAATTTAGATTTTTTTTCTTCAGACATTAGATAATTTTCTTGTAAAAGGGTTTAAATAGTTTTTTAGTGGCTTGAAATTATGATAGAAGTACTAAGATTGGGCCATAGACCATTTAGAGATAAAAGATTAAGTACACATGTATTCTTAACTGCTAGAGCTTTTGGTGCTAACAATGGTTATTATTCCGGAAATAAGGATGATGAATTAGAGAATAGTATTAGTAAAATTGCTAAAGAATTTGGTGGGGATTTTTCTGTAAAACATGTTGAGAATGGATTAAAGTTAGTTAAAGAAAAGAAGAAAGAAGGTTACAAAATAGTACACTTAACTGTTTATGGAAAATCAGTAAAGGAAAAAATAAAAGAAGTAAAAGGAAAAATATTAATTGTAGTTGGTGGAGCTAAGGTTGAACCTGGGTATTATGAAATATCTGATTTTAATTTAAGTGTTACAAATCAACCACATAGTGAAGTTGCGAGTTTAGCAATATTCTTAGATTATTTCTTAGAAGGAAAAGAGTTTGAATTAGATTTTAAAGGTAAGATAAAAATAATTGGCGTTGAGAAAGGTAAGAAAATTTTAGAATAATTTATATATTTTCTTAGTATATTATTTAGTATGGATAAGGCAGGGAATATTGGAGATGTGATCAATTCTCCAGGAATAATTTCTGAATTGAGACACAGTTATATGGGTATATGGGATAACACCCAAGTTAGGTTTGAAGCTGAAGCTAATAATTTAACGTGGTTTTCTGGTGGTGTTGGGGCCTTTGGTGGAAAATGTGCATACTTAAGAGGAGATGCAAAACTTACAGCTACAATCCCTAGTACTGAAGAGTCTACAAGTGGTATTGATAAAACAATTTTTGTTTGGGAAACAGAAAAAGGAAGGCTTTTTTCACCTGTTGAAGAATCATCCGATCATTTCACTGAAGGTGGATTAAGAATTTACTGGTGGAGTCAACTAAGAAGACATGCAAGAGATTATGGATTAAGTTCAGAAAGATCTTGTAAAATATTAAGAGAAAGTTTTGAGCCTATTGATGAAACTATTAATTTATTGTATTGTGAAATGCAATTAAGATTAAACCAATCAGGTTTTTCTGATGTAAAGGCTGCGTAAATTAAGCGTTTTTTAAAATTGTTAAAATTTGATTAAGATTTTTTCTAATTATTGCTACCTGTACTGGTCCTTTTTTAATGTGATCCTGTGTTTGAGCCATAATACTAAGTATTGTCTTGAAGGTTTCTTGTGAAAAGTTTTTTTTCCTTGAATTGATTTTTGCAAATAAATTTTGAAATTTTATAGAAATAACATCATTACCTTTAAAACCAGATAACTCTGCTATAAAAGATAAAATTGCTTCTTGAACTAGTACTAATTCGAGTTTCATTTAATTGTTAAAATTTAGGGTATTAAAAAGATTTAGGTATTAACAATTTTAATTTTATGTTTTTTCTTTTTAGCTTCTTCATAACAAACATCAAAGATTTCTGCATCTAAATTTTCTTTTATTTTCAATTGAGTGTATTTTCTTTTCTCTAATCTTTTTTTTAATTTTTTTAGATCACATTTTAAAATGTAGCATAACTTAACATAGTTAGGATTCAAATAATGAGACATATGGGAATCAATAACTAAAGTTTTTTTAGAATTTTTAATTAAAGAATATAATTTTCTGTTTAGTTTGTTAATATCTACAACGTAACATTTTCTTTTTGAATCAAAAGAGTCACATAATTCATTTTCTTTAATGAATGAGGTTACATCTAAATATTCATAATTATTTTTTTTAGAAAATTTTTTAGCAAATGTTGTTTTACCTGTAGCTACAGAACCTGAGACTATAATTGCTTTTTTCAATTTAAAGGATACCTTAATATGGCTGCTACCCCACCTATTTCTTTTAATTGAGTACCTTCATTGGTGTCTGTTGAAATTAACTCATATGTGCTTCCTGTTTCTTCTATCTTTTCAATGAATTCATCAGCTAATTTATCATCTAAGTCTTCTGAAATTAATAACATTTCTACTGCACTATAGTCTAGCGCTTTTTTTACATTTAATTTACCATAACATGCCTTATCATCATCCTTAGCAAGCATAGTAAAGAATTTTTCAAGTAATATCTTTTCTTTGGTTATTACTTGTTCAGCTAATACTTCCTGACTTTTATTTACTAACTCCCTTAATCCGAAATCTCCAGTATAACTTAAGTCTTGAACCCCTATTACTTTCTTTTTAACTTCGTTATTGAGATAATCCCCATCACGAAATGTTTCTTTTGTTGGGCCGGGACCACCAATTAATATTCCAGATAATTTCTCATTATTGTAGAATTCTTTATTAGCGATGTCTGCAATTCTTTTATAAAAATCATGAGCTGCGCCTTCCCTTAATCTAGCATAACGTTGCTGGCTCTGTCCACCTGATTTAATTTTTCCTGGGACTCCTGAGGTTAAATTGCTTAAAACTTTAATAGAGGTACCAATTAACGTTCCAATTGTACCCTCTCTATTATCTAATACAATTAAACCATAAATTTCTTTTGGTGCTGTTAGTTCAATTAAAGGGTCTAGTAAAAAATTTTGGTCGCATCTGTATAATCTAACTTGTAATGGTTCTGGAGGTTCTATTGACCAAACACTTATGTCTGTTTTATTTTCAGATTCAGATGAATTACCACAGAATACGGCTAATCCGTTTTCAGGTGTACGTTTATACAATCTTAGGTGTCTAATCATTCTTTCTAGAGAATCAATAACGTTTTTTCTTGTGTTTTTATCTTTAATATTTGAGGCTGTATGTTGTTCTTCAGCTAAATGTTGAATAATTTTAATAATATCGTAACCTTGTGGAACATAAACTGAAACAAGTTCAGTGTGTCTACCTTTAACAGATTGTAATTCTTTAATTGTTTTTTTCAATTTTTTGAGTTCTTTCTTATCTAATTCCATTTTAAGTATGAAGAAACATTGATTTATAAAATATGTCAAAATTCTATGTTTAGTTCTTTATCAAATTTGATATCCTTAGCGCTTGTAACTGCCTTTAGATCATGTAAGAACATAGAATCTTTTAATGAAGAAGGAAGAGTCAAAATAATTTCTGCCTTCATACTTTTTTTATTGTCTGTTTTTGCTTTTCTTACATCTGAAATAACTTGTATGATTTCATCACCATCTTTCTCTAATTTCCCATTTATCAATTCTTCATTATACTTGGGCCATGATGAAACATGAATACTTTCTTGTTTATCGAATTGTTTAAAGTAAATTTGGTAAAGTTCTTCAGTAATGTGTGGCATTATTGGGGCAAATAATTTTATTATTGTAAATAGGGCAGTATAAAGAACATATTGTGCTGATTTTTTTTCATTTTCAGTTTTTGGAGCATAAATTCTACCTTTTATAATTTCTAAATAATAATCACAAAAAAGATTCCAAAAGAAATTTTCTGTGTCTGCCTTGGTTCTAGAGTATTGATAATCTTCAAAACTTTCTGTGCATGATTTAACTAGGGAATTTAATTTTGAAACTAACCAAGAATCAAAAGGTTCTAGAGCTTGTGGTTTATCTAATTTATAATCCTCTAAATTCATTAATGAAAACTTAAATGCATTCCATAACTTCGTAATTGTTTTTTCTCCTGAAATTAATTCTTTTTCTTTGAATGGTAAATCATCTCCAAGTTTAGCTGAAGCTGCCCAAAATCTCAATGAGTCTGCAGAATATTTTTCCATAATAACTTGAGGCTCAACAACATTACCTTTAGATTTTGACATTTTTTTACCATTAGGATCAAGCATCCAACCATTAATGAAACAGTCATTCCATGGTTTCATATTAAAGTGTAGCTGACTTTTAACTACTGTGTTAAATAACCAGAATGAAATTATATCGTGACCTTGTGGACGTAAATTCATAGGATTTTTTGTTAAATAATCATAAACTGGCTCACCCTTGAATAACTCTTTTACAATTGTTGGTGTTAATGATGAAGTTGCCCACGTGTTAATAATATCTTTTTCACCAATAATGTTTTTACTTCTACATTTAGGACAACTAGATACTGGCGGATTATCTTCTACGGGATCTATAGGTAAGTCTTTTTCTTTTGCTAAAATAACTTCATCACAATCTTGACAGTACCAAACTGGAAAAGGGATACCAAAATAAATTTGTCTTGAGATACACCAATCCCACTTGAGACCTTTAACCCAATTATCATAACGATTTTTCATATGTTTTGGAAACCAAGATAATTCAGAACCCCATTTTAACATATCTTCCTTTAAATCTAAATATTTAATGAACCATTGTTTTGTCGCAACGTATTCTATTTCAGTACCACATCTTTCATGTACATTAACTGTGTGTTTTATATTTTCAGTTTTAACTAATGATTTAGCTTCTTCTAAATCTTTTAAAATTTCTTTTCTTGCCTCATTACTACTCATGCCTTGATATTTTCCAGCTTTTTCATTAAATATTCCTTCTGTACCCATAATGTGGATTGGTTTTACATTAGGATGACGAGTTAACCATTCAATACAATCAACACCACCATAAGTACAATAATAAACAACACCTGAACCATATTGAGGATCTGTTTCTACATCTGCAGTTAATTCAACACTTCTATTGATTAGTGGAAGTTCTACTTTCTTTCCAATTAAGTGTTTGTACCTCTTATCATCTGGATGAACACTAATTCCAACACAAGCTGGAAGAAGTTCAGGGCGTGTGGTTGCAAAAGTTAATTCATCACCTGTTTCAACTTTGACTTTAATGAAACATAACTGAGAATGTAATTCTGCATCTTCCATTTCTACTTGTGCAATTGCAGTTTGACAATGTGGACAAATCATCATTGGAGCTTCAATTCTGTAAGAACGTTTCATATTGTATAAATCTAGAAATGATTTTTGAGAGATTTTTTGGCAATGAGAATCTATAGTTGAGTAATTAACATTAAAATCACAGCTTATTCCAAGTCTTTTCCAATCTTGAACATAACTTGGTTTTAGTTCTTTCTCTAAAGTATCTAGACAGAGTTTTCTAAAATCTTTTCTATCCATTTTACTTGCTTTAACTTTTTTTAATTTTTGAATAAGAATTTGGGTGGGTAGACCATTATCATCTGTGCCAAAAGGTTGTAGAACATTAAATCCCTGCATTCTTTTAAATCTTGCAATAAAATCTTGTTGACTATTACCAAAAGCATGACCCATGTGCATTTTTCCAGAAACTGTTGGAGGTGGTGTATCTATTGAAAAGATTTCTTTTTTTGATTTGGGGTCAAAGTTGAAAATCTTTTTAGATTCCCAAAATGCCTGTATTTCTTTTTCCTTTTCTTTTGAATCGTAATGTTTAGGTAATTCCATTGTATTTTTCTAAATTAGGGCATATTTAAAGTTTTTTAGAACAAGTAAGGTTGATCTAACTTGAAATCTAAGTGAAACGATGTGATATGTATACCTGGATGATCATCATACCCTCCGCCACTTTGCCTTAATAATTCGGATGCTGCATATTTTGCATCTTCTAATATTCTAAAAGGGGTTAACCCATTATATAGAAAGTCTGTACAAGGCACTGGTCCCCTATTAGCTGCTCGTTTTGTGGTAGTTTTGCCCCATATGGTGTTAATTATTTTATGAGACTCTGAAAATAAGGGATCACCCATTTGAAGAACTACATATTTACCATTTTCTCTAAAATTTTCTACATCTTCCCTACCTTGTGCTATTAACATATCAAGCATTACAATATCTACTGAATCGGGTGTTTCTTTTTCTTGTATAGCACATTTAGCTTTTTCTGCTTGAGTTAAACTATCAAAGGTTGAAAAATCATTTAAACAAAATCTGTCAAAGATGTAACTAGATTCTTCGTTGAGTGGTTTTCCATATATATCTCTAACTATTCCTGCGAGTTTAGTTCTTTTTTTAGTAATACAAACATGACCATAAACTTGTCTCATTATTTTAAAGATGTAACAAAATTATTAAAACTATTGAAACAGATAAACAGAAATGTTTATAAGAGATTTATCTACTGATTATCTTTAGGTTGAGTACCATGGGAACTTATGCCATAGAGGTAGCTCAGCCTGGGAGAGCGCATGACTGAAGATCATGATGTCGGGAGTTCAAATCTCCCTCTTCCCACTTTTTTTATAATAATTTTAAGAACGTAAAAAAACTATGAAAAATTATTGATCTTGATATTTTTTCTCTTTTCTTTTAGGTGAAAATATGTCTAATCCTTCGACATTTGTTAAAGCTTCTCCGCCATGTTTTTCATTTGGAGAGATGTGGACAAAATCACCTTCTTTCATTATTTTAATTTTATTATTAACTGAAAATTTGAATTTACCTTTGAGAACGATTGTGATTTGTTCACTTTTATGACCTTCATCTGAGAATTTAAATCCTTTTTTTGCACTATATTTCATAATTGTAACATCTTTTGAATTAAATAATTTAGCAGAAAGTTTTGGCCAAACATCTTTATTTGTTTTTAGTTTATCAAAATTTAACCATTCCATAGGCTAAGAATAGTTAAATCATTTATATTTTTTACTTAGAAACTTTTATTAAGAATATTTTCTTTGAAATATATAGTGGAAAAAGAAAAAGAGGTTGGTTTAGGTATAGTTTTTATTGGATTAGTCTTTGCTATTTTTTTAGTGTTGAATACTAATGGCTCAATAACGAGTTTTACAGTATCAGAAGTGGGATCTTATAGTTATTTGATAAGTGCTAAAGACTTCAAAGTTTTAGATATAGAAAAGAGTGAAAGAACAGTACTTGAAATAAGTTTAGTTAGTGATAATAAAATAAATGTATTTGCAGAAATTGATGATTGTGATAAATGGAAAGAGGGAAATGATGATGGTGTTGTACTTGAATCAATAAATGAGGTTAGAGAAGGGAATATTAGAATAGGGGACCCTTCAAAGAATACCAAACAATCATTAGAATTATATAATGCTGAAAAAGTATGTTTAATTTTTGTTAATACTGAAATTGATAAAATAACATATGTTAGTGCTCTTGTAAAAGAGGTTGATAAAAATAAATGGAAAATCGTGAGGTGAAAATAAATGATTAATAATAAAGGTGCAATGGAGCTTTCTATTAATACAATAGTTATAATTGTTATTGGAGTTACATTGCTTAGTCTTGGATTAATATTTGTAAAGGGTGTTTTTGATAAATTAGATGGACAAAGTGATCAAATTTTTGAAGGTGGGGAAAATGAAATAAGTAAGATTGCAAACCATGATCAAAAGTTGAGTGTGAAACAACAAGTTAATGTTAAACAGGGTGCAGATGCTGTTTTCAAAGTATGGGTTGTTAATTTTGAAGATGATGTTTCAGATTTTACGGTCGAAATAGAACCTTCCTCTAGTAATCCATTTGGAGAAAGAGTCAATATTCAATTAGCAAATAATGAAGCAACATTAGATATTGGCGGAGAAGCTGGATTTGTGACTGTAGTTGTAGCTGACGATAATGCACCTTTAGAATCTGGAGGATATAAAATTGTAGTATCTAATTCAGAAGGTGTTTATGGCACGGCAGGGTTCTTTGTTACAGTAGAGAAATAATTTTAAACTCTACTTCTTTTTATTTTTTAATGAATAAGATAAAAATTTACAATAGTTTGACAAAAAAGAAAGAAATTCTTAAACCTATAAATGATAATGAGGTTGGTATTTATACTTGTGGACCTACTGTTTATTGGTATCAACATATTGGTAATCTAAGAACATATGTTTTTGAAGATATTCTAAAAAGAGTGTTAAAATATTTTGGATATAATGTTAAACATATTATGAATGTTACTGATGTAGGACATTTGACTTCTGATGCAGATACAGGTGAGGACAAAATGGAAAAGGCTGCTGCAAAAGAAGGGAAAAAAGCTGAAGATATTGCAAACTATTATTGGGAAATATTTAGGAATGATTTTAAGAAGTTGAATATTGAAGAGCCCAATATTTGGTGTAAGGCAACTGATCATATTAAAGAACAAATTAATTTAATAAAAAAATTAGAGGAAAAAGGTTTTACATATGAAACTTCAGATGGGATTTATTTTGATAGTTCTAAATTTAAAGATTATGGTAAATTAGCTAGATTGGATAAGGAAGGGTTGCAAGCTGGAAAAAGAGTGGATATTGGTGAGAAGAAAAATAAAACTGATTTTGCATTATGGAAATTTTCTAAACCAGAAGATAAAAGACAACAAGAATGGGAAAGTCCTTGGGGGACTGGATTTCCAGGATGGCATATTGAGTGTAGTGCTATGTCCATGAAATATCTTGGAGAAAATTTTGATATACATTGTGGAGGCATAGATCATCTTCATGTGCATCACCCTAATGAGATCGCACAAGCAGAAGCCGCTACAGGTAAAAAATTTGTAAATATCTGGATGCATGGTGAGTTTTTAACATTTAAAGGAGAGAAGGTAAGTAAAAGTAAAGGTGGATTATTCACAGTTAGTGAATTAGAAGAAAAAGAATTCTTGCCCCTATCATATAGATATTTATGTTTAACAACGCATTATAGAAAACCACTTGATTTCTCTTTAGAAGGTTTAGAAAACGCTCAAAATTCATATAATAGATTAAGAAATATTGTGTTGAGCTTAGAAGATGATAAGAAAGAAAATAAAAAATATTTAGAAGAATTTGAAAAGATAATTGAAAATGATTTAGATATGCCTAGAGCATTAGCTGTTTTATGGAATTTATTAAGAGATGAAGGGGCTGAAGGTAAAGTCAATAGTGTAAAGAAAATAGATGAAATTTTAGGATTAGATTTATTTAAGAAAGACGCAATTCCGCAAGAAATGAAAGAATTAGCTGAAAGGAGAGAGATTTACAGAAAAGAGAAAAATTGGAAAGAATCAGATAAAATTAGGGATGAAATTGAAGAAAAAGGTTATGAAATTAGAGATTCTGATAAAGGTTATGAAATTAGAAAGAAATAGTGTAAATTCTGTAATGTAGAAACATTTTTAAACCATAATCTAAGGATTTTAGATATGGCAACAATATATGATATAAATTCAACAGAGCTTATTGTTAGAGCTAGTGAAGAATTGAAGAAATTAATGAAAAAACCAGAATGGTCTATATTTGTAAAAACCGGAACTGCGAAGGAAAGGCCTCCGGAAGATCCTGAATGGTGGTTTAAAAGATCCGCATCAATACTTAGAACAGTATATGTTAAAGGTCCAATTGGGACTAATAAACTTAAAGTAAAATATAGTAGTAAAAAAAATAGAGGATACAAGCCTGAAAAAACATATGAAGCTTCAGGTAAGATCATAAGAACAATATTACAAGACTTAGAAAAATTAGGTTTTGTTGAGCAAGTTGAAGTGAAGAATCACAAGGGGAGAAAAATTACTAGTAAAGGTAAAAGTTTCCTTGATAAACTTGCAAAATGAATGAAGATAACGATCAACAAAAAGAGATAGAGAGACTAGAACAACTAGGCAAACAGTATCTAGATCACGAAGCATTGACTAGGTATGGTACACTAAAGGCCGCTTATCCTGAAAAAGCGTTAAAAGTTATAATGTATATAGCAAACATGGCGCAAATGGGTAAGGCACAAGAAAAAATAAATGATAAAGACTTCAAAGAAATATTAAAAGTAATGGATGAAGGAAAAAAAGAATATAAAATAAAAAGGATATAAAAATGGTTAAATGGTTAGGAAAAAAATTAAGATTGGCTAAAAAGCTAAAACAAACAAAGTGGGCTCCATTTTGGACTGTTCCAAAGATTTATGGAAAAGGTAGACAAGTACATCCTGGAAGACATACTAAAATAAAAAGACATTGGAGAAGAAGTAAAACAAACGCATAAAAATGGCAGAAGAAAGAATTTACACAATTCCATTAACAAAAGTAACTAGAAGAGTTCCTTCTTATAAGAAAACTAAGAGAGCTGTTAGTGAAGTTAAAAAGTTTGTAGAAAAACATATGAAAACTGAAAATGCTAAATTAAGTGTTGAATTAAATAATTTATTACACAAGGATGGAAGAAAACACCCACCTGCAAAAATAAAAGTAAGAATAATTAAAGATACTAAAAAAGTAAAAAAAGAAGATGTTGAATATGTAATTGCCTATTCTTTTAATTATAAGATTCCAAAAGAAGAAGAGAAGAAAAAGGATTCTAAAAAGAAAGAAGTTAAGCATGAGGTAAAAAAAGAGACTACCAAAGAAATTAAAGAACAGCCTAAAGTAGAGGACAAAAAAGAAGAATTAAAATCTGAAGAGCCTAAAGTTGAAGAGAAACCAAAAGAAGAAAAGGTTGAAACTAAAGAAGAACCTAAAGTTGAAGTAAAGAAGAAAGCTGTTAAAAAGAAAGTAGCTAAGAAAGAAGTAGTAAAAACAGAAGATAATTCTAATTAAATTTTAAAAAAGGTAAAGAAAGAGAATAAACTCTCCCTAAACCATCACCTCTTTTCCCTAGAATGGAAAATTGAGAATAAAACTAAAGAATTATTATGAATTTTACAACCAATCATACGTAAAAAATAGAGTTATTTATATTTAAATGTTTCTCTGAAATTTAACCTAAAGAATGGTTTGTGCATCTAAATGTTTAAAAATAAATTAATTACTCTAGGATAAAATGGATTTGATGCAGTGGAGGAGGAAGAGAGAGGCTAGGATAGGCGTAGTATTAATACATATGCAACCTGCGTTTGTTCAAAATATAGGCGCAGATGAGGCAAATAGGATGGTTGAAGCGCAATGTGAAGTTTTAGAGGTTTGTGTTAGTAAAGATTATCCTGTTGTAAAATTAGAATTAAGAGATCTTCCAGGTCTCCACCACTATTTTGGTGAAACACTTGAAAAATTGTCAGAAATTATTGGACGTGCTCCAAGAAATGCGTCATTTAAAAATTATGGGAGTAATGGTTACAATAGTGTAGTAGAATCTCAATTTAATGAATGGGAAGTTAATACTTTTTGTTTAATGGGAGTGGAATTACCCTATTGTGTAATTAATACTGCAAAAGGTGTAGTGAGAGGTAGAAAGGATATAATTACTGCTAGATCATTGATTGCTGCCGAACAATATGATCCAAAAGTTGAAGAAAGTTTAAAGTGGTTTAGGCATAATGGAAAATATTTTGAAGATCATGCTGATTTATTAAATTTAATGCGAAGAGAGCCAAGAGTTAATTTACAAATTAATGAACCAAGTTATTAGAGAACATTTTTTTATAATTTTCAAGAATAGTATCCTCTATAATTTTATTATCTAAATTCTTTATTTTAGAAATTTCATTTATTGTGTTTTTTATGAAATAAGGCTTGTTTTTCTTGTCTGGAAAAGGAGATAAAAATGGAGCATCAGATTCTGTTAAAATATTATCTAAATTAATTTCTTTTACTATTTTTTGAAAATGTTCCGATCTATTTATTATACAAGGTATTGAAAAACTAAAGTTTTTTTCATATAATCTTTTGATTAACTTAAAATTTCCAGAAAAACAATGCATAACTACTTTTTTTATTGAAGAAGATTCTAAAATTTCAGTTATTTCGAGTTCTGCTTTTCTTGAATGGACGATAATTGGTAATTTATTTTTTTCAGCCAATTCAATACACGTATTAAAAACATCAATTTGTTTTTTCTTGTTTGAATCTTTATTTGAAAAATCAAGACCTATTTCACCTATTGCAGTTAATTTCCTAATATTTTTTTTAATAAAAGAAAAACTTTCTTCTATATCTGATTCATCTAGGAAATCAACTTCATCAGGATAGAAACCTAAGGCTGATTTGATAACTCCATATTTTTTAGAAATATCTAAAACTTTTTGATTATCATTTAGATTTGTACCGTTGGAAATTACTGCATAAAAGTTATTTTCTCTGCATTTTTGAATAGCATGATCTAAATTACCTATTAAATCCATATGGGCATGAACATCCACTAACATCTAAAATAGAGAAATTATGTACTTTAATAATGTTATCAAATAGGGGAGAAGGTTTATGAAAATTAATAATAAACAAAAAAACGAAATATAAGTCCACCATTTTTTAGCTTTCTTTTCATCTTTTGTTAAGGATAATGCTAAAACGAAGAACATTCTTCCACCGTCTATCGGACCTAAAGGTAGTAGGTTGAATAATCCAACACCTAGGCTAATAATATATATCCAAGAGAATAATTTTGCTAGCCAAACAAATAAGTTTCCAAAGATTGTGGAGTAAGTTCCAGGTCTAACTCCCACCTCATTAGGTGATACTGTAACACCTAAGAAAGGTTTATTGTCTTCTTTAGTTGATATTATAACTGGGTAAGATTCATTCAGAGTAGATACAGTAATTTCTTGATTAGGTTCTATGAGATTAATTTGTTCTATAAAATCATTAATTGTAGCAATTTCTACATTGTTAAATGAAGTGATAGTTTGTCCTGGTAAAATGCCTGCTTGAGCAAAAGGACCATCTTCTTCCACACTTAATACGTTAACACCTTGGTATTCTAAGAATGACGTAGCTACGGGGTTAATAATTAGTAAAGATAATATAATTAGTACAATTGCTAATAAAATATTTGAAAAAGGACCTGCAGAAAAAACAGTTAATTGTGCTTTCTTACTTTTTTTAGGAAGAATTTTTTCATCAGGTTCTACAAAAGCTGCTAGAATAGGGCCTAAAAATGCGAAACCAGAGCTTTTAACTGGAATTTTATGAAATCTTGCATAAACTCCATGGGCAAATTCATGAATAACTGCAACAACAAAGATTGCAATAATCCAATGCCAGAATCCTAATACAGGTAAATCTGGGGATATTTGTATCCCTGGAAGAACAGGAGCAAGAGCGGGTGTTGAACCAGGCTGTAATATTAATTTAACTGTGGCAATAAATAAAAATATGAATATGAATGCCATTCCAATAAATGAAACAACTATGCTTATGTTTTCTAAAACCTTTAATGTACGTGGATATTTAGTTGCTAATTTATCCATTAGTTTTAATCCCCATTTAGTTTTATAGAGGAAGAAAATACCACTTTGAACTTCGAATTTTTTCTTATTTTTAAAGTAAAATAGAACAATTAATGCATAAAAGATAATTGCTAGAATTAGATCCCAGCTCATTTTTTCCTAGTAGGCCTGAACGAATCGTTGCTACATTTTCTACAAGACACTTTTCTCTCTATCACTTTAAGTGGTTGAGTTCTTAACTTTGCACTACATCTCTTACAGACGAATACATTAGTGAATAATCTTGCTTGAGCTTCTTTAAATTTTGCCATTTTATTTTCCCCTTAGTACTTTTTGGCCCATTAATATCCAATATTGTACTTGGTCACCTTCATTAACTGTACCTTTTAGTTTTTCTGGAATATCTAAATCAAAGTTCTCAAAAGTTTCTGAATCCATAACATTTGCTGAATTCTCAGTTATAGATAATACCTGAGCACTTTTCTTTTCAATTATAGGAACGTCAATTTTATCATGACCCGGCATAACAACTACTTTTTTTTGGCTACCAACTAGAGCTACTGCCTCTATTCTACATTTAGCATGGCCATGTTTTCCAGGTCTTGAAGTTTGAATTGATTTAACCTTGCAAGGAGTATTGTCAAGGATAATGTAATTACCTTGTTTTAAACTGCCTACACTTGTAATTTTAACATCCATAATTGTTTAGGCAAAAAAAGAATTTATAAAGATTGTGATTTGGGAAATTATTAACTGAAAATTTTAAATTTACCTAATTAATCAATTGAAACTGGATTTTCTTGAAATTCTGATTCTCTTAACATAACTGCATTATTGTACCTTAATGCAAAATTTTTGAAGACTATATTTGCAACAGGATTAGGTTTGATAGACTTATATGACCAAACATGATGGCATAAAATTGAATCAGGATTTCTTTGTAATTTGTATTCACTTATTAAATCTTCATGTAAATCAACTTCATTTGGTATGGCTATTTGAGAAGTTACTGGGTGAAGTGATGTAGGTAAAATATACTCTGATTGATCTATTCTAACAAATTGCCTTGATCTTATAGAAAATGTTTCGTGAACAAAAGGAAAATCTGAAATCCCCCAATCTTGTTCTGCATGTATAAACTCAGGTTCATAAAATTTAATCGAGCCACTAAAAAAATCATAAGTTATATAATGGGCCATATAGTAATCTAAATTATAACCTTGAGAAGCTAAATCAGTAAAATCAAATGAAGTATCATCTAAGGCTAAAGGTAAAACCTCTTCAACCATATCTAGGTCTAAGCATGGCACCATAAATGGGTCGTCCGGGTGGTTTAACATTGCAGGATGTATAGGAATTATTGGTGTAGTACCATCTGAACTATATGAACCTGTATTTATTAATCCATCATCTAAACTGCCATTTGTTAATTTAGGTGGAAAATGTTCTCTTTGCCAGAGACGAGAATTTAAACTCATTTTATTTTTTCTTAGAAACTTTCTTTTTAATTGTTTTTTTCTTAACTGCTTTTTTTACAGCTTTCTTTTTAACTGCTTTTTTCTTAACTACCTTTTTTTCTACCTTAGATGTCTTAGGTTGTTCTTTTTTTTCAGTATCTTTTTTTAGAAGTTCTATAGTTTCTACTTTGAAATTTTCTAAAGATTCATGCATCTCCTTTAATACTGATTCTAAGAATTTGATTTTTAATTCTAAATTAAATATTTCCTTAGATAAATTAGCAACAGCTATCCAAACTTGTGCTTGGGACTTATTTTTAGCTTTTTCAATAGACGAACTATACTTAAAAGATTCCTTTATTTGGAGTTCTAAGTGCTCTTTAAGTGATTTATCAACTGAGTCTCTCCAATTTGCCATGTATATAGTAGGATGGAACATTTTAAATAAGTTTCTATTGTGAAGTGGCTACAAACTTAGACAAAAAGATATATAAATCGTAAATAAAAGAGTTAAATAATGATATTAAAAAAACAAGACTTTATTGAAGTAGAATATACTGCTATTGACAAAAATTCTGGTAATATTGTTGATACTACTAGTGAAAAAGAAGCTGAAGAAGCAAGAATTAAACAAGAGAATGTTAAATATGGTAGTTTAATTGTTTGTTTAGGTCATAAAGATGTGATAAAGGGCGTAGATGAATTTTTAATTGGAAAAGAACTTGGAAAATTTGAAGTTGAATTAAAACCTGAAGATGCATTTGGAGCAAAGAGGGGGGATTTAATTCAGTTAGTGCCTACGTCTACCTTTTCTCAAAATGATATAAAACCATTTCCAGGATTGCAATTAAATTTAGATGGAATGTTATGTACAATTAGATCTGTAAGTGGTGGAAGGGTAATGGTGGACTTTAATCATCCATTAGCTGGAAAAACAATAAACTATAATATTGAAGTAAAAAGAAAAGTAGAAGACCTAAATGAAAAGGTCAAGAGTGTTCTTAGCATGAGACTGGAGAAGTTTGAAATTAAAAATTTAGCAGACGGTAAATTAGAAATTAAAGCTGAATTAAAAAAAGAACTTCAAGATTTATTAGAGAAAGAAATTAAAGAAAAGATTCTAGAAATTAAAGAAATTAAAATAAATAATGCATAATAACTACTGAAGAATAAATATGTTTAAATAGGTGATCTCTTTATTTTTAATATTCTTAAAGAAAAATGGAATCAATAATACAAAACGCAAGAGAAAATGAAGATGTCTCATTAAAAAGAGAAGCTATCAAAAATTCACCACTTGATGAAGAGCTGGAACAAATTATTTCTGCACAAAAAGCTAAGATAAAAGTTATTGGAGTTGGCGGTGGAGGTAATAATACCATTAATCGGATGAGTGAAGTTGGTATTGTTGGAGCAGAAACTATTGCTATAAATACTGATGCTCAAGATTTATTATATGCTAATGCTGATACTAAAGTTTTAATTGGAAAAGAATTAACTAAAGGACTTGGTGCTGGTTCTGAACCTAAAGTGGGAGAAGAAGCTGCAAGAGAAAGTGAGGCTGATATTAAAAAATTGTTAGGTGGTTCTGATCTTGTTTTTATTACTTGTGGACTAGGTGGGGGTACTGGTACTGGTGCTGCACCAATAGTTGCAGATATTGCAAAGAAAAATGGTTCACTAACTGTGGCTATAGTTACAATGCCTTTTACAATGGAGGGCAATCGAAGATATGAAAATGCTGTTGATGGACTTGAAAGAATGGAAAACATTGTTGATACTTTAATTGTTATTCCTAATGATAAATTATTAGAATTAGCTCCTGATTTACCACTTCATACTGCATTTAAAGTTGCAGATGAAATATTAACAAATTCTGTTAAAGGAATAGCTGAATTAGTAACTAAAACTGGACTTGTAAACTTAGATTTTGCAGATATTAAAGCTGTGATGAGTAATGGTGGAGTTGCAATGATTGGTGTTGGAGAAAGTGATAGCAATAATAGAGCAATTGAATCTGTTGAAAAAGCAATTAATAATCCTTTACTTGATGTAGACATTGGAGGAGCAAATGGTGCTCTGATTAATGTATCAGGTGGTAGTGATATGACTCTAGAAGAAGCAAGAAAAGTTGTTGAGGCTATCTCAGATAAACTAGATGAGAATGCAAGAATAATCTGGGGTGCTCAGATCATGGAAGACCTTGATAATACAATAAGGGCAATGATTATTGTTACTGGTGTAAACTCACCTCAAATTTTTGGTGGAGTAAAGAGTTCTCCTGAAGGCAAGAAAAGCAAGATGGAAAGTGATCTTGGAATTGAGTTTGTTAATTAAATAAAACTTAAGACCATGTTTATTTCTAAATCTGGAAGAAATATGTTAAATTCTTTATTATTAATTGGTGTGATGTTACCTTCTAAAATGTTAAATCCGATATGTCCTTTAGTTCCTGGAGAATCTAAAATCCAAAGTTCAAGATAATCCTCAAAAGAAGTTAATCTTATTGCAGGATTTGAGAGTGTGAACCCATTAAACGAAATAGAATGATTTGGAGAGTGGAATGATAAAAATACTCTATCTATACTAAATTTGACCATGCCTGAGTTTTTAGGATTTTGAATAAGATCTTTTAGTACTATTAAAAATTCATCATTTGAAATTTTTTTTGACATAAAAAAATTAAAATGTTAAAGTTTATAAAAATTATGTTAAAAAGTAATTGAATGAAGAAAGAAAAAATATATTTGTTTAGTTAAGAAAATTCCAGAGTCACAATATTTATAAACCCTTTTTTTAAGCTAATTTCATGGTTAATGTTATTTATAGTATCAAAACTACTTTCAAAGAATATGGAAGAGTTTTAAGAGTGACTAAAAAACCAGGAAAAGAAGAATTCATGATAGTAGCAAAAGTGTCTGCTTTGGGAGCTTTGATTATTGGCTTCTTGGGTTTTGTTATAAACATGTTGTTCATATTCATAAGATAAAATGGGAATATTTGTAATAAAAGCAACAGTAAATAGGGAAGAACAAGTAATGGATTTTATTAGTTCTAACTCTAAGAAAAAAGGTATGAAAGTTTATAGTTTAATGCATCCTCATGATATGAGGGGTTATGTGTTTATTGAAGCTGAAGATTTAGCTGAGGTTAGAGAAGCCTACCAAGGTGTACCTTATGCAAATGGAGTATTACCTAAACCATTAGATATTAGTGAAGTAGAAGGAATGCTTGATCAGACAAATACCCAACAAGTTAACATTCAAAAAAATGATATAGTTGAAATAATTTCAGGACCTTTTAAGAGAGAAAAAGCTAGAGTTACTAGAGTTGATACTGGAAAGGAAGAAGTAATTGTAGAAATATTAGAATCTGCCGTACCTATTCCAATTACTGTGAAATTAGATTCTGTAAAAGTTATAAGGAGAGAGGAAGAAGAAAATGAGTGAAAAGATTCAGTTAATGGTTGAAGGTGGAAAAGCAACACCAAATGCACAAATTGCACAAGCACTAGGTCCTAAAGGTATTAATATTGGGGAAGTTATGAGCAAAATTAATGAAAAAACTGCTTCATTTAATGGGATGAAAATACCAGTAACTGTTGAAATTGAAGATAACGATTATACTATTACTGCAGGTACACCACCTGTTTCTGAATTAATTAAAAAAGAAGTTAAAGTTGAAAAGGGAGCTGGCGAACCTAATAAAAATAAAATAGCTAACATAGGTATTGAACAAGTAATTAAAATATCTAAGATGAAACAAGATTCTATTTTACATAATAATTTTACAAGCGTTGTTAAAAGTGTTGTAGGTTCATGTAATACTTTAGGAGTATTAGTTGAGGGCAAAGAAGCAAGATTAGTTTGTAAATTAATAGACAAGGGCGAATACAAAGAAGAGATCGAAAAGCAAACAGAAGAAGTTAGCGACGATAAAATAAAAAAATTAGAAGAACAATTAACTAACGTTCAAGCTAGATTAGCAAAACAAAAAGAAAAAGAAGAAGCTGAGGAAGCAGAAGCTAAAGCTAAAGTTGAAGAAGAAGCTGCTGAAAAAGCTACTGAAGACGGTAAAGTCGAAGCTAAACCTGAGGGTGGAGAAGAAGCTAAAATAGATGAAAAGGCTGAAGCAAAACCTGAAGAGAAGAAAGAAGAAGCTAAGAAGTGAATTAGTAACATTTATTAAATCAATTTTTTCTTATTTTATTTATGGGGCTGTGGGCTAGCTTGGCTATGCTTAATGGTTTGGGACCATTAGACCCAGGTTCGAATCCTGGCAGCCCCATTATCAAAACCTTTTTAAAACGTGTCAAAAATAAAAATATAGGAAAAAATGGTAAAAAAGAAATTAGGAAGTTCTAGTGCAAGGTTTGGAGCACGTTATGGTAGGACCTTGAGGAAGAAGGTTGGAGAAATAGAGAAGAGATGGAAACAATGGCACAAATGTCCTTACTGTAGAAAAAAGAAAGTTAAAAGAATGGTTATAGGTATTTGGCATTGTAAAAGCTGCAATTCCAAATTTACAGGGAGAGCTTACGGAGTTTAAGATGGTTGTACATAAATGTTTCTTTTGTGAAAAAGTTATAAAACAAGAATATTTGAAAAAGAAGGTTAGATGTCCTTATTGTGGAAGTAAAGTATTATACAAACCTAAAACTGTTTCATCAAAAATAAAAGCTGTTTAAAATGGATGAAAAAACCCAAGAGAAAGTAAGGGAACTACAACTTGTAGAACAAAACTTACAGCAAAGCTTGGGTCAGAAACAGAATTTTCAAGGAAAATTAATGGAAGTTGATAATGCTTTAGAAGAATTAGGAAAAGATCCAAAAGAGATATACAAAATAATCGGTCCAATTATGGTTAAGGCAAAAAAGGAGGAAGTGGAGAAAGATTTAGGTTCTAAAAAAGAAGTGTATGACCTACGAGTTAAAAATATTGAAAAGAATGAAGAAAAAATAAAAGAAAAAGCCAAAATCTTACAAGAATCCATTATGAAAGAGTTGAAAGATGAATGAAGAGTTCTCAAGTATTTTACAAACATTGAATGATATCCATAGCGATACAGATGTCCCTAAAAATGTTAGGATGAAAATATCACAAACTATCTCCTGCATTGAACAAGAGAATGAATTATGTTTAAAAGTTAGTCAAGTTATGGGAGAATTAGAAGACATATCTAATGATCCAAACATCCCATCAGACGTTAGGATTGAAATTATGAACGTTATGGGAATTCTTGGTGGAGTTTAACTCTAAGATAATCTTACAAATTTATACATGGTTCTATAGAAATATTTATATATTAAGATTAAACACTATATTATATGAAGGAAATAATTGATAGATTTAAGGATAGATTTTTGAGTTCTCTAAAAGACGAAGAGTTAAATGAAGATTTTGGTGCGGAAGATTATGTTGAGATTGATACTGCAAAAGTAAGGCCAAGTAAAGAAAAAATTATGATTAAGCCCTACACAATAAATGATTTTGCAGATACCAAGATAATATTAGATGCTGTTAGAGAAGGAAAAACAATTGCATTAGTCAATATAAAGCCACTAAAAGATAAAGACATAGTTGAATTAAAGAGAGCTGTCAGCAAGTTAAAGAAGACCTGTGATGCTATTAAAGGCGATATAGCAGGTTTTGGTGAAGACTGGATCGTTGTAACGCCTAGTTTTGCATTTGTGCATAAGGGCGGAGAAGAAGCTGCAGAAATTTAGTTCTTAGAAAAGCTTTATAAGTTTTTTTTACTTTTATATAATCATGGATCAAATAAAAAATGAACTATGCACGATGTGCGGAAAAAAGGCCTTAACTTTAACAGAAGATACTATAGAAGTTCCACATTTTGGTAGATGTTTTGTATTTTCTATGAATTGTGAAAATTGTAAGTATAATCAAGCAGATCTTGAGGTTGAAGAGAAGAAAGAACCTTCAAAATATACATTTGAAGTTAAAAATGTTAAGGATTTGAATGTTAAAGTTGTAAAATCATCTCAAGCTACTGTTAAAATCCCTGAATTTAGAATGAGTGCTACACCAGGTCCAGCTTCTGATGGATATATTTCAAATGTTGAAGGTGTACTTAATAAATTTAAGGAGATAGTAGAGGGTAGAAGAGATCACTCTGATGATCCTAAAGAACGTAAAAGTGCTAAGAATTTACTAAAAAAAATGTGGAAAGCTGAATGTGGAGAATTACCATTTAAAGTGGTTTTAGAAGATCCTTCAGGAAATTCTGCTATTATTTCTGATAAGGCAAAAGTTGAGAAAATAAAGAAAAAATGAAAGTTATGATGTTGCCTGTAAAAATCAACTTTGACGTAAATAAATTATTAAAGAATTTTAATGAAAAAGGTAGGGTTGGAATTTTAGGAAGTGTACATTTTTTGCATTTACTGGATAAAATTAAAGAAAAGATTCCAAATTCAACAGTACTAGGACAAGTTGTTGGATGTAATGCTTCTAATGCGCTAAATAAGGAAGTTGATTGCTATTTATATATAGGTTCTGCAAATTTTCACCCTGAAGAAATTGGAAAAATAGGAAAGAAAGTCTATATTGCAAGTCCCTTTACCTATAAAATATCTGAGTTAGAAATTAAAGACAATAGTAGAAAAATAAAAGGAAAACAATTGATGTATTTAACTAATGAGAATAAAGGAATCTTAGTAAGTACAAAATCTGGGCAACAAAGATTAAAACGAGCTTTAGAATTAAATGAACAAATATTTGTTTTTAACACATTAAGAGAGTATGAACTTGAGAATTTTCCACAAATTAACTGTTGGATTAATACTGCATGCTCAAGAATAGAAGGAAAAAATGTTATAAACTTAATTGATTTACCAAAAGAATGATTTCAATAGAAGAATTAGCTAATTTTTGTAGAAGAAGGGGTTTTGTTTACCCTAGTTCTGATTTATATGGTGGAATTGCTGGAATTTATGATTATGGACCATTAGGTGTTGAGTTAAAAAATAATATCAAAAAAGAATGGTGGAAAAAACATGTTCAAGAAAGAGATGAGATTACTGGAATAGATGGTGCAATTATATCCCATCAAAAAATTTGGGAAGCTTCTGGGCATTTATCGGGATTTTCTGATGTAATTTTAGAATGTAGTAAATGTAAAAATAAAGTACGTGGAGATCATTTTGTTGAAGATCATTTAGACATTAGTGCAGATGGAATGAAGGTTGATGAAATTAATGAAATAATTAAGAAGAATAAATTAAAATGTGATAAATGTAGTGGTGAACTAAAAGAAGGTTCTAACTTTAATTTGATGTTTCCAGTTGATATTGGAGCAAGTAAAGATAGTAAATCTAGGGCATACTTAAGAGGGGAGACTGCACAATTAATTTTTGCTGATTTTAAGGAAGTTGTAGGTAATGCAAGATTAAAATTACCTTTTGGAATTGCACAGTCTGGAAAAGCATTTAGAAATGAAATAGCTCCAAGAAATTTTTTATTCAGGTTGAGAGAATTTGAACAAATGGAAATTGAATATTTTGTTAAACCTGGGGATAATAAATGTCCTTTTATCAATGATTACATGCAACATAAGTTAAAAGTTTATTCTGCTGATATGCAGGAAAAAAATGAGAAAGAAAAAGAGTTTAGTATTAAAGATTTATTAGATAAAAAAATAATAAAAAATGAGTGGCATGCTTTTTGGCTAGCTCATGAACATAATTGGTTTGTGAATTTAGGTTGTAATGGGGACAATTTTAGAATAAGGCAACATAAAAAAGATGAGTTAGCCCATTATTCAAGTGATTGTTGGGACCTAGAATATGATTTTCCATTTGGATTTAAAGAAATTGAAGGAATAGCAGATAGACAAGATTATGATTTACAACAACATATTAAACATTCTAAGCAAGATTTGAGTTTGTATGATGAGGAAAGTAAAGAAAAAATAGTACCTCATGTTGTAGCTGAACCTTCACTAGGGGTTGATAGAACATTTTTGGTGTTTATGTTTGAGGCTTATGAAGATGATGAAAAAAGAGGTAATATTGTGCTAAAATTTGATCCTAGATTATCCCCAGTTAAAGTTGGGGTTTTACCCTTAGTAAACAAATTAAATGATGAGGCTAAAGAGATCTTTGATGAATTAAAAAAAGAGTTTAATTGTTTCTTTGATACATCTGGAAGCATAGGAAGAAGATATGCTAGACAAGATGAAGCAGGGACGCCTTTTTGTATAACCTATGATTTTGACTCAAGGGATAAAAAAGATGTCACAGTGAGAGGGAGAGACTCTACAAAGCAAATTAGGGTTGAAATTAGTGAATTAAAAGATATTTTATTAAAATTATTAAAAGGTAAAAAATTAGAAAGTTTTGGTAAGGTTAATTAAAAATGGCAACTGATTTTTCTGATGAATCGAAAGCAAATGTGTATTCTGAAGGTATACCTTCTAAAGAGTTTAGTTTGAATCCTATAATTTTTGAAAAAATTGGAGATGTAGAGGGGAAAAATATTCTTGATCTTGGTTGTGGTGATGGGGAGTATAGTAAGATTTTTGCAGAGAAAGGTGCTAAAGTTATTGGAATAGATCATTCTGAAAAACAAATTGAAATTGCGAATAATGTAAATAAACATGAAGATATAAGATACTTAAAATTAAATGGAGAACTTCTTGATGAAATAGAAGGAGAATTTGATATAATTTTTATGAATTTGGTTGTACCGAGTTTAGATAATACAGAGAAATTAAAAAATATTGTAAAAGAGTGTAGAAAATTAATGGGAAGTAATAGTATTTTTTTATTTACAATCCTACACCCATTATATTTATCTCCAGAACAAGATGAAACGGATAGAGCTGTTGATTTTGATAAGAAAAAATATTTTGAAAAGGATTATTGTTATAATTCAAGAGCATTAACCAATAAAGGTAATGAAATGAAATTTTATGAAACACATTTTAGCTTAAATACTCTTTCTGAGATTTTAGAGGAAAATAAGTTCTTGATTAAATCATTAACAGAAAGTAAGGCAGTTCCGGATAAAGGAATTTATTTGCCAAAGTATCTTCTTTTTGAATGTGTTAAAGATAAATAGTTAAAAAGATCACTCTACTTAGATTTTTATGAGCGGAATAGCTGTTGTAGGTATTGTAGAAAAAGATAATTTAATTCTTATTGGGAAGAAAATAAAAAAAGATCATTATTTGAGTGAATCTTGGCATATCCTTGGTGGTAAAGTTGAGGAAAATGAGGATTATGAAGAAGCTTTGAAAAGAGAAATTAAAGAAGAAGCTGGAATTGATATTAAGGTAAAAGAAAAGTTAGATGAAATGTTTGATCTGAATTCTAATCTTAAAGTTATTTGGTATTTGTGCAATTTTTTAGATGGTGATTTAGTGGCAGGAGATGATATTCAAGAAGTTAAGTTTGTATCAAAAGATAAAATTAAAGAGTTATGTAGTGAAGAAGCTGTTAAGTTATGGCCTGAAAAAGTAGTAGAATACTTAGAAAGATAATTTTTTAAGTTAATTTCTTTGATAAATTATGTGGGCGCTTAGTTCAGCCCGGTAGAACGCACGGCTGGCAGCCGTGAGGTCGTGGGTTCAAATCCCGCAGCGTCCACTTCAACATACTTTTATAAAGATTGATATTTTTGTAATAATATGGATGAAATAAAATCAGTAGGAGAGCAAAAGGCAAGTGTCATAGTAGAAATTGCAACTAGAATTGATGAAAGTTCTAAAAGTGTAGAAGGTAACATAGAGGAAGGAAATCTAAAAGTTACACTAGAAAATTTAAATGCAATTTTAGCAGATATAGGACTTTTATCTAATGCTGTTGAAGATTTGAAAAAGATGTTAGATTAAAAAGCTCCTTTCCAAATAAAATACCAAGATAATACTGCAATACTTATTTCTAAGAGATTTAGTTTAGAATATAATTAGGATAAAATAAATAATAGAAGGTTCTGAAAAAATATTTGAAAGATTATAGAGTAAATTACATGGTGTTTATCGTAACACAATAAATCTTAAAAAGTTTAATGGTTTATAATTAATATGGTAACAAACAATACAATGGAAAATTTTGAAGAAAATTATACATTATTAGAAGAGCAGGTTGTAAGTTTAAGAATTGCATTAGCTGAATCTAAAATTGATTCAAACACAGAAGGTATCATAAATGAGATCGTTGCCCGTATTGGAAGTCTGAGTAGCTATGCTACTTCACTACAGAGAGAAATAAGTGAAGAGTCTAAAAAATAAAACTAAAAAGCTCCTTTCCAAATAAAATACCAAGATAATACTGCAATACCTAAACCTATAATATAATTCCAAGGAATACTAATTTTTCCTATTTTTAACCAAGGATACCATGTGACTTTCCTAGGGTTCCAATCTTTAAATGGAAAAACAGGGTTTACAACAAACCAAAAGAAATCTTCTAGAACAGTTCCAAAGAAAAATGCTGAAACTAATAATCCAAATACTTGAAGATCCCAACCATAAACTGCTAAAGGTAACAAAAATAACATTGGAAGTTCTATAACAAATAAATAAAAGTGATAAGCAGTTAATTCAATTCGATCTGCTATTCTAAAACGCCAACCATTAGCATTTTTTGCCCAACCACCTGTACCTTCAACGTACGCCTCCCAGAAAGAGTGGGCTATCATTGCTATTGAGACCCAAACAAATGTTAAGATTACATTAACCATACCAAAAAGTTTATTTACATATATATAAAATTAACTTTGAATGGAAATTTATTATGAAAAATATGGGAAAGGTAAGGATTTAATATTTTTACATGGAATGGGTTTGAATGGAACTATTTTTAATAATATTATAAAAAAATTGAAAGGATATAGGTGCTTTTCATTGGATTTAAGAGGTCATGGCAATAGTGGAAACATAAATGAAGTAAATATAGATGAATTTTTAGACGATATTAAATTAATAATAAAAAAAGAAAAGATAAAGAATCCGAGTTTAATTGGACATTCTTTTGGTTCTTTTATTGCACTAAAATTTGCAGAAAGATATGGAAATAAGATCGATAAGATCATAGCAATAAATGAAGTTCATAAACTCAATATTTTAACTATAAAAAAATTCTTTTTAGTTTTTGGATTGACCTGTTTTGAGATTTTAAGAGTGTATAAAAAACTAAGAGGGAAAAAAGAAAAAAGAATAAATTACTCATGTGAAAAAGATGTAACTAAATCTGATTTACATGGTTTTACATTGATTAGTCATATGGCTACACATTATGGCACTAAACACAAAAAAATGTTGATGAATTGCACAGAGATTATGGAAAAAACTAAAATTAATTTAGATAAAATAAAAAATAAAGTAATAATTGTAAATGGAATCGATGATGAAATAATTGCGCAAGGATCATATCGTGATTTGGATAAGAAACTTAAAAATTCTAAAATGATTAAAATAAAATCAGGACATTTTTTACCAGTTACTAACTCACGCGATATAGTGAAGATAATTAAAGAAAATATTTAGTCCAAAACTATATAAAATAGTATGCAGTTATAAAAATATGGAAAAAGAAAAATCTTTAGTAATAAAAATGAAGATAAAGAATGGAAATATAAATACTGGTGTACAATCTAAAAATATTTCACCACAAGAAGCTGTTGGTTTACTTGAAATGGTAAAAGATCAGTTTTTAGATAAATTAAGGAAAAGTAAAAAAGATTTTTTTAATGCTACTAAAGAAGGCGATGGTAATGAATGATTGTATTTTCTGTAAAATAATTAATAAAGAAATTTCTGCAAATATAATTTATGAAGATGATAAAACAGTTGCTTTTTTAGACAATAATCCAGTAAATGAAGGTCATACGTTAGTTATTCCAAAAAAACATTTTAAAAATATCTTAGAGATGGATAAAGAACATTTAGATGCTGTTTTTGAAACTGTTCAAAGAATTGCTGAAGTTGTTAAGGACGGTGTGAATGCAGATGGATTTAATATTAAAATGAATAATTTCAAAGCTGCTGGACAGGTTGTTTTTCATGCGCATGTTCATATTGTACCAAGGTTTGAAAATGATGGATATACACTTTGGCAAGGTAAAGGGATTAGTGAAGAAGAAAGTAGTGAAGTTTTAGCTAAAATTAAAGAAAAATTATAATAAAAAACTTTTATAAATGTTAGTTCTTGAGAAAGATTATGCCGCTATAGTTTAGCTCGGTAGAACGCCAGATTTTTTAAAAAAAAGGCGAATCTCATGAGCTGGATATCCCCGGTTCAAATCCGGGTAGCGGCATTTTTAATTTAAAAGACTCTTTTCTTTGTCTTGCATCATATGTTCATAATATTGTCTTCCTGCAGCCTTTACTTTTCTTATATCATCCATATATGCTGCAATTTGATGTCCTGCAATAGCCTCAGGTAAAATAATTAGATCTGCACCCTCAGAATACAACGCCTCTAAATCACTAAAATTACGGGCTAGGGCAACAAAAACAATATCTTCATTATAATTCTTGAATATTTCTAAAAGTAATTTATTATCTTCATAGTCTTTTATTGTAGAGATAATCATCTTGGGATTAAAGAATTTTATTTTTTCAATAATAGCTGAATCAGCAACATCCCCAAATAAAACGTGTATATTTTCACTTTTTAGTTTTTCAGTTTGATCTGGATCAAATTCAACAACTAAGAACTTTTGTTTAAGCTGTTTTAATTTTTTTAAAATGTAATAGCTTGTTCTATGGGCACCTATTACTACAGTTTCATATGTTCTTCCTGAATGAGATGAAAGTTCATCTTCTTTTATAATTCTTCTTTCAAAAATTGATAAGGCAGGTTCAATAAGATCATAGATTTTAGAACCATTGATGATCAAATAAGTAGATAACATAATAGTGATAAGGCCAACTAGAGTAACTAAAGAAATGATTTCTTTTGAAACTAAACTTAATGTAGCTGCTAGCCCTATAACTATAAGTGAAAACTCACTTATTTGAGCCATAGATGTACTAAGTAGGAAAGAAGTTCTTCGAGTGTAGCCAAAAAACCACATTAGTAAAAAGAAAATAATTGGTTTAACAATTAAAATAAATATTGAAATAATTAAAGCTGGAATTATTAGTTTGGTTAGGTTAGATAATTCTACATGTAATCCTAAGACTACAAAAAATATAATTAAGAAAAAATCCCTCAATGGAGTTATTTTACTAATAATTTCTGAGTTGTAGGGAAGGAATGATAAAGATATACCTGCAAGGAAAGCACCTATCTCAATGGAAAAACCAAAGTAACTAAATAATAAAGCTGCAGTAAAACTCCAAGTGATACCTAAAACAAATAAAAGTTCAGAAGAGTTTGAAATAAACTTGAATAATCTAGGTAGAATAAATCTTGAGAATAAAAATATAAATCCGGCTAGAATAATACCTTTAATTATTGTAATAAAAAAAAGAGATACTGAAAGTGAATTTTGGTATCCTGATAAAAACATTAATGTGAATATAGCAACCACATCCTGAACAATTAGAATACCTATAGCGATTCTCCCATATAAAGAATCAATACTGTTTTTATCAGTAAGTAATTTTACAATTATAATTGTACTACTAAATGTTAAAGCTATGGCCACATAAATTGAGGCTGAAGTAGAGAAATTTAGTAATTTTAATAAGAAAAATCCTAAAACTCCAGTAACTAACATTTGGATGAGCCCTAGAGCTAGGGAAACTGTTCCTAACTTCTTTAATACCTTAGGATTTAGTTGTAAACCAACTATAAACAATAATAGTGAAATACCTAATGTTGAAAATAAATCTAGGAATTCTATATTTTGGGTGGAGGAAATAAAAGTACCTAAAATAATACCTGCTACAATGTATCCTATTAAGGGTGGTTGTTTTAGTGCTTTAGCTAAAATTCCAAGTGAAGCAGCTAATATTATAGCTATAGTTAATGAAAGGAACAATGGGTTCATTATATAATAGAAAATATATTTTTATATAAATGTTTTGAAGATTTAATTTTGAAAGAAATCTACAAATAGTTTAAGGGAATTAGATCTATCACCATTAATTTCTAAGGAATGGTCTGCATTAGGTAGGGCAATTAATTCACCATTAGAGAGGTTTTTTACAAGTTTTTTACTTTGCTGTATCTCTACAACATTATCATCTATGCCATGAATTATTAAAACAGGGCATTTGATATTGTTAACTTGATCATACATTGTATATTTTTTTATGTCTTCAAAAAAAGAATAGTTTAATTTTAACTTAAAATCTGGTGTTACTTGGTAATCAATATATCCTAATTTTTTCCATTTGTTTAAAGTTTCTTGACTGTATTTTTGAATTAATTTACTAAAATAATCTGAAACTGGTGCTTTTAGAGCTATCTTATTCAAATTAGAGTATTTTAGTGCTGTGGCCATAACTGCTAATCCTCCTGCACTTGATCCGAATAAATCGAAAATTTCATAATGTTTACTTTTCATAAAATTTATAGCTGAAATAATATCGTCTACTGCATTAGAAATTGTGTGATTAGCAAATTCACCTTCACTTTCGCCACAACCATTTAAATCTATTCTAAAAGAACTAATGTTTTTTTTAAATAATTCTAAAGATAATGATTTAGTAGAACTTCTATTTTTGTGGCTTGCTAAACCGTGAACTAGAATAACAATATGTTTTGTATTTTTATTAGATTTATTTAAGATACCACAAATATTTTGATTTTTACTATTTTTAAAAAATAATTTAGTCTCAGTCATGAAATAATGAAATAGAATCAGAACTTAAATGTTTTGAAGAAAATAAAAAATAAAGAAATTACTGTTTTTTTAACGTAATTTCTATTGTAGATACTCTGACTTGTTTTCCTTCCTTGTTTTCAAAGTCTTCACTGTCTATTTTAATGCCTTCTAGGTCCACTGTACCTTCTAAAAATCTCTTTCTAGTTACTTCTGCAATATCAACCGCTCTTGAAATAAATTTACCACGAGCTTTGATAACTACTTCTGCTGCGCCTTGTGTCGTAAATTGCATAACCACTCCTGTAACGTAATTCATAAAAGGCTTATCGCCAACTAGAACTACGTGGTCGTTTTCGTTTCTCTTAGGTTTTTGTTCTTTGTTTTCAGCCATTTAAATCCCCCCGTTAGATGTTATTATTATTTTTCGGATCTTTTTAATCTTGTGATATAGCCAGCTATAACATTTCTTAGCTTTTTTGAATTTAAACTAACTAAAGCTACAACTTCTTCTTTGTTTTTAGTGTAATCATGTGTAAAATTAGAACCATGATTCTTGAAGAGTTTAAAACCCACTCTTTTAGTTAATTTTGTTTTGATTCTTCCCATAAGATTAGGGCAATAATGGCGTTTTTAAGGTTTTCTAAATTTATTTTTTAAGATAGGTTTAGATTTGTGCTCTAAAATCCAAATTTCTCTTTCTATAATGCTTCTTTTTAATTTATAGGTAATTGGTTCAGTTACAGCATGAAAATTAAATTCCCTTATTAAATCTTTAAAGTTTAATCTTATTCTTTGCTTTTCTTTTGTTTTTATTATAGGTGTTAGAATAATTAATCTGTGCTTTACTATTTTTGACGCTTCCCTTAAGAAAAGAGAATACAATTTAGATACTTCATCTATTATCCCTATGGCTTTTCTTCTTGGTGGGTATGTTTTTAGATAAGGACCCAGATATGGTTCAGTTACGATACATTCTACTTGTTTGAAGTATTTGGAAAGATTTCTAACATCTCCTCTTTGCAAGGTAAATTTTTTATTAATTTTGAAATTTTGTCTTAACCAAGATAAATTTTCTTTAGAATCTTGAAGATCTAAGTCTAAACCATATGCATTTAAGTTTTTTAGTAAAGCCTCTTGTAATATTGTACCACAACCACAAAAAGGATCTAGAATTTCTTTTTTTGCCTTTGATAAATTAATTAAAATTTTAGCTAATCTTATGGACGTTACTTTTTTTTCATCAAATCTTGGTCTTACTTCGTCTCTTTTTTTATACTCTTTAGGACTCGAGGCTTGCATTAAGAAAAATCTTTTATCAACTTCTAAAATTTCATAATCTGAAGGTTTTATTTCTGGGATTTCTAATTTTGTTATAGCGTACTTTACTCTTAAATCTTTTAATCTAGGTTTTAATACATCTATAATTATTTGAGAATTTACAGCTAGTTTTATTTTGTCTTTATTTAATTCTATAGAAGATAAATTGATTTCATTACCTAATTTAATAATTCCACCAAAATCATCTATTGTTTGATCAAATTCGTCTAATTCTAAAATTAAGATATCTTCTTCTTCAAGAAGAATTTCCCCTTTAACTTTAGAGAATAACTCTTCTCTACTTAAGATCCTATCTCGGCCTAACACGAATAAATATTTAGCCATAATAAAAAATTAAAATATTATTTGATTCTGCATATTTTTCTCCTTTTTTTGTTGCTCTTCCTGGTGTGATATATAATAAGGGTAATTTTTTGGATTGAGCTTCATGTTGGGCAACAATTAAATCCTTATCAGATACTGTTTTTTTAGCACTGAACTTTGCTAAAAACTTTATTTTCCCAATTGAAGATTTTATATCAACTAATAAATTATATTCTGAATTTTTCTTTATTGTTTCTTCTGCACTTACTTTTATTTCTTTTTCTTCTAAATTATGTATAATTTCTGTTAAATCGTATTTCTTTTTTGTTGATTTTTTTGGTTTTTCTTTTATTTCTTTAGGTTCTTCTTTAACTTCTTCTATTTTTTCTTCTATTTTTTCTTCTTTTTTAAGTTCTTCTTGAGGTGTTTCTTTAAATTCTTCTTTAACTTCTTCCTTAGGTTGTTCAGTTATGGTACTTTGAACCTCTTTAGGTTTGTTTGCATTTAATTTTGATCTGATCAAGCTTTCTGCTTCATCATCTAAAGTTAGGTGCCATTTCCAAAATATTGAACCATTTGTTAAATCTAATTTAATTGCAAAATCTTTAATTTCTCTGATTGCGACTCTTTGTAATGGATTTAATGAAGAATCTTCAAGAATTTTTTCCCCCTTTAATAAATCATAAATATTTTTTTCTGGATCTTTTAGTTTAGAGTAAAGCATATCTAACTTTGATTCTTGCCCAGGTGCATAATATACAGGACTACCACCAATTTTAGTGTTACTTACTTTGATTTTTTTAGTAGAACTTAAATCAGACAATAGAGCTCCAGCAAATATAGTTGTTATATTTAGCTCCTTACATATTTTGATTGGAAGCAATGGTCCTGATTTTTCAATCATTGCTAAAACATCACTTTTTAATTTTTGTAAATCCATATTAAAAGTTAGAATTTGGGTATTATAAACATTTGTTAAAAGAAAGATATGTTAATCTAGTTGATATCCTGCATCTATATAGGCTTGTTTTGCATTAGGAATTAGTTCCATTAATTGTCCGTTAATACTTGTTGAGGGTATTTCTTGGGCCCATTTAACTGCACCAAACAGATTATCTAAAAGATTACTATCTAAATCTATTCCTAACTTGGATCTTGCCAATTCTCTAAAACTTTCAGAGTAAAATTCACCATGATCATTAACTAACATCTTTCCATCAGGTAAGGTTAAACTCCACTCCTTTGAATAAGTAGGTTGGTGTTCATATCCTTCTGACCACCAATTTTCTGGATGTCTAAAATCATCAAAACTTAAGTCCAATCTTCCTTGATGAATAACTCTATATTTTGTAATTTTTACAGTACCTTCTATCCTACCAGGTGGTATGGCATCATTAAAACTAAAACGAGATAATGAAGCAACATAAAAGAATGATTCCCCAGTTTGTTCATCAGTTGCTACTAATTCATTAGTTAAAGAATTTGGAAATTTGGGGAGTTCTGGTTCTGATAATGAGTGTTCTAATTCTCCCACTGTTAGATCTCTATGTTCTTCTTCAACCACTTGTTGCTCTTTAACTACATGTAATGACATAATATAATTAAGAACTAAAAATATATAAAACTATGGTCGAGTCCAATTAACAGAATAATATGTTACGTCGTTTTCTCCATCAACTATGCCTAATAACAATCTTTTTCTTGTAGAGTGCGCTACACGATTCTTAGCTGCAAATTCATACCAAGTTAATACAGATGATTCATGTACAGGATATAAAATCCATTTAGCATGATCCTCTCCAGGTTTAATGCCACGATCATATACTCTAAAATCAGCACCAAATTTTAAAGCTGTTTTTACAATGTAGCCACGATCACGCATATCACGAAAAACAACATATCTAATCCAGAAATTAGGTTCGAGTTTAGTTGCTTTTTTTATAGCTAAATCAAGATCAATGTTTTGATTTCTTAAATTTTTTAAAATTATTTTTCCTTTTTCTAATAAATAAATACCTTCAGATAAAGAATATTGTACTTTGTTCTCTTTAATTTCTCCAAATCTACTTTTATCATATAATGATCTGGCTTCATCAGTACTAGACATTATTCTTTCTTTTGATAATTGAGCTTCAAAAGATTCGTCTACTTTTTTTGATTTTTTAGGCATATCTTGCTAAAAGATAAACTATATAAAATACTTTCTATAGACTATATTATGAAAGTTGTATTTTTAGGAACATCCTCAATGGTCCCCACAAGGGATAGGAATCATACTTCAATTTACTTAGAGCATAATGGAGAAGGTATCTTGATAGATTGTGGAGAGGGTACTCAAAGACAATTAAGAAAACATAAAATTCCAGTTACTAGGATCACTAAGGTATTCATAACCCATTGGCATGGTGATCATGTTTTAGGATTACCTGGATTAATACAAAGTATGTCTGCACATCATTATCATGGAGAACTTGAAATTTTTGGAATAAAAGGAACAAAAAGAAACTTGGAAATGATGTTAAAAAGTATTGAAGTTAGAAATTTAATAAAAATGAAAATAGTTGAAAAAGAAACAGGAACAGTGTGTGAAACTGAAGATTTTTTAGTTAAAACTATGAAAGTTAAACATTGTGTCAAATGTTTAGCGTATAAATTTACTGAAAAAGATAGAAGAAAAATAAATTTAGAATATACTAAAAAATTTGGATTAGTACAGGATCCAATTCTAGGAAAATTACAAAAAGGTAAAGACATTACATATGAAGGGAAGAAAATTACTGTAGAAAAAGGAACTATTTTGAAAAAAGGTAAGGTAATTAGCGTTATATTAGATACTAAATATTTTAAGAAATTAAGTGAATTTGCAAAGGATTCTGACTTATTGATTTCTGAGGCCACATTAATGGAGAAAGATAGAAATCCAGATCATATGACTGGTGTAGATGCTGGAAAAATAGCTAAAGATGCTAATGTTAAGGAATTGGTATTAACACATTTTTCTCAAAGATATAGAAATTTAGATGAAATTAGAAAAGAAGCAAAAAAAGAATTCAAAAATGTAAAAATTTCAGAAGATTTTATGGAAATTGAACTCTAAGTTTCCCTTCTAAATCAATTATCTTTCTTCTGAACTTTGGAGAAGGAGATGTTATTCCACTACTCCAACGACATACATTGGTTTGAGATGTATCTAGTCTTCTTGCTACTTCATATTGAGATAGATCTGCATGCATATATACTTCCTTAAATTGTGAGAAATCAAATTTAGGTCCCTCTTGAAAATTTGTTTCATTCCCTGAATAAAAGTTAACATCAACACCATATTTTCTAGCAATTTTAGCTAATATTTTAACAGATGACTTTGCTGGTTTATTTTTTCCGTTACTCCAACGATTTACTTGGGTTTGAAATGTTCCCATCTCACTAGCTAATTCTCTTTGAGTTAGATTTGATTCTCTTAAGAAATATTTTAATGCTAAAGGATTAAATGGTACCATTTTAAAATAAAAAAGAAAATTTATTCATCTTCCATAGATTTTTTAACTTCGTCTTTTAAGTTTAATTCACGAAGTAATTCTTTGTATCTATTTCGGATTGTAACCTCTGTAACGCCCGCTACATCTGCAACTTCTCTTTGTGTTCTCTTCTCATTATTCATCAAAGCAGAGACATATAATGAAGCTGCTGCAATCCCTGTAGGGCCACGACCGGAAGTTAATTCAGCTTTTTGAGCTTTTTCTAAGATTTCTACAGCTTTACTTTGTGTTTTTGGTGTTAATTTTAATGCTGAAGCAAATCTAGGAATGTAGTCAATAGGATTACTTGGAAGAATTCTAATGCTTAAAGATCTAGTAACGAACCTATAAGTTCTACCAATTTCTTTTTTATCAATACCTGAAGCTGCAGATAACTCGTCTAGAGTTCTTGGAATTTCATGACGTCTACAAGCAGCATATAATGCTCCTGCTACGACTGATTCCATAGATCTACCACGAACTAGTCCATTTTGTACAGCTAAAGTATAAATTCTAGCTGCTTCTTCCTCTACTGCGGAAGGTAATTTCAAATATGAAGACACACGTTTCATTTCTGCTAAAGCTAATTTTAAGTTTCTTTCAATAGCTGTAGAAATCCTATGTTGCCATTTTCTTAATCTAAAGTATTTATTACGTTCTTTTGCTTGTAATTGGTAAACATCACTACTTTGGCCAATATCTGTACCCATACCACGATCAAATTTAGTATAGCTTGAAGGAGCTCCCGCTCTTCTTCTTTTTTCAGATTGTTCATGTCCAAATTCACGCCATTCTTGAGAAAAATCAATCATACGATCTTCTATAACAAAACCACATGACTTACAAATATATTCACCTATATCTTTATTGTGTATTAATTCCTTTCCGCCACATTCCGGACATTTTTTTGCTAAGTGTTGTTGTTGCATGTTTTTTTACCCCCGTAAAATAGAGTCACTGATGAAAATGTTTATAAAGGGTCTAAATAGGTAGTATATAAAGCTTTGGGTTTTAGGGGCTTTGTGTAAGAAGTAGCCTATGTGTATTAAGTCTTTTTTCTGTGTAAAAAGTTAGTTTAAAGAAAATGCAGTATCTAACTTTTTTTCAAAAGTTTCCATATCATCATCAGTATCTTCATCTTGTTTACTCAAAGCAAACCAACCAGTATTAGTATTACTCATAATAGCTAACTTAATAATACTAAATGATTTTTGCAGGGATTCTGTAGCTGTTTGTAAATCCTTTTCATTTCTAATATATATTCTACCCCAATTTTCATGATTTGGAATATTAGTAACGCCATTTAGTTTATTTCTATTAGTATACAATATAATTCTAATTGTGCTTTGAGTAAAATTAATATAAGTAAACATTTTCTCAGGAGAATAATATGAAATAGCAGTTCTTGAAAACTTTCTAAAAACTTCATCATTTATACTTTTAATTGTGGTATCTAATTTTTCATATAATTTTTGAACTGGTTTGTTGACTTTATCCTTTTTATAAAAATGTTGTAGGTCATATTTGCTTTTATCCATTGTTTTACTTGGTTCTTTTATCTTTCTATTTGGAATTTCAAGAGTATCTATGATATCTTTTAAAGCTATAATTTCAATACCTTCAAGTTGTTTTTTACCTTCTTTAGATAAATCATCAATCCAACAAACAATAATATTACATTCATTGGGGTCATGTCCATGAGTAATAAAATTACTACTTTTAAACTCAAATTCAATATATACTCTTTCCCAACCCTTACCAGTATATCTTCTTGCTACACAATCAGGATATTTTACTCTTACTTCTTCTATATACATATTTAAATCATCTAAGATTCTACCAAAAAGGAAAACTACACCTTGCTCATTAATTGGACTATAAACTAATCCTCTAAAATTGATTAAGCTCCCAACTACACTTTCTTCCATAGAAATAGTAAGAAACAGAATTTATTTAAAATTAATCTTTTTCTTTTTTACGATAAAAAATATAAGCCACTGAAATAATTAAAGCAATAAGTAACACATCCTCTTTATATGGGAAAATAGGTAAAAAGCTTTTAATGTATTTATCAAACATCAAAACAGCAATAATAAAAGATGGTACTGGAAAATCTTGAATAATATGGGCAATATTTGCTAAAATGCCTTTAATCTTTCCTATCATCTTTTTTCTTTAACCCCCTCTTAATCAATTCTATAACAGCGGAATTGTTATTTTTAAAGTCAGATTTAATTTTAAACACTAAAACCTCTTTCCATAATTCTTCATCAACATCAAGAATAAGTTTACTTGCCACCACATATCACCCCATTAATTTTCATTAACATATACTAATAAGTATTAATAGATACATTTATATATTTTTTGGTGTTAATAGTTATTAATGGTTGTTAATGATGGGAGAATTAAAATGGAAAATATAAATGAAATAGAGTATAGGAATTTAACCAGAGAACAAAGAGGTTATCTGATCTCTAAGAAATATGAAATAAAAAAACATAATCAAGGCTACAAAGTCCCAGCCCAATTCAATAAAGGAACATATATGGTTTATTTCAATGGATATGATTACATCTGCAATTGTCCAGATTGTCAAATTGCTAAGAATAAGTGCAAACATATCTATGCTTTAGAATTTTACATTAAAGAAGAAATAGACAGGGAAGGTAATGTTACTATAACTAAAGGTGTAAAGGTATCATATCCTCAAAAATGGAAAGCTTATGACAATGCACAAACAAATGAGAAATTTACATTTCTAAGATTATTAGGGGATTTATGCAAAAATGTTGAAGAACCAGAATATAAATTTGGAAGACCTAAAGTTCCATTAAAGGATATGTTATTTTGTTCTGCTGTAAAAGTTTATTCTACATTCTCCTTAAGAAGGTGTATGGGTGATTTAGGAATAGCTAAAGAGTATGATTTAATTTCTAAAAGACCTTGTTACTCATCTATTGGTCATTTTTTACAAAAAGAAGAATTAACACCTTTGCTTAAGGAACTAATAGAACTTAGTGCAACACCATTAAGTTCTTTAGAAAATGACTTTGTAATTGATAGCTCTGGATTTTCCACTTCAAGATTTGCAAGATATGTGGATTTCAAGTGGAAAAAAGATACAAAATATAGAATTTGGTTAAAAGCTCATGTAATTTCTGGAGCTAAAACTAATATTATTAGTTCTGTAGAGATTACAGAGGGAAATTCTGCAGATGTAAAAGAATTAAGACAATTAGTCAAGAATACTGCTCAACGCTTTAACGTTAAAGAGGTTGCAGGAGATAAGGCTTACAGCTCAAGGGATAACCTTAACGCCGTAAAAGAGGTCGGAGCTGTGCCTTATATTCCTTTTAAGAAAAATGTTAAATTAGGAACAAGAGCTTGTCGTTCTGCTATTTGGAATAAAATGATTCATTATTATTTATATAAAAATGATGAATTTATGGAACATTATCACAAGAGGTCAAATGCAGAAACAGTGTTTCATATGATTAAAACTAAGTTTAAAGACAGTTTAAGAAGTAAAACTAAAACAGCACAAATAAATGAATTACTATGTAAGGTTCTTTGCCATAATATTTGTGTTGTAATACAAGAAATGTCTGAATTAAACTTGAAAGGGGAATTTATTGTAGAGGAAAAGATTAATATAGAAAAGAATACTAAGGGGGGAGTATAATGACTTTCAAACTATCACCCTCATCACTAAATTTAATGGAAGAGTGTCCCAGATGTTTTTGGTTGACCCAGCATAAGGTATGGAAAAGACCTGCTGGAATATTTCCAAGTTTACCAAATGGAATAGATAAAATACTAAAAATACACTTTGATAAATTTATGAATAAAGGTAAACTACCTCCTGAACTTTGTAATAATGAATACTGTGAAAACATGAAGTTATTTGATGATGAAGAAAAATTACAAGTCTGGAGAAGTAACTTTAAAGGTGTACAATACACTGATGAAAATGGAAATATACTTCATGGAGCTGTAGATAATATTCTTGTTAAAAATGGTAAGTTAATTGTATTGGATTATAAAACAAGGGGCTATCCTTTAAAGGATGATACTGCACATCATTATCAAAATCAGATGAACTTTTACAATTTTCTTTTAAGAAAGAATGATTACGAAACTGAAGATTATGCTTTCCTATTATTTTATATTTCTAAGGAAATTACTGAAACTGGAGAATTTATTTTTGATACTGAATTAGTAAAAAGAGACGTTAATGTTAATAGTGCTGAAAGTATATTTATCAATGCAATTAAATTATTAAATGAAACTTGTCCTGAAAAAAGTTGTGAATGGTGTAAATTTTTTAGCATAAAAAAAGAATAGTAATAAATTAAAAAATAATTTATTCTTTTTATTTACCAGTTTAGATATCCATTACTAATCAGAATTTTTTCCATTAATCGAAAAAGGACTACGGAAGAATACTCTAATGGTGCTATATCACTAATAATTTCTGGACTTTTTCCACCATGAAACAAATTACACCTTACTCGATAAATGATATTTAGTATTTGTCTCAAGTCTTGACTATTTTGAATATTTATGGGGTTGTCATCTAAATGAGTTGGTCTCATATCTTTAATTGAATAGGACATTAAACCAATAAGATTTTTCTTAAAATCATCAGGCATAGTTTTGTAATCATAATTGTCCTGGAATTCATTACAAAAATCATTAATTCTTTCAGACACAAAATCCTTATTATACTTTAAACATGTAAATGCTTCAAAGGCAATCCAACAATAAATTAATCTTTTTGTAGCTTGAAGACCACCTTTAGAACTATCTTTTAAGCCTGATTCTGCTTTTGCTTCATTCATAAATCCAATTATAACAAATTCCCTGGTAATTCGGTCACCACTCATATTAAGTTAGAATTTATTAAACAAAGTATTTAGACTTTTCGGCAAAAAAAGTGTTATGGAAAAGTTTATAAGTCACTAAAAGTAACTAAGAGTTACTAAAAGTGACTAAAATGATATTAAAAGAAACAGTTAAAATAGAAGCCCATTTACTGGAAAGAGTGAATAAATTAGTCAAAGATAAAAATAAACGAATTAAATATTCTAACGCAAAACAATTTGTTAGTGTTGCTGTCTTGAGACTTTTAGAACAGGAAGAAAAAAATGAATAAATATATAAATTTCAAAAACAATAATAGTAAAGATATGAGGGGTGATGATGATTTGTTTACGTATATTTCTTTATTTAGTGGTGCAGGCATAGGTTGCTATGGATTTAAACAAAATAATTTTAAATGTATTGCTACTTGTGAACTACTTGAAAAAAGGATTCAATTCCAAAGATATAACCAAAATTGTAATTCTGAAGAACATTATATTGTTGGAGATTTAACAACACAAGAAACCAAACAAAAAATATTTTCATTAATAAAAAAAAATAAAACAAATGATATTGATGTGATAATAGCGACACCACCCTGCCAAGGTATGTCTGTTGCCAATCATAAAAAAAAGAATGAGACAAAAAGAAACTCATTAGTTGTGGAATCTATAAAGATAATAAAAGGGATTAAACCAAAATTCTTTATTTTTGAAAATGTTAAAGCATTCTTAAATACAGAGTGTTTAGATGTAGATGGGAAAAATAAATCAATTAAAGACTCAATAGAAAATAACCTTTCTGGAAATTACAATATTTTATCAAATGTAATAAACTTCAAAAATTATGGTGTTCCATCAAGTAGAAATAGAACATTAGTGATAGGTGTAAGAAAAGATTTAGAAGATATAACACCTTTTGATATATTTCCCGATAAGAAAAAAGAAATAAATCTAAGAAAAGTTATAGGAAATTTACCAAGATTAAAAGAATTTGGAGAAATCTCAGAGGAAGATTTGTTACATAATTTCAGAGAATATGATCCCATTATGATGAATTGGATTAAAGATATAAAAGAGGGACAAAGTGCTTTTGATAATGAAGATATTAACAAAAGACCCCATAGGATAATTGATGGCAATATAATTCACAATCAAAACAAGAATGGAGACAAATATAGTAGATGTTATTGGGATAAACCTGCACCTTGTATCCATACAAGAAATGACATTTTATCAAGTCAATCTACGGTTCATCCTGTAGACAATAGGGTTTTTAGTATACGGGAACTAATGGAAGTTATGTCAATACCTAAATCATTTAATTGGTTTGATATACCTGAAAAAACGTTAAATAAATTAAATAAAAAAGATAAGAAAGCTATATTGTCTATAAATGATTTAAATATAAGAAAGTCAATAGGTGAGGCAGTTCCAACGAAAATATTTTATAATATGGCAAAAAAAATAAAGAAAATACAAAATAAAAATAAATTATCTAAAAATCAAATAAATAATTTAATTAAACAGCATTCATTAGATGATCCAAAAAAATTGTTAGACTTTATCAAATCTAATAAGAAAAAATATAATTTTATAGAATTTTCAAAAATATGTGAATTGTCTAATTCACAAAGGACTAACAATTCTGCTTATTACACTGGACCAGACACATGTTATGGTATTGTAAATGATTTACCTGAATATAAAAACATTGCTACATTGAACATTTTGGAACCGTCCGTTGGTAATGGGAATTTTCTTCCACAATTAATAAAAAAATACGAAAATGTTAGTAAAGTAAACATAGATGTAGTAGATATAGATAAAAATACATTAGAATCATTAAAGGAATCAATAAATTTATTAAAAATACCTAAAAATATTAAAATAAATTTCATAAATGATGATTTTCTCTTACATAATTTTGATAAGAAGTATGATATTGTTGTTGGAAATCCCCCTTTTAAAAAAATAATAAAGAATAAACCTCTACTAAAAAAGTATAAAGTGGGAGTATATAACAAAGATACAAATAATATCTTTTCTTTTTTTATAGAAAAATCATTAAATCTTGGAGACTTTGTAGCCTTGATAACTCCAAAAAGTTTACTCTCTACCCCTGAACTAAATAAAACTCGTGAAATTTTACATAAGAGGGGGATAGTTAAAATTACAGATTATGGGGAAAAAGCTTTTGATGTTAAAATTGAAACAATAAGTTTCATAACTTCGAAAAAGAAGAATAAGAGATTTTTAAATATCAAAAATCCAAAAATTAATGTGAAAATAGAATCCCGCATAACAAAAGAAACTCAGTATATGGACTCAGATTATATATTTTCTAATGAATTTCCTTATTGGTTAATATACAGAAATAAATTTTTTGATGATATTTCAAATAATATTGATTTAGGTATATTTGAAGTTTTTAGAGATAGACAAATAACTAAAAAGATAACTAAATCGACAGGAAAATATAGGGTATTAAAATCCAGAAATTTATTAAAAGATGGAGAAATAAAAAATTTAAAGAACTATGATTCTTACGTTGATGATTTATCCAAATTAGTAATAAGCAAATTCATAAATAAAAATAAAGTTATTATAGCGCCTAATCTATCATACTATCCGAGAGCTGGATTCTTGCCTAAAAATTCAATTACTGATGGTTCCTTGGCATTACTAATTCCCAAGGATAATAAAATGAGTGTAACAAAAGAAAAATTAAAATATTTTAGTACTAAAGAATTTGAAAGATTCTACAAAATAGCGAGGAACCATGGTACAAGGTCTTTAAACATAGACAAAAACTCAGTATTTTTTTGGGGTCTCTTAAAAAACAATGGTAAATGATGCTGAAATAGAAATTAGCAAATATTTTCAAGATAAAAGTTTAGATTTGCGTAGAGATAAGTTTTCCAGATTTATGGACCAAAAAGTTACACCAGATGTTCTTTCTTTTATTGCTGAATGTATTTTAAATTTACCAGAAGAAAAAAAAGAATTTGTAGTAAAAGACATATGGGATTTAAGTTACTTCATAAAAAATGCTATGGCGGTTTTTAATAAACCAAATCCAACTAATAAGGCAGCAAAACATGAATACGACAAATTTATTCAACAACCATTAAGAATGTTATTTTACGCTGGTATTCTTGATTCAAGAAAAGAAAGAAGAAGTAATGTGTATAAAATATTAAAGAAAGATTTCCTTGAGTACATATCTATCAAAGAAAGAAATGCGTACCTTTTCCTTTACCATTATTTAATTAATGTTTTAGATAATTCTGGTTTTTTAAGATATCTAAAGTTATTTGAAGAACGTAATAATGCTGATGGGTATAAATTACTGAAAAAGAAATTTATCGATTTCATTAAAGGTAATACTAACATAAATGGAAACATAGAAGTATGTAGAATTTTTCCCAAGGTGTTGAATATCTACTCAGCATATAATGGAATTAAAGGAAGTGAAAAGGGCTACATATCTAAGAATACTTACCATTTTAGTGATTTAATGTATAATAAAGTTAATTTCAGAGATATTAACAAAGATAAAAGTTTGACAAGACAAGAATCATTAATAGATGAAGAACCTAATGAAAATTATAGCAATTATTTAATTGAGAGGGCAAAAAATACCATCAAAAGAATGTATGTAGAAAGTGAAATAAAAGATGGATATGGGGTTGGAAATGCGATCCACGTTCACCATATATTCCCATCATCAGAGTTTCCCAAACTTGCATATTATCTTGAAAATTTAATAAATCTTACAGCAGATCAACATCTGAATCATGCACATCCACATGGAAATACACACTCTATCGACCGTGATTATCAGTTAGTATGTCTATTGGCAAAATCAGAAAGTATAGAGAAATCGATAAACTATGGGAGGGGAGTTTACACATTACCCAATTTCATTTTTGTTATTAATACTGGGTTAAATGTAGATATCTCACAAAATTTTAGTTTAAAAGAAATAAGGGTAGCAATTAATAAAATATATAACTCTTCTTGAAATTTTAATTTATAGAATCTAATCTATCTAATTTTTTATTTAATTCATCTAAAGACTTTTTTATATTTTCTAAATTATAACTATTTCTTAATTTTTGCCTACATAACGAAGAAACAGACACTCCTTGTTCTTTAGCCTCTTTTCTTAATTTATTTAATAAATCAGTTTCAAGAAAAAGATGTAATTGAGAATTTTTATTATTTGAAATATCTTTACATATATGTCCCTTTACTTCATTTAATTTTGTGATTATCTCTTCACTCTTGCCCATATTAACCTAAAAAAGAATCTATAAGTGGTTTTACAGTATTATACACACCCGCAATCCCTCCAATCGTAGCAACACCTTTTTTTAATATATTCCATGATTTTTCAATTATGCCCTTATCAGGATTTATTTTTGCTAATTGAGATTTTATTGTATTTATTTCCGCCTGATAATCTATCTTTTCATCATCAGATAACTCACTGCTGAGTCTTATCTGATTTCCAAATTTACCAAGAGATTCCCCTAATACTTTATTTTCATTTCTAACATAATTGTTATCCCCTAATATTATAACACTATTAACCACATTACCCATGTTCACACCAGCTAATGGATTAGTTTTTTGAAACTTTGATGGTTTATCAAAAAAATCAATACCATTTTGTGAAATATAGTATGTTTTCTTTTCAGTAGGTATTCTCATTTTAACTGTAATATATTGTGACTCTTTTATTTCTTCCACAACCCATTTAGTTTCAATTAAATAATGAAGATTCCTAATAACATATTTCTTCTCTATACCTTTTTCCTTTAAGTCAGAACATATCTTACTAATCATTAATTTATGGCTTTCCATGCCCCTTGGATTCTTCCAAGCATCATAAAAATACTTAAGAATAGATTCTCTTATCTCATCTTCAGACATTTGAAGTTCTGCCTTCTTTTTTGGCATAGTTTAGATAATGCTATAATCTTTAAAAATTAATCGTTTAGTTCAGAAATTGTAATTTTTATCTTTTTTCCCTCTTTAAAGTTGTATAATTTTCCATACATCGTTAAACTACCTTTTGGAAAAACAATTAGATGTAATGTTTCACTAAATAAATCTACTTTTTTTAATATTGCTTTAAATTCAACTTTTTTAGTCTTTTCTATGAGTTTATCCATTTAAACGACTCCTTGTGTAAAAAGTAAGAATCCTGTGTAAAAAGTGGTTTGATTTGTTGACTTGATACACAAAGCTGGTTTTAGGGGCTTTGCACATAAATTATGTTCTGCACATAAATGATTTTTAATCTAAACCACCACCTTTAGGATGTTGTAGATTTATCTGTAGAATGTACTTCTTTAGGAAATCTTCCATTTATAGATTCTCGTATAATATCTTTAACTTCTGAGGAAAAATCCCCTCTTAAAATCCATTGAAGATAACCTACTTCGTTTATTTGCATATATTCAAGTGATTTACCCATATGTGCTCCAAAATTTATTGTGGCCTTTCCATCACGCCATTTAATCTTTCCATCATTGTCCACCCATGACGGATCTTTAGGGTTACAAAATTCATTCAAGGAAGATATGTCTTTAGGAAGCTCATATTTTTCTATTTGAGCCTCAAGAACTTCAATAGTTGCCTTAATATCATTTTCAGATCTATGGGCACCATCTAAATCCTTACCACAATATCTTGAATAAGCTGCCACCAAATCTCTTGGTTCTAACTTAAAATAAATATCCATTACATCAATTACATTTCTTCCTTCGTTAGAATAATTAATACCAACTCGTTTTAATTCAGACCCTATTATTGCTAAATCAAATTTTACACCATAACCACCTAAGTCACAATTGTCTAAAAACTTAACTATTTTTTGAGCAAGATCTTTAAATGTTGGTTTACCTTGAACATCTGCATCCACTATACCATGAATCTCTGTTGAATCAGAAGGGATGGGAATTGTTGGATTAACAAGAGATTTTAATATTTCTTCTTGTCCACCAGGGAGAATTTTTATGATGCACAAATCTACAATACGATCTTCATTTCTGTTTAAACCGGTTGTTTCAATATCAATAAATGCAATAGGTCTTGTTAGTTGTAAACTTGTCATTTTAATTCCCCTAACATTATGAACTCAATACATAGAACATTCCCTTGATTTTTATTCATAATCTTTAAGATTATTAGAATATTTAAATATACCTAGAATTAATCTACTAACAATCTCCATTCCAAAATGGACATTTCTTAAATTCAGTTTCACATCCACCAAATCCACAATTTGTTGAAGATTTAGTTGTAGTAAATATTTGTATTTTATCTGAAACAGTTTTAGAATTTAATTTGGAACCTGAATTTATGGAGAAATAGGAATGTTTATATATACAATAATTACTGTAAAGTAATGAATATTATCGGAGGAAATTACAATGAGAAAAACTGGGATTATATTAACGGCAATTGCAAGCTTGAGTGTTTTAGCAGCATGTAGTGGGGAAAATGAACAAATATCAGAAACAAGACCGAATATTGTAACTGAAAAAGTGGCTGTAATAACGGAGACTGCACCTAAAATGGAGTGTGTTTCTGAAGATAGAGTTCGCAATGTTGCTAGACATATCCCCTTACTTTTTGAAGAAGTTAGTCCTGATGTTTTTCAGATTAGATACGTTCCTGAATCAAGAAATGGAACTGAAAAAGGTGGGCAGTTAACTGTTTATCTGCCTTTTCATGATGATTCAACATTTACTACAATTACTTCACCTGTTGGTTATCCTCAAAGAGATAGGGCGGAAATGTCTATATTTGATAGAACTTCTCCAAATCCTGGAGAGTGGTATGCTATTGGTAATTCTTCAAATACAATGAACTTAAATTCAGATAGAATTGGTTGTGTTGATGGTGGACATTTAGGTAGTAGTATTTACATAAACTTAACTCCTGAAGAATCTCTAGCTAAATTTAATGATTTTTTAACAACAGTTGAAGATTCAATAGAAGCAAGACAAGAAAGATTAGGTCCTCTTCTTTTTACATTACCACTTTAACAGTTATCTAATAATCAAATAGATATAAAATGAGAGAACAAGAAAAATCAACAAATATAAATCTTGATAGATTAGGTATTGTAATAGTAGATATGCAAAAGGGATTTGTTAAACCCATCGATAAAAATGAAGCAGAAACTATGATTAGCGCACAAGAAGAGGTGTTAGAAGTTTGTGTAGGTGAAGATTACCCGGTTGTTACATTAGAATATCGTGGTTTTGGCAAGGGATACACAATTCCAAGATTAAGAAACATTACTGAAAGAGTACCAAGACATAGATTATTTGGAAAAACCCAAGCAGACGGTTATAGTGATGAGTTAGACTCCCAACTTAAGGTGTGGGGCATTGATACTCTTTGTTTTATTGGTATAGATGCAGCAATTTGTGTGTGGGATACTGCTGAGAGTGCGATAGAAAAGGGGAAACAAATAATGACTGCCAGACAATTAATTGCTGCTCAAACAAAAGAAAAAATTGGTTTTACAGAAAGCTTAGATTGGTATAAAACAAATGGAACATACTTTGATGATCATACAGATTTATTGAGTTTAATGCTGGGACGACCACAATTTGAAGATAAATTTAGTTTACAATTAATTGACGGTTAAAGCTGGTTTTAGGATTTTTGGGTAAAAAAAATTATTTATATTTTTTTGTAATATTGCTTAAACGAATTGGCATCATTATCAAAGCTATTAAGATTCCAAATAATATCTTATCAACACCAACTATCTTTAAGGATTAAATAAAAAATAAGATTTACTCTTTTTCTTGTTCTACGGATTTTTCTGATTGTGATTCTACAGGTTCTTCTTGTGGTGTTTCTTCTGTAGGTTGAGAATCAGCTTCTCCAAGTTTGTTAACGTTTTGGGCCTTTAATCCAGTTTCATCTTCGAATATGTCGAATGTTACCTTGTCACCTTCTTCAACGAAAACCCCTTGACCCAAACTAGATGAATGAACAAAATAATCTTTTCCATCGTCTCCAATTATGAATCCAAAATGCTTTTTTATACTATAGAATTTTACAATACCTTCAGTCATTTAATTACCACCTAGAATTGAAACGTTATTTGTCATTGTTTTGAACTAAAACACCTTCTACTGAACCTGTTTGACCAGGTCTTGATGTAAGTTTAACATTTCCAAGCTCTGTTTTAACTATAGCACCTTTTGTTAAAATATTTCTTGTTACAAAGTTTCTATTGTCTGGAGTTTCGATAACATTGTCTATTTTAACTTTTTTATGTGTTTTTGACTTTGCATCAAATACATTAACATTATTTTCACTTAATAGAATTTGTTTAGTATTATTACTACGTGTACTTATATATTTAGACCTTCTCTCTGCTAAATTTGTATGTCTAGGCAAATTACCTGAATTTGCTAGTTTTTTTACTTTTAATTTTTTATAACGACCACCAGTTAATTTTCTTTTTGATCGTATTTGATAAATTGCCATAGAAAAACTAGTTAAATATTAATTTAAAAGGTTTTTGGTAGCAAAGTTTTATTAATTTTTTGATACATATATAATTATGAGATTACATTGCGTTAAACTAGGGCATAGTAGAGGTACTGTTAGTTTGCACAGTGAAGATACTTTTTACCGTAGTGAGATAAGTGATCGAAAGATATGTATTACATCTAAAACTGGTTCAGGTAGTCATGGAGATTTTAGTTCTAGCACGCCAAGAGATCCTAGTGGTTTTGAGATAGATTGTCGTTATCAAGAAGTTAGAAGGATAGATAATGAGGTAGTTTTAACAGGAAATTTAGCTTCAAGTTTAATAGGATTTTTTAGTGAAGATCCTGAAAATATTCATGTTTACTATGCCCGTAATAGCTCAAATCCCCATGGAGTTGAATCAGTGTTAGTTTTTGATAGGGATGAACCGAAAGATGAAGCTTATACATTTGATAGAATTATTCCTTTAACTGATAAATGGCAATAAAAAAGCTTAAAAAGAGTACAATTTCTTAAAAGAATATGGAATCAAGACCAATGGATGCATTGAATAATGCAAGAGACAAGAGAATACTAATAGAATTAAAAAATGGGAAGCAACTAAGAGGCGTATTAAAAAGCTTTGACATGCATATTAATTGTGTATTACATGAAGCTGAAGAATACGTTGATGGCGAATTAAAAAGGAAATTGGGTATTGTTTTTTTAAGAGGAGATACCATAATTTTAATAACACCACAATAAAAAAATGACAAAAGGAACTGCTTCTATGGGTAAAAAGTCTGGTAAAAAGAACTTTATCAGATGTAGACGGTGTGGGAAAGCGACCTACCATGTTAGAAAGGAAACTTGTAGTTCTTGTGGTTTTGGTAATTCTAAAAGATTGAGAAGTTATTCTTGGCAAAAGAAATAACTTTTAAAGTGTTAATTCTAATATAATTTTATGCGGGGGTGCCGGAGTGGTCAAACGGGCTAGATACTTAAAAAAAGTAAGCCAAGCTTAGGACATTCCGTTAGAAACCTAGTGGCTTAGTGCCTACGCAGGTTCAAACCCTGTCCCCCGCAGACTTTTTATTTAGATAATTTCTTAATTAAGAATTGTTTATAGATTGTAAATAAATAAATTAAAATTAATACTATAATTGGGATAAAGAAGAAAGCAAAGTTAAAGAAAGCAAATAAAGAGAGTGTTAAGAAAAATAATATTAGGACAATTAATAAAACATATACTAAGAATAAAGGAAAGGTTAAGTAAAATTTCTTTAGTAATTTGATTAAATGATTCTTATCAAATTTGAAGTAAAGTAAGAATGTTAAATAATAGGTTAAGAAAGATAGAATAAATAAGGAAATGCTAGAATAAAATAGAGCTAATAATAATAACACAAAAGGTACTAAGGTAAAAATAGAGAATTTTTTAAAGTAATCTTTTTGTTTTGAAAATGTGAAGGATTGTGTTAAGGTATAAATAATAAATAGTAATACGGGCAAGAGTAAAACAAATACAAATGCTTTAGCAACTACTGAATTTAAAGATTGTAATATTAAATAAGCTTCTTCTGTGTTTTGAGTTAGTTGTAACACTTCTAATTGTGGTGAATAAGAATTTATTTCTATTAAAAAAGAGGTTATTTTAAGTTTTGTTAGTAAAATAAATACAAAAGATAATAGAAAGAATAACAAATCTAATGTAAATGGTTTTGCGTATTTTTTAAAATTAATTTTCATTTTAATTGAACTAATATTAATGAATTCGAATATACTGTTAAGTCAAATTTATCACAAGATATAGTTTTGAATATTGCAGATCCACTTGTCTCTTGTGTTCCGCCACTAGATTCAGTTCTGCTCTTACTATAAACTAAATTAGATGTTGGAGGTTCTGAACATCCTGATAATTGAGTGAATCGGATGTCATCCCTACCTAAAACTGGTGTAAAAGATTTGGATGTAATAATCTCATTAGATACACTCCCCCTTAGTTCAACCAATATTGTCTTGCCATTAATCTCAGAATATTGACAAGATGTACTTTCATCTAAAGAGGTGCATGATACATCATCATTTAATGTTATAACAGTTCTTGTTGATTCTTGAATAGGTTCTATTGATTCTTTTGGTGTTTCTTCTGTTTGTTGTTCAGTTTCTAAATTTTCTTCAGTAGATGTATCAGGTTCTTCTGTATGTGATGTGTCTGTTTCTTGAGGTTCTTCAATTTGGGCACATGCTTCATTATCGATTAAACCATAAACACAAAGTAATGAAGTTTTAATTTGTTTGATTAATATATTTTCTTCTTCCTGGGATATTACCCTCCTAAATGAATATTTTGTAAGTAATTTTCCATTAGACCCATAAGCAAGTAATTCATCATCGTAATCAGACCATTGATCCTCAGATTCGGCCCATCTATTTACTAATACTTTGGCTATACCTTCTAATCCTTCTTGGAAATCTTTATTTCTGATATTTCTTAAAATAAGATTATGAATATTAGAATCCTGTATACTACCTTCCCTTAATTCCCATTCATCATTTTGGTAAATTAACCGTAAACTAACTGTCACCCACTCATCAGCCTTGTAAACAATAGTATGGGGAGGTGTAGTAATGGGTTCAAATAAAATTTCTGCAGGGATCTCAATAAAGTTGTAAGCTGAAAGTAAATTTCTATAATAATCATCAATTATTGATTCTACATTTTCAGGATTAGTATCTCCATAATCCAACCTTAGTAGAAGGTTGCCACTACCATCATAAGCTAGAAGAAGATCATCAACATCTGGTTTAACCCATCCAAATCCTTTAGCTCTTCTAGTTGCTAATGTAGAAGCGATAAATCTTAATCCTTGTTTGAAATCTAAACCATCTAAATCTTTTAATATAAATTCTTGATTAGACCTACATTCACTTATACGTGGCGTACCCTCACACATATTAGGACCATATGAACCAGGTATACATTCAGTAGTATGTGTAGTTTCACAAATACCTACTTCATCCATTGGAAGAAATACATCTTTTCCTTTTTTTAGTAATATTTTATTGTCATTTGAACCAATAATCACACCATTAATACCACTATCTGGACTTATGGACTTAATTAACCACCCATTTTCTTGATCAAAGATTATACTTGCCACAAAGTTACTACCTAGTAAATCTTGTGTGTAAATAAATTCATTATTTTGTACTGATATTCTTGGTTGTGTTCCAGATTGTGGGGTTTCAACAGTAGTTTGAGGAGTAGCATATTGTATTGAATTAGTAAAGTCTGCTAATGCATAATAAATCATTGCTACTCTTAATTGTGAATTTAGGGTTATCTCAGAGTCTAGTGCTAATGTTTTTGAAGGATCTGATAAATCTACAAAGTTATCGTAATTTGGCCCATATTGATCTAAGATAGTTATTACTGAGCTATCTAATGATGTTGGAATTTCTGTAGTTCTTATTCCACCGTAAAGAAGTTTATGTAACTCATTAAGAGCAGGTGTTAATGTTTGTAGGGTTCTAACATCTTCACCTAAATTTAAAGATTTAAGTAATAACGACTTAGAGTTTTCACTGGATTTTATTTCAAATGTTGAAGAATCTAGGTAATTATTAAGTTGTTTATCTAATATTTTGAACATTTCTTGGACAGCTATTCTTTGTTGTTGGGTAATTTGATTTTCACCTGTTGCAAGTATGTTTTGATTAGTATCAGATAAAATTCCTGCATCTGTAATTCTTATTGTGGAAGTATCTAACCAACATTTTCCTAATTCTCTATTCAATTCGTCCTGGCCACAAGTTCCAACAACTTGCCATTTACCTTCTGTACCTCTTCCTTGTCCAGGATTATTAGCACTACATACCCTATTTAATCCTGTTTGGGAATCTCCTGCAGTGGTTGGGACTGCTATATTTCCAATGGTGGGTCCTGTAGTGTAGGTAGGCATACACTCTTGGGAAGAACTAATTTGTTGCTGAGCAGAACCAGACACTAAAAGATTATTTGCTTCCTCTAGACCAAAACTAGTAGTTACTCTAGAAAATCCACATTCTTGTCGTCCATTATACCATACACAAATTTCACTATATCCTTCTTTATCTGTTAGATCTAAGGATTTATCTACAACTGTTGTTTTAGGTATTTGAGCTTGTCTTTTTCCTTGCTCATCTGTGACGTATTTTATAGTTCCATCTGGGTGTCTTAAGTACACTGAATAAGTTAGATCATTTGTTCTTCCAGCATACATATGATAATAAATTTTATACATTGATTGAGGGGATTGCCTATTAAATCCTTGAGATAAACCAGTTTCTGAATAAGGGAATTCTTCGAAATAAGCCGTAAATTGGACTGGGCTTTCAGGTGTTGCAATTTGACTTTGTAGATCTCCAATTGAGGGTGCCTTACCATAAAAGAAAGCTGAACAGATTTGTGAACCAATCTCCTCTGAGGATCTTGAACCATATGAAGAAGATGTAGAGGTCTTATACTCATTTGTAAATACTTTCACATTATCTGAAACTCTTTGACCAAAGCTAGGAAGATTAATATATTCTCCACCACCAGTTGTAGTAGCTTGTTTAGGTGATAAAATTCCTAGTTGAGATCCCCAAACTTTCCCAATAAGATATCCTTCTCTCCAAAATAATTCACATGCATATACTGAAGTAATTTGATCACAAATACCTACTGTTTTACCTTCTGTTTTTGCTGTTTCTAAACATTGCACATAACCTTGTAGTACTGATCTTAAACCATCTAGTCCAGCTTGAATTCCTGGAAGGCAAACATTAGTTAATTTTCCATTTGAGAAAGGTATTATATTTGTTAATCCTGAAATTGGATCTGCGGAAGTTCCACCAAGAACTAATGAACCATAAATTCCTGTTTGAATAACATTATCTACTGGATATTTTCCACCTAGGTTAAACCTAGAAGGAGGGCACATTACAGGATCGCAAAGAAAAAATATTGTCTTACAACTAGCTACGGGGAGAATATCACTACAGTGTAATTTATTTAATTCATCCTGAGTTGATTCTGTAGCCTTTTTACAAACAAAATCCCTTATTCTTTTACCATCTTCGTCGCAACCAACTGCTGCAGAGTTCCATTTACTGTAATATTGTTCATATATTTTTCTACTATCTGGATCACTATCTCTAGAATTATAACTCCTTAATGATGTATCATCAGCGGTATCTCTTTGTCCATCTGGACCAACATTCCATTCTCTGATTAAAGTTAATGAATCCCCATCATTATATTCAAATTTTAAATAATTACAAGATTCTCTTGCATCCACAGGGATTCTTAATGGGCGTCCTTGTTGATCCATTTCTGCTAAGCTTCTTGTTAGTGGATCACAAAAATCATCTGATAAATATCTTGCTAAGACAATTTCCCCAGACTCAAGTGTGTAAACTGCTTGACCATTATTTAAAACAACCTGTTCTAATTCTTGTCCACCTGGGACATTAATTATTTTTTCATTATTAGGTACCCCATTATATTCATTATAAGACATGGACTCTAATTTTATAATTTCAGGACCATCTTCCCCCCTAAATAATCCTTTTATTGTTCCACTCTGATTTTTGTAAACTTGGACTAATTCTTTTCTGGTGATTTTAGATTGAAAAACTGTTGGAAGTTCAGAAATTTGAGCTGAAGAAGAGACAAAATTTTGATAATCTTCTACTAACTGTTGTTCAGGTAAATCTGAACCTTCTAAAACACTTTCTAATTCTTGAAGCATTAGTTCTTTTTGATAGGGATTATTAGAATCTATAGGTGATTTTAATAAAGATAGTTGTTGACAGGTTATTGAACCTGGTGGAGACGAGGCCTGAGTAATGCATTGTTTTTCTAGTTTTTCAAAGCAAGTGTTAAACTTAGTTACATGATCTAACTCACCCAATTCTTGAACTTCCGAAGATAAATCACAAGAAGAACTTAAGGTGTCACTTATTTTATCTAGTCTTTGTACAGATACCCTATACTCTGAAACTTCTTCTCTAGAAATAATTTTAGAATCACCCCACTCTGCTTCGAATGTATCCTCCATATAATCTTGATTATTTTCTAAAATTTCTGAAACTTGTTTTACTTCTTTCTCTATATCATCTTCAAAATTATTGATACATTCATCATAATTAGCGTAAGTTTTTTGTTTACCTTTTTCAGCATCATACCCAGAATTAGCAGCACAATGTTGTGCCCAACCAGATTTACCGTCAAAACCCCTTAAAACTAATTCTCTAGCTTTTGCAGATGGACCTGACCACACATTAAGCATCATTAAAAAAGCCCACATACCATAACAAGCAACTAAAGTAGCTCCAATTATTTTATCTAAAACACTTATTGCTTTGTCTAACTTGTTAATCATACTTAATGAGAAGTTTATGTGGCTATCAATTGTTTCTGGTGTAAGTTGTATGGATCTTTTTTCAACTGGGATATGGACTGCAAATTCAGAGGTGGATTTTGCTAATCCTGAGCCAGGCAAAACTGTAAGAGAGGCGTAAGATTTAGTATTGATACTAGTTACTTCAAAATTTGAAATATGATCACGATAAGTAACTCTAGTTGGTCTTTCTATTTGAATATTCCTACTATATGTGGAAATTGAAGTAGAAGGGTCTAGGAATTTAGTAATTAATTTGACACTATTAGAATCTATTTCTATAATTTGCCAATTAAATTCTATTTGGCTGTTTCTTAAGTTAATAGTTCCAATATATACTGAATCATCTGGATTTTTTATTAGATCATATTGTTTGTATTGTTTAACTGTACCACCATTAAAATTTATTAGTGCTGTAGGTTTGTCTACGGAGGGCACCCTTCTTATATTTATTAATTTTATAATAGCACCTTCATCCTCTAGGGTGATTGGTTCTGAAATCAGCCCTCTAAGTTCTTCTTGTTCAAGATTTAACAATCGAGACATAGCATCTGAGTGGGTTGATTTTTCATAATAAGAAATTGCAACTGTTTTTTCATCTAAATTTTCATATAATCTTCCAAGTAAGTAATAAGCTAAATTTGAAGAATCAGAATCTTGAAAGCTATCTATTAGTATTTTTAATTCTTTTATAGCAGTACAATGTAATTTTTTATTTGTTTCTTCATTTAAAATATTTTTATTTTGTAAAATATCTGCAAATCTTGAAGGTGGAATTATCATACTTTCTGAGCAAGTGATAGTTTCTTGATCTTGATTTTTATCCTGAATTAACTGAGATTCTCCAGGGATAATGTTGTTTAATGCTTGATACATTGCTAAAACTTGGGGAACATAATCTATGGTCTCAGGGTAGAATGGATCAATGCCTCTTATTCTAGCAGTTTCTATATATTCCTTACAGTCTTCAAAAGTTAGTTTATTTTGAGCTATACATTGTTTAGATCTACGTGGTCCTGCATTATATGCTGCAAGAATGAGTTCATTATTGGGTAAGTTTTCTTTGTTTTTTAAATTCCAAAGGTATCTTGTCCCAAGTTCTATACTTTTTATAGGGTCTAGAATTATTTCTTCAATATTTCCTTGCCAACCTAATGATTTTAAGTTAGGGACACCTGAGCCTGAAAGACTAATCATTTCTTGAGCAGTAGGTGGTATAACTTGCATTAAACCGTGTGCATTTTTAGTACTAATTAATTCTAGATTACCATGAGATTCTTGGGCAATTACAGCTATTATTAAGTTTCTTGGAACTGAATAACGCATACTTGCATCTTCAATTTGATCTACTGCTCCAGGTATTTCTGACAATCTTTGAAGTGTGGATGTTAACCTTTCACTAAGTTGTTGATTAAAATTATTGTCAAGAGGAATTGTGCTTAATTTAGATGAAACTTCACCTACATCAAGATTATAGGAAAGTGAAAGAACATGATCTCTTCTTCCATTAGATAAAACAAAACTGTCGCTTTGTTCAGATATTTCCTTAATGTAATAATTACTGTTAGGGATTTGTTGACCTTCATAAAGATTATAACGATCATTATTGTAAAATAAAACAACTGAATCACGTGGAGCCTCTATTGAATCTGCTCTAATTCTATAATAATCTAGTAAACTTTCTTGATTATTTTTTAAAGCAATGGGTCTTGATTCTTCCCCTACTTTTAATGAATAAGGTCCTGCAACTTTTCTTAACCCTTCACTAGTTCCAGATTGACTATAAGAATAAACGTCTAAGCTTACTTGACCAGGTTCACCTTGTACATCCTCAGATTTTACCTCTGGCCTAATCCTATCAACTCTTAGATATAATCCATTGTAAAATAAAGAATCATATGCAAGGTCTGAACCTTGAATTGCATCTTGCCAATTATTAATATCATCATATTCTGGAAGATAAAACGACTGAGTGCCTAAACCAAGTGTACTAGTTTCTGTTGCAAAATCAATTGTTGCTGTAAAATCTAGATCTATTGAAATATCATCCCGACTTAATGTTTTTTCATTAGCATCTGGAAATAAATCTTTTTCAGAATCTATTTTATTTAGATAAACAATCAAATTACCTAGGTCAATAAGGCGTCCATCGCCTGTTGTAGTATACTCTCTCCTTAAAGGAGGTATGTGTTGAAATCCTGAAATTAAAGGATTTGAATTTTTTTGGTTTATTCTAACATTTCTTATTTCTGGTTGTGAATAAAATGGAGAATATTCTGAACCTGAATCTCCAAATACTAAACTACCTAGAGTTAGCCCACTTAATGATACTATGACTGGAGTTCTTTGCTGATCTTCTAAAAGACCGGATCTTACCACTTTGGGTTCATAATTTGTAACTTCTACAACAATAGATTCACCTGTATCTTCACGAGCAGATGAAGTAAACTGTGCGGAGGCAATTGGCATAGATAAGACTAAGGAAATTATTACTAGAGTTAATATCTTATTATATATCATTTTGTTAAGGGTAATCTAAATTTATTTGAAATATGATTTGTAGGGATATTACTTACAATTTTGGATAAGTCCTCTTGATCTTTTGGAGTGTCTTCAATGATTAAATAAATTAGTAATTTATTTTTAGCTAAATCTGAATTAGACAATGTGAAATCAAAATTATTTCCACCAATAATTAAATTATCTAATGAAATTGGGTCAATTGTTATGTCAGTACATTGTTCTTTTTTAATAAATAATCCCAAAACACTTGGTGCTGGAACTTTTACACATTTAGTTATTGTTTGTTCTTCAAATTCAAATTCCCCTTCCACTAATACTTGAGAAGATAAATGGTAGTTCCCCTTTGCAATTTCAATAACTTTTTGCTCAGGATATCTTATTGTAGTTACATACCCATAATCATCTGAGATTGTTAAAGATATTTTTTGGTTGGAAACTTTTTTAGTTATACCTGAATCCCTGTCTATTAATTGTATTTCTAAACTTTTTTCTTGTAGTGGTTCTAGGAATAAAGAAGTTGAAGATTGTTGATTGGTGGAAAATGTTACTGAACTTTGTAAATACCCTTCTTTTTCAACAATTAGTAAACCGTTAAAACATTGTGGGAATTGTTTAGTTAACGTTCCTGAACTATCCGTTGAACCAATATCACAAGTTTGAGATATGCATTTATAACTTACATCTGCACCTTCTAAAGGAATTAAAGAATTATCTTTTGATTCATAAATTTTTATTTCTTGGTTATGTGCTAATTTATCACATAAAAAATAAGCTGGATCTGTGTCTAGGGTTTCTACAACTCTTGTAGTTTGTCTTGGTTCATTGTTTCTTAATATTACTTGGAATGCAAATTGGAACAGATGATCATTTTTTATTAATTTTACAAGTACTGGATATTTTAGATTATACACAAAATTATAATTGTTCACACAAGCAGCTGAAGCTAGGACTGCTGTTGAGAACTGTTGATTCAAACTTGATTCAGGGTATAGTAATCCATCTTTTTGTGGTTCTACTTCAAATTCTAAAGGCCATGATTGATCAAAAGAGAAAAAAGCAGTTGTATCTTTTGAATTTATACCTAAATTAAAATAATTATCAGAAGATTGTAATTTTACAGCCTCTACATTAGTATTTATGATATCTTTGAAAGATCTTTTTACATCTTCTAAAACCCATGGATTTGGACTACAATCTAGGGTTATGCCAGTAAGTGGAACTTCAGGATAAACTACCATTATATCTATTGCACGTTCTTCAAAGAAAAATTCTTGCGATTCTAATTCCATTATTTTAACAGCTGTATCATATAATGAGCCAAGAGGAATTTCAAATACATCAGCGTATCGTTTTATTGAATATTGTGAACTCCTATAGCTAACATCTATTGGTCCTGTTATTTCCATAAATATTTTTTCAGATTCTATTTCTGTTTCTATTTTTATATTATCTAAACCTGAAACAGAATATCCAGGGAATAAAGAGAAATTATCAAAACAAAATCCAATGTTTTCTTTTGTATATTTTGATATTTGTTCTTCCATTGATTCTAATGAAGGGATGGATTCATGCTGAACTGTGTTGGCATCCTGGTAATACCAGTAAGGTATAGCTAGGTTAGATGAAACTTCTAACACATTAGAGAATGGGTTTAGAGGATTTACTAATGAAGTATACTCTGGTATCTCAACATAACCTGCTTGCTGAGATGATATTAATACTGCATCTGTGAAGACAGAAGAAATACAATCTTTAATGTAGACATCTATAGCTTGAAATTGTGCTTGTTTTTCAGAGGGTAAATCTTGTGAGAATGGTTTTAGAGTTAATAGTACTATAACTACCCCAATTACTAATATACCTATGATTACAAATGCTGTAACTTGAGATTTATTTTTTAACTCTAACAATTTTACTTCCTCCGAGTTTTTTTACTTCTACGAGTTTTTTCTTTTGTAAATCAGCAATTAGATCTGAGACTGTAGCATTATTAATATTGTAGAATTTAGCAATTATGGAGAAATTTACTAAATCTCTTCTTTTTATGAACTCTAAAAGTTCTTTTTGTGATGGTACCATTAAACAACGCCTATTTTAAGCTTTATTTTATCTTTAAAGCCTTTAAAAAGCTTTAAATGAGCTTTTTTAGTTATATAATATTAGATATGGTGTGAATAATATATAAAAGTATCTAAGAACATAGAGTAAAGCATATAAATTGACAAAATCTCAAATTTTTATGGGTCCGTGGTCTAGAGCCTTATGGTGGACAATGGTATGACGTCACCTTGACTAAGAAATTCAAAATGGTGAAGGTCGCAGGTTCAATTCCTGCCGGACCCAATTAATCTTATAAGAATTTTTTATAGGATGGACTTAATTCTTCAGAACATTCTGCTAACCTAGATTTACAATATTCCCTACCACGAGAAATTCTACTTCTTACTGTACCAATAGGAATATTAAGTTCATTAGCTATTTCTTGATAAGGCATCCCCATAACACTTGCCATAACTTGTTCAGTAATTCCTAAAGGAAGATTATTTGGATCATCAATTAAAACAGTAAACATGTGAATTAAGTCTTCTAAATCTTTATGTGGGTCTGTAATTGTATGTAGTGGGACTGTGAAATCCTCTAGTGGAATAAATGCCCCTACTGATTTTTCTCTTTGGGATTTTCTATAATAATTAATTGCTGTATTTCTTAATATGCTATTAAAAAAATATTTTAATGGTGTACCCGCACTCCGGTATTGACTAGCACCTTTAGTCCATGCTTTTACAGTACTATCTTGGACTACTTCTTCAGTTGTTTCAACTGTAAAATGGAAAATTCTTGCAGTTTGCTCAACTAACTGGAGTCTTCTAGATACAAAAAAAAGAGTTACACCCTCTATGTATTCCTCTGGATTTACATCTTTTTTATCTAAAATTTCTGAGTCAATCAAGTAAACTAAATGGAAACTAATTTAAAATTAATGAAAAGCCCCAAAGGGACTAATCTATCTTTTATCTTTAAATAATGGATTTTCCTTATGCTTGTTATTACCACCTTGTTTCTTTTTTAGATTTTTTTTAGCGAGTTTTATTTTCTTTACCTCCTTTTTTCTTTTTTAGATTCTTTTTAACTATTTTTACTCGATCTTTGCTAAGTTTTACAAGTATTTTTATTTTTTCAATTTATTCATTAATACATTTTACTTCATCTTGTAAGTTTTTTCATAATATCCTATTACTTTTAATAGTTATACACTTTATTAATCTAATTAAATTTTTTGGAATAAGTGACCTGATAAAGAAATATATATTAATTGGTATTTTTCTAGTTTATGGTGGTAAATAATGTGAAATTAAACAAAGAGCAATTAAAAGCAATAAATAAGATTGAAGGTGATTTATTAATAATAGCAAGTGCAGGAACAGGCAAAACCACAACAATTGTTGAAAGATACATCAATATGGTTGAGAATCACGGAATTAATCCTAATCAGATTTTAATGACGACATTTACGAATAAAGCGTCAAAAGATATGATTAAAAAAATTGGAGAGAAAACAAAAAAAATTTCAAAGTATATGGGCACTATGCATTCCCTTTTTTTAGATATCTTAAGAAATCATGCAGCCATTATTTTCGAAAATCCAGACTTTACCCTACTAACTGAAGAAAATGATAAAATAAAAATAATAAAACAAATACTTGAAAAAAAAGGAATAAGTGCTAAAAGAGATAATATAAAATATTTTTTAAGATGGATAGCGAAGTTTAAGAATGTAGGAGTTCTTGCAGAAGATCTTTCAGAAAATATAGAAATTGAGATTGAACAAGGAGTAGTTGAAGAAGAAATTAATGATGAGATTATTCATGTAAGTTCTAACCTAAGAAAAGAAGTAAATAAAGTGTATAAAAAATATCAACAATATCTTAAGGATGCGAATCAAATTGATTTTGATGATGTTTTAGTTTTAACGTTTAAGCTTTTAGAAGAAAATAAAAATATTAAAGAAACATATAAAAATTTGTTTAAAAGTATCATGGTAGATGAAGCTCAAGATTTAAATCTTGTACAAATTAAAATACTAAATCTTATAAAAAATAATAATCTTTGTTTAATAGGTGACGATTGTCAGACTATTTATGGGTGGAGAGGATCTTCGAGTAAATTAGTATTTGATTTTGAAAAAAATGAAGATAAAATTTTTCTTAAAGAAAATTATAGATCCAATCAAAAGATTATTTCTAGTGTAAATAAAATCATTAAAGAAATGACATTTAAAATTGATAAGGAACTAATTTGTACGAGGGAAAAGGGAGAGGACATCCACATAGAACTATTTGAAGATTTTGAAGATGAATCTAATTTTGTTATTTCAGAAATTAAATCATTATTGAATAAAAATGAAAAGAAAGAAGAGATTGCAGTTTTATTTAGAATTAATCAAATTGGAAAACATCTTGAAAGAGAATTTATAAAAAATAAGGTTCCTTGTCACCTTACTAAATCAAAAGGATTTTTTAATAGAGAAGAAATAAAGGATATAGTATCTTTTTTAAAATTAAAAGTTAATAAGAATTCCAGAATAGAATTTGAAAGAATTATTCTGCTAATGAGTGGTTTTGGAATTTCCAAAGTAAAAGATTTTGAAAAACTATCTAAAAAAAATGAATGTTCTTTAGTTGATTCATTTAAATTCAAATCAAAATTAAAGTTAAGTGAAGAATTATCTAAGCGCCTAGATACCTTAAACTTAATTTTAAAAGATTATAATAAGGATCCAGTTTCCCTTTTCTTAAATAATTTTGGATATTCGAATAAACTTAAGCATAAATATGAAAAAGAAGAAGATAAATTAGAAGATAAATTAGAAAATATTAAAGTTCTTAAACAATTGTTTGAAGACTATGGAAATTCTAAAGAGCAGATTAAGAAATTTTTAGATGATATGATTTCCTTAGAAAAGAGAGAGAAAACTAAAGATAAGATTATTTTAAGTACAATTCATAGTGCTAAGGGCCTTGAGTGGAAACATGTATTTTTAGTTTGTTGTGGAGAGGGTATGATTCCATATTATACTAAATCACTTAGTAACCTCAAAAGAGACGATGAACTTAGATTATTTTATGTGGCAGTATCAAGAGCTAAAGACAGTCTAACAATTTCCCACTCGGACAAATTACTTTGGAGATATTCTGAGCCCTCACACTTCTTAGATATTATTGATGCAGATTAAATATTTATATTGATTAGTTATAGAAACTCATAAATTACTTAAAAAATCCCATAAAATTAGACATTAAATAAGAAAGCCCCAGGACGGATTTGAACCGCCGACCTGCTGCTTACAAGGCAGCTGCTCTAGCCACTGAGCTACTGAGGCTTAACAAAATAATATAAGAATAGGTTATAAAGTTTTTTATATTCTCTTCATGACACGGACTTCTGCAACATTTACAGGATAAAGTTTTTTGACAGTATCACGAAGTTCGAATTGTAATTTATGAAAAACAATCTCATTTACTAATCTTTCATAATCTAGGGAAGCTGCTTTTTTGATCAAATAAGCCCTAGCAGAGTCTCTTAATGCCCTTTGTAATGATTTTTGACATTTGAATCGTGTAACTATTAATGATTTTAATTTAACTTGGACATTATCTTTTGTTTTTGCAATAAAAGAATCATCAATTCTTGACTTTCCAGGTTTTACAGATCTCCTTAAGAAAGAAGACAATAATTCATAACCTGTAACTTTTGAAGTTGCTTTATTTTCTATTATTTTGTTAATTTTAAAGGTAATTTGTACATTTTGAGCTTTATGGTCTCCAAGAACTTCTCCTAAATTTTTAGAAATTGTTCTACCTACTAAGCTATTAGGATCATATGCTGAACTTTCCCCTAAGGAATTTTTTGAAATTACAGACGGTGGAAAAATGTGATACCATCTTTTCTTTCCTTTTTTTTGAGTTGTTTTTTCTGCCATTTTTAATTAACCAATAATTTTGCTTTCTCTCTATCGTATTTCCATTCTTGAGGTAATTTATTCTTTACCTTGTAATATTTTACTAGTCTTTTGATCTTACTTTCAGTTAAAATCATGCCACGTTTTGCAGATTGATCTTTTTTATTAGCTTCAAAGTGTTTAGATAGTTGTATTTCTCTTCTAATTAAACTAGCTAGATCTTCTGGAATATTTTTAGTAAGTTTATTTGATTCTAAAATTTGTGATATTTTTTGCTCAGTTACAGTCCTAACATCTGGAATACCGTATCTATCTCTTAATATTAAACCAATAGTACTTTGACTTTTACCTTCTTTAGATAACTTTACTACTAATTTTTCTACTTCTTCCTTAGAATAAACTACCCAAGATTGCTTTTTTTGCTCAACAGGTTTCTTACTACCTGATTTTCCTTTCTTTCTTGAATACATTCGTGCCATTGTTTTTCCTTAAGATAAACCACCTAGAACATCTAGGTATAAGTGAGCTTTCACCAGCTTATCCTAGTGTTGATGTAATTAAACCCTTTATAAATTTATTTCTTTTTATTGAAAGAGAAGATTTAAATAAAAATTCTAGTTAAAATAAACATGCACGAAATAGCAATAGCACAAAGAGTTGTAGAAGAAGCAAAAAAACAAGGAGCTAAATCTAAATTCATTGTTGAGGTTGGAGAATTAAATGAAATTACCAAAAATGAGTTAGATGGAGCATTGAAACAGGCCACTGATATGGATTTTGAAATTAAAGAAAAAGAAAGTAATGTTAAATGTGATTGTGGAAATGAAGGACGTGCGAAAATAGTTGATCGAGGTCATGGATATTGTGTTTATAATTGTGCTAAATGTGAAGGAAAAGTAGAAGTTCTAGAAGGAAAAGATTTGAAAATATTAGGGGTAGAATAATGTGCTTAGCTATACCTGGAAGAATAATTGAAATTAATGGAGATATTGCTAAAATTGATTATGGTAGTGAGAGAAGGGAAGGGAAAATAGTTGAAGGTAAGTATTCTATTGGTGAATTTGTTATAGTTCAAGGGAGAATAATAATAGAGAAAGTTCCTGAAGAACAAGTTAAAGGTTGGATTGAGTTAATACAAGAAAAATGAAAGAAGAGGTTTTTTTCTTAAAATATGCATTTCCTTGTTCATTCATATTATTAGATAGAAAAGAGATTACAAAAGAAGAGTTAGATAAATTAGAGAAAGCTGTAGTAAATGAAGAAGTTTTAGATAGAGAATACTTAGAAAAGATATATTTTAGAGCTTTTCAAAAAATAGAGAAATTTGCTAATGAACTTAAAAAAGATAAATGGGACTTAGAAGTATTAAAAAAATATTTTATAGAAGAACATAATTGTATTATTAATGAGGGCAAATATGCTTATGCTAAAGCACCTGAATCTTTGAAAAACTTATGTAAAGTGCATAAGGCTAAAGTTTTAGAAATAAAAGATGAAGTTTTAATTGTAGAATATGATGGGAATAAAAAAAGACCGGTTATGAAATTATTAGTTCCTGGTGTTGTGGTTAATGATATAGTTACTATACATTATGGGTATGCGATTGAGAAGTTGTAAATTCTGAAAATTTAATTGTTAAATAAATACCTGTTAGGATAAGTAATATTCCTATAAATTGTGTTAAAGCTAATGTAGCGTCCGTAAAAGTTAAAGCTAGGATAGTTGTTATTGGTGAACCTAACAATAAAATTGACGTTGCTGTTGAAACTTTTACGTATTTTAATCCATTATAATAAGTTATTACATATAATAGTAAGAATACTGAAGTAATAATTATCCAAGTAAAACTTTGTAAGGATAAAGTTGAAATTAAAGTTAGTTTATTTGTAAAGGCTAAATAAATTAAAATAAATAATGAACCAAAGAACATTCTTCCAAAAGCTACTACATTTCCAGATAGTTCTTTTAGAGTATGTTTAGAAATTACGTTTTCTAAAGCCCAGAAGACTGTTGCGATTAAAATTAAAAATTCCCCTAAACCAAATGTAAAAGAAGTTAATTTTAGTAATAAGAAATTTCCAGCTAATAATAAAATAGCAGCTAGAACTATTTTTTTGTTTAATTTTTCTTTTAGTAATGTTAAAGCAAAAATTGTTGCGAATATAAATAAAGTTTTATGAATAAATCCTGAAGATGCTGCTGAAGCTAATGACAATCCCTTAAAGAAAAGTACGAATGGAATTGATCCACCAATTAAACCAATTGATGTTAATTTAAGCCATTGTTTTTTAGTTAAAGCTTTAATTGAAGAAAAATCTTTGGCTAGAAAAATAATAGAAATTAAAAAAATTCCCACAATTAAGTTTTTTAGGAAAGTAAATAATGAAGGCTCTATTGAGGCTAATGAAAATTTATTAATGAAAATTGAAAAACCACTTATTATTGCTGTTAGGAAAACTAAAAGCAAACCTCTTTTTTTATTCATATAGAGATTTGAGCAAAAGTTATATATATAGGTTTTGTTTTTTTGTAATGTGGAAAAGAAATTAAAAATAGGGTGGTTTTCATTTTCTTGTTGTGAAGATTCTTCTATAGTTTTTACTGAATTGTTAAATGATCATTTTGAAGAATGGTTTAAAGTTCTTGATTTTCAATACGTTAGGATACTAAAGAAAAATAATAAACTAGAAGGCTTAGATGTTGCTTTTATAGAGGGTGCTATTGCTAGTAGAAAAGAAGCTAGTAAACTAAAAAAAATTAGAGAGAATTGTAAAAAGTTAGTTGCAATTGGATCATGTGCAGTGAACGCAATGCCTTCTGCCCAAAGAAATTTATTTGATCCAGAAAGAGAAAAAGAAATTGAATTTTTAATAGAGAAGTTTCATATGGCTAAGAAAGTTAAAAAATTAGAAGATGTTGTTAAAGTTGATGATAAAGTTCCGGGATGCCCAATGGATGAAGATAAATTTTTAGAATTAGTTGGAAAATATTTGAAGGAGTTTAAAATTAAATGAAAAAATTAGATATTAGCATTCAAGATTTAAGTAAAATTGAAGGCCACGCTGATTTAGATGTTAAAGTTAGAGGTGGAAAAGTAAAAAAAGTTAATATTAAATTTACAGATAATAAAAGATTTTTTACACAAGCAATAAAGAAGAGAAATATTAGTACATTACCCCAATCTGTTGCTAGAATTTGTGGTACATGTAGTATTGCCCATACCATGTGTTGTATTGAAGCTATAGAAAATGCCTTGGGCGTTAAAAATACTGAACAAACTAGATTACTTAAAAAATTAACAATGTATGGGTTAATGATAAGAGATCATGCTTTGCACATTTATTTATTTAGTTTACCTGATGTTTATGATAAGGATTCTGTACTAGATTTTACTGGAAAAGAAATGGAATTATTGAAAGATTCCTTTGATATTAAAAGAGCAGGTAATAAACTAACCACTGTAATAGCTGGAAGAGCAGTACATGCACCTTATCCAATGGTTGGTGGTTATTCTAATACTCCTAAAGTAGATGAAATAAAAGATTGTATTAAAGAATTAAAAAAAGCTAGAAAGAGATTATTTCCAGTGTTAGACGTTTATTATAATACTAAGATAGACTATGAACGAGAAACTCATTTTGTTGGAATGGTTAATGATGAATTTAACTTCTTAGATGGGGACGTTGCAAGTAGTGATGGATTAAGAATAGAAGAAAAAGATTATTTCCATTACCTGGATAAAACAGTGTTACCATATTCTCAAGCTGTAGGATATAAATTTGGACATGATACCTATATGGTTGGAGCACTAGCCAGATTAAACTTGAATAAAGATGCACTACATGCAAAAACAAAAAAAGATGGTGCAAAATATTTGAAAGTTTTTCCTTCAAATAATATTTTCCATAACAATTTAGCACAAGGTATTGAGATATTACATGCAATTGACCATAGTCTTGAAATCTTAGAAAATACTAAGTTTAAAGATGAGAAACCAATAGAGCCTAAACTTAAAGAAAGTGAAGGTGTTGGGGTTATTGAAGCACCTAGAGGGATTTTATTTTATAGATTATCTTTAGATAAAGAAGGAAATGTTAAAGAAGGTAATATTGTAACACCAACACAACAAAACCAAGTTAATATTGAATTAGATATTAAAAAATTAGTTCAAGAAAATTTAGACAAAATGACTAAAGATGAAATAGAATATAACATTGAAAAATTAATAAGAGCATATGATCCTTGTATTAGTTGTGCTACTCATTTCTTAAAAGTTAACTGGGATACTAAATAAGATAATTCTTTTATGGCTTTAGCTTCTTCGTGATTAGAAGGTACACCTATAATTGTTACATCTTTTATTTTACCCATCTTCTTCATTAATTTTAAATTAAAACCTAGATCGCAGTCATGCAAGGAACATAATTTTTGTGATTCTATTTTATTAATATCTTTTAATATTGTAATTTTATCAATTCCTAAAATTGTATCTATAATAACTAAATGATCTTCTTGGGGAAGATTTTCAGTGGGATCTAGTTCAATAAAATTAACATTTAATATAGAACTCTTTAGTTTGGGTAGTATTTTTATGGGAAGAGAATCTGCTTCAACTAAAAGGTTGCCTAAAACATAGACATTAAACAATTTTTTTGCCTTTTTCATCGAAAATTTCGATTGCATTAGTCGGACAAGATTTCGCTGCTTCTATATTTTTTTCTTTTTCTTCATCTGTGAAGTCTTTTTTTAGTTGCTTTGCAATTCCGTCTGAATCTAATTCCCAAGTTTCTGGAGCAAATTTTACACAGTTTGCTGCTCCGATACATTTTCCTTTGTCGTATTTTATTGTATATTTTGCCATTTTACTTTTTTATTTAACGGACCGTAATCAATGTAAAGATTCTTATGCTTTAAATATTTTATTACGCTTAATGCAGCATTGCATCCTTCACCTACATTATTTGCAATTTGTCTGCAGGAAGCACAACAGTTTCCAGCTGCAAAAATACCTTCTATATTTGTTTGATTATTTTCATCCACTCTTAAAATATTTCCTTTTGTTTTTAATGAAAGTTCTTCAGCGAAGTTTAGTGCGGAGGTTGTACCACAAGCCATGAAAACAGCATCAAATTTTATTTTTTTATTTTCTATTGTTAAATATTCTAGTTTGTTTTTTCCTTTGAATTCTGAAATTTCTTTATTCAATAATTTTATCTTGTGTTTTTTTAGCAAAGATTGCATTTGTTTAGAAAACTTAAATTTAATATCATTTGAGATTATAGTAATATTATTTGTGAATGGTGCTAATTCTAGTGCATCTTCAGCTGCATGATTGCTATTGCCAATAACTGCTAATTTTTTATTCCTGTATAACGGACCATCACAAATAGCACAATAATGTACTCCTTTTGAAATTAGAGACTCTTCATTAGTTATTCCTGAAAGTTTTAATGGTGTACCTGTTGAGATTAGGAGAACTTTTGAAGAATGTGTAGAATTATTATCTAATTTTACTTGAAATCCTAATTTTAATTTTTTTGCAAAAACAACTTCTTTGTCTAAAACTTTAACTTTGAATTTTTTTGCTTGCTTTAATCCACGTTCCAGTAACTCTGGACCTTTAATGCCGTCAGGAAATCCAAAATAATTTTCAATTTGGAATGCTTTCATTAATTGGCTTTGCTTTTGTTTACCTATAATTAGAGTTTTGATATTTGCTCTGCCTAAATAAATAGAAGCTGAAAGGGCTGCAGGACCACATCCAATTATGATCACCTCATGTTTCATAAAGTTAAGAGAGATTAGTTAGTTAAAAAGTTTATTGTAAAAAAAATAGCCCCACCAGGATTTGAACCTGGGTCTCGGGCTTTCTTCTGATACCAACCAAAGGCCCGCGTCATTGGCCAGCTAGACTATGGGGCTCTGTACCTTTTTTGATGTTTAGTGTTTTTAAAACCTATGTTATGTACATATTTCTTAATTTCATTTTTTCTAGTTATGTATAACATTAGTAATCCATCCCTATTAGGTTTTCTTAGTTTAGAAACTATAAATCCTAATTTTATTAAAGCTTTTCTTGCATCCCTTATAAGTTTAAAATTTTTATTTTTGAATTGGATTTGAAATAATCCTGGCCAATGAGGTAAAAGCTTATAGATGCAAGCATCAGTATCAAATAAACCTCGAATGCATCTTTTAAGATAAAGATCTTTTTCCCAGATCCAATTAGGAATTGTTGATTTATTAACAACTTTATTTCCTGGATGTAAATTCATTTTAGAGAAGAATGTTATTAATTCCTTACCATATATGGATAAGTAAATTACGTTTGAAGATTTACCTACGTGGAATGATGGTTTAAAATGAAATAGATCTTCAACCAACTTTGCAAGATAAATTTTAAGATAATCCTTATCATCTTTAGAATGGCCAGCTATTCTTATTGAATAAGTTTTCTCGTGATTGCTTATATGACCATCTCCCAAAATCACACCAATAAATTCTGCAAGTTTTGCATTTTTAGAAGGCAACTTTATTCTTTTTAGGTTATTTTTGTGAAATTTGGAGACCATAACACTAAACTCTATTTTTACTTATAAATCTGGCACGGGTGTTTGTCCGATGCCTATTTTTTATTTTTATTAAAAATACTTTCTTTATTAAAAATGAGATAATACATCACCATTAAGCTAACTAAAGATAAAAATACAACTAAATAAGGACTAGGCTCCATTTTTTTTCTTATATCTTCCACGGGATGAGACTTTTTCCATCCTTTCTAATATTTCTTTAAAGTTTTTTGAATTTTTATAACCTTCTAAAACAAGGTTGAATAAATTTTCATATTGATAATGTTTTGAGTGAAAACATTGTCTTAACAAATGTAAATCAACTGCCTTGTCCTCTACTTTATTTGAAATAGAAGCTAGTCCAAAATCAATGAAATAAATTTTATTATCTTTAATGATCATGTTGGAAGTTGTTAAATCACCATGAACAATGTCTGAATCATGTAATGAAGCAATTTCTTTTCCAAGAGAAATAAAAGTTTCATCTTTTAAATCTGAGATGGAGTCATTAATTGTTTTTCCTGAAATAAAATCCATTTCTATTTTAAAATTTGATTCATCTACACTTAAGACATTTGGAGAGTTTTTAGATTTTGTGAGAATTTTTGCCTCACTTCTAGTTCTTAATTTTCTTATTTTATTATCTAATTCTGGAATTCTGTAGGATTTTTTTATTCGTTCCTTTATTATTTTATTATTTTCTTTATGTATGATTGCTTCTGCACCTTGTGCTATTATCATAAAAATAGGTCCAATAATAGCAATATAAATTTTGTTATTAAAATAAAAAAGTTTAAAAACTATAGTAACCATAGTAACTATAGATTAAAATGGAAATAACAACAATTCAATTAACAAAAGAAACTAAAGGAAAAATATCTTCTTTTGGAGTAAAGGGAGAGAGTTATGATGAAATTCTTAGAAAGATTTATTCTCTTGCTATAAAAGAACAATTAAGAGATTTCTTAATGTCTGAAGAAGGATTTGTCCCTATAAGGGATGCTATAAAAGAAGCTGAAGAAAAATGGCCAGAGTAATTAAGATTGTGATTGCCGAGGCCTTGAAAAATGAGATTCTAAAAAAATTTAAGCAAGAATCTAAGAAGATTTTCAAACAAATGTATTCTTTAAAAGATAATCCTAAAAAAGGAAAATTAATAGGTAATGTGGGCGGAATCTATATAAAAGAAATTAAATATAAATCTTTTAGATTTTATTTTGTAACTGATGGTTTTAAATTAAAAATTCTTGGTGAAGAAAATCTGATCGATATACTGATTAAATTTATCAAGATGTCTGATAAAAAATATCAACAGGAAACAATCGAAGAAATAAAAAAAATTCTTTTTAATGTGGGTTCTAGAATTTTTTAAGAATAGTTACATGCCTGGAAATTTCATTCCTTTTCCAAGTTTACCCATTAATTTAGAAGGATCATTACCTTTGAGCATTTTAACCATTTTTTTACTTTGACGATATTGTTTTAATAATTCTTTTACGGCAGAGGTATTAACTCCAGCACCTTTAGAAATCCTATCTATTCTTGAAGTACCTATATCCTCTGGTTCTTCTAATTCTTCTTTAGTCATACTTAGCATAATATGTTTCCAAATTTCTAATTTTCCTTCTTGAACTTGTAAAGCATCTTTTGGAATTTTTAAATTTGACATTCCAGGAATCATTTCCATTACTTTTGACATTGGACCCATTTTTCTCATTTCATTCATTTGATTGTATAAATCAACTAAAGTAAATTCACCCTTCAATAATCTTTTAGACATTTCTTCAGCTGACTCTTTATCAATCACTTCATCTGCTTTTTTTAATAATGCATCTAGATCACCTAAACCTAGAATTCTTGAAATAAAACCTTTTGGATTAAATTCTTCTAAGTCTTCTGGCTTTTCTCCAGTACCTATGAAAACAATTTTTGCGTTAGTTGCCGTACAAGCTGTTAATGCACCACCTGCACGAGCAGTACCATCCATTTTTGTTACAATAATATGATTGATGTTACAAGCTTCATTGAATGATTTTGCTTGATCTAGAGCAGACTGACCAATATCTGCACTAATAACTAAAATAGATTCTTCTGGATTAATTTCTTTTTTTAAATTGTTTAATTCTTTGATTAATTCTTTATCTAAAGAATGACGCCCTGCAGTATCAATTAAGATAACATCAAATTTTTCAAGATCTTTTTTTAATTTTTTGTAGATTTTTATAGGATCTTTTCCAGGGTCTATAAAACAAGGAATATCAACTTGTTTACTTACTTGTTGTAATTGCTCGCGAGCTGCTGGCCTATAAACATCTAAACCTAAAGAGCAAACTTTTGAGCCCCTATTCTTATAGTAGCGTGCTAATTTGGCAATGGTTGTTGTTTTTCCAGTTCCAAGTAAACCTGTAAGCATTATTTTAAATGGTTTTTTAGAAATTTCTATCTTTTCTGGAGATTCCCCAAGAATATTTGTAAGTTCTTCGTAAATAATTGTAATTAAAGTATCTTTAGTTGCTTTTTCCTTTAAGGCGCGTTCTTTTATTGTTTTTGTGAATTCAAAAACTATTTTTACATTAACATCAGCCTTGATTAATGATCTTTGTAAATCTTTTACTAACTCATTCATAAGGGATTCATCTATAAAAATTGCATTTGTGATTTTAGACAAAGTTTCTTTTAATGATGAAGATAGTGATTCTAGCATGTTTTTTTGAGCATATGAGATTTTATAAATTATTTGATTCCTAAATTTTCTAACATTTTTTCTTTATTGAATTCTTCTAGATCTTCTGGTTCTTGGCCTGTACCTAAATAAAGAATTGGTTTTTTAGTTACATACGAAATAGATAAGGGTGTGCCTCCTTTTTCATCTACGTCCACCTTAGTTAAGATATTTGCATCTATCTCTATTGAATTATTGAAATTTGTTGCTTGATCGATGCAATCATTACCTGTAATGGACTCCCCTATGAAAATTTTTAAATCTGGTTGAATGACGCGAATAATCTTTTCTAATTCATTCATTAAATTTAAATTAGAATGTTGTCTGCCTGCCGTATCAATTAGGACAACATCAATTTTATGAGACTGTGCATATTTAATTCCATCAAAAGCTACTGCAGCAGGATCTGCATTATAATCATGTTTTATTACTTTTTTATTTAATTTATTTCCCCATTCTTCTAATTGTTGGATGGAAGCTGCACGAAATGTATCTGCTGCAACTAAAACTGAAGATAAATTATTTTTTTCTAATAAATGAGATACTTTTGCTATTGAAGTTGTTTTCCCTGTACCATTTTGACCTAAAAAAACAATTTTAAAAGGTTTAGTGGAGGATTTTATTTTTTCTATTAAGTTAAATGAATCTTGAGATAATATTTCTGATAAAGAATTTTTTAATGTACCTAGGATAATATTTTCAATTTTTCCCTTTAAAGGTTTGTCAATTAATGAGGATTTTAGATCTTCTTTGATTTTTTCTACAACTTCAAAAGCAACATTATTTTCAATTAAAGCTAATTCTAAATCATAAAATAGATCTTCAAATTTATTTTCTGAGATTGTTTTTGTAGTTACTCTCTCTTTTAATTTTTTAAAAAAACCCTTCTTTTCTTCTTTAGGTTCTTCAGAAATTTCTTCTTTAATTATTGTTTCTTCAATTTTTGGTTGTTCTTTTTCTGACTTTTCTTCAACCTTTGTTTCTTGTGGAATTTGTTCTTTTTCTACTATGGGTTCTTTCTTAACTTTTTCTTGTTTTTTCTCTTTTTTTGACTTTTTTAGAGGTTCTTGTTTTTGTTCTAGCTCCTTGGTTTCCTGTGGAGCTTTTTCCTCTTCTTTTTCGATTATTTCTTCTACTTCTTCTACAGATTCCTCTGCCTCTTTAGAGAACTTTTTTACTACATCCTTTAGTTTATTTTTTAGTTTATCAAACATTTTTTATGTATTATTTCTAATTCTTTCCTTAATATTATTATCCTTTTTACTAAATTAAGTATTAATATCACCTATTTAATGATTTTTTTAAAGGATCTTCTTTCTTTAGGGAATTGAAGGCTAATTCTAAGTTATCCGAAATAAAAACAACTTTAGAGGGTTTTATCATACTTCAATCTCCTTTCTTGATAATAATTTTTTTAGAAGTTGAGGGTTCCAAATAAATCCGATTTTTCCTTCTTTATCAACTGCAATTTTATTGATTGATTGGAGATAATCTAAAATTACTAAGTAAGTTTGCCACATCACTTTTTTAGGTAGTTCTTTCCACAGTTCTGTTCTATTAAACTCTCCACTATGTGTTTCTATTGTATTTTCTACCATTGTGACGGTTTCTAAGTTAGGTGATCTTACAAATTGATTTTTTTCTAGTGATTGTTCCATGGTCTTAAATATATCAATTGATATATAAATGTTTCTAATTTAGATAATATAATCCTTGAAAATTGAATAATTTAATTTGAGTTAATTCTATGTAAGTATTAATACTTATTTAATAAGTATTTTAGTTTCATGTAAGTTAATAATTAGTACTATGTAAGTAATATGATGTAAGGTTTAGTAATACTATGTAAGTAGAATTTACTTTTTATGTAAGTAGAATCATTAATAGATAAGTAAAATTAAAAAATACCTACATAAGCAGATTTATACTTATGATGTAAGTTAAATAAAATGAAATTTATTGTTGTAGAGTAATAATTCGAAAACTATTTAAAGAAAGAAACTTACATAGTAGGAGTATATTTGAGGGGAGATAGTGAAAAGAGGTGTAAAATATTAAGGAAACCCCTTTAACGGAGTTTATTAGTAGCGAAAACGCGAAAGATTTGTTGAATAAGCTAGTCCTTACTATATCTAAAAAGTTTGATTTGAGTAAAGAAGAGATTGTTGAATTGTTAAAAGAAAGCAAGGCTGACGTAAATAATATTCCTGTTTGTGTGTTTGTTAAGGATTTGAGCGCATTAGAGGCAATTGTGAAATATTTAAAAGAAGTGCAAGAATTAAGGTATTCTGAAATTGGTGAAAAGTTGAATAGAGATCAAAGGACTGTTTGGAGCACATACCATAAAGCTGAGAAAAAACACCCCAGAAAGTTTGTAATTGAGGATTCTGGTTATTTCATACCAGTTAATATCTTTAGAGAGCGGTTATATGGAGTGTTGGAAGTTTTAGTTCACTATTTGAAAGAGCATTATCATCTGAGATATTCTGAGATTGGAGTTATTTTAGAAAGAAATCAAAGGACTGTTTGGACTGTGTACCAGAGATATAAGAAAAAAGAGGTGGCACATGAATAAGGAATTTAGAATTGGAATTGTATTAATCTCCTTATTGCTAGTGCTCGGTACATTTAACCAGTATACAGGATTTAGTATTTATGAAGGTGGAGTTTTAGTTGAGAATAATATTACTTTAGAAATTACTAGAAATTATACTGAGGAAGCTTACTTTGTTTTGAATGTTAATAGTGAAGATTATATTAAAAATTATACTGATATGTTTAATGAAATTAAAACGGGAAGTTTGAATGTTAGTCTAAAGGAGTTTAATATTGCCTTATTGCCTGGAGAGTATGGTGTGATACTGAGTTTAATAGATAATAAAACATTGATTAGTTTGAAGAGTGAAGTTATTACACTACAATTTGAAGAAGTTGTGAATGAAACTGTTGAACAGAACGTTACACTACAAAATGAGACTATTAATAATGAAACTGTTGTAAATGAAACAATTGGAAATGTGACAGATGCAATAAATGTAACATTGAATGAAACTGTTGAACAGAACGTTACACTACAAAATGGGACAAGTGTTCAAAACTTAACAAATGAATTTACACTACAAAATGGAACTGACGAGGTTATAGGAAATGTACGAGTTGGAGAAAAAGTTAAGTTAAAGAGAGTATGGAAGTTTAATGAAAGTCAAGAAAATTTAACAATTGAATTACCAAAAGATGCTGACAGAATTAAAGTTGAAAAAGTTGAAAATAAAAGTAAGAAAGATATTACTTCGAAAGTAAAATCAAATAGAGAAAGTAAATTAGTAGTGTATGGAAGATCACTATATGTTCCTGAAGTTACAGCAAAAGAAGAGGACAATACAACTATTGAAATTACTGAATCTCTACAAGAAGTAGAGGTTCAATATGAGTTGCCTGGACCTGTTGCTTTTGAATCAAATATCAGTGAAGATAAAAAGATAGTTGATGTGAGTTCAGAGTATCATTTTGAGAATGTAGTTGCCTTTACAAAACTTCCACAGGAAACTTATGCTTCAGCAGTAAAAGTTTATTGGTTGAAAAATAATAGTAAAGAGATCATTCAAAATGCGAGTTACCTTGATACTAATGGAAATAACTTGATTGATGAAATAGAATGGGTAATTCCCCATTTATCAAATCAAAGTTTTGAGATTTCAATTGAGATTTTGAATGTGCAAAGTTATCCTCAAGTTGGTGATAATTGGGAGATTAGATTTACCACTGGAGGACAAGCTAATCTAACTATTGAAGGCAGTAATGGGACAAGCTATGGTGAAATTAATAATGATCTTTCAAATAGTATAGATGATTTAATACCTTTAAGTTTAAAATGTGGAAGTAATGTATTATTTGATAAAAATACAAAATCTTCAAGTGAAAATGTAAAAATAAATGCTTCTGGTAATTTAGTGAGATATAATGAAACATTAAATGGAAGTTTTACTTTTGACAGTTTATACGTTGAAAATTACGAATGTAATGAAACAAGTTATTGGTTAGTCAATGTTTTAACAGAAGGGGTGCATGGCCAGAAGTTTACATTTGGTGATCAAGAAGCTTATGGTTATAATGATGCACAATCTTGTGATGCTCCTAATGATGCAACATGGAATATTACAAGCGCAATATTATGTAGCAATGTTCACAATATTACATTAAATGGTAATTTGAATATTTCTTCTGCAGGTACTTTAACTTTAGAAAATGTTACCTTAATTTTTAATTCAACCTCAGATGGGGAATATGGTATTAGTATAGAAGGTGGAAGTTTAATTGTAAATAATTCGAATTTAACTGGATATAATGGTACAAATGATTGGTTCTTTGATGTTCATGAAAATAGTAATCTCATATTAAGGGAATCAAATATTTCATATATATATGATTATTTGAATATAATGGCATCTAATGGTTCGCAAATTATTGAAAATCATTTTGCATATTCAGAAACAAGTAGAAATTTTATAAAATTAAATGATTCGTCTGATAGTTGGATAGAAGATAATACACTACATAATGGGGATTTATCAGCTGAGTGGTACTTTACTAGCTTTAGAGCAGTTTTCTTTTTAACAGGTTATGGAACAAATAATACACTCTATAATAATACTATTAACTTTACAGCAGGTATTGTTGATTATAATATAGGATTATATATTGAGGAGGATGTAACTGGAACAAATATTTCTTATAATGACATTAATCCAGATAGGATCGGTAGTAATATTTGGATAAGAAATGTATATTTTACAGGCAATGCTGATAATCAATATTTTATAGGTAATAGTCTTGCTACAGTGAGGGGGCACGACCCTCTAATAGATATTGAGACAGATCATAATGTATTTGAAAGTAATAATTTTATAGATACTGAAACAGATGAAAAGAGGAGTGGTTATGTGGACTATCCGGAAGGTATCTACTTAGATAATACATTCAATAATACATTTAGATTTAATAATTTAACGCGGGTTGTAATGACCATAATTGGAACTACTGTTGATCATTTTAATCATACTATTGATTTGACTAACGTGGCAGGTGGTTCTGTTGATTTTAAACCTGTTTTATATTTGAAAGAAGAAGATGCTAATACTGTAGTGGAAAACAATGATACCCTTGGAGCAATAATTTTAGGTTGGACTAGAAATATCACGATTAATAATGTTACAATGAATAATGTTTCAGGTGTTTACATTTATGATTCAAAAAATATAACTTTAGCTAATTCTTCATTTAGGCCCTATCAAGCACCCCAGGCTATGTTTTATACTGTTGATAGTGATAATGTGAGAATTTTAAATAATTATATTGAAAATAATAATGCTGGTGGTGGTATTCGTAATTTTTTTATTTTATCAAATTCTGAAATAAGAGACAATAATATTACTTATATGTCTGTTCCATCTACTAGTGGTTCTAGATCTTTCTTTATTCTGACTAACTCAAATTTCACAAATAATACGTTTACTCAGTCCCCCCAAGATGGGGCAGGTATAGAAATTTATGAAGGGAGTAATTCATTAATTGAAGATAATTCATTCTATAGCTTAAGTGGTGGCCAATATCATCTGTTTAGCATTTCAGGAACAGGACATACAATCAGGAATAATAGGATAATTAACCCTGGGATATACTTTCACGGGGAACCAATATTCTCTACAACATACAGTAGATATGAAAATAATTCCATTGATACAGGTACTTATAGTGGAACTAACTATGAAATTGGAACTACTATATCTGGAAGCAACAATAATTTTAGTGGGAACTTTTTCAATGATTCTTGGATGCAACAGGGTAGTGATATAGCACAGAAGGTAATCATTAGTGGGAGCAACAATAGATTTACAGAAGATTGGTTTAGGTGTCCTGGAAATATAGGAACAGGAGGATCTGATACACTTTATGAATGTATTAGAGTAACTGGAGCAAATAATGTATTTGAAAATGTAACACATAATCAAACTAATGTTTCATTTAGTGGTTCTGGAAATTTGAATGTTAGTTGGTATGCTGATATTTACATAAATAGAACAGATAGTGATGGTGTTAGCAATGTGAATGTTTCAATTTATGATTCAAATGCTATGATTATAAGTAATAATTTAACAGAAAGTGGTGGTAACCTAACTAGGCAATTATTGCAAGAATATATGGAGGATACCTCAGGAAGAACATATTATACTAATTATACTATAACTGGAGTATTAGATGGATACTCTACAGGAAATCTTAGTTATAACCTAACAACAATGAGTGAATTAAATTTACAAATAAACTTTATACCTGTAATTAATTATTCATATTTAACAACTACACATACGAATAGTACTTTTGCTTATACAAATGATACAATATTTTGTAATGTTTCTTCAGTTTATGATGAAGATTCTAGTAATTATAATTTTACTGTAATATATTATAATCAAACTGCACAATTACAATATGGAATAAATAACTATAGTGAATTAAATGGAAGTTACTCAAATAAAACTGCTTTGATTGTTTGTGGTGTAATTGTTAATGATGGTATTAATAATGGAACTCAAGTAAACTCAACAAATGAATGGAGAATTGATTCTTCTGAAGGTGAATTTGGTGAAGGTAGTTTTGAAGGAACTAACTATACTGTGGAAAGTGATTACTTAACTCCAAACCCTAGTAGTGAGCTAAATTTTACTTCTGATATTGTAGGATTCTGGAGATTTGAAAATATTACCAATGGGGCAAATGATACTCATACTGTAGATGAAACTGGAGTTAATAATGGGACAATCATAGGATCAACATACACTTCTGATGCACAAATAGGAAATTATGCAATGCAATTTGATGGTGATAATGATTATGTAAGTACTAATTTAGATTATAATGCTGTAAATTCATCATTTACATTTATTGCATGGATTAAACCGAAGAATGTTACAACGGCTTGGGAATTTTTTATTGGTAGTAATGGTGTAACAACAGGACTTACTAAAGGACATTTTAGTGATGAAGTTGTACTTTGGACAACAGGATTATCAGACGATCAACTATCCACAAGTGGTTCTCCATTACAAGTTGATACTTGGACATTTGCAGTTGGAACTTATAATGGAAGTGTTAAAAAAATATATATTGATGGTGTTATAAATGCTCAAGAAGATTCAACAGGTGAACTATCTAATGGCTTAATATATATTGGTACAAAGGGTGGACAAGATTGGAATGGTTCATTAGATTCCATAATGATAATAAATAGAAGTTTAACATCACAAGAAATTTCTGAACTGTATGAAATACAAAAAGTTGGTAAGGATTATAACTATACTGGAACTAATTATTTATACAATAACACTCAAGGAAATTATACCTCTAAAATACTTGATATAGGTAGTACTGGAAATTTATCAGTATTGTCTTGGATAAATCTTACTGATGGCGGGGAAATTAAATTCCAGACAAGAACTGGAGGATTAAATGGAAGTAATTATCTTGATTGGGGTCCATGGGTTGGTAATAATGGAACTGCAAATGGAACTGGTGTATATTATTTAGATCAAGATATGCCGATTTATGATAGTTATGGGAATGAAAGTACTGGAAATTATTCAAGATATGCACAATATAGGGTTGAGATAAATGGTAGTTATGCTGGACCAAGAATAGACGAAGTTGATATTAAATTAAAAGATTATAAATTATTAGTACTAAATACAGCGCCTTATGATAATTTTAGTCTAAGTGTTCCATTAAATCATAGTTATTACAATTATAATGAAAGTTTGTATTTTAATACAAGTGAAGAGTTTGACTTGGACTATGATAACCTAACTTCTCAATTTTATATCTATAATAGTAGCGTTGATTTAAACAGAATTCCTGGAAATGAAAGTTTAATAGGTTATTGGAGGATGGATAAAAATGATGTAGTATTTAACTGGCCTTACACCATAGTGAAAGATGTTGTTGGTGAAAACCATGGAGTAATGGGCACTAATCAGGTGCAGTGTGGAAATGTTTCAGGATATAGTTTTGAAGGGTGTAATTTTCCACTTTTCCAGTATACTAATACTACTGTTGCAATACCTTACTCTACTTCGTTAGATAATATTAATATGACAATAGCTTTTTGGATGAATGTGGATACTTTTTCATATTCCAGTGATATTATAGCTAGGTCAAATGATTTCAGAATTGGATTCTGGACAGACAATAGAATTAGACTAGATGGTAATCAAATAGGAATAACAGTTTTAAGTGCAGATGAATGGTATTATGTTACATTAACAAGATCTGGAACAAATGTGACTTTATACCTCGATGGTGAAATAGAGAATTCAACCATAGGCACTGAACCAACTTTCTTGAATAATATCTTCTTTTTAGGTGGAAGACAAGATTATGGTGCTGAATTTAACGGAACATTAGATGAAGTGATGTATTTTAATACAACATTAAATCAATCACAGATTGGATTATTGTACAATGAACAAACTCCCTATTTCAAAACGTTAAGGTATGAAAATTCGAGTATAAATAATGAGATTAATATAACTGATATAAATTTCACTGAGCAAACTTATTATTGGAGGGCTAAATTAAATGATACAGATAATTTAACAGATCCAGTTTATGAAAGAGCCGATTCAGAATATTCTGTAACTAAATTATTTACAGTGGATATTACAAACCCAAATATCACAAGTTTAGACTGGCCGGGGAATGGAACTCATATGAATGTAACTGGAAGATTATTTAATTTTTCATTAAGGGAAGTTAATGCTGACTCTTGTAAACTATATGGAACTTGGAATGGTGGCTGGCATGATAATAAAACAATAAAAGCATACAATGGAAGTAATTCATTTGAATTTATTGGAATTGCTGATGCATGGAACTACACTTGGGGAGTATGGTGTAACGATAGTGCAGGAAATTCAATAGTTAGTCATAATTACACTGTAACGATCGATACTGGGACTCCAACTTTAATATTTGAAAATATAACAGACTCGCAAGGTAACCTAATTGATAATATCAATAGAGTTGTAACTGGAAATGATATTACATTTTATATTAATGTTAGTGATGCTTTAGATAATGTTCAAAGTGTTATTATAAAAATCTGGGATACTGTAAGAAACGGTGCAGTTTGGTTATATGGGGTATTTTCTGATTTAGGTGGAGGATTATGGAGCTTTACTACAAACGTTAATGAAACTTGGATCTTACAAAATTATAACTATACAATTTTTGTAAATGATACTGCTGGAAATTTAATAGAGTATTATGCAAACTTTTCAATAAATCATGACCCTTATGTAAACTATTCATATATTAGTGCTGACGCACAAAATCCATTATTTGCGTATACTAATTCAACATTAGTTTGTAATAATGGTACTTCTGGTGACGAAGATCAAGATAATGTTACTTTTATTTATGAATGGTATAAAAATGATGAACTTTATTCCATGAATCAAACTATAGGCGGAAATGATATTAATAGGGGCGATGTAATTTACTGTACGACTACTTCTTATGATGGAACACAAAATGGGACTTTAGCAAATTCAACAAAGAAATGGTGGATTGACGATACACAAAGCGAATGGGAAGAAGGAAGTTTCAATGGAGTTAATTCAACAGCCCAAACTGGAAGTTTAACATTGCACCCAAGTGGAAGTTTAGATTATTTAAAAGATAATTTAGTTGCTTATTATACTTTTGAGAATATTTCAGGAATAGAAGTTAAAGATGAAATTGGGATGAATAATGCGACACTTAACGTAAGTACTTGTTCTACTGGTAAAAATAACTCTGCCGGTTATGTTGCAGGTAAATTTGGAAATAAAGCATTGAAATTAGAGAGTGCCATGACTTGGTGTGCAGGTACTAACGCGTATATAAGGGTGAATTTTTCAGATTCATTAAATTTTACAGATACAGGATTTACTGTAATTTACTGGACAAGAGTAGAAAGTCCAGATGCAATGGATGCAAATACAAATTTATTTACTATGACAAATAGTAGCACTGTTAATTTTATCAGATGGTATGCAAGGGGTTGGGCTGCAGTTGGTATACTTGTTACGTCAACCTCCACAGGCTCATTCCCTATAAAATCTGCAGACGTTACAGAAGAATGGCAAAATTATATTAATCAAGAATGGCATATGATGGCACTTAGTTTTCCTGCAGATAATTCAAACGTAACTATGTTTAAAGATGGGACTGATTTTACAGATATTGACACAAAAAATAGAATTAATGAAACATTAGAAATTGGAGTTGATGGATATTATAATCTAGCCGCACATGCAGTTAGTACTGCAGGGGTAGAAACAAATGTTACTGTAGATTCTTACATGATACTTAATAGAAGTATGAGTTCTGATGAACTTAACTTAATCTATAAAATTCAAAATCATAGTGTAGAGTTTGATTATGATAATCAAAATTACCTGTACAATAACACTCAAGGAAATTATACTTCAAAAGTAATAGACATTGGAAGTTATGGAAATTTAACAGAATTAACTTTTGGAAATTATACTTATGGTGGAAATATATCACTTCAAACAAGAACTGGATGGTTAAATTATACTGATGGAATTGAATGGGGTGATTGGGTTGGAAATAATGGAACTGCAAATGGAACTGGTGTTTATTATCTAGAACATAATATGCCAATTTATGATGGTGCAAATAGGAGTGCTGGAAATGTTAGTAGGTTCTTACAATATAGAGTAGAACTTGACGGAGGATATGGTGGACCTATCTTAAATGAAGTTAAAATAAAACAAGAAGATTATAAATTAAGAATTAAAAATTCAAAACCCGAAATTCCTGAAATAAAAAGTCCAAGCAATAATACCTATACTGGTGATAATACAACAACATTCTTCTGGAGGGTTGCTAGAGACTTAGATGCACAAACAATGAATGATGGAAATGTATTATTATTATGTGATTATAATGAAAATTATTGTGAAGAAGATAGTAATACTTCAGCAACAATTATTGACGGAAAATTAAGGAAAGGAGTTTACATTAATGATAGTAGCAATTTAACTTATAACTATTCTTTCATAAATCATACTGAAGGTACAATTGAATTTTATATTAAACATGATTGGTTTATACTAAATTATACAGAAATTAATAGAACAGAACTAATCTTTGAAATGACAGCAAATGTTTCTGGAGTTGATTATAATGGAACAAGTGTTAATGATTCTTCTGGATTTGGAAATAATGGTACATTTAATGGTGGAGCTCATGGAAATTCTTCTGGAAAAATTGGAGATGGAATGTATTTTGATGGAGATGATGATTCTGTAATTGTTACATATCCTTCCGGATTTTTAACACCTAAAAATATGACAGTATCTGTTTGGTTTAAACCAAATGTTGTTACTAATAGTAGGCTTATTGATACTTCTAATATAAATCAACAATGGTATATCAGGTCAAATGGGAGAGTATCTATATATAACGGAACAGATTCTAGGGAATTTATACCATCAACTCTACCAGTTGTAAATGAATGGTCACATATTGTCTTTACAATATCTAATGGTACATTAGAATCATACTTGAATGGAGACCTTGTTATTAATGATAATTTGGTAGTACCATATAATCCATCTGATAATACTGTTATGCGTATTGGTGCAAGAGCAGCAACAGGTGGTACGACCGAGGAATATAACGGTTCAATAGATCAAATAAGAATATGGAATAGAACTTTAACTCAAAAAGAATTATCAAATCTGTACCAAGAAAGTGATAAGACTATGAATAACAATACCCTTTATTTACTTGATTCAGCAGAGTCTGAAAGTAAAAATAGGATTTCAATTTACAAAGAAGAACAAAATTTAAGTTTTACAATTGATAATAAAGACGATATCAGATTTAAGGCGACAACTTCAATAAATGATTGGGAAGATGATGTATGGTATTACATAACTGCATTCTACAAAAATAAGAGTATGGAGCTTTATGTTGATGAAATATTAAAAGATTCTGCAGATTTCACAAGTGAAGCTATTTTAGATGATTATACTTTGTTAAGAGAAGGATTTGAAAGTAATGCGTCAATTGAAAGTAATTTAGGAACATTAGTTGGTGGAAATTTAGTAGTTGGAAGACATGAAATAGCATTTGAAGCTAATGATAGTGATTCATATATTTTATACAATGAAACTAAATTAAATACAAGCTTAGGAACAATTGAATTTTATATTAGGCCAGGATTTGATATAAAAGATAATTTAACATATTACTTCTTTGATACAGGATGGGAAAATACTAGTAATAGGATTAGTATATTTGCTAAAGGTGGAAACCTAACTTTTGAAATTAGGGATAAAGAACAAATTAAACATAGAGCAACAACTGATAGTGTATTAAATGCTGGAACTTGGTATCAGGTGGGTGGAACATGGAATCAGAGTAATATTACTCTTTATTTAGATAGAGAAATAGTGGCAGGAGATGCTGGAACTGATGAACATTATGAAGATCAATATACTTTATTCTTAGATCACTTAGATCAAAAGGATATAATTGAAAGAAATGATGGAACAGTTAGGAGTGGGGCATTCTTAGATGGTAAATATGGAGAGGGTTATTTAGCAGATAATAACGATGAAAATATATTATTTAGTACAACAAATAATTTTAATAGAACGTCAGGAACTATTGAATTCTGGTTTATGCCTTATTTTAATGGGACAGACTCCGGAACAAATTATTTCTTTGATTTAGAAACTGGGGCCATTAATAATTATAGAATATATAGAGTAGATAATCTATTGATATTTGCAATAGTTGATTCTTTAACCTCTGTACATACAGCTACATCAGATATAACTAATTGGGATTCAACAATTTGGCAACATGTTGCTGTAACCTATAATGCAACAAGCATGCACATATACAATAATAATTCATTAATCGGATCTTATACTAATCCAATTGACTTGAGTACGAATTCATTAAGTGATTACTTTAATGTTTCAAATATCAATAGTGGTGGAAATCCAGCTAATGGAGTAATAGACGACATAAGAATTAGTAATTTTGAAAGAATTGATTTTAATTATCAAAGAAATGTAAATCTAAGTTTGAATGAAAGTAGTGATATATATTTATTAAGAGATAGAGAAGGGGCTTACACAGGAAATGCAACTATTGATAGTTTAAGAATAAGTAATGTAACAAGAACAAATTTTACATATCAAAATGCTCTTAATTTGAATAGTAATGTATCTTCTCCTGTGCATATTGGCTCAGATTATAATAGTAGTTACCAAGCTAATGCAACTATTGATGACTTAAGAATTAGTAGTATTGTAAGAAGAAAGGATTTTAGTTTTATAAATTATAATGAAAGTGTAGTGCATGAATTTTATTTAAGTAGTGATGCTAATTTTAGCACAATAATTAATGCGAGAGTTAGTATTAATAATTTTAGTAATACGAAAATTACAGAAGATGTTTATACCTTACATATTGAACATTTTGATTCTATTGAAAAAATTGAAACAAATAATGGTACAATCTATTCTACACCTACAATAACTGAAGGTAAATTTGGAACTGGATTGTTGTTTGACAATACCAACGAATATGTTAGATTGTCTAATGAAACAATAAGATATGATAAAGGTACTGTGGAGTTTTGGATTAACCCTGAATGGGATTATGATGAACAAGAGAATTATTTTGTTTCATGGACTGATTCATTGTTTAGTAATTACCTCTATATTTATCATGCAAATAGTAACATAACTTTTGAAGTAAATGATGGATCAAGTAAAAAAGCAACTACTGGAATAAGTTGGAATAGTGGGGAATGGCATCATTTAGCTATTGCTTACAACAATAATTCAGGTGTAAGAATATATGTAGATGGTAATTTAAGTAAAGATACTAGTATGACTTGGAGTGTACCTGACGATCTTAATCCATATTATGATTTTGGAAAGAAGGGAAGTTCAACTACTAATGGAACTATAGATGAATTAAAAACTAGTAGAATTGATTATTATACTCCTGATGAATTGTATAATAATACATTTACATTGCCTAGTGAATTAGAGGATGGAATATATTATTGGAAAGTTAGAGGTGTTAATTTATTCAATAGATCCTTAGATAATGAAAGTATTTATTCAGATTTTTCTGAAGTTAATACCCTAACTATTGATACAACTGTACCAATTGTAACATTGATGTATCCTGAAGATATTACAAACCACACCACATTAAATGAAACTAATTTTACATTTAGTGTTATTGATAATAGTCTAGCAAGTTGTAATTTGTACGGAAATTGGTCAGGTTCATGGATATTAAATCAAACAATTAATAGCCCTAGTAGTGGCGTGAATAATTTTTCAAGAGCATATGTAGAAGACGGAAGGTATGCTTGGAATGTTTATTGTAGTGATTCAGCTGGAAATTCAGCTTATGCAACTAGTAATTTCACATTTATATTAGATAGGGGTGCACCAACAATTACAGAAGTTAACTTAACAGATTCAAATGGAGATATAATTAATTCAACAAATGCAATAACTTCTGGAGATGTTTTAAACATTAGAATAACTTTAGATGAAATTTTAACACTAGTAGATAAAGTTTGGGTAACCATTTGGGAAACTATAAAGGGTGGGGCTAAGTTATTTGAAGGATTCTTAACAAACATTGGAGGAAACGTTTGGGAAGTTAATGTTACTACAAATATTACATTTAATCAATATACTAATTACACCATTTATACTAATGATACATTAAGTAACTTAGTTGAGTATGATGGAAACTTCTCTGTAAATCATTATCCTGAATTTGGATTAAAGAGATACGAAAATAGAGATGAATTTATTTTAGGAACTTTCTCTAATACCATTAATAATACATATAGTAGTACTAATTACAATCATGATAATATTACATTATTGGGGACTAATGAAGGAAACTTTACGTCCAATTTAATAGACTTTGGTGAGAATGTATCTTTAGTAAATCTAAGTATAGAATTTGATGCACCAGATTTAACATATATAAATTTAAGTTATAGTTTAGGAAATAATATTACTTTAGTTAATACAACATTTACAGATACAAATGAAACATTTATTAATTTGGAAGGTAATGAAAGCCGGTACTTTAGATTCCAGGTTAATCTTTACAATTATAGTGCAGGAGTTAGTCCAACAGTTTATAGCATAAGAGTAAATTACAAGATAAAGAACTTAACAGTATTAAATTCATGGCAAGAAAATTCAATATTAATTAATTTAACAGAATACTTCAATGATAGGGATGGAGATTTAATAATTTATAGTGTTGAAGGTGCTAGTAACTTGAGTATTGTAATTAATAATGCTTTACTAAATATTACCAATAGTAAAGGATATTTAGGAACTGAGCATTTAACGATACTAGCAAATGATTCAAAAATAGTAACTAAAAGTAGCAATTTCACAGTATCTATTAGAGAATTAAGGACTAGTATGATCATAAATTCAAGTGTAGACCCTGATTCAACAATGAAGGCATACGGATTTGTTAATGAAACAGATAATACAAGTTATTGGACTGTAGCAGATACAAGAATTTACCTACATATTGATAATGAGACAGTAAAACAAACCTACACTGAAACTAATGCCACTTATTGGGATAGTGGGACTGTGGATAATATTACAACTGGAAACTCACTAAGTTTGCAAACTGAAGCTACTGGTTGGACGCTATATGAAGATGATTTTTCACAGACAAATTTCTCAATAGACTCTATGAACTATAGTAATGTAGGTAATTTGACAAGTTCTGGAATAATATTCTTCCAAGGAGAGACTAGTACTGATGAAAGTTATGTTATTTATCAATTTAATGATACAATTGGATTTAGTAATGCGTCTGCTTTCATGATACTGGATGCTACTTTTGTTGGAACTAATAATGCAAGTATTTACTATAGTTTTAATGAGTCACTAGATATTGCATCATTTACTCAATTGGGATCAAGTGCTACAGCAAGTGAAACTGTTGGAGGCTACATTGATGCTACAGATAAAACAACATTTATGGTTAAAATAAACACAACTGGTGGTGGAATTGGTGTTCCTTCAGCAGTTACTTACTTCAATACTAGTTATGAACCAAAAAGATATAGAGAAAATGGAACATTTACCTCTCAAATAATTAACTTAACAGATTCATTTGATCAGTTTAGTAAAATATATTGGAATAGTAATGAGACTAATGGAAACATAAGAGTAGAAACTAGAAGTGGTAATTATTGGCATCCAACATTTTATTCAGATAGTTCTTTAGTTGGGAGATGGGAATTTGAAGAAGGTACTGGAACTAATGCTATTGATAAAACTGGAATAAATAATGGAACCATTACTAGTGCAACATATGATTCCTCAAATCCTAAATTAGGGGATTATGCTATGGGGTTGGATGGTGATAATGATTATATTACTATTGCAAATGATATTACATTAAGACCCACTGAAATTACCATTTCATTTTGGACAAAAATTAGTAGCAATCAACCAAGTGGTTATCCTGCCTTTGTAGATAGAGGTAATAATGGGGGTTGGTGGATTTATCTAAATAGTGGTGAAGATAATTTGTATTGGCAAGGAGATAGTGGACAGTATGTAATTATTTCAAGCCCGCCAAAAGATGAATGGATCCATATAGTTGCAACTGGTACCAATGAAACACTAAATCTTTATATGAATGGAAATTTAGAAGATACAGATTCAAAGACATATACCGTTTCATCGGGCGTTATAACAATAGGACAACAATCTGGCACTCAATTTTTAAATGGTTCAATGGATTCTGTAATGATTTTTAATAAAACCTTAACTGCACAAGAAATTTCAAATTTATATAATCAAACTAGAGATAATCATTATACTTGGACTAACTGGAGTAATAATGAAGATGAAAGTGAATTAAATTCAACAGATAATCAATTTTTGCAGTATAGAGCAATATTTAATACAATTAATGTAAGTCATACTCCTTTACTAAATGAAATTTCAATAAAATATGCTGAAAAAATATATACAAATGCTAATTCATATTATGAATATAATTTCTCAGCACCTAATGCTAGTAGCTTAGGATTACATATGTTTAAAGTTAATTCAACTAGTAATACTACTGCTTATGGAGAGAATGAAACAGAATTTTCAGTAGAATCTCCAACATCATTAAGTTATCATGAATTCCAAGATTATTCATCAAGCTATTGTACAGGGGATAATGCACCATACAATGTAACAGTAAATACCACCAGAACAGATACTGATGAATACGCTTATACAAAAATAAACATAAGTGTGTACAATTCAACAGCAATTTCATCTAAAGTTTGTGATTCGACCTTGAACTGTAATAAAATATTCTGTATTGGGGATGAAGGTGGAAGTGATTTAGGTGCGGGTGATTACACAGTACTAATAAATTCATCAAACTACACTGCATATTATAGAAACCAAGATGAAAGTTTTAGTAAAACCTTGAATGCAAAAAAAGGAACTGCACAAATTTTAGCGCCAATTGCGACAGTGGCTGACCTTGGTGTAGATGATGTTTCAGTATATGTTAATATAACATTAGTTAATAGGGGAAATACACCGTTAAATGATTCAGAAATACTTGATCCACAATCAGGAAGTCATTATGATCCAACATATATTAGATCAGTAGATAATTTAACAAGAGTATGTGGGACATTGAATGCAAATGCGAACTGTACTGAAGAATATAATATAACTTTGATAGGAAACAGCCCTTCAGGAGATAGATATGTTGTTTGGAGAGCCTCATGGACTGAACAAGATTCTAGTACAAGTCAGGCTACACCAAATAATACAATGTATGTTGATGTACTTGGTAATCCTGCAATTTGGGTAAGCAGTAGTTTACTAAATATTACAGATGATTTAAGTCAAGACGATATTAGTCAAATATATGTTAATTCAACAGGAAATGAGAAATTAATTACTGTACAAATTACAATTAACAATAATACATTCCCTGGAAGTTGGATTGATTTGTTTTCATCAGATGGTTCTTGGGACGATGCTAATGAAAGATTTGATGATATTGGAGAAGATGCAACACCAATAGAAGGTGTCATATTGAGTATCAATACTTCAATAGATAATTTTACTGCTGCACATCATACTGGGAATATAAGTATAATTGCTAGTCAGGGGCCTAACTGGACTATTAATTATTCAATATATGTAAATCCTGAAAGTAATTTATCTGAACATTCAATAAACAATAGTGTAGAGCATGGAACTAATATAAATTATAGTTTCAATATTAATGCAACAGGTAATGTAAAATTAGAAAATGTTAATGTTAGTTTTGTAAATGAAAGTTTGAACTTTGAATGGTTGATTATTAATGAAACTGATTTAATGAATATTACTGAGGGTGAATTTAGAAATTTGAGTTTCTCTGTGAATATACCTGAATTCCAAGCTCCAGGAAATTATAATGGGACAATATACATTAATTACACTAATTTAAACTATGAAATTGTGTTAGTAAATATTACAGTTGATACTAATTCAACTTGGTTTTTTGACCCGGCAGAAAACATAAGTAAGAGCTTTGATAAGAATGCTGAAGGAGAAATTGGTAATTTTACTATAAACAATACTGGAAACATTGGGATGAACTTTACCTTAACTTATGAAGGTGATGTTACTTCCTTAGTATCTAATGCATTTACGGAAGATTATACGAGGGGAGTAGTAACTAACCCAACTGCAGTTTATGTTGAGAAGAATTCAACTGAAACTGTTGTGTTGTGGTGGAGGGGCCACACTAACACATTAGATAATGAATGGTTGAATATTACAATAACAAATTCAAGTGGAAATCCAACTAGTATGATGAATTATAGGTTCATTAATGTAACAAATAGTCCGCCAAATATAACTAGTATTATTTTCCAATCAGAAGGCTTTGATAGAAATTATACTGAGAGGAATTACAACATAACAATAAAAGCAGTTACAAAAGATGATTCACAAATAGACACTGGAACTGCAATTTACAATATAGAAATGCCTAATGGTACAAATTTGAACTTTACTCCAAGTGTATTGCAACAAGATGGTACAATTAGGAATGTTAATTTTACATATTCATATGATGCTCCAATTGGTGGAACTTATTCAATAAAGGTTTATGTTGATGATAATGATGGGGCAACAGGTGTATCTAACTTTAGTTATTTTGTAGCTTATAACTTTACAAATTTAACTGCAACAGCCACATCGATCACAGTGGCTAATATGACTCAGGCTAATGATAAGGTAGTTAATTTGACATTTAATGTGTCAAATATTGGATTTGCAAGAGCTTATAGTATTGCTGTTAGTGGAAATATGAGTGAAACTTGGACTATTGGAAATACAGTAATAGATTGGAATTTAACAAGTCAAAATTCAACAACATTAAATGTAAATGTTACTGTGCCAACTGCAACAATTGGAACATATTACTTCACACCAATTGCCAATTGGACAGATCCTTCAGGAGCTAATCAAACACATTATGGTAGTGGTGTAAGTATAACTGCAACCTCGCATCCTGCTTTCGAATTATTGCCTAGTGATACAACAATAACTGTTGAACATGGGGAATCTTTACTTATGAGTTTTTTAATAAATGCCACAGGAAACAACAACATTTCAACATATAGTGTATCAAATGAATCCACTTCAAATGGATTGGTTGTTGCATTTACTCCAACTACTGGTTCATCAGTTATTGGAAATGCAGCAAATGTTACAATAAATGTGAGTGTGGATGATTATGCATCTTCAGGGAATAGACAGTTTACAGTTGTTGTAGATGGTGCTGTAGGATATAGTGAGAATTTTATAGTTACAGTTGGTACTTCAGCTAATAATTCATTCACTGTAAAACCAGATAATATAACAATAAATGAACCCTCAGAGAAGAATAACATAAATACACAAATTAATATTACTCATGATGGTACTTCAAATACCGTACTAAATTTTGTGTTTAATTTAACTGGAAACTTAACAAGTATAGCAAATATACTAAACAGTTCATTGAGTTTGACAGGTGGGCAAATACAAGAAGTAACTTTGAATTATACCACTCCTGCTGAAACAACAAGTTACTATGGTAATTTAACAATAAATGAAACAAACACAAACGCATTGAGATATGTAGATCTTTATTTGAATTCATACTTATTTGATATTCAAATAATCAACATAACACCTAATTCAAGCATTAGTTCAGGGGATTTAATTAATGCCACAGTAAATGTTAGTTATGCTGGGGCATTAGTACATGAAAATTCAACATTTACAATTACAGTTAATGATGAAGCTTGCACTGTAACTATGAATTATAGTTTAACTAATTATAGCATTGTACAATGTCAGGCACCAGATGTTGGATCTTCATTATACAACAATTATACTATGACTGCTACATATGTGAGTCCAACTGGTGATTTAGTAAATTCGGCTACTCTAACTGATGCTTTAACATACACAGATGTGACGCCGCCATTGATTACAGCGCATAATGCAAGTACAGTTGCATTAGGTAATTTGAGTACAATTAATCTTACAGCTACTGATAATTCCAATGTAGGTACTGCTCTTGCAAGAATTGATTTCCCTAATGGTACTACTCATGATTATGAAATGAGTAATGTATTAGGTAATGATTACAACTTCAACTTTAATACAAGTTTAATAGGAATTTATAATGTTACATATATTGTTAATGATAGTGTAGGAAATATAAATAACACCATAAAAGAACAATTTGAGATTTATCAACACGCTCTTTTCTCAGGTTATATACTTGATTTATTGAATGTAACTATAGATACAACTTTCACAGTTTATGAGTCAGGTACCAATAGTGTAGTCCATAATTTTACCACAAATGGATCTGGGTATTATAGTCAAAGTATCATAAAGAGACCTTATGATTTTGAAATTGTTTTCCTAAATTTTACAATAAAAATATCTGGTGTTGATTTTAATACACTACCAAATGATTTTATAGATTTAGATAGACTAGCTACTTCAGATGTAAATTTAGAAAACCCTGTTAAGGGTTTTTCAATCGCAGGATATTTCCCCAAAAGTGCAAATATAACTATGAGTTATGTAGATGGTGATATTGGTACTAGTGAAGATTACTTGCAATTATTTACTTGTTTGAATTGGACATACAATACAAGAACTTGTCAGAGTAACTGGTGGGTACAGGTTCCTGCAAGCTTAAATAAAATTCAAAATTTATTCCTAGTTAATATTAGTAGCTTAAGTAATAATGCTACATCTTATTTTATTGCTGAGTCTGTTCCACCTAATGTTGCAGAGATGGAATTACCAAGTCAGAGTATAACTACTAGTTTAGAACATAACACAAACGTCACAAGATATTTAGATGTACAAAGTGCAGGTAATTCCCCTGTTCTGAGTGTTGTGTTTACTTGTGAATCTGGGACAGCTTGTGAATCCTTAAAAGTTACGTCCCCAAGGATAACCAGTATACCTGTTGGATTTATTCATAGTGCACCAGTAAATATAACTGCTCCAAGAGGTGTGGATCCTGGTATTTATACAGGGGTATTCAAAGTTACTAGTGAAAATGAAAATAAAGACGTTACACTAACAATTACTGTACCAGAAAATAAGAGTTGGATATATATTCCGGAGGTAGCTTCGATAACTACTGGTGGAAATACTAATTCAACATTTGGATCAATATACTTGAATAATACTGGAAATGTTTATGTAAACTTTACATTTGATTCAAATGAAAGTTATGTTTATCCCATTGATTCAGCCATAAACTTATCTAAACAAGATAATACTTCAACTGAATTTAGATATTATACTCCAAATGAAATTGGTAAGACCTATATTGTATTTAACATTACAGGGGGGGGAATAACTAGAGAAATTAATGTAACATTAAATGTTACACATATTATTAATATTATAACTGTTAGTCCTTCTTCAAGTATAGAGGCTAATGATCAATTAAGTATATCTGCAACTGCGAATTACTCAGGAATCATACAGACAACAAATATGACCTGGAGCGCTTCAATTGGATCAAGCAGTTGTTCAAATGCTTCAGCATCATATGATGGAACAAATTCAAAATGGGATATTACTTGTTTTGCGCCAAATATTACTTCAATTGCAAATAGAACACTTAGATTGACTGGACTATTTACTAACTATAGTGTCGTAGCTTATGATGTGTACAACATCACTTATGAGGATATATTTGCACCAATTATTTCAAATTATACTGATAGCGCGCCATATAGTGGAAATATAACACCAATAAACATTACAGTTATTGAAGATAGTGGTTTGAGTTCTGCGATTGTAGTAATAATGGATCCTAGTGGGTCCACAATACAAAAAACAATCACACAATTAGAAGGAAGTATTTATAATTTCAGTTCTAATTTTACAGAAGTAGGCGATTATACTTTTAATTTTACATTAACAGATACTGAAGGAAATATACTTACAACTTCAGAAAGTTTTGAAATATACAATTTGATGAATTTTTCAGGAATAGTAGAAAGAAGTAATGGATCAGGAGCTCAAGTTAACTTTACATTATACAAAAATGGTACCGGAATGGCAATTGAAAAAGTAATTACTGATGATTATGGTATTTATTCGAGTTTTGTTAGAAATAGAACTTATGATCTTGTGATTGATGCATTTGGATTTAGCGTCACATTGAGTAATGTGACCTTAGGAGATTATAGTTATGACCCAATTAATTTAGATGAGATGGACTTACAGAAAGTTGGAGTTGCTAGTACAAGAGATATAAAGGGTTTAGCAGTTAATAGTACAATTAATAATAGTGGCTCGATAAGTGTGGCTTACAATACTGATGAAATTGAAAATTCACAAGCTGTATCATTATATGAATGTCAATACTTTAATTATAGTTTATTGACTTGTGATAGTAATTTTACTAAACTAGAAAACCAAGAAAGATTATTTGGGAGCAATAGTGTAGACATCACTACATTCTACTCTTATTTGTTAACAGAATTAACCCAAGAAGTAGAAGTTACTGTAACTTCCCCATCTGTAACTGTGACCACAAGTGGTGGAGGTGGAGGTGGAGGCGGAGGTGGAGGAATAAGCACTAGAGCCCTAACCAATCTAGAGAGTTTAATAAAAGGAATTGCGCTTGGCAAACAAGAAGTAAATGGAATTGAGGTTGATGTTAATCCAATAGCTAGAACACTTTATCAGGGGGAAGAATCAAGTGTTAGGATAAAAATAGCAAGTACTGTAAGTGATGAAACGCAAATTTCTGCTACGGTAGACGGTGATGTAAAGGGACTTGTATTTATAGAAAATCCAGTAATGAATCTTCCAGGTGGTAGTTCTTCGAATTTTGATGTTAAAGTGTTTATACCATTTGGAACTCAAGCTGGAAATTATGATGGTACTATTGTAATTAGTTCTGGTGAAGATGAAGTAGAAGTTCCTGTAAATATTAGAGTATTAAAAAGTGAGGAAAAATTATTAGATGTTAAGGTTACACCCGTCACTGAATTTATAAAACCGGGTGATGACCTAAGGATGCATGTAGATCTATTTAATTTAGGAAAAGAAAAGAGAGTTGATGTACAATTAGTATTAGAATTCTTAGCTCCAGAAAGTGAGGATGTATTAAATAAGGTTGAGGAAGCTATTGCAGTAGAAACTACAATTAGCGTAATTAAGAAAATAAAAATACCAGACAATACACCTCTTGGAAAATATATTGTAAGAGCAACAGCATATTATTCAAATAATGATCAAAATTTAAGAGCAAGTTCGATTGCATATATTGATGTAGAAAAATCAATCTGGGATTACACTTTCTTAGGATTAAGAATAGCTAATTATGCCGGATTTAGTTTAATCGTTGGTTTTGGATGGGGAATTTACTTTTTCTATCTGTATCAAAGAAAGAGGAAAAAAAGATATATTGTTAAGGTTGATTTGAAAAACTTACCTCAACCTGGACCAAGATCTGGATTTGTTGGAAAGATTGCTGAAACAGACATAAGATCATTTATTGATATTGATAAATTACAGACCCATACATTAATAGCTGGTTCAACAGGATCTGGTAAATCCATAACTGCACAAGATATTGCTGAAGAAGTATTAAAGAAAAAAGGTTCAGTTATAGTATTTGATCCAACAGCACAATGGTCTGGATTTTTAAGAAAATGTACTGAAAAGGGAATGATTGCAAGGTATAAATTCTTTAATATGAAGGGAAAAGATGCTAGAGCATTCTCTGGAAACATAAGGATAGTTGAAAATCCAAATGAGGCAATAGATCTTACCAAATACATGAATCCTGGAGAAATTACAGTTTTTAGTATGCATAAATTGGATGTTCAAGAAATTGATACAATAGTTGCTAATACAATTCAGCAAATATTTAAAGCCAATCTAGAAGAAAGTAAAAAACTAAGAGCATTGATAGTTTATGATGAGGTACATAGATTATTACCTAAGTTTGGTGGAAGTGGAGATGGTCTAATACAATTAGAAAGAGGAGCAAGAGAGTTTAGGAAATGGGGTGTTGGATTAATGCTGATATCACAAGTACTAACTGATTTTGTTGGAGAAATTAAAGCTAATATTGGTACAGAAGTGCAAATGAGAACTAGATATGAAGGAGACCTAGAAAGGATTGAACAAAAGTATGGTGATGATAGTGTTAAATCATTGATAAAATCAACCATTGGTACAGGTATGGTTGAAAATTCAGAATACAATAGAGGTAGACCTTATTTTGTAACATTTAGACCAATACAACATAGTGTAACTAGGTTAGAAAATGAAGAGCTAGAGAACTATAAAAAATATAATGATATTATGGATGAATTAAAAGACTCTGTAGATCAATTAAAAGCATTGAAAGTAGACATATTTGATTTAGAACTAGAATTGAAACTTGCAATGTCGAAGGTTAGAACTGGACAATTTAATATTGTAGAGATATATTTAGAATCATTAAAACCAAAAGTGGATGAGGCATGGAATAAGATAGGTAAAAAGCCTGTAAAATATGTAAGAAAATTGGTTAATACTTCAGAAATAAACAAGAGCGTACAAGAAGGTAGAACTGAAAGAAAGGATTTTAAGAAAGAAGATGTTAATGAAAAAGCAAAAGAATATATAAAACAAGCACTACAAAAAAATGTAAGTGATATGGAAATAATTGAACAATTTAAGAAGGCTGGGTGGCCTGAAGAAAAAACAAAACAAATAATCCAAGAGGTAAAAGGTGGCCCTTAAATTCATAAAAAAAATTAAGAAAAAGTTTGAGAAAAATGTACCTCCAGTGATCGATGATAATCAAGTAGGTGAAGAAAATGAAGAGGAAGAAACTGAAGAACCTAAAAAAGAGGTAGGCAATTCCCAACTTAGTCTTGATGTTGAAAGATTAAAGGCAAGAGTAGAATCTCTTAATGAATTGAAGAAATTATATGATGAAAAATTTGATATGTTATCTGAACAATTAGGTGAAATAAGATCTTTAGATTTTCAAAAAGAAAAACAAATAGGAAAATTAGAAGCTAAGGCTGTGAAAGCTGTTGATTTAGTTGAGAGTGTACAACCTGAAAAATTAATGGAGAGTGTATTAAAATCTGAAACTAAATTAGAAGCTATGAAAGGGCAACTAGTTGGGAATAGGGAATTTTCAGAAGGTATTTTAGAACAACTTAAAGAAATAAAAAGAGTTGTAAGTATGTTTGAGGATACTGAACAGATTTTAGAAATGAATAAAGATGTAAAGAATGAATTACTAAATATGCAAAGAATTACTGGAATTGTTGAGAATAGATCGTCTAAGGTAGAGAGTATTTTTTTAGAAGTACAAAAAAAATTTACTGATTTTGAAAAATACTCTAGTATAGCTGATGAAATTAGAGAATCTAGTCAAAATTCATTAAAAGAACTTGAAAGTTCTAAAGTTAGAATGAAGGGTTTAGCAACAAAAGAAGAGCTAAAAAAAACAAATGATGTTTTAGGTAATGAACTTTTAGAAAAAGAGAAATTTCAAGCAAAAATGATTAGTTTGTTTAGGACAATGGATACATTAAAGGAAAGTTATGGTTTACTAAAAGGGAAATATGTAGAAATGCAAAAAGTAAGTGATGAAATGGCTTATTTTAGGGATTTCATTAAGAAAAAAGAAGTACAGAATCAACAAAATAGAGAATTTGAAACAGAAATACTAGAGGAATTAGAAAAATTAAAAGAAGTTTTAGCTAATAAAAAAGTAGAAAAAAGAGTTAATAACGTGGACCTTAGAGATAAATTGCAAGGATTAAGGACTATGAATGAAGATAAAACTATTGAAACCCTAAGGGATTATATCCTTAACACTTCTAAAATGGGTTTTAATAAGTTAGATATTAGAAAAGAACTAATTAGGAAAGGCTGGGACCGTGAAGAAGTGGACAATGCTTTCTTATCTATTACTAGTTAATATGTTAACAGATACTTTTAAATAATATGTTTTTGTTAATGAATTAACATTGAAATTAAAGAAAAAATATATAATTACGTATGATCTAACTAAACTTAAACCTTCTATTAGAGTGAGATTTGTTTATTTATTAAAAGGAAGAAATGGAAATAAAGGTATTATTGAAGAATTAAAGGGTGAATTTCTTGCAAACGGTTGTTTTATTCTTAATGAGAAAAATTTAGACGAGATTAAAGAAATTTTTATGAAATGGAATGTGAAATATAAAACCAAGGAGGTCTATTTAACGTATTAACAAAGAAGATTAAAATAATGATTAAAGTTAACAGATTAACATGAAAATAAATAAACATGAATTAGGAATTGTATTTGTTGTTATAGTGTTAGCTTTATTTGTTAAGATACTAAATCTAGGTTTTACTGGTTATGCAATTATACAACCAACTGTTAATGAAGATACTTTCTTGAATGATGGGGATCCAACAAGTAATTATGGAACTTTAAATTATTTCATTGTTGGTACTGAAGCAGGAAATAGTAATAATACTGGTTTGATAAAAATAAATATTAGTGATGTACCTGCAGGTTCTACAATATTAAATGCCAATTTAAGTTTGTACAGTTCTGTTTTGGTAACACCTCCAAATGTTACATTACATAGAATCACAGAACATTGGAATGAAAGTGGTGCTGCATGGAATTTTCCAGATAATTCTGGAACAAATTGGAGTGCACTAGGTGGAAGTTATAGCAGTAAAGTAGAAGCTGCTGAAGTAATTTCTAGTTCTGGAGAATATTATAATTTTACAATAACTGATTTGATTCAGGAGTTTGTAAATGGAACATTTGATAACTATGGTTTGTTGCTAACTATTCAAAACCAAGGACAAGCAGGAACTTATACTTATTTTAATTCTGAAAATGCGCCAAGCAACAATCCTATTTTACAAATTGAGTATACTTCAAATGTACCACCCACTATTTCGAGTTATTCAACTAATAATTATGTTACAGATGTTAATGATTTAGTAACTTTCAGCGGAAGTTGGTCGGATATAGAGAATAACCCCTCTCAAATATTTGTTTGTGATACCTCTAGTATAAATCAAAGCGGTTGTGGGGTTACTACATTTTGTAATACTTCACTAAGTTCGACAAATCCTGCCACATGTAACTATAATGTGAGTGCAAGTCATGCTACCAACATCACCTACCACATTGGAATATGTGATACTTACAATTGTTCAAGCACTGTTGTAAATAGTACGTTTATTGCCAATCATGCCCCTAACACAACAGTTGATCAGCCAGTTGGAGGGGAACAAATTCATCAAGATAATGGAAGTTATGAAGTAAAATTTAATATTAGTGATTTTGATAACGATACATTAACTTTTGAAATATATTATTCTACGGTTGTTGGTGCAAAAACAAGTAATATTACTGGTAGTGCATTAAGTGCTGGCAGTTATTGTACTAGTCCTGATGGGAATACAAATACGACTAATAATTGTACATACCTATGGAATACTACAGGGTTAGGATTAAGAAATGTTTATTTGAATATATTTGTAAATGATAGTAGACTGGAAATTTACAATCAAAGCGAAACTGTTTTTAATGTTACAACTGTGACAGATAATATAAATCCTGAAATTGGAAATGAAAGTATTACTAGTGCTTTAACAAGTGGAACTGATGGTGTAATTAGGGCAGTGATAATAGAAGATAATCCTGGAAACATATGGGCAGCAATAAATTATTCTAACATATTTACTAATGCTACGATGACATTAAGTGATGGACAGTATTTTAATGGAAGTTTTGAAGCTGGAATGAATGGGACTTATTATTACAAAATATATGCTGAAGATTCTTTTGATAATCTAAATGATACTAGAAATTGGATTCAGTTTAATGTGAGTCAACCAAATGCGACGGCCCTAGGAAACAGTAACCCTTCAAAAGCACTCCCACTATCAACGGTGTTAATTTCAGGGAGCATTAATGCAACCTATGCATTAAAAGACGTTTATGCTTACTTAAATTTAGATGATAATTTTGTTTTTTTGAGTGGTACACCACAAAATTTGAGCCTAGGTAATATTAGTAAAAGTGCTAATGGTATAGGGCAATGGTTCATAGCAGTACCCAGCACTGAAGCAAATTACACAATAAATATTACTTATACTGAGAAATATGCTAAAGAATTTATTAGTAACAGTACTTCAATTTTAGTTACGAGTAGTTTAGGAAACGCGGTAGTATTAAGTGGTGATTTTGGAGGCTCCTATTATAAAAATGATATTATGAAGGCATTTGCAAGGGTTGAAGATCAAAGTGGAAATGGAAATGGAAATGCAGATGTAAATGTAAGTATATACTATCCAAACAATACTATTTGGGTATCGTGGGATAATATGGCCAACTCAGGTAGTGGATATTATAATTATACTTGGGACTTAACAAACGCTCCAGCTGGAACTTATAAATCGATGATAATGGCAGATGATGGTGGGCAAACAAGCATTATACAGAGTTCATTTACTATTTTGGATTCTAATATTAATGTAGATATAAATTCAGAAATAGAAGTACTGTCTGGAAATAGATATAATGCTCAGGTTTTAGTAAAAGATAGTAAGGGTAATTTCTTAGATGCTGATGGTGTTACAATTAGTTTATTTGATGGAGTAGGAAATGCTATTGTTAGTAATGTTGCTTATTCTTCAAAAATAGGAACAGGGATATACAATTATAGTTACGCGACAACATCTTCACAACCACAAGGACACTGGTTAATAATTGCAAATGTTTCTTATGATAATACTTACTACGAAGATAGACAGTTTTGGAAATTAACTGGAGGTCCTTTTGATGTTAGGAATATTACAATTGCAGATAGTACTATCCCCACTATAGGAATATCAGTTATACTAGAAAATACTGGTGGAGCAGGACAAGATATGACTGTTGTGTGGAATTTAACTAGAGAAGATACAGGGGCACAGTTAACAAGCGGAAGCGAAACGGTGTTAGTTCCTGCTGAGTCTGAAATAACTTATGGTTTTAATCCTTCTTCAATAACATATACTGGGGATGCAAAAATTACAATAATTGGATACTACTCTGGAACTGAATCTGCTGGAGCATATGAATTATTTACATTAGGCGAAGAAGGAGATTCAGAAACCCCTGGTGGTGCTGGTGGTGGCGGTGCTGGTGGTGGCGGAGGAGGAGGCGGAACTAGTAGTTCTGGAAAGGTTGTTGCCAAAGAAATACCTATAGAAGTTATGAAATACACTAAAAGAGTGAAAGCAAATGCTAGAGAAGTTACGACAATAGATTTTGTGTTAAAAAATGTAGGATCTATTAATCATAATACGTCTTTAATATTGAGTGGAATTGATGGTGATTGGTACAGTGTGAGTCCTGTAATTTTAAAATTAGGGCCAAAAGAAATAGGTAAGTTTACAATTACATTAGATATCCCCAATTATGTAGAAACAAGTACTCATGATTTTACATATATCCTAGGTGGAAATGGATTTGGATTGCAATTCGATGCTGCAATGGAGATAAAATCTTACAAAGATTCTATATTAGAAGAATTAAGTGAACTAGATGGTGAACTAGATAATTTAGAATATTCAATGATAAGTGCCAGAAATAATGGTATTGATACTGGAAGAGTGGATGCTTTGATAGGGCTAACAAAAGAAAAATTAAAGTTTACGAAACAATTAATTGGTGATGGATATTATGATGAGGCTGAGGAAAATATTGAAGATATTAAAAAACACCTACAAGATATAAAAGAAGAATTTAGAAGAATTGGTGTTCCAGTTAGTGTAAAGCCTGTAGGATTACAAAAAATATTACAATATTGGTTCTGGATGGTTACTTGGTTATTAATTATTGGATTAATTATTGCAATACTGTTAGTTTACAAGAGATTAAGTACAAGCAAAAAAATAAAATTTGAAGATAATAAAAACAATCAAGAAAAAATAAATGAAAAGATAGGAAAAATAAATAAGAAAATAACAAATCTTGATGAGGATTTTGAAAGAAATTTGCTGAGTAGACAAGCATATGAATCTAGAAGAAGAGGGATCTTGCAAGGATTGAGGCAAGTTAGAGAAGATATTGAGGAAAAGAATAAAAGAGATTTATTAATGAAATCTATAAATGTAGCAAGAGAGTTACAAGATAAAGGAGACACTATTCAGATAATTAAAAATAAATTTAAGGAGAGAGGTTGGGATGAAGAAGATATTGATTATATTATTGATCGTATTTAGTTTGGTTGGATGTTCAAATATAGAACAAGAACAGCAAATTAAAGAAAAAGAATTAATTTGTGGGTTCTCGCAAGATATTGAATGTTTAAATATCGAGGTAACTGGAAACCAGCTATTAATTGACATAAAAGGAAACTCTAGTTCTGAAATTGAAGTTTATGAAATTAAGGCGTATGGTGCTGGAACATGTGGACGTGAAATGTTTAATGAAGAAAAATTTCCATTTAAACTGAATAAAGATAATGAAGGAAGAGTGGGTGTTGTTTGTAATAATGTTGTAAATCTGGAAAAAGGTAGTTCTGAATTAATGATGAGATATAATGATTTAGAAACTGGAGAATTAAAAACTGCTTATGGATTTATTGGGGTTGTGTAAATATCTTTTTGAGTAATATTGTGGCATAAGACCCTGGGGGAAGAGAAAAAGAAAGTATTGCTTTATTTTTATTTTCATAAATTTCATCTTTTTCATATGTTATTTTTAAATCTTCAACCTTAACAACTGAGGCCCTAAATGTTGTTTCATCGATTAAATGAGGTAGTTGTTTAATTATGAAATCATCAAGAGAAATATTTTCTTCATTTAATATTTCTTCATAGAATGGGAATTCTTTCAAGTCGGTATCAAAACTAATTAATGGGATCTTTGTTTGGACCTCTAAATCAGAAAAATTAAATTTTCCAAGTGAGTATTTACAGTTCCATTGTTTTTTTGAAGAGTTAACTATTAAATTAGATAAATATCTATTAAATAAGTAAGATTGATATGAATGCAAGTAAAATCTTAAATTTTTTATTTTTTTAAGATCATTAATAGGATTATCAGAATTAATATCTAATGATGATATAACTTTTTTAAAATTTTTTTGAAGCAGGAGTTTGCCAATTTCTACATTTTGTTTTGAAAAACGTTGTTCATCAAAATAATTTTCTATAAAATTTATAGGGTGATATTTTTTATTTAAATTTCTGGCAGTTATCTTAAAAGAGTTACTTTTAAAATTGCCCAATTTTAATCTTTCATTACCTTTACCAATGAACTTCAATTGTAAATTATTATGGGTGAAATTCTTTTCTTTTCCGTGTAATATAGAAACATGCTGAGATGTAACTGCGTTTTTATCTTTTAAACCAGCCACATTTATAAATTTTGGATTAACTTTAAATGAATTAGATATTAATTCTAATGATCTAGAAGTTGTTAGATTTTGTTTTGAAAGTAAATAATAAGAATATTTACCTTTTTGCTGCAAATCTAGTTTTATGTTTTCAATTACGACAAAATCTTCTGGTATTTCCTTTAATATATACATTTTCCTGGATTATAGTTTCAACTTGATAAAAGTTTAAATATTACATAGTTAAACTACAAGATATGGTGAATGTAATGACTTATGAAGCTTTGTACGATACCCTAAGAAGAGAGAAAACAAAGGTTGAATTACAAAAACTTCCTCCAAATTTCCTAGAGGATTTAGCTAGATATCTAAAAGAAAAAGATTCTATTTTAAATAGTGATAGCAAAAAAAACAATGTTTTTGGTTCTAGAGAGCTTGAAAGAACAGAAATGCAAATTAAGAATAGTGGGAAAATACTTAATGAGTTAAAGGAAAAAAGAGAGTCTAAAATAACTCAATTATCGTTATCATCCACCAAAACTAATAAGGAATATGTGGAAAACTTAGAAGAGCATGAAAAAGAGCTTTATGAAGATTTAAAGAAACTTTTTCTAGGATATAGGGTAAAATTGGATTTAAAACTTGAAAATTTTAAAGAAGGGGAAACTTCAGATAAGATAAAATTAAAGTTTTTAGAAGGCGTACCTGAGTTTGTTGGAGAAGATATGGTGCATTATGGTCCGTATGAAGTGGGAAATGATGCAGAAATACCCCCTCAAGTGGCAGAAATCTTGCTTAAAAATAGGAATGCTGAAAAAATTTAGTAAAAACAATATTTTTTTAAAGCCTATTATTTTTTATTGAAGTATGAAGTTCCCTAAAAAAACAAATAGATATTGTAAACATTGTAAAAAGTATACACCAATGTCAATTAGCGAGGTTAAACATAAAGATAGAGGTACGCTAAAGAGAGGTTCTATTAGTAGGGCTAAAAAAAGAGGACTAGGTGTTGGTGCTGGAAATAAAGGTAAATGGGGAAGTAAACCAGCAATTTCAAAGTTTAAAAGAACAGGTGCAAAACTATCAAAAAAGACTAATTTAAAATATACTTGTGGAGAATGTAAGAAAATAACTGTACAGAAGGAGGGTTTTAGAACTAAGAAATTAGTTTATGAATAAAATGAAAAGAGAAAATGCTTCGAAATTTATAAGAGTAAGATGTAACCAATGTAAAAATGAGCAGGTTATTTTCGGTAAAACTGCAACCAAAGTAGAATGCGTAGTTTGTAATTCTGATCTAGCAAATTCAGCAGGTGGAAAAGCAAAGATTAATGCTAGAGTTTTGGAAGTTTTAGAGTAAATAGGTAATTCTTTGTTACAAAAAGGTTTTTAAAAGTATAATAAAGAGAAAAATAATGTTATTTAAAAAACAAGGCTTTCCAGAAGAGAATGAAATAATTATCTGTACTGTTAAGAAAATTCTACATAGTGCTGTTTTTGCCCATTTAGAAGAGTATGGAAGAGATGGTATGATCAATATTTCTGAAGTTTCAGCAGGAAGAATTAGAAATTTAAGAGATTATGTAACTGAAGGAAAGAAAATAGTTTGTAAAATTATAAGAATAAATAGAGAAAAAGGCCATATTGATTTATCATTGAGAAGGGTAAACCAAGCACAAAGAATTAATAAAAATAAAGAGTATAAAAATGAAATAAAGGCTGTTAGAATTTTGGAAAATATTAGCAAGACATTAAAAAAAGATTTGAAAGAACTTTACCAAGGTATTGGTAGTAAGTTAATAGGGGAGTATGGGAGTTTATTTGTAGCATTTCAAAGTATAGCTGAAGATAATAATTTAATTAAAAAATTTAATCTAGATAGCAAACTTGAAAAATCAATTATTGATATTGTTAATGAAAGAATAAAGCCTGAGGAAATCTCGATAAAGGCAAAAATTAATCTAAAAAGTGAAGAAATAGATGGTATAGAAAAAATAAAGATTATTTTTAGTAAAATTGTATCTAGTAATGTTTTAATTAGGTATGTGAGTGCACCAAGGTATGATATTAAAATAACTGCTAAAGATTATAAACAAGGAGAGAGTATCTTGAAAAAAGTAAATGATACATTAACTGAAGAAGCTAAGCAAAATAAATGTGAGATGGAATTAGAAAGAGTATGAGTAACATAAATTATTGTAAAAAATGTTTTAAATATACCTTGGAACCAACTTGTGAGGGTTGTAATGAAAAAACAGTATCAAATAAACCTGCAAAATACTCCATTGAAGATAAATGGGGATACTATAGAAGATGTTCGAAATTAAAAAAGTAATAAAGAAGAAGCTAAAGGGTGATGTGCTAATAGCAGGTTTACCTGGGATAGCTAATGTAGGAAAAATTGCTGTTGATTTCTTAATAGATGCTTTAGATGCTAAAAAAGTACTAGACATTGAATCAAATTCTTTTCCAAATTCAGTTTTTGTAAATTCTGAAAATTTAGTTGAAATGCCAAAAGTTAGTTTGTATCATGTGAAGAAAAAACAAGATATATTATTATTAACTGGAGATGTTCAGCCGCTTGATGAGAAAGATTGTTATGACTTTTGCGAAAAGTTAATAGATTTGTGTGAAGAATATAAATGTAAGAATTTAATCACTCTAGGGGGTATTGGATTACCTAGAATACCTAAAAAAATTAAAACATATGTTACTGGAAGCGATAAAAAATACATTAAAGAGTTTGTTTCTAAAAATCTTAATGATCAGATATTTGGAGTAGTGGGGCCAATTGTGGGTGTTACTGGATTATTAATTGGACTTGGAAGCAAAAGAAAAATGAAAGGAGTGAGTTTATTGGCTCAAACATATGGCCATCCAAATTATTTAGGAATAAAGGGAAGTAAGGCATTATTAGATATATTAAATAAAAAATTAATTTTAGGTTTAGATCTAAAAAAATTGGATAAAGAAATTAAAGAATTGGAAAAAGAAATTGAAGATGAAGATGTAGAAATAGTTGAAGAAGATACTAACCTCATGTTTAATCCGAGAGAAACAAGATATATAGGCTAATGGAGATTGTAGCAGATTTACAATTACATTCAAGATTTTCTAGAGCATGTAGTAAAAATACTACCTTACAAAATTTAGAAGAAAATGCCAGAATAAAGGGTTTAAATTTACTAAGCACTGGTGATTTTCAACATCCTAAGTGGAATAAAGAGATTAAAGAGAATTTAGAAGAAGACGATAAGGGAATATTGTGGAGTAAAAATAAATTTCCATTTATGTGGGGTACTGAAATTAGTTTGATGTATTCTGATGAACAAAGAAGAGCAGTTCATTTGTTGGTTTATGCCCCTAATGGTGAAATTGCCGATCAAATTATAGGCGCTCTTTTAAAAAAAGGGAGAATAGATTATGATGGAAGGCCAATATTTGGAATGAGTGCAGTAGAATTCGTTGAGTTGATGAAAAATGTGGATAAAAATATTGAGATTATACCTGCGCATTGTATGACCTCTTGGTTTGGAGTTTTTGGAAGTAAATCTGGATTTAATTCTTTAAAAGAATGTTTTAAGGATAAGGTAAAAGAAATACATGCTATTGAAACAGGTATGAGTGCAGATCCTGAAATGTTATGGAGATTAAAAGAGGGTGTAAATTTAGTTAGCTTTTCAGATGCTCATTCTTATTTTCCTTGGAGAATTGGAAGAGAGGCTACGGTTTTTGAAATGGGAGAGTTAAGTAGTAAGGGAATTCTAGATGCTATGAAAACAGGAAATGGTCTGAAAAAAACAATAGAAACATATCCTGAATATGGAAAATATCATTTCTCAGGACATAGAAATTGTAATGTTATTGTGAAACCAAAAGATATTAAGAAAAAAGGTAAAATGTGTCCTGTATGTAATAAAGAATTAACCATTGGTGTGGATGACCGGATTGAGGAATTAGCTAAAGAATCAAAGGGATACAAGGAAAAAAATGGTAAGCCTTATGTGAAACTAGTGCCCCTGCATGAGCTAATAAGTGCTGCATATGGGATTAAAATGTTGAATAGCAAAAAGATATGGGGAACTTATAATAGTTTAATTGAAGTGCATAAAAATGAGTTTAATGTGTTATTAAAAGCAGGCAGGGAAGAATTAAATAAAACTGTTGATGAGAAGATAGTAAATTTAATTATTAAAAATAGAAATCAGAATTTAGATTTAAAAGCTGGATATGATGGAGTTTATGGTGAAATTTTATTAAAAGAAAGGGAAGGACAAAAGTCCTTAGGTTCGTCTTAGCCTTCTAAAATTTTAACTGCTTTTGTTATTTGCTCACGATATTTATACGTTAGAGAAATTTTTAATTTATCTTCAGTTGTCTCTTCAACATCTCTCCAACATCTTATTATCTCTTGACTACCTTCGTCTAAAGTTATTATACCTGAGCTTCTTGCATCTCCATCCTTGAAATCACATAAAATCTCTGTTGGACTTGTTACTTCTAACAATACCTTATTCTTTTCGTTTAATCGTGCATCATCACTCTCTAAAGACTCGCAGCTTGCACTAGGATTGTATACATTACCCATGCCTTCATTTTTTACAGTTATTGCGAACCAAATTTGATCAGGTCTTGGATCTTCTTGAACTGATATTACTTGAATAGGTCCTGAAGAAACTGTTCCAGATTTAACTTTCTCGCCTGAGGGTTCACATATTTTTGCTTCTTGAGCTTCTGCGGCAGTTCTAGATTGCAAGCAAACATCAATATTTGTGTGTGTGTTGTAATCATAACAATACCTTGCTATGAGATTAATTCTTTCTTCATTAATTACTTCAGAGCTATATGAAATTTTTCCAAAATCAATTTCTTGTTCCCCTCCAGTATCTGTAAATGTATCTACAGGTAATAAAACTCCAGTTGTGGACTTATATGAATTAGATATACCTAAAAGAGAAGGTGATGGACTTGCTATTTTTACCTTAGCATTACCTAATGCTACTTGTGCTTCACCATGATTTTCTAACTTTATTTTTAATGGGACTTGTGATGATTTTTTAAATTCTGTTGGTGGATTTAAATTGACAAATTTAGCAGAAATACCTTCAGTACCACCTTTAAATGTTCCATCAGTATTAGTTTCTTCAGTTCCTTCCTTACAAGAAGTTAACAAAAGTAAGGAAAATACTAGTATTATAAAAAATATTTGTTTTGACATTATGATATCACCCCTTCTTCACGTTTGATCGTGATTGTTTTAGCAGTTTCTGATTGGTAAATATATGATAAATCAACATTTAAGATTGATTCTACATACTCAGTATCACTTACTATAGTATGGCAATTAATAACCTTTTCGGTATCTTCTTGTTTCCAAGTGAGATCCCCTAAACATGTTAAAGAACCAAAACCAATAAGTTCTGCATTAAGATTTAGTTTAGGTTCTTCATTTTCGTCAACTAAACTACCTGAATTGACTTTTTTAAATGTTAACTCTAAATTAACTTTAGTTCCTGAAGAAGTAGGTATTAGACGTTTAACAACTTGTGTAAGTGTTACTGGAGCAGGCTTTGTGTTGAGCTTACTTCCTTTAATTGTTTCAACAGATGGGCAATCAGGATATTCTCTTGGATTTTCTTTGATACATATTTGAGGCCCTGCTGAGAATTGACAAGAATAAGTAGCCCTTGACTTTATTGTATCTGTTTGATCCCTATCAAGTAAGTTAGTATAATAATATGGTCCGAACAATAAGGATGTACTATCTTGATCTGGTTTTCCAGCAAGAAGAGATAACTTTCTTAAATCAAAGGATTGGCAAGATTCATCTAATCCCCCAAAGTGATTTGTTAATGTTCCAAAAACACAAATATCTCCTTTTACATCGCATTCAGCTTTATTTGTTAATTCCATCATAATAGTAAACTCCTGATCATTATAAATTGTTGAAGGTGGTTGTTCTTGAACAAATTGCATTTGTAACTCTGCAGGATTAGAACCTAGTGATTGTACACCTGAAGATGATGAAGACCCACCAAACGGATTTAAACTTCCACCTTGTTGAGATGCACAACCTGTTAATACCACTAAAATAGCTAAAAATAATAAAATTAATTTATTCATACTATAACTCCCTCAGTTTTAGGAATGCCCATTTTAATTGTTTTAGTAATTGCATTTTCATAAACATATACTGCTTCTGATCTTATAAAAGTTTTTTCTAATCCCTCTCTTTCAATATCTTCTACAACTAAACTTAGTCTTATCTCAACCCCACCATCTATTGATTGTGCATCTTTTAATCGTTCATTTTGATCTTCTAATGCCACATTAGTGATTTGATAGATTGTTTCTCCTTCTGAAGATGAAACTTCAACAATATTTTCAGAAGATAATTTTAAATTTTCTGGAACTGTAAATGAAATAGATTTTATTTTAATTAATCTTCCTTGAATTACTGAAGAAGATTTTTCTAATGAAGCTACTAAAGTATAGGGATATTCTCTTGTTCCATCAAAACCTGCTTCAGTTAATGGTTGGTTATTAATAAATTTCATCTTTAATGCAATTGGAGGATTATTAAAAAGAACAGATTTAACCATCCCAGTTTTGGGATTTAAGTTGGGATTTTTTTCGTCTTTGAAAATAACTGAACGATCTGCTAAATTGTGGCTGGGTATTACATAAACATCTAATTCTGCATTTGTGCTAGCATCAGACCTTGCACCAATTGTAATTCTTTTTGATTCTAATTGACTTTCTACATTAAATGAATTTTTTGGAAATTTGCATTGGAAGGGGAATGTAATTGAATCTGTAACTGTAATAGGATCTGATGGACTTATTTCTAAATTTTCGTTAGCTTTTGGCTCATCTCTTGAGTTACAAAAAGGTTGTACCGTAGCACCATCGACACCAGAACTTACTTCAATATTTGCAAATATGATTACTTCTTGGTCAGGGTTATACAAAAGACGATCTGGGTGTACATCTGTAATTGATAAACTAGAATCGGGATATTGATCATTTTGTACTTGTACTGCATCTATTGAAGTTTCAGTATATAATGAAGTAGGATCTACGACTTTTTTAAAAAGTCCTGCAAAAAAGTTTGCAAGAGGAAAATTTTCTAGGGAAGCCTGTAAATCTATAGATCCAACTCTAAAAAATGAAGAGTAAGAGTCTGCTATCTCAGAATTTAAAACACCACCTATAAACGCAATACCAATAAAAATAATAAAGATTATAGTAGACACCTTGATAAGTTTCCCAATTAAACCACCGAAATATCCTATTGAAGATATAGTTGATCTAGTGTTCTCAGCTCTTTGTGTAAATCTTTGTGTAAGAGATGGTTTGATTGGTTGATTAGAAGGATTGTCTGGCATTTTATTCAGTTTTTATAGTTAAATCTACAATATCTACCTCATTTCTTGGAGAAATTTCTATGAAATTGTTACCTTCATCAATCATACTATTGATTAACCTATTGTATGAAGGATCTTCTGTGGAGATTGAAAATTCATTATTGTTTATGTTGATGTCTAACTTCTTTTCATCTGAGTTGCCGAATTCAACCTTTAGTAAAACATCTAAATCCTTAGTTAAAATTATATCCATATCTTTTTCAGGTATGCTAAATTTATATCTTAGAACACCTTCATTTTCACTTCCGATAACTAATCTTAAGTTATTTAGTACATAATCACCCTTATCTATTTCAAATAGTAAATTGTTTGTACCAGTGTCTAATTTTTCAGAAGATATTTCTAAATCTTCATTTTGATTAAAACAACCTAAAAATTCGCTGGAAATTTCTTCATCATTTAAGAACACCCTTAATCGGCCATTTGAACCTGGCGTATTACAATAAATTGAATAAGATAATGTTGCATCCCCATCCTCTAAATCAGATAGAACAAATGACTTAGTTTGTTGATTGTTTATGATCTCAAAGCTTTCTCTTAGTCTTAAATCTGAAATTATGTATTTGGTTTTTGTAAAAAAAGATCTTGAAGAAGAGAATCTTAAATTATTTTCACCTTGTAAATAAGAGATAGGTAATACTATTTGTTCAAGACCTGAAGATTGTGAGCTTAATATTTTATGCTCATTTAATTCAACTATTAAGTCCCCTTTTTCTTGATTTGCTACAAAGAAGATTGATGCTGATTCTAAATTTTCTAAATCCTTTATTGAAAAGACTACATCTTGAGATTTAGATGAAAATAATTGACTGGAAATATCAAAACGAGTAGCAAGTGTTGAAACTTCTGGTTCTGACTTTATACCTATGCTTATGCTAGAAAAATCGTGTACAATTTCTTCACCTAAAGAATTTCTTAAAATTCCTGGAGACTCTGAAAGTAGTATTGAGCCAGATTCTAATGATTTTTTAGTAGAACCATCCTTATCTGTAATTTCGCCATTGTTTAATAATTCATCACGATCTGCAGCAGGTATTAATAAAAGATATACTACAAAAAATAAAGCGATTAAAAAGATTAAGACACCTATACTTGAACCGCTAATTTGATTTTCTGGCATTTATAACATAACCTTGTGATAGTATATAAAATTATTTATTAAGGTGGTTGAAAGCATTATTTATCGTTTTTTCATCCCATCCTGATTTTTTTAATTCTTGAGTGATTTCTTCATCTGGAAATTTTAAGTTTCTACAATTGTAAATATAATCAACTACACTTTTATCTATTTTTACTTTATTTTGTGTTATTTTTTTTGGAGATTTTTTAGCGATGTTATTCATGGAATTTAAGCCTGCTAAAGGATCTAAGTTTTGTTTTGTGTCTTGTGGAATGGGATTTTCAACGAGTTTTTTCTTTTTCTTAACATAGTAAAGACCTGCACCAACCCCACCAATTAAAACAATTAAAACAATAAACCAAGGCCATAATGAAGCTCCATCTAGATTTGAGGCATCAGCAGACGTAGGATCACTACCATACGCGTATTCATCTATGTTTATGTTACCATCATTGTCAAAATCATCATTTGCACCTTGAGACAAGCTACCAAAATAATCTATTTCCCATTGATCATCTAAACCATCATTATCTGAATCCCCATTAGTTGAATCTTGATTATTTGGTCTTCTTCTTGAATCATCAGAATTATCATTAGGGTTTGGAAGACGAGTATCTACTTGGTTCGAGCTCACATAAGTACATTCATTTGAAATACATTCATAACCAGAATTACAATCTGAATTACTTTCACATTCAGGGTCATCTTCACCTACGAAGCTTATTCTTTCTTCTCTGGATACACAAACATCTTTCTCATCATTTCTATTATCTGATTTGTATGCTTTTGCAAAGATATAGTAAATATTATCTTCTGTATCTAAATCAGAAGGTAAATTGATTTCTAAGCTAAAATCCTCGGATTCTCCAGATTCTATTTCATGAGTTACAGAATCTGTGGCTACTTTTATATGGTCATCAAATTCATATAACCAAGCCTCCACTGTTACATCTATATCTTTTCCCTCTCCAGAATTATCTTCATATAAATTAACTAAATTATCTAATTCAATTGTAATGTTTTCCCCCGCACGATACCTTGATTTGTCTAAGGGTATATTTCTTACAGATAAATTACCAATACCTATCTCATAACCTTGATTATCTCTTGAATCATAATTACATATGCTAAACCTAGAAACATTAGTATAGGTGATTACTGAACTAATTGTAGTGTTTGCACATTCTTCTGTGACATAACATTCTAATTCTTGTTGAGGTCTTTGTAATAATGCTGGAAGATATTTACATTCTCTAAACAATGCTATATCATCCGTATTAGAATCTTGACTTAATGTAAATGATAGAGAATCACACATTTCTTTAACTAACCATCTTTCTGATCCTGTTCCAGCTGAAAAATTTTGAGCTACAGTTAATACTATGCATTTTTTTAGTTCCTCTTGATTTTGGCTGTCTGTTTTAAATTTACATTGAATGGCCCTTTTAGAGATATCATCCCATACTTTAGGTGCTTGTAGTTGAGTTAATTCAATAGGGTTAATCGTGCATGTAGCATCTAGTTCTGCAGTAATATTATTTTGATTTGAATCATCAGAAGGGATTTCACAATTATCTTTTGTTGGAACTAGATAAATTGTTTTTGTAATTTGGGCCTGCTCACCATTATCTATTGTTACATTTACTATTAAATCGATATAACCAGATAGTTCATGAGTTAGAATTGATTCGTTAATATTCATTGTTTCTATAAATGAAGTATTTCCCATCCCTTCTTGAGAATCTATAAATGCTCCTTGTTTTAAAATCATTTTATAATTTGTAATTGGCCTAATGGAAGACGCAGAGAAAGTAAATACTAAATCATTATATTCCTTGTAGGTTGATTGAGAAGGTTCTAATATGTTTAAAGAAATGCCATAGCTACAATCTGAAATATCTCTAGTACATGAAGAAGTACATGCTAAATTTCCATCATCATAATCCCATGTTTGACAAGTATCACTACCAAAGTCAGTACCATCGCAACTTTCAGAACCTTCTTTAACACCATTACCACATATTTGTTGTCCAATCTCTGTACAACTGTTTGTAACAGTAGACCATCTACAACTAGATGGAACCTTACTACATTCATTTGTATCTTCTAAATCAGAACATGAAGCTCTATTTGAACCAATTAAATCATTAGAGACACATTCATCTCCTGATCTTATTACTAGACAAGTTTGATTAGTAGTACAAGTTGAAATAGGAAGGGCAGAACATAATGATGGTGGTTGATTTGCACAAATACTTACCGTATTTGAAAGATCGCAATAACCGGATTGACAATCATCATCGTTATCACACTCATTTCCATTTACAATGTTTCCACTTATTGGACAATCAGCTAAACAAGAATTAGAATCTTCATCTGCCTCACAAACACCATCACCACAAGGGATAGTTAATTCTTCACAGATATTAGCAGTACATTCATAACCATTATTACAATCTGAATCCACTATACATTCTACACAAATACCATCATTACAACTATTTGAACAGATTTCTGAAGAATCATCATTACCATCAGAACAATAAACTCTGTTATTGTCATCACAATACCAATCATCTTCTTTATTTTCACAAAAAGATAGTGGTTCTTCTTCTATGATTATACAAGCACCATTTTCACAACCATTTGAACAGATTTCTGAAGAATCATCATTACCATCAGAACAATAAACTCTGTTATTGTCATCACAATACCAATCATCTTCTTTATTTTCACAAAAAGATAGTGGTTCTTGGCATGATTCCACAACAGTACCTTCAGAATTATAATCTCCGGACAAGGTAGTTCCATATAAACAATCTTCTGAACTGGCACTACACTCATTTGTACCTTCAATACTACAAACTACTTGTCCTGATGTACACCCTAAATCTTGACAAAGATTAATATCTATACCTTTTGCGTCAAGACTAAATAATCCTTTAAAGAAATCAACCATATCACTAAAAAAAGTGTCTGATAAAGCAAAGGTAGATATTTTGTTTAAAACGAACTCATCTTCTGTTAAGGCATATGAAAAACTTAGACTTAATAAGAATATTATTAAAATTGATGAAATTAACCTCTTTTTCATTAGATTATAGAATAAAAATGGTATATAAAAACATTACTATTAAATTGCTTGATCTATTTCGGAATCTTTCCATCCTTTTTTTCTCAATGCATCTTTGATTTGATCTTTTGTAAATCCTTTTGCAAGAGAACTATTTACATAAGATTTTAACTTAGGATTGCTAGAGGAAGGATTTGGTTGATTAAATCCGATGCCTGAAGAAGGTGGATTTTTATTAAAAAGATTGTGTGATTTTGGTTTTAATACAAAATAAGCTGCTACACCTATAATTGCCATTACTATAATTATAATGAATATCCAAACACCTACGGAGGAAGAGCCTGATTCTAAGTAATCTGATTTATCTGAAGGATCGGTATTATCCAAGTATTCATCTAAATTAGATATTCCATCGTTGTCAACATCATCCCTTGGTCCATTTATTAAAGTATTAAAATATTGTAATTCCCATTCATCAGGCAATCCGTCATCGTCTGAGTCTCCGTTTGAAGAGGGTACTTGAGGATCATTATTTCCTGGAGATGGATCTACTGGATCATTATTTCCTGGAGAAGGATCTACTGGATCTTCATAAATTACTTCATAATCTGGAGCACAAGATTCATCTTCATCTGGATTTAAATCCTCATCATCATCACAATCATAAGTTTCGGCCTCATACTCTTGTTCTGCACAATTGTATTCATCATCTGATTCAGGTGCATAAAATCCATCATCATCATAATCTACACACTCAGGAGTGTCAATATCAAATTCTAAAGGTAAACTGTATTGAATACAATCTCTTGTTTCTTTTCCAGAAACATAAGCCTTTAAGAATAATCTATATGTTGATTTTTTAACTACATTAAATGGAAGCTCTAGGCTGAAAGATTCTAAGCCACCATCATTGTCTATTTCACTAGAATCTATAACTTCTTCAACTATTGAATTTCTTTCTAAATCAACTAATGCTGCCCCTACTTTAATATCTGATGCTGAAGAAGAACGAGCTGATTCTATATAATTAGTAATATCTAATTCAATTTCTATTGTGTCATTTTCTTCGTATAAATCATAATCGTAAGGTTCGTAAACATCTATGAATAAGTTTTCACCTTTATCTCCATCTTTACAATACTCATAGTCTTCTACTTTGATTTGTCTTGAGATTGAATCAAGTGTGAATGGATCTGCATTACATAACTCCATATTTACAGAACAAGAGACATTTAAGTTTCCAGTGGATTCATTATATGCATTTTCAAATATTACCCTATTTATTCCGAGATAATTTACAGATTCATATTCTAGACCCTTTAAAACAAAACAAGGTAAAGCATCTTCAATATCAACATTGTTTAATTTGACCCTACAAGAAACATCTGTAGTAGTAATATATTTACTTAATTTTGAAGGCAAGGAAGGTGTTGTACCTTTAGTAAAACCAATTGAAGCAATATTATCACCTGAGTAATCTGATCTAAGGTTTGTTGGAATGTTTGAAGTAGGTGGTAATGTAGTGGTTGTTGAGCCATAAGGTGATTGTCCAATTGTAATAGGACTAGTGGTAGTTTCTTCTGATTCTGAACCTTCTTTTACAATTATTTTGTATGTATAAACAGCATTATTTGAAATTGTTTTATCTTCTATGTTACAAGTAGAAGATGGGAATTCTGCTAATTTAATGAAATTTCCATTGTTTGTTTTTCTTTGGATTTCAAATTGAATACCTGATCCTGCTCTTACTGCTACTGTTTTTTTACCAAACAATGATTTAAAGAAATTTGAGACCGGTGAAAAGAAAGAATCATCTATTGCTAATCCTGTAATAGCTGCAGTTGTAGGTGAACTAGAAGATATGATATAAAATTCATCATTACCATTGAGACAAGATGGATTATGTGTCCAAGATAATTTTACAGAATCTTCTTCTGAGTTATAAATAGGATTTCTAGATTTTATTCTTACTGGTTGGAGTTCATCGTAAGTACAGCCTGAAATATCTCTAGTACATGAAGAAGTACATGCTAAATTTCCATCATCATAATCCCATGTTTGACAAGTATCACTACCAAAGTCAGTACCATCGCAACTTTCAGAACCCTCTTTAATACCGTTACCACATATTTGTTGTCCAATATCTGTACAACTATTTGTAACAGTGGACCATCTACAACTGGAAGAAACTTTACTACATTCATTTGTATCTTCTAAATCAGAACATGAAGCTCTATTTGAACCAATTAAATCATTAGAGACACATTCATCTCCAGATCGTACTACTAGACAATCTTCATTATCTTCACAGGATGTTATAGATAGTGATGAACAGGAAGTAGATAAAGAAGCAGTTGTACAAATTTTACTAGCACTACATTCTAAACTACCTGCACAATCTGCATCATTAACACAGGTTTCCCCACTTTGGCAATCATTTGAGTCGGTGCAAGAGGTCTCGATTGTTTGTCCTTCTGTATTACCCCATGAAAAAGGAATTATTTTTGTATTTTCTGCATTTTCCGTAGAAATTGTAATAGTGATTTTACTTAACTTATCTTTAAAATCAGATTCATGATTTATTAAATTTTGTTTTAAGTTATATGTTGTTTTATCTAATGTTTTTCCAGTTAGTGGATCGTTTGCAAGTTCTAAACTTACTGCATCATTATTTTCAAGTAAGATTTCTATGTTTTCTAAATCTTCTGAGAAAGATGTAGCCCCAACTTCTAAATTAGGAGATGAATCAACATTAGGATTTAAAATGAAAACATTATCATTATTAAAATCGGAACCAGTTGGTCTAAAAATAGTTATCAAAGGAGGTATACTAACTAAACTAATAGCAGGAGTAGATTTAGCCCCGGTATCTTTGTTTTTTGCTTCAATTTTATATCTATAATTTGTTCCAGATCTTACATTATAATCAATTAATTCACAATTTGTTGAAGGTATATTGATAAAAGAAGGTGCCCCTTCAGGTGAACTACTATTTTTAGTTATATCAAATAATATTTCAGTATCCCCATTGAGATTGGAAGAAGATCTAACATTAACTGTTCCTGCTTCATTTGTACAACTCTCATGTTCCCATAAAATTATTACTGCTGTTTCATTTGAAGTTGTAATAAGATTTGTTGGAGAACTAACTGTTAAGGCAGAGTTTGAAACACAAACATGATCAGAAACATCACTTAATTTGTCTTTGTTTATAGCGTTATTAAAAGTTTCTCCAGCATTACAATCTTTTTTTATCCATTCATCTCTACGATCATTACACCACCAATAAGAAGAGTCATCAGGGTGTTCTATAACTACATCAGAATAAAACTCACAGGGATCTCCGTCTACTCTAATAACAACACATTTCTGTTCGTAAATATGCTCATCATCATCACAAACTAAATTAGTACAACTGCTAGAAGAACATTCTTTATCATAACTACATTCGTTATTGTTTTCACAATAAGACAATGCCCTACAAGCATCATTTTGATATTTACAATAGGTTGTAGATTCATCATTACATTGATCAACATCTAGTGAAGAGCATGAGCCACCTGAAAAGCTTGATAAAGATTGACACGGTGTATCGCCATAAGTAGGACTAGTTGTATAAGCACAACTATCTATTTTATCACAATCTTCTTCATTAATATCATTGTAAAACTCGCATGCACTACCACCTTGAAATTCAGATATATCTAAACAACTACTACTAGCATAAATACATCCAGACGTACTAGAACATAATTCTTGAGATTGTGAATAACTAGAACATGATTGAAAAGAGCCTTGGCAACTATTACCATACCATGAACAACCCCTATCACTATAGGCTGAACAATCATATTGAGAATATAATTGTGAACAATGGTTTATTGTGGTGGAACCAGATCCTACAGTTTCTTCATCGTCCCAAAAATTAAACCAATCCCACAAATCTGAAAATACTGCATTTCCTGTTATCATTGATAATTCTTGAGAACATGAAGAGAAACAATATTGATTTTGCGAACATGATGAATCTAGTGAAATATACCTAGGACCTGAACCAGAATCTAGAGAACAACAAGAGTAACCTTCACCTAAACAGGAGTCCTGTATAGTTAGAGAAGTGTAATTAAATTCATCACCAAATGATTGGAATATGACTAAAGCAGCAAATAACATTAAGAAAGCAAATAAATGCTCTTTTTTTATCTTTGAATACAATAAAATCACCTAAGAAGAATATTAACTCAGAGTATATAAATGTTTTTTATATGCCCTTGCTGGGATTTGAACCCAGGTCACAACCTCCGCAAGGTCGCATTCTATCCAGACTGAACTACAAGGACTAAAAATTATAGAAAAAAGTGAATTAATAAATCATCTGATTAAAGGGTAATCTTCTTTATTTGGCTTAATATACTGGAAAATCCAATAAAAAACAGTTCTCAAATATCCGTATTTTTCAAATCTTCTCATAGAACCAATCACATAAGTATTTGCAACCACAAATTTACCATGATTTGTACATCTGGAAAAAAAATCCTTTAGTTCTTTTTTCTTTAAATTTTCATTATAACCATTAATTTTTTCAAAAACTCCCTTTTTACAAAAATGTAGCCCTGTATTCCATCTTGAGTATAGGAATAAATTCTTAAATGACATATAGGCCTTAGCCCTGATAGAATTAATATCTGGCTTAACCTTACATGTCCCTACTACTCCTTTAGTTAAGGCGTGTTTTAACTTAGTTAGGTTGGTATTAGTCATTAAAGTATCTGCATCTAGAAAAATTAAATTATCAAAAGAAGCTACATTGACACCTAAATTTCTAGCTTTGGAGACATTTGCTTCAGTATCTGTAATAACCTTTGAAGCATATTTTTTAGCTATTTCTTCAGTATCATCTGTGCAGCCATTACAGACTACAATTGTCTCTAATTCTTTAGGAATCGAATTTAGTGTATTTTTAATATACTTACTTTCATTGAATGCTGGGATGATCACTGAAAACATATAATAAAGAGATTATACAAACTTTTATAAACATTTATTTTACTGCAAGATTATGAAAAATACAGCAAAAGATAGCTTGGTGGAATTTAAATGCCCTAGTTGTTTGAAGAGTTCTATAAAGAGAAATCAACATGAAAGGAGAATGGGTGCTAAATATGAATGTAGTAGCTGTGGATTCTCAGGACCCAATTAATAATGGCTGAAGTAATAATTACTATAAAAATAATGCCTGAAAGTTTAGAAACTGAATTAAAAGGTGTAGAAAAAGAAGCCAAAGACTACATCAACAAGTATGGTGAAGTTGGAAAAGTAGAAATGGAAGAAGTTGCTTTTGGATTAAAAGCTATAAACTTAACTTTTGTGGTGGACGAAAACAAAGGTGGCACTGACGAACTAGAAGATTTGATAAGAAACATTGATGGTGTTGGCTCTGCAGAAGTTACAGATGTAAGAAGAGCTATTGGATAATTTTAAATAAATTCTTTTATTTTAATAAACATGGAAAATCCACTAACACAAGAACAAATTGCTAAGATCCAGTATATTCAAACCCTGAAAGGGGAAGACCAACAAAAAGCATGGGATGAATTTTTAAAAACTTTAAGTAAAGAACAATATGAATTTTTAGTAAATCAAAATAAACAACAAGAAGGTGGAGGAGATTGTTTCTTTTGTGGTATTATTGAGGGCAAAGTTGATACTTACAAATTATATGAAGATGGAAAAGTATTAGTTATTTTAGATATAAATCCAGCTAATGTAGGTCATGCATTAGTTATTCCTAAAGAACATATTGTGGCTAGTTATGAAAAAAAAGATGTTGGATATTTTTTTAATATTGCAAACATGGTTGCTAAAAAAATTAAAGATAATTTAGAAATGGATAGTAACATCTTTGTTGCTAATGGAGAAAAAGCTGGACAGAAAGGTCAACATTTCTTAATACATGTAATTCCTAGAAAAAGTGAGGATAAAGTTAATATGATTTGGGAAGGTAGTTCTGCTGAAGAAAAAGATTTGAAAGAGATGCAAGAAAAATTGAAAATTACAGTTGTAGAACAACCTAAAGAACCTAAAGTCATAAAAGAAGTTAAAGAGAAAGAAGAAAGAAGAATTCCTTAATTATTTTGTATTTTCATAAATTACACTTATTTCTTGTTCTGATAAAACTTTATTGAAGATCATTATTTCATCCATGTCGCCATTAAGTTGACCATCTGATAGAGATCCCTTGCCTAAAAAAAGATGAGACACATCCCATCTACAAGAGTAAGATACTGCTACAGAATTATCCAAATTGCCATCTATATAGAGTTTAACTATATCTAAGTCTTGAGAGTCCCAAGTTTCAACAATATGATACCAGGTTCCTGTTTGGAAATCATTCTTATTAGATGTTATTGATGTAGACTGCGGTGAACAACCATCTATGTAGCTTTGACGATATGTACTTATGATATTTGTGTCAAGTAGTCTACTCGTACCTCTTCTGTGTGTGCCTGTAGCAAAGCTACAATCTATTCTTGAACAAGGAGATAGTAGAGTTTGGGGGCCCAATGAATTGAATTTGATCCAATAACTATAACTTATTGTACCACTTGTGAAAGTTGGAACATGTATATAACTATCGATGCCATTGAAATTAGAAGCCTCATTTATTTTTCCAGATACAAAACTATTCGAAGAGGCAGTGCCATCATTATTATTATCTGATGCATCGTTTGCATCGTTATCTAATTTCCAATAACCCATTAAATCTGTATCATCCAGATAAAAGTCCCCTATATTTCTAATTTGTTCCTTGCCTGGTTGAGTATTTATTTCTAAATTATGAGTTAGAGAAGATTGTATTCGGGAGTAATCTAAAGTTACTTTTACTTCATTATTTGTATCCGGGTCAATATTTGCATCTAAACATCTTATTGTTTTTTGCTCTCCCCCTTTTAAAGTATTATCTACAGGAAGAACACAATTAGTTGTTCCTACTTCTATACTTTCTACTGTAGCAGTATCAATTCCTGCTCCAGTTAAAACTATTGATACTGCACCCTCACCAATTTGAGCCTCATAAGAAAATGGACCTTCTGCCCCTGCTGAACCAACTGTATCAGAATCAAATACACCTAATGCGAATAATCCAGATACAACAACTAAAATAACAAGAATTGCCCAACCATAGGTCATCAAATATTCCATAGCTGATTGTGACTTGTAATTTAACATATCAGAAATAATGTGAACATATTAAAAAAGATTACCAAAAAACATAGAAATAATGAAAGCTAACAAGAAAGATGGAATAAAAGGCATACCATATTTTATTGTAACTTGATTGATTTTATTTTGTTTTAATTTTTTTAAATCTTCTAAAGTTAATCCAGGTGAATTTTTACTTAAGATTAGTTTTTTATTTTTAAAAACATCTTTAGCTAACCAATCACCCTCTGTAATTTTTGATAAAGGTAGAGATTTAATCATAAAATGTTTTTCAAATAATTTAACATAATAAAATAAGAATGGATAAAATGATAATAAAGCAACTACCACAACTAACAAGTTGAAGGGTTGGGGGAAGAACAATGAAATTAAAAGTAAGATAACAAATGCGAATAATGAAATTAAATATTTTTTATTGAAATTTTTTGTCAAGTAATCTTTTTCTTTCAAAGTTAAGACAATAGAGTAAATTATTGCATAAATTGAGCCAACAATTACTAAGTTGATTAAAAATATTAACAAATAAGGTAGGGACAAATTTGGATTAAATATAGAAATTAAAAATTCAGGATAAACTGGAAAAGAAGCTCCTAATGCAATTAATAATTTAGCATCTCCTCCACCCCATTGTTTAGTATAATAAAGGAAAAAGGACAGTAGTAAAAACACTAGTAACCCAAATAAAGATTGTACTATAAATGAGAATGTAGTAAAATAAATTGACTTAATTAAACTAAATAGAATTGCTATTGTAATTAAAGAATATGAAATATAATCTGGTATTTCTCTTGTTTTAATATCGTGGTATGAAGCTATAATTAAAAAGATTAAAGCAATAAAAACTAAAATTATATCTAAAATCATAAGAATAGGTAAAGAAAAGGATTTATAAACATTTTTTATAATTTTAAAATTATGATAGGAATTGTTGGTGGTGGACCTGTTGGAAACTATCTAGCTAGTTTACTCAAGGAAGAATGTGTAATTTATGAAGAACATGATAAAGTTGGAAAGCCAATACAATGTACAGGAATATTAACTGATGATATTAATAAACTGATTAAAGTTAAAAAAAGTACAATAGTAAATGAAATTTCTAAAATAAGATTAAATGCTGGAGGAGAAAATTATAAGTTTAGCATAAAAGAAAAAGAAATTATTGTTAATCGTGAAAAATTTGATAATTCTATTTTAGATTTGGCATTAAAAAATGGAGTTAAAGTAAAACATAATAAAAATTTTAGAGATTTTAAAGATAATAAGATAATCTTTGAAGATAGGAGTAGTGAGAAGGTTAATATTTTAGTTGGTGCTGATGGCCATAAGAGCCATGTTGCTAGAAAAACTGGATTGTGGCAAGATAGGAAATTTTGGAGAGGAATACAAATTAAAGCTGAGATAGATAATTTAGAAAAGGATACTTATGACGTATTTTTTGATGCTTGTCCTGATTTTTTTGGTTGGTGTGTTCCTGAAAATGATAATGTTGCAAGGATAGGACTAGGCACTTTAGAAAATGCAGGAGAACATTGGAAGAAATTTATTAAAAGATTTGATGTTAAAAAAATACTTTGTTATGAATCTGGACCAATTCCCATTTGGAAAAAAATTAATTTGAGAAAAGATAATGTGTATTTAGTTGGAGATGCTGGTTTGCAGTTAAAAAATATTAGTGGTGGTGGAATAGTTCCTGGAATGAAGGGGGCAAAAGTATTAGCAGATTGTTTGAATAATGGGAAAGATTATGAAAAAGAAATTAAAAAATTGAATAAAGAGTTGTGGTTTTCTGATTACGTTAGAAGAAAATTGAATAAATTAGATGTTAATAAGTATGAAGAATTAATTAAAATTTTAAGGGACGTAGATCTTGGAAAATATAATCGAGATGAACCTTTTGGAAGTCTAGGAATATTTGTTAATTTAAAATTAGCAAAATTTGGAATAAAGAATTTTTTATTTTAAAAAGAAAAAAAGAAAAAATTAGCTAACAGTCTGATATTACTGAACCGCCAATTCCATAATTTCCACCATGTGCTTTGTTTCCATTATTACAATCAAATTCATCAGCACTACAAACTTGTCTTCCATCATCTAATTCACAAACAACTTGGTCAGAACTACACTTTGTTTGAGTACAAATAGCTGGAAGATTTGATGTTGGCTTTTTTGCTACACAATTATTGTTTTCATCTGCATATGGCTGATGTTCTGGGCACGATGTTACACAAGATTTAAAATATTTATAATTCTGTGCATATGGTTCTTCTGCTGGACATGATTCAACACAATAAATACTATATTCATCTCTGTATATGTATTCACCGTCAAGAACCGGTGATCCATCTAAGTGAGTATAAAGCCTTATAGTATCTTTGGGGCATTCTGTAAGCCATACACACTTATTACCATCTATAACGAGTTTGTCTTCAGGTATGGATAATGAGAGAATACCAGATCCAAAAAGTCCACCATCAGATTTTACATCCCTAAAATCATAAGGACAAGACTCCACACAAATACCAAATTCATTGATTGGTCTTTCTTCGGGACATTCAGTTACACATTCCCCTTGATCATGTAAACCCGTAGTACATAGTGTACTGGAGGGTTGATCGTCTGCAAGTGTACCTGTAAATTTATCACCTGTATTAATTTGTCTACCTTTAGTCGAATCATCACAACTACTTACAAATAAAATTACAGAAACTAATAAAACAATTAATAATATTTTTTTATTCACTTACATCATCTCCTCTTAATTTTTAATAATTAAAAAATGAAACATTAGAAACTATATAAATGTTTTTTATCTTAACCAAGATAATTTAATGTTTCTTTAGCTAGACCTGCTTTTGCATTTTTAAGATATTGTTCTTCTATGGCCTTGTAAGTTTCTAAAGTGTCCTTTGGAACGGAAGGTCGTACTTTTTTCAAAGCTTCTTCGAAACATGCCATAGGAACTTCTTTTGCTTTTAAATTATCTCTTAAAGCGAGCATTGCTGCTTCTCTAACAACTGCTTCTAGATCTGCACCAACGTAACCTTCAGCTTTTTCTGCTATTTTCTTCAGATCTACATTTTTCGCTAAAGGTACATCTTTTGTATGTATCTTTAAAATTTCAATCACTGAATCTTTTTCAGGTGGTGGAACCAATAAAAATCTATCAAATCTTCCAGGACGCAACAAGGCCGGATCAATAATATCTGGACGATTAGTTGCTGCGATAACTACAACATCATTTAATTCTTCTAAGCCATCCATCTCTGCAAGTAAAGTATTAACCATTCTTTCTGTGACTCCAGAACCTGATTCAGAACCACGTCTAGGTGCGATAGCATCCATTTCATCGAAGAAAACAATTGCTGGTGAAACTTGGCGAGCTTTTTCAAATATTTTTCTAATACCTTTTTCAGATTCTCCAACCCATTTGTTTAATAGTTCAGGTCCTTTAACTAATATGAAATTAGACTCTGATTCATTAGCTACTGCTTTTGCCAGTAATGTTTTACCACATCCAGGTGGACCATACATTAATAATCCACGTGGTGGGCGAATTCCCATTTTTTTGAAAGCAGAGGGGTGTTTTAATGGCCACTCTACAGCTTCCTTGAATTCTTGTTTTAATAAATCTAAACCACCAATATCTTTCCAATTTATGTTGGGAGTTTCTACTAAAACTTCTCTCATTGCTGAGGGCCTTACTAATCTTAATGCTTCTGAGAAATCTTCTCCAGTAATCATTAATTTTTCCCATACTTTTTTTGGGATTTCTTCTTTTTCTCCAAACTTAATTTCTGGAAGAATTCTTCTTAAGACACTCATTGCTGCTTCTTTACATAACGAAGCAACATCTGCACCAACAAAACCATGTGTACGTTCAGCTATTTTTTTTAAAGAAACATCTTTAGTTAGTGGCATGTTTCTTGTATGAATTTTTAAAATGTTAAGACGAGCATTTTTATCTGGAATACCTATTTCAACTTCTCGGTCAAATCTTCCGGGACGTCTTAGGGCCGGATCAATTGAATTAGGACGATTTGTTGCACCTATAACTATAACATTTCCTCTCCCTTTTAACCCATCTAGTGCAGTAAGTAATTGGGAAACTACACGTCTTTCAAGTTCTCCAAAAGAATCTTCTCTTTTTGAAGCAATAGCATCTATTTCATCTATGAATATAATTGAAGGAGCATTTTTCTCTGCATTGTCAAAAATTTCTCTGATCTTTTTTTCAGACTCTCCATAAAATTTATTGATAATTTCTGGACCATTTACTAAAACAAAATTTGCTTCTGACTCATTAGCTACTGCTTTTGCTAATAATGTTTTACCAGTACCTGGTGGGCCATGTAATAATACTCCTTTTGGAGGTTCTATTCCTAATCTTCTAAATAATTGAGGATGTTTAAGTGGAAGTTCAACCATTTCACGTATTTTCTTTACTTCATCAGTTAAACCACCAATATCTTCATATGTAACTTCTGCAATGTTTTCATCAGTTATTTCTACTGCTTTAGGTGATAAAATTAATTCAGTATTCTCAGTTATTATCACTGCTTCTTTAGGAACACTGCTAACTACTATGAATCTTAATCCTGATAATGAAAAAGAACCTGAAAATCCTTCTTCAAACATGCTAAACACATCATCAAAAAAAGGTGAGTCAGACAAAACTGATTTTCTTCTTGTTGAACCACCTGGAACAATAATATCACCATTTACAACAGCCCTTCCAAGTAAACCTCTTTTGAATAAAATTGGATCTGCCTTTACAGTTATACCTTTTTGAGCAGGTGCAATAGTTATAGTTTTAGCTTCTTTAATTTCAATTTTTCTTACAACAACATTTTCACCAATACCAGTTTTAGCATTTCTTCTCAAGATACCATCCATACGAATAATTGATTGACCAATATCGGTTGGATAAGCTCGATCTACAATTCCAACTGTTTTTCTATTGCCTTCAATTTCAATAACATCTCCAGCATGTACTTGTAAACCGTGCATAGTTTCAGAATCCATCCTAACTATACCCTTGTAAGCTTCCTCTTGAAGCGCTTCCATAACTTTTAATCTGATTTCTTTTGCCACTTTACCCTATTTCGTACTGGATAGGATATATTAATAAATGTTTTGAATGCGGAAAAGTTTATAATTTAAAATCATTTCATTATAAATAAAAAAGAGGATGAATATGAGTGAAGATATAAAAAGTGTTTTACCTGAAGCTATTTACGAAGATCTGAGTGAAGGTAGTGCAAGGAATCTTAATTTTTTAGCATTTAGTATTGGTGAAAAGAAATCCTTAGTAGTTGAGTTGCAAAGAGTAAGTAATAAACGAGAAGTGAGCGATTTAGATGAAAAATATAATTTTGAAACTATTTTAAACAACATAAGTAGGGAAAATGCTATCTATTCAAAAATTGAAAGAGATTTGGAAGGAATAAGAGAAAGAATACATAATGCCTTAATGAAAGAAGAAAAAGTGGGTTTGATTCCTGAAAGCGTACATATTTTTTGGGGTGAAGTTCTTGATTTTCTTAAAAAAAATCAGAATGGATTTTTACAAGCGTTGGCAGCTCAAAGAGAAAGTATGTTAAAATTGTTAAAGTATAAAGGAAGAAATGGTTGGAGTTCTGTTGAAATTTCAAGAGGGGTTGCAAATGCAATAACCGCATTTATATCTAGTGTTGAAATCCAAGAAAGACTAGATAATCTTTTTAGCAATAAAATTGATACTGTTGAAAATAGATTGATGGATGATGTAATTCTTATGTCTGAAAAAACCGACGGTAAGATAAAAGTTCCTAGAGCCATTAAAACTAAACAAGTAGGTTTTGCAATGCCTCGTGTTTTGATGACATTATTATTAGCAAGTGCTTGTTCATTAATTATTTTAGCAACAGAAGCAAAAGCAGGTACTACATTTCCTGATTTTAAGAGAACTACGACTACTGAAACAGTAGCAAGAATAAGATGGAGTAATGTTGGTAGGTTGATGGATACAATAGATCATGAAAGAAGTGGTAATGAATTAAGGGATATTACTACAGTAAGATTTCAAGATTATCGACCACCAAATCCTGGTTTTTTATTTTTTCATAAAGACAGTATAAAAATTAGTGATAAATACGTGCAAGCTTATTTTAACGAGTATACGAGTGATTTTGGTGCAGTTAATATAAGATCAATGGGTGGGAGAATAAACAGATCTAACAAAATTACTTTTTTGCACATAAGAGATTTTGAAAGTTTTAAAAAAAATGTTTTAGCCGTGTCTGATTCATTAGGTTATACTGAGGATCGTATAAAATCTTTATCAATACATGATATTACTTTATTGTCTGGACAAATTCTAAGGAGGCGGTTAGAATATCATAAGGCTATGATAGATACTACAAGAAGTATGGATGAAATAGCAAGAGATATTCAATTGTCTTTAAATGGTGGAAAATCCGAAGATAGAAGGACTGAAGAGGCCATTAGAGTGGATAATATGTTTGCTGATGAAATATTTGCTGGGGGGTTGGCTATATGTAAGAATTATGCTATTGTTAATACTGGTGTTTTTGAAGTATTGAAAAGTATTAATCCCCATTTACAAAATACTTACATGAGGTATTATAGCGATAATGATGTTAATTTGTTATTAAATTTGCCGCATGCCTGGAATATGGTTTCTACATTTATAAAAACAAGAAATGGGATAAAAGTTGTGAATACTTTTGTTGATCCAACTTGGTTAGATACAAGGAATAGAACAGTAAATAGTACAGGTGACATTCTATCAGAAGATGATGAATCGTTGTATAATGCTTATGATGTTAGTCATTTTTCAATTGATCAAATGTTTAATTCTTATTATTTGGGAACTTATTTTGACGCCTCAGCAACACAGGGTGGGTGGATGAGTGCTAGTGTTAGAGATCATTACTTTGATTTGGCTTTTGAAAACTATGCTAGATTTATCCAGATTGCTTTGGATAATTGGGAAGATGATTATAGGGCGACCTTAATAACACGAGCATTAGAGAGGATGATTATAATATATGCTAAATCAGATTATTATGATTTAATGAATCAATTTCTTATGTACTTAAGAAAAGGTTCCTATATGGATATTTATACTAATATGAGAAATAATGGGGATCATTATAATGTAATCCATAGAAGGGGTCTTGAAATATTGATAGATAGGCTCTTAGTAGAACGGCCTAATATATTGAGGAAAGATCATCACTCTTACTTAAGTTGGGGAGCTATAGAATTTGGAAGTGATATTAAATTTAACTTAATGGAAGTAATAAGAATTTTAGTAAGAGATAGTATAATTGATCTCGATAATTTGCCTGTTGAAAGTGGGTAATAGAAAGAGATATTAGTATCTTGATCACTAAAATAATATGGATATTGAGAATATATTTGAAGAAAATAAATTGAATCTTAATTATGGTGAACCTGCTTCTGGTAAAAGTACCTTAGCATTACAGTATGCATTACAACAAAAAGGTAAGGTTGTTTTTTTAGATGTGGAAAAATCAGCCTCAATAGAGCGAATGAAACAAATTGGAGGCAATATTGATAATATTGTATTCTTTAAACCTAAAAATTTAGAAGAACAAGGAAAAATAATTTTTAGATTAGAAAAATTGAATAAGCTTTCACTGATAGTTGTAGATACTCTTGGGTATTACTATAGAACTAGAGTTAAGAAAGATGTCCAATATGCAAATAAAATATTAGCTGGACAATTAAGAAAACTAAAAGATTACGTTAGAGATGGAATTACTGTAATAATTAACAATCAAGTTTATTCAGATCTTGAAGGCAATATTAAGGTTGTTGGTGGAGACATGGTGAGAAATTGGTCAGATAGAATTATCCACTTAAAAAAAGAACCTAGGACACTCGCAATAGAAAAACCGGAAGATGATGAGAAAGAAATTAGTTTTAAGATAGAAGAAAAAGGAATTATTTTTTAGTGGTTTTTTTAGTTTTAGTAGTCTTTTTAGCTTTGGTTGGTTTTTTAGTTTTTGCAGACTTCTTAGCCTTAA